>Ga0256405_10000009_pt1 | contig 619166 bp, 590 predicted proteins | sample RumenRJG_02DNA_FD_189096 | JGI IMG/M metagenome (GOLD analysis project Ga0256405, IMG submission 189096) | Bovine rumen microbial communities from Lethbridge, Alberta, Canada - RJG_02 | ecosystem: Host-associated > Mammals > Digestive system > Stomach > Rumen | place: Canada: Alberta... | reverse complement strand
TAAGACGTGCGCCCAACAGGAATCGAACTTGTATCTTCAGCTCCGCAGGCTGACACTCTATCCATTGAGCTATGGGCGCGTAAATCCAACACAAATTCTTTCTACCTAATTAGTATAGCATTTTAGCAGGCTTGTTTCAAACTTTTTTAGAATTTCACGCCCACGCGCACGCGTAAGGCAGTTTCTATGCGGGAGTCCACCTTGTAAAATCGGGGCAACTGGGCAGATTGATGTCTAAGCAAATTTCCTTCAATTCCTAGGAACAAAGCCTTCCATACATCCATTTCCATCCCCACGCCTATCATCCAATAGGGGACTGTTTTCTTTTCACTTCCGGGCCAGGTGCTTAGTGCAATGGGGTTAATGCTATGGTCATAATTTAAGCGATGAGAAGTTTTCCCATACCCTGCCAACAGGTAAACCCGCGGCGTTGTATTAGGGGAAAGCGTCAGTTTGATGATTCCCCCTATCCGGTGGGTTTCATAAGAAGAAACAAATGCTGCGCGCAACTCCTGGTCAGCAGACTGCCCCATTTCCGCGCCTACGGATAGCCAAGGCAAAGGGGTCCACAAAGCGCGGGCGTTCCACCCTTTGAGGGCGGAGGTAGTTTGATCGCCCCGTTCTGTTTTCATTTTTTGGGAAGAAAATTGATAATCAGCTGAAATTTCGCCATGCAGCAAGGAAGAAATAGCCGGGGAGGTTTCTCCGGCGCGATACAACGGAGCAGACACACCGGGAAGGCACGCTGTCCCTACAATTAAAATAGCCCAAGCAAGATGTTTCATACCTATATTGTACGAAACAACCTCTTAGGCGATAAATAACCTCTATTAACTATTTTTGCAGAATATGTACAGCAAAACCGCCGATTTCATCTTGCAGATAGACCACCCGTAGGGTACCGTCCGCATTATAGTCGGCACTTTTCCAATTAAACCGGGCACCTCGCTGTTCCAAATACCACGCTGCCCGGGCCGCGTTATTGGTGGCAATAGCAATATGTCCATACTTACCGTAAAACATTTTCTTCATGGCTTCTATGTAAGGGCCGGCAAAATATGCACCGCCTTTGTCTGCCTTGGCAAAGCCAAAAAGATGCTCAAATTGGCCGGCGGTCTTGTCCGCTTGAGCCGCATCCGGATGATTGATCCCCACGTGACGCAATTCAAAGCCTAACATATACGCCAATGCTTGTTGGGCGCGGGCGGTAATTTCGTCCCATTTTTGCTGTCTTATATCGTTAGAAAAGACAATTTTTCCGGAACATTGAGCCAGTACATCCGTGCCGTCTAATAAATTGTTATTCTGCCGCAATAAAAACGGAACTTGAATTTTGGCAGGCACTCCGGCGCTATCTACAATAAAAGCAACTCCACTGGCAAACAACTGACTGGCCTTGTCATAAGGACCTTGGGCCCCAATCAAAAGATGCGGGTAACGGGCGTGGATTTTTTCAATCGTGGCAGCCAATTTTTTATTCCAAGAAAGAATAATCCCTTGCATTCCTCCGTTCACCAAGGCCTCCGTAGCGCGCAAGGTATCCTCCTCGCTAACGGCAGGGATACAAGCAAACACGCCCACGTGAAAGATTTGATCGCGTAGTTTTTTTAGCATGCGGATTGATCCTTTTCAATTTGCGCCAGTAGTAACTGAATCGCGTGCACAGCCCCCCGCCCGATATTACGTTCGCGGGTGTGTGAAATCAGCACTTTTTCGGCTATTGTGCCCTTAGGACCGGCTACAGCCATCCAAATTGTACCTACCGGTTTTTCCTTCGTTCCCCCATCCGGGCCGGCAATACCGGTAGTAGATACAGCATATTGGGCACCTAGCGCTTTGCGGGCCCCTTCGGCCATTTGGCGGGCAACAGGTTCGCTTACTGCCCCGTATTTTTCCAAATCTTGCGCGTTCACGCCAAGCACGTGCTTTTTGACTTCGTTAGAATAGGCAACCACGCCGCCCAAAAAGTAGTTGGAGGCCCCCGGCATTAGTGTAATCATGTGGGCAATCGTCCCCCCCGTGCAACTTTCCGCGCTAGCCACGGTAACGCCCGCATTTTTCAACCGGCGGAGCAAATCTTCCCGGCTATCCCCTTCGCTGGAAGGCTGATAAGGCAAATCTTGCAAGGCCGCCAATAATTTTTCATATACAGCGTCCAACTGATCTACCGCCGCCCCTTTAGCCGTTAAACGCAAGCGCACATACCCCTCACTGGGCAGATAGGCCAGGCCAAGTCCTTCGGGTAAGGAAGTTTCAAAATCGGCCAATTTAAGGGCAATTTCAGACTCGGGGACATCAAACACAGTTACCATCTTAAAGCGCAAGAACAAATCGGTAAATTTTTCTTTTAACCGAGGGAGCACCTCGTAATGCATCAAATATTCGGTTTCAAACGGAACTCCTGGCAAAGAAACAAGCACCTTTTTTTTATGTTCAAACCACATTCCGCTGGCGGTACCTTTCAGGTTACGCAATGGGGTGCATTTTTCCGGCAGTAGTGCCTGGGAGACATTGTATTTATTCATCCGGTTGGGGATATCGGCAAACATCTCTTCCAACCAGTGATAAACCTCTTTATTTTCAACTAATTTACAATCAAAATACTCTGCCAATACTTTTTTGGTAAGGTCATCTTTGGTGGGCCCCAATCCCCCCGTCATCAGGACTACGTCCGCACGTAGGAAAGCGTCGTTAATAGCCCGCACGATAGCGTTGCGCTCATCGGCTACCGAACGCATTTCCACAGTTTCCGCCCCCAATTTGGTAAGTTCACGGGCCATAAAGCGGGAGTTTGTATCTAAAATCTGTCCTAATAAAATTTCGTCTCCAATGGTAATAATGACGGCTTTCATGGGACCTCCTATACGACAGGTATTTTTTTTATTGTAGCATATTTGCCATTTAATAAGACGAGAAAGCAAAAGGATGCCTAGACGGCATCCTTTTTATTACTTATAAATTTATTATTTTACTTCTAATACAGAGCGTCCGTCTTTCTCTGGCGAGTACGGGTCCAGCGTATTCTTCCCATCAATAATATACAGGAACTTATAGGTACCCGGGGCAATAGAAAGGGTCGTTTCCCAATGATCCCCCACTTTTTTAAGGGCTTGCGGTTTGGACATGGTAAACCCACTCACTACAGATACTTTGTCCCCTTCGCCAAACCAGCGGAACGTAACCCGTCTGTATTTGCCCGTGGTAGGTGTCACTAACACGCTTTCTTTATTTTCTTGTACGACAGGTTGCACGGGCACAGGGGTCTGCACTACGGGTTCTGCTTCCGGCTCTACAACCGGGGTTACCGCCGGCGCAGGTTGTTCTGTCACGGTTACTACTTCCGGGGTTAACTCTTCCGAAACGGTGGCTTCCGTGACGGTCAATTCCTCGGTTGGTGTGACTTCGGTCACTTGTTCTTCAGCCACTACAGGGGCCGGTGCAGAGGTCGTGTTAAAAAGTTGCCCCGCAAAATGTTTATACAAGAAAAACCCGCAGACGCACAAGAAAATGACGTCTAACACAATTAAAAACAGCCACATGTCTTTATTAGAAGACGGTTTCGTTTCAAATTCTTCGGAATTGTTTGTCATAGAAAGTCCTATTAAAAGCGGGCGAAGGGAATCGAACCCTCGTCTAAAGCTTGGGAAGCTTCCATTCTACCATTGAACCACGCCCGCACAAATTTAATGACAATTTATTGTAGCAAAATTTGCCGCATCGCACAATTATTTTTCTGCCGCCGGTAATGTTTTAATAAAATCCAAGGCTTCCGCCCGCGTACTGATTTTCCCTTCCACTTGGGCCTCGGCTACCGCCTCTAAAATGGCTCCCACTTGCGGACCGGGTTTTAGATGCAATACGTTCATCACATCTACCCCTGTAAGGATTTTATCCGGCCGGACTAGGGCGGGACGTTCAAAATACTGCTCCAGCATAAAGAAAAGCACCTGCAAATGGCGCAACGTTTTGCCTACATTTTTGTAGCGTTGTGCTTGCGAAATCGTCATCAAACGGGCGGAACTTTGCGGCAAAATACGGCATAGTTGCGCGTCACTTACGTAACTGGTATAATCAGCCCAACATAAAAATAATAATGGGATAGCCGCCTCGCCTAAATCGCGGAAGAAATGATATACCCCCCTTCGGGTCAACACGTCATTACTGGCCAGGTTGGACGGGCGCAAATGCTCCCCAATCATCGCACAAATCAGGCGTGTATCGGCCTTACTATAATGTAATTGGTCCAATACGTTGCGTGCCATCCGTGCGCCTTGCTGTTCGTGATAAAAGAAGCGCAACCGCCCTTTATGCATTTTGGCAGTAGCCGGCTTGGCAATATCGTGCAACAACGCGGTCATCTTGAGCAAGGGTTTATTGGTTGCAAAAGGAGCCAACTGCTTGGCAAATTTAGGGAAGGCCTTCTCCAGGTGACTAAGCACATAGTCCATCCGCTTGCATACTAAAAGCGTGTGTTTAAGCACGCCGCCCTTTCCGTAATAGACCTCGGCACAGGTGCGTTGGTCCTCTAAAACCGGAAATAAAGCCGTCAATAGCCCGCACGCATCCATTTGTGACAAAAAATCATATAACACCCCCGGCACCGCAAACAGGCGGTCCAATTCTTCTTTAATACGCTCACCAGCAGGCTGGCTGATTAACGGGGCATTTTTTTTGATTTGCATGAGGGTAGCCGGGTCAATCTTAAATTTTAATTCAGCCGCGCACCGAAAAGCACGCAACATCCGCAAAGGGTCTTCCACAAAGCGCTCTTTCCCGTTTAAGCGGATGATTTTTGCCTTCAAATCGGCCAGGCCGCCTGTTTTATCTACAATTAACGAACGGCGCAACCGCTTTAGCAGGATGTGCGCTGTTTCATGGGCACGCGGGGTAATAACGATCTGCGGCTTCGCGCTTACAGGATAGGCCAGGGAATTGAAGGTAAAATCCCGTCGGCGCAAATCGGCCGCCAAATCTTTGCCTTGATAAGCGGTTAAATCAATTTGAATTTTATCTTGATGGGTTACCAAACGCCATACGCCCAGTTCCGGATCCATTTCAAAGGCGGCGGCATGAAGGCGTTTAGCCAATGTTTGCGCGGCCTGTTTTACATCGGCCGCAGGCAAGGTAATATCTATATCGCTAGATTGACGTTTGAGTAGACTGCTGCGTACAATTCCGCCTACATAGTGCCCCTGAGGCACTACTTCGGCAAGAATAGCCGCCAGTTGCATACTACTCCTGCGCGGCTGGGGCAGGCGCCCCGGCAGCAATCGCTTTTTTGAGTTTCTCTACAGCGTCTTTGCGCAGTTCCCGTTTAAGCACTTTACGCAGGGCATTTTTAGGGAGTGATTCCACAAATTCAAAATCGCGCGGACGTTTGTAATTGTCTAAGTGCAGTTTTAAGAATTTCCGGAATTCCGCTTCCGACAGCTCCGCTCCTTCCTTCTTCACTGCATATAATTTAATAAATTCGCCGCCGCGTCCGTCCGGCACCCCGATAATGGCACATTCTTCAATGGCGGGATGTTCGCAAATGACGGCTTCCACCTGGGCAGAAAATACTTTAAGCCCTTTAATAATAATCATGTCTTTCTTGCGGTCTTTGATAAAGATAAAACCGTCGTCGTCCACTTCCACAATATCGCCGGTCTTGAACCAACCGTCTTCGGTAAAGGCGTCATGGGTGGCTTTTTCATTTCCCCAATATCCTTTGAACAGGTTGGGGCCTTTGATACAAAGTTCGCCTTCCGTATTGCGCGGGACTTCGTTGCCGTTATCGTCTACCACCAGCGTACTCACCGCCGGGATAGCCGGGCCTACGGATTTAATCTTTTGTAATTCTTCTGTATTCACACTCACTACCGGGCTTGTTTCGGTTAAACCGTAGCCTTCCAAAATACGGACCCCTATCTTTTCTTCAAAACGGTCCTTAATTTCTTGCGTTAAGGGTGCCGCGCCCGATATACCAAAACGCACGTTCTTAAACGGCCAGAAACGCAAATAGAGTTGTTTAAGGCCCTTGGCTTCTTTAGAGAGTACCGCATAAATTTGCGGAACAGCCAAAATAAGGGTTACTTTTTCGGTACCCATGGCACCGAGCCATTTGCTGGCCGGCATCACATTAGCAACAATCACCACCTTGAGGTTGAGGTAGAGCGGAATTACTACACACGTGGTCCACGCAAACGAGTGGAACATAGGCAGTAAGCACAAAAAGCAATCGTCGTCAGTAATCTTAAAAATTTGAGCGCACGAAATCACATTGGCCGCTAAGTTACCGTGGGTAATCATGGCCCCTTTGGGCAGTCCGGTCGTTCCGGAAGTATACAAGATAAAGGCCAAATCGTCCAACGTGGCTTGGGTAGAGGCGGTTTCATCATGATACGTAGATTTTTCAATTTCGTCCCAGAACAATTGGACTTTATCGCACTCGGCAGCCGAGGACGGGATTTCATCCGTCGTAAAAAGAGTTTGCACGGTAGGCATATTGGGCAAGCATTTTACATAATGGCGCAAAAATTCGGCCTGCGTAACCACCGCTTTGACCCCGGCATTATTCAAAATGTATTCAATTTCTTCAGGTTTGGTGACCATGAAGTTCATGGGGATGGATACCGCCCCTAACTTATATAATCCATAATTCGCCACTACTGTATCAATGGAATTGCGGTGTGCAATAGCCACGCGGTCCCCTTTGCGAATCCCATGTTCAAAAAACATATCGGCGGCACGGTCCACCTTCATTAAAAGTTCGTGATAAGAAATTCGTTTTTCTGTACCGGCTTCCGTCAGTGCAATTTTATTGGGATAGCGAAACGCGCTATCTGCTAACGAAGTATATAAGTCTTTACGGCGAATCATAAACACCTCACAAAATCGGTATATTTATATTGTAGCATACTTTGCCGGGTATCTTACCCTTGGCGCGGATCCAAAATGTCCCGAAACGCGTCCCCCAGCAAGTTCCAACCCAGTACAAACAAAAAAATCGCTCCGCCCGGTACTACGACTGTATACCAGTAAGCCAGCGGATGCCCCGGGGCCCCTAATACCCAGTTACGCGCCATGGCAATCAGTTGCCCCCAATCGGCTGTACCGGGTTGTGCCCCCAAGCCTAAAAATGAGAGCGAGGCGGCGGTCAGCACCACATAACCGATATCCAAACTGGCCACTACTACGGAGGGATAAATAGAGTTGGGAATAATGTGACGCCAAAAAATCCGGCTGCCGCTAGCCCCCAAGGTACGGGCCGCCGTAACAAACCCGCGCTCTTTGACAGACAAAATATCCCCCCGCACTAAACGCGCATACGAAGGCCACGCTACCGCAGTAAGCGCAATCATCATATTCTTAATATCCGGCCCCAACATGGCGGCAATTACCATAGCCAACACCAAGGAAGGAATTGCAAATACTACATCCGTAAAGCGCATGAGGGCTTCATCAACCTTACCGCCAAAATACGCGGCAACGCCCCCCACTAAAAGGCCAATCAAAAACGCCAGCAGTGTAACGGTAATGCCAATTTTGAAGGCTAACCGTGCCCCCCATATCACCCCGTAATAGAGGTCATATTGTTGCTCGGTAGTGCCTAACCAATGCTGGGCAGAGGGGCCTTGGGGTTCAATTTGATAACTGGTTTGTGGCAGTTGGTAGGGATTATTGGCATTTTGCACCGGAGCCAACACCGGGGCAAACAACGCCATGAGTGCAAAAAGCAATACAAAAATCAACCCGGTGAGGGACGTTTTATTTTTACAAATTCGTTTCAGTAAACGCGATTTCATAACTTACTCCAAGCGGATCCGCGGATCCACCGCCGTATACAAAATGTCCGAAAGTAAATTGCCCGCTACAAATAAGATAGCCACTAGAAATGAAAACCCTAAAATACCGGCAATATCCAGTTGTTGCGCCGCCAATACGCCAAAACGGCCAATGCCCGGGTAATCAAAAATAGTTTCCACAATCACCGTGCCCCCTAACAGACGGATAAATTGAATCCCAGCCAAGGTAATCACCGGGATAATGGCGTTTTTCCCGGCGTGTTTATAAACTACCTGATATTTGCTTAACCCCTTTGCGCGGGCCGTACGCACATAATCTTTACTAAGTTCTTCAAGCATAGAAGAACGCATCACACGTACCATAAGCGCAAACGAACCGATACATAACGTCATAGCCGGTAATACCAAATGGGATAGCACATCCCCAAATACGCGCCATTGTCCGTTCAGCAAACTATCAATAAGTAAGAATCCGGTATACGTCTTGAACCCGGCCCCGTGGATGATAATGTCCGTTTGAATAGAGTATCCGCCCGGCGAGAACCAGTGTAATTGCCCATAAAACACCATCAGTAGTAGTAGGCCCAACACAAAAATCGGCAGCGAAAACCCCCCTACCGAAATCAAACGTGCCACTATATCTTGCCATTTATCTTTATGCACGGCAGAGGCCGCCCCAAACCACACGCCAAAAAACACGACCAAAATCATGGTGACAAAGGCCAGTTGGATAGTAGCGGGCAGATATTGTTTGAGCGCTTGTGCCACGGGCATATTGGCACTGGGGCTATAGCCTAAATCGCCATGCGCCACATTTTTTAGCCACCGCCCGTATTGCTTAAATACGTTATCACGCAGGCCGTATTGCCGGATGACTTCTTCCAAGGCGTTCATTTGGCGCGGGTCTTTTACATATAAGGAAGCGCGCATTTCCGGGCTTAAGCGCTGGGTTAAAAAGAATAACAAAAACGTGACGCCCAAGACAACAAGCGGCAACAAACATAAACGCCGCAAAATATAACGGGTCATGCTTTCCTCCCGGGTACCGTAGGCACCGCCGCCAACAAGTTTTGCGTGTACGTTTCTTTCGGCGCGCAAAATAATTCTTCGGCCGGGGCATATTCTACAATATGTCCGTTATGCATGACTGCAATATCGTCACATAAAAAGCGCGCCACGGCCAAATCGTGCGTGACAAACAGCATAGACAAATTGCGCTTATGCTGAATATCTTTGAGCAAATTCAAAATTTGCGCCTGGACCGAAACGTCTAAGGCGGACACCGGCTCATCGGCAATTAAAATAGAGGGGTTAAGCACCAGGGCGCGCGCAATCGCAATACGTTGGCGTTGCCCACCCGAAAATTCATGGGCAAACCGGTCCAAATAGGCACTGTCTAACTGCACCGCCGCTAAGACTTCCCGCAAATATTTTTCACGGGCAGCTTTGTCCGTATACAAGCCATGAATATCCAGCGGTTCGCTAATCAGTTGGCGCACGGTAAAGCGCGGATCCAAACTGGCATACGGGTCTTGGTAAACCACTTGCAATTCCCGGCGTAAAGCACGCCACTCTTTCTTTCCAAAAGCGGCACTGTTTTTCCCGTTGATTTCTACCGTACCCGAAGTAATCGGTTCAATGCCCAAGATGACTTTGCACAGTGTACTCTTGCCACATCCGCTTTCCCCTACCAAGCCTAACACTTTGCCTTTTTCCAGGGTCAAATTCACATCCCGCAGCACTTCTTTTTGAATAGCGGCCCCCATCCACGGCTTACGCACGTAGGTTTTAGCCAGGTTTCGCACTACTAACGCGGCGGTCATTGAGCCTCCTGTAAATAACAACGCACTTGACGGGATTTTTGGGCAAATAAAGGCGGGCACGTTTCAAAACATTTCGTCGTGGCCTGCGTACAACGCGGCGCAAACGGGCAACCTTTTACAATTTCACCCGGGCGCGGAGGCGTCCCCGCGATCACCGGCAAACGTTGCGCTTTGTGTGTTACACTGGCCAAAGAACTCAGCAACCCTTGGGTATAGGGATGTAGCGGTTTGGCAAATAAATCTGGGGCCGGGGCCAACTCCATACATTGCCCGGCATAGAGCACCAAGACTTCGTCAGCCACTTGGGCGGCTACCGCTAAATTGTGCGTGATAAAAATGACAGACATCCCGTTTTGGCGTTGTAACTCTTTAATAAGCGTTAAAATCTGTGCTTGGATGGTAACATCCAAGGCTGTGGTAGGTTCATCGGCAATTAAAATATCCGGGTCTAACGCCAGGGCCATGGCAATCATCACACGCTGGCACATACCGCCCGAAAATTGGAAGGGGTATTCCGTCAAACGTTTTTCGGCCTCGGTAATCCCCACTTGCGTGAGCAGTTGCGCCGCTTTTTTGCGGGCCGCCTCTTGGGACATTTTACGGTGAGCGCGCAACGTTTCGGTCAGTTGCTCGCCAATGGTAAGCACCGGGTTCAAACTGGAGCCCGGGTCCTGAAAAATCATCGCAATTTTGCTGCCGCGCACGTTGCGTAATGTATTTTCTTTACAGGCAAGCAGGTTCTTTCCCCTGTAAATCACTTTACCACTATCCACGCGCGCATTAGGAGCCAATAATTTAAGGATAGATAGTGCCTGTACGGTTTTGCCGCTGCCGGACTCCCCCACCACCGCTAATATTTTGCCTTTGGGTAATGAGTAGGACAACTGATGTAGCACGGGAACAGTCCCGTTCTCGGTCACAAAACTAAGCGACAAATTTTCTACGCGTAAAATCGGCTCCGTCATATATATATTATAACACTTTGCTTTTATCTGCGCTATTGCATTGCCGCGCCAGCGGTATTTTTTGCTATACTTTTTATATGAAGCGGTTTTTCTTATTATGCGCCGTTTTACTAACGTTAGGGGCATGCCAGCATTACCAAACGATTCCCGTTACTTTGCCGGACGGTTTTGTGGTACAGGCACGCGTGGCGGATACCCCCGAAAAACAAGAACGCGGCCTTATGTTTGTAACCGACCTGCCGGAAAACCAAGGCATGCTTTTTGTATTTGATAAAGACCAAGAACAATTATTTTGGATGAAGAACACGCTAATTGATTTGGACATTGTTTTTATAACCAGCGACCAAACGGTTGCTCACGTGGCGGAGGAGGTGCCGCACTCCTACACTTACACCCCCGATTACGAGGTAGCCCAAGCGGCAGGTTACGGGAAGTACGTGTTAGAACTGGCTGCTACCACCGCCCAAAAGCATCACATTACCCCCGGAAGCAAAGTGCAATTTGCCTATGAAAAATAAATATGCCCTACTAAGTATATTGCTAGTAGTTACCGGCGCGTTACACGCCCAAAACGCTACCTGGGATACCCTTAAGCAACAGGCCAAAACCCATTTAATGGATTTGGTAGCAATTGATACGTCCGTTTCCAACCCGGACGAAATTGCAGCGGCCCGTTACATTTACAAGCAATTTAATAAACAAAAAATAGACTGGGATATTTTCATCCCCAGCAAAGGACACGCCAATTTGATGGCCCGCATCAAAGGGACGGACCCTACCCAAAAACCGCTGTTGCTCATTTCACACTTAGATACTGCCAACGCCCAAGAAGGGTGGACTTTTCCCCCTTTCAAGGCTACCCAAAAAGACGGAAAAATTTATGGGCTGGGCACAACGGATGCCAAAAATTATACCGCCAATTATTTGGCGTTATTTACGTGGCTGGCCCAGCAAAAGCAAAAACCCGTGCGCGACATCATTTTTTTAGCCACCTCCGGCGAGGAATCCGGCAGTGACAGCGGCCTTTTGTGGCTGGGTGCCACCCAATGGGATAAAATTGCCCCCGGCTATGCACTCAACGAAGGGGGCGGTATTATTCAAAACCCGGAAAGCACCCCTATCGTATTTGCGGAAGCCGCCACAAAACTGTATATGGATATTAAAATTACCGCGTACGGAAAAGAAGGCCATACATCTATGCCTACCGGGGACAATGCGGTATATGCGCTTTCGCAAGCCCTGGCTAAAATAGAAAATTGGCATCGGCCTGCCCAATTAACCGCTCCGGCACGCACGCTACTTACTGCCATTTTACCGTTTCAAGATGAAGACGGAAAAACCACGCTCAATATCCTTTTGCACGACGAAAATCCGCAAAACCGCCAAAACGCGGCCGCACTTATGGTGCAAGATCCGTTTTTTAAGTCTCAATTACAAGACACGCTTACCCCTACGCAAATATCGTCGCAAGCGGAGCCCCACAGCACGGGTGCTTCCGCTAGTGCTATCTTAAACGTACGGTTATTACCCACTACAGACCCGGAGACTTTCTTTACCGAGTTACAGGCCTTATTTAAGGACGATAAAAACATTGTACTAGAAGTGCTAGAACGGCCGGAATTTCCGGCGCCGGCATCTATGGACGGAACCGACCCGTTGTTTGCCTCCATCCAAAACACCGCGCAAAAATTGATTCCCGGGGCTATTACCGTTCCCGGGTTAAGTCCGGCTTCGGGCGATAATGAATTTTTACGTAAATTAGGGGTAATTACTTACGGTTTAGGGCCGGCTATGGATCCGCTGGATACCAACTCGGCCCATGCCGCTGACGAATTTATCCGCGAAACGGATTTTTACCACCAGTTAGAGTTTATAGCCGGCGTTGTATTTGATTTTGCATACGGGATGGATTTATTGCCACTCCCCAGTGCCGCAGATGTCAAAAAATAATCGCTATTTGTAGTAAATACTGGCTTTGACTTGGTCCACTTTCTCTTTGCCTAACAGTTTTTCTGCAATGGCAAGGCCAAAGTCAATACTGGCCGCCGCAGATTGCCCGGTGATGAGGTTGCCGTCCACCGCCACATATTCCCCGGTAAAATGGCCGCCAAAGTCCTCGTTCATAGACGTAAAACACGTATAATTTTTCCCTTTCAAATAGCCGGCGCGGCCCAAAATAGTAGGGCTGGCGCAAATGGCCGCCACCACTTTATTCGCCTGCATAAATTCTTTGAGCAAAGCCTGCACACCCGCGCTTTTTTCCAACTCGGCATATTGCGGCCCACCGGGCAAAACCAACGCGTCATAATCGGCCCCGCGCAACATAGAAAACGGTTTTAATTGGGTACACGTTAGGCCAAAACGTCCCGTAGCGTCCGCCTGCGTAAGTGAGAAAATATCTACTGTCAGGCCGGCCCGGCGCAAAATAGCAAACGTGCCCACGGCTTCCGCTTCTTCAAAACCGTTAGTTAGCACTAAACAAACTTTTTTCATAAGTTTCTACTTCCCCGCCGCTTTTTTTAACGCTGCGGCTTTATCGGTTTTTTCCCACGGGAAGTCCTTGCGGCCAAAGTGCCCAAAGGAGGCTGTTTGCGCGTAGATAGGGCGGCGCAACTTAAATTGTTCAATGATACCACGCGGCGTAAGCGGGAAGAGTTTGCGCGCTATTTGCGCCAGGCGTTCATCCGGCAACACGCCGGTCCCTTCCGTATCTACATAAAAGCCCACCGGTTCCTCTTTGCCAATTGCGTAGGCAATTTGCACCGTGCACGCGTGCGCCAGTTTAGCCGCTACCATGTTTTTGGCAATATAGCGCGCCATATAGGCTGCAGAGCGGTCCACCTTGGTAGGGTCTTTTCCGCTAAAGGCACCGCCTCCGTGGGGGCAACGCCCGCCATAGGTGTCTACAATAATTTTGCGGCCGGTAAGGCCCGTGTCGGACTGGGGGCCCCCAATCACAAATTTGCCGGTAGGATTGATGTACACTTTGGTATTTTTATCCATCCATTTACCAAGAACGGGCACGATAGCGGCGGCACAAATCTCTTTTTTAGATTTTTCGGTAATTTGGGAACCGGTTTTGTCCAAAATATCTTCGGTATGCTGGGTAGAAAGCACTACCGTATCTACACGCACGGGCTTGCCGTCTTGATATTCCACCGTCACTTGGCTTTTGGCATCCGGCCCCAGGTACGGTAATTTTTTAGTACGGCGCACTTTGTCTAATTCTTTCAAAATAGTATGCGACAGCATCAACGAGAGCGGCATCAGTTCCGGGGTTTCCGCTACAGCGTATCCTACCATCAAGCCCTGGTCCCCGGCACCGCCCACATCTACCCCTTGGCTAATATCCGGCGATTGCTTACCAATTACATTTACTACCGCACACGTTTTATAGTTAAAACCCCATTTGGCTTCATCATACCCAATTTCTTTAATAACGCCGCGGGCAATTTGTTCCACATCCACCCATGTACGGGTGGTAATTTCGCCCCCCACGATTACCAAACCGCGGGTAATATATGTTTCACACGCTACGCGTGCGGTTTTATCTTTGGCTAAAATAGCATCCAAAATAGCATCAGAAATTTGGTCACATACTTTATCCGGGTGACCCTTAGAAACAGATTCTGATGTAAAAAAATATTTTCCATGTGTAATCATACAGCATCTCCTGCAGCAAATTTGAGGGGTTTATATATTATACCTTATTGTGAATACCTGCGCTAAACCGGGCATAAAAAACGTGCGCTAACGCGCACGTTAAAATTCAAGGCCACGCCCAAGCCCCTTATTCTATAGGTTTAACCTGGACTGATAACACCTCATACTCCGTTCCTGTTGCGGTCTTACGCGGACTCCACCAATACTTGGAACATTTTCCACCCTGGCCCAGGCAAGTATTTTCCCTTATGGTAATATTTCCCAAGGTATATGTCTCTAGCGCATGAAAACCTTTCTCAATGTGCAACAGGTTATTAACCCTAGCGGTCAATTGGGCTACAAGATTATTAGTACCCTCCCCAAGCGCAAAGTTATCTATAAATGAGTCCTCGTTAGCAGTAAAGCTCCCCCCGTAAATAGTTACATTTGTTCCATCCCGATCAATCGTAGTGGGTTGCTCCGCGCTGATGCGATACTCATATTCGCCCGCCGCATTTTTAGGCCAAAAGGAGTTTTCAGTATTTTTGATCTCCTGTATGATTGCACTCCCTTTAAGTGAAGTTGTAAAATCATCTGTCGCACCCTCTGGCTCCACATTGGCTATGTAACTCAAAATACGCTTATTGGCGGTCTCTCTCAGATTTCCCCCATTGAATCTGTGGCCTGGTTGCGCATCCTCCAATGTAATAGTTTGGCCGGCAGCCGATTGAATATTTAATATTCCACCCGCTCCAATCGCTACGCCGCCTTGCAAATTGGCACTATCAACGGCTTTTAACTTTTCATATACCCCCAAGCGAGACGGATTATACGAAATGGTATATACTGCCTCGTTATTGGCAAACACCCAGGGGGCACACACCCCCACACATAACAATAAAATAATACGGCGCATAAGGCCTCCTTCCTGCAAACGATTCAAAACCTTTCTATAATTCTATAGAAAAAACGGCAAAAAAACAAGACCTAATTTGTTTTTAATTTTGCACAAAGTTCCGCTAAGCCGGATGAAATATCCTCTTGTTGCACAATAACCCCCTCGGGCACTTGAAGCCGGATAGGGGCAAAATTCCAAATAGCCTTGATGCCGGCCGCCACTAAAGTATCGGCAATTCCCTGGGCACTGTAGGCAGGTACGGTTAAAATGGCGATTTTTAAGTTTTCTTGCGTAATGATAGTGGCAATTTGCGCCGTATGATACACCGGGGCCCCGTGAATAGTTTGACCCACCTTATCCGGCGCTGTATCAAAGGCGCACACAATCTCTAATCCGTGGTTCTTAAAGCCTGTAAAGCCCAGCAGCGCCTCCCCTAAATGGCCTACCCCGATTAAAAAGGCTTTATTGAGGTTATTCCATCCCAAAAATTGTTCTATTACCTCTATACATCCCGCCACCTTAAACCCCGCCCGCAACTTACTGGGGGCCCCTACGGCTTGCAAATCTTTCTTTACCACAATAGGCAGTAGGTGGGTTTGTTTGGATAATACGGTAGAGGATACCAAGTCCCGCCCGTAGCCATGCAGTTTATAGAAAATACGTAAATACTGGGGCAAACGACGGATGGTTTGAACACTAATATTTTTTTTTGCATGATGCGACGGCATAACATACACTCTCTTTTACAAATACTGGATATTACAATATCTATGATATATATTTTTAGGGGGATTGTCAACCTCTAATTATTTTTTTGTCAGAAGAAATGTTGACTTAAAAATAAATAAAATATAAAATATAGATACTAAAATATCCAAAATGGATGTTTTATACCTAAATTAAGGAGAAACAATATGGCAGAAAAAAAACAAGCAGCGCCTGCTGTGGCCTCCGCCGAAGAATTGGCCTTGTTGGATAAAATTATCGGCAAAGTAAAAGAAGCCCAAAAAGTGTTTGCTACCTACACACAAGAACAGGTAGATAAAATTTTCCGTGCCGCCGCTATTGCCGCCGCACAAAACCGCATCCCCCTTTCTAAAATTGCCGTGGAAGAAACCGGCATGGGTGTGATGGAAGACAAGGTAATTAAAAACCAGTTTGCTTCCGAATATATTTACAACCAATATAAGGACACCAAAACCTGCGGCGTGCTTAGTGATGACGACTCCTTTGGGTACCGCCAAGTGGCCGAGCCCATTGGTATTATCGCCGGGATTATTCCCACCACCAACCCTACCTCTACCGCTATTTTCAAAAGTTTACTGGCTTTGAAAACGCGCAACGGGATTGTATTTTCCCCTCATCCGCGTGCTAAAAAATGCACCATTGAAGCCGCTAAAATTGTATTAAATGCAGCCGTAGAAGCCGGTGCGCCTGCCGGCATTATCGGCTGGATTGAAAACCCGACCATGACGCTTTCCAACGCGCTCATGCACCACAAAGACATCAACCTCATCTTGGCTACGGGCGGCCCCGGCATGGTAAAAGCCGCTTACTCCTCCGGCAAACCGGCTTTGGGCGTAGGCGCAGGAAACACGCCGGTTGTTATTGACGCCACCGCTAACATTAAAATGGCTGTCAGTTCCGTAATTATGAGCAAAACCTTTGATAACGGAATGATTTGCGCCAGCGAACAATCCATTGTGGTAGAAGACAGCGTATATGATAAAGTGAAAGAAGAATTTATCGCCCGCGGATGCCACTTTGTAACCGGCAAAGACCGCAAAAAATTGGCTGAAACCATTGTGATAGACGGAAAATTAAACTCCGCCATCGTGGGTCAATCGGCTGAAAAAATTGCCGAAATGGCCGGGATCAAAGTGCCCGCTCATACCAAAATTTTAATCGCCGAGGCCAAAGAAGTCAGCGACGCCGAACCCTTTGCCCGCGAAAAATTATCCCCCGTGCTTGGTTTCTACCGCGCGAAAGATTTCAAAACCGCCGCCGCTTTGGCACGCGATTTAATCTTATACGGTGGAGCAGGCCATACCTCGGTACTTTACACGGATGAAGCCAACGAAGACCACATTGATTACTTTAAGGATATGCCTACTGCGCGTACCTTAATCAATATGCCTTCTTCTCAGGGTGCTATCGGTGATGTATACAACTTCAAATTAGCACCTTCTTTGACCTTGGGTTGCGGCTCTTGGGGTGGCAACTCCGTCAGCGAAAACATTGGAGTCAAACATCTTATGAACGTAAAATCCGTAGCAGAACGCCGCGAAAATATGTATTGGTATAAAGTTCCCCAAAAAATTTATTTCAAACGGGGTGCTTTGGAACAAGCCTTGGCTGAATTGCAAGATAAAAAACGTGCGTACATTATTACCGATAAAACCATGGAGCAATTAGGCCATGTACGCAAAGTTATTGACGTATTAGAACAACTCAACATCAAAGTACGCGTATTTTCCGACGTGTTACCGGATCCCAATATCTCTAACGTAAACGAAGCCTTAGCAATTGCCAATTCTTGGCAGCCGGATATGATTATTGCGTTAGGTGGCGGTTCCGCCATTGACGAAGGAAAAATGGTATGGCTGATGTATGAAAACCCGGACACCAGCTTTGAAGATATTGCCATGCGCTTTATGGATATCCGCAAACGTATTTACGCCGCCCCGCCTTTGGGCAAAAAAGCCACTATGGTAGCCATCCCCACTACATCAGGGACCGGTTCCGAAGTGACTCCGTTTACCATCATCACGGATGAAAAAACAGGCACCAAATATGCCATCACGGACTACGCTTTAACGCCGGATATGGCCATTATTGACCCGGAATTTGTACTTAATATGCCCAAATCCTTGACGGCTTTCTCGGGTCTGGACGTACTAACGCACGCCATTGAAGCCTACACTTCCGTTTTCTCTACCAACTTTACGGAAGGACAAGCGTTAGAGGCTATGCGTCTGGTATTCAAATACTTGGAAAAATCTTACACCGAAGGCGCCAAGAATATCAATGCTCGCGAAAAAATGCATTACGCCGCTACGATTGCCGGTATGGCTTTTGCCAACGCCTTCTTGGGGTTGTCTCACTCCATGGCGCACAAATTAGGAGCCATGTACCACGTACCGCACGGGCTGGCCAACGCGTTGTTGCTCTCGTATGTGATTGAATTCAACGCCACGGACAAACCCACCAAACAAGGTTTATTCCCGCAATATAAGTATCCGTTTGTGAAAGGACGCTATGCCAAAATTATTGACTACCTAGTGCCCAACCACAAACTGGGTGACGATAAAGATGCCAAAGTACAAAAACTAATTGACATGGTGGAAGACTTGAAACACAAACTCAATATTCCGCGGTCTATTAAAGAATATGGCATCCCGGAGCAGGAGTTCTTGGCCAACTTGGACAAACTCTCCGAACTGGCCTTTGATGACCAGTGCACCGGCGGGAACGCACGCTATCCTTTAATCAGCGAGATTAAAGAATTGTACCTCAAAGCGTATTACGGTGAACCTGTAAAACATAAAAATAAATAACCCACTTACCCCCACGTTACAAAACGTGGGGGTTTTCTTTTGCAAATTGCTATAATGCTATTATGGGACTAGAAGAATTGGAACAGCAAGATTATTTTTCCATTGGCGACGTGAAACGTATTACCGGCGTGCCGGAATATTCCGTGCGCTACTGGGAAAGCGAATTTGGTTTAATCCGTCCGGTCCGTTTGCCCAGTGGGCACCGCCGCTACAGCAAGGCAGATGTTTATACTATCTTAAAAATCAAGGATTTAATTTATAAACATAAACTCACGCTGGAAGGTGCCAAAAAGCAACTTAGCAAATACCAATTCTCTACGACCGGTGGCCCTACTTCCGCCCCCCGCACAGACGTTAAACTGTTGACTGAAATTAAAGAAGCTCTGGTCAATTTGCTTAAAGAATGATATAATATATGTGTTGCAACGGATTGCAACCGGAACGGGGAGTGGCTCAGAGGTAGAGCGCTCGCTTGGGGTGCGAGAGATCGCGGGTTCGATTCCCGCCTTCCCGAAGTTTTACTCCTCGATGGTGAAATAGTATCACGTTCCCCTTTGGAGGGAAAGTTCTAGGTGCGAATCCTGGTTGAGGAATTTTTATACGGGGCGTAGCGCAGATGGTAGCGCGCACGGTTCGGGACCGTGAGGTCGCTGGTTCAAATCCAGTCGCCCCGACCATTTAACAAGGCACTTCTAACGAAGTGCCTTGTTTGACATATATTACTTACTTACAAGAAAATTATTTACGTGTAATGTTGGGTCCGTAGATTGTTTTCCAGTCATCACGCATGGAAATAGAAATCCATCCGTATTTTTGGCTATCGGCACGCATTTTTTCGGCTTTTTGTACATTGCCGTACTCACGCTCCAAATCATCACAAGAGATCATAAATCCCAGGGCTTTGTGCTTATTGTCGTTAATAGCATAGTTTAGCATACTGGCATCACTGGAACTGTTGCCAAACGCCAGCACCGGCTGTACCCCGATTTCCTGCACGATAGTGGCCACCTTATTCATCTGCAAATTTTTTATCAGGTTCTTGCCACCCAAGACCAGTTCATCCCCTTTTGAGAAGGTATAGACAAGCCCCTCTTTATTTCCTTGATGGCTCGCCACAATGGTACTATCCGAACCAATAATTTGCCTAGCCGGAATTTCCGGCAAATTAGCCGCCACCAACGGGCGCACCGTCAGGCGGTCCGTGCCGCTGGAAATATAAACGGTAAAGTGGTTTTGCAGCAAATATTGCACCACCTCTACCATGGGTTTATAAAAAATATCTCCCCGTTTCATCCCCACAAAGCCGGGTTGTTCTTCTTGCATAAACGCGCGGACAAACGCATAAAACTCCTCCACAGTAAGCCCCTTATACGCTTCGGACACCATCCGTTCTCTATCCGCATTTAACTCCGGGAAAATTCCCTTTTCGCGCGAGGCAAGCGCCGCGGCCCGCTGGGCAGCAGTAGCCTGGTAATGGGGGTCATCCAGTACGCGGTGTTCAAAGAGCAACCAATCAAAATAGGTAGGGTCCGTTTCTAAAATAAGGGTACCATCCAAATCAAACACCGCCACACGGTCTTTAACGGGGATATAATCCGGGGATTTAGGATCCGTCACCGCCGACATATACGTTACCAATGCTTGCTTAGCCGGGGCTTGATCGTTCCACAGTACCAGGGGATCTTTCTTTACGTGGGCACATCCCACCGTCAAGAAACCCAGCAAAACAATCCAAATTCCCTTTACCAAAAAATAATTTGTTTTACCTTTCATAATCACTATTGCACATCAAAATTAAAATACGTGTCTTTATAGGGTTCATCCTTGAGGGTGAAGTGCCACCACTCGGAATCGATCCCCACAAACCCGGCTTTCAGCATCGCGTCGCGCAGAATTTTGCGGTTGCGTTTTTGCTTTTTAGTAAGTTTTTTGAAGTCCGGGTGGGAACGTTCGCTAAACAAATCAAAAGTTCCCCCCATATCCACAAAAGAACCGTCCTGCTTAATGAGAGTCAAATCCACCGTGCTACCGCGTGTATGACCGGATTTAGGCATAATATAGTCTCCGGCAATCAAATCCTCTTTTTGTAACGTAGGATAAAAACTTTTATTACCCTCGTCCGTGGGGTCGTTAATCCAGCGGACAAAGTGGTCCACCGCTTTTTGCGGGCGGTACGAATCCCATATCAGTAAGCGGTAGCCTTGGGCGCGTAAATCTTGCGCTGCCACCGCCAGTGCGGCCAATGCCTCTTTGGTCATATAAGCCACCGGGGCCTTGTAGCCTGTAATTTTTTGTCCGGTAAAATTGTACGGGGAATAGTACCGCAAATCAAATACCGCGTCATCAATGACGTTGTAAATTTTATCAAAGCCGCTTTTATCGGTAGAAATCGTATCGGCGTTGGCCCAAGCAATTCCCCCCAGCACACATACGATAAGTAAAATAATTTTTTTCATGTAACCTCCGTTTGTTTCTATCATTTTATCTACGTGTATTTTATCAATTTATGACCGGTCCGTTCAGGTGAACAAAAACGTGTTTTACCAATCGCAATCTTTCCCCATCACGTTGGTAGGTAAGGCCGCGCCGAAGGTAAAGTGGCGGGGCATTTCGTGCGAAGAGAGTTGTTTGGAAAGAAAGGTCTGTATGGCGGGCAATACTTCGGTGGAGGCAGGTTGTTTAAGCACAATAAATGCCTTTAAGCGGCGGCCTTCTTCCGGGCGCATCAAGCGCACCTTACACGCCGCCACAGCTGGGTGACTCTGTAGCACTTGTTCCACGTGGGTAAGCGATACATTGACCCCCGCTACCTGCACCACACGGTCCATCCGTTTTAATGGGAAAATTCCCCGCGGGGGTACAAACTCCACCTGATCCGGGAAATCCAACCATCCTTCAATCCCTTTGCGGCGGATCTTATAGGTTCCCTCCCGGCACGATACTTCCCAAAAATCATTGATTTCAAAGGGATCTTCTTCTGCTTCGCGCACGCCGATTCCCCCCGTTTCGCTGGCGCCGTACAATTCTACTACGCGCACGGCCCCCGCTTGTTTGAGCCGCGCAAATAATCCCTTGGGGCAAGGCGCGGTAGAAGTGACAGCGGTTACCCCGGCCGGGAAAGTATTACCTGCTTTCAAAAAATATTCCCAAAATAGTGGAAATCCGGCTACCACGTCGCCTTTCCGCAAGAGCGTGTGCCACGGTTGCAGCGGCATCGGGGCAACGGGTGTGGTAGGAATATCAAACAACGAAGTAAAAAAGATAGCAAAACTTAGCCCATATAAGTGCTGACGCGGTGTTAGCGTAACAAAACGTTTGGCCTGGGTAAAATGTTTTCCCACACTTTTCCCTTCTATATCCATCATCTCTTGCGTATGCAAACAGAGTTTAGGTTTGCCGGTACTGCCTGACGTAGTTAAATAAACGAATTGATTGCGTGTATAGGCGTCGTACGATTGCGAAATAAGTTCCTGCAACGAAGAAAACCTCTGCGGAGTAAACCCAAAATAAGTGCCCACCTGGGCAGTGGCTTGCGCTACTACCGCGGGGTCTAGGGTACATACTTGTTCCATTTCTTGACGGTCAAAAAAGGCCAACGAATCTTTGCGCTGTTTGACGATTTCCGTGCGGAAAATATCTTCCACAATCCAACTTATATGCTCACGGCAGAACATACGGTTCCCCCTGCACGTTAAATAACATCCCCGCAAATTGTTCTTGCAAATGGAAAGGTTTCTTCGCTTGTAAATAATGGTTAAGTAGTAAAGCACTGTGCGCACATGATTGCACGGGGATTAGCGGTTCGCTTTGCGTTTGCACCGCTTGCGTGCTTGCCAGTTGCAGATGATGCAGCACAAACTGCGTATGTTGCGTAGCAGCGGCACTGAGCACAAACGCGGCGGCTACACGTTGGGCCTTCTGCGTAGGTTGATATAAGAACGGATCAAATACGTGCGGATCTTTTTGTAATACATCCTGTAAAAGTGGGTTTACGTCTTCCGTTACCACCACTAATACCTGTTCGCACAAATGCTTAGCCAAAAACTGTTGCGCAGTTACTAAAGCCCCGGCAAATGAGGCATCTAACTGTCCGGTTACCACACAGGGCCCGTGCATCTGCAAAAACATAGAAAGCATGAGTGCAGTAGAATTATGTACCGAACTGGCAAACGCTGTGGGAGAGGACAATTCATCCCCGTCCTCAATAATGCTATCCATAAATTTAATCGTACTGCCCAGGGCACCGGCCCCCATGGCCAAACTAATACCCATATCCTCGCGCGCGCTCGGCGGCACTTGGGCCTGTTGCAACGCACGCAAGGCACACAGTAATACATTTTTGGAAATAGGTTCTGCGCGGCGCAATTTACGTACTTCTAAAAAGGGGACAAAATCTTCCAGCGAGGCATCCCCGGTTAGACACGCAAACCCATTGATAAATAAGTTAGGCAGCATCTTTTCCCCCTAATACAATGGCCGCATTACATCCCCCAAATGCCAACGAATCCGACACAGCAAAGCGTGCGGAAATAGGGGTATTGGCGGTGGTAGGAATTAAATGCAAGTTTTCGTCCGGCGTCGTAAAACCGACGGTAGCCGGGAGCATTTGTTGATTAAGTGCCTGGAGCGTAAGGACGGCTTCCACCGCCCCAGCGGCCCCTAACGTGTGACCGGTAACGCCTTTGGAACCCCATACCGGCACGCCGGGCAAGATTGTGTTAAATGCCATTGATTCCGCACTGTCATTGGCTTGGCTGGCGGTACCATGGGCATTGATAAACGCCACCTCTTGGGCACGCACGCCCGCCTCTTTCAGCGCAAAAGATAGTGCTTTTTGCAGGCCCCGCCCTTGCGGGTCCGGGGCAGTCGGGTGGAACCCGTCACAAGCATTTCCATATCCCAGCACATAGCCCTGGCAAGGCAAGTGTAACTGCTTAGCAGTCTGTGCATTGGTCAGCAACAAGGCGGCGGCACCTTCACCGATATTGATACCGCTACGTGTTTTGCAAAACGGGCGGCAACGCTGTGCAGTAGAAACCAACAGCCGGATAAACCCGTCATACGGGCTTTGAGTTACCTCATCCGTTCCGCCACATAACACCACATCACATAAACCGGTTTCAATCCAATTTTTGGCTAGTCCAATAGCGTCTGTTCCGCTGGCGCAAGCGGTGGCTACGGTTTGGAACGGACCTTCAAACCCAAAATAGCGGCTGACCCATTGGGCCAACGGAGAAGCAAGATACACACGCAGTTCTGTAACATCCGCTTCAAGCAGTTTATCTGTTTTCCAACGACGGTAAACCTTAAAACAATGAAAAGAAGGATGGACCGAAGCGCCCACAATCACCCCCACCCGTTTAGCATTTAATTGTTGGGGTGAAATACCCGCCTGTGCAAAGGCTTGCAAGGCGGCTTTTATAAAAAAGAATTGGCTAAACGTAATATCGGCTGGTTTTTGGGCATATTCACTGGGTGGCACTAAGAACACCGGATACTTAGAGGTATAGGTACTTTCCACGCGCCCTGCCGGTAACGCAAATAAAGCGTTCCCGCTAAGGGCCCCTTCAAACGCACAGGCGGCTGTGTTGCCACAAGCACACACGCACCCCATGCCTGCTACCGATACCTTGTTTGCTGTCATTTCTTGCGGTTTTGTTCAATATAGTCGGCCAGTGTACCTAACGTCTTAAATACTTCGCGGCCTTGTTGCATATTTTCAATGAGGATGCCATATTTTTTCTGCAAAAGCATAATCAGTTCTACCGCATCCAAACTGTCTAAGCATAAGCCTGTATCGCCGAAAATGGCATCCTCTGCGCCAAATTGGGATAGGTCGTTTCCGCCCAAATCAATATTTTGGGCAATCAGTTCTTTTACTTCGTTAATTGTTTCTTGTTTCATACTCTTTCCACCCGTCAAAATAATTAAAGAATTGATATGGATATTTTATACAAAATTGTGTCAAAGCGTCCATAAATTGTTGCGCCTGGGATTGGTAATGCTGTTTTTGGGAACCGGCGTCCGGCACATAAATAGGCTCAAACACCCAACTGCCCAATTTGCCGCGCCCCTCCCACGGAAAAAACGCAATCACGATCGGTGCCTGCGTAACCGCCGCCAACCGGTAAAAACTATACGGTACGCGCCATATCCCTCCTAAAAAGGAAGTTTCCAGCGCGTTTTGCGGGTTTCCAAACACCCGGTCCGCCATTGCACAGACGATTTCGCCGCGACGCAAGGCACTCATCATTTCGGGCACACCCCCCAAAGGGCCCGCCGGGTTAATTAACGTAAACGGAGTTTCCCCGCCTTTATGTTCCGCTACCAATTTATCGTTATCCTTGGGGTTGCGGTAATACAACACGTGCATGGGTTTATGTAAAAATTGCATACAGTTGACCGCACTCTGCCAACACCCTACATGGGCGGTGAGCATAATCACCCCTTTGCCTTGGGCCACCAGATCTTCGCATTTTTGTCGCATCTGCGGCGAAGAAATAAATTCAGCCTTTCCCGTTATCCCTAAGGCCGCGCGGTCCACTAAACAACGCCCAAATGTAAGATTTAAGCGAAAAGTATGCTTAAACAATTTCCATTTATTGCACGCCCCCAACCGGCGGGTAAGGTACGCGCGGGACTTGGCCCTCACCGACGGGTACAAGCAGTAACAAAATACCAGCGGATACAAAAAGAGGTAAGCCAATCCCCGTCCCCCCAGCGCAATTAACGCGTACACGAATTGATGCTTAAAGCGCGAGGCGATACTTTTGCCTGTATTTTCTTCACGCGTGTTCATGTAAACTCCTGTGCAATATCCACCCGACCCCAGCCACCAACACAAAGGTAATCCCCGCCAGCAACGGCGCCACCACCAAAGAGCCCAGCAGCCACTCCCACACCCGTTGCAAGGCTTGGCGGCCCAGGGTAGTCATATTAAACTGGGTCAGCCACTGGCCATGACGCAAAAAATAACCTACTTCTATACATAACGCCGGCACAAAAGGACCTATGCATAATTTTTCAAACCCCACACACAATAAACGGTTCAAATTCCACCAGCCGGCCCCGCCAAACAAACCCACCTGCCGAATCCCCGGCAACGCAATAGAACCACAAAAAATCCCCCACGCGGCCGACAGGGCATTACGCAACACACTGCCTGGGGCAGCCAAATTATCCCGCAAGGTATGCCAGTAACTGCGCTTTTGTAAATTTCCGTTTACCACTTGATATTGCGTATGCGCAACAGGCACCATGGAGCGCATAGTCAAATAGGTATTTAGCACCGTCAGGCGAAAATTGTCCTTCCACTGGCTGAAATGTGAAATACGCTCTTTTGTATACCGCACGGATACGTTCACCGTTTCTACCGCAAAACCTGCCCAAAGAGCCCGTACAATAACCTCTACTTCAAACGCGTATCGTTTGCTCCAGACACGTAACACTTCTAATACATTTACCGGGTAGCAGCGGTAGCCGCTTTGAATATCTTGGACTTGTTTGCCTGTTTGCACGTGGACCCAAAAATTGCCAAATTTTCGCCCAAAACGCGATCCAAACGGCACCTGCTTATCAAATTGGCGGACGCCTAAAATGAGGGCTTGCGGGTGTGCTTGCGAGGCGGACACAAAAAGAGGGATTTCCTGCGGATCGTGTTGGTCGTCAGCGTCAATTGTAATAATATGCGTAAACCCGTGCGCCCGGGCCCAGGCGGCCCCGGACAAAATAGCACTTCCCTTGCCTTGATTCGGGGTTTGACAAAGTAGCGTTACGTCTACATCTTGTAGTAATTCTTTCGGGGAAATATCACTCCCGTCATCCACCACCAGGACATGCGGCCACACGGCGCGGCATTTTTGCGCCACTTGGCGTAGCGTTCCCGCGTGATTGTAATGGGCGATAACGACTAAAAAAGTTAAGGCTGAGGCAATTTGCCCTGTTTCCATGCTTGGCATATTTCTTCGTAAAAAGCAGGCCGCTCAAAGAGCACTTGCTGGTTTTTATCCATCAGTAATTGCACGCTGTAGCCGCGCGCCATTACATTTTTTTGCTCATCCAAAATTGTAAAATCCACGTTCAAACGGACCGCTTGCGAATAAAACAACCGGGCTTTGACCTCGTACGTATGTCCGTACGTAAGCGGGGCCAAATAGTCTATATGCATTTGGCGTACCGGCAATACCACGCCGTGGTTAAAAAAATCGGCATATCCCATACCATACGCGTCACCCAAGGCCATGCGGGCATCTTCGCACATGGCTACGTAATGTCCGTGCCATACTATTTTCATCGCATCTACTTCATGGAAACGTACGGTGTGAAAAACAGATTTCTCCAGAGGTTTGGGATCGGTAGGCTCTTGCTTAAAATAATTGTATTTTTTCATCATTTTCTCTCTACAAATTGCAAAATAAACTGGCTGATTTTTTGGCCGCGTTCGGGGTTGGTTAATTCCACCAAATACCACCCATCCGCACGCGCGGTAAACGTAATTTCCAAGTGCGTGTTCGGCAATACCGGCCCTACAAATTTTGCCCGTTTGACGGCTCTAATCTCTACCGGCTTATGCAGTAGACGGCTGGCACCGTCCGCACAAAAGGATAATTGCCCAATGCCCGGCAGTAACGGATGTCCTTCAAAATGTCCCTTAAATGCCGGAAAATCCGCCGGCACGTAATACACAAAACTATGCTCCGTTTGCTTTTCCAAACAAGATGTTATGGCTTCTTCTACAGACATACTCCCCCCGAAACTTCCAATTCAAATGTACCGCCTATCCCTTGCGCCGGCCGGTTTACCTTACGGGCAGGACAGGGTGTTAAAAACTGTTGTTGCACCAATTTGCCCCACGCTTCCACCAGCCGGCTCGGAATACGCGGAGCCTTTTCGTGCAGTTGAATTTGCTGGCTAGATACCGTCATATCCGCCAACTTTAAGGCCGGATCCGTCAAAATAATCACCCGCGCTTGTGCCGGGGCGGCTTGGTATTGGCTGATAAGCGTAAAATAAAGTTCTTGCGGTTGCAAAACCCCGTTGGCCACCGCGGCCTGCGGCAAATCAATAGATTGTGAAGGAGCCGGCGTTACTACCCAATGTGCCTGACAACCCACCAGTAAAACCCCCAATAAGCCGATCCATTTTTTCATGAAAATTTCTCCCACAAAGCCGGTAATATGAGTAGAGCCACACACACCGCTCCGCCAATCCCCACTAAAGCACATAAACCCATCATAAACAAGACCGCATGTTTGGCAAAAACTAACACGCCAAACCCGGCCAACGTAGATAACCCCGCCGCCAGCAAAGCCTGGGGTGGATAGAGCCAATCTAATTGTTGCTGACGAGCGCGCCCCTTCATACATTGGAAGATAGCATAATCAATTCCTAACCCCACCAGTAACGGTAGGAAAATCAAACCGAATAAATTGACCGAAATATGAAACAAGGCCAAGCATCCAAACAAAATACATCCGCCCAATAGTACCGGGATAAAACAAAATAACGTTTCCTTCACCCGGCGAAACAGCAACCACACCGCCCCGAAATTAAACACCAGCGCCATAATCACTACCCAAACGGCTTCTTGCTTGACCCCGTCGGATAAATCTTGTTGCAAGCGCGAAGTAGAAACAAAGAAGGTCTCCTTCCCGTCGGCCGCGTCCGCATACGCCGGCTCATTAGGCACTATGTTCATCACCGCGTATTGTTTAGGCGATAACTTGACTACCGGGTTATACCATCCGGAAAAATCCGTAGAAAAGGCTTGCTCTTTGCTTTGTGCCAACCAGTGCCAAAAAGGGACAAATGCCTCGCTATTAAAACCTTGTTTGGCGGCTTCTTCCTGCAATAAAAGTTTGGCATAGTTTAAGCGGGGCGCATCCCAACATGTTTGCCACCGTTGCCGGTTGGCGGCTTGGGTACGTTTGGAAGGAAACAGTTGACTAACAGGCAAGGGGACCGGCAAGCGGGCGGAGAGTTTTTCGTTATTAGCAAGGGCTTGATCCGGCGTGGAGCCGAGCGCAAATAACAAGGCTTGCTGGTCCGCGCCAAATAGCGGTTTGGCGATTTGCTGTTCTTGGGTAAAAGTAGCGGAAGTAGAGTTGAGCGAATCTAGCCCCGGGCTCACCGTAAGGTGGCATACGCCCCATAGACCCACTGCCAAAATCACGATACTCACCCCGCAAGCCGAGCGAAAAGACAGTGGTTTTATCTTCCATTTGCTTAGGGAGGGGCGGGCTTTGGTCGGTTGAGCAAAGTAATCCGGCAAGACCCACAACGCGATTGCTAAAGCCAAGGCTAACGCCACCAACGAGAATATAGCCATTTGTTTAAATACTTCAATAGAAGAAAACAACAACGCCGCAAAACAAAGCCCGGACGTTACAAAATTGCACCACAAATGTTTGCGAATATGCGCCAGCGTACTTGCGGTACTCAACCGGGTTTGTTGCAAGGCAAAATAGATGTAAATCGCATAATCTACCGACAATCCCACCACCACACTGCCAAACCCCAACGTAATACCGCTGATATGCCCAAAAACCCCTTGCGTTACCCACGCCGCCGGGGGCAACACAAGTAGCGGAAGCAGATAAATTAGTAAAGCGCGTTTGGTGCGGAAAAACCACCCAAATACGCCCAGCAAACAAATTAGTCCCACCCCCGTAATGACGAGCAAATCATGCTTAATGACCGCCGCATTTTCCAGCGTGTAGCGTAGTCCCCCCATAAAAAATACCCGTGCCCCAGCCGGCAGCGTAGATTGGTAGTGCTCAAAAAATTGCTGCATTTGTTGCGCCGCCGATAAATTAGAAAGACCGGACGTAGCATCGTACAGCCCCGCCAGCAACGTTCCCTCTTGGGCCGTTAGAAAGCCGGCGGCATAATCGGCATGTGCCTCTTGCCCCATATTTTTCCACGCATCAAAAATAATTCCCGTGAAATAAAACGGGTCCTGCACAATGAGCTGTTTAATAAATAAACTTTGAAATGAAAACAATTCTTCCCGATATTGGCTAAATTGTTGTGAAATGTACGCTGGAGAAATTTTCTCCAGCACTTTTTTTTGCGCGTCTGCAGAAAAAAGGCTCGGCAACGCCTGTAAAAATTGTGAAATAATCGTTTCCGTAGGATGATTTTCCGAGCGAATTAAACCGGCTTGCAGTAATTTTTCGTGCACGTCTTGCGCAATTTGCCGGGTTTGCGTAGCGGTAGGGGCCTGCGCAATCACAATCAATTTTTGACTCAATGCTGACCGCTCAAAAAGCGATACTTGCTGTTTAATCGGCTTAGGCACCAAGGCCAGCATATTTTCTTCCACCGCACCGTGCCACACCCCCAGTATACTAATCCCGGCGAGTGCCACAAACGCGGCTAATTTGCGGTGAGAAGGGTATTTTTTCATGGAAGGGCCTCTTGGCCAAGCGGCTTATTGACCCGCGTGTTGCTAAATTTCCACAGCACAAAGTCTCCGCTGGGTTCTTCCATCTTTACTTGCCGGACCTGTTGCACGTTATCCTTATCCAGCCATACGGTAATTTGCTTCACTACTTTGTGGTCTTTGGCACGCGGTGTAAATGTAATTTCTTCTTGATTAAGTACAATTTGATATTCTTTTTGCAACGTCTCAAAATCCAGCGTCAGCCACACCAGCATTTGGGCCGCCATCATTTTTCCCAGGGCATCTTGGATCAGGGTTTTCTCGTTACCTTGCAAGCGATAGACGTGTTCTTTCTCCATTAAAAACCCTTTTTGAAACGGAGTTTGGTATTGCCAGTGTAATTGTTGCGCTGTTTTATCAAACGACAATTTTCCTTTACTTTCTAACGGGGTGCTTAATAAAGACAAATGTTTTTCTTCGGTGAAATCACTTTGCAGCGTTTTTACTTCACTGATTTGTTGGGCGTATTGTTTAAGCAAGGACGCACTGTCTTGCGCCAACGCCATACTGCTTACCAGACACAGAAAAATACTCAGTAGATATTTCATAATTTTTGAGGAGGAGTATCCCCCTTCCACACATAGATATAAATAGTCCCTTGCGCCAGGAGCGTATCTTGCCGGTATACTTCTCCCCGCACAATATACGTGTCAAAACATTCATCCACCTTGGTCGTTTTAATGGTTAATTCTTCCTGCGCGTGCGCAAGCGCCAAAAATTGCATATCGCGCAGACTTACCAAAAACCCTCCGCCATGGATAGTAAGGCCCTTTTGTTGGCGGCGCACGGCTTCACACGCACCAAACCCCTGGGCAATCAGTTCGCAATAAGTTTGCGGCTCTAACGTACCGTCCCGGCGCAAAAACAGGTGATCCGGCGCCACCGTGGCTAACACCACGCCGGATGTATCCCCCACGTCAACCACCCGGTCCACCAACAACATAGGCGGACGGTGCGGAATCAGGCTGGTAATTTCAGGAAATTGTGTTTTCATGATCGGTAAAGTTCGGCATTAATGGCACGGCTTAAGTAAATAATCCAAGCATTATAACGGGGATGAATAGTTCCTTTTTTCTCGTTGTAGCGTAAATTTTCACTATGCTTATACCAAATGGCATAAAAATCTTCCCCATAGGGAATTTCCACTTCTACCAGGTGAGCACGCTGACTCAGCACAGCATGTATAAGCCCCTCTTTTACTTTTTCTACACGCCATCCCTTGGATGTGGCTCCCGAAATAATTGCTTTTTCTATTTTTTGCTGGTCATGCACAGCGAGCGTTTGATATTCAATATTCTTCACCGGCGGAAACGTACGGCATCCTACCAAACACATGCTCGTTAATAACAAAACAAAGAGCAGTTTCTTCATAAATTTTCCTCCTTATCTACAAAGTCCATAATCTGTTTTTTAAGGGCTTGCGCCATGTGCAAATGCCCCAGTTCACCGGGGAAATTTTGCGGGTGCACTGCCTCAAACATTTTCAAGGTTATTTGGGCCGGGCGAATCCACCAACTTCCTGCCGGCAACATGTGTTGTGTGCCTGCAATCGCCACCGGGATCACCGGCAACCCCAGTTGCTCGGCTAAATAAAAAGCCCCGCTCTTAAACCGTGCATGCGGATCCTTGCGTGAACCTTGCGGGAACAGTACAATATCGCACCCTTTTGCTACCGCTTTGCGGCACAAATCTAACATATCGGCCGGAGAAGTTTTTTGCGCGTCTATGTATCCGGCACTTTGCATCACATAGCGAAAAAACGGCAACTTAAACACCCAGCCTTTGGTAATATACACCACGTTGGAAAACCCAAATGCACTGATGGTATACAAATCCAAGGCGGAGGCGTGATTGGCCACAATGACGCAACTTCCGTCAGGTCGGTTGGCGGTTTCCACCCGCAGGCCGGTACTGGCCAAGCGCATACAAAAAACGATCCCCAAAGACTGGATGTAAACAAATTTGCGTACGGCTTTATCTTTTTCGTGCGATTTAAGCCACAAAAAGGGGGCCGCCAAGACGGTAGACACTGCTAACCACGCTACCGCCGCTCCCCCTATAAAAAAAGTATTAAACCACGTACGCACACGCACCATCTTATTTATGATGTGCCCGGGCTAACTTTTCAATAAAGTCATACAGGTCGTTGAGTGTTACCATGGTACGCAAATCATACCCTTGACGTAATGTTACCCCGAATTGTTGCTCTAATACCACTACCATATCTACCGCATCCAAACTGTCCAAACAAAGGTCATCTTTAAGTTGGGCGGTAGGGACAAGTTGCGCGTCGGTAAATTCAAACTCCTTTTTGAGCGCATCATTTGTACGTTTAATAATTTCTTCTCTTGTAATCACTGGGGTCTCCTTAAAAGTAACGAACAATTATTTCCACCAATTGCAAAACTGTTTTTCATAATAATATTTAATGGGGCCTCTAGCGTATGCGTAGGATATTGTAAGGAAGCGCATTGTTCATCCACCTGTTGCAAATTCTTGGTAGGCACTATCTGCTGATGTGCCATCATATTGACGCAAGCAATACTTTCTAACGTGCCACTTGCGCCCATAGTATGGCCCAAGTGCCCCTTGAGACTGTTGATTTTCAAAGCGCTGCCAAACACCGCTTGGGCCGCTTGTGTTTCCGCAATATCGCCGGCTATGGTTCCCGTTGCATGCGCGTTTAATAAATCCACTTCTTGCGCCTGTACGTGGGCCTGTTGCAACGCGCCCTGCATACATTTTTTTAATGTTTCCGCCGATGGGTACGCCATATTTTCCGTTTCCGTATTGGCGTAAAAACCTAACACTTCCGCCAAAATAGGCACGCCCCGTTCCAACGCACTTTTTTTACTTTCCATAAACACCAGGCCGCATCCTTCCGCTACCACCAACCCCGTACGGCTTTGGTCAAACGGACGGCAGGCTCTTTCCGGGCAATCGTTGGAATTTTTAGAAGTGGCTTGCATAATATCAAAGCAAGCACTAAACATAGGATGATATTCTTCCGTGCCACCGCATAACGCTTGGCTAATCAACCCGGAACGAATAGCCATAAACCCAAGACCCATATTCATTAGACCGGTGGCACAGGCTTCGCTTCCGCCCATCGCCGGCCCGTTAATTTTTAAGGCTTGGCACACGCCCGCCAACGGGGAGTGATTCATAATTTGCAAAAAATCGGAAGTTTTAATCAACTCTAAATGCGCGCCCTGGCTATAACTGGTTAATTCCAACCAAACAGAAATACTGTTAAGGGTGGACCCCATAAAAAAGCCCAGGTTTTCGGGGGCGGTTTCATAGCCGGCTTGGTGCAAGGCCTCTTGCGCGGCGCAATAAGCATACAATCCCATGCGGCTCATACTGCGACGATACTTGCGCGGGATAAAAGAATAATCCATCGCGGGAACCGTGGCCGCCACTTTGGTATTCACCATTGGCAAGGCCTCTAACTCCGGCACGGTATGTATGCAGTTGGCGCCGGACACCAACCCTTCCCATAAAGGTTTTACACCCGTTCCGTAAGGCGATACCGCGCCCATCCCCGTAATCACTACTTTATTCAAATCATCCATACTATTATTATATCAAGTTTAACCGCTTGCCCTTACATGCAAATTCCACCGTTCACCTGGAACGCTTGCCCTGTAATGTAGGACGCTTTTGGCGAACATAAAAACGAAACCAGGTCAGCCACTTCCTGCGGTTTGCCTAACCGGTGCAACGGAATAAGCGGCAAGATTTTATCAATCGGTAAACCGTCCAACATTTCGGTTTCAATAAACCCCGGCGAAACGGCATTGACTAAAATATTACGCTTGGCTACTTCCGCCGCTAAACTACGAGTGGCGCCCACAATCCCGGCTTTGGCCGCCGAATAATTGGTTTGCCCCGGCACCGGTGCATGCGCGGCCGAAGAGGCAATATTTACAATACGCCCTTGTTTGGCGTGTATCATAGCCGCCAAGACGGTTTTGGTGACATTATGAAATCCCCCCAAAACGGTAGCCAGCACATCCGTCCACTCTTTGTCTTGCATAAAGATAAGCAAATTATCGCGCCGAATCCCCGCATTGTTTACCAAGGCATACGGGGTCTGTGTAGCCAGTAACGGGTTTAGCGTATCTTGCACTGCCCGGGCATCCGCCACGTCAAAGGGAAGTAGCGTGCACTGGGCACCTAAGGCTTGTACTTCTTGTTGGGCGGCTTTAGCGGCGGCGTGATTGGAATGGTAATTAAGCCAAATATCAAACCCGTCCTGCGCCAGTTGTTTGGCAATGGCCAGGCCAATACCGCGGCTGGCCCCGGTTACTAATGCAATTTTACGCGAAGATGTCATAAAAATACTCCTTAAAATAACCTATATTACTATGATAACTAAAATGACTTAATAATACAAATAGTAGAATAAGCACAAAAAACCGCACCGAGGCGGTTTTTACAAAATGGAAATGAACGGAGTTAGTCTTCTAGAGAACCGGCTTTATCCCATACGGTTGGCAAATTGATAAAACCAATCACCATGCCGGAAAGAAGCAACGTATGCAACCCCGCGCCCAGCCATACATACACCATAGCCGGGAAACGGGAATTTCCCTTCCAAATATGATCTAACAGAGCCGGCAACGCCCACGTAGTTAAAAAAGCCAACACCAAGAATAAAATCCAATACCCCTTGTAGGCGCTTATCAATTCCCAGGAACGTGCACATAGATTCCACCGGCTAGCCACAAAAACAAAAGCATAAGCAATTACACTCACTTCCCACACTGCCATCACCACACTTCCTACCATGGAGGATGTAAAAAGAGGTGGCATTAAATACAGACACGTATAGTGTGGAAAAAACACCCCAATTGCACTCACTAAAATACCTAAAGCAAGTTGCATAGTCAGCAATAGCCATATGCCCCGTAGCGCGGCCTTGAGAATCCCTGCCCCCCCCTTGCGTAACTGTTTGATTTCGTTTAACAAGCAATAGGTAAAGAGCATCAATACCATATCAAGTATAGCCACGCTGGACACCACATAAAATCCGTTCACACTATATTTAAGCCCTTGTAGCAGCGTTTGATGATTGTCAAAAAAATCTAACAATGCCAATTTGCCCAGTAATTTACCTAAACTATGTGCTACAAATTGCGGATACCAGTAGAACAGTCCACAAAATACCAACGCCAACACTACCATAAGTACCGGCAGTGTAAACACGGAAGGAAAGCCTTCCGTTTGTTCCCGTCTAATTACTTTAGTTGACATACAATTTTATTTTAACCCCTTAAAAACGCCCCGTAAACAACCAGTTCTTCATCCTTCCCGGATCAAGCTGTTCAAAATAATTCCACGTATCGCTCCGATTATTAAATATACCACGCATGTCTGTCGCAGATACTCCTTTCAATTCAACAGAATAGTTAAATTGCCTCCCATCATTTAATAATACTTCATAGTGGATGTGTTGGGTCGGAATAAATTGCTGCAGATCACTGCCTTCCTTAAAAATTTCCATAGAAGTCATACGCACACGCACGCGCTCAATTTCCTCAGGAGTTAGCGGTCTACCCAATTTCTTTTCCACCCAAGCCAGTATGCCCTTTCTCACCCCCTCATCAAGCGCCTTTTCCGGTTGGGAAACAATATCGCTGGCTTGCACAGTAGGCACCGGATGGCTATCGCTCACTAAACGAGCCTCCCGTGCTAGAGCATCTGTGTTCGCTTTATCATAAGTCACCCATTCATTTTCCAATATCCCCTTCGGTCCCCTTGGGGTGTCTATAATCTTATATTTAGGGTTACCCGGGCACTTTGATTCCGCCGCACTCCAAGCCAATTTATCACTTTGAATACCGCGATCCAACATTTTTAAATGCTCTTTATAGTACGTTCTAAACATCGTAGCCCTATCCACTGGATCGCTATCAGTGAGCGGCACATCATTGGCATATGTTTCTCTGATACATTTATCAAACATTTTTCTATCAGCAAGCACTCCTTGCAACTCAGATTCCCCGCGAACAATATGAGTTTGAAGTTCCCGTATGGCTCTTTCCATTTCCGCTCCAGTCACGCGAACCTGCACACCATTTTCTTCAAATGTTACTCCCTTTGTATAAAGAGACGTTAGCACATCGTCCTGTATTCCTACCTTATATGTTCCTCTAATGCTTTGCCAGCCCCGGGCACCGTTAGCGTTAATTTTACCTGCTCGGGCTAAAGCATCAAAAGCTGCAGAAGATCTGTCTGCATAGGCAATTTGGGCAGCTCCTCTCTCTAATTTACGACAAGCCTTTCCTAACTTTGAAATACCTGCGCCTACTCTAGGCAACTGCCGGCCCACCGCAGAAGCACCCCCGCCTGGAACACCCCCTCCAGCCTCTGGGGAGCCACCGTTTTGAGCATGCTGTTGTTGTGCCTCCTCTGCTTTCTGATTAACTTTATTCTCATCAATACCTTGTTGTTTCTTTTGGGCTTGCTGTTCTTTATGCTTCTGGCGTTTACCGGGATTACCCTCTTGATCATATTCCATCTCTTTATCTTGGACTTTCTGACTTTTAGATTGCTGCGGTTTTTGGGATTTATCTGTCTTTACCCGTGTATTCCCATTACCATCTGTTTTAATGGTCGTTTGGGTACCTTCTTCCGACTGAATCGTCGTTTGGCCTTTTTTAGGTGTTTGCGCAACTGCTCCCGCTTCGTCTGCGTTCTTAGCCACTTTGGCGGCATCCTCCGCAGAATTAGCCATATCATCAGCCTTGTTTGCTAAATTTTGCAGGGCTTTTTGGGCCTTGGCATCCAATTCTATCCACTTTTTATAGAGATCTGCTCCGTTGCCTTTCCTAACCGCTTTAAAAGCCCCTCTCACATAACGCCAGCTTCCGTAAACCGCTTTGAGTTCTTTGTCCGTTCCTTTAACTAAAGAAATAGCTAACTTTGCCCCAGCATAACCACTTTTCAGCAATTTTCCAAGGCTGAATGCTCCATAAGCGGCCATTGCCAAGTCTAATCCGGAAAGGACTCTATGCGCTCCTACAAACGCCGCATGTCGGTCTATGGTATCTTTCGGTGCACTGGAACGCTGACACATAGTGTCAGCACTGGCATTGGCTTGACATGTATAATTACTATTTTTCCCGTTCACTCCCTTTGGTACTGCACCACCTAAAGAATAATATCCCAAGGCTATTAAATTGTTCATATAAGTGGCTGTTTTGGGCCCCAAATATTCTTGCCCACGATTATACGAACGCCGTAAAAAAGCAAGCAAATACTTCTGTTCATATCCCGGAGGCATGTATCCTGTAGAGAAAACACCTACAATAAAAGGATATAACGGGTCAGCCACGTTAAAGCAGACTGCCGCTTCTTGTTGCCCGAGGGAGACATTATCCATGCCCACATAATTATAACTACCCCCGTCTATTGACACATTCATCATTATTGCGGCCCCAGAGCACATCATATCCGAGCCGGCATAAAGTTTAACATCCAATGGACCAGGGTTTTTATTCTTATTATTTTCAATCTCTTTTACCGTCGCATAAATAGACTCAGATTTCCCATTATGACTCTTTTTATATAACCCGCCCCCTTTCATCAATTGATCAACTACCTTATTTAGTTCTTTAGCGGTCGGGCTATTTCTATTTTGCAACGCCTTAAAACCCCACGCACGTCCTAAGTCCGTCCAGGCATTAAAATAGTTACCAAAACCTTCCCGTTGATAATAACTGGAATTTTTATCGGTAGCCCACAAATCTTCGGGAACAGTTGCGGTTAGTAAATTGGTCAGAGAAAAGGCACTCGCTATTTGCATTACAACATCCCAAGTGCCCATATTTTCTGTTTCCGAGGAAAAGATTTTACCCAGTTTTTGCCCGCTTATAACTAATGGAATGGACATTTGTAAAGCACTCGCAGCATAAGGACCTTGTACGGCTCTATGGATAAGTTGCTGAAGTTGCCCGGATTCCTTTTGCGCGGGCGTTAACTGATTCCATATTCCGCTTAGCGCATCTGCCGCCGTTAACTGGTTTTCACATACTGCTGCTGCCGTGCTGCCCTCTTCGGAACAAGCATCATAACCGCCGCGAGTAAGTTGATCCTCTAAAAATGAAAAGGAGTTTGCATGCAACAGCGTTCCTTGCTCTAAGGAACTGAACATACTGGGCAATAACGTTGTTAAATAGGCTTTGGAACGATTTGAATAGATTGCATCTTCCAAATCAGCATCTCTTCCACTCCCTTTATCATAGATAGTTATGAGTGCCTGTACAATTTGCTGGTCCAGTTTTTTCTCATCATCGGTTTTAGTAAGGGGTTCTTCCTCATCTAATAATTGCTTAGTATTCCCTGCCGCGGCGTTCACCTCGTTTTCCATTTCTTTGAGCCAGGCGGCTATTGCATCTAAAAACACTTTTGTCTGCTCTCGATCCATCGCGCCGGCAACACCGTTCTGCATTTGCTCACTTAATTCAGGAGCCCGAAACGCACCTACCTCCGCCCAAGTTGGCATTACTTGCGCCAAAAGCAAACAAAAACTTACTATGATACTTAGCAATCTTTTCATAATCCCTCTAGATTTATAATTCCCTTTTTACTTTCAATTAGGCACACAACCCACCAACAGGCTACTATTTGGCGTCATTGTTATCCACAATGGCAACCGGGCCTTCCAGTTCATCTTCTTGCACCCCTTCTGGGGCACAGGCACCCAGCAAAAAAGAACACGCCAGCAAAAAGGCTATTACTTTAAGTATTTTCATATATGCTCCTAACCAAAAATCCATCCTCATAACCTCTGCTATTTAAGCAAGGCATGAGGGTTCTATATTTATAGTATATGACTTTTTTGTCTATTGTCAAGGACCAAGGGTTAAAAAAATCCCCCGGGCTTTAAGCCTGGGGGAATTGATCGTTAAACAGACTGCTTGGGCAAACTATCTGGGGTAAGAAATATATTGTTCTATCTGCCCGGGTTGATAGTTTCCTTGTGTAGCCGGCCGGTTAAAAATTATTTTCTTCTCCGGGGCGGTTTTGGCCAAATCATCGGAAATTTTCCGTAAATCTAACCCCAAGTCTATTACGTCGCGTTGGCTATATACGTCTAGGGTGATTGCCTGATTGGCCGCCGGGATTAACCCTTCTTCCGTTTGCAAAAATACGTTAGGCATAGAATCCGGCGCAAATTTTACAACCGGGTGGTTATTCACTTCTATCGTCTCAAATCCTTCCAACATGGCCAAGATACTTACCCGTGCTTCTTCCACAGAAGAGAAGAAAGGCCCTTCTTTTCCACCCGCATATAAGGCCTTATGCTCATGCGGATAATAGCGGATGTAATAGTTTCCGTTCCAGGCCTCTTCAATCTCAGCGCCCAGGCCTTCGTCTGCACTTAAATTGCGCCACACAAGGCCATCCGTCGTAAATCGGATCATGGATCCTTCACCCTGCTCACCTACAAAATCAATCCACATACCTTGTTGCTCTAGCGGATAGGAGGCTTCGGCCCGTTCTTTTAATGCTTGCTTTGAAAATTCAACATAATTGCGTGCAATTGCACCTCCCTTACTTTTGTTTAAGGAAACCCAACGTCTCCCGTCATAGTCCATAACTAACACATCTTTCAAACGGTTGGCGTTCCCTTTAACAGCCACTACAAAATAGCCTTCTTGTGCCCAGGCAGCCCGTTCCACCCCTTTCCGGAGTGCTTCCTCGGCGGTACGGGCCTGTAGCAAAGGTTCTCCCGTCATAATGTCTATATAGGATAAATCTTTGATTACATACCCCTCAAAGCGACCTTCCCCATAGCGTTTAACCAAGGCGGAACTCCATTCCTTGATATCTATCTTGGGTGCAATTTTCTGCCAGTTCGTCGTGGATAAATTGAGCGATTTTACGCGAAGCGGAGCCGAACCCATATCTTTACGGACGGCATTTAATACTTCTACTCCAAATGGACGGCTACGTGTTATTACAATAGGCCGCGTTTTCAATTTTTTATGAAATAAGTTCATCGTGTTGGAAACTCTCCGCTCTACAGCAGTTGCAACTTGTCCGACAAAGGGGAACCTTACAGCTGCCTCACTAGACACCGCTGCCAACAGCATTATACACATCATACAAAATATATAACGTATTTTCATGCATTACACTCCCTTATTAAAGTTCATCCTCTTTTATTGTATCACTCTACACAACAAAGCACCAGGGTTTTAAGACCTAATTCAACTTAGGTCCTTGAGTCCTTTTAGATGGGTCCTTTAAGGCTTCAAAGGATGATAATGAAAATAAGCACGCAACTTTTGCGCAAACATAGCAGGCCGCTCCAAAATAAGATACGGGTCTATGTCGCTAAGCATAATCATCCCATCCATCCCGGCGTCATACAATTCCCTCCCGACTTTGCCTTCTTCCGGGAACGCAGTTAACGCCACAATTCCGCGGTTATATTGCTCCAAACGTAATTGGCGCGCCAAATACAAACCACCCCCGTGGTCAATTACTACATCCGTTAACACTAAGTCATAATTTTGGTGGCCGGGTGTTTGCAAAAACTCCTCCGGGTTATGATAGACATCAAATTGCCACGACGGCAAGTGTTCGTTGGCTTGCATCCGTTGAAAATCTGCCAATACGCCATAATCGGTAATGATGGCCACCCGCACTTGTTGCGGCAATACGACAGGTTTCGCCGGCACTTGCGGCTCTCTTAAGAAGAAAACATCCGGGTTGAAATCCTGACGGGCCTGTTCCAAGGGTTTCCCCAACGGCTTTAACATCCCGGTTCCGCTCATTTGATAAAAGTCCAATACGCCGCGCAGGTACGTTTCGGCTTGTTGCAACGCAGGAGCCGTGTCTTTGCTAAAATAGACACCGGCGGCTTTTACATCTCCAAGTACCTTTAGAATATCTTGTTGCGCATCAATGATTTCCTGCGGCAAAAGATGACGACTTTCGGCAGTGCCTTGATAAAAAATAGTAGCATCTAACGATTTTGCCAACGTTTGAGTTTTTGCCAAAGCATTACGATACTGCTGTAAAATACGGGTGCGTTTAGGTTGTGTAAAGTGGGCCAAATCCCGCGCGGCCGCTTGGGTGCGTAGCGGCGCAAATGGTTTTAGAAGGCGCTCGCGCATTTGAAGGGCCACTTTACGTTGCATAGGTAACGAAAGCGAATTATGCTCCAGGGCCACGCGCGGCGTTCTACGGGCCATTTTACTTAGCAAACTGCCCTGGGCTGGTGCCCACACGGCACAATTTACCAAACAAATTAGCAGGCTTACCACACGTTTCATATTTTTATTGTAGCAAAGCGCTCCTCCCTAGGAAATAGGTCTTTGTGCCTAAAATTCACCAGGGTCTTTGGGCCGTAAATCCGATTTATGATTCATAAGGTATATCCCATGTTCTAATTATTTTTTTTGCTTGCGAAATGTTTCCACAACCTGCTAATTTATCTATAATATAGGTAATATTAAAAAGGGGGCATTATGGAAATATCCGCTATTAACCAACAAGTACAACAGGAAAGTATTTTTCTGCAAGATTTGAAACGTGAAATCAGCAAAGTGATTGTAGGGCAAGAAGCCCTGCTGGAAAAAATGCTGGTTGCCTTACTGGCAGACGGGCACGTACTCATTGAAGGCGTACCGGGGTTGGCCAAAACGCTGGCTGTTAAAACCTTGGCACAAGCCATCCACGCCCAATTTAACCGCATCCAATTTACGCCGGATTTACTTCCCGCGGATATTACCGGGACGTTAATCTTTAGTCCGAAAGAAGGGTCCTTCTTCCCCAAACGCGGGCCCGTGTTTGCCAACTTTGTACTGGCCGATGAAATCAACCGTTCCCCCGCCAAAGTGCAAAGTGCCCTTTTGGAAGCCATGCAAGAACGTCAAGTAACTATCGGCGACGAAACCTATCCGTTGCCGGCCCCTTTTATGGTATTGGCTACGCAAAACCCGGTAGAACAGGAAGGCACCTATCCGCTGCCGGAAGCGCAAGTGGACCGCTTTATGCTCAAAGTCTTGGTGACGTATCCCAGCAAAGAAGAAGAAAAGCAAATTTTGGAACGGATGGCCAGTCACCAAAAAATTGAAATTAACACGTCCGTTACGCCGGAAATGATATTGAAAGCCCGGGGCGTAGTAGATAATATCTACGTAGACGAAAAAATAAAAAATTATATCGTGAGTTTAGTCTTTGCCACACGCGACCCCAAGGCGTTTGGGTTAGAAAAACTAGCCTCCTTTATTGCCTACGGGGCCAGCCCGCGCGCCACGATCTTCCTGACGCAAGCCGCCAAAGCCTATGCCTTCTTAAACGGGCGCGGCTACGTAACGCCCGAAGATATTAAAGCCATCGGCCTGGATGTACTTCGCCACCGGGTATTATTGTCGTACGAAGCCGAAGCCGAAAACGTAACGGCGGACAATATTGTCACGCAAATTTTTGATGCGGTAGATGTACCGTAGCCAGTAAGGGGGAAGGGATGGATACTGCGGAAATTTTGAAAAAAGTCCGCCAAATTGAAATCCAGACGGACCGGCTTGTGAGCGAAACATTTGCCGGGGAATATTTAAGCACGTTCAAAGGGCAAGGGATTGAATTTGCCGAAGTGCGCGAATATATCCCGGGAGATGATGTGCGCAGCATTGACTGGAACGTAACCGCCCGCACCGGGATCCCGTATATCAAAAAATTCAACGAAACACGCGAACTGACCGTCATGATTGCGTGTGATGTGTCCGGCTCCCAACAATTTGGCTCTGCCGATAAATTCAAACAGCAGGCCGCGGCCGAACTGGCGGCCTTGTTTGCCTTTTCTGCCTTGCAAAATAGCGATAAAGTAGGCTTACTGTTATTCTCGGACCAAATAGAATTATTTGTCCCCCCTAAAAAAGGCAAACGCCACATTTTACGTTTGATTCGCGAATTAGTTGCCTTTGAACCCAAGCAAACAAAAACCAATATTGCTCTGGGGTTGGAAACGTTGCTCAAAGTGCTTAAGCACCAAGGAATTGTGGTGCTCATTTCCGACTTTTTGGCCCCGGTGGCCCAGTTTGAGCGTCCGTTTAAGTTAGCCGCCAAAAAATTTGACTTAATTCCCATTAAAGTACAGGACAAGTTGGAATATCAATTACCCCGTGTACCGGTCTGCATCAGTGCCGTTGACCCGGAAACCGGGGAAACGGACGAGTTGTGTCTTTCCGACGGCGAATTAAATAACCAGTTGCGCGATTTTGAACAAAAACAACACAAAGAATTGTCCGCCCTGTTTACCCCGTTTAAGATTGAGCCCATCGTGGCCGATACCGCCAAACCGCTGGCCGACCCGGTGATTGCCTTTTTTAAGCGCAGAGCCAAAAAAATAAGGAAGTAGTCTATGAAAAAATATACGCTTGGGTTTGTGTTTTTAATTACCGCGTGTGTGGCTATGACGCAAAGCCTTGCAGTCATGCAGCAAGAAATTCCTACGAAGGTTCCCTTTGCCAAACCCTTTGCGGCGCAAGCCGTTTTGTCGCATCCGGTGGGACAAACGGTACAACTGGTAGAAGATTCTACCCCCGCGGACTTTGCCCTTACGCACGTGGCCCTTAATGCGCTGGCGCCGGACCGGACACAAGCCGATTTAACCGTTCTTCCCCTCACGCTGGAAAAATCCACCTTTACCGTGTCTTTTGCTTTGCAAGCCCAACCGCAAGAAACCGTTACCTTGCAAACGCCTATCACCGTTACTGCGGTAAAATTATTTAAGGACCAGGAACTCAAAGAAATCCGTTCGCCCAAGCGACCCGTTGACTGGGTACTTTGGCTGTGTATTTTACTGGCCCTGATTGCGCTAATTTGTTTGTTAATTTGGTGGCTGCGGCGCCTGAAAAAAGATGCGGCCTTATTAGAGGCCCAGCAGGATAAACGCCCCCCGCACGTGATTGCGCTAAGCCAAATTGATACGCTCGTGGATAGCGGCTTGTGGGAAAAGAAACAATACAAACTTTTCTACATTACCCTTACCGATATTTTACGCACGTATTTGCAAAAGGCCTTTGGGTTGGATGTATCTGCCGACACCTCTGCCGAACTACTGCGCCGCATTAAAACCCAGGCACAGTTTACCTCGTTTGTGCAAGGCCTGCGGGAATTTTTAGCCTCGGGCGATTTGGTAAAATTTGCCAAAGCAGAGCCGACCGAAAACACCCGCAACCAAGATATTACGTTCTTGCGGAATTTTATTGTGCAAACGGCTCCTAAACCTCAGCCGCAAACCCCGCAAAGCGTGGAGGTGAAAGTATGATGTCCGCCCTTACCTCTCTATTTGGCAGCAACCTTTCCCTACGCTATCCGTGGGCGTTGGTGCTGCTGATTTTACCGTTCTTATTCTTTATTTTTAAGTTGGCCCAAAAGGGAAGTGATGCCCGGCAATTAAATTACCCGCTGGTGCATTTACAGTTGCGCCAAGGGTCGCTGCGTTTATTACTTACGCAGTGGCTGCCGGCCCTATTGTATGCGTTGGTACTTGTGCTATTGGTATTGGCACTGGCACGACCGGTGAAAATTGACCGCACGCAACTTCCCCCTACGGAAGGGATTGATATTATTTTACTGATGGATGCGTCGGCCTCTATGCAACAAAAAGACTTTGAGCCCAACCGCTTTATTGCGTCGCAAATGACGGCGAAACGCTTTGTGAGCAACCGCCCTACGGACCGCATTGGCCTGGTTGTTTTTGCCAAGCAAGCCATGCTCCAGGCCCCGCTCACGCTGGACCACGAATCTTTGCAAGCCTATATTTCGTCTATGTATTTAGGGATGATTGACGCCAACTATACCGCTATCGGCGACGCGCTGGGCGTGGCCGCCAATCACTTAAAAGACAGCAAGGCCAAAAGTAAAATCATCATCCTTCTTACCGACGGGGATTCCAACGCCGGCACCATTGACCCCGTTATGGCCGCTAAAGCCGCCGCTTCTTACGGCATACGCGTGTATGCCATTGGCGCCGCCAGTGCCCCCGGGCAAACAATGTATTCCAGCCAAGAGGACGAAATCAATGAAGGCCTCCTTATGGAAATTGCCCAAACAACCGGCGGGCAATTTTACCGCGCCCAAAACACGCAACAGTTAAATGAAATTTATAACACAATTAACGAGTTGGAAAAAACAAAATTCACCCCCCAAGTGACGGTTCACATGCAAGATCAGTTTGCCACGCTGTTGCATTTGGCGTTACTTTTATTAGCGGGGGCCATTGTCTTAGAAAAATTATTTTTAATAAGGATCCCGTAAGCGTATGGAACTATTTGCCAAACCCATTTTTTTACTTTATTTAATCCCGGCCTTGGCCTTGCTGTTAGCAGTACTTTGGCTAGGCGGACGTTTGGTGCGCCGGTACGAGCAAAAACTCTTTGGCGTAGCGGCACTGAGGCAACTAACCGCCCACTTACGCCCGGTCTCCCGCTGGAGAAATACACTGCTTGTCTTGTGTGTCTGCTTTTTATTTGTGGCCTTGGCCGGCCCGCAATGGGGTATTGAAGTAACCGAAGCGCAAGGCTCTTTTGCCCAAACCGTGATTGCGGTGGACGTATCGGCCAGTATGCGCGCACAAGACGTCAAACCTACCCGGTTAGAAAATGCCAAGCGCATGTTGCAAATGTTAGTAACGCGCCTGCGGGAAGACCGCCTGGGCATTATTGCTTTTACCTCCAAAGCCTATATTCAATGCCCGATTACCACCGATACAGATGCGCTGAATTATTTTATTACGTCGTTGCAACCGGATATGTTACCGGTACCGGGGACCTCGCTGGCGGCCGCTGTAGAATTGGCGGCGCGGATGCTCTCCACCTATCCGGGCCAAAAAGCACTGATTCTACTCACCGACGGGGAAGACCACGCGGCTGAAGAACTTAAACACGCCAAAGAGGTCGCCCAGCAAAACGCTATCCGCGTGATTGCAGTAGGGATTGGTACGGTGGAAGGGGCCTTAATTCCCGCGCGGGTAGATGCCGGCGGGCACGTAGTAGAGTATAAGAAAGATAAAACAGGCAAAACCGTGGTCTCTAAATTAGATGAAAATTCCCTTGCCCAACTGGCCCAAGCCACCGGGGGTGTATACATTTCGTACACGTCGCCGGCGCAAGTAGCCACCCAAATAGAAAAAGCGGTGGCCGGGTTGGATAAATCCACCAGCACCACGGGCCGCCATGTACTTTATAAGAACCGCTATTCCCTCCCGGTATTTTTAGCCCTGCTGTGTTTACTGGGATACTTGCTGTGGCCAAGCGGCAAGAAAAAACAGATACAAAAAAGGTAAAATATGCGTATGCGATACTATGGATGGATGCTGGTATTACTCGTGGGACTGCCGCTGCAAGCAGGGGTAGGTACCCAACTGCGTCAGGCCGGTAAACTCTACGCTAACGAACAATACGGCCAGGCACTCTCTTCTTACGAAAAAGCCTTACAGCAAGACCCGCACAACGCACAAGCCGCTTTTGGGGCCGGTGCAGCCGCCTATAAATTAAAAGAATATCAGCAGGCCCAAGCCGCTTTTGAAAGCGTGTCGCACGAGGACAGTCAACTAGGGCAAGACGCGTTATTTAACTTAGGCAACACGTTCTACCGCGCCGGCCAGCAGGACCCTGCTATCGCCGCCTACCGCCAAGCCATCCTAAAAAATCCGCAAGATAAAGAGGCTATTCACAATTTACAACTGGTTTTGCAACAAAAACAAAATCAAAATAACCAAAACAACCAAAATAACCAGAACCAGGATAACAATTCTCAAAATCAGGACCAGCAAGAGCAACAAAATAATCAGGGGCAGGCTCCGCAACAGCCGGACCAACAAGACCAAAACCAGCAACCCCAACAGCCGCAAAACAAACAAAATCAACTGGATAAACAAGCGGCGGACCGCGTGATGCAACTGGCCCGCGATAACGAATACAAACGTCCCACCCAACCGGGGGCCAGCGGGGACGATCCTACCGTGGAGAAAGATTGGTAATGAGAAAACTGACACTCTTATTTATTTGCTTAATACTTAGTTTACCGTCTTGGGCACAAATCAAACTCACGGCCACCACGGACAAAACCGATTTGGCCTTAGATGATGAACTGACCCTCACCGTGCAAGTTTCCGGCGCAAACGGGAATATTGTCATGCCGCAACTGCCCAGTTTACCGGCGTTTAACGTATACTCCCGCGAAGTAGCCCAGTCCACCATTAACGGACGCACAACCTCACAATTCAAATATATTATGGTTCCCCGCTTTGTGGGCAAGACCACCATTGGGGAAATTACCTTTAATTACCAAGGCCAAACTTACCGCACGCAACCCATTGAAGTACGGGTGTACCGGGGCAATACCGCGCCTACCTCTACCCCTTCGGTTACTACTACACAACGCCCGGCCCAAGCCGATACGGATCTTTCCCAATTGCCTCCGCTCGAGCGCGAATTGGCCACCCGCGCCTATGCCCACCACGGGCAACCCTACTTTGTGGTAGCGGCGGTCAGTAACAAAAGACCTTACGTCAACGAACCCTTCACGTTAGGCGTACGTTTTTATTATTCTAAACCGTTTTATGATGCTCCGTATCAAAACCCGCCGCTATCCAACTTGTTTATGGAAGAAGCCGGGGACGCGCAAGGCCAACAAACCATTAACGGGATCATTTACCGCTACGAAGAAAAACGCTACCGTTTAGCCGGTGTCAGTGCCGGGCAAGCCACCATTGGCTCGGCCAGTGTTTCTTTCCGACCGGGTTCGTCCCCCCTCTCCTTATTAGACCGCGTGTTTGGCGGAGCCGCTATTGAACCCGAACAAACCGTGTCTTCTACCCCGATGAAACTGCGCATTGAGCCGTTGCCTACGCAAGGCAAGCCGACGTCCTTTTATGGGGCGGTAGGTACCGGTTATGCGTTTATTGCCAAACTGGATCCCACCCATACCGAAGCCGGTGAAGCCGTTACCCTCACCGCTACGGTACAAGGACCCGGCAACTTAAAAACAACGACTGATTTACAATTTCCGCAAATTGAAGGGCTCGCTTCTTATCCGGCGGCTCCTACGTCCAACTATTTGCCCAATAGCACTTCGCGCAGTTATAAAATTTTCAAAACGGTACTCGTGCCGGCGGCTTCCGGCACGTACACGATTCCGGCCCTGCATTGGTCTTACTATGACCCCCAATCCGCCACCTATAAAACACTCACCTCTAAACCGTTGGAACTTACGGTATCTCCGTCCTCGCACACCGCCAACCAACTGGACTTTGGCCAAACCGAAGGCGGCAACAACGGGGTGCAAACTATTGGACAAGACATACGCTACCTCCTCAACGACCCCACGCCCGGTTCTTCGTGGCTAGCCAAATTGCCGGATTGGAAGTGGCTCCACGCCCTAGCCGGCGGATGGCTGATTCTCTGCCTTTTTATCGCTTTAATAGGCAAAAAGACAGCGGCTAAACGCCATGCGTATGTACAGGCGCGCGCGCAACTTAAAAAGGCCACCACCTACGAACATATTGCGGATGCCTTATCTACTTATCTATCAACTAAATGGAAAATTTCTACATCCAGCCTGCCATTACGCGCCATTGTAGAAGCCTTAGCGCACAAAGGCGTCAAAACGGAGGTTTGCCACCGTTTTTCCGGCTTATGGGAAAGATTAGAATCGGCCCGGTTTGCCCCCACGCAAGCCGATACCCAAACCTTGGCCCAATTTACCGAGCAAGCCCGTGCCCTACTCAAAGCCTGGGAGGAAACCAAATGAAACGTATAGGAGCCTTATTACTGTTACTGATCCTTGTGCCCTTCTATATTCAGGCGGGCGACTTAACGCAACAGGCGGAGTCATTTTACCGGGAAGGGAAATACGCGCAAGCCTTATCCACCTATGAGCAAGCGTTAAAAAATGCCCCAAACGACCCATTTCTTTACTACAATATAGGTAACTGCTATTTTAAAATGGGGAGCAAAGGGTTGGCGGTGGCCTATTATTACCGGGCCTTCCGCTTAAACCCTACGCATAGCGATATTCGCCATAATCTATCGTTGGCCTTAGCCAGCGGGGGCGATTCGCTGGTTCCTACCGGAATGCCCGAGGCGTTGCACCGTGCGCTGTACGCGTTGCCTTTGGCGGAACTTAAAGGGGTCTTGTGCCTGTTAGGCTGGACGCTTTGTTTGGTAGTAGGCCTTTGGCTCTTTACACGCAAAGCAAGCAAACTGACACTGGGGATAGGCATCCTCTTTGTATTATGCGCCGGTTGGTTTTACTTGCGCTATACCTGGGAAAATGAACCCTTAGCCGTAGTAGCCTCCCCCGTGGTGGAACTGCGTAGCGGGCCCGGCAAAAATTTCCCGGCCAGTGCTGCAGTGCAGCAAGGGCACTTGGTGCGCGTGTTGGATACCAAAGACCACTGGCAGGAAGTAGTCGTCCGTTCCGAAGGGCTCAAAGGATGGATTGAACAAAACGCGTTAGAACGTATTTGAGAGGAAACTATGTTTGTACAACAACAAGCCGATGAACTAATTACTGCTGTAACGTATGTGAAGGAAAATCTATCCGCTTCCGTGGAAAAACTAGCCGCTGAAGTGATTAAGGCTTTCAAAAACGGTCATAAAGTAATTTTGATGGGTAATGGCGGCAGTGCCGGGGATGCACAACATATTGCCGCAGAATTTGTCGGCCGCTTTAAGAAGGAACGCCCTTCCTTGCCGGCCTTGGCCTTAAACACCAACACCTCTACGCTTACGGCTATTGGCAACGATTATTCCTATGACGTTGTTTTTTCCCGCCAAATTGACGGTTTTGCCCAAGAAGGGGACGTAGTCATTGGCATCTCTACTTCCGGCAACAGCAAAAACGTCTACTTAGCCTTAGGCCTTGCCAAGCGCAAAGGCTGTTTCACCGCGGCTTTTTTAGGTAAAGACGGCGGTACTATTAAAGAGATTTGTGATTTACCGTTAGTTGTAAAATCTAATAATACACCGCATATCCAAGCCTGTCATATTTTTATGGGGCATTGTATGTGCGAATTGGTAGATCAGGCATATTAGTATGAAAATAGCAATCGGTTGTGACCATGGCGGTTATCCCCTCAAAGAAACCGTTATCAAGGTGCTTGAGGACCAAAAACACACCATTTTGGATTGTGGCACGGATTCTACCCAGTCGGTAGATTTTCCGGACTTTGCCTATGTGGCAGCGCAAAAAGTAGCCAACCACGAGGCGGACCGCGCAATTTTGATTTGCGGTTCCGGCGTGGGCATGTGTATTGCCGCCAATAAAGTAAAAGGCATTTACGCCTGCGTCTGCCACGACGCCTACTCCGCCCGCCAAGCGGTTGAACACGACAACTTAAACGTGCTTTGTTTAGGGGCACGCATTATCGGCCCCGCGCTGGCGGAAGAGTTGGTTAAACAATTTTTAGGTGCTACCTTTATGACGGGAACCCGCCACGAAGCGCGCTTACAAAAAGTAATTGCGTTTGAAAACGCACATTTTAAATAAACGAATAGAAGGAAGGAATTATGAAGACACAAGCAAACCCCCTAGCCCAAGGCGTAATCCGCGAAGGCGAAATCAAATTAGATACGCTGCAGTTTAATACCAAGTTTTGGGCCAAGGATCCCACTCTTTGGAAGCAAGACCAAGAACACAAAGAGTTTATTGTCAAATTTTTAGGTTGGCAAAAAGTGTATGATTGGACGCTGGAACGCATTGAAGACATACTGGCCTTTGCCCAAGAAGCCAAACAAACTTTTAAGCATTGTGTAGTCATGGGGATGGGAGGTTCTTCCTTAGCCCCCGAAGTATTCCGCACCGTATTTGGCAAACAAGCCGGCTACCCGGAACTGATTGTGCTGGATACCACCAACCCCGATTGGGTAGGCACCGCCCGGGCCGCCATCAATCCGGCCGAAACGCTTTTCATTTTTGCCAGCAAATCCGGCGGCACGGTAGAACCGTCCTCTCAATTTGCTTATTTCTACGAAGAAGTAAAACAAGCAGGCGTACAAAACCCCGGCGATAATTTTATTGCCATTACCGACGCCGGCACCGGCCTGGAAAAATTAGCCAAAGAAAAACGTTTCCGCAAAACCTTTATCAACCCTTCAGATATTGGCGGGCGTTTCTCGGCGCTTTCTATGTTCGGTATTGTACCGGCCGCCATCATGGGCGTAGACGTTAAAAAACTCTTAAAAATTGCCCAAGAAGAAGCCGTTACCTTTGGCCCGCAAACCCCGTGGCAGGACAACGCCGCCGTACAATTAGGGGCCTTAATGGGTGCTTGTGCCGTTAACCAAACGCGCGACAAACTGACCTTGCTGACCCCCGCCGATTTTGCTACGTTTGGCCTATGGGCGGAACAATTAGTCGCGGAATCCACCGGTAAGGAAGGCAAAGGCATTGTGCCCGTAGCCGGCGAAAGTTTACTGCCCAACTTTACCTATCGCGATGACCGCTTCTTTGTTCACCTGTCTACCGGTAGCGAAGACGACAAACGCGTCAGTGCGTATGCCAAGGCGTTATCCGAAGATGAAATGCCCGTACTCACCATTTACATGAACGATAAATACCAACTGGGTGCCATGTTCCTGTTGTGGGAAATTGCCACCGCGGCGGCAGGTGCTATTTTAGCGATTGACCCCTTTGACCAACCCAACGTACAAGCGGCTAAAACCATGACCAAAGATATTTTGGCCCAACTGGCCGCAGGGAACGTGCCCGCGGAAGTAAGCGCGCCCTTGTTGGTATGTGCCGACTTGAAAAAACAAGTCAAAATGGAAACACTCGGCCAAGATGTATATTCCTTGTTGGAAAGCAACGATTATTTGGCTATTTTACCGTACGTACACCCGTCGCAAGAAGTGGAAAAAGCCTTGCTCGCTTTGCGTAATAAAATTATGACCAAAACCAAACGCGCTGTCTTGTTTGGCTATGGGCCGCGCTACTTACACTCTACGGGCCAACTGCACAAAGGCGATGGCAATAACGGGGTATTTTTAATTCTGTCTGCCGACCCGGCAAAGGACATCCACATCCCCGGCCAAAAATACACGTTTGGGCAACTTTGCAACGCCCAAGCCTTGGGTGACTTCCAGGCCCTGCAAGCCAAAGGCCGCCGCGTGATTAAGTTGCACCTTACGCAGCCGTTGCCGGAAAACATCCAAAAAATTACGGACTTATTCTAATCTAAAAAGGGCGGCTTTTGTAGCCGCCCCTTTTCTTTTATATGTTACGCGTTTTTATTCAAACTTACGGATGCCAAATGAACGAGGCCGACTCGGAGGAGATGTTTTTACATCTCTCTGCCCGGGGAGCCGTGCGGGTGGACACGTTAGAGGAGGCCGATGCGGTACTCATCAATACCTGCACCGTGCGCGACCACGCCGAACACCGCGCCATTTCGTTCTTAGGGCGGCTAATGAAATGGAAACGCCAAGACCCCCGGCGTATTATTATTTTTGCCGGATGCGCCGCCCAACGCTTGGGAAATCAACTTAAAAAACGCTACCCGTTCTTAAACATTGTTTGCGGGGCCAAAGAGATTGAAAATTTTGCCAATACCCTAGATAAAAGCGGTCTATTTGCGCCGGCAGGTCCTGCCGCCACCCCGGCTCCAGGCTTGCTGGCTTACGCAACCATTATGCGCGGATGCAATTTTAATTGCACCTACTGCATTGTGCCCAGCGTACGCGGCCCGGTAAAATGTTTGCCCGTGCAAGATATTTTGCAGGATGTTACCCGCAAAGCACAAGCCGGGGCCAAAGAAATTATGCTCTTGGGCCAAACCGTCAACGCCTATGAGGACGGGGCAACTTCGTTTGCTGATTTACTCAACCGCGTGAGCGAAATCCCGGGGGTTGAGCGCGTGCGTTTTACTAGCCCTCACCCGATTTATTTCACCCCGCAGTTTTTGCAAGCGGTAAAAGATAATCCCAAAATTGCCCGCCACGTACATTTACCGGTGCAGAGCGGTTCTTCTAAAGTATTACGGGAAATGAAACGCGGCTACACGCGCGAACTGTTTTTAGAAAAAGTAGAAGCCTTACAAGAACATGGGTTTACTATCTCTACGGATATTATTGTGGGGTTCCCAACCGAAACGGAAGAAGACTTTCAAGAGACGCTTTCGCTGGTAGAAAAAGCCCATTTCTTTGCGGCGTATTGCTTCAAATATTCCCCCCGTCAGGGAACGCCGGCCGCTCAAATGCAACTGCTTCCTCAAAATGTACTGGAAAAACGGCTTGATATTTTGTTAAATCAAGTAAGAGGCCTTTCGGAACAGGCGTATCAACGTCAAGTTGGCACCCAACAAGACGTACTGATGGAAGAACCCACCAAAGGGCGCACCTCGGGAAATTTTTGGGTAAAAACTTCGCGTGCATTTGCAGTAGGAAATATGGTACGCTGTGAGATAGAGAAAGCCGAAGGCACTTTATTATTTGCGAGGAATGAACATGACTAAAAAATATAACGAAAAACGCCGTCACCCGCGTATGCCGGTGATTAGCAATTTAATTGAACCCGTCAACCTACACTATAAAACGCAAGACGGCAAAGAAACCGAATTAGTAGCCATCTTGGCGGACTTGTCTGCCTCCGGGATGCGTATGATTAGTTTTTTAGGGGCTCCGCTGGCCGATAAATTTTCTATCAGTTTGCAGTTGCCCGGCACCGACAAAATGGACGTGGAAGCCAAATTGGCCTGGGTCAAACAACGCGAAAACGTCTACACTATTGGTATTGAATTTTTACACATGGCCGAGAAAGACGCTAAAATCATCAGCGAAATGGCTGACGACTTTAACGATTGCGACACCCGCATCCTCTTAAAATTGCCGGATGTGTGTACCGAAAAATGCAAATGCCACCGCATCTGCAATAAAATTCAAAAAGACGAAAGCCTTTTTGAAAAATAAGAAAACCAATTCTTCGCAAAAAAACTCCCCCGGCTACGCACCGGGGGAGTTTATTTTAAGTACATAACACCCAGTACCGATATCTGAAATTACCTTTTCATTATAATTATCTATAATATACCTATGAAACCGATTGTTATTTGCGGCCCTACCGCCAGCGGAAAGACGGACCTGGCACTGGAAATTGCCCGCCAAACGGGCGGAATTATTATTTCGGCTGATTCGCGCCAGGTTTACAAGTATCTTACCGTCGGCACCGCCAAACCGCAAGGAACCTATCAAAACGGACTTTACACCGTGGAAGGGGTCCCGTATTTACTGGTAGATTTTTTAGAGGTAACTGCCCAGTTTAACGCCGGGGACTTTTGCAAACAAGCCACCGCTATTGCCACGCGACACGCTGATCGTCCGCTCATTTTTGCGGGCGGAACCGGGATGTACTTACATGCTTATTTTGTGGGGATGGATGACCTTCCCCCCAGCACGCCTCAAACACGCGCGACGTTAAATGAACTGTTGCAAACGCACGGGAAAGAAGGCTTGCACCAAGCCCTATGCGAAAAAGACCCCGTAAGTGCGGCGCAAATTCCCGTAGGAAACGTCCAGCGCACCATGCGTGCGTTGGAACTATGTCTATTGACCGGCAAACCGGCCAGCACGCTTAAAAGCGGAAGTTTTTTTAAGTTGCCGGATGCCAAAAAATCGCACTGGGTACTTTTAGACTGGGAAAAAGACACGTTGCACGCCCGTATTGAACAACGCACCGAACAGATTTTTGACGGGATGGTGCAAGAGGCCCAAGCACTTCTGGCACAAGGTTTCCGCGCCGATACTGCGGCCCTTAAAACGCTGGGATATCCACAAGCCTTGGCGTATCTGCAAGGCACGCTCACCCGCACGCAAGCCGCCCGGGAAGTAGCCTTAAAAACCCGTCAATACGCCAAACGCCAGCGCACGTGGTTCAACCGCTACACACAAGCGCAACGTCTAGGGCTAAGCACGCCGGAAGATTTTGACATAAAAAAACTCGCGCAAGCCATATTAGCCCGCGCGAGTTAAATACTTATTTATTACAAAACCGGCTCTTCTATCGGGGCAAACCGTCTAAATTTTTGGGTAACCGGACGGTCCCCAAACCGGGCCATCGTCTTTTTAATAAACGAAAACGTGGTATGCGGGGCAAAACCGTTAAACACAAACGATTCATCCGTTTGCCCGAAATCCGGAAAAGCACTCCGCACATCCGGCGGAAGTTTTTGGTCCAACTTGGCGGTGGCAATCCCCATCACGCCCCCGTCTTCCAACACGACCGCGCCGCCCGAATTACCGTGATCTACCCCAAATCCTTCCGATCCCCATACGGCTTGATTATTCCCAAAATACAACACGGATTTGGGATTTTCAAACACGCTCATACGTCCGTTTTCCCACCGGGGTACAATGATATTGGACTTCAAGGTTTTTAGTTCATCCCCCCCATAAATATAGAGCGCCGGAATTTTGGGGTTTTTAGCCCCGCGCCATTGTGTTTTTAAGTTGGGGTCTTCCTGCAAAGCGGCGGCAAATTCGCTTTCTGTAGCCATACCGCCTTGGGCAAATTCATACAGATATTCATCCGGCTCATAGTGAATCAGGGCTACATCCCATTTTTTATCAGCCAACATCTGGCCTTTGGCATCCAGCTTGCGGTATTGTTTAGGGATAAATATGCGGCGTGGGTCTACCGTTACAAAGGCATTGACCTCGCCACGCGCCAAATAGATTTTCGTCCGGCAACCTTTGGCCGATGCCACGCACATTTTTACACAATGCGCCGCTGTGGCGAACCAATTTTGATGAATCCGAAAGGCCTGGCACGTCACCGTGTCATCTGCATTACTTACAATGATTTGCTTTTGAAAAGTGTAATCATCGGCAAAAATAGGCGCAGCAAATGCCGCTCCCCCGGCTAGCACACACGTAAAAAGAATCAATAATAGTTTTTTCATATTATCAGTGTATATAATAAACTTAAAAAAAACCAGTGCCAAAAGGCCTAAATTTTTCTGGGCCCGGGCGGCTTGCCTTGCGGCTTTCCACAGAAAGCAGTTCAGGCCACTCCTGCCTCCGGGGATTTGCCTTCCGGTCATTTTACTGACGTAAAATGCCTGCAGGCCGGGCTCGCGGTACTCGCCTTTGCCTTCGGCAAAACTCGTACATCGCTGCGCCTTTCAAATCCCAACGCGACAGGAAGCAGTTCCTGTCGCTCCACTCTCTGCCAATTCAAAAAGCACCCAAACGGGTGCTTTTTAACTGGCGGAGAGGGAGCCCGTAATACTTCCGTCTTACTGTCCCCTGTTTTGTCCCCAGTTTTTAGGCAATGCTATATAAATATTGTAGAATAAAACAGAGGAGAATTAAGAAAATGAAATTTGTATTTATAATCCTGTTTTTGTCATTTGCTATATGGTTTGCAACTTTTGTGCTGAAAACGCTCAAAGCACAAATTTCCCGTGTATTTACACATGATTATAAAAAACTGAAACAAACCTATCCAACCCCTTTGTATACATGGGGAGGATTGACGGGTTCTTTAAGTACTAAATGGACAAGAAATTTTCAATTTAGAAGAACGTTAAAGTTAGATGTATACGAAGATATGTTCATTGTGAGTGCGTTAGGAAAGGGATTGTGCGTACGCTATGACCAATGTATATTCAAACGGAAACAGGTGTTATTTCTGCACTATTTGGTTGTCGAGAATTTACCCGTACAAGGAAAGAGCAGTAGCCCCGCTTTTACTGGGCCAACCGATTTTGGACAATTGACTAATTTACAAATACTTTTGTCCTCAAACAAAATGAATATCATTTTAAAATTAGCACAAAAGGGAGGAATTTGCCCTACGTCAATTTCCTGACGGAAATTGCGCCCGGGCCCGCCCTCGCGGTTTTTGCCTTTCGGGCTACGCCCTCAAACAAAAACATCGCTGCGGGCTTCAAATCCCAACGCGACAGGAAGCAGTTCCTGTCGCTCCACTCTCTGCCAATTAAAAAAGCACCCGTTTGGGTGCTTTTTAACTGGCGGAGAGGGAGGGATTTGAACCCTCGAAACCTTGCGGTTTACAGGTTTTCGAGACCTGCTGTTTCAACCACTCACACACCTCTCCAATTATACTGTTGCCGAGTGGCGGGCGCAAGTATCTATAGTTATTATATCAAACTTGCTATCTGCCCGCCAATGACTTAACTCCCCTTAAAGGCCCAGGAGTAGCTAGGCCCAATGGCCCTTGTGCGCCTGCTAAACAATGGGGCATAATAGAAAGTATGAAAAAACGTATCTTGCTTATCTGCTTGTTAAGTATCACGCTTCCGCTGTCCGCTAACGGGCTGGGAAGACTTGCGAAAAACGCACGGATGAATCTTTCCCGTCTTCTTCAACGCCGTCCTAAAGTGACTACGCCTACACCCCACACGCCGCCTCACGCGGCTCCGGTTCGTGCGCGCATCAATCCGCTTTCTACTACTGAAATGGCCCGCATGACGCTACCGGTTGAACGTGCTATTGCCCGGGTCAACGCACGCTTTACCCGAACCCAACCGGCCACCGCGGGCGAGAACCTGAGCATTGTAGGCAAAGGGCGCACCCCACAACGCAATTTATTTCACGGACGTTATCCTTCCGGCTTGTTGGAAGAAGAACAACTCATCCGCGACTGGTTAGAATTTTTCAAGAACGGGCACTTCACCCCGCGCGATCAGGTAGAAGCCATTGAAGGGATGTCTCCCAAGCAAATGAATAACATCATTGAATACCTGTACTATTTACCGCTGGAAGAAGCGCAAGCCATCATCTTAAACCCGCTGCGCGAAACCGGCCGCCTGCCCGACTTTATGTACGCCAAAACGCTCATCCCCGGCACGCGGCGTTTACCCTCGGGTTATTACAAAAATAAATTCAATCAAAACATTACGCAGTTTATCCAACTGGCCGAGCAAGACGGGTCTATCCTTACCCACAACGACCAATTAAAAGAACTCATCAGTACCATGAAGGACTATACTTTCAAACAAGGTTTCACGTTTGAAAACTCTACCGAACTGACCAACGGGCTGCGTAAAAATTGGGAACAACTGATGGCGGAAATCCGCAAACCCAATATGCTCCGCTCCAACCGGGCCCGCTTGAACCGAATTTGGACCAAACCCGTCAAACTGCCGGGCGGCAAAACGGTTAGTTTACAACAGTATTTTTCTCAAGTGCGGCGCACCGCCTTCTTTGAGAAAGCCATGCCGGAATTTTATTTGAACAGTCCCAAATGGGTTGCGTTGGAAAACGAACGGCGCAACTTAATTGCTACGGACTATCCGTTCTCGGCCACCGATGCCAGCGCATTTAACCGTTTGCAGGAACGCCTCATTTTACGCACGCCGGATAAGTACCTCACCTTAGACCAGTTTGGCGCCTTGATGACCCAACTTTACAGAGAAACCTTTGGGGAATCACACGCCCAAGCGGTAGAACAGGGGGCCGTCTCCGCCCAAAACGATTTGCTCTTAGGCTTAAAAGCACAAACACCGTCCTGCACTACCATACGCGTCAATAATTTTGACAAAGTAGGCGGTGTGTGCCAAATGTCTTTTGGCGACGGGGGTTACATGGGGCCGGTGAAAGCCGGTTATGACGGGACGTCGGTCGTCTCGCGTTTTGAACCGGTGGTGTTTGACAACGTGCGTGTAGTTACGTTTGACATGGAAACGCTGCAACCGCGCGTAGTAACGCTGGACAAAGTATCCTACGTAAAAGACCTTAAAAAGCCGGATATTGACCGCGTACGCGCCAGTTCCATGGTAGGGGATGGGTTAGACATTTCACGTGATGCCTTAACCGTAGAACGCGCGGAAAAAGCCCTGCACGATATTCCCCACCTGCGTGCTACCATCTATCCGCAATCGCGCGTATCCTACGCCGATAAAGTCCCCTATATGAAGGGCGGCGGGTTGGCGGCGTACTTGGCGTTATTCACGCCGGACTTTTACCCCATCAAAACGGTACACTTGCTCAAACAAGTAGACGGAAAGTGGACGTGGGTGCCCACGCACTTTGTTCGCAAAGAAGTGCTTACGCACGCCGGGTTTATTCACCGCAACCACATTACATTTACCGAGCAAGTGCAAGAGCGCATTGTACCGGATGTTAAATAGTTTGCTTTCATGCTAAAACCCCGCCGATCGGCGGGGTTTTTTATGGAGTGCAAATCATTTATTTATTGAGCCACTTCCAAAACGCATCTTCAAATGCGGAAATGCTGTTATAGCGGTACGCTTTTGCCAACGCTTTCTCTACGGAATATGGTTCGTAAACCTGTTTGCCGCGGGAATCTTTCACCGGGAACCCGGTGGACGGGTCGCGCACTAATTCACCTTGAGAAATCAGACGGGTAAACTGTTCAAATTGCATCCGGTTGGAAGGGGTTATCCCGCCGGCCGGATTGAGTAAAAAGCGCACCATGAGGTACGCCTGCAAATACCAGGTTTGCGTTTTACCTTGTCCTTCGGCCGCGTCTAGGGAACTATCTTGCATGAACTCCTCAAACGGTAGTAAACGCACCGGCTTACCGTGACGTTTGAACGAGCGGACATTACGCTGATACGTGGGCGGAGTAAAGGTTTTAGGCTCATAGCGCCCAAACATAGACTTGGTACCGAACGAAGCCGGCATAGTTTGCGGGTCGCGCGCAAAGCGAAGCGTGCGGTAATCACGATCCCACGGGCCGCCCGTACGTCGGCCGGCATACATTTGGTCTTCCACATACACCGCCAACCCTTCGTCCAGCCACAACGGGGTCATCAAACGCCCGGTTTTATGTTTATCAAAAAATTGTTGGGTAAAAATATGCGTAAGTTCGTGCGAAAAGACTTCTTGCAATTCTTTGGTATGGCCCGGCTCGTCATAGACGACAATTTCCCCCCGTGTGGGGTAGGCCATGGCACGCGTCCAGGCTTGGGCGTCCGGCTCGTAACGCAGGTAGGAGTTATGGTCCTGATACACAAACGCCCGCACTTTACCGCTCATCATCCACGGGATAAACCGCCGCAACGTATTGTATGCGGTTTCAAAGATAAGCGACATATTGGCCGTGCCCATCGCGGCCGTGGTAGGATTTTGGGTGTAAATATCAAAATGGGTACTCTTGGAAGGTTTCCACTCTACCCCCGGGCGGAAAGCATTGGGGTTAAAGGCCTTGTTGGCGGCGGGCACTTTGGCCGGACGGTTTTTAGACGCAGACGGCGGAATTTTGCGCTCAGCCGATTGGGACTCTGCCTTAGATTTTTCCAGCATTTTTACTGCATATTCCAGTTCCGCATCGGCGGCATCTTCTTCTTCCGTATTTTCCGCAGGAGTTGCGGCAACGGTATCGGTAGAAAGTTGGGTAGTTACGGTAGCGGTAGAAACGGTAGAAGTGGGGCGCGGCGCAGGTTTAATTTTGGCCGGGGCCACTTCCGTCTGCACCGTGGCGGTAGAGCCGACGATAGGCAAAGGCATATCCAACGTGCGGGCACCCGTAACCGGCGTAGCAGTAGCGGTAGTGGTAGAAACGGTCGTTGTGCTAGGTTGTGTTTTTACGGCACGCTTCGGGGGCACTTTGGGGGCCTTGGTACTGGAAGGAAACGCCACAGACGCATCTTTTTGAACGGATTGCTGTAATAAATCTACTGAGGAAGCCGGTGCCTGTTGCGTAACGTTAGACACTTTAATATTGGGGTCTACGCTACCCGTTGCTTGCGCCCACGCAAGGGTGGTTCCCCCCACAAACAAAAACCCTAGTACCCACTTTTTCATAGCACCTCAGCTATTATAAGGTTGTAACCCCGTCATATATCCACGGACTGGCAACGCAGTGATTGTTTTCGTCCCGCCTCATCTCAATATTCACTGTATATGTAGTCCCTGTTCCAAAGGCATTATCCCTATGGCATCTATACCTAGTGCCAGGGACATTAGTAGAACCCATATTTTCCATTACTTTACAACGCTGATTTTCTCCACCAACTGGTTGAGCAGGGTCAAACGCAGTATTCACCCCATAGTTACAACAATATTCCAAATCTCTGGCGTACGTTTCAGGGTCTTTGGAGGCCCAGAGTTGATTTAACTCGTTCATGCACGAGTCTATAAGAAGTTGTGCGCTGACCGTGTGGCGGTTTTGGCGCGCTGTCAACGTGCGCGAGAGCACCACCCGCAAAATAAGTGCCGACATACCGGCTAATATCGCAGCTACAATTAAAACCTGAAGAAGGGCAACCCCTCGTTTGTTCAAATGCATAAATTCTCCTCACCACCCACTAAGACTAATTATTTATAACAAATCCGTGCGGCAGCATAAACGTTTCGTCTACGGTTTCATTAACTACCGGCGAGCCGGGCACTTCCACAATCAGGGTCACCCGTATTGCGGAAGCAAGGGCATCGATTTCTGTCGTATTGACGCCCCAAGTCTCTTGCGCAAAGCGCGGGGAAGCAAAGTTTTCTGTACGAATAGATTTGACATTCTCTAACCAAGTACTAGTGCGTACTGATCCGCCCACCTCCACGCGGCGCGTGATCGTACCACCCGTTGTACCGCCGCCGGCACCCGGGGCACTCCCTGCTGTAAATGTGTATGTTATAGTCCACGACTCGCGTTGACCAGGCCCCAAGGGCTGGGCGTTACTTGTCAACACCATTCTGCGGGTAATTAGCGGGGCAGAGCCTGTCCCCATGTTAAAACGGATCTGTACCCCATCTGCCTGTTCAATATCCTGGCGCAATTGACGCAACGCCACGGAGAGTTGGTGGCGCAGCATGGTCCGGGTGCGGGCTACGCCCGTTTCGCGCACGGCCGCCGTGGTAAGTGCCGCTAAGGCCACCCCAATAATGCCCACAATAAAGGCCGCCAATAAAATTTCCATCAATGTAAAACCTTTGTTATTTGTCATAACTTATATCCATTACAGGTAATATCGTACGTAATTGTATACCTTTCATAAGGAACAGCGTTTTCATGGTACTGCTGGACCTGTTCTCTATGGTCTACCTGAGTCACTGTATACGTAAAAGAGGAGTTATTTTTATCACAAAGCGGCGGCAACATACACGCCACATCATGCTCCCCTGTGCTCATGGGAGACAAATCCCCACCGCAAAGCCCATTGGCCAAATCGGGTGGCACCAAAGAGCGCATAGCCCGTGTTGCGTCATCCTCCGATAAATACATGGGATATATCCGCAGTAACTTATTGACTTTTTCTACGGCCCAGGACATCTCTTCTTGCACGTCGGGCTGGGAAGTCTGGCGCGAGGCCGATAGCAACACCGCAAACGCGCCCCCCGTCACCAGAGCCAACAACCCCAGCGCAATAATTCCTTCCAACACCGTTACCCCGGCTTTACTGGTTAGCAATCGTTTCATAGGTTTACTCCCCTTCACATTCGCTCACGCTGGAGTCGCGATACACGCACCACCTATCCCCGCCATGTCGGCCGGCAGCCGCAGTGCCAATCGCTTGTACTAAAATGCTGGGGTCCGCCCCAAACAATTCATCACTGGCCTCAAATTGATAAGGCAACCCCGCAAAATCTTTCGTAGATAAATAATCACACGCAAAAAGTTGTGCCAAGTCTACGAGGCCCCCATTGTCAGCAGACGGCACCCCGGAATACCCCGCGTAGGTACAGTCGCCTTGGGCTGCAGCAACTACCGAAAGGGAATCAGCATCGTCTTGCTCTAATTTCCCCTTCAACACACCTACGGGGCGGTAGCCTTTACTGTCTTGATAAAAGGTACGCATGGCATCCGCCATTTTAACAGCCGCATTTTTAGCCTGCCCGTAGCGCACTTCATCACGCACGAACCGAATCCCCGGCATAGCAAACATAACCACCACCGCCAAAATCAGCAGTACCGCCAACACTTCCATTAACGTAAAACCTTTGCTATTCATACGCATCCTCAACTTAACTCAATACCATCTATCCCCGTCCGTACAATATTTAGTATTGTCGTGCTTGGTGATTTTGGTAGTAGCCCCTTGTACACATACCGTAAAGACAACGTCCTCACCAACGGTTTTGGGCTCAAAAGTCATCGTAAAATTGCGCTTATAGTTCTCCCCTTCGCGCGTTTCCGCATTATACTGGCGGTATTCCAAGTAGCCACAATTTACTAAATTCTGTACGGAAATGATATTTAACGCACAGTTGGCTGAATTGGCAGGGGTAATGACGGAATTGCCGTCATCCACATAACTGTTTGCGCTGACGGACGGATATTCCAGCATAAAACGGTGTGCCGCCGCCGCTACAATCTTAGCCCGGGCGCGGGCATCTTCCACGCGGGTATCTGCCGCGGCCACCTGAAAGGACTGGATCGCAAAAATAGCCAGCACCCCAATAATAGCGGCTGCAATAAGTAATTCCAACAGTGTAAATCCGTTTTTATTGTTCATAAAAGGCCCCTTGTTAACTAGCAGAGCACTGACTACTACTACCGCTCTTTACAAATTTTTCAATGCGTCCGTTGCGTAGCATCCGGGCCCCGTAATAACACCCGGTGGAGTTCGTTGTGTTGCTTTGACACATACACATCATGACGGGCGAACCGCCTGCTTGATTCTGCTTGCAATTTCCGCCGCAAATACCAGCGGTGTTCGTGCCGATCGCATAAAAAGAGTAGCCGGAGTCTGTAGAAGGCAATTTTTCGGCGTACTTATACTTAAGCATGGCCCACATAAACGCTTTGTTAGCGTTATTACCTGTATTTCTCAGGCCCACAATATCTGTCCATTGTTCCACACTGCCTGTTTGAACGCCGGTAGTATTAACCGTAGTAGGAGGAATTTGAAAGTAAGTTGTCGTCATCGGAAACGTAAAGTTATATCCGTCCGATTCCATATCCCGCTCCATGGTGCTAATAGCGTTACCGTAGGTAGTTAACAACCCCAGGGCCGCCTCATAGCGCGACCGCTCTTGCGAACGCCGGTAATTGGGCACCGCATACGCTGCAATCCCCAAAGCAATCACCAACACAAATAAAACTTCTACCAGTGTGAAACCTTTTTTACGCCACATAGCCATCTCCTACACAGTCTACTTTAAGTATGATGCACAAACACGTATTTGTCAAGGGGGCAACGTGTATTAACTGCCGATTTGAGACAACTTAAAGATCGGCAAGAAAATAGACGCCACAATAATACCAATCAGCACCCCGACGCCCACAATTAAGATCGGGTCAATGACCGCAGAGAAACGCGCAATGAACTGATCTACGTGGTCAGCATAGAACTTAGAAAGGGTTTGAATAATGCCGGGCAATTTACCGGATTCTTCCCCCATTCTCATCATTTCGGTCATCAGGCCGGGGAATACCCCGGTGGCCGCAAACGAGTCGGAAATAGAACGCCCGGCGGCTACCTCGGCACGCACTTGTTTAAGCGCGTTTTGAATAATGACGTTGCCTTCAAACGATTCTTCCAATACGCCAATGGCGTTCAAAATTGTTACCCCGCTGCGCAGTAACGTAGCCAGCGTAGACAACATCCGGTCATAATAGATGTTTTGGATAAATCCCCCAAAAATAGGCATTGTCAACAGGAACGAGTGCCAGCGTTTGCGCCCGTTGGGCGTGTGAATATAAAAGCGGAACCCAAAGATAAGAATCAACAGTCCCAAAACCAACGCCACCACATGGTTGGTAAACACGCTGGATACCTTTAATACCACAATCGTCAACACAGGGAGCGTCAAGTTAAAGTCCGCAAAGATTTGCGCGAAGGTAGGCACAATCCCAACGATAAAGTAAATCAGCACGCCTACAGAGGCAAACGTCAAAATAGCCGGGTAGGTAACGGCCGTAATGATTTTGCTCTTCATGCCTTCTTGCGTTTTGGTGTAGATGGCCAGTTGCATGAGGGTTTCTGCAATTTGACCGCCCACTTCCCCGGCTTCTACCAAGGAAATCCACACGTGGCTGAAGGTTTTGGGGTGTTCGGCCATGGCTTCGTGCAACGAACGCCCGCCCGAAATATCATGCGCAATTTGATTAAGCACCATCCCCATCGTCGGGTTGGCAGAGTATTGCCCCAGCAAGGCAACCGCGCGTACCAGCGGAACCCCCCCGGCAATTAACGTAGATAACTGTTCGGCAAAGAACGCCAGTACGTGGCCGGGCACTTTACCGCCTTTGCGGCGCGTAGAGGTTTTGGCAGCTGAGAACAAACCGCCGGTGGCCTCGGAAATATCCAATACCAAGTAGCCTTTGTTTTGCAAGGCCGCACGCAAGCGGTCTATACTGTCTGTGGTGTAAGACCCTGTAAAGGTCTTTCCTTGTTCATCTCTTACTCTATATGTATATTTTGGCATAGTTTAACCCTCTAATATCTGTTATTCATCCGACGTGGTGATGCTCAAAATTTCATCTACCGTGGTAATTCCCCGGATGACTTTGTGCCACCCGTTTGCACGCAAATTGAGCGCGCCGGACTTTACCGCCGCTTGGCGCAGTTCAATTAAATCTTGCGTTTTGTAAATGATGTTACGCATTTCTTCGGTTATGCGGTATACTTCGTAAATAGCGCGCCGGCCGCTGTAGCCCGTCTGGAAACAACGCGGGCAACCCACTGCCTTAAAGAACGTCCATGAATTGCGTTCGCGCGGATTGAGGTGCCCTTCTTTGATAATACGCTCCATAGTAGGGGCATCCGGGATATGCGGCACTTTGCAGTACGGGCAAAGCACGCGTACCAAACGCTGGGCGGCTACCAGGGCGAGTGAGTTGGCCAGCAAGAACGGTTCCATCCCCATATCAATTAAACGGGGAACTGCGCCCAAAGCGTCGTTGGTGTGCAAGGTGGAAAGCACCAAGTGACCGGTTAACGCCGCTTTCAAGCAGGCTTCGGCGGTTTCGTTATCGCGGACTTCCCCCACCAGGATGACGTCCGGGTCCTGACGTAAGAAGGAGCGTAACCCCGCCGCAAACGTCAATCCGATAGCCGGTTTTACCTGTACTTGGCTAATACCCGCCAGTTTGTATTCTACCGGGTCTTCCAACGTCATAAAGTTCAGTTCCGGGGTACGAATCGTAGTAAGTACCGCGTTAAGCGTGGTAGATTTACCCGAACCGGTAGGCCCGGTCAAAAAGATTAACCCGTGCGGCAAATTGGCGGCTTCCAAGAAGGCTTTCTTTTGGGCCGGCTCAAAGCCCAGTTTATCAATGTTCATCTCGCCGGTACCTTTATCCAAAATACGAAGCACCAACTTTTCCCCAAATACCGCCGGACAGACTGACACACGGACTTCAATGGAACGGTTTTGATAGCGGATGGTAAAACTTCCGTCCTGCGGCAGACGTTTTTCGGCAATATCCAGTTTAGACAAAATTTTAATACGTGAAATAATGGCGTTTACCGCGTCTTTGGCAGGCGCAGGGCGTTCATACAACGAACCGTCAATGCGGAAACGCAAACTGACGCGTTCATCAAACATTTCCAAGTGAATATCACTGGTCCTTTCCGAAATGGCCTGACGTAAAATAGCGTTTACCTGTTTGACATATTGCGAGGATGTAGGCGCCATGCGGTCCAAATCCAGCACGCCGGTAACTTCAATATCTTCATCATCCGTATTGCCGGCCACGTTGGTAGAAGTCTGCACGGTTTCGTTAAGCACTTCTTCCAACAGGTTTTTATTGGTATAGAAACTGTCCAATACGGCTAAAAGTTGCGATTTGGAGGTGATGAACGGCTGTACTTGCTTGCCGGACATCATTTTGATGTTTTCAATGACAAATAAATTGGTTGGGTCCAGTAATGCTACTGCCAGGGAGTCATCCTCCACAAACAACGGGATGACCATATTTTCACGGGCAAATTTTTCAGGGATGATTTCCTGCAAATTTTGTTCCCGCTCAGGGACTAAAATCCCGTTTTCGCGCGAAGCATACGGAATGGCAAAATGTTTAGATAGGGCTACCGTTACCTGTTCTTCCGTCGCATAGCCGGATTGCAAGATGGCTTCCGAAATGCTCATATTATTTTGCTTAGCAAATAATTGAGCCTGCTTGCGTTGCTCCGGAGACAGAATCCCTTGATCTTCTAAAATTTCATCTAACTGTTTGGCCATTTCATAGTCCTCATGCGTCAAAATCTGTTACAAACGGTATACCTGCCCCCTAAAAAGAGGGCAGGTATACAAACTCACATTTACTCGGCCAAGATGGTCGGCGTAATAAAGATGACTAAGTCTGTAGTGGTTTTAGATTTAGAACGGCTGGTGAACAACCACCCCAAGAGCGGGATGTCACCCAACAGCGGTACTTTGCGGGTTTGGTCGGTTTCGCGGGAAGATAACAAGCCCCCGATTACTACCGTTTGCCCGTTTTTCACACGCACCAGCGTAGAAGCGGAGCGGTTGGTGGTATCTAATGAGAAGTCAAACCCGGAGCTGACCACGTCGGAATAAGAAGGTTGTACGTATAAGGTTACGTAGCCTTCGCGGTTGACTTGCGGGGTTACTTGCAGTTGCAACCCTACACGTTTACGTTCCGCAGAGGTAGTGGTCATGCTGGTAGAGTCCGTATCGCCGGTTTGGTTGACAATGCGGCCTACGGTAGCTTCCGTATCGGCTTTGATGATAGCGGTTTTGTTGTTTAAGGTGACCACTTTGGGTTTGCCTAAGTATTTGGCTTCCCCGCGGGTTAAGAGCGCCTTAAGCACAATGTTGAAAGCAGACAGGTTAAGTACCCCGCCTTTCGTATCGCCGGCGGACGAAGTGCTGCTATTAGTCGTATCACCACTGATTGTGGAACTGCTGGTTGTAGAGTCTGTATTTCTATCTTTTTCTACTTCCGATTTGCTCGGGAAGATCCAATCCCAACCGTGCAATCTTTTCTCGTCTACCCCTCTGCCGTGGAACAGGTCGGAATACAAGGCACGTTGCGGGGCTTCTACGGAGACGAGCGTCCCGTCGCCGCCACCATATTCAAAACCTACGCTAAGCCCGCTGGTTTTGCTGACTTCTACGATTTGCGCTTCAATTAAAATCTGCGGCGGTTTAATATCCAATTCCGCCAAGATGTTTTCTACTTGCGGGAAGACTTCCGGCACGTCGGTGATGATGAGTTTGTTGGTGCGCGGGTCTACGGCAATTTTACCCACCGGGGAAAGCATGCTACCGATAATGCTGGTAATGGTGGAATTGCTGGAATAGGAATCGCTCTCCCCCGAAGAATTCGTGTTTCCGTCGTTATTGAACGAGGAACCACCCAAGGAAACATCCTGCGTGGAAATGCTGTTTAGTTCGCTCTGCGCGGAACCCATGCCCTGCAGAGAAATGTAACTAAGCGTATAGATTTTAGTAATCGTATCGGGCGCATCATTGGAGCGTTTGGTTACTACGTAACTGTCGCTCTTTCCGATACGTTGATAGGCGAGCCCATGTACCCGAAGCAACGTGTCTAAGGCTTCGCGCACGGTTACGCGCGTTAAAGAGGCCGTTACTTTTTTGTTGGCGAATTCTTCGCTCATGATAAAGTTAATTTTGGCCTGAGTAGTAATGCTGTTTAAGAAAGCCGATATCGGCACATTGGCTACCCGAATAGAGACAATTCTGTCCAGCGGAGATTGTAACTCTACTTCTTTATAAAGGTCTTCCGCCGCGGTACCTAACCGTCCCTCGTTACCTACCAAGGCAATCGTATCGTCGCTGGGGAGAATTTGGCGTTCTTGTTGGGCCAACGCCGTGCTTGCAATCCCCAAGGCAAATACGCTTGCGAATAATACAACTATACGTTTTGTCATCCTTCCTCCTATGTGAGTTTCCTAAATCAAATAACTACCAATTTACAGTTTTAACTTCTTTACAAATTTGTGCCCTTTATACGAAAATGTAACCGCGTCCGGGGTGACTTCCACAATCCGGGCCCCTAAATACGTGTTGCCGATGGTGTAGAGTTTGCCCCCGATAAGGACTTCTTTATCAATAATCCCTTCAATTTTTATTTTGTCGCGCACGAGAATTGTCGGGTCTTTTAAGAGCATCAGTTCCCACTGGCGTTTGCGTTCTTCGGCTTCGCGGCGTTTGCGCTCTTCTTCTTCTTTGCGTTTGCGTTCCGCTTCCAGCGCGGCCAAGCGTTGCTTTTCGCGGTGTTCCAACAGCAAAATATCATCGTCGGAGAGCATCGGGTCGCGCTTGTTGGTGGGATTAAAGTTTACATGCACTTTTTGAATCCCGTGGTTGGAACTGGGTTGGGCGGCACGGGCCCCAGTACGCGACGAACGCGTCCGCCGGGTAGCCCCCGTTTGGGCCTGCAAACCCAGGCTGGTCAACGTCATCAGTCCGGCAAAAACAAAAATAAAATACGCCTTCATATTATAATGCATTCGTGCCTCCCTGTGCGGCCGGCTCGCTGGGTGCCGGGGCGGACGTATTAGCCGCCGGGGCGGCTTGGGCGTTTATCTTCTTCATTTGTTGTTCGTAGTCCTTAAATAAACGTTTAGCATATTTTTCTTTAGGGAACAAGGTAGCAAAACGCATCGTTACCGTGTTTTGCCCTAAGGAGGCACTATCCATTACCTTACTAATAGTAATGTTGGAAAGACGCAAAAAATCATCCCCGTTCTCTACATCGGCCACAAACTTACCCACGTTGGCAAAACTTTCTTTGAACGATACTTCTTGCGACATAACGGTATAACTGCCTTCGGCTTTTTCGTTGGCATTTCCGTTAATGTCAGCCTGAATTTGGTGTGCGCTAAATGTTTTCATCAGGCTTTGAATCAGCCACTCATTTTTCTTGGAAATATCCGGGAATAGCGGCTCCAAACGCAGCAAGCGATCTTTATTAGCCACGTAATCGTCCTGGTGGGTTTGCTGGATGGCAATGGCAGAAATGCGGTCATTAACCACCTCTTTTTGCGCGTTAATTTTACCCACTAAATAACGCACCCCAAAGAAAGCCAACAGCACCACCACCACTTGTTTGGCAAACAGTTTAATTTTTCCTTCTTCACACACCGCTTTAATATCCAAAAACCCTCGCTTTAACGCTTCCACTTTGGGGGAAGTTTTAGCCGGTTTGGGTGCGGTAGTAGCCGTTTGCACTTGTTGCGTAGCGGCCGGGTCCTGCGTAGCACCCTGTTTGGAAAAACGTTGCTTTAACTGATTAAAATCAAAGGCCATATTAACGTTCCTCCTTGGCAGAACACGTAAGGGTGAACTTGGTTTCCGGGGCGCCTACTTGGCGCTTGTTGGCCGAAGTGCCTTGCGTGTAACGGATGTTGGCGTTGCGGCACAAGCGGGTTAATTCGTGCTGTTGTGCTAGCGCCTCTTTGAACCGTCCGCCGATAATTAAATCTTCCCCACTTTCTTTGCCAGACGCAATAGAGCCGGTTACTTCCAACGAGCCGGTGCCGCGGGTAGCGGTCGGGAAATTGGTGGTATAAGAAATACGAGTAAGCCACATATTGGGTTGCATGGCGTTGGCCACACTGACCAAAATGGGCGTTACTAACGGGGTGTTGGTATATACATTAAGCAGCGTTTCGTTTTGCGATTTAATGTTAGATAAATTGTTGCGCAGTTCCGTAGCGGAAAGCCCTCTAAAATCTTCCAACGTGTTTTGGGCGGAGGCTTCCTTTTTCTTCAACTGGAAGTTACTGGACAGCAAGCCTAAATAGGTTTTCCCCAAGAACAACAAGAACAACACCAAGATTACTGCTACAATTTTCCACATGGTCCAACTGGCGTTAAATTCGTACGCGCTCAAGCGGTTGCCCTTGGTAAAATCAATATCCGGCACTTTTTGGTTGAAGAATTTACCGCTGGCCCCAATCGCGGCAATTTCGCCGACGGATTTGGTTTCAATACCTACGACTTCCTTCAAATCCCACTGGCGCACCGGTTTATGGGCGTCGGCTTCCAGGGCGGCCTGCCACTGGTCGGTGCGGTACCCCATAATGACGGCTTCTTCAAAGGGATCGCGTTCTAATTGTTTGGCAATAAATTCCGTGCTATTGGTAATTTCAAAACGTCTTCTTTCGGCAGGTAAGGCACCGGCAATTTCCACATCGCGCCCTAAAATCGGTACCATATTATTGACAAATACAAAACTGGCGCGCTCTTTGCCAAAGAAGGAATAAATCCGTCCGCCGTTGCCTACGGCCTCTTTATCATTGTCGCTAAATACGCGGCCCAAAGAAAGGCTGTCGGGTTCCACAGAGACTAATTCCAACCCCAACGATTTAAGCCCTTTTTTCAGGCGTTCCACAATCGTTTGGGTTGTCATGGTAAACACCACGCCCAAGCGGTTTTGCTTGGTAGTGGCAGTTTGAAATTCGTACACGTGGTACGCATAAAGAGCCTTATTAAAAGAGAAGTGGATGTATTTGCGCGCTTCGTTCGGCACGCCTTCTGCCCATTCTTTGCGTTTGAGCGGGACCGAAATGACAAAGTGACGCAGCAAACAAAATTCGGGAGCCAGACTAACTACTACCTTATTAGTATTCCACGATTTTTTGGCGGTTACTTTGCCTAACGCATCCAACCAATGATCCATCGTAAAGTAGGATTCGTTCAAATCCAGGGGTTTTAGTTGGCTTCTGTCCGCAATATTTACCGGCACGCGAATTAACGACTCCAACGTAACGCCCCCGTCACGTTTGGAACTTTGTGCCACATAAATTTCATCTATACCAATATAAATACCCAGGCAGTCCGGATGGGCACCCATATTGTTTCCAACTAAAATTTCCGACAGATTCATATTCCCAAATCCCCTCTAACTTTTTATCAATAAGCCGAAGAAGTAGTGCTGGAAGAATACTCTTCTTCGTACGGCATTTCATACGGGTTGGTAACTACCGAATTAGAAACATCGCTGGTGTAGGAGGAACTGACCGTTTCCGCAGGGGTGTTGTCCGTCGTTACAATCGTGCGGACGGTTTTGGTGTGCGTATAGGTGCTATCCTCTGTACTTTGGGCAGAACCATGTTCTTCGGCAGAGGCAGTTACCTCGGCGGAATGGTCCTCGTTCACTACCGCCGTTTCTTCTACGGTACCGTCGCGCATAATGCGGCCCGGTTTCTTCCACAAGCGGGAAGATTTGTAATTTAATACCGTAGATTTTGCCATGGTTTTGGTGCTGGAAGTTCCCGCTACAACCGGGCATTTACCTTCTTGGCAAGAACCGGTGGTGGGTTTTTCTTCTACACATTTCACAATTACGCGGCGGCGCAACACTTGTTTTTGACCTTTCAAATCAACCCCGGTCAATACAATCGTGTATTTACCGCACGGCAATTCCGGCCCGATAATCCCTTTGCGGCCGTTCCATAAAATTTGGTGATATACCGGCGAGAAACCTTCCAACTGGCGCACCACATAATATTTACCGTCGCGCCCATGCAAGATAACCTGCAACATCCAGTTATCTAACGGAGTAACCGTTTCTAAGACGGAGAAGTCAATCGCAAACGCTTCGCCCAAGGCGCGGTCAATGGCGCGGCACGGAGGCACAATGGCCATGCTCAGTAACGGATCAGTTGATTTTTCTTCGTTATCTATTAAACGCGTAGGCAATTTAGCATCATAATCAAATACAACAGAAAGACCTTGTAAATTGGAAAATTTGGCAGGGACTTCTTCATCTACCAGTCCCATATTGTACGAAAGTTTACCTTGAGAAATACCGCGTTTTACTAAATACGATTTAAGGGCCATCGCTTGGCGAATACCGGCCAACGTTACATCATCCGTATAAGAGCCTGCAGGCAAAATAGTATAACTTGCCCCTTGGGTAAGTGCTAAGAGTTCATACACATAGTTGAGCGTATCCAACGAATCGGCACGGAAATAATTTCCGTTGAATAATTTGTCTTTGTCTATATCAATGGCGTCCGGGCGGCCGTCGTCACGCATATACAAATGCACGCCGGGCGTGTTTTTTAAGGCTTCCACTACTTCGTCCGTCATGCTTTGCAATTTTTGCGCGGTGTACAAGTTGCGCGCTCTTATGGCTTCGTCGCTGGTTAAATCCGCAAACGTAGAAGAAGTTGTTTGCACGGGAGCGGCTTGCACATACGGCGCAGGTGCCGCGGCAACCGGAGTGGTTTGCTGGGTATAAACGACCGGCGCGGCCGACGTAGTAGTCATAAAATGTTCCCGCGGCGCTAACGGGTCATTTAATTCATCAAGTTCTTGTTGCGTAGGAATTAAATACTCTTGCGTTTGAGCCGGTTGCGTTTGAGCCGCCGTCGTATCTTGCACCGGGGTTCCCATTTGTACCGGCGCGACCGTTTGCACCGGTTGGGCATTTTGCACAGGAGCCATAAATTCGTCCAAGGCAGTGGGTTGCCCGTTTTCATCCAACGCGTAACCCGCTAATTGGCGCGCTTCAATTTGCTCGGTCAAGGTTTGCGGCACTTGGTTTAAGGCTTCGGCGCTTTCCTGGATGGCTTGTTCGCCTTCGGTAGCCAGTGTGTTCAAACGTTCGGTACCGTAGTTGGCCATATTGGTTACCGGATCTACTACGGTTTGGGTGGGTTGGTCCGGGAAGGTAAGGTCCACTTCTACCGGGGTTTCAATGCCGCCGATTTTGTTGTGGATGGCATCAATGTAGTTGTTGGCACGGGCCTGTTGCGCGGCCGTTCCGTTCATCAACACATCCACGAAATAATCCATGGCTTTGTCCGTATCGTTTTTGCGATAGGCTTCAATCCCTTTTTCTAATGATTTTTCTGCCGACGTGGCAGCCCGGGCGATATCGCCGACAAAAAGCAGTCCGCCCACCAGTACTAACACATACAATAACGGTCTTTTTATTTTACTCATGAGTACTCATTCCTTGCGTTAGGATTGTTTCTACAATCGTACGCCGATATTGCTATTATAGCAATTTCGGGCACATTGTAAAGACATTTTTTTCTTTTACGGCTCTTCGTTTTTTGCAACTAGTTTGCTACTAAAAAAATTGTATCAAAATTTCCGTTATTTTTCACGGGCTTTATTTAACTTTTCCAGTCGGGCCAGGGCGGGGGCGCAATCGGGATAGTAAAACAGCGCGTTCTCCAACGCCCGGCGGGCACCGGTCTCATCCTCGGCTTTGTAATACAAACTAGACAGCGCCAAATTGGCCCACAAATTATCGGGATGTTGACGTAGCACCTGTTGCAGTTGTTCCTCGGAACGCAAATCATTTCCCCCCAGCGAAAGCACCTGCGCCAGCAAAATATGTCCGTTCATATCGTGCGGATATTGGGCCACGTAGGCTTCTATATTTTCGCGCAGTTTATGCTGATACGTTGCGCCCATTTTGTTAAATTTACCGGCTTTCTCTTTGTAGCCTTGCAACGTGCGTGCTTGCGCCAGCAGTTCCGGGCGTTCTTGCGAGGCGGGATACATTTTTTCCAACCGGCTGAGCAATTCTTTGCTAAGCGTATCCACGTTTAGTCCGCGCAAATAAATGTTTTTGGCATACTCCAAATCGTTTTGTTTTTGATAAATTTCCCCGGTCTGCAACCACAGGGCCGTATCGTACGGGAATAACGTGAGTCCCCGTTCCAGCATAGCCAGTTCGTCCTCGTTTACGTAAATGATATTTTCTTGCAACAGCGTAGCCAGCAATTTGTACGCCTGCAAGTGATACGGGTGCAAGCGCAAATTATCCATCAGATAATGCAACGCTTTTTTAGTGTCGCCCGTGCCCAGGGCTGCCAACGCGGCTTGGTAATACACTTCTTCGTAATAGGACGCGGCCGCCAAGGTTTTTTCAAACACGCTTAAGGCTTGTTTGTAATCGCGCTCACGCAACAGGATTTGCCCTAGGCGGTAACCGGCCTCGGTATTGGCGGGGTAAAGCGTGAGGGCGGTTGTTAAATTACGCACGGCCCCGTCGTAATTTTGCGCGGCCATTTTTTTCTGCCCGGCAAAGGCTTCATACTCGCTGGCAAACCACACGCCTTGCCACACAAACACGGCCACACACCCGGCCAAAATAGTCAGGGCCACTGCCTTGGTAGCCGGGTTAGCCGCAATGGAAATTTTGCTTTCTTCCTTCCCCACACCACTAACTTCCGCCCCGACGAACCACCAAAATATAAACGCCGGCACTACCGCGTGGAGCGAAATGTTAAGCATATTGTCCACCAACATCCCCAAAATACCGCAGAAAATAGCCTGGAGCAGTTGTTTTTTATCACCTTCTTTTTTGTGTGCGGCAAAATCTTTTACTTCCAAAAACAACACCATAAACATAAACAGGAAAAGCCCTTCGCCCACCATCCCGCTTTGGCCGAGTTGGAATAAAATTTCGTTATGCGGGGCGTTGGTCATGGTTTTGAGGTTACGTAGTTCGGGGTATTTGACCAGCGTTTTCGGTTGGTTTTGGGCAAAGGCCATTTGGAAGTTCCCCACCCCGCTGCCCAGCACGGGTTTACTTAAAAACATTTCTTTGGATACGTCCCACATCAGTAACCGCTGGTGGAGCGACTGGAAAATACGTTCTTTTTTGACGCCCAGCGTAACATCTTCCAACTGGACGTTGCTAACTTCGGCCACGCGGTTTTTCACGGGACTAATGGCATTGCCGGGCCCGGGCATATAGACGGAACTGTACGCCACGCCTAGCGCCAGTAACGCCAGCAAAAACACGCGCCCTTTGCGTTGCCAAATCAGCGCGCGCAGCGTGCCGAACATCCACATCATAAAAAGCCCGCACACGGCCCCAATCCAGCACGAGCGGGCCAACCCAAACGACAAATACAGCACATACACCAGCACCAACAACCCGTACACCACCACATCTTTTTTGCTGTCGGTACGCATGTAATACACGAATAGCGCCGGCAGTAACATTACAACCGCCGAAGATAAAAAGTTCGGGTTGCCAAACGTGGAGAACGCGCGCGTAGCGAACTGGTTGATTTCAAACGGCCACAAAAAATCCAACCCCAACGCCTGCAATACCCCGTAACAACACGCCAAAAATACCGCTACAAAAATGAGTACAAAAATATTTTCCTGCGTGAGTTTTTTGAGTACCCGCATCCCCAGCCAAATCCCCAACACCCACAACAACGCCGCGTACCAATCCCACAGTTGTGCCAAGAAAGTTTCCGACGAGGGCGTCGTTTTAAGTAGCGGGGCCAAGTACCATAGTCCCCCCCACACAAAAAAGAGCAAAATGTAATTGGTTTTGCTTTCAATCGTGCCGGAAAAGACGACGTTTTTGCTAATCATATACGCCCCTACCGCCACCACCAGCAGCAAGGTTCCGTAGTTCAAGAGTCCGTAAAATAACGTCTGGCGCAAGGCTTGCGGCGCGCTGGAAACAGACACCAGCCACCCCATCGCGCATGAAATGACGTAGAGGAAAAATGCCAAGTCAAAAAAAGTTTTGGTTACTTCCATGTGCTGGGTACGCAAGAACTGGAACGCAATCGTCCCGTAGATGGCGGCAATCAGCAAATACAACAACACGTTTTGGGCAAAAAACGGGTTGGCGGTTAAGTCGGTAAAAAAGATAAGCGGCACCACCAAGAACGTGGCCGCCAGCAACATACGCACAATCTTAAAAGAAACGGTTTCCTTCTTTGCTTTAATTAAATCCAGCATGATTCATCCCAAAAAATACGGAACATAGAATTATGTTCCGTACCAAACCCCAGTGATTAGTAGATAGATTTCCACTGACGGGTGGTAAATTGCATATCTACCCGGCGGTTGGCTTGGCGCCCGGCGGCCGATTGGTCCAGCGTAATAGGGCGCGTGTCGCCATAAGCGTGCACACGGATGCGCTCGGCATTTACGCCGCGGCTGACTAAATACGATTTGAGTGCCGCCGCCCGCGCCCCGGAGAGCCAGTAGTTGTACTCGTCCGAGCCGAGAGAATCGCAGTTGCCTTGCATAATCAGGTGCAGTTGTTCATGCTCTTGCATGACCAGGGCAATTTTGTCCAGTAACGGGTAGGCATATTCGGGCACGCGGATGGAATCAAAATCAAAATGGATAGAAGGTAGTTTAAGCGAGCGGGCCATCTGCGCCGGGGTTTGATTGTAGAGTTTGTAGTTTGCGGTGTCTAACGCTACTACGTTGGGGTCTTCCGCCGGCATACGCGGGATTTCTTCGTCTTCTTTTTGTTGCGAGGCACACGCCCCCAACACAAGCGCCGTGGTTAGTAAAAAAAGGGTTCTTAATTTCATAACTACCTCCTAGCAGTATTATAGCAAAAGTAACAAAAAATACCTAGCATTTTTTAGAAGGGGTCCAGGAATACTGGCGGCACGCGCTCTATTTTGTCATCCCCGAGGGTTTTTATCGGGGATCTCCTCCTTGCGGGATTTCAGAGGTGTAGATTCCCGATACCGACCTTCGGGAATGACGCTTTATAACAAAGGCTGTCATCCCGCATAACAACGAAATGCGCCAAATTAGGACGAACCCGTCTCCCGTTTCTCCAACCGGACCGGCAAGCCGGGGGTTCTAACAAATTTGGGGCAGTTCTAGGCGCAAACGAGGAAGGAATACTGGCGGCACGCGCCCGTAAGGGCGGAGGTATCCGCCCGAGTTTGCAACAACGAAATGCGCCAAATTAGGACGAACCCCGTTTTATCAACAGGTGTGCATAAGTTGTGGACAACTCCCCTTTTCCCCTAGGTTTTAGGCACTTTTCGGGTTCCAAAAGCCGGGGGCACTTATCCCCCGTTCCGGTGCGGGTTGTGGATAAGTGGATTTTGCTGTGGATAACCGGCCCTTCCTCCGTATAAACGAGCCCGCCCTTTCCGCCCAGTTCCCGACGATAATTTTACCCTTTTACCGGGTTGGATGCGTGGCGGCCTATAGGCCCCGGGGCCATGTGGACAACTTGTGTTTTCCCCAGGGCCCAGAAAAAAAGGCCTAGAGGCAAACAGGTCTTAATTTTTGTTGCGCGGGCTTTGCAAACAAGTTAAGATATGTATGTAAGGACTTTACCCAAAGGAGTTGACGTATGCCAAAAACCTCTACCCATTTACGTTTTTTATTGTCACTGGGCAATACGAAAATGATCGTACTCAATGATGAAAACGACTTACACATCTACAGCAATCAAGCCGGCAAAAACCAGCGCACGATTGTTGCCGAGCGTGTAACCGAAGCACTGACCAAGTAACTGTTTTGTTCCCCATACCCCTGCACCCAAAAAGTGTAGGGGTATTTGCTTGGAAAGTGTTATAATATGGATATGAAAAAATATATCCTGGTGATGTTACTGACGTTGTTTGCTTCGTCCCTTCCTGCACAAACCTCGTTGCAGCAGTTATTACCCCTTTTCCAAAAACCGACCCGCACGCCGGAAGAAACCCAGCAAGTGCTTACGCTGTTTCGCACGTCGCAAGACCCGAACACCGTCTTTGCGGCCGGAGCCAGTTTAGTGCGTAGCGTTCCCCCCAAATCGTCCGAGCCGGCCTTGGTCAGCCAAGTCATGCGCGAAGATGACCCGCTTAAATCAGCCTTTGCGGCGGTGATTTTAGTTTCTATGGGGTCCGTGTACGAAGAACTTTCCCCTTTACTTAAAGATGCGTTGCACACGCAAGACCCGGTCCTGCGCGCGTATGTAGCCGCCGCATACGGGCTTATCCACCCCGAAGACGCCTCGCACGCGCAAGACATAGTACGCCTTTATATATTTGATGAAAACTTGGCCCAGCGCGCCTTAAACTTAGTGGCTAAAACCGACAAAGATAAACTGACAATCCTTAAAAAAGCCTCTGCCGCGGCCGACCCGCAACTGCGTGCCTCGGCGATTGCGTGGCTAGGCTCCTTGCACACGCCCGAAGCCTTAGCCCAACTGCTTAAACGCGCTAAAAAAGAGGACGACTCCGCCGTGCAAACCCAACTGGCTACCGCCTTGGCCGCCAACCCGGACGCCGCCCTGCAAGAAACGTTAAAAGGGTTAAGCATTTCCCCCCAAAAACCGACCTCGGCCACGTATGCCTTGGCGTTAGGATTTATGACGGGAAATAGCGTAAACGCCCTCAAAGATGTACTCTTGTCTAACAAAGAGAACCAACGCATCAACGCGTTGCGTGCGTGCGCGTATATGGCCGGCGTGCTTGCCAACCCCAATGCGTTTGCGTACACGTCGGACCGCACGTTTGATATTCATTTATTAAAGGGGCTCATCCCGCAGATTAACGCGCTGGCCACCAACGGTTCTGCCGACGAGCAACTGTTCGCACAAAATGCGCTTACACAAATTGAAAAACTGATGTAGGTATGTATGAAAGTAAAAAAATTAGACCCGCGTGCTAAACTTCCGTTGCGTGCCCACCCCACCGATTCGGGGGCCGATTTGTTTGCGCTTACCCGCACGGTGTTACCCGCCCACGCTATCACCAAAGTACATACCGGCGTGGCGGTGGAACTGCCCGAAAACACCTCCGGCATTATCTGGGGTAAAAGTTCGGTAGAAAGCCAAGGCATTAAAGCCATGGCCGGCCTGGTGGATGCCCCGTACCGCGGGGAACTGATTGTATGTATGTACAATCTAAACGACACAGACTTTGTGTTTGAAGCCGGGCAGAAAGTAGCACAACTGGTGGTACTGCCCACCCTCTACCCCACCTTTGAAGAAGCCGACACACTAAGCGACACTACCCGTGCCCAAGGCGGCTTCGGCTCTACCGGCAAATAATCTTCTCACTTGAAAGACCCCGCACAAAGGCGCGGGGTTTTTGTTGTATAATATAGGGGGCAGCCAGGTAACCGCTCCCGGCTAATTTCAGCGCAGGGGGAGGAACTTCCGGACTCCATAGGGCAGTGTGCCGCTTGAAAGAGCGGGGGATATTTCCACGGAAAGTGCCACAGAAAACAAACCGCCCGCAAGGGTAAGGGTGAAAAGGTGCGGTAAGAGCGCACCGCGCGCAAGGTAACGAGCGCGGCAAGGCAAACCCCACACGGAGCAAGGCCAAGCCGGTCCATAGGTGCCCGCCTTCGTGACCAAGTAGGCCGCTAAGAGTAATGGTTACCCCCAGTTTTACTAATCGGCTGGGACAGAATCCGGGGTATCGGCTGCCCTTTTTGTTCTTCTCAATTTGACGTACTTCGTTGTTGCAAACTCGGGCGGATACCTCCGCCCTTACGGGCGCGTGCCGCCAGTATTCCTTCCTCGTTTGCGGTCAATTTCCACAAAAAAGCCGCCCCTTACGAGGCGGCCGGCTAAATCACAAACCCTTATAATACTTGGCTTAATATAATAGGTAAGGACGTCTTTTTGATTTTCTGTGCGCTATGGGTGTTTGTTTTTTTATCCAACCCAAACACATTGACGCGGTAGGCCACTTTGAGGTTCTGCTCCGTAGGCACAATCTCTACAATTTCAAACACGTTATCGGGCAAATTGCTGGCAGACTCCAGCACGATTACTTCTTCCCGCGCGAAATCGGCCGACGGATAACTGCCGCGTGCCTGTGTTTTGAACGCTTTGTATTGGTCCAAGGTTTGGATGCGTTTTACAACCACCGGGGCCTCTATAAGCGTGACGCTGGAACCGTCGCTGGCGCGCGCAACGGGTTGCTTGGCGTTAAGGACCAGCGTATCTTGCTGGGCGGAAAGCACCACGCCGGCGGGCTTTTCTTCCTCCGGCATAGCCGCTTGCGCCGCGGCCGCACCACTATGCGCCACATCTACGTCTTGCGGCAAGTCGCTACGGACCAGTTGCGAGGGCAACTGCGCGGACGATTGCAACGAGGCCGCCGGTTGCGCTTCTTGCGTACCGCTGGGCAAGGTAGCGTTTTTGAGTTGGGCAAGGGATAATTCCGGTTGCAGCGTAGCGGCTGCTACCGGGGCCGGCGCGTAAGACGGGTGCGCCGCTTGGTACAAACGCATCCCGGCTCCCCCCACTACCATCCCGGTCAGCAGCGTCAGTCCCCACAAAATAGCCAGTTTACTTGTTTTCATACGTAGCCACAATGACCGATTTGAGCCCCCCGCGCGGCGTAAACGTCCCCGTGACGGTGGCTTTTTTGGGTTTACACGCTTTGACCACATCATCCAAAATTTTGTTGGCGATATTTTCCATAAAAATACCCATATCGCGGTACTCCAACAAATAGTATTTGAGCGATTTAAGTTCCAAGCACAGTTCATTGGGGATATATTCAATGACAATGGTGCCAAAGTCCGGCAGGCCCGTTTTGGGGCAGACGGAGGTAAATTCCGGCAGTTCAATGCGTACTACATAGTCGCGCTTGTACTGGTTTTCCCAGCATTGTATCGCCGGGAGAACGGTATCCGCATTTTTGCGGGCGTGGTCTTGGGTGTACCCAAAGTCAATATCTGTTTTCATTTTATGTGTAACATCCTTAGTGAATTTAGCCATACAATCACCACCACCGCCAGCGCGCCCAGCACCGGCCACTGCCAACCGGCGGGCGTAGTGGCACTTTGCCACACCAGTCCCGCGGCTAAGAGCCCGTTAAGCAGTACACAGAGTATTACATTTTGGCGCACCAAGCGGCGCAGTTTTGTATGAATAGCAAATAGATAGCCGATACCTTTTAAGTCGCGGCGTTTGATGATGACATCCACCCAGTTATTATAAACGTTTTTACCGGAGGAAAACACAATGCCCACGTCGGCTTTTAACAAGGCAATAATATCGTTAAACCCATCCCCCACCATGGCTACTTGCTGGCCCAAGCCTTGCAGGTTGCCCACAATTTCGGCCTTGGTTTTGGGTAAGACAAAGAAGTTGTATTTTTCAATGCCGGCTTCTTTGGCAATAGCACTGACGGAACTTTCGTTATCGCCGGACACTAAAATAATCTCTTTGCGCTGGGCGCGTAACAAGTCCACCATTTCCGCCGCCCCGGGGCGCAGTTCGTCAGCCAGCGTTAAATAGCCTAAATACTCCCCGTTGACCGCCACGCAAATCACCGCTTCGCACTGTTGGGTAATGGTTTGACTGACGGTAATGCCTTGCTCGGCCAGCCACGGGATAGAGCCGGCTAAAATACGGTTGCCGCGGCTCTGGGCCTGCACACCTAACCCGGGCAGCACATCAAAGGCTAATAGTTTGCGCGGTTTTAATTTGTGTTCGCGCGCGTAGGTATTAACGGCGTCGGCAAACGGGCCGTCCACCAGTTGTTCGGCGGTAATCACCGCGTAGAGTAGCGGCTTTTTAGTTTCTTCGCGCACGGGATACACGCCCGACACGCGCAACTCCCCGTAGGTCAGCGTACCGGTTTTATCAAAGAAAACGGTCTGTGCGTCCACCAGTTTTTCCAGCGCGTTTAAGTTTTGAATTTTTAGTTTCTTACGCGCCCCGCCCCGCCGGGCAAAGAAAGACGGAAACACCACCGAAAATGCAAAAGCCACCGGGCAAAACAACGCGGCGGTAAACAAAAACACACCCAAATAACTGTACCACTGGGCTACCCCGTGGCGGATGAGCAACCCCACGTATAACCCCAGCGCACACACGCCGATAAACGGCAGTACCCACGCGGCATAACCGTCCAGCAAACTGCGGGCCCCGGCGCGGTGGCGTTCACTGGTTTTGATGGCGTTAATAATCCCCATAATGGCCGAGCCGGGCAACGTTTCGGTAGCCTCTACATAAATATCGTCGGACTTATTGAGCGTGCCGGCGTAGACGTGGTGGTCCACGCGTTTGGCAGTGGGCATCATGTTGCCGGTGATGAGTTGCTCGTCAATAGACGTTTTGCCTTTGCGGATAATACCGTCGCAGGGCAAGCGTTCGCCCACTTTCACAAACACCAGCGCGCCTTTTTGCAGTTCGCGCGCAAACACTTTGCGAAATTGCCGCCCCACACAAACCCGGGCGGCCTTGGGCAAGAAATCATCTAACTTTTTAATAAATACCCGCGTGCGTTCTTTCTCGCGGCTTAGGCGGCGCTCAATCCACAGCGTCAGCGTCACTAACAGCATGGTGTAGACGTACAAATCGCTCACCGGGCCGTGCCAGTTGGGAGCGTGGAAACTCATCAGCACCGAATAACTAAACCCGCACAGCACGCACACACTCACCAGGGCCGACAAACTAAACTGCCCGTGCCATACGTCTTTGAGAGCACAGCGAAAAATAATATCCGCACAGAACAGCAAATCCATCAGCACCAAAATAAAAATGCCTAACGACGTGTGTTCCAACACTTGCGAACCTAACACGAGCAGCAACAAACAAACAGACAGGAAAAACCGATACGTAAACTTGCTGGACGCCACCGACAAGGCGGCCGGTTCGTGCCGGCTGGGGGAAACTTCTTGACTCATACAACGAACATCTGCTCCTTACTTAGATGATGCGGCATTTACGGCCGAAGCCTGCACGCCGGTGGGAATCGGGTGCGTAGCAAAGCGCGGCTCGCCGGTGGAAGTATAGCGGCTCCCATCCGGGAAGAAACGGCGCGACACCACCTGATAACGGCCTTCTTCGGTTTTCATGGCGTGTAACTTGGCCTGGTATTTGCGTGCATTTTCGGGGTCCAGTTTGAGGGCCACCAAGTAGTTGGCGGTAGCGGCCACGGGGTCTTCCATGGCTAGCATATCACCCATTAAATCGTAGGTGGGGGCATAGTCGCTATCCAATTCTTTGGCTTTGACCAGCGCACCCAACGCGTAGTCTTTATCCCCGTTGCGGTACAAAATATCGCCCAGGTAATAATACGCCAGGGAATAGTCGGGCCGCAGGGAAATGGCGTGGGTTAAATCGTCATAGGCATCCGCCGGGAAGCCCAACTTGGTCAACGCACGCGCCCGGGCCACATACAAGTCGGCGTTATTGGGGGCCACGGTGATGGCGTGAGTTAAATCGTAAATGGCGGCTTCGTACTTTTCAAAAGCCGTATACATCTGCGCCCGGTTATAGAGCAAAGCCGTATTGTGCGGGCGGAGTGCCTCGGCGGCGTTAAAATCTTTTTGGGCGTTTACGTAATCGCCTACTTTGCTATAAGCGGTAGCGCGGTTGAGTAACGCCTGAAAATACGTGGGGCGCAAGCGAATTGCGTGCGAAAATTGGGTAATGGCATATCCGCGCATCCCCATATCCATATACAACGCGCCCAAGTTATTGCTGGTTTCGGCCAAATTGGGGTTGATTTCCAAGGCACGCAAGTAATCATCCAGGGCGTGCTGGCGGTTTTGTGCTTTTTCGGCGGAATCTTTGGCGGGCATACGTTCCCACACCAACGCCCGGTTAGATAACGCCGCTGTATGCGTAGGGTTTTGCTTGATGAGTTGGTTATACAACGTAAGTGCCTTGGCATAGTTGCCTTTGGCTTGCGCCAGACGTGCTTTTTGGAATAACGTCTTATCCCCCCCGCACGCCAGCATAAACAGACTTACGACACTGATTGCCACTAATTTTTTCATGCATTCTCCTTGCTGACGGGGCGGCGGCGCACCAGGCAGATCCCCAACAGCACCGCTCCCACCGTAATACACGCATCCGCCACGTTAAACACGGGCCATACGCGCCAGTCAATAAAATCTACTACATATCCCAACGTAAAACGATCATACAAATTCCCCAAGGCACCGGTTAAAATCAGTCCCGCCGCCCACGTAGCCAATGCTCCGTACCGGCTCAGTTCCTTCCAACTGTAAATCACATAGCCAATCACCAAAAGCATGACTACGATTAGTAGCGCGTTGGCGTTTTGAAACATCCCAAACGCCGCGCCGGTATTTTCCACGTAGGTAAGCCAAAAGTACTTAGCCAGTACCACCGGCCCGTTGTCAGCCAGATACAGTAGCGCCCACACTTTGCTCAAGCGGTCTATAAGCAGTAACACGGCCGCCACGCCCAGGAGCGTTTTATGGTTGCGTATCCAGGCCCACGCTTGCTTACCCATGTACCGGCTCCGCGGGGATTTGTTCGCGCGCCAAAACGTCGGCACAGCGTTGGCACAAATCATCTTCTTTGAGCGTGCCCACTTCATCTTTCCACTGCCAGCAACGCGCGCACTTGTGCCCGGTAGCGTGGACAATTTCCACAAACAGCGGGTCCTTGCCTTCTTTGATTTCCACTTGCGACACAATGGCAATTTCCGGCCAGAGTTCTTGGGTTTCTTCCAAGAAAGCGCGGGTGCTGGGGTCGCACGTGCTGAAAATGACTTTGGCTTCTAACGACGAGCCGATAATCTTTTTTGCACGGGCTTCTTCCAAAAACTTTTGCACGCCTTCGCGGATGCGGCGGATTTCGTTCCACTTGGTTTCCAAGCGTTCATCCGGGATAAACGACGAATTGCCCGGCAAGTTCGTTAGGAAAATGCTTTGGGCAAAATCGCGCCCCAAGGCGGTTTGGCGTAAGGTCTGCCACGCTTCTTCGGCCGTGAACGAGAGTACCGGCGCCATCAGTTGCAAAATATCCACCACGATTTCCGCCAGCACGGTTTGCGCGCTGCGCCGTCCGGCGGCGTTGGCTCCCAGTGTGTAGAGGCGGTCTTTGGACGCGTCCAGCATAAAACTGGACAGGTCCAAAATACAAAAGTCCGTCAGCGCCCGCATGGCGCGGCGGAAGTTAAATTCTTCGTACCCGGCGCGTACTTCCTCAATCATACTGTTGAGGCGGCCGAGCATGTATTTATCCATTTCGGCCAGTTCTTTGGTGGGCACTTTGTGTTTGGCAGGGTCGTAATCGTAGAGGTTGCCCAGCGCATAACGCACCGTGTTGCGGATTTTGCGGTACGTGTCAATGGGCCCTTGCAAAATTTCTTCGCTGATGCGTACGTCGCCCTGGTAGTCGCTTAGCGACACCCACAAGCGCAAAATGTCGGCCCCGTATTTACTCACGACATCTTCGGGGTCAACGGCGTTGCCGGCTGATTTGTGCATGGGTTTGCCTTGGCCGTCTAGCACCATCCCGTGGGTGAGAATTGTCTTAAACGGGGCGGTATTTTCCAGCGTGTAAGCCGGGATGTACGAACTTTGGAACCAGCCGCGGTGCTGGTCGGACCCTTCGGAATAGACGTCCGCGGGGAAGGTAATCTTGCGGTCTTTGAGTACCGCCGCCCAGGACACGCCCGAGTCCAGCCATACGTCTAAAATATCGGTTTCTTTGCGAAACTCGCCGCAGCCGCACTCACAGGTGTATCCTTCGGGGTGGAGTTTTTCCACCGGGTCGGTAAACCAGAAGTCGGACCCTTCGTTTAGGGCGCGGGTTTTGATAAAGTCAAAGAGTTTGGCGTTTACTTGCGCTTTACCGCACGATTTGCAGTACAACACCGTCACTGGGCTGCCCCAGAAACGTTGACGGGACAGACACCAATCCGGGCGCAGACCAATCATAGAACGCATGCGCTCTTTGCCGGCGGCGGGATAGAAAGTAACTTCGTCCAAATTCTTCATCAGTTTTTCGCGCAGTCCGTTTTTGTCAATGGACATAAACCACTGTTCGGTGGCACGAAAAATAATCGGGTTATGGCAACGCCAGCAGTGCGGATAACTGTGTGTGATTTCCTGCTCTTTGATAAGCGCGCCTAACTCGTCCAACTTTTTGACCATCAGCGGGTTGGCTTCAAACACGGGCATGCCTTCAAAGATGCCGGACTCTTGGGTGTAGCACCCTTTCTCGTCCACCGGGCAGAACGTTTCCAAGTGCCATTGTTTACCGGCTTGGGCGTCTTCTTCCCCGTGGCCGGGTGCGATATGCACCACGCCGACCCCGGCGTCCATGGTGACAAAGTCCGTCCAGATGACGGGGTTTTCCTTCTTAGAAAGCGGGTGATAGTATTTTAGGCCCACCAGTTTTTCCCCGGCTACGGTGCCGGCGGGATGACAGTTGCGCCCCGTATTTTTGGTGAACTCCAGCGCCAGTTTTTCGGCTACAATGTAATACTCTTTCGTGGCGTCATCTTGCAAGATGAGGTAATCCTCGGTATTGGACACCGCCGCGGCTTGGTTGGCCGGGATGGTCCACGGCGTGGTGGTCCACACCGCTAGGCTTATGGGTTTGGAATAGTCCAAATCGCCAAAGATTTCCTGCGGCGCGCTCACCAACTTAAAGCGTAAATAGATAGACGGAGAAGACACGTCTTTGTATTCGGTTTCCGCGTCGGCCAGCGCCGTTTCACAATGGGGGCACCAGGTAATGGTTTTTTGGCCCTTGTAGACGTAGCCCTTTTCAATCAAATCCAGGAACACGCCAATGGTGATGCCTTCGTAGCGTTTGTCCATGGTGAGGTACGGATTGTCCCAATCGGCCTGTACACCTAAACGCTTAAAGCCTTCGCGCTGTAAGTCAATAAACTTGGCGGCAAAGGCACGCGCTTTGGTGCGAAATGCGGGCACGTCGGTAATGTGTTTTTTCTCTTGTTTGAGTTCTTTTAAGAGCGCCTGTTCAATGGGTAGGCCGTGGCAATCCCACCCCGGCACGTACGGCGTGTAGTGCCCCGTCATGGCGCGGGACTTCAGGATGATGTCTTTAATCGTTTTATCCAGTGCGTGGCCGATATGGATTTTACCGTTGGCGTAGGGCGGCCCGTCGTGCAGGACGAAATGTTTGCCATCTTCGTTCTTTTTAAGCATTGCTTCATAGAGGTTGATGGACTTCCAAAATTCCAAGATACCCGGCTCTTTCTGCGCCAGGCCCGCACGCATGGGGAAATCAGTCTTAGGAAGTAAGACGGTGTGTGAATACTTATTTTTTGCCATGATAAAACTCCAATAACTCAAACTAAATTACTCAAACGAGATAGTATTATTATACCAAATTCTCCTACGCGTGGATAGTGCTATTTAGCCTGGCACCGGCCGGCCCACGCCAATCCTTCCTTTTAGCCAAACCCTTTACCCCTAGGCATTTAACTACTACAGCACCCAGCAAGTGCTATAGCAGCAATCATGTTCCCGCAAACAGACAAAGAGAACTGGCAAGATTTCGGTCTGCTCCTGTGTAGCTCGCTGTGGCATTTACCCGGTTTAGTGGTTAGTAAAGAAAATACTTACTTGTCGCACGCGGCGCAAAAAAGGTTGCACCCGTCCGGCCCACTTATGCGGGGTTATTTATCAGCGTACTCGGCTGTAGAGGGTCCCCCTTGCGGGGTATGCCTGTGGCAAAGTCGTGAGGGTAGCACGTTGCTTTGACCTCTATAGCCTGACTAGACACCAGTTCTAACACCCGTTGGTTTTACTCCTTTTGTCAGCATTATAGTCAGAGAGGTAGGGGCTCGGACTCTTGGGGTGTTACAGTGGCAAATTGTAGTGAAAACCCGTCGCAAGAACCGCCCCGGGTACTGTAGCCTTATGTTAGCAAGATTTGTTAGCGTTGTCAAGTGTTTTCTTTTTCATTTTGTGTATTTCGTCGTTGCTCCGTCGGTCGGATACCTCCGCCCTCCGGGCGCGTGCCGCCAGTATACCTCCCTCCGGTGCGCCTAGAACTACGCAAAATGACTGTGAAAACAAAAGACCTATTTTAGGCCCAGAAAACAACGGGTTATTTCTGCGGGTGGGTATCGGGTTGTTGACGTTTGTTGCGGCGAAACGGCGAGAGCCTCAATCAATTTCAGCATGACAAAAGTCGGCGGGGAATTTATCACATAAAAACAACCCAGGTTAAACTTTTTCGTTTAACCTGGGTGCGTAAAAGTGTAACGTCGCGGTGTCGTTAAACCAGCCCTTGGTCAATCATTGAATCGGCCACTTTAATAAACCCCGCAATATTCGCGCCGGCTACGTAATCACCGGGCGTGGCAAACTCTTGGGCGTAGGTCAAACAACTGGTGTGGATGCTGGCCATGATCCGTTTTAAGTAATCGTCCACTTCCTGCGCGGTCCAGTAGATACGCATACTGTTCTGCGTCATTTCCAGGCCGGACACCGCCACCCCGCCGGCGTTGGAGGCTTTGCCGGGGGAGTACAAAATTTTTGCCGCCTTAAACGCGTCCACCGCTTCGGGCGTGGAGGGCATATTGGCCCCTTCGCACACCAGTTTGCACCCGTTTTTAAGAAGTGTCTTGGCATCCGCCCCGGTGAGTTCGTTTTCACAGGCGGTGGGGAAGGCGCAATCGCACGGGATATCCCACGTTTTTTGGTGCGGGCGGAAAACCGCAGACGGGAATTTGTCCGCATATTCTTTGACACTGCCGCGCCGCACAAACACAAGGTCTTTTAAGAACGCCAGTTTTTCTTCGTTTAGGCCGTCTTTGTCGTAAATACTGCCGTCGTAATCTAAGAACCCGACGACTTTAGCCCCTAACTGGGTCAGTTTTTCCATGGTGTAAATACCCACGTTGCCCGCGCCGGACACCACACACACTTTGCCCTTGAGGCTATCTTGGCGGGTGGCGAGCATATTTTGTGCAAAATATCCCACCCCGTAGCCGGTGGCTTGCGGGCGCAACAGACTGCCGCCCCAGTTGGGTTTTTTGCCGGTAAATACGCCGGCGAAATCGTTGGTGAGTTTTTTGTACTGGCCGAACATATAGCCAATCTCGCGCGCACCACAGCCCAGGTCTCCGGCGGGGATGTCGGTGTGATAACCGATATGGTGGTACAGTTCGTCAATAAACGCGTGGCAAAACCGCATGACTTCGTCGTCACTCTTGCCGCGGGTGTCAAAGTCACTGCCGCCTTTGCCGCCGCCCAACGGAAGCGTGGTGAGGCTGTTTTTGAAGGTTTGTTCAAAGGCTAAAAATTTGAGCGAGTCCATCGTCACCGAACTGTGAAAACGAATCCCCCCCTTGTACGGGCCCAGTGCGCTGTTGAACTGCACGCGGTAGCCGCGGTTGACGTGAATTTCGCCCTTGTCATCTTTCCACGGTACGCGGAACACAATCATCCGCTCCGGCTCTACCATGCGTTCCAAAATCTTCTCCTTTATATAAAGGGGTTTATGTTCCAGCACCGGGGTCAGGGTTTGCACTACTTCTTCCACCGCTTGCAAGAAAACTTTTTGCGTGGCGTTTTGGGTATGTACTTCTTCTAAAAAGTGAGACAAATAGGTTTTCGTAGTCATGGTTCGGTTCTCCTTGCTATTATTAAACATCTATTGTACGCGAAATGCAAGCCACTTTTGCGGGAAAATATGTTACACTAAGGGTATGAAACTGACTGCCAACATGGAAGACTATTTAGAAGCCGTTGCGTTCTGCGCCGATGAAAACGGCATGGCCCGCGTGAGTGACATACGCGATCTGTTGGGCGTAAAAACCCCCAGCGTAACCGGGGCTATGAAGGCCCTGGCGCAGGAAGGCTACGTGGTACACGCACGCTACAGCGGTATCACGCTCACCGCCAAAGGCCGCCGCGCCGCGCAGGATGTAAAAAGCCGGCACGAACTCTTCCGTCATTTCTTGCAACATGTACTGGGCGTCAGCCCCAAAACCGCCGAAGAAGACGCGTGCAAAATGGAACATACCGTAAGCAAAGAAACGCTGAACAAGTTGCACACGTACGTCCATAAACTCAGCGAAAAATAAACCCACCCAACGCGCGGCAACAGCGTGCGTGGAAGATCCCGGATCAAGTCCGGGATGACCGCCTTTATTATAAAGCGTCATTTTCAAAGGCTGTAAGCGGGAATCTACACCTCTTGAGAAGAACAAGGAGAAGATCCCCGACAGAAACACTCGGGGATGACATTTATAAGAGGGTGCGTAAAAGTGTAACGTCGCGGTGTCGTGAACCTTGGCTGTGCAGGCTAGCACCGGATTTACGTTATTTAAGATGATTTTTCAAAACCGCTTTTAGGTTGCGGGGAAAAGTTGCCCGCATAGGCGTGTCTGGATGACACGTCAAGGGCAAGTCACCGCAAGATAAACAGGTTTTGGAAAATTGTATCGCATAAAAGCAAACCCAGGTTAAACTTTTTCCGTTTAACCTGGGTGCGTAAAAGTGTAACTTCGCGGTGTCGTTAATTTAGCGGGAGGGTGAACCAGAAGGTGGAGCCTTGTCCTAGCCCCGCACTCTCCACGCCAATCTCTCCGCCGTGCGCTTCTATAATTTCTTGCGCAATAGAGAGGCCTAAGCCCCAGCCTTGTTTTTTGGCGGTGCGGTCCACGTCGGACTGGTGGAACTTTTGGAAGATTTTCTCTTTTTCGCTGTGAATTACGCCGGGGCCGTTATCGGTCAGTTGGAAAGTCAGTTGCCCGTTATCCACGTAAAAGCGGGCTTCAATGCGTCCGCCCTGGGGCGAAAATTTAATGGCGTTACCCAACAGGTTGTTAATCACTTGCGAAATGCGGAACCGGTCCGCCACAACCATCACGTCGGTGGGATAGTCGCACTTTTGCAGGTAAATGCCTTTCTTCTGCGCGCCTACGTTTTGCAACGCCATCACATCAGCAAGCAAGGCATTAAACGAGAAGGGTTGCTTGTCCATACTGAACTGGCCGGACTCTATGCGCGAAATATCAATCAAGTCCGCCATGAGCATATTCATATTGTCGGTAGCCTTTAAGATGTTGTTGAGGGCGGTTTGGTCGCTGGTGCCGCCGGCGGCATTGGCGGTGGTGTTGCGGTCCATCATCAGTACCGAGGTAAACCCCTGGATCGCCGAGAGTGGTTGGCGCAAATCGTGCGCGGCAATAGACATAAATTTGGAGCGGATGTCGTTCAAGCGGTTGAGTTCCTGGTTGGACAGACGCAACTTTTCCACCATGCTTTCCAGCATATTTACTTTGCCGGAAAGTTGCATTTGCAAGTTGGCAATTTGTTGCTGGTAATTGTGCTCGGCCTTGAGGATGGTGCGGTTCATTTTTTTGAGCACAAACTTGCGCGTAATCCAATACGTCAGCAGTGCAATAATGGCAATAATCAGTAGTGAATAAGACAGCAAAAATTGGGATGTACTCATAAATAATCTTCTACGTCTTCATAGACGCAGCGTAACTCCTCGGGGTCAATACTGCCCGCCCGTAGCACGGTGTACGGCAGACAGGTAGCGTCCAGCACGGTGGAAGCCAACGGGCTTAGCGTGCCGTCCGTCAAAATATACTCTACTTTTCCATCAAAAAAGTCTAACACGTCTTCTTCGCGCGTGAGCACCGCTTGCCCGTGCAAGTTGGCACTGGTGGATGCCAGCGGCATATTCATCTGCACTAAAATACGCAGTAGCGGCAAATGCGCCGGCACGCGTATCCCCAACGCTTGGCTGCCGCGCAGCAGCGGCTTACCCGCCGGGCTGGGCGGTACAATCAGCGTCAGTCCCCCCGGCCAAAATACTTGTGCCGCGTGCAACGCCCCCGGGCCGAAAGACGCAATCTTGAGCGCGTGCAACAAAGAACCGACTAACAGTTGTAACGGTTGACCGGCCGGACGGTTTTTGAGCGTGTAGATGCGTTGGACGCTGTCTTCACAAAACGCGCCGGTGCCTATGCCATAGACGGTATCGGTAGCGTACACCGCCACCGCACCACCCGACAACGCGTGCGCCACCGCGGCAATTTGGGCGTCTGTTAAGGTGCGGATGTTACAAATTTGTGTCATCATCAGGTTCTTCCTCCCGGGCACCGAAGCAGTCAATAATCAGCACAAACTCGCCCTGTACTTTATTTTTTTTAGCAAATTGGGCGGCTAAGGTTCCGGCCGGGCCGCGCAGATACTCTTCATATACTTTAGAAATTTCACGCGCCACTACTACGGGGATATTTTCCCCCAACGTTTTGGCAATCAGTTCCAACATTTTTACTACGCGGTAAGGCGATTCATACACCACTACGGGATGTTGCAGTTCGGCCGCCGCGCTAAGCAGTTTGGCGGCTTTGCCCGGCTTGCGCGGCAAAAACCCTAAAAACGTAAACGCGCCGCCCGTCAGCCCCGCGCCCGAAAGCGCACACGCCACCGCACTGGGGCCCGGCAGAGCCGTCACCGGGATATTCGCGCCCACCGCGGCTTGGACCAGTTTCCACCCCGGGTCGGAAATGCACGGGGTTCCGCAATCGCTCACCAGCGCACAGTTTTTGCCGGCCTGCAACGCCTGCAAACAACGCGCCACCGAACGCTCGTCATTTTCGTTATATCGGTAGAGCGGTTTATGAATTTGAAAATGCGTCAGCAAAGTTTGTGTGCGGCGGGTATCCTCGCACAGCACGGCGTCCACCGTCTGCAACACGTCCAGCGCGCGAAGCGTAATATCCCGCAAGTTCCCCAAAGGCGTAGGCACAATGTAGAGCATAGTATCAGTATATCAAAAAAAACAGGAAATTTTTTTCCAAATCTTTTACATATTTTTATAAAATATTTACTTGTTATAAATTATCTTAAAACATATAGAGGTGAAACAAAAAACAATGGCACGCATCCTAAAAAAAATCAAACTAAATACATTTGCGATGATTCTAGGCATCATTGCCGTAGTAACGGTGATGACTTGGGTAGTTCCCAGCGGTTCGTACGACCGGGTAGAACACGAAGGACGGATGATGGTAGTCTCCGGCACGTATCACGCGGTAGAACGCGCCCCGCAAGGAATTTTTGATGTGCTTACGGCCCCGATTACCGGGTTTGCCGAAACAGCCGAAGTAATTGTATTTTTGTTAGTGATTGGCGGGGTGCTGTGCGTCATTGAAAAAACAGGCGCCATTACCGCCGGGATTGGAGCGGTAAGCCGGTTCTTTCAAAAGAACCCGAAACTGCGTTTCTTGTTTATCCCGCTGGGGATTATTGTGTTTTCGCTGTGCGGGGCCACGTTCGGCATGTGCGAAGAGGCACTGATCTTCATCCCCATTTTTATTCCGCTGGCTTTGTCTTTAGGGTATGACTCCGCGCTGGGGACCGCCATCCCGTTTGTGGGCGCAGGCGTGGGGTTCGCCGCGGCGTTTACCAACCCGTTTACCGTCGGGATTGCCCAAGGTATCGCGCAAGTGCCGCTGTACTCGGGCATTGGATACCGTTTTGTGATTTGGATGGTGTGCACGGCCGTAGTAATTACCTGGATGATGTGGTACGCACACAAAGTACGCAAAAATCCGCAAGCCAGTTTAACGTACGAATTTGACCAGGAAAAACGCAAAGAACTGAAACTGGAAAAAGAACCCACCCGCATGACCCGTCGGCAAAAGTGGGTACTCCTAGCGTTTGGCTTGGGGTTGGTGGGATTAGTGATTGGCGTACTTAAACCGCAAATCTGCTCGTTCATCCACCACACCTGGGGCGTTGATTTAATGCAAATGCTAAACCTGGAACAGGAAGGCTGGTACATTACCGAAATTGCCGCGTTGTTTTTGGGCGTAGGGTTTGCGTGCGGTATTTTGGGCAAGATGAATATGCAAGAGTTTAGTGATGCGTTCTTTGACGGGGTACGTAGCATGGCGGAAATTGCCATGCTCTTGTGCTTTGCCAAAGCCATTGTGATTATTGCCAATAACGGGCACATTTTAGATACGCTACTGGAGTGGATGAGCAGTGCCATTAAACACCTCCACCCGATTTGCGCCTCGTGGGCGGCTATGATGTTGCAGACGGTGATTGATTTCTTCATCCCGTCCGGCTCCAGCAAAGCGGTACTCACCATGCCGGTACTGGCCCCGCTGGCTGACCTAATCGGCATTTCACGCCAAACGATGGTACTGGCGTTTCAGTTAGGCGGCAGTTGGCTCAATATCTCTATGCCGACCGACCCGGTAACGATTGCGGCGATCGGCTTTGCGCGCATTAGTTTTGGACGGTGGCTCAAGTGGATTTTGCCGCTACTGATTTTAATGTATCTGCTAAGTTTTGCGTTCTTAATTCCGCCGTACTTCACCGGCTGGTAAAAATATTACTATCAAAGAACCCTCACCGGCCCAAGGTGAGGGTTTTGTTTTCTTATAAAAAGTACCGTGCTAGTCATCTAGCCGATAATACGAAAACCACTGCTCCCCCACATAAGTACCCCCTGCGTTTTGGCATACTCGCTTGGAAAGATTATCCTCCACATTGGCAAAACAATACGCCTTCCCTTGCTGAAAGGGAACATTCCCAATAACTGTATCACGGAAAAACTTAACGTACATAATTTTGTCATTTCCGCCTTCCGCGCTACTCAAATTATTCGTTATGCCAAACTGTTCATTTCCACATTCATAATAGTTGAAAGTACCGTCTCCGCCATCTATTTTTTCTTCACAATTTGAAGATGGTAGCGAGATAGCGAACTCTAATTCATTTACGTGCCTTGCATAGTGCCCGTGTTCCATATAATAGAACTGCTCGGCCTGATACAGAGCATCCACGATAGGCATATATTTTGCAAAAGTAGCTTTGCGCACCGCTTGCTGATACTGCGGCAAGGCAATAGCCGCCAAAATACCAATAATAAGCACCACTACCAGTAGTTCGATAAGCGTAAATCCCCGATTCATAACTTCCCCTGCTTCTTCACAAACGTTCAAACCCGATTACTATAAGTATTACATATATTCTGCTAAAAATCAAGGTCGTGTTTTTGATAAAATAATAGTATGCTTAGCGAACTAAAAACCGTTACGTATTTTCACTGGGTTGATTGGGTCGTTTTTGCCGCGGTACTGCTGGTTACTGCGGCGGCGGCGGTGTACGGTTCGTGGCGGCTGAAAATCAACCGCAACAAACAACCCTCCGCGCTGGACTACCTACTTATGGGGCGGCAACTTACCCTGCCGCTGTTTGTGTGCACGCTGGTGGCCACGTGGTACGGGGGCATTTTCGGCGTGAACGAAATTACGTTTAATTACGGGATTTTTAACTTTGTAACCCAGGGATTTTTTTGGTACGTGGCGTATTTGATTTTTGCGTTCTTTGTGTCCAAACGCCTAGCCAAATATTCTTCCTACACACTGCCCGATTTAGCCGGGCGCATGTTCGGCCCCAAGTCCGCCAAAGTGACCGCGGTGCTTACGTTTTGCTATATTGCGCCGGTGGCGTACGTACTCTCGTTAGGTTTATTTTTGCACATGGTCTTTGGCATAAGTGTGCTTTCCGGGATGATTTGGGGAACGCTGTTTGTGTGCCTCTACAGTGCGTGGGGCGGGCTCCGGTCCGTTGTATTTTCGGACCTGGTACAATTTTTTGTGATGTGTAGCGCGGTGGCGATGGTGGTGGTATTTTCCGTGCATAGTTTTGGGGGGCTGACGTTTCTAAAAGCAAACTTGCCCGCCGGACACTTTACGCTCACGGGCGGAAACTCGTGGTTGGCTACGCTGATTTGGGGGTTTATTGCGCTGTCTACGTTAATTGACCCCAGTTTTTACCAACGCTGTTTTGCCGCCAAATCACCCACCGTAGTACGCCGGGGCATTTTGATTTCCACCGTCATCTGGTTTTTGTTTGATTTCTGCACTACCACCGGCTCGCTCTATGCGCGTGCGGTGTTGCCGCAAGCACAACCGGGCCAGGCGTATTTCTTCTACGCCTTGCAACTCTTACCCGTGGGGCTGCGCGGATTTTTTGTAGCGGGCATTTTGTCTATCATCCTTTCTACGCTTAACTCGTTTTTGTTTATTGCGTCCAATACGCTGAGTTTTGACCTCTTGCGCAAACGCTTTGCAAACGTGGTACTTTCCAACCGGATTTCTATTTTTCTGGTGGGGGCGTTTTCCGTGGCAATGGCGCAATTTTTCCACGGTAGTTTTAAGGAAATTTGGTTGGTGTTGGGTTCGTATTTTTCGGCGTGTTTGCTGGTGCCCATTTTGCTTAACTACCTCTCCCCCAACCGCATTAGCGACACGCTGTTTGTAGGCAGTGCGCTGACCAGTGCTACGCTGATGACGGTGTGGTACGCGCTGCCCAAAAACGAATTTTTGCAAATTATTGACCCCTTTTACATAGGGATTTTAACCAGTTTAGTGATTTTACTTATTGGGAGGAAACCCCCGCATGCCAACTTATCGGGCGTTACTGATTGGTAACGGGACAACATTAAGCCAAACGCGCCTGGCCGAACTGGCCCGGCAAGCGCACGTGCTACTAGCGGTGGACGGCGGGGCGGACCACGCGTTACGCGCCGGCCTGACGCCCGACGTGGTGATTGGGGACCTGGATTCCGTTTCTCCCCGCACTAAAAAATTACTGGCTCCCCGCCTGGTGCACGTGGCCACGCAAGAAAATACTGATTTGGAAAAAGCCCTTTTGTGGGCACTTCAACACCACGTAACGCACGTTACGCTGGCAGGCTTTGTGGGCAACCGGTGGGATTTTTCTATCGGCAATTTACTTACGCTAAGCGCGTATGCGCGCAAACTGGACGTGCGCGTGGCCGGGGAAGATTGGATGATGTACCCGCTGGTCAAAAGCGCGCAACTGGCGTGCGCCAAAAACAAGCGCCTTAGTTTAATCCCCTTGCAACCGTGCCGCCACGTTACCCTCACCGGGTGCAAATATCCCTTACGCGACGAAAACTTACCCCCGGGCACCACGCGCACGCTAAGCAATCAAACGACTTCCACCCGGGTACGCCTGACGTTTACCCGCGGGAAATTGTTGGTCTATTTGGAAGGAAATTAAAAGTAACGCTGCATCGCTTTTAAGCACGTTTTGACCGGCCGCTTGCCGCACCCTAAATGAAAAACGTGCACGAGGTTGGGCTCGTCATTTTGGGCCGCGTAAATGTAAGCGGCGTGGTAGGCAATTTCCGGATTTTCCGCCAAAATTTCGTCAGGAATAGCGCGCATAACGTCCGCCGCTTGCTCGGTTTTGCCTTGCTTAAAAAACACCCAGGCTTGGGTATCAATATAGGAATAATTATCGGGTTCTTGCGCTAAGGCGCGCGCAATATAATCGGCCGCCACGTCCAAGCGTTCGCCTCGTTGCGCCAGTGAAAACGCATACAAATTCAGCACGCCCCCGTGTTGCGGATCTTGCTCTAACAGGATATCCAGTTGCTCTTCCATGGCGGAAAAATCTTTGAGTCCTTCCAACGCAAACGCATATTGCAAGCGCAGGTTAAAATCGTCCGGTTCTTTTTCCACCCACGGAGCCAACACCCGGGCCGATTTTTTGTATTGTTCATCTTCGTACAACGCGAGCGCATAAAAATACGCTACTTTGGACTGGTCTTCAAATTGTTCGTAGGCACTTTTAAGCGTCTGCAGGCTGGCCTCGTTTTGCCCCAATTTGCGTTGATAAAAACTTACCTGCACTTGCTTTTGGGCGGACGCGTCATAGTCGGCCGAGTCTTTCAGATAGGTAATAGCACGGGGATAATCGCCGGCTTCTTCGGCCAGTAACGCCAAAAAATAGTTGGCGGCCAGGTTATCGTTTTCCAGTTCTTTGGCACGCAAATAATACTGCTCAGCCCGGGGAAAATCTTTCACAATTACAAATACCGAGGCCATCTGCGTGAGTGTTTGCGGCGTAACGTACCCCATTTTTTCCAGTTCTTCCAACTCGTGCAACATCAAAAAATACTGGTTGGTGCGTTCGTACACGCTGGCCCGTCCCAGACGGGGTTGCGGGTCGTTCGTGTCCAACTGGGCGGCGTGATTAAACGCTTCCAACGCTTTGGAATACCGCTGGTGATATAGGTAAATTTTGCCGATTTCCGTGTAAATATCCGGTGCAATCACCGGGCGCGTGTTGGCCAACTGCGTAAGTTCTTCTTCGGCCTGTTGCGGATCCAGCGCCGAGAGCATGGTAATATACTGAAATAAAATCAACTCATTATCGGGGTCCAGTTCTACGGCTTTTTCGTACGCCGCAAGGGCTTCTTTCGGGTGATCGGTTTGCCACTCGTATGTGGCGTAAATAGCCCAGGCTTCCGGGTCGTCTTGGGCGTTGTCAATAAAATCAATATACGCTTGGGCCAGTTTGGGAGTATCGGCCGCTAAGGCTTCGGCTACCAGTTGTTGTTTAATGTAGGCACTGTCCGGCGCTTGTGCCAGCACCCGTTGCAGAAGTTCAAAGCGTTGCGGGTCGCCGGCGCGTTGGGCGTAAACCGCTTGCAGATAATCGTTAAAAAGTTGTGCTTCCTGTTCCCCTTGCGAACTAAGCGGCAACGCAGCGGCGCCGCCCGCCAACGTCAAACACAAGCACAACAAAAGGGTCCTCATAACCGTTTTCCTAAAATCAGTGCGTCGCTACCGTCGGGGTAGAATTTTTTGCGTACCCCCAGCGTACTAAAAGCGCCGCTTTGATAAAGTGCGCGGGCCGGCTCGTTGGCGGTGCTGACTTCCAACGTCACTTGCGCCGCCCCCAGCTCTTTCAACTGACGTAGCGCGTGGGTTAGTAACGCGCGGCCGATTCCTTGGCGCGTATGCCCCACCGCGACGGCTAAATTGGTAATTTCATACTGGCCCGCCGCGCCGCGCACACAAATAAACCCTACCAGCCGCTCATCTACAAAGGCAGCCCATACCCGGGCGGCCGGGTGCGCCAGTTCGGCTTGCCAATCGGCCTCTTTCCAATGCGCGCTGAAGGTTTGCGTGCGGTCTATGTCAAAGAGAATATTGCTTTCACTGGGTAAAGCGGTGCGGATGTTCATTTGGGAGCCTCCAATTCAAAACGTGCCGGCTTTAAGTAAAGCGGTTCTAACGCGTCTTTGGCCCATTTGGCCTCGCCCAGTAATTTAAGCAGTGTTTTGGCTTGCACGCGGCAAACGGCCTGCGGGGCGAGCGTATAACGGGGCAGTAAGTCCGTAAGCGGGGCAAAGTCTTTATCCGTACCGGCTACAAAAAGCGGGTGGGGATAGGCGGCGAGTTGCGTGAGCAGTTCTTCACGGCTCAGCCACTGTGGGGCCGATTTAGACGCGTCAAAAATCTGCAAAAAATATTCTTCCCGAAAGGCGTGTAACACTACCGCCACCGCCCCGGTGGGGTGCGTAGCCTGCCACGTTTCAAAGGCTTTTGAGGCGCGCACTTGGCGTTCAATCACTTCAAAAAGAGTCGCGGCTTTTACCTCACACCCGCTCAGCATACGCAGCATAGAGGCAAACGTAAGCGCGATACGAATCCCGGTGAAACGCCCCGGCCCGCGAATAATAAAAATGCGTGAAATATCCGGCAAGGCGGCCCCGGCTTTGGCCAGCAGTGCCTGCAAAACCGGAAAGAGTAATTTTTCCTGCTTGATGCCGCTACGCCGCGCGGAAAAAACTTTCCCGTCTTTTTCTACCGCTATAAGCAACGGGGAGTGGGACGTATCCATCACCACACTTATACCGCTTTGCATAATCCCTCCAATAACCGGTCCGATACGCGCCCGAAAGACGCCAATTCCAGGGTGCGTTCGTCACCTTCTTGCAAGACAAAATTCAGTTCCAGCCGGTCCGTCGGCAGCATACGGGCTATCGGGTCCGGCCACTCGGCCAAGATGATGGCTTGTTCGTCTTCCAGCATTTCTTCAAAACCTAAGTTAAACACTTCGCCTTCTTCCAGGCGGAACAAATCAATATGAAACAAACGAAATTGTTTGTTGTAGTATTTTTTCATCAAACTGAAACTGGCACTGGTGGGCGAACTTTTAAGCCCCAACGCCGCCGCAATCCCTTTGACAAACACCGTCTTGCCGGCCCCAATCGGCCCACGCAAAAACACAATCTCCCCCCCTCTAAGCAACTGGGCAAAATGGGCAGCCAACAGCAAAGTTTCTTGGCGGCTATGGGTTTGCAAGCGTGCTGTTTTCATAACTTAACGTACCGTTTTAATACAAATTTCACGTCCGTCGGCCAGGGTTTGGCGGTCTTGGTTGGACGGGTCGGGTATTTCTTCGCCGTCTACGGCAAACACGTATTTGTATTCGCCCCCGGCTAGTGCAACCGACGTTTCAAAATACCCCTTCTTATACGGGGTAAGCACCAGCGGGTCTTTGCCCCAGCGGTTAAAATCGGCGCGCAGTTCCACTTGCTTGGCCCCGGGCGCGGTAATAAAAAACTTGCGGTATTTGACCTCGGTATCGTACGAAACTGCCGGCGGAGTAACACGCACTTGCATATCTTCTTTGTTAAGCGGAGCGACCGCGCGGGCGCCCTCAATCGTGCCGGAAGCAAAGGTGTAAAAATCTTCCACTTGCGTAAAAAACCACACCAATCCTCCAATAAAGAGCACCAAGAAAAAGCCAAAGAAACTGCGAGGCGCATTAGTTGTTTTCATCTAAAAAACTCCGGGCGTAGAAAGTGGCCCCGTATTTTTTGGCCAGCGCGGCCAGGGCGGGCAAATCGGCCCCGGTGTTTTCCACGCAACTTAAAATTACTTTTTCAAACCCGGCTTGCACGCACTCTTTGAGAAACAAAAGCACGTCGGGGTAAGCGTCTTGATATTCCGGTTCCGGGCGGACCAGTTTCAGCCATTTTTCCTCACTTTCTGCGTTGACGCTGACGTTGACAATATCCACCACGCGGCGCAACTGCGCCACGATAGAACGGTGGTTGATGCGGTTGCCCAACCCGTTGGTATTGAGGCGAATTTTGAACGGCGGGAATTTGGCTTGCGCTTGCCAGCCTTTGAGCGTTTGGGCAATATAGAGCAGCGCATCCAACCGCAGAGTCGGTTCGCCATAGCCGCAAAAAACAACTTCCTCAAACGGGGCCCGGGCCAGTTCTTCTTCCAGCGTACGCAGAACATCTTGTGCGCTGGGCTCGTGACCGGCTAAATTCAAATTGTTCCCGTGAAAGTCCATTTTCCACTTGGTCTTAATGCAAAACACGCACAAGTTGGGGCAACGGTTGGTTAAATTGATATAAACCCCGTTGTGGAAACGATACACGGTTTTGGGTTGCGTAGTAGTCATATTTGTATTATAGCAATTTCCCCGGATTACGTACACGCGGCCTGGGCCTTATGGTCTAGGTCCTTTTTAAGGGGGAACCTAGGACTAAGGGCCCTCGCAGTTTTTCTATGATTATCCTACATTATAAGAGAGGAAGAAACTTTTTGTATGCGATACACTAAAAAAATTATTCTTATTTTTTTGAGTGCCTGTTTGCTTGCCACGCAGGCTCAATCCGGCTTGAAGATAAAACGCCCGGTAAAAAAAGCGGCCCCGGTGGCTACAGTTTCCCGGCGCGCCGGCTGGCCCAAACGATTGGACTTAAGCGGCAAGCGCCGCAAACAAATTTTAGAAGCCCGCGTAGCACGTACCTTCCAACAGGCTATGGACGCTTACGCCCGCGCCAGCAATAATAATGTATTGTGGGAAGCCATCCCACCCCAATCCAACCGGGTAGTAAAACTGTTCCCGTTAAAACCGGCGCACGTCTATCCGGACAAGCCCTTCCTGCTTCACCCGGTACGCGGCCCGCAACTCACCGAAGCGTATATTTTAGCGCAAAACAACCGTTTGTTTCTACAGCACCTACGCCGGATGGAAACCTTTTGGCCCCGCTTTGACGAGGCGATCCCGCGTTTTTATGAGGAGGCCCGCGCGCTGGTCCAGCCGGAAAATCCGCTGCAATATGCCGTCAGCCATATTCCCGCACAGGCCAAAAATATTTTTGTGGGCGAAATCCACGGCTACCCGGAACTTTCCGAATTTGTGAGCGATTTTCTTCCGCTTTTACGTCAACGCCACCCCAATACACCAATCTTTTTGTTTACGGAATTTCTCTCAGATCCGGCCAGCCAAGGCGGCCACGTACTGACAAAGGCCCTGTCGGGCGACCCGTTCAAATATTATCAGCGCGTATGGGACGCGGCCGAAGAAGAAGGCATCCGCGTCGTGGGTTTAGAACCGAAATTTGCCGATGCCAACTACTTTATCAAAGTACCGCACTTTTACAAAGAAAAATCTATCTCTATCTGGAGCACGCTGGAAGGCATGCATATACGTAACGAGCATTGGTGGAAAATCTTGCAACAGTACCGCGCCCAAAACCCCGAGGCAATTTTTGTGGTTTACACCGGCAGCGCACACAGTTTGTATACCTATGAGTTTTCACTGGCGGCCCGCGCGCCCAAAGGCACTGCCTTTATGCTGGAACTGGTGCCCACCAAGCAATTACGCCCGCAGGAACGCGTGTTTAATACCGACTATGCCGATAATTTGGAACGGACCGACCCGCTGCTCACTTTCCCCCAGCAGGTATTGCATTGGAAATCCGGCGATTTGGCCCCCCTTTCCGGCTTTGATATGCGTATTAAAGTGCCGGTCAATTTAGAGTACAAGAAAATGGAAATAGAACAACAAATTCTGATACACGATCAAATGGATAAGCTAAATACATTGTTTTTTTAACCTTACCATAAAATGGAGACATATATGATAAAACGAACCTGGTTATGGGTAGTAATTTTAAGTATATTGCTGTTTCCCTTCCAAGCGCAAGCTGGAGTAAAAAGCCCTAAACGCTCCCCCAAACGCCCCCCCAAAGCCGTCACTGCCCGGCGCGCTTTTACGCACGACATGCGCAAGGGGAATTATACCCTACAGCGGCAGAGCGAAATTTCCTCTTTGTTGAGCCGCCGCGCCATTCTTTCCTTTGATCGCGCCAGCCAAGCCCACTTGGATTTGAGTCTCCCCCTTCGCTCCCATACCGGCATGCCTGCTGCCCGCATGAAAAGTTTTGAGAATACACACTGGCAGAAAATTTACCCGGATAAGCCGTTTTTAACTACGAGCCAACAAGTAGGCAATTACATGATTTCTCACAATAACCGCTTGCTCGTCCAAGAAACAGCACGTATGAAACAACTTTCCGTGGATCTGACCGCGCGTTTGCCGCAGTTGGAAGAAGCCATTGCCAAAAGCCCGCGCCCGGAAAACCCGCTCACGTGGCTGTTGGAGAACATCCCCGACCAAACCAGTATGTTATTTCTGGGTGAAGTACATGACGTGCCGGAAATTCATGAAGCCATTGTCACGTTGTTAGCGCAATTACGCGAGAAAAATCCCAACCGCAAAATTGTATTGTTTACGGAGTTCTTGCCCGAGGAACTTCACTATACCGCCAACGCGGCCACCCCCACGCCGCTGGGAATGCTCCAGATATGGAAATCTGCTCTACGCCGCGATATAGAAGTAATCGGCTTAGAGCCGGAATTTGTAACAGGGGACTTAAGCAAACAACAGGTACAGAATACCGAAGGCACCAAACTGGTAACATTAAACCAGTGGGCCAATTTGGAGGGGGTCCGCCTGCGCAACGAAGCCTGGGTACGCACCCTGGAAAAGTACCGTGCGCAAGAACCGGAAGCCTTGTTTGTAGTATATAGCGGCCTGGGGCACTGCGGGTATAATCAGCCGTTTACGCTCTCGCAAGCGTTTGAGCACGAAAAGCCCTACGTTGTTTCTTTCGTTCCGTCCCATAAAATAAGAACCCGGGAAATAGATGCCGAAGAGGGAAACCGCCACGTAGTTGCCAACTATCATGATATGTTAGAGCAAATGCTGGTAGAAAATCTCCCGCAGCCGCTCATCCACCTGCCTGACCCCGAACTGAGCCGCTTGGCCGGGTTTGATGTGCGCCTGAAATTAGAAGTTGATAAAGAAGGACTTATTTTTGACTTGTTAATGGATGAAATGTTTAAGTAAAAACGATATGAACCGATGGTGCCTACTACTGATTAGTTTGTGTATACTGGCCGGCCCCGTCCGCGCGCAGGTAGCAATTGCTACTGCCAAGGAACTGTCCCTCCTTTCGCGCGGGGTGGCCCAATCGGTACGCAAGGGCAATCCGCTCTATATCCCCGGCAAAGCACGCGTAGGCCGCACGGGGTTGTATTCGTTTCAAATAACCCGTGTACTTGAGCGCCGCGCTGCCCACGCCCGCAAACACGCTGTAAGGATACGCCAGGGATTCCCCTTGGGGAAAACCACTATCCACGGTTCGCAACCCGTTTCCAATTTCAAATGGGGCCTTTCCGGCGATTTACCCCTTTCACGCGCGCTGGAACATTACACCCCCCGGCAAAAAGCCTTGTATCTTTCCGCCCTGGAAAACCGCATTTTCTTGAAAGAGGCCTACCGCCTGCGTGACCAAGTTTGGACCCCTCTGGCAGAAAATTTACCCCGTTTACGTCAAGCCGCCGCCCAATCCCCGCAACCGGCGGACCCGATCGCGTTTGTCATCCAACAACTCCCTTCGCAAATAAATACCCTGGCTATTGGGGAGGTACATGGTTTTGTCCCCGTGCGTAGCGTCATGGCCCAACTGCTCACGCAACTACGCCAAGCCCGCCCCACGCAAGAAATTTTTCTCTTTACCGAAGCGTTGGAACAAGAGCAAGCGCATTTTCACCCGCAAGGCAAATATAGTGTGCTACCTAAGGAAGAACGCTCCGGACTAGACCAAGTATGGCGCGCCGCGCGGGATAATCATATCCCGGTTATTGGGTTGGAACCCCAAGAAGTATTGCAAGATGCCCAACTGTCGCTCTATGCCCGCTTTGAACATGCGGACCGGGCCACGCACGTAATCACCCCGTATTATGCTTCGTTGACCGGGATGAAATGGCGCAACAAACAATTTGCCCAAACCATCCAAAAATACCGTGCCCAACACCCCGATGCGCTGTTTGTCATCCACACCGGAGGGATGCATGTGGAATATACGGCGCCTTTTTCGCTGACTGCCCAAATGAACCCGGCCAAAACCTTTGTACTGCGCATCCTCCCCACCGAAAAACAAGTGCGTGCGGAATTTCCCGAGGAGTCTTTACCAAACATCTATTTTATGTGGGATCCGCTGGGCAGCGAACTCAACGGAGCGGCCTTGTTTAACCAACCGTTCTTGTATTGGCAGGACCCGCAACTGGCCCGTATGACCGGCGTAGATGCCTACTTGCAAGCCGAGGAGCGTTTTTGGCAAAAACCATAAACCGGGGTGGGCCTTTTTTCTTGAAAAAATAGGCCTTTAGTCCCTGGGAAATACAAGCGGGACGTATTAAAGTATAAGTAGGAGCAAAGTATGTTACGAAAAAAAATTTTACCGCTCATCCTGGTAAGTTTCTGTTTGCTGGCACTGCCGGCACAAGCCGCGTGGAAACTTCCGCTTAAATCACGCAAGGCGCCTGCCGCCAGTTCACGCTTGCCTAAGTCTGCCATGCGCCACCCTAATTTCATCCAGCGCGAACAAATTTCCAACCTATTACACCGCCGTGCCCGTAAGACCTACCAACAGGCCGTAAAACTCCAGCAGGAACTTCCCCCTTCGCGCGGGCTTACCATTGGCGAGCCGGTCCGCTCTATTCGCCGTCCCAATGATATGCCGACCGAACGCGTGTATGCCGATAAACCGTTTTTGACCTCGCGCCACCAAACCGCCGATTATATGGTGGCCCAAAGTAACCGTTTATTTATCCGCGAAGTGGCCCGCATGCGCCAATTATGGAACGAGTTAGATAAACATTTAGACGAATTAAAACAAGCCGCCGCCAACACCCCCCAACCGGCGGACCCGATCGCGTGGTTGGCCCGTCAAATTCCCGCGGATACCAGCATCCTCTTTGTGGGCGAAATGCACGGCTACGGAGAAATTCACGAAGCCACCGCACAACTTTTAGGGTTACTGCGCCAACGTCATCCTACCCGCCGCATTGTGCTGCTTACCGAATTTTTAACGGAAGATTTCCATTATACCGCAGACGTTCCCACGGATGCGCTACACCTGCCCGACTTTGAAGGCGTATGGCAAGAAGCACTGAGTCAACATATAGAAGTAATCGGTTTAGAACCTATGCACGTTATGAACGATACGTGTGAAATGAAATACCGCAGCCGCGACAACGGCAAAATGAAAACCGCCCCCCAATGGGCCCATTTAGAAGGGGTCCGCTTGCGTAACGAGGCTTGGGTACGCACGTTGGAAAAGTACCGCGCACAAGACCCCGAGGCGTTATTTGTGGTCTACTCCGGCGCGGCGCACAGTATGTATAATTTCCCGTTTACACTTTCCACGGCCCTTACTAAAGAAGTTCCCTTTGTGGCCACATTTTACCCCGAAACGGTGTTTTACCTGGCCACTAATAACTGGCTGATTTCTTCGCTGGAAAATGCGTTTATCCCGTTGGAAGAGCCCCTGGAAAGGATGACCCACCCGGACGCTTTTCCGCAACAAACAATCCACTTTCAAGACCCGCACCTAGCCAAACTGGCCGGATTTAACGTGCGCGTAAAATTGCCGATTAGTACCCAGCGTTATTACAGAGATCACGGGTTTTAGAAGTCCGTCAACCGCTTAGTCCCCCTAGCCAACCGGCGCGCAAAAATAATACAATAGAAGAAGGGAAGGGTGGCCGAGTGGTTTAAGGCGTCAGTCTTGAAAACTGATGTAGGGGCAACTCTACCGAGGGTTCGAATCCCTCCCCTTCCGAAAAATTTAGCCCCTTTATGGGGCTTAATTTTTGGAAAGGTGGAGCAACGCAAACTGCTTTGCGTTGCGTAGGGATGAGAAGCCCGCAGCGATGTACGAGTTTTGCCATTGGGCAAAGGCGAGTACCGCGAGGGCGGGCCCGGGCAAAATTTCCGTCAGGAAATTTATGTAGGGCGAATCCCTCCCCTTCCGTTTGCTTCTTAAAACACACCCCTCCTTTGTTGCTCACTCGGGCGGATACCTCCGCGCTACCGCGCGCGTCCTGCCAGTATTCCTTCCTCGTTCGCGCCGCGTATGGGCGTGTTTTTCTTTGCAAACCTTTTCTCTTGCACTTTTTTAATTATATGCTAAGTATGGAGCAACGCAAACTGCTTTGCGTTGCGTCAGGATTCGAAAGGCACAGCGTTGTTTTTGTTTGAGCGTGCGACAGCCGCGAAAGGCAAAAACCGCGAGCCCGGCCTGCAGGAAAACTCCGTCAGGAGTTTTACCGGAAGGCGAATCCCTCCCCTTCCGTTTGCTTCTTAAAACGCACCCCTACTTTGTTGCTCTCTCGGTCGGATACCTCCGCGCTACCGCGCGCGTCCCGCCAGTATTCCTTCCTCGTTCGCGCCGCGTACTTGTTTCCAAATCTTTCTATGTATGCTATTGAGTTTTTGTATAATAAGTTATCATCTCACCGGGAGGGTTTCTATGATTTTAATTGTGTTTATCCTTTTAATATGGCTGATTGTATTACAAGTAACCGTCAACCGTCTGCAAGACCAAATTGACCGCTTGGGGAACACACAATCCCCTACAAAACAACCTACGTTTACTCCGGGCAAAACTACACCGCCCCCCGCCACCCCGGCTCCCTCTGTAGATAACCCGGAACCCTTTGTCATGCACGAAGTCATTGAAGACGCGCCCGCCCAACCGGTCCGCGTAAACACTCCCAAACCCGCCCAACCGCACACCCCCCCGGTGGAAATTACCGCCGCGAAAGTGTTCTCGTGGATTGGCGGATTTATGCTTTTCTTAGGCGTAGTGTTTGGTATTAAATATGCGGTGGAAAACAGCATTTTGACGCCGGCCGCGCGCGTGACGTTAAGCCTGCTTACAGGCACCGCGTTGGCGATTGCCGGGTATGTCATTAAAAACCCAAAATACCGCGTCACCGCGCACACGTTACTGGGCAGCGGGATTGCCATTATCTATGCGGCTTTATTTTGCGCTCATACGCTCTACCATTTTATCAACTTGCCGGTGGCCTTTTTCTGGATGGCGGTTACGTCGTTTGTGGCGTTAGGGGCTTCGCTCAAAAAAGAAGCCAAATACGTCGGTTATTTGGGGGCGATTATTGCTTTTTTAACTCCGCTACTGCTTAACAACGGGGCAGATGCGTGGGTGGCGTTTTTCCTCTACGTATTTTGTATCAACGCCGCCGCGGCTTACGCAGCGGTTAAAAAACAATGGAACGGACTGCTCGTTTGTACCTTGAGCCTGACGTGGCTTAGCCAAGCGGCGTGGTTATTTCCGCTGGCAAACTACAAACTGCTGGGCGTGGTAATTTTCTTCTCGCTCTATGCCCTGGCCAGTGCCTGGTTGGCACGCCGCCACTATGCACCCAGTGTCATTTCATACGCGGTGGGCGGTTTCTTGTCCCTGGGGTTGGCCCTGATGTTGCCGGCGAGTGCGTGGCTTTCCTCCCCGGTGCTGTCCACCGTACCGAATACAATTATTACTTCGCTGGAATTACTGGGCTATGTCCTGTTAGTTAATGCGCTTCTTCTCCTCTTGGCCGGCAAACAATATATCGCGCCCTTCTTTGCGCGGATAGCCAAAATAGTATCTTTCCTCATCTTATATACGTGGATTCTAAATCAAGCGGCTCACTTGCCGCTGGTGTTTACGTTGGGGATGTGTGTGGTATTTGCCGCGCTTAACAGCGGGGTGGAATTGGCCTTTGGCAACAAGCCGGATAAATTCTCCGTCTTCTACCCGTTGGCAACTATGGTGGGCCTTTTGACGCTTGCACTCTTACCGGGGCATACAGGCACGTTTGACTTTATCAGCGTGTTTGGCATTATGAGTTTGCTGTTAGTGGGCACGCTGCTGCTCACGGTGATTGCCGGGATGTTATGGGTGGGCTTTGCGGCACTGGGCGTATTATTTGTATTTCTAGTAGCCGGCCTACTTATTGGGATGGGCGGGCCCGGTTGTGCCACCTTGGTTTTAATTAGCGGCCTTATACCCTTGTTTTTATGTGCGGGTGCCTTCTATGCACTGCGCCGTGCGGGGCAATTACAGGGTCTTTCCCTCCAAGAAAAAGGCATAGGGGCGGTGACCGCCTTGATGCCTTTTGTGCTTATTTTAACGGTACTTGCCCAAAGCGGGGCGCGGGCTTCGCTCGTAGGCATACTAACTGCCACGTGGGTCGTGTGTGCGTTAAGCGCATTAGCCGCCCGGTTGTATAAGGCTACGTTTACGTTGCCGGCCGCGGCGGTAGGTGCCGGCGTAGTGCAACTGGCGTTGTGGGGACATTTTATAGCATGGCAAGGCTGGGCCCCGTTGGGTACTTTCTCTATCGGGGTGGCGGCGCTGCTTGCTTTGTTTATTGCGCTACCCTTTATCAGCAAAGACGATTTGGGTAGTAAACCCGGTACATGGATTGCGTGCTCGCTGGCCGGGATCAGTGCGTGTTTGGTGGAATATTTGGCTTTGGCGCGCTACCTACATTGTTTCTCGCTGGGGTTAATTCCGGCGGCGTTACTGGGTATTTATGCGCTGTTACTGCGTAAATTGTGGGGGAACACACGCGTGTCGCAAGCACATCCCGTGAGCCTTGGGTTTATGTGTGCGGCGGTGCTGGTGTTTTTAACAGCCATTTTCCCGTTGGAAATTCGCACCCACTGGTTGTGCGTGGCGTGGGCCGCCGAGGCGGTTTTCCTGGCGTGTGTACACAAAAAACTCCCGCACCCCGTTTGGCAAGTGGGCGCGGCGGGCCTGTTATGCGTAGTGGCTTGCTGGTTACTGCTGGGAGGACAATTCACCCCCTTGCCCACCCTACGCATTTGGAACTGGTACTTGTGGATCTACGGACTTTGCGCCGGCGCCTTATTTGTAACAGCCTATCTGTGGCAACCTGATAACTGGAAGAGAGTTTTTAATATCCTGGGCGGGTGTATGCTGTTTTGGTTACTCAATATTGAAATTGCCCACTGGTTTCATACCGGGCGGTTTTTGTCGTTTGATTTTACCGGGCAAGTGGCGCAAGCACTTACCTACACGCTAGCCTGGGGATTATTTGCCTTCTGCACTATGGGCTTGGGCCTGCGGTTGCAGAAAAGCGCCGTCTCTAAAGTAGGGGTAGGCGTGATGAGTTTGGCCTTGCTTAAATTCTTCCTATCCGACATTTGGCAACTGCAAGCCATCTACCGTATTTTGGGATTATTCGGTCTGGCGGTACTGCTGATTGTAGCCTCGTTTTGGTATCAAAAGAAACAAAAAGTACAGTAGTTATTGAAATTACGAAAAGACCCCGCTTTCACGCGGGGTCTTTTTTGCGTGTGACAAAATTATTTTTGCGACAGGGCTGCGGTAATCGCACGCGAAAGTTGGTCCGCGCAGGATGTGCCTCTCCCGCCGCAATCGTTGCCTTTAAGTAACGTAGCCACCTGCGTGGCATCCGCCCCTTCTACGAGTTTGCCAATGGCCACCAAGTTGCCGGGGCAACCGCCCAAAAAGTGTACGTTATGGATGCGGTTTTTTTCATCAATAGAGAAGGATATTTCCTGCGAGCAAACGCCGCTGGTTTGAAAGGTATATTTAGTAGCTGTCATACACGTTTCCCCATGTTATAGGCTTCTTGATAGACGGGCAAGTCTTTAATGTCGCCCTTTTCATACGCGCCTTTTCCGTACAGAACGCCTTTTTCTTGTGAGCCTTCCAAACAATCGGCAAAGCCGCGCAAACACGCTAGCGTAGTGTCCATAGTATGGGTGGCATCTTCGGCGGCGGTCATAATGTAATAAAATTCTTTATCGGCTATGCGTTCCCAACTGCGCACACAGCGGTCAATTACCGCTTTTAATTGCGCGTTGATGGAATAGAAATAAACCGGGGTGGCAAACACCAGTACGTCTGCCTGCATAATTTTATCTACAATCGCCGGCATATCGTCTTTAAGCGCGCATTGGTCCTTATGAGTTTGGCAGAAATAGCACCCCAAACACGGGGCAATTTTCTTTTCGCAAATGCGGATTTTTTCTACGTGGTGCCCGGCTTCTTGCGCGCCTTTTAAGAATTGGTCGCACAGCAAATCACTGTTGCCGCCTTTGCGCGGACTGCCGGATAAAATCAGTACGTTTTTTGTTTTTTTAGTCATAAAATGCTCCTATAATAATCTATTATAGCAGTTGGAGTAAACTTGAAGTCAAGTGTCAGCCTACGCCTTCTTGGCGCGGCCGGTTTCTTTCAGCAGGGTTTCAAACATCGCCAGTTGCGCGCCGTATTTCTCGCGTGCTTCTTGCGGGGTGACGTCGCTGCGGTAAGTCCAGTTATTGTCCCCCACCGTGCCCGGCGTGTTGATGCGCTCCAACGTGCCGGTAACATCCTGCCAGGCAAATAACGTCAGTGCCGAGGCAGAGTCCAGCACGCGTTTTAACATTTGGCGTTGGGTATCTAAATTAAACGGGACGTTCCCGTCGGTCTTTTGGGCAGAAATCATTTCCCAAATGTTGCGGCGTTCGTTAATGTCCATATTTTCCCACCAACCGCGAAGCGTCTCTGTGTCGTGCGTGGAAGTAGTAGCCAGTGAAACCACCGGATAGTTGCGCGGTTCACGGTACCACCCGTTATCTTCGCGCTCCCAACGTAATACTTTGTAGCCGGGGATTTTTAAGTCCACCAGCATACGCCGCACGTAATTGGGGATAACGCCTAAATCTTCGCCGACCGGCAATTTGCCGTGTGCTTCATCCAGCACCATGCGCAAAAACGCATAGCCACGGTCTATTTGATTTTGTTCCCCTTCCACATCAAAGGCGCCGTGTTGTTGCCCGGGGGCAAACACGTACGTGCGGAAAAACCCCACCAAATGATCCAGGCGGAAAATATCGTACAGTTCGGTAACGCGACGGATTTTGCGGCGCCATAACGACAGATTGTGTGAGAGTTGATAGTTCCAGTCATACGCCGGTAGTCCCCAGCGTTGTCCGTCCTTGGAAAACTGGTCGGCCGGTGCACCGATTTCGTAACCGATGCGGTAATTTTCTTTTTCGGCCCACACTTCGGCACTGTCCAAATTGGTGGCAAAGGGAATATCGCCAAAAATATAGATACCTTTTTCCTGCGCGAAGGCTTTGGCGCGGCGTAATTGTTGGTCTAAAATCCATTGAACATATTTGAAGAAGTCTACAAACTCTTTGTATTGTACTTCAAACTGATGCACCGCCGGCGAACTGAAATCTTGCAATTCGGCAGGCCAGGCCGTCCAACTTTGCCATTTGAAAAAATCTTTGAACGCACGGAAAAGGGCATAGCCTTTGAGCCACGGTTCTTGGGCGCTGCAGTACGCTTCAAACGCTTGGGAACGGGCGGAACGCGCGGAAACTTCGTGAATTAAGAAAGTTTGATAACCCAGCCACAACGCTTTGAGTTTAGCCTCTTTCACGGCCGCAAACGGGGCCTGCGTGCCGGCGCGCCAGTTGAGCATATCCGCACTGAGCGAACCGATATATTCCTGCGCCCGGGAACTGTGTTCAATGTCTTCTACTTCGTCAATATGGGCATAGACCGGGTCTACCGCAAAAGAAGTAAGCGCACTGTAGGGGCAGTTTTCGCCGGGGGCGGTTTCTTGCAAGGGCAAAATTTGAATAAACTGCACCCCCAAGCCGGCGAAAAATCCCGTCCACTCCCGTAGCGAGCCGAAATCCCCCACGCCCCAATCCGAGGAGGTTTTCATCGCGGACAGCGGAAGTAAAATTCCCGTCGTGCGGGAGGCCAACAATTCGTCTTGCAGCGTCATAGGCGGTTATTTTTTAGCAATCGCTTCAATTTGTACTACACTGCCTTTAGGCAAGGCCGACACTTGCACCGTAGTACGCGCCGGCGGATTTTCTTTGAAAAACGATTCGTACATGGCGTTCATTTCCGCAAATTGCGTCAAGTCCGTCATAAATACGGTGGTTTTGACCACGTGTTTAAGCGTACACCCGGCTTCCTTCAAAATATTTTCCATATTTTTGAGGATGATTTCCGTTTGCACTTGAATATCGCCGGAAAATACTTCGCCGGTAACGGGGTCAATCGGCAAGACACTGGAAGTAAAAATAAACCCACCATCTTCTACCGCTTGGGAATAAGGCCCAATGGCACGGGGCGCGCGGGAAGAATTGATAATTTTCTTTGTCATACAAACCCTCTCTTGGCACGGGAACAGCCGGCCTATATAATATATGGTATTAAAGAGCGCGCACGGATGTCAAACAAAAAAGATTGCACCATTTGTACACAAATGCTATAATGATTATGGAGTTAGTAACGTTGTATACCTTCAGTAAATCACACAAAAGATTTGCTTGCACGTACTAAAAAATTTTGATATACTATATGTGTTGGGTTTGACCTGACGTTAGATTAGACCCGTAAAGTTTTTGCGCTCGTAGCTCAGTGGTAGAGCATCCGCCTTTTAAGCGGGGGGCCGTGAGTTCAAGTCTCACCGGGCGCACTTTCTAGTGCCCTCTTCGTCTATCGGTTAGGACGTCGGATTTTCAATCCGAAAAGAGGAGTTCGATTCTCCTAGAGGGCGCCATTTTTTTCCAATTTTCCTAGGCATTTTGGGAACCCGCAAGGGTTCCTTTTTTGCGCCCGCCAGGTTTGAATTGAACTCCTACCCCGCGCACGCACGGTAGTAAGGGCGCGGAAATTTTATAAGAGCAAAATCCCGTCGTGTGCTACGCAGTAGCCCGGTTTTGCGTGTTTTGCCGGAGGCGAAACGCGATTCTCCTAGAGGGCGCCATTTTTTAGACACAAACTTTCCCAAGGCAAAAACCTCCATCACTTTGTGGAGGTTTTTTATTATTTCACGACAACAAATCCTCCAATTTTTACTCTCTTTCCTAAAACCCAAAAAAATCGCTCAATTTTGGACACTATAACACTTAAAAGTTCTATGCCAAATATAATATCGAACCGCCCTTTTTATAGTGCCCATTCTACATACTTTTGGGCACAATACTTCATATGTGCGGTTAATGCTTGTTCGGATGTAATTTTATAGGACTTTTCTGTTGGTTTAGCGTGCTGCTTAACAACAAAGAACCGCTTATTAGGCGGTTCTTTGTACATTAGACAATCTTATTTATATTTACTTTAGTTTAGCACCACAATCCGGGCAGAAAGCGGAATCCGGCCCAGCATTGGGATGTGCACAAGCCGCCGGACGTTTAGCAGCACAGTTTTGGCAGAAATTGCCCGTGTTTTGTGCTCCACAATCACAAGTCCAAGCCACCACTGCTGGAGTTTGGGGAACTTGGGCACCGGGCGGAACAGGTGTGCCGGGTTTAATGAACTGAGAAGCACTTGCTCCACCTGCTTGTTGGGCAAAACCCATGCCTACAAAACCGTTCATAGCTCCATTCTCGTTACTGGCAGCATTTTCCATGGCCGTGGCTTGCGCTCCACCCAAACGACCACCAAGCATCTGGGCGTTAGAATACACGCGGGCTTCTTGGAATTGGGCAATTTTCTTTACGCTTTCTTCATCCGGCGTGATGGCGGAAAATCCAACAGATACCACCACAAGCCCCCGGACCTGTTTCCAATCGGTATCCAACATTTTATCCATATTAAGCGTAAGTTCTTTTGTATGCTGCGGGATTTTATCGTACGAAATATTCATAGCCGATAAATTCCCTATCGCCACTTGTATGGATTGCTGGAACTCAGCTTTTAATTGTTCGTCCAAATTAGCAGCCAAATAACGGTCCGTCACGTTAGCAGCTACGTGTGAGAAGAACAAAATAGGGTCCTCAATTTTGTACGAATAAATACCAAACCCTTTAAGTAACATGGTAAACCCAAATTCTGCGTCACGGAATGGTACACCACCCACCCCAAATTTATTATTGGGAATTTCCTTTAGGTTCACGTAATACACACGTTGGTCATTTTGGGGTTGCCCGCCATATACAAAACGCTGGCCTACTTTTTTAAAGCTATCAATAAGTCCCTGGAAACCGCCCGCAAATAACGAAGGTTCCGTATCGGATTGAAAAGTATAAGCACCGGGCTCTACAGAAAAATCAATAATCTTGCCGTTTTCCACTACCAAAAGGGCCTGCCCTTCATTGACCACTATTTTACTTTCGTGCGTAATGATATTTTCGCTTCCATATTGATTAGAAGAAATACCTGTAGTACGCTTTTGGCCTTTCTTTACCAACGTAGTGGCATCCAAGGAATCACAATAAATAAACTCCTTCCACTGGTCAGCTAATGTGGAGCTAACTGCTCCTTTTACGGCTTGTACTAATCCCATACCTATTCCTCCGATTTGTCTTGTATAATAACCCCGCCGGCACCATAGTCATGGGGCGGTTTAATGCCCACAATATCCGTAAGTACCCAGCCATGGTCTTTTACTGTAATTACAAAATTGCAATACTCGCACTTGCCGGAACTGACCACGTGCGTGGGCGCACCACAGTTCGGGCAGGCAATAGTATCTACCCCTTGTTTAGTAGATGTTGTCTTTACACCCGCTTTACGTTTAAATACGTAGAAATAGCTCATAAAACAATCTTTGTCAGGTGTTCCTTTGAGCACTTTGCGGGTATGCTCATCCACAATATAATCTGTCATGCGTACATTCATCACTACCCATAACGTTTCCCACTCTTGGTCTTTTATGAGTTGGAAGAAATACGCATTGTTTACGTTAATACGTTCTAATATGTTAATACGGCCCAAACGTTTGTATTCCTGTAATTGGTGTTCATGCGTAGCGTAAAGTTCTTCGGACTCAAAAGGCCGGACCTGTTCCCAATCCCGGTCCATCCACGCATACTGGAGCTTAAAGAACACCTCTTTGGCCCATTCCAAAAATGCTACGGCATTGAAGGCCGGGTCCTGTTCGGTAAGGGCTTGTGTAATTTCAAATGAATTATCCGGGATGTTGACCCATTTAAGTTTAGGTTGTGAAGTATTACTCCATTGTTGCGTAAAAACGGCATATATAATCAAACATATAACTATAGCCGCTAGTAAAAACAAAAACCTGTCTAATGATGAAGGAGGGGCTACAGGTTCCCAGCTTGCAGAATCGTTAGAAATTTCATCACGAGAAGAACGGCGTGAATTCCAACTTGAATCGGACGAATCCTTGCTCCAACGCCACGAAGAGTCATCCGAAGAGGAACTGCTCCATCCCCCGGAAGAGCCTCTATCAGAAGAAGGGCTGCTCCAGCTACCCCCAGAGTCATAATCGTTAAAATTGCCAACGTCCCCTACTCCAATAGCAGTAAAGGCCAAAAGTACAACTAACACACATAATATATATTTTAATATCCGTGGCATAAGGGCTCTTAATTTCACTTTAATTTTAACATATCTCTATTATAAATAATTTATTTACAATAAAGAAACGGTGACTTCAACACCATTTTTATAAATTTGTTTCTCCTCAACCATAAGAGTTTTCTTGTCGGTATTGTAGCACATTTATCCGCGAAAAAATCTGCCCAGTATGCCCCACAAGCGGGGTTTAAGACCAAAAACCGCGGTTTTTTCCCTCGCAATGTGGGGTATTCGTGGCACGTGGGGACGGAATTTCCAATAGTCACCAATCTTTGCGAGGCACTTGTGAAACGCGAACTAGCCAATGCAAGAATTATAAGGAAAGGTGCTAAAACGCAGTATTAAAAACTATGATACACTATAGTGGACACGCGCTCGTCGGTAGTTGGGCGCGCCTAGAGGGCGCCATTTTTTTCTAATTTTCCTAGGCATTTTGGGAACCCGCAAGGGTTCCTTTTTTGCGCCCGCCAGGCAGGAGGGAACTGCTAAAACCGTTTCACGCGGCGGTGGCAATACGGTTCCGTTCCTTTGCGCACATAATACTTATGATGATATTCTTCGGCGGTATAGAAAGGCCCGGCGGGAGTTACTTTAGTAACCACAGGGTAGCCTTTTTGTTTGAGTAGGTCAATCACTCGCAGCGCAGTTTGCTGTTGCTGGGGTGATGTGTAAAAAATTTCCGAGCGGTACTGGGGCCCCAAGTCCGGCCCTTGACCGTCTGTTTGGGTAGGGTCGTGAATTTCCATAAAACCTTTGACGAGCGTTTCGTACGAAACCAGGGCCGGGTCAAAGGTGATTTTGACCGTCTCTGCGTGGCCGGTAGTATGCGTGCATACTTGCTCGTACGTCGGATTTGCCACGTGTCCGCCCGTATAACCCGGCACAATATCCACAATCCCGGGGAAATCCTTCATCAAGTGTTCCACACCCCAAAAACATCCGCCGGCAAAGAGGGCGGTCTCGTAATTTTTTTGCATAGTTATAGCGTAACTAAATTTGTAGCACCCGTCAAGCAAAAACGCCCCGCGCAAAAGTGCAGGGCGTTTTAGAAACGGATTTATTATAGTCCTGGATGAAACGGGCCAAGGCCTCCCCCAGGAGGGCGGATTTCAGGGTTGGGAGTTCTTATATAGCCCATCGGAGCTGCCATGTTACAAAATTCTCCCGCTGTCTCATCTCCTAGATTAAATTCGCAGTGTTTGGCAATACGTCCATCCGCAAAAACCCATACAGACAATATGTTGCTTCCGGCATATCTGCCTCCGTCGCGATGAGCAGCAGCTGTAGCCATTACATTACCACCCCCATTAAAATCAAATATCCATTTCCCTTCCTGTGACGGATCCACGATATTGATATCTCCTTCGTTCAGTTCGTCAAAATTCTCTGCGAATTCCCCGTGCTGCATATAATAGACACTTTGAGCCGTAGCCCAATCGCCCAAAACTTGCGTAGCCTCAGCCATACGCGAACGCTCAACGGCCTTTTGGTATTGTGGCAAGGCAATAGCCACCAAAATCCCGATAATCAGTACCACTACTAACAACTCTATCAATGTGAAACCTTTGTTCATAATCATACCCCCTTTTAGAACAAAGGACATAGAAAGCCAAGTCCCTATGTCCTTACTTAAAGTATACACACTCAAAATCTTAATTTCAAGACCTAATTAAATAGCACGCAAGCAAAAACGCCCCGCGCAAAAGTGCGGGGCGTTTGGTCGGTAAACAAATATTAAATATTGCCAACCAGCAGGATAAATAACGCCAAAAACACAAGGCACAATAATATTTTCATCAGGCCCAAGTGTTTTTTGAAGAAGTCATTAAATCCTTTGGATTCGTACCCAATCAGCGCCAGCACAAATACCGTAACCAACGGGATAATAAACATCAAATTGTACAGCACCAAATAGAAAGCAGCTTTTGCCCGCAACGCAGGGTCCTGCATAATCAGTACGCACGTAGGCACATACACCTGGCCCGTGCAAACCGCTTCCACCAGCGACACACAAAACCCAACTGCCAGTGCCGCCAACACTAGGCGCACAGTGTTTTTCTGTTTATCGCGCAGAAAGAAACCCATAATTTTATGGATGCGTACTTTCAGCGCGTGCGGCAGTTGCAAAATCATCCCGTCCGTTTTGTTGGTTTTTTTGTAGAGGATAAAATCGTAAATAGCCAACACAAAAAACAACAAACACAGTGCCGCCGTGAAGATATAGAACGCTTTAATCACATACGCAAAACCGCGCATGGCATAGAGAAACTTGAACACGCCCAACCCCAATAGCAAATACGCGGCAAATACAGCCACGCAGTAAGAGGCCCCTACTAGCACAATTTCGCGCCGGGTATATTTATAGACGGTAAGAAAGGAAATAAAAAATACAATCACCGCAAATGCGCAGGGGTTAATTCCGTCCACTAGGCCGCTGCCGATAATAGCCCAAAACGTGATTTTTTGAAAGGCCTGCCTTGCGGTTTGCTGTACCTGATCTTGCGCAAGTGCACGCACGTTTGTTTTTTCACCTAAAAGTTGTGCTTTTTCAATGGCCGCTTCGGAGTAAGTGCCGATTTCGGTAGGGTATCCCATAAGATACGTGCTCCCCACCGCCGCGGCCGGATAACCGCGCTTGTCAGCCGGGATACCGTACGCCTGGGCGGTTTGGTTAAAAAGCAAGTTGTTTTCGGGAACGGAAAGGTCGTACTCGGTAAAGTTTACCGTATCTTTGTATTTTTCTTTGAGGGTGTTCCAATATTCGTGTTTTAATTTATTGCAATGCACGCACGACGGGCTAACAAACAATACATACTCCACCTTCTCCGCCGCAAAAGCAGTAAGCGCCGCGAAGGTGACTAACAAACAGCACAAAATTTTCTTCATAGTTTTACGAACTCCGCAATCCCGCCCAAAATCATATCTACGGACATCAAGATGAGGATCATACCCGTCAACCGTTCAATGGCGGTAAGCCCGCGCTGGCCTAAGAGTTTGCTAAGCGGAAAAGAGCACATCAAAATAGCCATATTGATAGCCGAAGCACACAACACCGCCCACAAAGTAACCATCTTGCTATGCTGGGCGGCTAAAATGAGCACCATAGACAACGCCGCCGGGCCCGCCACCAACGGGATGGCTAACGGCACGATAAAAGGTTCATCTTTCGGGTCGCTCTTGGGTTCGCCGGAATCGTCGGTGCTAAACACCAAGTTAATAGAAATTAAGAACAAAATAATGCCCCCTGCGATACTGAGCGAATAGGAGTGAATCCCAAATGCGCGCAGGAACCATTTACCGCAGAATAAAAAGAAAATCATAATGCCTAACGCAATTAACAATTCACGCAGAATTACAAAGGTGCGGCGTTCGGGAGCCACCTTTTTAAGAGCGGCAATAAACAACGGGATGTTTCCAAACCCATCCATCACTAAGGCTAAAGTAATAACGGAAGAAATAAACGAATCCATACAAACTCCTTGAAGTTCGGGCGGGCCGAACTCACTAAATTATATCAAATTCGTAGCGCTATTTCTTTTTGTCGGTTGCGTCTTGCAAGCGTTTACGTCCCCGCGCAATTACCCCTTTGCGGGTGTTTCGGTTGGGGAAATACCGTTTGATACGGTGGCGCATTTGCGTGGTAACTAAGGCGCGGGAAGGCAACTGGGTGCGGTCCGTGGCGCGGCGGTTGGGCCCGTGATACGTGGGGGAAGGCTCGTTAATTTTTCCGTTATCCAGCGAAATACGCTGATGCGGAAAAATGCTCTGCCGCCCCGTGAGCAGAAAACTAATCACACACGCTACCGTGGCGTACGGGGCAATCGGCGCGCCAAAGAGTTCAATGGCCATAATGCTGGCGGCTAACGGCGTATTGGCTGTACCGGCCAACACACACACCAGGCCCAAGGCGGAAAGCGTAGCACTATCCACCCGTAAAAAGTCTGAAAGCATGGCCCCGGCTTGCGCGCCCACAAAGAAAATCGGCGTAATGAGTCCCCCAATCCCCCCCGCCGCCAACGTGAGCGACGTGGTGATTATTTTGTAGAGAAACCCAAAAGGCGACTGTAGCGGCTCCCCGCTAAGCGGACCCTCAATCCCGCTCATCCCTAACCCCAGGTATAAAGGCGAGACAAAATGCCCTATAAGCACCAACGCCAAACCGGCTACCATACACGTCATAAACATACTGCTATGCGTGGTAATATAACGCAAGACAACGCGGGCCAACTTGCTAATTTCAATAAATAAAACGGAAATGAGCCCAAAGAAAATACCAGCCGCAACGACTTTGAGGAAAAACTGTTCCGAAAATACCGGCACAAAGGCCAGCGGATGATACAAATAATTTACGCCTAAATACGACGTCACGCCAAAAGCGGTAATCCCCGCCACCAAGGCCGGGAACATCACTTCATAAAATAAATGCCCCACCCATAAAACTTCCAAGCCAAACAGCGCCCCCGATACCGGCACGCCAAATACGCCCGCGAACCCGGCACTCACGCCGCAAATCATCATCTTACGCTGATCTTGCGCAGATAGTTTCAGCCAGCGCGCCAAAACAGCACACACGCCTGCTCCCACATCTGCACACGGGGCCTCTTTGCCGGCAGAGCCCCCTACGGTCATAGTCACAATAGAGAGGACAAACGTTTTGGCGGCAGACCACAACGATACCGGCTGATAGGCGTTAATACGTTTAATGACGGCATCCGTGGAATAATCTTTATGCGCTTTGGCTACCTTACGGGAAAGCAAGGCAATTAAATATAGGGAAAACGGAAGTGCCACGTAAAAGCAAGGTACGGTGTTGCGCGCGCCAATGGCCACATCTAATAATTTAAGAAAGGCACCGTCCAACACGCCCACCACAAGGCCCACTACCGTGGACAAAATGAGCCATTTCAAAATACGTAGTAAAGAACGGGAGGAATCATCTAGCATAACAGAAGGTTAATCCCACGTGGGACGTAATTTTTTGATGATTTTTTTGACTTCGGGTTTAAGTTTGGGGTCCACCAGGTCTATAAATAGTTTGCCATCTAAATGGTCAATTTCGTGTTGAAAGGCCTTGGCCAATAATCCCCGTGCCCGCTTCACTTGTTCTTTGCCGTTTTCGTCCGTGTAGCGCACGGTAATATCCGTAGCGCGCGGTACTTCGGCCCATAAACCGGGTAAAGACAAGCACCCCTCTTCGTCCATTTTTTCAGCACGTTTAGCCAAAATAACCGGGTTAATGATGACGTAGCGCGTCGGTGGCAGTTTGTCATCTTCGGGGTTAGGCAGCAAAATAACCGCCAGGCGTAAATCCAACCCGATTTGGTTGGCCGCCAAACCTACCCCGCGCACTGCCAGACAAGTTTCTTCCATATCAGCCAGTAACTGGGGCAACCGGGGAGCAATCTCCTCGTATTTGACGGGTTTTAACTTTTGGCGCAGGATGTCTTCGCCATATTTGGTAATGCGTAATACTGCCATACTTTTATTATATCACATCTGGCGGGTTTCTTTCCTACGCGAAAAAAGATACAATAAATGTAATGAACGACCAAGCAGTAACTCAACTTTTTACCACCTTTTCAGCCGGGCGCACCCCCGGTGCTGATGACTTTAATGCCAGCCGCTTATTTACCCTGTTAGAAGACCCTTTTAGTATTTGGTGCAATTTTCATGCACCGCAAGAAGAGGCCGTCCCGGAACCCAACCGCTACGAAAACTTAAAAGTACGCGCGGACCGTTCGGCCCGGGATGCGTGGATTCACGAGAAATTCCCTACCGTATTTTTTGTAACCGCGCAGGACGACACGGAGCGTTTTCAAAATACTTTGGCAGCTATGGCCCGCGGGGAAACCGCCATCGCTAACGCCGCTCTTTGGAACTTGCAAGAACACGTGTACGGGGGCGTCAATTTATTGGTGCGTAAAGACGGCAAAAGCCGCCTGGGCGATTACTATTACATGATTTACCAGTTTAAGCGCGCGCACGATCTGCGCGAGCATTATTCCCTGCAAGTAACGCTACTCAACCAAATTTTAGGGCAAATCCAAGGGTTTACCCCTTCTCATACGCGCGTATTTCTTAAAGGGCATACCGTAGATGTACCGCATGCCGAACACCAAGAACGCTTGCACATAGAACTGACGTTTTGGAATAACATCCGTCTGGGCAAAGCCAAGCCGGAAGCACACAAACCCCCCAAAGGCGCCGCGGCCCCGTGGCGCGTGTATGCCAATAAACTGATGGTGCAAACCAAAGATTTAGTGCTCTTGCCGCACCTCAATACCGAAATGCGCCAGTGCCTTAAAATTAACGGGCTATTTAACACGGACGACGTGGCCCACGCGTCGCTGGAAAAACTACAGGGCATTTTGGAAGAACCCTACGCCACCGAAACCTATTACAACGCCCGCGCCTATCTATATAATAAACCCATTTGGCGCAAAAAAGGGAGTTTTCCCCCGCCCACCAAACAATATAACCTGTATTTTGATTTTGAAGCCACGGAAACTTTTACCAAAGACAATCAATCGTTTGTATATTTGATTGGTCTGTGGGATAAAGAAGCAGACAAATATGTTTCGTTTGTGGCCAAAACCCCCGAGGAAGAAATTACTATTTTTGAACAGTTCTACGCGTACATCAAAGATTTTAGCAATACCGTACTTTACCATTGGACCGAGTACGAAGTACGCAAAATGCGTAAATTAGCCGCGGCCTACCCGGAACATGCCGAACACTTAAACGCCCTTTGCGACCTATGCCACGATTTGAAGGTAACTGTAAACGACAGTTTTTATTTGCCTTCGCCTAGTTTTTCGCTCAAGGCCGCCGCGCCCGCGTTTGGGTTTCACTGGCGGCAGGACGATTGTGGGGCCATGGACAGCATGGTTTATTTTACCAGCTGGCTTAAAACCGGCAACCCGGATCTACTCAACAAAATTTTAATGTATAACGAAGACGACTGCAAGGCCATGTTATTTTTGGAAGAAAAGTTAAAACAAGCCGATGTGTTGGAAGCACAAAATCTATAGTATAATGTAAATAAGAGGGTTTGATATGGCTATTTCTATCGTAAAGCAATACAGTATTTTTTTAATCAATGAGCCCGGTACACTTAAAAACTTCACCGAGCTTTTTGTACGCGAAAACATTAACATTATTGCCATGGCGCAAGACGTACGCTACGACGCCGCTGTGGTACGTTTGGCCGTCCAGGATGACAAGGGCATCAGTCATTTGCTCACCAAGGCCGGCTTTACCAGCGTAAAAACCGATGCAATTTGTTTGGATATCCCCAACCGGGTGGGAATCTTGCGCGACGTAGGCGCGGTAATGGCCAATAACGGGATCAATATTACCACGTTTTATGGTACGTCCGACAAAGACGGGATGACCCGCTGGATTATTATCGTTAACGACATTACCCAGGCCTTAAACGCCCTGGAAAACAGCGGTTTATTTGATGACTAATTGGCAATCTACCAAAAGGCCCCGGGAAACCGGGGCCTTTTTTATGATTAGAAGAATAATCTCCACAAGAATACAATGACTACAATTAAGCCAATCCAGTAAATAATTTGTCTCATAGTTCACTCCTGTTTAAGAATATTTTGGAGGGACTTGTGGCCCCTTTTACTAACGAAAGTTTATTTTCAGCCACGTTTAAGTGCGCCGCTAACAGGGCACGCACCGCCTCGTTGGCACGGCCCTCTTGGGCCGGGGCCTTTACCCAAATTTCAAAAGTGTCGGGGGCCTTTTGCAGCAGTTTGTTTTTCTTTTCCCCGGCGTGCACTTTTACTTTGAGGTACTGGTCCATACCTTCATTATACATAAATCGCACCGGATTGCAAGCGCGTTTACGCAAAAATTCCCCGGGGAAAACCGGGGAATTAGTAGCAGAGATACGTTGTTTATTTTTTGACAATTAAACTCTTAGCGGTCATATCGGCGGGTTTTTCAATACCCATCACGTCCAGTACCGTAGCGGCTACATCACCCAAGTTGCCAGTTTTGGCCAGTTGGGCATTTTTATGATCTTTGCTCACATACACAAAGTCCACCAAGTTGGTGGTGTGTGCGGTTTTGGGCATATTGATTTTTTCATCCCACATTTCTTCCGCATTTCCGTGGTCGGCGGTGATAAACACGGTGTATCCTTTAGCGAGGGCCGCCTCGGTCACTGCACCGGTACACTCATCCACCACTTCCACTGCTTTAATGACGGATTTCAAATTCCCGGTATGGCCTACCATATCACAGTTGGCAAAGTTAATGACGATAAAGTCATATTTCTCGCTGTTGATTTGGGCAATAGCCTCGTCTTTCACGATATAGGCTTCCATTTCCGGGTGATCAGCAAAGGTGGCCGGGTCAAAACGGCCTTTCTTTTCAATGCGGTCCTCACCGGGATAGGGTTTAATCAGTTTCCCGTTAAAAAAGGAAGTTACGTGTTTGAATTTTTGCGTTTCCGCCAAACGCAGTTGTTTAAGACCGGCTTTGGAAATTACTTCACCCAAGAGATTATTCATCCCGCCGCCGTCCGTCATAGACGGGAGCGCGTTAAACGGGAAGGCATCATAATATTTGGTCAACCCGCAATAGACACAAGGCACACGGGTCCCGCGGTTTTTGCCCGGGTAATCATCATCAATAAAGGCACGGGTCAGTTGGATGGCGCGGTCCTGGCGGAAGTTAAAGAAAATGACGGAAGAATTTTCTTCCATGCCTTTATAGTCGCCCAGTACCGTAGGCGGGATGTATTCGTCCACCATCGGGCCACCGTCGGGTGTTTTCATGGTTTTGTAATCGGTAGCAACCACTTCTTCGGCGGTCGTACCGTGCAACCCTTCCGCGCGCACAATCAAATTATAGGCTTTATCAGTCAGGTTCCAATCTTCGCCGCGGTCCATGGCGTAGTAACGACCCTGGATGGTGGCAATTTTGCCCACGCCGTATTCCTTCATTTTTTCTTCCAGCGTGCGGATAAAACCGATAGAACTTTGCGGCGGCGTATCACGTCCGTCGGCAAAAAAGTGGACATATACTTCTTTAATGCCTTGTTCGGCGGCAAATTTGATAATGGCGTGCAAATGATCCTGGTGAGCGTGAACGCCTTCATCTTGCACAAGACCCATAATATGTAGCGGCTTGTGGTTTTTAAGGCAGTTATCTATACACGCGGCAAACGGAGCGGATTTGAATAATGAACCGTCTTCAATGGTATCTTTCAAACGTTTAAGTTCTTGAATTACAATACGTCCGGCCCCCATGTTTAAGTGACCGACTTCGCTAGATCCCATGTATCCGGCCGGCAAGCCTACTTGTTCACCGGAGGCTTCAATTTCCGTATGGGGATAATTGGCTAAATATTTTTGCATATTCGGGATGCGGGCTTGCGATACGGCATTATACGGGCCTGCTTTGGCGTTACCCCAACCATCCCGAATGAGTAATACAACTTTATTCATATACATTCTCCTAATCACCAAGTAAATCTTTCCAGCGTTTGCATTGGAACTGTTGGAGTTGTTCCAACGTGGTTACACCGTGTTTACCCAGTTCATTTACAAAATAATAAAAAATCTGCTCGGCCATTTTAGTATCCGCCATAGCGCGGTGCCAACCGGCGGAACTAATGCCCAGTTTTTCGGCAATAAAACCCAGGCGGTTCTTTTCAAAACGCCCGCTTTTCTTGGCCAATTTTAATGTATCTATCACGGGATATTTGGGGAAGTGCATCCCGCATTGTTCAAATTCCCATTGTAAAAAATTGATGTCAAAATCGGCATTGTGGGCCACCACTACGCAGTTATCTAGCACACCTAAGAGTTTGGGCAATACTTCCTGAAACGTAGGCGCATTTTTGACCATTTCGTTGGTAATCCCGTGGATGGCAATCACGTCCGGATGCATCGGCATCTGCGGGTTAATGAGCGTAGAAAATTCATCCACCACTCGCCCGGCTTTGGACACACTGACCGCCACTTCGCATACGCGGCCGCCGCCTTCGGGCGAGAGGCCGGTGGTTTCGGTATCTAAACAGGCAAATTTTAAGTCTTTCAGTAACATATTATCCTACCAGGTAAAACCGCAGACGCACTAAAAAGCCGATAAACGCCGCCCCAAACGACCCCAAGAAAAAGGCCCAGGAGGGAATATCCAGCAAACGGATCTTGCGGGCATATAAACACGCCCCCATCCACACCACAAATACCACCGCCCAACGCAGGCCCGGCAGCAACATAAGTAAAAAGAAAATCGCACGCACCAATGCCAAAATCCACTGTTCATCAAACGACGGATAATCGCGCCCGTAAGCGTCTTGCTCAATGGCAAAAATAAACCAACCCAGCACGCGCGTAGCCAGTAAAAGCCCCACCAAAAATACCACCCACGGTTCGGCAAAGAAATTGCCCGTTTCATAGAGCGTTCTAAAAGGAGCAATCAACACCAAAAATAACGTATTGATGAAATTTTTAAGGAAGAACGAAATGGTATAACCGTATTTAATTTTGCCACCCAACTGGAAGTAATGGTCGGTAAAGCCATGGAACGCCGCAAACAGCAAAATACAAACCCACCCCGGCAGGGTCACTTCTTCCAAAAAGGGCCAGCCTTCCGTTAAATACCGGTGGCAGAACAAAAGCGCCAGCACCGCAAAAGATACCGCGCGAATTACCATCGCTTTTACACGGGCTTCTCGCTCTTGCTGATGCATGGCTTTGTGGAAAAACACAAAATCCGTCAATGTTACGGCTAAAAATAAACGCCAAAATACAATCATGCTTGCTCCTTAGGAATTTGAATTGTAAATGTACTGCCCTTCCCTTCTGCGGAGGAAACTTCCAACGTACCTCCGTGCGCCTCTACCAGTTGGCGGCTGATAAACAGGCCCAGGCCATAGCCGGGTTTATCGGTATGGACTTGGTGGTACTTTTGAAATAAACCCTTTATTTCCTGCGCCGCCATACCGATCCCGCTATCTTCCACCTTCACAGTATATGATTTTTGGTCTTCGCTTGCTATGACTTTTACAAAGCCTTTTTCGGTAAATTTTACCGCGTTGGAAACTAAATTTGTCAGCACGCGCTTAAAGGCTTTGCGGTCTATATTCATTTTCTCTACTTCAATTTGACTGCTTAGCGTAAGTCCTTTTTGCGTGGCTAGCGGGCGAACGGTATCCAACACCTCGCGCACGACGTCCGCCAGCGGCACGTCCTCTTTGTGCAAATTGGTCATCCCGGCCTCTAGACGGGATACGTCCAACACATCCTCTAAAAGGGCGGATAAATTTTGGGCGGCCTGGCTCATCAGGTCCAGGTATTTTTGTTTTTCTTCTTCGGAAACTTTCCCATTTTGCAGAATATAAATGTAGCCTTGTAAACCCATTAACGGGGCGCGCAAATCGTGCGCTACCGCACGGAAAACCTGCTCTTTCAGTTCGCTAACTTGCGCCTGCAAACGCAAATTTTGGTAATCTTTTAAGTCGGTAGTCATTTGGTTAAAATCGTGAATCAGGCGCTTAAATTCCCCCCACCCGATTTCGGGGTCTACGTGCACGTCAAAATTCCCTTTACTGACCTCGGCCGCCGCTTGTGAAAGGGCTGCAATCGGCTCGCCCAGTTGCTCGGCAAAGGTGAGGGCACCGAAGTACGCCAGCGTAGCAATCGTCAATAAAAATAATGCCAAGATAATATTGGTATGGTAAATGTTGCGGTACGCCTCCGATTTAAGTTGCAATACTGCCACATGCACCCCCAGTACCGGCGTAGTGGCGTAGGCCCCCACGTAAGTATGGTACGGGGTTTTAATCCCTTTGATAAGCGGCGATTTGGAAGCGAAGGCTTGTTCAAATGTCTCTGCGTCAAAGGCCGGGGCGTACTGATAGTCGCTCACATAAATTTGCCCGGCAGAATCCACAATATAGATATGCCCGGTATTGCCAATGCGCTGCTGTTGTACCCGGGCGAGGAAACTAAAGAAACTCAGCACCCCGTATAAATAATCACCATTGGTAAGCGGATAGAGAAATTCGCTAATCGGCCGGCCGGAAATTAACTTAAAACTGCTTACCAGCAGGTGGGGATCCTCGGCTAATTGGGTTAAGGAAGGGTCGTTTTGCAAATTGACGGGAGCAATTTGGCTGGACACCCCCGCAGATATAGCGGCCCGGTATTTCTCCACTCCGTCTTTAGAGATAACCGCCAAAAATACAAAGTCCGGGTTGGCGGCTAAGGCTTCTTGCAAAACCGGCAGGGGGCTCTGTTTTTTGGTAAGTGCCGCCGTTACTTGCGGAGCAAATGCCAAGCGCCACGTTAAATCCTCCATGTGCTGGCTCATGGACGTAGCAACCATTTCAGCCAGGTTGGCGTGCGTATCCAGGATATTATCCTTCATGTGAAACTGATAATACCCCAACAACAACAGCATAGGCACTAATGGCAAAAACACTACTACCAAAAATACCTTAAAAAGTTTAGAAAAAATAGACATAAACTCCCTTAGTATCATTATAGCACTTATAAGAGGACCCGTGCGACAATCTTTCCCCGGTTTCTGGGTCCTAGGACCTAGTTTGGCCTAGGCCGCTTTTTTGAAAATAAACAGGCCTTTTTTAGGCACGGGGTCGGGTCCTAGGACCCTGGGGATTTAAGAAACAAAGTTCTACACTATTAGTAAGAAAGCAGCATAGGAGGCAACCTATGAAACAGATTTGGAATTGGTGCAAAATGATGTTTACTCAAAAAAGCGGGCGGGTTTCTTTTAGCAAGGGCTCCCCGGAAGTACCGGAAATTATTTCCAACTCTCCGGCCGTGCACGTAGAAGAAAATACCATTTTCCTTAACCGCCGCGAAGCCGCATTCATCAATAAAGAAGTGCACCGTATCCTAAAAGCCAAAATCGCCGAAGAAGAACAACGCAAACGCAAAGGCATCCCGGCCCCGCCGCAGCCCGGCAAAATTACCTATGCAGTATATCAGTAGTATATCTTCCTCCCACACGAAAAACCCCGCCTAAAGGCGGGGTTTTATATTAAAACGCAAGTTTTACAGGGTAATTATTTGGCTTCTTCGGTAGGTTTCGCATCCGCGATTTTTTCTTCTACCGTGGTGAGCGGGTTAATTTGCACTTTAATTTTGGCAAATACCGTAGGTTTTAAGTAAATGCTTACTTCAGTTTCACCCAAGGCTTTGATAGGCATATTGAGTTCAATAGCGTCTTTGCCCAATTTGTGGCCTTGTTCCGTAAGTGCTTTGTAAATATCGGCTTTGTTTACAGAACCGAATACAACACCGTCAGCATTGACCGTTTTGGTGAAAGAGAGCACTACGCCGTTTAATTTTTCGGCGATTGCGCGGGCTTCCGCGAGTTCGGCTTCAATGCGTTTTTGGCGGCGTTCGGCGCCTAATTGCCAATTTTTAATAGCACCTTCGGTGGCGATTTCCGCCAAGCGGTGCGGGACTAAAAAGTTGCGGGCATAGCCGGGTTTTACATCTACCACGGTTCCCACCATACCTAAGTTTTTCACGTTTTCTTTCAAAATAACTTTCATGACAGACCTCGCTTATTTCTTAGGTAAGGAATACGGCAAGATGGCCAAGTTGCGATCCCGTTTAATTGCTTTGGTGATTTGGCGTTGGTGCTTGGCGCAGGTGCCGGTAATGCGGCGGGATAAAATCTTGCCGCTATCCATCGTAAAAGATTTTACGAATTGGAAGTTTTTATAGTCGATGTTATCCATCTTTTCAGCGCAGAGTTTGCAGACTTTTCTTCTGCTTTCAAAGCGCCGTTTGCCCCCAAACGGGCGCGCCGGGCGTTCGCCGCGGGCGGCCGGAGCGGCTGCAGCGGTATTTTCTGCGGCCGGGGCTTGCGTGTTGTTGTTTTCTTCAGCCATTTTTAATTTCTCTCTTGTGTGTTAGAAAGGCACGTCATCTTCCGCCACGTCAGTGGTAGGGACGTCGTCTTTCACAGCGGGGGACACTCCTTCATTGTCCGCAAAGGACGAAGCGCCCGCTGCTCCAAATTCTAAGATTTGGACTCTGGAGGCAGTTACCTGCAAGGATCTGCGGGTCTGCCCGGTTGTTTTATCGGTGTATTCGCTTAACGTAAGGCGGCCTTCCACGCTAACGGGAGTACCTTTTTTTAAGCGATCTTTGCACCGTTCGGCTGCCGCGCCCCAAATGACAATGGGAACAAACACAGTATCGTCTTTCCACTCGTTTGTGGTTTTGTCCATATATCTGCGGTTGACCGCAATATCACAACGGCACACTGCCTGACCTTTTTGCGTAAACGCCACATTCGGGTCACGTGTTAACCGTCCGACTAGAAGCGTTAGGTTTTGTTCCGGTAGTCTAAGTTGAGCTGGCATAGTAATTTCCTATTTTACGGGAGCCGGCTTCGCTTTGATTTCCAAGGCGACCATGGTCATCGCGCGAAGTACATTGTTGTTAAGTTTAAGGGCATTTTCCAAGGTTTTTACAAACTGGGTCTCTGCTTTAAACTTAAGATAGAGGTAGAAACCATCGCGAACGTGATTGATTTCGTGGGTAAATTTGCGTCTACCCAGTCTTTCTTCGCTGGTTACTTCCCCGCCGTTTTTCGTAATGAGGTCTTTGACCTTGGTTACGAATTCGCCCACTTCTCCGTCGGAGAGTTGGGGTTTTACAATAATTACGCTTTCGTACGTTTTCATATACTTTATCTTTCTTGCGTTTTGTAGGGCAAAAAATGCCGCAGGGTTACCCTGCGGTTTTTCCCTATAGATATTATAACAAAAAAAGAAGGGAGCGCCAAGTGTTATTTTGGGGTGACTTGTTGGCCTTGGGGCGTGTCTTTGACCGCGTAGCCCAACGCCAAAATGGCGTTACGTAGTTCGTCCGACTTGGCCCAATCTTTAGCCGCGCGAGCGGATTTACGCTGTTCCAGCAACGCCGCCACCTCTGCCGGGATTTCCACCTTTTCTTCCACCGGTTCTTTGAACATATCAACCGCTAAAATAGAATCGGCAAAGCGCAAAAAGTCTACTTTTTCGGCCGCGGTTAAATCGGTCTTTAGGGCCTCCCACGTAACGGCTAACGCTTTGGGGGCGTTAATATCATCTTGCATGGCTGCGGCAAATTTGTCTTTCCAAGCGCGGGAATTGGACGTTTCTTGCACGTTGTTACCGGCCTGTTTGAGGTAGCCGCACGCTTGGAGACGCAAATTTTTAAGGCTCTTGGTGGCACTATTCATACTTTCGTAAGAAAACTCCAACTGCGTACGGTAATGGGCCCCCAAGCATAAATAGCGGTAGGCTAGTGGCTCGTAGCCTTTTTCTTTAAGCACATCCACCGTGACAAACGTGCCGCCGGATTTACTCATCTTGCCGGAGCGCAAAATTAAAAATTCGCCATGGACCCAGTAATTGACGTACTTTTGCCCGGTGGCGGCTTCACTCTGGGCAATTTCGTTGGTGTGGTGGATGGTAACGTGGTCAATGCCGCCGCAGTGAATATCCAGCGTATGGCCCAAGTATTTCATGGCCATGGCGGAACATTCAATATGCCACCCCGGGAAACCGACACCCCACGGGCTATCCCACTCCATTTGGCGTTTTTTATCTTTGGGAGAAAATTTCCACAACGCAAAATCGGTCGGATTGCGTTTTTCGTCGCTCATTTCTACGCGCGCACCGCCTTGCAAGCCGGAAATACGGGCGTGCCCCACCAACGCATCATAGCGCGGGAATTTGGACGTATCATAATAAATTCCGTCGCTGGTGCGGTAGGTATAGCCTTTTTCTTCCAGCGTTTTGACTAAAGCAATCATCTCTGGGATGTGTGCCGTAGCGCGGCTGATTACCGTCGGTCGGGTGCAGTGCAACGCATCATAATCTTGCCAAAATTTGGCCTCGTAAAATTTGGCAATATCCCACGCGCTTTTGCCTTCGCGCGCTGCGCCCAGTTCCATTTTATCTTCCCCATCATCTGCGTCGGAAACCAGGTGCCCCACGTCGGTTACGTTCATCACGTGTTTTAAGGGATACTGCAAGCGAATCGTACGCGCGAGTAAATCTTCAAAAATATACGTACGCAAATTGCCGATATGCGCATAGTTATAGACGGTTGGCCCACAGCAATACATGGTGACTTGCCGAGTATCTTGCGGGGTAAAGGTTTCTTTGCGGTGCGTGGCGGTATTATACAACTGCATAAACTACCGGGCTCCTTTGACTAATTGGCCATACCGGCGCGAAACCGTGCTAAAAAACGTATTACAAGTGGCTTGCCCAACTTGGTTGGCCGAACGGTCGCTGAGTTTGCAGGCTACTTCAATATCCGACAAAGGATTGATGGCCCCTACGCTACTCATAGAATAGGTAAACCCGGAAGGATGATACTGGCGCAAAGCGACGGAGTAGGCTTCATCCAGCGCAGTTTGGAAGGCGGCCATTTCTTTGCGCGAGGCAATTTCCCCCAATTTGAATTTGTGCGACGCCACCGTCACCACCACATCCCCGTAGGTACTATAGGCACTTTCAATATTTTCAGCGGTGAAATCTTCGTCACTGCTCACTTCGTAAGACGGTTCGGGCAGGGTGGGCTCTTCCAAGACGGAAGGCTTATCTAACGGAGAAGAGGTAAATTCATAATAGGCATGATTGGCATTGGGATGGGCAAAATCCGTCGCGGCGGAAACATCCCGTTTAGACGGGGCCTGTAACGCCGTACAACCCGTCAAAATAATTCCTACCAGTAATACCAAAAACAAACGTCCTTTCATAATTCACTCCTTACTTTTACGGTAGCCACTGCTTGGCACATGGCCGCTTCCCCGCGGCCAATTTCGCCCACATGCTCGTGGCTTTTGGATTTGAAACTTACTTGCGAAATAGGTATTTCAAAAATATCGGCTAATGAAGCGCGTACCGCCCCGTAATGCGGTTTAATTTTAGGCTCCTGCGTAATGATCGTGGCATCTATATGCACAATTTGCGCGTGATGTTCGCGCACGATTTGTAATACACGCCGGGCAATTTCTTTGCTATCAATTCCCTTAATTGTGGGGTCCGTAGGCGGGAACAAAATCCCAATTTCCCCCGCGCAAAGCGCCCCTAAAACAGCATCACACAGCGCGTGTAGCACCAGGTCCCCGTCGCTATGGCCTATAAAGCCTTTGTCGTGCGGAATTTCCACCCCGCCGATAATAAATTTGCGGTCCGGGCCCAAACGGTGCAGGTCAAAGCCAAAACCGGTACGATAATAACAGGGCTCGCTGACAAGGGCCTCTGCAAAAATTAAGTCTTCCGGGGTGGTAATTTTGAAATTGGTGTAATCGGACGGGACCAGCTGCACCGGTACCCCGAATTTTTCTACCAGTTGAGATTCATCCGTAGCGTCCTTTTCGCTCCCAAATTTTTCCAATGCTTCCACAAGCACCCGGCGCTGATAACACTGGGGCGTTTGCGCCGCCCACAATTTGGAACGGTCCAACGTGCGGGCAACTACTTCGTCGGCCCCCTCTTTAATAGTATCTTTCACCGGAACTGCCAACACAGCCGCACCTTTTTCATACGCCACTTGCAGTGCTTGGGCAATATGCGCCGGATTTACCAGCGGACGGGCCCCATCATGCACTGCAATTACGTCGGCCCGCGCGCTTACTTTTTGTACCCCGCTTACGACCGAAGCCAAACGCGTGGCCCCCGGATCGGCAAAGACTACGTCCGGCACAAACTGTTCAATGAGCGCCCGATTTTCTACGGGAGTAACTACCACAATTTCCCGCACACACGGACATTGCTTAAACGCCAAAATACTCCGCACGACCACCGGTTTTCCGCCAATAGGAAGCAGTTGCTTGGGGCGGCCCATGCGGCTACCGGTCCCCCCTGCAACAATCACTACCGACGCAGAAAACGTTGTGCTCATATTATTTTACTTTGGCAAAAATCATCCGGCCCGAAGATGTTTGATAAATAGACGATACGGATACTTCCACCCGTTTACCGATACATTTGCGCCCGTCCTCTACCACCACCATGGTACCGTCGTCCAGGTAGCCAATGCCTTGTTCTTTTTCTTTTCCGTCTTTCATCACAAATAAGGACATGCTTTCCCCGGGCAATACCACCGGTTTCAAAGCGGTAGCCAAGTCCGCCACGTTAAGGGCAGTCACTTTTTTAAGCGTGGCCAATTTGTTAATGGTAAAATCCAGCGTTACCACTTCCGCATCCAAACTGCGGGCCAGTTTAACAATCTGCTCCGGCAAAGTAGGGGCTTTAGGCGTTTTGGACGTGTAACGCACTTCTACTTCTTTGCACTCTTGCAAGCGGGTAGCCACGTCTAATCCGCGGCGGCCGCGGGCCTGCTCCAGTTTGTCTTTGGAACGTGCCATGCGATTGAGTTCATCCACTACAAACACCGGGATAATAATCACCCCGGATAAAAAGTTAATATCGCACAAATCCACAATACGCCCATCTACTAATGCACTCAAATCGGCAATTTTAAGATGGTGCCCTTTGTAAGAAAGGCCTTCCATATCGCGCGATTTGATTAACGCGGCCAGCAAACCAAACACCATAAAACCAATCAAAATTTGCCGGTTGTATTGATGCCAGAACGAGACGTCCGCCCCGCCGAAGAAATTCTGCATGGCATATCCAATAAGTGTATAGAGCATAAGCCCAATCATAATGCCCGTGCAGCCAATCATAATTTTAATCAGGCGCATGCGTTTGAAGAGCACTTCTCCCGCCACCACAATAGCACCACACAACAAACCGCCCCAGAAACTATTCCACGTCTTACCCAAAAAAGTATAGGTTACAAAAGGGAAAGCCACCAGGGTACAGATACGAAAAATCCAAATAGGCATACATATCCTCCCATAATATAATAAGTAGGGCCAAGACCCAAAAATACAAATATATTTTAGCACTTTTTAGGCGTACTGTGTAGAAATTGTGTTGGTTAAAAAGGTCTCTCTCCCGCGGCTATATGAAAGAACCGTTACAAGGCACCTCTTATATTTTCCTTCTCTGTTTTCTAATCAATTTTTTGGGTACACAAAAGTGATTTTAGTGTTATAATGGAATTATCTACATTTTAAGGAGGAGTCTATGGAAAATACGCAACGTCCGCCTAAGTCCTTTATGCAAATTATGTATATGTGCTTAGGCTTTTTTGGAATCCAATTTGGTTGGGCGCTACAGATGGGAAATATGAGTGCCATTTATTCGCGCTTGGGAGCCAGTGAAGAGCAAATCCCCATGTTGTGGCTGGCCGCCCCGGTAACCGGGCTGTTGGTGCAACCGCTGGTGGGTTATTTTAGCGACCGCACGTGGTGCCGCTTGGGCAGACGCCGCCCGTATTTTTTAGGTGGGGCGATTTTCTCCGTTTTTGCGTTATTTTTAATGCCGCAAGCCACCGCCATTTGGATGGCCGTGATTGCCCTGTGGATTTTGGATTCTTCCGTCAACGTAAGCATGGAACCGTTCCGCGCGTTTGTAGGTGATTTATTGCCGGAGGAACAACGCAAAACCGGATATGCTATGCAAAGCGTGATGATTGGGGCCGGGGCCGTTATTGCTTCTTTCTTGCCGCAAATTTTAACGTACTTTGGCGTAAGCACAGAGGCTCCTATCGGGCATATCCCCGCTACGGTACGCTATTCCTTTTATATTGGCGCCGTTGTACTGTTGGTAGCCATTACCGCTACAGTCGTTACCACGCCGGAATATCCGCCCGCCAATATGGAAGAATTTAAATCCTTACAAAAAAAATCGTTTGATCCGCTCCACTCCTTAAAAGAAATGTGGACCGCCCTAATTACCATGCCGCAAACCATGCGCCGTTTGGCCGTAGTGCAGTTCTTTACGTGGGCCGCTTTTATGGTGATGTGGGTCTACTTTACCCCCGGGATTGCCAGCGGTGTTTTCCACGCGGTACCCGGTACCCCGGAATATGAAACCGCCGCCAACTGGGGCAGCAGTTGCTTTGGTATTTATAACGGGGTAGCCTTTGGGTTTGCCTTTGCGCTGTTGTGGTTGACCACTAAATTTTCGGCCAAGATTATTCACATTGTTTGTTTAACCATTGGCGGCTTAGGGTTAGCCAGTTTAGGACTTACCCTTTTTGGCGTACAATTTAGTAAAATGAGTTTGATTATACCGATGGTCTGCATTGGGATTGCATGGAGCAGTATTTTGTCCATGCCCTACGCCATGCTTTCCAACGCGCTACCGGCTGAAAAAATGGGTTTCTATATGGGCGTGTTTAACTTCTTTATCGTTATCCCGCAAATTTGTGTGAACCTGTTCTTCGGCCCGTTTATGAAACACGCGTTGGGCGGCAGCGCCATTGCAGCCGTAGGGGTAGGCGGATTGAGTTTGTTAGTGGCCGCCGCATTTACGCTGTGGGTGCAAGAACACCGCGCAGAACAAAAAGGGTAAAATTACATGAAACTGTCTTTTAATGTAAACTATAAAACAGTATGGGGCGAAACGCTCCATGCTGTTTTATATCGTGCGCACGCCGGTGCAAACGAAAACAAAATCAATATTCCCCTCTCCACCAAAGATGGCCAAAACTGGACAGGGCATATCCTCCTGGAATTTAATCAACCGATTGCCATGTCGTACCATTATGAAGTACGGCGCGACAAACAAGTAGTCCGCCGGGAGTGGAATTTGATTGCGCGTATTTTGCCGGTGGACCCGAAAATTACGCACTATACATTACAAGACACGTGGCGCGATTTACCGCGCGAATCCTGGTTGCAGACTTCGGCAATTACCGACGTATTTGTCAAACGTACCCGCCAACCGAACAAACCTTTTACCTTGTTTAACCGCACGCTGGTACTGCGTGTGGAAGCCGCCCAACTAATGGGAAACGAATCACTATGGATTGGCGGTTCCTCCAAAGAATTGGGCAACTGGGACCCGTCACACGCCAAAGCACTTACAGAAACGGAACCCAATGTGTGGACCGTCTCTTTAGATGCCGACCAACTGCCGGCCAAACTGCAATACAAATTTTTCATCCAATCCCCCAACGGGGTACGTTGGGAAGATGGCACCAACCGCACCTTACTGCGCCCAAAGTTAGAAACCAAAACTGTTTATGTATTGGAAGGACTGCGACCGCATTTTAAGGAAGAAAAACCTTTCCGCGCCGCCGGAACGGTCATCCCGGTATTTTCTCTTAAACGGGAAAACGGATGGGGCGTTGGCGATTTTGGCGACTTAAAACCGCTCACGGATTGGGCCGCTAAAACGCATCAAAAAGTGTTGCAATTTTTGCCGGTAAACGACACAATCCTCACGCATACCTGGCAAGATTCTTACCCGTATAATGCGGTCTCTGTGTATGCACTACACCCTTTGTATATCAACCTGGATGATTTACCCAAACCGGACGCAGAACAATACGCTAAATTTGACAAAAAACGCCAGGAACTTAACGCGCTACCCCAAGTAGACTATGAAGGCGCACTGCAATTAAAATTAGATTATCTGCGCGTAGTCTATCAAGCCCATGGGCAAGAAGCCTTAGCCACTGCGGCCTTCCGGCAATTCTTTGTGGCGCAGGTTCATTGGCTGCCGGCTTATGCCATGTTTAGCGTGCTGCGCGATAAATACCACACCGCCCACTTTGCCGATTGGCCGGAACATGCGCAATTTTCGTATGATGATCTGCTGGCATTTTGCGCGCCCAAATCGCCCAACTATGACCAAGTATGCTTTTGGTATTACGTGCAATTTATGTTGCATACGCAATTAGTCCAAGCCGCCCAGTATGCCCGGGAACACGGAGTTATTTTGAAAGGAGATATTCCTATAGGTATTTCGCCCGATAGCGTGGAAGCCTGGACGGAACCGTCGTTATTTCACTTAAACGCACAAGCCGGGGCCCCGCCGGATGACTTTTCGGCCACCGGGCAAAACTGGGGATTCCCCACCTATAATTGGCAAGCCATGGCCAAAGACGGTTACCGCTGGTGGAAACGCCGTTTCACACACATGGCCAATTATTTTGATGCGTACCGCATTGACCATATCTTGGGATTTTTCCGCATTTGGCAAATTCCTTTGCACAGCGTAGAGGGTCTGTTGGGGCATTTCACCCCGGCCCTCCCGTTTGACGCGGCGGAACTGGCTTCCCTTAAATTTACATTTAAGAAAGAGTATCTCTCCCCGCTGATTACGGAAGAATACTTGGCCGAAAAATTGGGTGATTTGGCCGAGCAAGCCAAGACACAATTCTTACAGAAAAACGCAAACGGCACCTACCAACTGCGCGAAGAATACAACACCCAACGCAAAGTACAAGCCGCTTTTGAAGGCAAAGATACGCCAAAGGACCTGCAACTTAAAAAAGGGCTCTTTGCGCTTATTTCCAATGTGCTCTTTGTAGCCGATGAGGAAAACCCGTCTAAATACCATCCGCGTATTGCGGCCCTTACCGACGGATATTTCAAAACCTTATCCGCCGACGAACAAGCCGCCTTTACGCGTCTGTACAATTACTATTTCTTCTCGCGCCACAATGATTTCTGGGCCCAAGAAGCGCTTAAGAAACTGCCGGATTTAACCCAGGCTACCCGCATGTTGGCTTGTGCCGAAGACCTAGGAATGATCCCCGATTGTGTTAAACCCGTCATGCAGCAGTTGCAACTTTTATCGTTGGAAATTCAACGTATGCCCAAGCAATTAGGCGCGACGTTTGATGACAGCAAGAAATATCCGTATCTTTCCGTGGCTACACCCTCTACGCATGATATGTCCGTCTTGCGGGCGTGGTGGCAGGAAGAACCGCAACGCACGCAGAAGTTCTATAACAACGTACTGGGTAAAAAAGGAACCGCCCCCAAAGAAGCCGATACCGAAATTTGCACGCAAATTTTGCGTATGCACTTAGCCAGCCCGTCTATGTTAGCCTTGATTGGACTACAAGATTGGACCAGCATGGACGCGGCCTTGCGCGGCAAAGACCCGCAAGCCGAACGCATTAACGTACCGGCCAACCCCAAACATTATTGGCGCTACCGGATGCCCATGACGTTGGAACAGTTGCTTGCGGCTGACGAGTTTAATGCCAAGTTGCAGCAAATGATTGATAAAAACAATCGCTAGACTAAAATTACTCATCTAAAAACCCTCGGTTAAAGCCGAGGGTTTTTAGTATGTACTTATTTTTTTACAAAGGGATATTCCCTTTATGCGGATTGCGTTTAGGATCGCGCTTGCCGACTAACACCTGGAAGGCGCGAATAATTTTATGGCGCGCCTGGGACGGTTCAATAACTTCATCGATAGAACCGTTGGTAGCGGCTTGGTAAGGCGAGGCAAATTTGTCGGAATACTCTTGCGTCATTTTTTGTTTGAGTTCTTCCTTCTTGGCTTCGTCCGTTTCTTTTTTAAGATCGCGCGAATACAAAATTTCTACTGCACCGCGCGGCCCCATGACTGCAATTTCCGCTGACGGAAACGCAAAGTTAAAATCGCCGCGTAAATACTTGGAACCCATGGCAATATACGCCCCTCCGTACGCTTTGCGTAGTACGAGTGTTACCTTGGGAATAGAGGCTTCCGCATAAGCGTAAAGGAGTTTAGCCCCGTGGCGAATAATGCCCCCGTGTTCCTGTGCCACGCCGGGCAGATAGCCGCCCGTGTCCACCAAGGTTAACAGCGGAATATTAAACGCATTTAAGAAACGGATGAAGCGCGCGGCTTTGTCGCTGGCATCACAATCCAGCGCGCCCCCCATGACCGCCGGGTTATTAGCCACAACGCCTACCACGCGGCCCCCTAAGCGGATAAATCCAATCACTACGTTTTTAGCAAAATTTTGGTGGATTTCAAAAAAGCCGAAATCGTCCGCCAACCGCCAAATGACATGCTGGATACGAAACGCTTTTTTAGGATCCATTTCGCACACCCGTTCCAAAACGGTAACGGGGCGGCTGATTAAGTCGCTCGTGGTTTGCAAGGGCGGGTTTTCTTCGCAGTTTTGCGGCAGGAAGGAAAGCAGTTCCCGCACTTGGCGGAAACAATCCTGCTCGGACTTAGCCACAAACTGGCACACGCCGCTTTTTTCACTATGCGGCACACTGCCCCCTAACGTGTCAAAGTCCACTTCTTCGCCGGTGGCGGCTTTGACGGCACCCGGCCCGGTAATAAACATATGGCTGATGCCTTCTACCATAAAGATAAAATCCGTCAGTGCCGGGGAATACGCTGCCCCCCCTGCACAAGGGCCTAAAATGATAGAAATTTGCGGAATAATACCGGAGGCTTTGACGTTGCGGTAGAAAATTTCCCCAAATCCGTTTAGGCTGTCTACGCCTTCCTGAATACGCGCACCGCCGGAATCCAACAACCCGATAACCGGAATCTTGGCGTCAATGGCGCGGTCCATAAGCGCGGCAATTTTCTGCGCGTGCGCTAACCCCAGCGAGCCGCCCAGTTGCGTAAAATCTTGCGCATACAAGGCCACTTCGCGCCCGTTGATGCGGCCAAACCCGGTGATGACACCGTCGCCTTTGATATGTTTGTCTTTAATACCAAAGTCACTGCACGAGCTTTCCATCAAACTCTTAATTTCAATAAAACTGTCTTTATCTAATAAATAGGAAATACGTTCCCGCGCGGTCATCTTGCCCTTATCGTGCTGGGCTTTGATGCGTTCTTCGCCGGCACCTTTGAGTGCATCTTGGGAAATTTGGCGGAATTTTACCAATTTTTCCGGCGCAGGCTCATTAGAAGGTTTATCAAGTCTGGGGTCTTCAAATAGTTCATTCATAAGTCCCTCCAAAGTATTACTTATATTTTACTAAATATAGAGGAACAACAAACAAACTTAATTAGGAACAGTTGGGCACTGCTGCGGAGTGAGCCCCCACCAAAGCGGGTTGATTGAATAGAAAAATGAGCATACATACGCATACTAAAACGTGTTGCGTTAATCCGGTAAGGAGCAAGACCCATGAAGGTGTATTTACGCTAACAAACACTGCAGGAGCCCAGGAAATAAACACACTTATAGAAGCAAACACCATCCATATCGGCATATAGTCCAAGAGTATTTTTCCCCCCTGACGGATAATTCCTCTACTGGTTTTTGTTAACACAAAACCGACGGATAATACCAGGAAAAAAATCTCCCAACATACCGTATAGATACTACTTAGCAAACTAGCAGACATAAAAGAAGGTACTAGCCATAATACCGAAAATGATTGGGCCCAACATAGACTAATTGCCAAAATAACGCCTACAAGGGCCTGCCATTTTAATAGGGTTCCCACCGCACGCAAAAGCACCCACACTCTATTTTCCCCTTGCGTTGAGTGCGAAGCAATTTTATTGAGCAATATATACATTAGCCCGAAAAAGATAAAATCTATCCCGGCCGTTACAAACACCAGATAGAGGGCAATCAATACTTTCTGTACCATGTGATATACCATATTATGCGAAGAGAAAAAGGGAACCAACGGGGATAATACCTGTCCCATCAGTTGGCCGAATAGAACAGAAGAGAACTGCAGCCATATAAAACTGGCTACAGTTGTTCCCAACAACAAGATGCCTAACACTTTTAAAGGTGGAAACACGTAATTTTCAAAATCAAAGTTCATATTGTTTAACTGTTTTCTTCCTCTCTACACAGATCTATGGTTTCTTCCTTCCAAAAAATCTAGCAAATATTCCACCTGAAGACCCTACCGATTGTTGCCACCGTTGTCCATTGGCCATTTTTGTAGCTGTTTCCTCGATATATCGCCGTGCATCTCCAAAGACACGTGCGCTTTCTTCGGTAAAATTAGATCCTCGGGAAACTCCAAAACGCGAAGTTGACTTAATTTTTTGATATCTAGCCATCGCTCCATTTATTTCTGCACTACTTGCATTTTGTATATCGTACAAGGCCTCTATTTCCTCAGCTAATGGACTTCCTTCACTTCTTGCTCTCCACAATGCCTGTTCAAGTGGGTTAAACGGCTCTCCTTGTAGATATCCTCGCACATAAACGTTTCCTTTACCAATCTGCTCAGTAAGCACATCAATTTGATGCACAGCAATAGATCTTTCCGCGCTACCTCGGCCAGCTGCTTTACCTGCCATAGCACCAACTAAATTCTCTTGTTGGCGTCCCCCCGCGTGTACATATACATTAATGCCTTCTCTCTTCACTTTGGGTAATGCTTCAAATTCTTGCATGAATTGCCCAGAATGGCAAGCATCTAACTGCAAGTTCACTTCCGGGGTGCCAGTGGTTCGGCGTAACTGCTGCAAGTCATCCACTAGTTCGCTAGTATTAACCCGTGTACTATTATTCAGTCCACGTGAGGGAAAATAAAAATGTCCTGCTGAATCAATTTCACCATGTGCAGTAATTTTCACAAGTATCGGCTTATCCGTGCGTTCCGCTACCCTAAAGGCCTTTTGCAAATCACTTCTGGCAAATCCTCCTTTTGGCTCGCCCACAATCGTTGGAATGAATCCTTTTGCTTGTCTTGCACCAAAGGATGACGTAAAGTATGGCTCTAATCCGGCCCCTTCCACATAGAATGCGTGTTCTGTGGCGGCAGGAGAACGAAGTAAAATAGAGTGTTTTTGAAATTCTGCGGAACTTTGCAGTGCATTCCAGTCATTGACCTGTTCTAGCGTCAATTGACTAAAATATCGCTCAGCTTCTTCTACCCGCGCACGTTGTGCAGCAGTAAGAGGCAGATTGGATACCTCATTCAAGTTTTCAGAAATGCTATCAAAAACTTTTTTCCGATCTCCCTTCATTTGGCTACTAAGTCTAGAAACATTATCAGAGGCAGCCCGACCAGCAACGGATCTTCCACGGGCGGTCTGTTCAGCAGTAGCGCTTTCCGCGGCAGCTCGTTCCGCAGCGGCGCTTTCACGGGCCGTTTGAGCGGTAGTTTCCCCTCTTTCTCCCAATCTAACTTCTCTCAATCCAGCTTCCTCAGGAGCCACATTGGTTTTGGCAACTGGACGCTTGGGCGTTTGTCTTATAATTTCAATACCAGGGTTAGGGTGATCTAATGCAAACATTTCTTTTCTATATTTAAACGAACGGGTAGCCCAAGCTCGTGTATCAGCTTCACTAGCGCTGGCCACAATCTGTCCATATTCCTTTTCCGAAATGATCTGTTTGGCAACACTTCCATCTTCTTTAATAAAATAAGCCATGCGATGGGAAGAATCCAAGGATTCAGCTTTGATTAAATTGGACGGCCCAATTGCACTTGCCGTTTTACGCTCTGCTTTTACCGCTTTATAAGCATCCCCAAGCCCGGCAAATGGATTAATTTGAGGTTTCCCAGGCATAATGCCTACTTTTTGGGCTTGTGCGGCTTGTTGATCCCACCATCTTGAGAAAGCTTTCTTAATATCTTCCGCTTCCCCTTTGACACGTTGCATGGCAGAGGGTTTTGCTGACGGACTTAAATCAGGTTTTGGAGCCGTAGGATTGCCCAAGCGTTCGGCGGCCGTTTGGGGCTGGCTTGCTCCCGCTTTAGCTTGTTGCACCTGCTTGTCCAAGGGGCCCGTTACATTTTCTTCGGCTTGAGCAGGGTTATTCCCGGTTCTGGGGGTCGGCTCTGTCCCTTGTTGGCTCGGTTTTGCCACCGGTTTACCGGTGCTACCGGATTCGTCCGGCTTGGAGGCTTCGCCCCTCCCTGTTTTACTCGTTTTGCCTGTTTTGCCGGGTTCAGCGGGTTTAGCAGCTGATTGGCTCCCTCGGGATGTCTTTGAAGTCTTGGTCCCTTTGCCCGCCCGGGTAGCTGTTTTTTCTGTTCTGGCAGCAGTTACCGTCGTCTTCTCTACCTTAGCAACACCTTTCCCGGTCTTTGCCACGGAAGACGATTTTTTAAACAAAGTAGCGGCTCCCTTGCCCAAAAATTTTCCCCTACTAACCAAATAACTACTGGCAGTATATATAGACCGGCCCAACGCCGGTAGAGATACAACCATACTCGGAGCAGAAAAAAGGATAATCGCCATATCTGCATATTGCCCCGCATCTTTCCATCCCATCACTGTTTTGTAACGTTCTTTTGCCACCTGGAATTGCTTAGTCTCAGTTGATAGACGGCGTTCTTTTTTGCCACTCAGTGCATTCATATAATCAACTGCAATATTGGTAACGTGTATTTCGGTTCCTGCGTTTAAATCCCACATATCTTCTTTCACAAAAATACCGCGAACCAAGTTATAGAAACTTTCCGCACTCATACCATCCGGAATAATGGACCGAGGATTACCGGTAGCCCCTTTCAAAATACCTATCACGACCGGCCAATGCCCCTCATAAGATACGGCCCATCGCGTGTCCGGAGCCGGAGCCGCCGGTGCTACCGCCCCACTTGTAGTAGTGATGCGTTGCGGTTGAACTTTCCGCGGAGCTGTCCTGGCTTTTTGGTAAGTATTGACCTCTTTCATAATGTTTTTAGCCAGCGTTCTGGCGTCCGCATTTCCTTCGGCCGCCCTTTTGCCAATAACAAAACCCACATCTTCAAATGTATTTGCATTCGGATACTGAAAGGCAGGATTGTTATAGGGGTACTTATACCCTTGTTCCTGAGCCGCCAGCGTATCTAAATAACTAAAATCCTTATTCACAGAATTGTAATACCGGAATGCTTGCGGCTCCCCTGCTTCATTGGCTACGACAAGCCCCAAACCCACAAGTCCCTCAACACTTGGGATAATATTCGCTAGCCCTATTTTAGATTTTGACGTTTTGGCAAGAAAAGTTTCAATGTCCTTCCAGGCGTTTGTAGAGTTCAAGGTAACTAGCGCAATAATGGCTCCTTGCACTACCATATTTTTGTCATCAGAATTCCATTTCTTGGTAAGAACTTCGTTGGCAGTTTCCCGTACCATCTTGGAAGAAAACTTTATTTTTTTGTCTTTGAGCTCGGCATGCGCCAAAAGAGCAAGCCCCATCAGGGCCGCCATTTCTTCACTACAATAGTTGGTGGATTTACCGGGACCGCGTGATTTTTCTTTTTTTCCGCATGTACTTGGCAAGGCTACACTGCGGAAATACTTTCCTAGTCCTATAATGTCTGAGTCGTAATAAGCCCCCCATTGAGCTATTAACTGCAACATCTTCGCGGCCTCTCCCTTTAAAGGGTACCAATCGGTTTTTACGTTGTATTCTTTATCGGAGCCCCACGTTCTTTCCGTCTTGCGGTCAGAGTATAGCCACGGATCTTTGGTGCTGGCACTCGAAACTATCATGTGCAATGCCCCTTGCGCAAACGCCGTAGCATCCATGCACACCATATCATTGTTGACTGCCCGCCCGCTGGCTGATAGGCAAACCTGTTCTTGCGTAGGATCTTCGGCATTGGCGGCCTTTTCCAAGATGCCTAACACGCAATCTACGCCATAACAGTTGGCCTTCGCCAATGCAGCCCCTTGTTGCACCCAATAATCAGGTTGCTTTTGTTGTGCTTGATCAACTTGCTTTCTTACCTGGGCGGAAAGCCCCCCAGAGTTGTCTTTCTTTTGGGACGCGGTGGATTTCTTTTTGGTGGAAGCTTTCTTCTGCGTAGAACTTTTCTGTTGGGCAGACGTATTCTTCTTTCCAGAACTTGATTTCTTCGTCTGGCCAGCATACAACGGAAAACCTTGGTTTGCTAAAAAAGCCAAAGACAAACACAACGAAATAAATTTCTTCGCTACTAACGACATAAATTCCCCCAGTTTAGCGGGCAATATAGGCACACTCCCGCTAAAAGGAACTATACCTATAGTATATTCATAAAAAACGAACTGTCAAGACCCAAAAGCAGCCTTCTTCCGCTATACAATATTATCCTACTCACTAAAGGCCACAGAAAATTGAAACTGAGGCAGTAAATTAGGCAAAGAAGTTAACACAATATGCGGGGAGCCTAAACTTTCATAAATCTGCAAAGCACGGTTAAAAAACTGCGGGGTTCCGTTCACACAGCGAACGTCAAAACTGTTAATAGCCAGCCCTGTACCCAGCAGTTTTACAACGGCTTCCTTCTGCGTCCATAACTTGGTTAAAAAAGCATCCCCCTCGCCGGTCAGTTCCGTCGGGTGAAAAAAATCGGTTTTCCATGCGTTCATACGCGGGGAAATCTTTTCCAAATCAATGCCAATATATTTGTGTGTCGGCGCAAGGGCGGCTACCGCAAAACCCTGGCTGTGCGTAATGCTAAACGGGAGCGTGCTTTGTTTACCGTCAAGTAACAGTTGCGGCTTGCCGCTTTGTGCTTGCGGCAATACCTCTACTGCATGTAGGGGCACGTGTTCATAGGCACTTATCAGTCGTTTTAACGCAACCCGGCCCCCAAGCCATTCGGTCTTACGTTTAGGGAGTTTTAGCGTTTGAAAGAACGCGTTTTCCCGTTCGCTTAACACCGATAGGGCCGGGGGCAGGTTTTGTAAATCAACAACTTCTAACTGATAGGTCATTATTGACCAATCGCCCGGTAACCGTGAATTTCCACCCACACGTTACCTTGTGCGTCAAACACGTAGGCATCATGCAAGGTTTTGCCGTCAGCGGTAGTTCCTTTATTTACACCGTACAGATATAACCGTGCCGGCGGTAATTGATTGTTCAGCACGGCTACTTCGGCAATTCCATCCGGTAACGTCATTTTGTGCGCTACCGTCATATCTTGGAACCCGCAGCACTGGAACGCCGCTTCAATGAGCATCGGGTTGGCTAGGAGCGTGCGCGGAGCATCCGTCCATTGAGGAGCAGGCGTTGTATTGTAAATGGCTAAAGATTCTTGCTCATTGACCCGCAAAATGCCGCCTAACACTTGGAAGGAAGGCCCATGGAAATATTTTTGGTAAATTTCCGCCGGGGTTACTTGTAGTTGGGCTTCCAACCCCGTCATGGCTTGCGCTTTGACTTCGTCCCACGTGGACACAAAATCCGTCATTGTCTTAGCCACAAAGTGGCGGCGGGTATTGCCCATTTTTACCCCTTTGCTGTTAATAAAGTCGGACTCAATTTCCATATCCACATTATCGGCGGTGGCTTTGCCAATGACACGCACCGCTTGCGGACGATTGCGCAGCAATTTGATAGGCAAATAGAAATGCACATCTTTCAAAGCGCGCGTGACGTCACCCGTTAAAGCGGTAGCCGTTTCAAAGAAAGTTTCCAACCCCATGACCCCCGGCACATACGGAGTGCCTTCAATAGCATGGTCTGCCAAGTAAGGGTCCGAAGTCAAATTAAATTCTTTTTCGACGTGGATTTCAGCTCCTTTCGTCAACGATTGGATAACCCCTAAAAAATGCGTGGCTTTAGCGGCATCTGGGCCGGTAGTCACCCGGGCTGGGGCCGGCTTGGGCGCGGCGACGGGCGTTTGCACCGTAGACGGGGCCGGTTTGACCGCCGGAGTTACCGGCGTTGTAGGAGCGGCAGATCCCCCTTTGGGGGTATCATCTACATCCTTACCGAAATCGGCCGCAGAGCCGATTTCGTCCCAGTCAAACTTTAATTGGTGGTCCCAGTCTAAGCGGCCCAAAGAACCGGTCAAAATAATTTCCGGCACTTGACCATATACAATTTCATCTAAGAAAATTTGCATACCGTCTTCAGGGTCTACAAAGTCCACCCCGTTAGAACGCAAGAAGGTTTCCACCCCCGCACGTACGCCCATACCTACATTTTTGTAAGCACTCATGGCGATACTGACAGCGCGGTACCCTTGGTTGGTTAAACTAAACGCAGACTTGGCCAAATAGTCATTGGCGCTGGCGTAATCGCTTTGGCCCAAGTTGCCGTACTTCCCGGCAATAGACGAGGCAAAGGCGAAGAATCCGTCATCACGCACAATGTTATTGGCTAAGAAACTGCCAAAACTGGTGGCTTTAACGTCAAAGATGCGGTAATACTCCGCGGGGTCTTTGTCGTAAATGAGTTTGGAGCGTTCCAACCCGGCAAAGTGAATCAGTCCGTCCACACGCCCGTTTTTGGCTTTAATTTTGGTGCAGACTTCTTTGACCATGGCGGCGTTAAGCACGTCGCAGTGGTAGTATTCCACTTCGCTACCCAGTTCGCGCAGTTTTTGCAAGTTATTGTAAAGCGTAATGGAATCTTTCACGCGGCCAAAAGCACGTTCCAATAATACCGGCGTGGCTTTTTGCGTGGGATCGGCTTTTAAGTCCTCCCAGATTTGCTTTTTGAGCGCGGCCAGTTCGGCTTCGTTCATAGAGGCCCACAACGGCGTTTTTTCTTGGATTTCAATAATATCCAGTACAATAATTTTGCTGTGGTACTGGGCGGCAATCTTTTGAGATAGCATAGCCCCGATGCCGCGGCCCGAACCGGTAAAGATAATCGTTTTGCCCGCTAAATCAAAGTGTTTCACGCGGCGGTCTAACCGGGTTGGCAAGGACAGGATGGTAGAGCGTACCCCGTCGCGCGTACCAATCATTAGGCGCATATCTCCGTGGAGCACTTCGTCCATCGTCTTTTGAGCCATTTCATCCGGCGTAGCGGTCGGTTCAAAGTCCATTAGTTTACTAATAGCCCCCGTGCGTTCATACACGTCTTTGCGGAAACAAGTGGTTCCGCCGCATAACGCACCGACAATCGGGTTAAATTCGTCCTTGGTGTAATAGCCAAAGTTTCCGTCTACTTTGGTATTTACCGCAAAGAACGTATCCGCATCCGTGCGGTTGGCAAGGCCTTTTTCAAATACGCGCAAGGCAATAAATAGCGGCATGACGTATTTGGTCAGTTCGTTATGAGGACTTAATTTTTTGTCAAACTTTTTGACCGTGGCCCCCAAGAGGTACACAATCCCTTGTATATTCGGATCTTCTTGTGCGTACGCTTTCAAGGCCGATTCCGTTTCCTCGTAGGATTCCCAATTCATAATGGTCGTGTTTTTGCTACGTGTTTTAAGTGTAGTAAACACGTGGAATTTCACGCCCAATTCTTTGCATTCTTCCTGATAGGCTTTAATCAGTTGGGAATTATCGGCAAAGATTAGCACCGTGCGGTCTTTGGATAAGCGACGTTCGTGACGCTGCGTCAACGGAGCGTCCGCTACCGTGGTTACATAACGTAGTTTCTTCTCGTGGCAGTGTTCGCCTTGATAACCTTCCCGTTCCGGGCGTTCGGCAAGTGAAACGCGTTGCTCAATCGGCGCGGTGGGGTTGGTAATCAGGGCGTCGGCTTTCGGCGCATCTACGTGCTCCGCCACTATGTGAGTCGGTTGTTCTACCAGTTTATGTTCCGGCAAAGCATGGCTCGGCTCAAACGTTTTTGCCGGGGCCGGCTGGGCCACAGGAGTCGGCGCAGGTTGCGCCACAGGGGCGGGTTGCGCGGCCGGAGTGGCTACTGCAGCCGCCGGTTTGCCCGCATTGGCTAATACAAAGTTAATGCAGTGGCGAATCGTAGGATAATCTTTGAGTTGGATGCCTTCTTGTTGCGCAATACCGTAATGTTCGCGCATACCGGCAAACAGTTCGGCTTGTTTAACAGTGTCAATGCCCAAGTCGGCTTCCATATCCAGGTCTAGTTCCAGCATATCTTCCGGGTAACCGGTTTTCTCGGCTACCATGCTCACCACTTCTTTGGTTACCGTGGCTTCATCTAAATGAGTTGCTTTCGGCGTAGCCACCGGAGCCGGTTGCGTGACGGGCGCAGGAGCCGGAGTTGCGACCGGAGTCACCACCGGAGTCGGTTGCGCGATAGGCGCAGGTTGGGCGACAGGCGCAGGTTGAGCGGCCGGTTTGCCCGCATTGGCTAATACAAATTTAATGCAGTGGCGAATCGTAGGATAATCTTTAAGTTGGATGCCTTCTTGTTGCGCAATACCATAATGTTCACGCATACCGGCAAACAGTTCGGCTTGTTTAACAGTGTCAATGCCCAAGTCGGCTTCCATATCCAGGTCTAATTCCAGCATGTCTTCCGGATAACCGGTTTTCTCGGCTACCATGCTCACCACTTCTTTGGTTACCGTGGCTTCATCTAAATGAGTTGCTTTCGGCGCAACTACTGGAGCAGGTGCGGCTACTGGTGCCGGAGCGGGTTGAGCGACCGGAGTTACCACCGGAATCGGCTGTGCTACGGGCGCGGGTTGAGCCGCTGGAGCAGCCGCCGGTTTGCCTGCATTGGCTAATACAAATTTAATGCAGTGGCGAATCGTAGGATAATCTTTGAGTTGGATGCCTTCTTGTTGCGCAATACCATAATGTTCACGCATACCGGCAAACAGTTCGGCTTGCTTTACGGTATCAATACCCAAATCGGCTTCCATATCCAGGTCTAATTCCAACATGTCTTCCGGATAACCCGTTTTTTCTGAAACCATGTTTACGACTTCTTTGGTTACTGTGGCTTCATCCAATGCCACCGCTTTTGCAGTGGCTATAGGCGCCGGTGCCGGTTGGGCTACAGGCGCAGAAGTTACCACCGGAGTCGGTTGTGCTACGGGCGCAGGTTGGGCTGCCGGAGTGGCTACTGCAGCCGCCGGTTTACCCGCATTGGCTAATACAAATTTAATGCAGTGGCGAATCGTAGGATAATCTTTGAGTTGGATGCCTTCTTGTTGCGCAATACCATAATGTTCACGCATACCGGCAAACAGTTCGGCTTGCTTTACGGTATCAATACCCAAATCGGCTTCCATATCCAGGTCTAGTTCCAGCATATCTTCCGGATAACCCGTTTTTTCTGAAACCATGTTTACTACTTCTTTGGTTACTGTGGCTTCATCCAAGGCTTTGGCCGGAGCAGGAGCCGAAGTTACCGCCGGGGCCGGCTGTGCCACGGGCGCAGGTTGGGCAACAGGAGCCGCGGCGTGAACCGTATTTACTTTATCTACAAACGCTTGCGAACCTTCCATCACCAACGCCGGTTTTACCCCATGTTGGTAATTGTCTTTAATGCGTAGCGTATTTTGTACCACTTCCAGCACAGGGCTTTGCTGACCGGAAATAGTTTTCAGCCAGGTTTCGTGCGCCGCTTGATCGCAAATACGCGGCTCTCCTTCTTGCCAGGCTTTTTCTAAAAGGGTCATCCCCAATTGGCTACCGAAACCGGCAGCCAAACGTAATGCATACTTAAAATCGTAATGGCCCCCTTTGCTAAGCGTAATACCAGCAAGTTCCGGGTCGGCTTCTTTGAAGTTAGCAATCGGCGGCACGAGCCCCGTATTCAAACAGCGCACCGCAATGGCGTCTTCCAAGCCGGCACCCATAGAGTGGCCGGTAAATCCTTTGGTATTACTTACAATGACATGGCTTACGTCTGCGCCAAAGGTAGATTTCAACGCATAGGCTTCCGCGCTGGCAGAGCCGCCGCGGGCCGGGGTATACGTTTCGTGCGAGATGAAGACGAGTTGCTTGGCAATATCGCTGCGGTTCAGGTTGTAATCTTTTTCCGCCTTGGAAACTAAGCGGTTCATCACGTGGGCCACGTGGCCTACATCCAAGCGCGTTACATGGAAACCGCTGTTGGCAATTTCTGTTTCCAAAAGTTTGGCCAGCGGTTTCATGCCGCGTTTGGTCACTTCGCTTTCTTCTTCTACAATCAAGGATACCGCGCCCATCCCCACAATCATACCATTGCGGCGACGGTCAAACGGTAAGGCGGCTTTGGTAACGTCCGCTTCTGTAGTAGCGGCACCCGAAGCGAGGAACGCCGTCAAAATCCATTCGTTCACGTTATCGTTGGTAATATCGTCGGCACTGATGACAATGACGCGTTTGCAACGGCCGATACGAATCCAGTCTTGCGCCACGGAAATGGCTTGCGCTGTAGAAGCACAGGCCGCACTCATAGCGGTGGCCGGTCCACGGGCGCGAATCCACTGGCAGAAGTGCGAATGGGCAATAATAATTGTTTTTAAGATAAATTCGGAGGTAAACGCCTGCGGTTCAATTTCTTTATCTTTGAAGTTTTGTTGATACCAGGCTTCCATTTCAGCCTTCAAAGCCGGGTCCGTAATTTGTGCCATAAATTTATCGCAAAACGCGCGTACTTCTTTGGCTGTTTTGTTATTTAATAGGCCTTCTACCCGTTTGGTTAAGTCCCCCATCATGCTGTTAGCCACGGGGAACGCCGAGGTGAAGATGACCCCGGTTTCGTCAATCATATCTGCGGGCAGCCCCCAGCGATCCGGCAAGTAACCGCCAGTGGAAGTGGGTTTATAATAAAGGACCAGCGGGATACCGGCATCTTTCAAAGCCAGCATACCGGCCGCAATGGCTAATTGGAAAGAACGATCCATAGATTTGACCCACTTAGCCGGCAGACCAAATTCTTTTTCCAAATCAAACGCACCGCCACGCGCACATAATTTAATGGCTTGCGAAGCGGATGTTAAACGTTCAATGCGGTGATTCCCATCCGGTGATTTAATGACAAACTCTACATGTTTATCAATTTGTTTTTGTTGGGTTTCACTGCTTACGGGTTCAATCATGTTGCGACCCGAAAGGATTTCGTCTAGTACACCTTCGCGGAAAATTTTGTCCCAGCTGCCAGGGCCGCCGGCGGCAATCCCGCTAATTACAATCGATTTTTTCATAAATTCGTCTTCTTCCTCCGTTTCCGGGCACGCAGTAGCGGCCGGGATTTGTTTGCCTTGCGCTTGAATTTCAGCAGACGCGTTGGATGTAACCCAGTTTATAAAAGCCGGGTTAAAGGTATGGTTGTCGCCATACATATCGGTTCCCGTCCAGTCAATATGAATACCGGACGAAATCAGGTTGGCAAACAAGTCATTAAATTCCACAATTCCCCCTTTCTTGGGGTGGTTGGAAGCCACTACCTTAATGTCTTTTTTATCAGCTAATGTATTAGTGGCTAAGGCAGAAAGTACCCGTTTAGGCCCGCACTCCACAAACAAGCGCACGCCGGAATCATACGTGGTCTTTAACTGTTTAATCCATTCTACCGAGTGGGAAATCTGCGTGACCATCAAGTCTTTGATTTTCTCCGGGTCGGACGGATAGAACTCCGCCGTTACGTTGGTGGTAATCGGCATCTTAGGCGAGTGAAAGGTAAGCGTATCTAAGAAAGCACGATACTGCGGCATGGCCGGGCGTACAATAGCCGAGTGGAACGCATGAGACACCGGGATTTGTACCGCTTGGATCCCCATAGCGGTAAACATTTCAATCGCCTCGTCAACGGATTTGCTGGCCCCGGCAATAACAGTCTGCGTAGGACAGTTTTTATTGGCTACGGCTACATACCCACTCACGCGGGAAAGTTCCGGCTCAACTTTTTCCACAGGGGCGGCAATAGAAGCCATTTTCCCGTTATCTTCTACGCGGATTTCACTCATTACTTTGCCGCGGGTGCAAACGGCTTTAAGACCGTTTTCAAAATCAAAAATACCTGCGGCTACCGCAGCGGCATATTCCCCTAAACTATGCCCCATCACTACATCCGGCTTAATGCCGAAAGAGGACAAGAGCCGCATCATGGCAATATCGGCTGTTAAGACGGCCGGTTGTGTCATTTCCGTCCTTTTGATGGCGGCTTCACGCTCGGCAAGTTGTTCTTTGGTTTCGCCGGGTTTGCTCCACAAGGTTTCGGTTAGCGTTTGTCCGATAATATGGGTGAGCAAGCGGTCGGCTTCGTCAAACGTATCTTGTACAATCTTATATTTGGAAGCCAAGTCCTTCATCATATCTACATATTGAGAACCTTGCCCCGGGAACATAAAACAAACTTTCGGTTTAATTTCCGACGGAGTGAAAGGATAAATCCCTTTCATGCGCAGATACAACGATTCGGTGGTCCATACGTCTTGCTTAGCGGCAATTTTTTGGAAGAACTCAATTTTTTCTTTGAGTTTTTCCGGTGATTCCACATTGATAGTCACCGCAAATTTGCGGGGTTTGGCTATATGGTTTTTGTAAGAAATACTGGGAAGATAAGACGGATCCAATACAACCGCTAAAGCAGCCGTATTAAGCACCTGATTTAATTCTTCCTTTGTGTCGGCCGAGAACGTAAGCACATCACTTTGGATTTTTTCACCCGGCACGTGTAACGTATAAGTTGCGTTAGTGGGGACTGCTTGGGTTTGCGGAGCTGCCGCAGGAGCACTTGGCACCGGAGCGGCGGCTTGCGCCGCAACCGCTGCCGGTTTATGCAGTAAAGTATCGTTCATTTCTTCCATAGCCACGTGGAAGTTCGTTCCGCCAAACCCAAAGGCGGACACGTTAGCACGACGGATTTTTCCTTCCGGCCAGGCTTCTGCCTTGGTAATGACGCGGAACGGACATTTGGCCCAATCTACAATGGGGTTGGGCGTTTCAAAATTTACAGAAGGCGGCAATACTTTGTGATATAAGGCCAGTGTAGTTTTAATTAACGCCGCAATACCGGCCGCCGCTTTGGCATGGCCGATTTGACTTTTGACACTGCCTAAGCCAATGCTACCCGGTTTGGCATACGGGCCGAACAGTTCGGTAAGGGCTTCCAACTCCACCGCATCCCCTACGCGGGTGCCTGTACCATGCGCTTCCACCAGGCCGATTTCCGCCGGGGTATATTCCACTTGTTCAAAGGCTTTTTCAACCGCAATTTTTTGTCCTTTGGGGTTGGGCGCGGTAATACCTTTGCCTTTCCCATCCGAAGATGCCCCTACGGCGCGAATTACCGCATAGACGCGGTCGCCATCTTTAACCGCATCGCTGAGGCGTTTCAAAATCACCATGCCCGCCCCTTCAGCCATGACAAAACCGTTGGCACGCGCATCAAACGGATATGAACCTGTTTCAGACAAAGCACCGATTTTGCAGAATTTGATATACGAGGCAGGTGCCATCATTTGGTCCACCCCCCCGACAAGGGCCATGTCAAAATTCCCCATCCGTAGCCCGTTAATGGCCTGATCAATGGCCGCTAACGAGGTAGCACACGCGGCATCTACGGTAAAGTTCGTGCCATGCAAATCAAATACGTTGGCCACACGGCCCGCAATTACGTTTGCCAGTTCACCGGGCATGGAATCTTCGGTCACGGGCATAAAGTTCGCACGCACCCCTTCTTCCATTTCGTTAATAAGTTGTTGCCCCGTGGCCGGCGGCAGAGATTGATACGTAGGTGTTTTCTTTAAAATTTCATAATAGACCGGACGATTTAAGCGCAAGTTAGATTTATCGTTTTTCATACCGCCCATGGAATTGCCGATAATCACCGCCGTACGGTTGCGGTCAAATTCCTTTTTGTCATACCCCGCATCTTCTAATGCCATGTGGGCAGTTTCAATGGCAAGGTGTTGGATTGTATCCATTTGTTTGGCGATTTGCGGCGGGATGCGGTATTTTAACGGATTAAATTTGAAAGACTGCGGAATAAACCCGCCAATTTTAGAATAGAGTTTATCTTCCGCTTTATGATCTGGGCTATAGTAAAGGTGCCAATCCCAGTAAGAGGCAGGTATTTCAGTAATGCAGTATTTACCAGTTTGAATATTGTTCCAGAATTCGTCTTTGTTTAATGCTCCGGGCATGATAGCACCGATACCTACAATGGCTATCGGCTCTAGGTTTTTGTTTGTCATTATGTCTCCTAACGCGGGCTCTTTACCCTACGTATCTCTATATATATATTTTAGTAAATTTGCAAATTCGGCTGAAATTTTTACACAAAACTCCTTGACAAAATTTAATTTCCTTTGTTAGATTTAATGCAAAATTCGGCTCAATTTTGCATCCGTCGTCGGTTGTAGGAGGTGGAACCTCTTTGTTAAACTGTAAAAATACAGGTAATTTTAAAATTAAAAATATTAAATTTGCGCCCGGTTTTGCTTTTACTAACTCAGCCAAACGGGCCCTGTTGCAAAAAAATATGCTTAAAAATTAGACAAATAATTTTTTATGGTATTTTTTGGAGCCACAAAAAAATCCCTTCAGGCATACTGAAGGGATTTAGGACAAGGTGTTTTAATTCTTAAAATTTCAGTTCTTCTTCCGGCAGTTCCGGCACCGGCGCTTTGGCCTTGGGCATTTCTTCCGGCTGGGTAGAAACCGGCGCTTGCTCTTGGATGGGTTCATCCCCTTTGAGATGTTCCAACTCATCAATTACCCGTAGCAAGGTCGGTTGTAATTTATTTACATACTCTTGCTCAAACGTAGCAATGCGCGCCTCCAAACGGGCCACTTGTTTGGCCATATCGGACTCGTGCTTTTGGGTGGTTGCCTTAAATTCTTCTAATTGATAGTAAAGCGTTTTTACTTGCTCTTTCAAATCGGCCACTTCCAGTGCGGCAGGCGTTTGCGTGCCTTGTAAAAGCGCGGCCCGCGGCGCAAAGGTGGGCTCTTGCCCGATGGTTACCTGATTTAGACCCGCTACTTCTTCCAAATCGGCTTCGTCTTCCAAGGCCCCGTGATACTTGGCAATGAAGACAAAAAGCAAAATAAAACAAATGACAAAACCGGCAATTAGTAAAATTGATGTTGTTTCCATAGCATTATATTAGCATATTTTAAGAGCGCGTTTCATCTTTCTGTTTTTGAACAGGGGTTTGTTCATTCATAGGATTGAATTGTATCTTTTCTTCATCCAAATAAATCCGGCGGTAGGGTTCTTTGCGAAGGTGCGGAGCCTCATTGAAAGAACGGACCCACGCAATTACCCACCAAAGAGCCCAAACGACCACCACGCCTATAATGATTTTTCCCCAAACGGGGTGATGTGTATACCACTTACGGAACCAAAAGTAGGCTACAAGCCCCAAGAAGCCTAGCCCGAAAAAAACCCCTTGCATCCCCCGCATAGAGGCCCACCCAATCGGGTTTCCCCCCGTACGTCCGCGTACGGGAATAATAGGCAAAGACATCACTACCTGGGTTAGCGCGTTAAAAAACTTCATTTCTTTCTAGCCGGTTTAGAAGATTTGCGGTTTGTTTGTGCCGGAGCAGGGCGAATAAAAGAGCGGTGACTCACCACCACAAAGCATAGACCAAAAAGCACCAGGCCTACTAGCGCACATACCCCCAAACGCCACCCAGCGGAACTGGGCAACGGGCATAACCCGTAAAACAGGCCCCCCAGCAACATAAAAGCAATAAAATTGACAAGACTAAATTTGAATTCCAATTTCATTTTATCACCGTTCCCGTTTGGCCCGTTTGATAATACACAATGCGTATTTCTACGCCTTTTTCTTTGGCTAAGCGCACCGCATCCGGGTGGAGTACACTGGCACCGTTAAGGGCCAACTTATACATTTCATCAAAATCTAATACTTCATAACGCTGGGCTTTTTGGTTTTTATTAGGATCGTCGGAATAAACACCGTCCACGTCTTTAATCATTTCCACGTAGTCGGCCCCCAGTTTGTGGGCCAAAAATACGGCAGACACGTCCGACCCTCCCCGTTTAAGAGTAGTAATTTCTTTATCTTCGCCGATTCCTTGAAAGCCGGCCACAATCGGTACATGTTTGGCCTCAATTTCTTTGGCCAGACGGTCGCCTTTTAAGGTCAAAATGTCGGCCCCGTTATGGGTAGCAGTAGTCACTAGGCCGATTTGAGACCCTGTAAGTGAAACGGAGGGAATCCCTTGCGCCCGCAGAGCAATAGACAGCAAGGCCACACTCACCCGTTCGCCAGTGGTAATCAGCATATCCAATTCGCGCTTGTCGGGGTTGCGCGCAATACTAAAGGCATGGTCCAACAAAACATCTGTTAAATTTCCGTTAGCCGAAGCCACTACGACGGGAATCATACCCCGGTCCCAACGGGATTTAATCAGTTGAGCCGCCAGTAACAATTTTTGTTTGTTGGCCAGCGTATTGCCGCCAAATTTCATGATGCAAACGTTAGACATAGTTATTTTTTGACGGCCTTCATTTGTTTTTTCCACGCTTTTTTGGCCGCTTTTTGTTTTTTCTTAGCCTCGCCGGAGAGTAAATCATCCACGCGCTGCGCTTTTACGGCTTCTAAATTTTTTTCATCTTCTTGAATTTTCTTTTCCCAGTTATCCAAGTTGGCGCGTTCGGCGGCGATACGTTCCTTCATGTAGGCCAGTTGCGCGTCCACGTGCACACTGACTACTTGGGTCAGTTCTGCTTTGATGGCGGACTTTTCGTTGGCGGGAGCCTTCTTATATTTTTTAATCAGTTGTTTAATTTGTTTGCGGCGCGCCATAAAAGACGATTTTTCCGTGTTGGCCACAGTCACTTGCTTGTCTGCTTGTCCCTGCGGCTTTTTGGCATAAGATAAAGAACCTAACATCCCGATACAAAGTAGCAAAATCAATATTTTTTTCATATTCTTCTCCTAATCTAATGAGGTATCCTTCACGCCGGCTAACGCAAAACCGCGGGCCCGCAATTTGCACGAGTCACACTTGCCACACGGTTTATCCCCCCCGGCGTAGCAACTCCACGTTAGTTCAAACGGTACGTTGAGTTGGGCCGCCAAGCGGACGATATCTGTTTTGGACAAATACATCAGTGGGGCCAGCACTTCTATCCCTTCTGTTACCCCTTTTTGAGTTCCTTGATTGAGGGCTTGGGCGGCGGCTTTGTAAAAATCGGGTGTACAATCCGGATACCCCGAAAAATCCACTGCATTGGGCCCGGCAATAATAGCATCCGCGTCTACACTATCTAACAAAGACCCGGCCATGGACAAAAATAGTAAGTTTCGCCCGGGCACATAAGTAGAAGGGATTTGGTGCTTTTCAATTTCCGTCAGGGGCTGATCCGGCAATACTTGGGAAGCATCCACCAAGGAACTGCTTGCCAGCCACGGTAAACAAATGTCAATAAAATGCGTTTTAACCCCTAACTTAGCGGCAATTTGTTGGGCCGATTGAATTTCGCGCGCGTGGCGTTGCCCGTAGGTAACGGTTAGCGTTTCACACGTATATCCTTGGGCAAGTGCCCAGTACAAACAGGTGGTAGAATCCAACCCTCCGGAAAAAAGAACAATGGCTTTTTTGTGCGGTTTGGAAATTTTTTGGACGGAAAACGGCTCTGCAATTTTGAAATTAGTTGTCGCTTCTTTCATTTAAGATGTCCATTACTCTAAAGTCTTCCATGGCTTTGAGGTCTTTTTCGTTGATGGTGTCCAGGTATTTAATGGTATAGATAATTAACGTCACCCGCGGATCCGGCACTCCGTCAGACGCATTATTGTATTGCCCCAGCAGAATTGCGTCTGCGCCTTTAGAGGCTGCTATCTTTTTCCCTTTTTCTACCCCCATTTTGAGGGCTTCGCGGGTCGGTTTCAAATTGTGGATGCGCAAAAGGCCGATGTTGCCATACACATGGGTAATATCCTGGGCACTGGCCAGTATTTCAATATTTTGCGGCTTCGTGGGAGAAAACTCCGGCCCTATCGGAATCCAATCTACCGAGCCTGTTTCCAAACTGGCGCACCCGGCCAACATCCCTAACAACGCAACTAAAATTCCTTTCTTCATTTTTCCCCCTTATCTTTTTTGAGCGGCTAATTGCCCACAGGCAGCCAAAATATCGTTGCCCATACTTTTGCGAATCGTCACGCCGATTCCCATCCCTTTGAGGCCCGCCGCGAAATCTTTTACAATACGATCGTCCGTTTTTTCGCCGCGGCCCAAATTACACGCAATTAAATTTACGTGCAACAAATAATTATCTTTAATACTATAAATCCAATCTGCCAGTTTGCGGATATGTTCCGGACGGCTGTTTACATTTTCTAATACGGAATATTCCAAAAACACTTGCCGCCCCGTCATAGCGATATATTCTTCCAGCGCTTTGCGGATATCTTCCAAATCAAACTTGCGGTTGACCGGCATCATTTTAGAACGTTCTTTATTATCCGCGTTATGCAGCGAAATAGCCAAATTGGCTTGCGGCAAATCCACCGCCAATTTGTGAAGTTTATCAGCAATACCCGACGTGGAAATAGAAATATGACGCGCCCCAATATTGAGGTGATTTTCACTGGAAAGTTCGCGCGCGGCTTTGATGACATTGAGGTAATTGAGTAACGGTTCCCCCATGCCCATAAACACTACGCTGGAAATACGCTCGCCCAATTTTTCTTTGCGTAAATACTCAAACCAAAAGAGAACCTGATCGGTTATTTCTTCTTGCGTAAGGTCGCGCTTAAAACCCATTTTACCCGTGGAACAAAAACTACAATGCAGCGCGCACCCCACTTGGCTAGATACACAAACGCTCCAAGTATCTTGCGGTTTTAAGAGTACGGTTTCTATTTGAAGTCCGTCTTGCAAGGTAAGCAACGCCTTGGCTACTTTATCTTGCTTGGAAACTACAATTTTACTGGCCGTAAAACTTAAAATAGGGCAATCTTTTTTCAAGTTTTCACGCAACGGAGCCGGCAAATTGGTAGCCTCATCCCAAGAAGAAATTCCTTTTTTGAAAAGGGCCTCTTGCACTTGTTTAATGCGGAAATTGGGCAAACCTGCCTGTTTAATATACTCTTTAACCGTTTCAAAATTCATATAGATACCTTATTATATATTATACATTTTGCTGCAACCCCTCGCAGAAATGAGCGGCGCTTTTCGCTAAATTATAAAGTTATGGCGCAAATTGGGCAGAAATTTTAGTATAATATGCGCACGATGAGTGAAGATATTAAATTTAGCACGGCCGGTTTCCGCGCCGTAATCGCTGGGGGTTTAACTGCCCAGAATGTACAACGTTTAGCGTACGGGATTTCCGAACATATTTTGGAACATCCCTTCTATGGCTTTGAAGGAGAAGGTTATAAAAAGCATTGCCAAACCCAAGGCAAAAAACTCAAAAAACCTTTAGTGATTGTAGGGTTTGATACCCGATTTTTGTCTAAACAACTGGCCTACGTGGCGGCCAATGCCCTGGTGCAAAACGGGATTTCGGTCAAAATTTCCGAATTGCCGCTTCCCACCCCGGTTGCCGAGTGGTGCGTCCTTAACGAAGGCGCCATTGGGGCCATTGTAATTACCGGTAGCGAAGGGGAATATTTTGTAAACGGGCTTAAATGGATTGCCTATTACGGCGGTATTGCCAACAATGAAATTATGGAGGATATTGAAAAACGTATCCCCGCCCCTACCGCGCAAATTTTGAAAGCCTCTTCTACAGAATTTGGCGAACTGAACAGCGCAGTCGTCGTCAGTAAAGATTTTCGCAAAGCGTATCTTACCCGCGTAGCCTCTTTAATCAATACGCGCGCGCTCAAAAACGCAAAATTAAAAGTAGCGGTAGACCCACTATTCGGATCCGCCAAAAACTACTTGCGCGATTTTTTGGAAAAATACGGAGTTACCGTAGAAGGTATCCACGAAGAGGACGACGTCCTTTTCGGTGGGAACACACCCAATGCCGGGCCGGTTAGTTTAACGGAACTGAAAAAATTAGTCACCGGCAAAAAGTTGGCCTTGGGTATTGCGTGCAACCCGGATTGTGATAAATTCGGTATTGTGGACAGCGAGGGGAATTGGATTTCTGCCAATGAAATTGCCCCCATGTTGCTAGACCACTTGGTGCGTAACAAAAAACAAAAAGGACGCGTGTGCCGCAGTGTGATTACTTCTAACCTCATTGACCAAGTAGCCAAGGCTCATGGCCTGATGTTGCGCGACACGCCCGTAGGATTTAAGTACATTACGGAACTGATGATTTCGGGGCAGTATGTCATGGGGATGGAAGAATCCGGCGGGATTGCCGTAGCAAACCATATTCCCGACAAAGACGGGCTATTGTCGTGTTTGTTAGTGATTGATATGTTGGCTACGGAAAAGAAATCTTTCAAACAAATTAAAAAAGAGTTCTACAAAAAATACAAGCAACTCTTTGACCAAAAAGTCAGTATGCCTAAGACGGAAACGGAAATTAACCGCATCATGGAACGCTTGGATATTAAACCTCCGCTCTCTATCAATAAAACATCCGTGTGGCGTATTGATTCCACGGATGGGTTTAAGTTTATCTTAAAGGGCGGCAGTTGGCTGGCGATTCGCCCGTCCAGCACCGAGCGTTTAATCCGCTTATATGCTGAGGCCCAAGACGAAAAACTCCCCGCCGTGCTAATTAAAGAAGGCAAAAAAATTATTGACAGTATTGTCTAGTTGCCTTAAGGAGTAACCATGGCACGTATCAAAAAAATTACCGCCCGCGAAATTTTAGATTCACGCGGCTATCCGACTGTGGCCGCCGACGTATTATTAGATGACGGGAACATAGGCACTGCCTCTGTCCCCAGCGGGGCCTCCACCGGCTCGCACGAAGCGTTGGAACTGCGCGACGGGGATGAACGTTTCCATGGCAAAGGCGTGTTAAAAGCCCTCGCCAATGTGGAACGCCTCAACCGGGAACTGGCCGGCCTGAGCGTGGAAGACCCACGTCTTATTGACGAGCAAATGTTGGCTGTTGACGGGACTGAAAATAAATCTAATTTAGGGGCCAACGCCACGTTGGCTATTTCCATGGCGGTACTGCGGGCCGGCTGTCATAGCACCCAACTTCCGCTCTATGAACACATCCGCCAAGTGTATCACTTAAATTTGGATACTTACCTGTTGCCCACCCCGCTACTTAATATCATCAATGGGGGCAAACACGCAGACTCCGGTTTAGACGTGCAGGAATTTATGATTGTACCCACAAAGGCCGATTCTTTTCACCAAGCCTTGCGGGCGGCCAGCGAAACATATCACTCGCTACGTAGCCTACTTAAAGAACAAGGCATGGTGATTGCCGTCGGGGATGAAGGCGGCTTTGCTCCTAAAATTACCCGTCATGAAGACGTCCTTAAAACGATTTTGCAAGCGGCTCACAAAGCCGGTCATAAAAATATGTCCCTGGCGTTAGATTGCGCCGCCAGTGAATTTTATGCAAACGGGAAATACCGCTTTGAAGGCAAATTATTGTCTGCCGATGAAATTTGTGCCGTGTACGCTCAGTGGTGCAAACAATATCCGCTGGTGTCTATAGAGGACCCGTTGCACGAAGATGACTGGACCGGCTGGCAACATATTACCCGCCAACTCGGCAAAAAAATACGCTTGGTAGGGGATGATTTATTTGTCACCAACCCCAAACGCTTACAAATGGGGATTGAAAAACAGGCCGCCAATGCGATTTTAATTAAAGTAAATCAAATCGGCACCGTATCGGAAACTATGGACGTAATAAAACTAGCCAAAGACCATGGCTATGCGTGCATTATATCCCACCGCTCCGGCGAAACGGAAGATACGTTTATTGCCGATTTGGCTGTGGCCACCAATGCCGGGGCCATCAAATCGGGTGCGCCGGCACGGGCAGAACGCACGGCCAAATACAACCGCTTGTTGCAAATAGAAGCGGAGTTAGGGTCCAAAGCCGCGTACGCCCAGGATACGGTTTTTCGGTAGGAGTTATGAAAAAGAAGGAACTTACCCCTCGTCAAAAACTACTCTTATGGGGATCTGTAGCCACTGTAATAGCCGCCTTGTGGTTGGGGGGCGGATTTCTCAATTTAGTTCATAATAAATTAGAAATACGCCGCCTTACTAAAAAACAAACCCATTTAGATGCGCAATATCAAGAACTGCTTCATACCAAGAAATTATTGGAGCAAAAAGATCCTCAATACATGGAAACGCTGGCCCGGCTGCGCTATCATTTAGTCAAACCCGGCGAAATTGAATTTAGGTTTACCCCCCATGATTAACATTGATGTCATCAATCTAGGCCCGATGGATAATTGCACGTATTTGGTTACGCAAGGCAAAGAGGCTTTGCTTATTGATCCCGCTTGGGATATGAATTTTTTAATTCATACAATTGAGGAAAAACAACTTCACTTATGCGGCGTGTTATTTACACACGGTCATTTTGACCACGTCAAATTTTCGCAAGATCTGCTCACCCATTTTGGCCTGAAAGCCTATTTGCAGGAAAGTGATGTGCCCCTGGCGGGGCTGCCCTTGGAATTATTACACACATACCAGGGCGACCAGACTTTTGAAATTGGCCCCTTCCACGTGAAAATTTGGGCCACCCCCGGGCATACAGCCGGGTGTGTATGTATCCAAATAGAAGATGCTCTCTTTACAGGGGACACTTTATTCCCCGGGGCTTGCGGACGAGTAGATTTGCCCACCTCCAACCCGCGCGATATGCTGGCTAGTCTGCGCAAAATTGCCTCTTTTCCCGAAGATACCCGCCTTTTTGCCGGGCACAGTTACGGGGGCCGTTGCAGTTCCACCGTGGCAGATGAAAAACTGCACAATTCGTTTATGCGTAATGCACTACGCTGGGAGAAAAACTAATGCATCCTGTTTTCTTACACCTAGGTAATTTTGAACTGGCCAGTTATGGACTTATGACTGCGCTGGGGTATGCGTGCGCCTCGTGGTATTTAGTGCCTCGGCTTAAAAAAGCAAACATTAAAGGGCTCAACCAAGATACCTTCTGGAATTTACTGTTTATCGTATTTTTAGGGGCTATTATCGGCGGAAAACTATTGTTTATCTTAGTTTCTTGGCCCGAATTAGGAACTACGTTGGCCGAAAAAATCAGCACCATTATCCACGATATCCGCTACGGATTTGTATTTTTCGGCGGCCTAATTGTAGCAGTTACAGGGGCCTTATGGTATATGCACCGTAAGCACTTACCGCTCTTAAAAACATCCGACTTTTTGATTGTAGGGGTTCCCTTGGGGCACGCGTTGGGCCGCATAGGTTGTTTTTTGGCGGGGTGCTGTTACGGTAAACCTACCACGCTTCCGTGGGGTGTACGCTTTACCGACCCACATGCCTTAGTGGCTCCCGAACTGCTCAATGTCCCTTTGCATCCCACACAACTGTATGAAGCCGGGTTTAACTTTTTACTGTTTCTCTTACTTCACTACGTTTCCCAAAAACCGCACAAGGACGGAAAAATTTTAGTGCTCTATGTATGGTGCTATGCGCTGATGCGCTTTGGCATAGAATTTTTACGCGGAGATTTCAGAGGCGGATTTTTGTGGGGGATGTCCCCCTCGCAAGTCATTTCACTGGGCGTGGCAGGGATAGCAATTTGGATTTGGATAAAATACCTGCGGGAGGTAACACATGGCTGAGACGAAAAAAATTATTTTTGACGGATATACACGCCGCCTGGACGTATTTGCGGCGGATGAACTGCCGGATTTATCCCGCGCCTTGGTGCAGAAGATGATTAAAGAGGGACGCATTACCGTCAACGGGAAAACCGTCAAACCATCCTGGCCGCTTACCCGCGGAGAAACCGTAGAAATTACCCCTCCGCAAGCCCACGCACAAACGCCGCTCAAAAAACTACTGTTACATGATGCCAAAGACTTTTTCGTGGTGATTAAGCCGGCCGGATTATTGGTCCATCCGCAAAGCCCCATTTGGGAAGAACACCCGGAAACAGTATTTTCCACCGACGAAACACTCGTTTCCATTATTTTAGCCAACCCGCCCAAAGGCTTTGACCCGCAAACACCGCGCGCCGGCCTGGTGCACCGCTTAGACCGCGAAACCAGCGGGGTAATGGTGGTAGCCAAAACGCCGCAGTTTCAAAGCGAAATGGTGGCCTTGTTTGCCAACCGCGAAGTGCACAAAACCTATCACTCTATCGCCTGCGGGGAAGTGCCCGACGACAAAGGTACTATTGACGTGCCGATTGGCCGCGTAGCCGGGGGCAAAATTAAAGCGTCCGAAATCGGGCGCGAGGCCATTACGGACTACAAAGTATTGGAACGCAAAAACGGATTTACCTATATTGAACTTTATCCGCGCACCGGCCGCACCAACCAACTGCGTGTACACCTTAATTGGCTGGGGTACCCGGTGTTGGGCGACTGGCTTTACAAAGGGGCCACCGCCGAGCGGTTAATGCTTCATGCGCGCAAAATAGAATTTAATCATCCGCTAACCGGCAAGAAATTGCAGTTTGAAGCCCCGGTTCCGGACGATTTTTTAGCCGCCTGGAAACGGGTCACCAAAAGCAAATAACTTATAATTCTTTTTGATAGACGCGGTAGCGTTTAGAGAAGTGGCACCCGCACTCTTCAATGCCGCGCAACATCCCGGCGTTATCTTCCAACACCCAGGAAAGTTCCGCTTCGTGCCATACAGCCACCCCGTGTGTGACAATGTGTTTGATGAGAATTAAATCAATACCGCGTTTGCGAAATTCGGGCAATACGCCCAACATAATTAGGCGGGCATCCTTAATGCGCTTCCACGTCCACACTGCTTTAATGAGCCGGAACGGATTATAAATAGAACCGCGCAAAATTTTGAGTACATGGTTCATATTAGGAATACAAATATAGAACCCGGCGGGAACCCCGTTTTCTTCCAAAATACACGTGCCTTCTACACGCACAATGGATTTAAGTTCCGTCACAATATCGGCCATTTCTTGTTTATCCAGCGGAACAAAACCCCAGTTTTCCGCCCAGGCTTTGTTGTAAATGTCGCGGATAATTTCGGCTTCCCGCTCTAAGTCTTTGAGGTTCAAACGTCGTAGCGTAATCCCCCCTTTGCGTTCGCACCGCTCGCACACCTTAAGAAACCGCTCCGAGAATTTATCCTCTTCCGTACGGTGAAAAGCCAACAAATCTTTGGCTTTGGTAAAACCGGCTTTTTCTATTAAATCAGCATAGTAGGGATAATTATAAGGCATCATAATAGCCGGCATAGAATCAAAACCTTCCACCAAAAGCCCATACGGGTGATTGCTGGACGGATTGGCCGGCCCGCGCACCGCCGTCACTCCTTGGGCACGCAGCCACTCTTCGCCCGCCTTAAATAACGCGCCGGAAACTTCCTCGTCGTTAATTGAGTCAAAAAAACCAAAGAAACCAATATTTTCGTGGTGATAGTCGTTATGGCGGCGGTTCACTAAGGCGCAAAGACGTCCGGCCGGTTTGTCATCTTTATAGGCCATAAATAATTGACGCGTGCTATGTTGCCAAAAGGGATTATCTTCCCGCAAAAGTTTATGCGTTTCTTCCTTCAATTCTCCTACCCAATAGGGGTCTTTTTTATAAAGTTCAAACGGAAAATTGATAAATTTTTTAAGGTCTTTTTGCGAGATTTCTTCAATACGTACCATAAACCCTCCTACTAAAAACCCCGCACCAGGCGGGGTTATAAACTATTTGATAATACCCAGGGAACGACCTGCTTGCGCAAAACTGTCTATAATCTTTTGCACATGCGCCTCGGTATGGGTGGCCATAAGCGTCAGGCGAATTAACGCGCGGCCGGGCGGCACAGCGGGCGAAATCACCGGATTAGCAAAGATGCCCATCTCGTGCAAGGCACGCCACATCTTAAAACAATTTTCGTTGCTGCCTACGTGCACGGGTAAAATGGGCGTGGTGCTGGTGCCCAAATCATACCCCAGGTCTTCCAACCCTTTTTTAAGTAGCGCGGTTAAGCGCAGCAGATTGTCGCGGCGGGAAGTATCCTTGGAAATTAAATCCACTGCTTTGGAAATAGACGCAATACAAGCAGGTGGCATGGAGGCCGAGAAAATTTGGCTGCGGGCATTGTGGCGCATATAGTGGATAATGTCCTCGTCGCCCACTACAAAGCCGCCTACGGTGGCAAACGTCTTAGAGCAGGTACCTACAATCAGGTCCACTTCGCCATTTTCTAAACCGTAGTATTCACAGGTGCCGCGTCCGGTTTTGCCGATAATCCCGGTCGCGTGGGCGTCGTCCACCATAATACGCGCCCCGTATTTCTTGCCAATTTTGACAATTTCCGGTAGCGGACAAATGTCCCCTTCCATGCTAAATACGCCGTCCACGATGATCAGTTTGCCGGCTTCCTGCGGCAATTTAGAGATGACCCGCTCCAAATCGGCCGGGTCATTGTGCTTAAAACGGGCCATTTCGCCGTCTGATAAGCGAACACCGTCCAAAATACTGGCATGATCCAGTTTGTCCACAATGGCGTAGTCTCCCTTTTTTAATAAAGAGGACACTACCCCTAAATTCATTTGGTACCCGGTAGCAAACAAAAGACCGGCTTGTTTATTTTTGAATTTAGCCAGTTTTTGTTCCAATTCGTCGGCAATTTTTGTGTTCCCGTTGAGTAACCGGCTACCCGCTACGCCTGTGCCGTATTTTTGCACAGCCTCTAAAGCGGCTTTTTTCATTTCCGGGTCGTTGGCAAGACCTAAATAGTTATTGGAACCTGCCATAATATAGGTTTTGCCGTCCAACACTACTTCCGGCCCTTGGGCGGACTCTATCGGTTGGAAATAGCCATAAATACCCATACGCATGGCTACTTTGGCATCTTTATAATTTCTGCACTTCTCAAAAATATCAGACATATTTTCCTCGCGGACTAATCTTTCTTACTTACTTTTTTAATAATTCCGGTAGTGCTACGCCCTTTAAGTAACGCAAAGCGCACCACTTTGCCGGCAAATTCTCTGCCTACAATTTCACTGGGTTTGTAGTCCCCCCCCTTGACCAGTACATCCGGCCGAACCGCCTTAATCAGGTTATACGGGGTATCTTCCTTAAAAATGCTCACATACGACACACTTTCCAGCGCGGCTAATACCAACGCACGGTCCGCCTGTTTGTTAACAGGGCGGGTAGGCCCTTTCAAGCGGCGCACGGACTCGTCACTATTTAAGCCTACAACCAGAACGTCGCCTTTGGAGCGGGAAAATTCCAGCACGCTCACGTGCCCGGCGTGCAAAATATCAAAGCATCCGTTTGTAAATACAATCTTGCGGCCCGCTTTGCGTTCTTGCGCCAATTTGGCCTTTAGCGTACGTAAACTGACAATTTTATTTCTTGCTTTCATCGGCTTTCATCATCCGTTCAATAAGGCCCGTGTCCGTATTGCCATTTCTAAAATCTTCGTTTGCCAAAATCTTCTGGTGGAAAGGGATAGTTGTTTTCACCCCGCTAATTACAAATTCCTGCAAGCAGCGTTCACTGCGTTTTAATAATTTTTCCCGGCTGGGCGCAGTGACAATGAGTTTGGCAATTAAACTATCGTAATAACTGGGAATCGTGTACCCGTTGTACATGTGGGTATCCACCCGCACGCCCAGCCCGCCGGCCGGAATCCACTCCGTCAGCGTGCCCGGGCACGGCATAAAGTTATGGGCAGAATCTTCCGCATTGATGCGGTGTTCAATGGCACAGCAACGCACTTTGCCGGCTTCGGCTTGGGTGAGTTGCAACGGCTCGCCTTGGGCAATTTGAATTTGCATTTTAACCAGGTCTTGCCCGCAAACAGCCTCTGTTACCGGGTGTTCCACCTGTAGGCGCGTGTTCACTTCCATAAAATAAAATTCTCTATTCGGGGCCATTAAAAATTCCACAGTCCCTACCCCGCGGTAATTGGCCGCTTTAATTACTTTTGCGGCGGCTTCTTGCAGTTTTTGGCGCGTTTTGGCATCTACAAACGGAGACGGAGATTCTTCCACCAATTTTTGGTGACGCCGCTGCATACTGCAATCGCGCTCGGCAAAAGCCACTACGTTTCCGTAATTATCGGCAGCCACTTGCACTTCTATATGGCGCGGATTTAAGATAAGTTTTTCAAAATAGACGCGGTCGTCGCCAAAGTTGGCACGGGCTTCCCCTTGGGCGGTTTTCATCATGCGGTCCAAATCTTTCTCTTGGAAACAAGCACGCATACCTTTGCCGCCGCCACCCAGTGTGGCTTTAATCATAATAGGAAATCCAATTTTCTTAGCGACCGCTTTGTAATTTTTACCGACAATTCCGTTAGAACCGGGCGTAATCGGCACGCCGGCTTTGATGGCAATTTCGCGCGCGGTAGATTTAACACCCAGCATTTCAATCGCGTGGGCAGTGGGCCCGATAAAGGTCATCCCCGCTTTGGTAACGGCGTTGGCAAAATCGGCATTTTCGGATAAGAACCCATAGCCCGGGTGCACCGCATCGGCCCCGGTCACTTGGGCTGCAGTCACCAGCGCATCTATATTTAGGTAACTCATAGAAGACGGAGCGGCCCCAATACAAATAGCCTCATCCGCCATACGCACATGCAAACTATTGCGGTCCGCTTCCGAATATACGGCTACGGACTTAATGTTCATTTCTTTGAGCGTGCGGATCACACGAAGGGCAATCTCGCCGCGGTTGGCAATTAAAACTTTATGAAAGGGAGTTATTTTAACGTTTGCGGGCATACTTATTTCTCAATAAAAAAGAGCGGAAGTCCAAATTCTACCACAGCACCTTCTTGCGCGGTTACTTTACGCAGTTTGCCCGAAAGCGGGGAGACAATGGGATATTTTTTAGAAACACTTTCCACTAAACCCAGTGCGTCGCCTTCTTTAATTTCTTGGCCTTCGGTGAGGGTTAAGTTTTTCCCTTTTTCGGCCCCATGATAAATTCCTACTGCCGGTGAAGTGACCGCGGTTAAAGAGCAGGTAAACTGGGCCGGCTCCGGCAAGGCTTCTTGGGTTTTAATTTCAATACAGTCGCCGTCTTTTTCGTAACAAAATTCGGCCAAATCGGTGGTTTTCATCCAATTGGTAACTTGTGAAATGAGTTTTGTGTCCATAGTGTCCTCACAAAAAATACTTAATTTATTTTAGCATTTTTGGGTAACACTGCACAAACCGCAACTAATCAATTTTGCCCCCTGGCCGGGGAAAGTCCCCCAGACTATGCTATAAGTGTATGAAATACATAATACATATACTCAGGGTTGTTTTCATACTGGCTGTGTGTCAGTTACCCGCACTTATTAGCATGCCCTTTGTGGATCCTAATATGGTGTGGTATCACACCCTGGCACGCCCACCGCTCGTGCCGCCGGACGCGGTTTTTGGCATGATGTGGGGGATCCTGTACATCCTGTTAGGGATCAGTGCTGTGCTGGTTTTTCACCGGGGGGTGGATAAAACGAGGCAATTTGCCGCGTGGCTGTTGGGGGTACAGCTTGTATTAAATGCGTGTTGGACACCGGTATTCTTTGGCATGCACAACTTATCACTGGCGTTAGCCGTGGTCGTGCTGATGTTAGCCGAAGGCTTCTTTATGCACCGGGCATTTGCCAAACAAAGCCGGTGGGCCGCGGTGTTGCTGTGGCCGTATTGGTTGTGGCTGGGGTTTGCCACCTACTTGACGGCCGGCTTTATGCTGCTCAACTAATTTAAGGTGCGCTTGTAGCACCAAGGGGGTAAATATAAGCACCCCGCGCCTGTATGGGAGGCGCGGGGTGTTTAAGATTGGAAAATCAGAACTTATAACCAATTTTAGCAATACCTGAAAAATAATGAGGATGATAGGTGTTTCCGACTCCAGAAATTTTTAAATCAAATTGGTTATACCGACCTTCAATACCAACCAATATATTTTTGTATATCGTTGCCTCTATCCCTCCTCCAATGTACCATGAAAAACCCATTTTGTGGCTTTTTATGTGAGAACTTTCGGTGGCATCTTCTAAGGAAGTATGAATAGAATACACCGAATCAATAGTTACGTTATTTCTTACGAGGCCAAGGCCCATTGGGATATAAAACCGCACACGACTATCTGGATTAACTGTAACTCTACCAGACAACATAAAATGCATTACACTCGTTTTAATTTTATCTTTTCCCCTAAATTCTATGTCACCATAGCAAGGAGTTGGATATACCCCAAAGCCACAACCCGATGGACTAATCATTCCATATTCGCTACCAGATTCTGTGGTAGTTGCCGCTCTGAAATTCGTTCCTGAAATTTCAAAACCTACTCCTATGTATTTGGAAAGGAAGAACATAGCTTGTGCCCCATACTCAATCCCCCCATCGGCCCATTTGCTGCCTTCCAATTTCTGAGAGCTACCAGCTCCCCCCACCATCACAAAAACGGACCTATCTCCCGCTCTAATGGCATATTCATCTGAGCCTTGTGCCCACGAATAAGCAGGAACAAAACTAAGACAAAACAATATTACTACTTTTTTTAACATATTAGGCTCCTTTACAGTTATTTTCAATTAACCTGTTTAAGAGCACAACAAAAAACGGCTGTTGCATTGGAACGTTCAGAGCGAAATTCCCTATACAACAGCCGTAGCTTCCCGCTTTTATAAGCGGGAAACACTCGGCATAGCTCAGGCTGCAGACCCTAACTATGCCTAATATCGGCTGTTTTTGACGCTCTGAACACTTCTTACGAAGTTTCCCGTATTCTTACATACGGCTCAAAAACAGATCAAATTGTACGTATAGTGTAACAAAAACAAATGCAAATGTCACGAGATAATCCCAGAACTCGTTTCAGGGTGTTCCACACACGTCGTTTCCTTTGATCATACGGGACAACAATCGTCGAAGATATAAAATCAAGTTCAGGAATTATCTCTACAATAGTAAAGGCTTAACTATATAGTTAAGCCTTTACTGTTAAGTTGTAGCTTTACCAAAATAGCATTATTTCTTAAACCGTTTGTATAGGTCAATGCCCATCGCTACCGTTTTATAGACACCTGAGTCTACAAACGTAGAGGCTTTGTCCAAGAGGTCAAACGTGCTTTGCGTTTTGTCCACTTTTTCGGCCGTGGTTAATACCAGGTATTCGGCAGCTTCGGCCGTTTTGGTAATCTGCAAGATAGCACGTACCGCAAATACCACCAGTACCACAAAAGCAATCACAGCAATTAACACACACCATTGATAAAAGTCCATATATTTTCCCCCTTCGGTAAGTTCTTTCTTACATTGTAATCACTTTTTGGCTTCCCGTCAAGGGCTAACCGAAATTACAAAAAATGCGGCTTGCCCGGAGTAGACTTAAGGACCTAGATGCTTTTGGGGTTTGGCTTATTTTTTATATAAAAAAATATAGGTCCATAAAAAAATTGACACAAACGCGCTTATTAGTAATAATTATTATTAGCAGGCTGTTTGCAGTTTTTTTGAAAACCCCTACCCACCGCCTTTCTCGACGGGAAAAGCAGGAAAGCACAAAAAGATTTGCAATTTTAGTTTGTTTTTGTTTTAATCTTTGTTACCGCGACTTTTGCGGCATTTTTTTACTCAGGATAAGTATTATGGAAACTACAGAAGTAATCACCCACATCGTAAAAAGAGACGGAACTACCGAACGTTTTGAACCTAAAAAAATTACCAACGCTATTACCAAAGCCGCAGAGGCTACCGGGGAATTTGATGCAGATACCGCTAAAAAATTGACCATCCGGGCCGTAAATATCATCCAACAACTCTATTCGGATACCGTGCCCAATGTGGAAAACGTACAGGATATTGTGGAAGATGTACTCTTAACTTCCAACTATCACAAAACCGCCAAGGCCTATATCTTGTACCGCGATCAACACGCCCGCATGCGTGAAATTTCTTCTAAGTTTAACGTAGACCTCGTGGACCAGTATTTGCAGAAAATTGACTGGCAAGTCAACGAAAACAGCAATATGGGCTATTCCCTCCAGGGGTTAAACAACTATATTTCCTCTGAAATTAGCAAAGTATATTGGCTTAATAAGATTTATCCCGAAAATGTACGCCGTATGCATAGCGAAGGGGATTTCCACTTGCACGATTTGGGCCTCTTAGGTGCCTACTGCGTGGGATGGGATTTGCAAGATTTACTGCTTAGCGGTTTTACCGGGGTGACCGGGAAAGCCGAATCTAAACCGGCCAAGCACTTCCGCACCGCACTAGGCCAGGTAGTTAACTTCTTCTACACCTTACAAGGCGAAAGTGCCGGCGCCCAAGCGTTTAGTAACTTTGATACGCTGCTCGCCCCGTTTATCTATTACGATAAACTGTCTTATGAAGAAGTGAAACAAGCCTTACAAGAATTTTTATTTAACGTAAACGTGCCCACCCGCGTAGGGTTCCAAACCCCGTTTACCAACTTGACTCTCGATTTGACAGTTCCTTCTTATTATAAAGACCAACCGGTCATCATTGGCGGCAAGTTGCAAGACAAAACCTACGGGGAATTCCAAAACGAAATGGATATGCTCAACCGTGCGTTTTGTGAAGTTATGTTAGCCGGGGATGCCAAGGGCCGCGTGTTTACGTTCCCGATTCCCACCTATAACATCACCAAAGATTTTGATTGGAATAACCCCAAACTGACCCCGCTGTGGGAAATGACAGCCAAATACGGTATCCCGTACTTTGCCAATTTCATTAACTCGGACATGAACCCCGAAGATGCCCGCTCCATGTGCTGCCGCTTGCGTATTGACAACCGCGAATTGCGCAAACGCGGCGGCGGCTTGTTCGGTTCCGCTCCGCTCACCGGGTCCATTGGCGTAGTTACCATTAACTTGCCGCGCCTGGGGTATTTGTCTAAAAATGAAGACGAATTCTTTGCCAATTTGAAAGACCGTATGGAAGTAGCCAAGACCAGCTTGGAAATTAAACGCAAAGTCATTGAACGCTTTACCAAAGGGAACTTGTACCCGTATATGAGTTTCTACTTGCGCTCTATCCGCCAACGCTTTGGCGAATTCTGGAAGAACCACTTCTCCACCATCGGTTTAGTGGGCTTAAACGAATGTGCGTTAAACTTAATCGGCGAAGATATCGGTACGGAAAAAGGCCGCCAATTTGCCGAGAAAGTGCTTACTTTCATGCGCGAAACCTTGGTCAAATTCCAAGAAGAAACCGGCAACAATTACAACTTGGAAGCCACCCCGGCCGAAGGTACTTCGTACCGCTTGGCGAAATTGGATAAAGAACGCTATCCCGCTATTATCTGCGCGAACGAAGAACTCTATAAACAAGGGCACCAACCGTTCTATACCAACTCTTCTCAACTGCCGGTCAATTATACCGACGACGTATTTGAAATGTTGGACTTGCAAAGCACCATCCAATCCAAATACACCGGTGGTACCGTGCAACACATTTTTACGGGCGAACGCATTAAAGATTTAGAAGCCATGAAACGCTTTATCAAAACCGTGTGTGAACGCTATACCTTACCGTATTTCTCTATCACACCGACATTTAGCGTATGCCCTAAATGCGGCTACATCCCCGGGGAACATTTTGAATGCCCCAAATGTAAAGCCGAACGTATGCAAGAGTTGCAGCGCAAGATTGCGCTTTTAGAAGAGCAACTCTATAGCAAATAACCGCTCTTTTAGGTTAGAAAACAACTAATCCAAAAGAGTGCTTGAAACCGATTTGGCAAATTGCCATAATTACAGTAAAGGGTTTTCACGGACCCATTACCTAATTGAAATATTTATCTCCGTAGGAGGGGACAACTTATGACAGCACAAGAAAGACAAGCCGTAGAAACAAAAATCTCTGATCTTAAAAAGGAAATGAACGAAGTACAAGGTTCCAAATGTGAAGTATACTCCCGCGTAGTAGGCTACTTACGCCCGGTACAAAACTGGAATAAAGGCAAAAAAGAAGAATTTGCCATGCGCAAAAATATGCACGGGGTAGAAGGCGGCTGCTGCTGCGGTTGCGATTGCGCCAGCGATAAATAACCTCCCTTTACGGGCATAGATGTATGAAATTAGGCGGACTGGTTAAATTTACCTTAATTGATTTTCCAGGCAGACCGGCAGCTATCGTATTTACACAAGGATGTAATTTTCGGTGTCGTTATTGCCATAACCCGGAACTCGTTTACCCGCATTTATTCACCCCATCTATGCCCGAAGAAGAAATTTGGACATTTCTCAAACGCCGTCAGGGTACCCTGGAGGGCGTTGTTGTTTCCGGCGGGGAACCCACCCTGCAAGAAGACCTGGTCCGCTTTATGGGCGAACTCAAAGCCTTAGGTTACAAAACCAAACTGGATACCAACGGGACCCGTCCCGAAGTATTGCGGGAACTGATTGATAAAAAATTAGTTGATTTTATAGCCATGGACCTCAAAGCCCCGTTTGAGAAATATGCCGCTATTACCGGGGTAGAAGCCAATTCCACTATCCTGCAGCAATCTATGGATTTAATCCGCCAAAGCGGGCTAGAGTATCAATTCCGTACCACGTATGACAAAGAAGTGCTTACAGAGGGCGATATTGCCGCGCTGAGCCAGTTAACCCAGGGCGAAAACTACAAAGTGCAGGAATGTCTGCCGGTAGCCAAAGAAAAAGCGGCCCTTAAAGTAATGCACGAAGAATTATAAGCATTGATTTCAAATTAAAATACCTCCGCCAAAGCGGAGGTATTTTGTTTATAGAACCGATATGGCTTATTTGGCCAATCTGGCTACTCTTTCGCCGAAGGCAGCCAATTCGTCTAAGGCGCTTTCGTGCCAGTTAACACCCGGTCTTTCACAGAATTGTACTAAAGACACGCCATTGACATTGTAGTGAATATAGTCTTTGGCTAACGGGGTGGCTTCTTCATCCGTCAGTTTACGCATCGGATCTGCCAAGTTGAACAAGATATACTGACCGATGACGTTGGCATCTCCATTAAAACCCGCAATTGTTTCTTCAAACTTTATTTGAGCAATACTTTTTTCAGCCTTGGATTCTTTGTTGACTTCTTTATTGTCTTCTTTGTCATTTTGCGCTTGGCAATCTTCTTCCAGTGCAGTCTTGAAGGCATCCAAGTTGTCCATTTCAGAAGCGAACTGATCAATATAGCGGGTCATGCTCATTTGGGCACCGTTCTTAAAGGTAACCGGGGTGTTGATTTTATTTGCCACTTTCTTTAAGCCATCACGATTGGCTAAATATATATCAGAGACCTGTGCAATCGCCGGCAAAATCATCCCCGTTTGATCCGGAGTGCTTTTAGAAGCCATATTTCTATAATTTTCCAAAGCTTGCAATAATTTCTTGGCTTCTTGTTGCGCTTGTTTGTTTACCCTTAGTTCTGCCCGAGCAACTTTTCGTACTACTTTTTCTTCCATTTTATCCGTCTGAGAGGCAAATGCCCCCGTGGTTAGAGCTACTAAACATAGTAAGACGCCTATTTTTTTCATTCTTATTTCTCCTTGTCCTGAGTTAGTTTGTCCTTCTACTTTTATCTTATGATTTCTATTACAAATCTACCAGGGCCCTTGTACCTACATTCTTCATGAATAAGGCCTAGCTTTTGGCTAGGCCTTTTGGGTCAATACTTAAATTGTCCTTTCTCGTATATTTTCTTTTTGGAACCATCTTTTAGGGTGGCTGTAACAGTTTTATCCTCTGTATTGATTAAATCCCAGTGCAGGGAAGAATCATTAAAGCCTAATTTTTCTTTTAATTTCTTATCCAACTTGTCTTGCGGACCCGAAAAGGTATCGGCATAACTGGCCCCCACTGCTACGTGGCAGTTGCCATATTTTCCGCCAAAGTTTTCATCATACAAGATATCGGCCATAAACTTAGTAATTTTGGAGAACCGGCGATCGGTGAGGGAGAACTCGCCAATTTGGCTGGCTCCTTTATCCATGGCTAACATCTTGCGTACAAAATCGGCCCCTTGTTCGGCATCCGCTTTGACGACACGTCCGTTTTTGAACTCCAGTTTTACGCCTTTGACGTAATTGCCACTGCGATAGGAGGACAAATCGGCAAAGTAAATCCCGCGCGTGCCCCGCCAATCGGGCGAGGTAAAAATTTCAAAGGACGGGATATTGCATCCGCCACCGGCAATAAATTTGCGTTTTTCGCCCAGTAAAACTTCAAAGTCCATGTGTTTAGTTTCCACGTGGAGGGTCTTAATCGGCAAAGCGGAAAGCCATTTGCCAATCTCGTTAATTTGGCGGGTAACCCCCTGCCATTTTTTAACGGGGTCCTTTTCGTTTAAGAAACAGGCCCGGGCAATCTGGTTGGCATATTCCTTGACGGACAGCCCGGCTTTTTTAGCCAATTCTTCCGTAGGATAGTTACACAGTGTCCAAGAAAACAGCCCTTTTTGCTCGCGCACGTCCAAAATCTCGCGAATAGGTTTGCGCGCTACCGCACTCTTAGCCAAACGGGCCGGGTCAATTTTTTTAAGATGCGTCAAATCTTGCGGAGCGTGCAACGCAATCAGGCCATTGATATGGGCTTGAATTTCCTGCTCGCCTTGCGGCACATAAGCCAGTTGTTTGTTGTCTGCCAGTTGATAAAAAGCGGTTGTAAAATCTTCCGGGGCCGTCCAGCGCAACAGCACATTATAATGTTGCTCCAATAATTTTTGATATACCGCCTTTGCCAGCGGGGCCGCCGCCATATCCGTGCGTAACAGCACACTATCGTACTTCTTAAAAGAGCCATTTCGCCGGGCGGCACGTAAGGCCCAAATTAGCACATCTGCATATTTTTGAATTTGTACATTAGTCAGCATAAAATATTCCCCCAAATCTGTCCTAAATGATATAATACAAAATATATGAGGTGCTTATGAAGAGAATATTTAGTTTACTGGCTATTTTTTTAGTAAGTTTACCGACGTGGGCCGAAGTTTCCCCTTTGCCGGAAATACAATTTAATTTCATCTACAACACCGAGGCCAAACCGCTCATTGCACCGGCCGGAAGTGAACTGGTTGGCTGTAAGGACCGTCTATGTATGCAAGCCACCCCACTAGGGGTGTATGGGTCCCAACGCATGAACTGTGGGGGCGGTACATGCCAAGCCACTGCGTACGAATTTGAACCTTACTGCCGTTTGATTATCTCGTTTGAGGACGACTCCACCCGGGTAAGCAATATTTTTGAGTTGGACAATCAACTCATCCACAAGTTTAACGTCTACGTTAACCAGGATAATTTATCGGTACAGCCGGTGGATACCCCCCCGCAAGAATCGTTATGGGCACGTCCGCAAGCCTGGGGAGCCTTGTTGCTGATTCTAACCTTGGAACTTTTGTGTGCCGCGGCCTTCATTTTGTATACCAAAAAACGCTTTACCATTCTCTACGGGGTAGCAATTGCCAATGTCATTACGGCCCTTATTACGTGGGGTTTTCTGGTGCATCATGTGGCCCAAAGTGCTTTGTGGTGGCTATTTGGTGTTGTGCTGGAAGCCCTGCTCATACGCCTTATTAACCGCAAGGACATCACACTAAAAGACGCCGGTTTGTTAAGTATTGTGACCAACGTCACCAGTTACACACTGGGGATGATTATCTCTTTTATGATTGCTCAAATGTAAATAAAGGCTATAAAGAAGAACTCCCCCTCACGGGGGAGTTTTTTATTAGAAAACCAATAGCACCAGCGCCATCAGCAGCATCCCGCCAATTACCCCACTAATTACCTGATGTCCATGTCCGTAATCGTGCGCGGTAGGTAACAATTCATCCAACGCCAAATACACCATAATCCCGGCTACTAACGCAAACAAAATACCCAGCACTGCTTCTTGCAACACCGCGTGCAAAATCAAATATCCTACCACGGCTCCTATCGGCTCCGCCATGCCGCTGGCGGCACTGGCCCAAAAGGCCTTACTGCGGCTACCTGTAGAATGATAAATCGGCAATGCTACGGCAATCCCTTCCGGGATATTGTGAATAGCCACCGCTAAAGCAATGGAGAACCCCAGTGTTACACTATCCATTGCTGAGAAAAACGTCGCCAATCCTTCCGGGAAGTTATGAAGAGTTAGGGCGAATGCGGTAAACAGACCGGTTTGCTTGAGTTTGGCCGACTGACTAAAGGACTCCTCTTTGACGTGTAAAGGCGGCAAACAACGGTCCACCCCCCAGGCAAGCGCAATCCCCACAAAGAACAACCCTACCGCTAACCAGGGGCCTTTGGCCTCTGTGTAGAGGATACTTAAAGCGTTTTGGGCATGCGGCAAAATTTCCATAAACGAAACATACAGCATGACCCCGGCCGAAAACCCCAAACCAATGGCCAAAGCGGACAAATTTTCTTTTTTAATAAAAAAGGAACAAAGCCCGCCTACCGCACTGGCGGCACCGGCCGCAAAACTAAGTAGAAATGCTAATAAAAAATGATCCATAAATTACGCCGGGGTTTCTTCTTTGCAGCACGAAGAGGGACACGTTCCCCGAAAGGCGCAGGCTTCACAATGGGCCGGGTTTGGCTCAAAATGCCCGGCTTCTATTTGTTTGCCTACTTCTATAAATGTGTTCAAAATTTTTTGTTCGTCAAAGGCCTCAAACGGCGCACTTTGCGTTTGATTAAAGGCTGTAAAGTAATAGGTTACTTTGCCTTTTTGCATATTCCAGGCACGGCGGGCCCCCACGGAATAAATACCTAATTGCAACGAATCAGTCACCGGAATACTTAAATCCACATCCGTTCCCGTTTTATAGTCAATCACTTCCCACGAACCGTCCGGGTGCTTATCAATGCGGTCAATTTTTCCGCGGAAGGTCCACCCGTCTTGCTCAAAAATAAACTCCCGCTCGGTGCTATCTACCGTAGTTTTACGTTCATATTCGGCCTGGGCATAATCTTCCATCATTTTTTGGCCCTTTAAGTACCACTCCATCTGTTCCCCGGCACTGCTGTACCCGGCCCCCAACCAGCAATCATCGTAATAAGCTAATAACTCCGACGGGTCATTACTGCTTGCATGATAGGCATCCAACGCGCGGTGGATAGACACCCCCAACGAAGAAGCCGGCGTTAACCCTTCGCGTTTATCTTCTATATATTTGTATTTATAGAGAAGCGGACACTCTTTGTAGGTTTTAATCTTTGAAAAATTAAGTTCGCGCACATCACTGTACATCTTTTTTCTCCTGTGCGTGGCGCAAAAAGCGCACCAACGTATCACCGTATTTTTCCGTGCGGAAAACTTCCAAACTCTGCGGAATAGCAAACACTTCCGTCTTATGGGTTTGAATTACCAATAGCCCTTGCGGGGCCAGCAATTTAGCCTCAGCCACGTTCTTTAAGGAAGGCTCCGAAAACGCAAGCATTTTGTTGTTAATATCGCGGTACGGAGGCCCCATAAAAATAATATCATACCCGTCGTTGTCGCTATACGCTAACAACCAATCTAGCGGTTTTAAAATATCGCCGCGCAATACTTTGGCACGTTCCTCAAACCCCAAATGTACCAAGTTGCGGTGAATATTTTTAATACACGCGGGCTCCTTTTCCACCATGACGGCTTTTAAGGCTCCGCGGGAAAGTGCCTCCAGCGACACGTTGCCTGTACCGGCAAAAAGGTCTAAGAATTTGGCCCCCGGAATACGCGGGCGCAAAATATCAAACAAAGACTGTTTCATCCGGTCCGAAATGGGCTTGACCGGTAAATTTTTTGAGACGGAAAATATCCGCCGTCCGCGGGCTGTTCCTGCAATAATACGCATAGCAATTCCTTATAATTGGGCAATCCCTTCTTTAAGGGCATAGCGCACCAACTCGGCCTGTTTGTGAATACCAAGTTTGCGCATAATGTTGTTGCGATGTACATGGATGGTATTGAGCGAAAGCGTGAAATGCTGTGCAATTTGCTTACTGCTATACCCCTCTGCAATCAACTGCAAAACTTCCTTCTCTTTATTGGTTAAGTGGGTTCCTCGTTTTTTAGGGGCCTGTTTTCCCAAGAAGCCCTGTACTAAAAATTTAGAAATCTTTCCGCCGAAATAAAACCGACCGGCGGCCACTTCGCGCACGGCTTTTACTAATTCTTCCGCCCGCGATACTTTTACCACAAATCCTTTCGCCCCGGCTTTGAGTGCCTTTTCCACGGACACGCGGTCATCATACATACTCAGTGCCAACACGTTGGCCTTGGGATCTTTTTTGACCAATTTGTGTACGGCTTCAATTCCGTTGAGCACCGGCATAGAAATATCCACAATATATATATCGGCAGGCGTTTTTTGCGCTATTTTAAGCAGTTCTTCGCCATTGGATACCTCTCCAATTACCTTAAATTCTTTGCCGGCAGTTTCCAACATCATGCGTACGCCTTGGCGTACCAACGCATGATCGTCCGCTAAGATAATATTTATTGTCATTTATTTTTCCTCATATACCATACATGGGCAAACCGCCGCAATGCGCGTTCCTTTGCCTAGTTTACTTGAAATAGTCAGGTGTCCCCCCAAAAACTGTACGCTATTTTTCATAGCCAACAGCCCTACGTGATGCAGGGAATTCCCCTTGGTCCGTACAAAGCCGTCCCCGTTATCTTGAATCGTTAAAAACAATTGCCCTTTTTGACGTTTAAGTGAAACATTGACTTGGGAGGCATGGGCGTGCTTTACCACATTACTAAGTGCCTCTTGTACAATACGGTAGAGCAAAATCTTTACTTGGTCACAAATGCCTTTTTCGGACATATTTTCCGCACAGGAAAACCGGTAGGAAAGCCTCCCCAGTTTACATACATCTTCTATCAGCGTTTCCAAACTGCCCCGCAAAGCACCGTCCGTATCCAAACTGGGAGGACGAATCGTTACGATAATTGTGCGCAAACGTTCCATGCTTTGCTGGGTTTGCGTTTGCAAGCGGTCCAAATCAGCCAATATTTGCTGGGTATCCCCTTTGCGTACACTCTGTTTGGCTAAACTCACCAACGCCGATAACATAACCGAAGCCGTACCGATTTCATCATGCAAGGCTTTGGCAATCTCTCGCTTTTCTGTTTCACGCGCAGAAAGCAACAGTTGTGCAAACGTCTTAGGGGTGCTTCCCTCATGCAACGCTTGGTGGGGGTGGAAAGGTTCCGCCCATTGTGAAATATCTTGTGTAATAGCCATTACTTCTGTTACTTGACCCGTAGGCCCGGCAAGCGGTAGGAGCGTAGTGCGGCTGGTGCATAACGCAGTGCCTTTTTCCCAATGCCACTCATAGCGGCATACTTCGCAACGGTCAAACGCCTGCTGTAATTGTTCCCGGTGAACTCCTTGCGGTTGTTGCAGTTCGCGGGCGATTGCCCCTTTAGGAGCATAGCACACGCGCGCCACCGAAGAAGGCGTTTGGAACAATAATACGCTGTGAGTAACACTATTTGCAGAAACAAACGACGTATTTTGCTCGGCCGGGGTCTTCCTCTTTGCTTCTAATTTAGTTTGACGAGGACTGGAGTAAACACGCACGCTTCTTTCCGCTTTGGCGAAAATTGGCTTAGAACACATAATCTGCCTCTACTTTTATTGTACTATACTTTGATTAGATATGCCTAGTCCGCTTGCAGTACATTTCAAGGCCCTATATTTTGATATAATAGAAATATATGGCTAAAGTACGCTCTTCCTTAAGAAAGTCCAAAGTGTTTATTACCGCTATTTTGGTGGCACTGGTTGTTGTCATCTTGGCCGGGGCTGTATTTATGCGTTATATTCTTTCCGGCTTGCCGCCGGTGTATGAGATGGAGGAATACACCCCCTCTCTTACAACCAAAGTATATGACCGCAACAATGAACTAATTCACGAATTTTCTATTGAGAAACGTATGATGGTCCCTTTGGAAGAAATCCCGGTGGACTTACAAAACGCCGTAGTAGCCATGGAAGACCGCAACTTCTTTGCGCATCCCGGTTTTTCCGTCCGCGGCATTTTCCGCGCGCTACTTAACGATGCCCTTACCGGGCGCGCCAAACAAGGGGCTTCCACCCTTACTCAGCAACTTTCCAGAGGGGTATTCCTAACACAGAAGAAAAAACTAATTCGCAAAATCCGCGAGATTATTTTGGCTATTCAAATTGAACACCAATTTAGCAAGCGTGAAATTTTACAGTTATACCTCAACCAAATTTACTTGGGCAGCGGCTCCTACGGGGTCAAAGCGGCCGCCAAAAAATATTTCAATAAAGAGTTACAAGATATTACCACCGGTGAAGCGGCTTTGTTGGTGGGCCTTATTCCCGCCCCGGGGCGTTATAACCCCTTTGCCAATCCGGAGGTTTCCCGCCAGCGGCGCAATTTAGTGCTGGATGTTATGCACGATCAAGAATATATCACGGACGAAGAATTGAAAGCGGCCAAAGCCGAACCCATGCCCCAAAAACCGGAAGCCACCGTGGAAAATAAACCCGGACGCTATTTTATTGAACATATCCGGCGTATACTGGAACCTAAATACGGGATGGACGTGCTATGGAAAGCCGGACTCAACATTTATACCACCATTGATATTAAACAACAAAAAATTGCCGAACAAACCATGAATAAATGGTTAAACGACTTTGACGAACAAGTAGCCAAGGGGTTAGGCATTGAATTTGACCCGGAAGACTCCGAGGCCGACGCGCCCCAAACGGACGAAGAAGAAACACCGCGCGATCCTTCCGACAAAGCCCCGCGTTTACAAGGCGCGTTTATGGTGCGGGATGTAAAATCCGGTGCGGTACGCGTGATGGTAGGCGGACGGGAATATGACGAAAGCAAATTCAACCGTGCCACCCAAGCCAAACGCCAGCCGGGGTCCTCTTTCAAACCCTATGTGTGGATGGCTGCCCTGCAAAAAGGATACACGCCGGCTACCTTGGTGAAAGATTTACCCACCATGTTTTATTACGACGGGAAAAACTGGAAGACATTTGACGAAAATGCCGACTTGTATTCGTTAGATTTGGCCCGCCAGTCTTTTATTGCCAGCAAAGATTTCAACGTATGGGTTCCGCAAAACTACGGGGGCAAAAGCGAAGGGTGGATTACGCTACGCAAAGGGTTGGAAAAATCCAAAAACCTAGTAGCCGTCAACTTAATTGATGCCGTGGGCGTAATGGACGTCATCCGTGTGGCCCGCAAAGCCGGCATTACTGCTAATTTACCCCGCGTACCGGCTTTGGCGTTGGGGGTGAGTGTGGTGCAAATGGATGAACATTTAGCCGCGCTTTCCACCTTTGCCAACGGGGGTATTCATACAGATAACTATTACATTGAACGGGTGGAAGATGCCAACGGACGCATTTTGGAACAACATATCCCGATTGAACAGGCCGAGTTTTCCCCCCAACATTCGTATTTACTTACGTATATGATGAAAGGGGTAGTACAACGCGGGAGCGGCGCCTACGTCAATCGCTTGGGCCGCCCGATTGCCGGCAAAACCGGTACTACGCAAAGCCACCGCGATATGTGGTTTGTGGGTATGACCCCGCATACAGCCGCCGCCGCCTGGATGGGGTATGACGACGATACTTCCCATGAAAACGGAGCCCGCTTTACCGGAAGCACCACCGCACGCTGGTGGACAGCCATCATGGAAGAAATCTTAAAAGATGAACCCAACGAAGATTTTGCCGTGCCGGAAGGAATTTCGTTTGCGTACATCAATCCTTTAACCGGCAAATTGGCTACTCCCACCGAACGCAACAAATTTTTAGAAGCGTTTATTTCGGGCACGGAACCGCAAAGTTTTTAAGACGTTTTTATGAAAAAGAACGCTGCCTCTTTGACTTATTACTATGGGCTGCCCAACGGGGCGGCCCAAGCGTATTTTGTGTGCAATCATTTATTGCGTCCGGACGTCCCCAACGTATTTGTGAGCGACCAAGACTTGGATGACTTTGACCACGCCGCGCATGAATTTGCCGTCCACGCCACGCTGCTTTCTTTTCCCAGTACCGATACGGGACAAATGTTTTTCTTATATCAACTGCTTTCTTCTCACGCGAAACCGTTACTCATTAGCATCCCGTATGAAGGGTTATCGGTTCCCTTGCCGGCTTGTAATGAATTTACGCAACGCATCCGCACTTTTAGACGAGGCGATACACTGCACCGTCAAGACGTATTAGATGCCTTGGAGCAAGCCGGTTATACGCGTGATGACTATGCTGAAACCCCCGGTCAATATGCCGCCCGCGGCAGTGTAGTGGATATTTTTGGGCTGCACTGCGCCGAACCGTTGCGTTTGTATTTTGCCGGTAACAAAATTGAGGCTATCCACCCCTTTGATGTAGACACGCAAAATTTAGGGGAATCGGTAGACGAGGCCCTGATCTTACCATTAGCCTTTGACGAAAAACCGGCAAGGTTAGCCGACTATCTGCCCAAGGCCGCCTACATTTTTGACAATCCACAAGACCCGTTTGATCTTACCCACTACGCGCCAGCCACTGTGATTACCTCCCTCCCGGCGGCCAGTGCGAACAATGCCAACTTAAAAGCCAATTTGGCCTTTGGCGGCAACACCGCGTTGCTGGCTCAAGAAGTAACACGTTTAGTAAAGCAACACATCCACGTAATTATTACCTGCTTAAACCGCGGGGAATTAGACCGTATTACCGATTTGCTGGATACATTTGACGTATTCAAACAGGTGGAATTCAAAATTTCCCCCCTCACACAAGGATTTACTGATGAGGGAAATCGTCTGGCATTTATTACATCTAACGAAATTCTAAACCGCCATTTCAGCGCGGCCCGTGTGCTAAAACGCTTTGATGTAGAACAGGCCAAACGTGTGCGCTTTAAGGAACTGCAACCCGGTGATTATGTAGTCCACCGCGACTACGGTATCGGCCGCTACGAGGGGTTAGAGATTATGAACCAAGCCGATAACCCCACCGACTGCCTTAAAATAGAGTACCGCCGCAACAGCCGCATTTATGTACCCATGTATGATTTTAAGAAAGTGCAAAAATACATCTCCGCAGGCGGCAAACGCCCCACGCTATCGGTACTGGGCGGCACCAGTTGGAAGGAAGTCAAAAAACACGTCAAAGAGCAAGCGCAAAAAGCCGCCAAAGAAATCTTAAAACTGGAAGCCTTGCGCCAAGCCACTCCCGCCCCTGTGATTATAGGGGACAGCCGCTTAGAAGAAGAATTTGCCGACTCCTTTCCCTATGTACTGACTGCCGGGCAAGAAAAAGCCATCCAGGAGACTTTGCACGATTTAGACCTCCCCAAACCCATGGACCGCGTGTTAGTAGGGGACGTGGGCTTTGGCAAAACGGAAGTAGCCATGCGTGCGGCCCTCAAAGTAGCATTATCCGGTAAACAAGTGATGGTATTAGTGCCCACCACTATTTTGGCGGACCAGCATTACAAAACATTTACCAAGCGTATGGCGGGGTTTCCCATCAATATACGGATGTTGTGCCGCTTTCAAACGACTAAAGAGCAAAAAGGCATTATTGGGGAACTCAAAAGCGGGTTGTGCGATATTATTATCGGCACCCACCGCTTGCTAAGCAAGGATATTGCGTTTAAGGAGTTGGGCTTGGTAATTATTGACGAAGAACACCGCTTTGGTGTCAGACAAAAAGAAAAAATCCGCGCGTTAAGCGCGGGCGTACACTCGCTCATGCTAAGTGCCACCCCGATCCCGCGCACGCTTAATCAATCGCTTTCTTCCCTGCGTGACATTTCGCTTATTGATACACCTCCCCGCGGACGTACCCCCATTAAAACCGTGGTAACCGCATGGAATGACGAACTGGCCGCCGCCGCTATTAACCAAGAATTGGCCCGCAATGGGCAAGTGTACTATGTGTATAATAGTGTGCGCGATATGCAGGAGCGATTGGCCTTTCTGCGTAAACTGGTTCCGCAGGCACGGATTTGCATGGCGCACGGGCAAATGAACGAGAAAGAACTGGAACAAACGCTTTGGGATTTTAACCAAAAAAAATATGACGTACTGCTAGCCTCTACCATTATAGAATCCGGCATAGACATCAGCAACGCCAATACCCTTATTGTAGAAGATGCCCAAAATTTCGGGCTCGCGCAACTGTATCAATTACGCGGGCGCATTGGACGTGCCGACCAAAAAGCCTATTGCTATCTGTTCCACCCGGATTGGTTATTTAAGAAACACGAGGAAGATGACACTTCCTACGCCCAACTGGCGGCCGTACGCTGGAATCCGCGCCCCACCAAAGACCCCACCGCTGAGGCCAAAGAGCGTTTGGCGGCGCTGATGGAATTTGGGGAACTGGGCAGTGGGTTTCGTTTGGCACTGCGCGATATGGAAATCCGCGGTGCCGGGGAATTATTAGGCCTTAAACAACACGGATACGTTAACGAAGTGGGCCTTACCTTATATTGTGATTTGGTAGCCGCCGAGGTTAAAAAACTAAAAGGACAACCCGTGCAACGCAAACTGCAAGCCAAGGTCAATTTGCCGTTGGCCGCTTATATTCCGCCCGATTATTTGCCTGACGAAGCCGAACGCTTAAAAGTGTATAAGGAACTCATGAGTGCGGACCGGGCGCAAACGCAAGCCATTTTAATGCGGCTAGCGCAACAATGCGGCCCCGCCCCCGAGGAACTGTCTCATTTGGTAGAAATTATCTCCTTGGCCAACCAAGCCGGCGCCTTAGGCATTTACGCGCTGGATTGGATGGACCCGGCCCTGGAGTTTCAATTTACCAAACAAACTCACCTGCCCGAGCAGTTACCTGAAAAACTGTTTGCGCAGTACGGGGCCGACAACGTACAATTTTTGCAATCAAAAAACGGATACGGGTTACGTATTAACTGCCCCGCTAAAACGCGGCCTCTCGCGTTTGCCCAAGAGGCGCTGCTGTTTTTCCATCGCTTATTATCCACTCAAAAATGATATAGTATATATATGAAGTATTTTACTGTACTGTTAGGGATGATTTGTTTGAGTATGGCGGCTTGTAAAAAGCAAGACCAGCCAACCCATCCGGCCCCGGCACACTCCCGAGCGGATATTTCCATTACCCAGCAGGATATGCAGCACGCACTAAGCCTGTTGGATGAAAAAGACCAACAGTTTGCCCAAACTCCTTTTGGCAAACAAAATCTATTGCAAATTTTACTGCGCGAAAAATTGATTTTACAAGATGCACGCGACACCGGATTCACCCACGACAAAGATTATCAGGAGGCGCTGAAACAAAAACGCGCCCAGTTAGATAGCATCTACGAGCAATTTGCCCAAGAAGCGTTGATCCGCACCTGGTATGAAAAAAACGGAAAGGAATTGGAACCTTCCGAACAAGAAATTAAAGCCTACTATAAAAAATATCCCTATGAAATGACCATTAAGCAAATCATTATGGATAACGCGCAAACGGCCGACCAAACCCTACGCATCTTAAAAGGGTCCCCCGCCCGGTGGAAGGAAATGTCGCGCCAGCATAATATCGCGCCCGCGTCTTTGCAAACGCTTACTTTTATGCCCGGGGAATATTTAGATAATTTAGAAGCCGTAGCGGCCAACTCTCCTACCGGTAAAGTGCAAGGCTTCTTCAAAACTCCGCAAGGATTTCATATAATAATGAAAACAGGGGAAAACCGGCTTAGTTTGGAACAAGCCACCCCACGTATCAAACAGATTCTTCAAAATCAGCATTTGGACGAACTGTTGGATACCTTGAAACAACAATACGAGGTTAACATTTATGAAGAAAACAAATAGTATCTTAGCTGCGTTATTACTGGCGGCCTGCTGTGTAAGTGCTCAAGCCAAAGTAATGGAATCTTCCGTGGCTACCGTCAATGGCAAACCGATCCTAGCCTCTGAATATGATTCCTATTTGCAAAGCGTGGTAGAACAGTACGAAGCCACCGCTCCCCAAGTGCTAGAACGCCCTTATGCCAAAGATATTTTGGGCAAAGAAGTGCTTAGAGATTTAGTTTCCAAAGAACTGGTCTACCAAGCCGCCGAAGAAGCCAAAATCACCGTTAAAGATTCCGAATTGGACGAAGGGTTGGCCGAAATCAAATCCCGTTTTATTGTGGATGAAAAAACCGGCAAAGAAGACCCCAAAGGGGCCGAAAAACGCTTTACCGAAGCACTTAAAAAACAAGGCATGAGTTTGAAATCTTACAAGAATAAACTCTCCAAAGAAATTGCTTCACGCAAATTTTTAGAGCAAGAACTTCAAAAGATGATTAAACCCGTAGAAGAAGCGGACGCCAAAGCCTTGTACGACGAAGTACAGGTGGTCCTCAAAAATAATACTAAAAAAATAAAAGAAATGGAAAAAGCCGATCCGCAACATTTGCAGGAGGTACAGGCCATTGCCGCCAAACTGAAACAACTCTCCGCGGAACAAGTACGCATTGGGCATATCTATTTAGCCACTACCAAAGATATGAGTGCGGCGGATGTAGCCAAAAAAGCCGAACTGGCCAAAAAAATTAAAAAAGAGTTAGATGGCGGGATGGATTTCTCTACCGCGGTTAAAACCTATACCGAAGATAAACAAGCCCTAACCACCGGCGGAGATATGATTTTAATCAAAGGGATTGCTCCTAAAGAAATTGATGCCAAGGCGTTCTCGCTCGCTGTGGGGAAAGTCAGCGAACCGATTAAAACCGAAGTCGGCTATCACCTCATTAAAGTAAAAGAAAAACGGGCTGCGCGCACCATTTCTTATGATGAAATTAAAAATGACTTAGGGCAGTATATCGCCCAAACCCGCATTTTGGAAGCGCAAGCCAAATTCTTAGGCGATTTAGCCGACAAGGCTGACATCAAAGTAACGAAGGAATTTGAACTGGATAAAGCCATTGCCGCCGAACAAGCCAAAAAAGCGGAAGCCGAAACGGCAAAGGACAAAGTAGAAGCCTCATCCTCCCAAGAGGAAGCCAAACAACCTCAAGCCAAACAGATGAAATAAGTTTTTATCCCCCGCGCAAACGGGGGATTATTTTATATGTCTAAACCCGTTGTACTCATTACCGCCGGCGACCCTTTAGGGATCGGCCCCGAAATCACCGTTCAAGCACTGCAACATCCGCATGTGCGGCAAGCCTGCGTCCCGGTTGTCATTGGAGAGCCTCGTTCCCTTACAAAAGCGGGATTTAACACCGGTTTAGCACGACTACTTCCTATAGATATGCCGGCTGTTTTAACCGGCAAACCGCGCCCAACCCAACTTGGGGGACGTGTAAGTTTCCAAGCGGTAGAAACCGGCATCAAATTGGCTCTTAAAACAGGATTCTCCCTAGTAACCGCACCGATTAACAAACAAAGTTGGCGCTTGGCAGGAATCCCGTTTACCGGACACACCGAACTGTTGCGCGCGCGTACAGGAGCGGATGGCCTCATGATGTTTTGCGCGGGGACAATACGATGTGCGCTAGTGACCGAGCATTTTGCACTGGCAGACGTGCCCCAGTTACTTACGATTAAACGGGTAAAATCTTGCGCAGTCCATTTTATAAAAGCGCTTGAAAAGTTAGGTATTGCCTCCCCAAACATAGGGGTATGTGCCCTCAACCCGCACGCCAGTGATGACGGGAAATTCGGTCACGAAGAAAATGCGATACTTACCCCGGCAATACGCGCCTTACGCCGCCAAGGATATGCCGTAAAAGGACCGCTCCCCACGGACGCCGCATGGATTGCCCATTTGCACCAAACGTATGACGGACTGCTTTGTATGTATCATGACCAGGCCCTGTTAGGGTTAAAACTGGCCGCCCGGGAACCAGCCGTACATATCACAGCCGGCTTGCCCTTTTTACGCACATCCCCCGCACACGGTACCGCTTTTGATATTGCCGGGCAACACAAGGCAGACCCACAAAGCATGATTGCCGCTATTCTATTTGCGGCTAAACACGCGAACCAGCAAAATTAGCCTCTCCCAATCAATTTTGAGAAAATGAACTACCAGGCAACCTTCTTCATGGGTTGCCTGGCACCGTCTTAAAATTATATAATGTTACTAATAGGTTTTTATGAGTGACATTTTATATTTTGAGACGTTAAGTTCCACGCAGACGTACCTCAAAGAACACTACAAGCAATTAGATGATAGAACCGTCGTGGTCGCCGCCCAGCAAACCGCCGGACGGGGCCGCTTTGACCGCCTGTGGATTAGCCAACCGGGCGGATTGTATTTTTCTATGCTCTTAAAACCTACGCAATCCAATTTCTTGGCTAATTTAACCCAACTGATGGCCTTGTCTATTTGCCAAGCTGTTGAAAAATACGGAGTTGCCCCCAACCTCAAATGGCCCAATGACGTGCAAGTAAACGGTAAAAAACTATGCGGTATTTTAAGTGAAGCCGTTGCACAAGACGGACACATTGCCTGTATTATGCTGGGGGTGGGAATAAATATCGCCCAAAAAGATTTATCCCACGTGGGGCAACCGGCGGTTTCTCTCTATGAATTAGGCGTTCGTGTTGATAAAGAAGTCTTTTTGCAAGAAGTATTAAATTTATTTTTCCAACGTTACCAGGCTGTTTTGACCCAAGGTTTTGAGGTCCTACGCACCGCCTATATAGAGCGTTTCCCGTTCTTGGGTAAACAAATTGCCATTAAAAACGGGACCGCCGCTTTAAGCGGAATTGCACAAGATTTATCCCCGCGGGGCACGCTGCTAGTACAAACCAACAGCGGCCTGCAGGAAATTTTAATAGGAGACTTACAAGTATGAGTGAAAGTTTAATTGCGCAAGCCGGCAACATCACCGTTATTGGGATGTTGGTTGTGTTTGTATTTTTGGTAATTCTCATCGGTATGATGAAATTATTAGGCATTGCGGTAGCCGCCATGGAAAAATATTTTCCGCAGACCGTACCCGCTATGCAAGACAATGCCCTTATTGCGCTAGCCATTGCCGCAGCCAAAAGATTTCAAGGTAAATAGGAGAAAAATTTATGAAAAAAATTAACTTTATGCTTACCGCGTTTCGTGACGGATTTCAATCCGTCTATGGGGCGCGCGTCTTAACCAAAGACTTTATGCCCGCCGTAGAAGCTGCCAAACATGCCGGTATTAACCACATGGAATTTGGCGGTGGGGCGCGTTTCCAAGCGTTATTCTTCTACTGCAACGAAAATGCTTTTGACATGATGGATACCTTCCGCAAAACGGCCGGACCGGATGCCAACTTGCAAACCCTCGCCCGCGGGGTAAACGTAGTAGGGTTAGATAGCCAACCTTCCGACGTAATTAAAGCCCATGCCCAACTATTCAAGAAACATGGCACCACTACCATCCGCAACTTTGATGCCCTTAACGACGTCAACAATTTAATCTATTCCGGTAAATGCATCCACGAAGCCGGCCTAAAACACGAAATTTGTGTGACTATGATGTCCTTGGCCCCCGGCTGGGATACTACCGGTCAAATTCACAATGAAATTTTCTACGAAAAAATCTTACGCCAAATTTTGGATTCCGGTGTGCCGTTTGATTCCGTTTGTTTCAAAGATGCCTCCGGCACTTCCACGCCGCACACCGTTGGCAAAACGATGGCGATGGCACGCAAATTGTTACCCAAAGGTACCAAAATTGTGTTTCACACACACGAAACAGCCGGCAACGCCATTGCTTGCTGCTTAGCCGCTATTGAAAACGGAGCCGACAGTTTAGACCTTTCCATGCAACCGGTTTCCGGCGGCACCTGCCAACCCGACATTTTGACCATGTGGCACGCCTTACGCGGAACCGAATATACGCTGGATATTGACCCCAAGAAAATCCAAGAAGCAGAAAACGTATTCAAAGATTGCATGGCCAAATATTTCTTACCGCCCGAGGCCACATCCGTCAACCCGATTATTCCGTTCTCTCCGTTGCCCGGCGGTGCCTTAACTGCCAATACGCAAATGATGCGCGACAACGGCACCTTTGACAAATTCCCCGAAGTAGTAAAAGCCATGGGCGAATGTGTGAAACTCGGCGGATTTGGAACTTCGGTCACGCCTGTTTCCCAATTCTATTTCCAACAAGCCTACTCCAACGTAATGGCCGGCCTGTGGAAGAAAATCACCCCCGGCTATGGCAAAATGGTACTGGGCTATTTCGGCAAAACCCCGGTGGAACCGGATCCGAAAGTAGTCAAAATTGCCAGCGAACAATTAGGGCTGGAACCGACTAAAAAGACGGTACTGGAAATCAACAATGCCGACCCGAAAAAAGGCCTCAAAGTAGCCGAAGCCAAACTTAAAGAAGCGGGCCTGCCGGTAACTGAAGAAAATAAATTTATCGTAGCCACCTGCGCGGACAAAGGAATTTTGTACCTCAAGGGCGAAGCCAAAGTAAACGGGATTCGCTGGGCGGCTGATGCCAAAAAAGCGGCCACCGCTGATACGGGTGCCGTAAAAGTAACCGTCAACGGGCAAGCGTACGAAGTAGTTTTTGACGGTGACAACGCCGCTACCGTAAACGGCAAACGCTATGATATTTCCACCGCTGCCAGCGATGCGAAAGCCCCGGCCAAAGCCGCCGCTTCTGGCAACGGTGCTACCGTAAAAGCACCCGTGCCCGGTGCGGTGTTACGCTTTAGTGTTAAGGACGGAGACTCCGTAGCCGAAGGCCAAGAAATTGTGGTACTGGAAGCCATGAAAATGGAAACCCCCGTTTCTGCCCCGGCTGCCGGCACAATTCACTTTACCGTTAAACAAGGCGACCAGGTACAAACCGGCCACACCTTAGCGGAGATTAAATAGGAGGCCGTATGGATTTTGCACAAGCATTTTTGCAAATTTGGAATACCACCGGCATCCACATGATGGTATGGCAGCAAGGCGTAATGATTGCCGTGTGCTGTTTCCTACTCTGGCTGGGGATTAAAAAACAGTTTGAACCGCTCCTCTTGATTCCGATTGCCTTTGGTGGTCTTTTAGCCAATATCCCCATGCTCCCCGGTGAAGCGATTGCCGGGCCCAATGGGTTTTTGGGCATTGTATTTAACGCCGGGATTAACACCGGGTTGTTCCCGTTGTTTATCTTTATGGCCGTGGGAGCCATGACGGACTTTGGGCCGCTTATTGCCAACCCCAAAATGGCGCTTTTGGGCGGAGCCGCGCAGTTTGGTATTTTTGCCACGCTGATTGGGGCCATCGGCCTTTCGTACGTCACGTTTGGTGATTCCCACCCGTTTGCCTTTGGCCTTAAAGAAGCCGCCTCTATCGGTATTATCGGGGGTGCGGACGGCCCGACGTCTATTTATTTAACGGCCCGCTTGGCCCCGCAACTCTTGGGATCTATTGCGGTGGCCGCTTACTCATACATGGCGTTGGTACCTGTCATCCAACCGCCTATTATGAAACTGTTGACCACAGATAAAGAACGTAAAATCCGCATGACGCAATTGCGCCCGGTATCTAAACGCGAAAAAATCTTGTTCCCGCTGGTGATCTTGATTTTATGCGCGCTCTTATTACCGTCTGCCGCTCCGCTCATTGGGGCACTTACGTTTGGAAACTTGGTCAAAGAATCCGGCGTAGCGGAACGTCTAAGCAAAACCTTGCAAAATGAATTTTGCAACATTGTGACTATTTTGCTCGGTTTATCGGTGGGTTCTAAATTACAATATGACCACTTCTTAGTAACCGAAACGTTAGGTATTTTGGTACTGGGGATTATTGCCTTCTCCGTGGCCACGGCTTCGGGCGTACTGCTAGCCAAACTGATGAACGTATTTTCCAAAGAAAAAATCAATCCGCTCATCGGTTCCGCCGGGGTATCTGCGGTACCGATGGCCGCGCGTGTATCTAACAAAGTTGGGCTTGAATATGACAAGCAAAACTACCTCCTTATGCACGCTATGGGCCCCAACGTGGCAGGCGTAATCGGCAGCGCGGTAGCTGCCGGTGTACTGCTGGCAATCTTGGGCAAATAAGTTTTTATAACAAACTAAAACCCCGCCTTAGGGCGGGGTTTTTTAGTATCTAAATTTTTATTTAACACCACAACGCGCACAAAACTTTGCCAACGTACACTCTTCACACTGCGGCTTACGCGCCGGACATACACTACGTCCGTGCAAAATAAGCGCAATCGCAATCCAGCCCCAATATTTATAGGGAATAACTTGCGTAAGGTCTTTTTCTATTTTAACAGGGTCGGTATTTTTGGTAAGCCCCAAGCGATAGGCCAAGCGTTTTACGTGCGTATCTACCACAATACCGGCCGGTTTTTTGAAATAATCGCCCAGCATCACGTTGGCGGTTTTACGTGCTACGCCGCGCAAGGTAAGCAAATCTTCCATCGTTTGCGGGACTTCCCCCCCGTACACGGTACAAATGCGTTTGGACATTTCTATTAAACTAAGTGCTTTACTGTGGTAAAAACCGGCGGAGTGGATAATTTTTTCTACGTCCGTAAGGTTGGCTTTGGCCAAATCTTGTACGGTGGGATATTTCTTAAATAGATGTGGCGTAATGGTGTTCACGCGCGCGTCCGTGCACTGGGCAGACAAAATAACCGCACACAACAGTTCCCACGCGTTTGTATGATGCAACGGAATCACGTGTTTAGGATATAATTTTTGCAAGGCGCGTATAAGAAGAAGAACGTCCTTTTTAGCGGGCATTGAGACCCCCCGTTTTGCTCCACACGTAGGCCCCTAACAAACAGGCTAAATTGACTAAAATAATTGTGGCCCCGGACGGAATATCAAATACAAAGGAAAAATAGACTCCCGCCCATACACTCACTACCCCAAACAACGAGGCCAGCCACAACACTTGCTTAAATGTGCGCGAGATTAGCAACGCTGCCACCGGAGGAATAATAATAAGCGCAGAGATTAAAAAGATGCCCACCACCTTAAAGGCCAACACAACAGCCACCGAGGTAATCATCACCAGCACAATATTCACGGTATCCACCGGTACGCCGCGCGTGTGGGCAAAGGGCGCATCAAAACAAGCGGACACTACATAGCGGTAAAACGCAAACAAACAGACTAACACCAACACTAACAATAGGGCACACAATACGGCTTCACTGGTGGAAACCGTCAAAATACTGCCAAACAAATAGCCTAAAAGGTCCGTATTAAATCCCCCGGCTAAAGACGTAAGCAGCAACCCAACCGATAACCCCGCGGCACTTACAATACCAATCGCTGCGTCGCCGTAAATCTTAAATTTTTGGGTGAGTTTCATAATCCCGGCACTGGCGGCCATAACAATAGGAACAGACATATACACGGGACTGGTGGAAGTCAGCAATGCCACCGCCACCCCGGTTAAACACACATGGCTCATCCCGTCTCCAATCAGCGACAGCCGCTTTAGCACCAAAAATACGCCCAGTAACGCACAGGCAACCGCCACAAAAGTCCCCGCCACTAATCCCCGTTGCACAAACGAGTAACTTAAAAACTCAAACATGGGGACCTCCGTGCGCGTGGGCCTGGCCGCACTCTTCGCAATTTTCTCCCAGGGGACAATGCCCATGGTGATTATGCAGATGATCAATGGTGTGTTGGGCAAAGGGGCCCAGTTGCTTGGCTACGGCCTCGCTATGGCAAAATTCGCGCTTGGTACCAAAGAAGATGACCGTTTTGTCCACATACATAAATTTAGAAATGTGTTTGCCCACTTCGCCCGTGTCGTGCGTGATAAGCAAAATGGTGACACCGTGTTTCCGGTTCAGTTCGCCCAGCAAATCAAAAAACATCTCGCGGCTTTGGGCATCTAACGCGGTGGACGGCTCATCCAAAATCAGCAGTTGCGGATTACTCACAAGTGCGCGCGCCAAGAGTACGCGTTGCTGTTGGCCAATAGATAAATCGTGAAAAATAGTACCAGCATATTCACGTGTGTGGGTTTTTTGCATGGCTTCGTGCACTTGCTTGAGTTCGCTCACACGGGGCCGACTTCCCCAGCGGTTAGGCAATCCCATCAATACCACTTCTTCGGCTGAAATGGGAAACCGGCTTTGCGAAACCGGACTTTTTTGCGCTAGGTATCCAATTTTGTGCCAGCCCTTAAATTGACCAAGCGGCGTATTAAATAAAGAAATTTTCCCTTCGCCTTTTTCCAAGCCCAGCACCAACTTGAGAAGCGTCGTTTTGCCCCCTCCGTTCGGGCCGATAATACCTACGTAATCACCGGCTTGCACATCAAAACTAACGTGCTCCAGCACGGGCACCCGCGTATAACAAAATCGCAAATTTTCTGCTTTAATTATGCTTGGCATACAAGCCCCTTGATTAAACTTTCTAAATTGCGGCGCATCAGTTCCCCATAGGTTACGTTTGCATTAAAATCTTTCTTGGAAATATGCTCAATGGGATAGAGCGCAAAAACTTGGGTACCGGTTTCCCTGGAAACAGTACTTGCCAAACGAGAAGAAAGCGTTTCTTCCGTAAAAATAGCCGGTAACTGCTTAACTTTAATCGTTTCAATAAGTTGTGCTAATTTTTTGGCGGAATGTTCCCCATTGTGCGAAGTGCCCGACAAGGCCGTTAGCGTGAGACCGTATTCATCCGTCAAATTTTGAAAAGCCAAATGCCCCACGTGAACAACCTCGCGCGATTGACACGTGGCCAACGCTTCCTTAAATTGCCGGTCTAGCGCGTCTATTTCTTCTTCCAATTTTTTCAAATTATCCGCATATACTAATTGCTGGCCGGGATTGATTTGCACGAGGACTTGTTCAATCTGCGCGGCTAGCGTTTTAGCGTGCTTCAAATTCATCCACAGGTGCGGATCCGGGGAATCGGGCAACGCGGCAGCCAATTCCAGCGTACGCGTATTTTTCCCGATAGCCGGCAGTAAATCCGAAACCCAGGGTTCTAAGACATGAGACGTATAAATAAATGCGTGGGCATGCTTCAAACTCACCAAAATACCGGGGGTAGGTTCAAACGCGTGGGGTTCCGCCCCGGGCGGCAATAACATCAGCAGGTTAATGGTATCTCCGGCAATTTGTTTAGCCAAGGTATAGGGCACATACCCCGACACAACCACCAGTGGGTTCTTATTATCTACAAAGGGGTTACGCACCGTGGAGGAAATAGAAGCCCACCAAATGGCCCCCGCCACTACTAAAAACAGAATAGATAAAAGGTGCTTACGCATACATATATTATACCAAACCGCCGGAACTCCGTTTTTGCTAAAATGAATTTATGAGTTATTTTTTAGCATTTTGTTTGGCCCTATGTTGGGGCACCGCCTTTTTGGCTTCTAAAAATATTGTGGACGTTCTCCCTCCGTATTGGGGTGCGTTCTTGCGGGTAGCCGCCGGATTGCTGTTTTTTGTCATCTTCTTTGGGGTACGCCGCTCCTCCCTAAAATGCCCGCTTAACCAATTATGGCGTCCGTGGACGATCAGTTTTATGCTGATTTTACTGCCGTTTGCCTCCCTCTCGTGGGGCATCCAGCATACAGTGCCCACGATTGCCGGCATTTTCAACGGCACGGTGCCAATATGGAGTTTTATTGCCGGGGCCATTTTGCTTAAAGGCGTAGACCGCTTTACCTGGCGCCGTGCGGCCGGGGTCCTCATAGGCTTAGCCGGTCTACTGGTAATTATGCGCCCACAATGGCAGGGGGCTTTTGCCGCGCCTGCCGGGAAAATGGCCTTGTGGGGCTATGTAGCACTGCTTGTGATGGCGTTGTCGTACGGGATAGGAAACGTAATTACGAAAAAAATTATGGTGGATAACACACGTGTGGGCTGGGAAGCCAATACGTTTCATCAATACGTTTTTGCGGCCGTAGTGCTGGGTCTAATTTGTTGGGCTGTGGAACCGGCCCCGGCGTTGGCGGTATTTAATACCAAACTGGTGCTTTCCATTATAAGTGCCGGTGTATTTTCCTCCGCGGTGGCTTTCCTGCTGATGATTGCCCTAATGAAACGCTGGGGGGCTACGCGGATGTCCTCGGTTACGTATTTTTCCCCGGTGATTGCTATGGGAACCGATATTTTATTTAGAGGGCGTATGCCCCAAGGGATAGAATTAGTGGGGATGGCACTCATCTTTATCAGTTTGTGGCTGATTCAAAAGAAAGTAGATAATTAACAAACTCCCCGGCAAAACCGGGGAGTTCTTATACGTTGCTTACAAATTTTAACAACTCTTTTTGCCGGATATTCTATCGGCGGGATCTCCATGTGCGCTATCACAGGCACGCCACTTCGTACCATCTTGCTTTGGGGAACCGGCCGGGCAATAATCTCCCGCACAATACGACGTAGCATCATAGGTTCCCGAAGCACAAGACCCCTTGCCGTTTGCATGACAAACAGAACCGTTCAAAAATTCGGAAACATCACAGGAAGTGCCCCCTATCCCATAACAATGAGAGTTGCCCGTAAAGGTGGAATGGCCGCACCCACCCTTTTCATTGGAGTAACAACTGGATTCGGTTGTATATGTACTACGGCCGCAGGAGTAGCCATTGTTTGAAAGATTTTTACACGTAGAGCGAGTATACACACTGCCACTGCCGCAACTGGTGTTATTGGCGTTCGTTCCGCCGGTATTTCCGGTGCAAGCGGAATCCGTAAATTCACTCCCCATACAAGCCCCTTGCCCACTGGCTATACAGGTGGAATTTGTAAAAGAACTGTTACTGCAAGCGGTTGCCTGATTGCCTTCACAGGTAGATTGCTCATAGGTAGAATTAGAACAGGCGTTTTTCCCTTGCCCGGTACAAGTGGCTCCGCTGGCGGTAACGTGCTGGCAACTTCCTTCTTTGGAACCGGTACAAGTATCCCCGTCCTGCAACGTAACACCCGATTCATTTTCATAATCCACGGTAAACGCGCCATCCGTGGCGCTGCCTTTTAGGATATATGAAGTGTATCCGGGGGTCAAACTACCTCTGTTAATTTTTTCTCCTTTTAGGGCATTTTCACATAGCCAAATGGCCGTGGCGTCCTCGTTTTTGGCCTCGCAGTGAATATTCCCGGGAAATTGTTTGCTATGATTTTGATACACCACATAGCGGTTGTTTAGATTGGCACGCTGGGCAAGCACATAACTGTACGACTCGTCATTATGTAACTCAAAAGACGCTCCTTCTACATCTTGGGGGGGCCCTTTTAAATCCAGCGCATGTATATCGCTACTATAATGGCCTTCTGTTAAGAAATACATTTCATTTCCCGTATACACGGCATGTGCCAGGGGCATCAACGCGTGAAAACGGCTTTTATTAACCGCCCGTTGGTATTGTGGCAAAGCAACCGCCGCCAGCACGGCAATAATGATAACCACTACCAATAATTCTATAAGGGTAAAACCGGATTTCCCTAATTGCATATATATCCTCCTGTTTTAGTATACCAAATACACAATAAAAGATAAAGGGAAAGGCGCTCTAATTAATTTTTACCCTTGTTTGATGCTCCAAATATGCTAAAATGTAGATGGTGAATTTTGCATTATTTTTCAATACAATTATACATAGGGGGAAAGGGTTATGGCACAAAATTTATCATCTGGCTCACTACTAAAACCGCTCTTGCGCGACCGCCAAACGGAAGCGGATATTCCGTCGGGTTATGGGAAAACGGAAAGTTATTTGTTACCCAAAGATCCGGCTTGGATGTTCTTGTTTTGGGAAATTACCCAAAGCACTTTTGATTTTATTAAAAGCCAATATGGAGAGGCTGTACTCCAAGCGGCGCGCACCATCATTCGTTTGCATGATGTAACCGACGTTGCCCTTTTTAACGGAACCAATTCCGTCAAATATTATGACATGCCCGTATTATTTGAAGCACGCAGTTGGTATATCAATGCCCCCGAATCCGGCCGTGCTTATATTGCGGACTTAGGTTATTTGACTGACGATGGACGCTTTATTTTGGTAACACGTAGCAATGCTACTACGTTACCCCCCGGCCATATTTCCAATATCATTGATGATAAATGGATGATTGTGGAAGGGGACTTCCAAAAACTCTTGAAACTCTCCGGAGCCGATTACATTGGGTTGGGAGCCAGCGAACTGATGCAAGTAGTAGGCCAGCGCTGGAAACTAACCGAACTCACTCCTTCCGGCGCACCGACTTCGTGGTCTTCGTTCGCTTTGCATTTAGACAAAGTACAGGATGAAGACATTTGGTTAAACGCGGACTGTGAAATTATTATTTACGGTTCCGCCTCTAAAAATGCCATTGTATCCATCAACGGCAAAGACATTGAACTCAAAGATGGAAAATTTACCATCCACCAGCATCTTAGTGCCGGGGATATTGTAGATTTACCGATTCATGCACGCAACGCTTCCGGCGACAAAACGCGTCATATCCACATCAAAGCACTACGCGAACAGGGGAAATAGTATGGGACAAGAAAAGGGTTATCTCGCGCTGGTACTGCATGCGCATCTTCCGTTTATCAAGCACCCGGAATACCCGGACTTTTTAGAAGAAGATTGGTTTTACGAAGCCATGGTGGAGACGTATATTCCGCTTCTAAGCGTTTTTGAAAAATTGACTGACGAAGGGTGCGATTTCCGCCTAACTATGTCATTAACGCCCCCTTTGTGCAATATGATGGAAGACCCGCTACTTATTGAGCGCTTCCGTCATTATCTCAACCAACGGGTAGAACTATCCGAAAAAGAAATTCACCGCACACAGGGTACGGAATTTGAAGGCGTGGCCCGGATGTATTTTGATAAATTCCGCCGCTACCAAGATTTATTTGAAAACCGCTACCACGGCCATGTACTCCAGGGATTCAAAAAATTCCAGGATATGGGCAAGTTGGAAATTATCACCTGTTGTGCCACCCACGGCTATTTGCCGCTGATGGTACACAAAGAAAGCGTAAACGCCCAAATTAAAATTGCCGCGCATGACTACCGCAGCCGGTTTGGCAAAAATCCGCGCGGTATTTGGTTGGCAGAATGTGCCTATAACCCCGGAGATGATAAATTTTTACGCGAAGAAGGCATCCGTTTCTTCTTTACCGAATCGCACGGGATCTTACACGGTACGCCGCGCCCTAAATACGGAGTGTATGCGCCCGTGTATTGCCCGGAAACAGGGGTTGCCGCTTTTGCACGCGATATGGAATCGGCCCAACAAGTGTGGAGCGCGGACTCCGGCTACCCCGGCGATCACCGCTACCGCGAATTTTACCGCGACCTCGGCTACGATTTAGATTACGATTATATTAAACCCTATCTTCATTCCGACGGTGTACGCCGCAATATCGGCATGAAATATCATAAAATTACCGGCAAAGTAGCGCTCAACCAAAAGCAAGCCTACAACCCGTGGGAAGCCCGGGATGTGGCGGCCCAACATGCCGGCAACTTTATGTTTAACCGCCAAAAACAAGTGGAATACTTAAATACCCTGATTGACCGCAAACCCTTAGTAGTGTCTATGTATGATGCGGAACTGTACGGACACTGGTGGTATGAAGGGATTGATTTCTTGGAGTTCCTATTCAAAAAGATCTATTACGATCAAAATGAAATCAAACTGATTACCCCCATGGAATACTTGCAAATGTACCCGGAAAACCAGGTTGTGCAGCCTTCCATGTCCAGCTGGGGCGACAAAGGCTACCACGATGTATGGCTCAACAGCGGTAACGATTGGATTTACCGCCACCTCATTAAATCCGCCGAACGGATGATGGATTTGGCCAACCGTTTCCCGCAGGCACAAGGACTTTTGTGCCGCGCACTAAACCAATTAGCGCGGGAATTGGTCCTTATGCAATCTTCCGACTGGGCCTTCTTAATGACAACGGGAACCGCTAAAGAATATTCTACCAAGCGCACCAAAGACCATATCAAACGGTTTAACGAACTCTATGAGCAAATCATAGGCAACCGCATTGATGAAGGCTATGTGTACAACTTGGAAATGCGCGACTCCATCTTCCAGCAGATGGACTACAACGTCTATTCTACCGCCAATAAAGAAGCGGTTCTAGCCAAATATTAACCCGTAAAGCCTATAAAGGGCCACGCAAAGTGGCTCTTTTTTTGTACCTAAAGTCCCAGTGGCACCTGGGCCTAAGGGCCCTCGCGCACCCACTCAAATACTGGTAAAGTATAGGTATGCGTAAAAAGATATTTTTCTGTTTCTCTACTTTTTTATTGGCAGAACTCTGCCTTTCTTTGCACACACCTGCTTGGGGCGGCATTAGAGGCAGCCGATTGCTACGTACTGCCCGTCATGCTTCCGAGGGGAAACCCCTAAATCACGTATATCAGGTGGCCCATATTCTTAGAATTGCCAGTGATTATCCCGCCGCTAAGAAAATATTAAATGCCCGCTATCTCTACCAGCGGGAACTGCGCGAAGCCGGAAAACTTTATGAGCGGGTACGTATCGCCACCCCCATGACCCCGGAAGTAGTCCGTTTACAAACCGACATTGAACGTACAATTATCAACGATACATTACGTGCCAGTTTATTAGATCATTTGAAAAAAGGGCAACGTGCCTCTATCCTGTACGAACTGGAAGATTACTACCACTTAACGTCTAGTCATTTGCCCACTTTCCGGGCGATAATGCTTTCCGAAGAATCTTTTGCCCGCAATGCGCTGTCTTATTTAAAGAAACACCCGCATAAACCCAATTGGCCATTACGTCACATACTTAAAACCGAAGGCATGGATCCGGTCCTTATTAGAAAGATGAAGAAGCTAATTAATCAAGATGTGATAGCCGAAGGGAAAACCGAACAGGCCCTGCAACTGCTACAAAAACTCCACAAAGAATACCATCGCCTACTCAAGGAAAGTATGATAGATGAAGAAGTGGCCGAAACAGTAGCCATTTACGAATCGCTAGCAGACGAAGTAGAAGAATTTACTGCAGTCAATCACCGGGCTCCCCAATTTCAGTCCGATGTGGAATACGAACGGGATTTATATAATTTGATAGCCGTTTTGGCGTACCACCATCAGGCCAATTTGTTTGAACAAGTGCTGCCACATATTAAAAGATTGTACGCCATGCTTGAAAGGTATCCTTCCCCACACTACCCACGGGAAAATATACTTCACGAACTTAGCAGATTTGCCGAAAAGAACAAAATCTTGCCCAGAAGCATTCACGAACGCGACATACTCACCCAATATCCCAACGAGGACATACTTTATGAGTCTATCCTCTACTGGCGCCAAAACGACCCCGCCTTCCAGCAGGAACTGGAAAAACTGCCCGCTTATAAAAAAATCAAAGGGGACATGCCTTCGTCCAATTATTATTAAGTGAGACTATTTGTATTCTAACTTGATAAGTTTATAGGTCCGGGGACCACGGGGTAACTGGGCTTGAAAAGTTTCCCCTTCTTTTTTACCCAAAACCGCATTAGCCAACGGAGACTTGACAGACAAAAGGCCTTTATCCGGGTTGGCCTCCGAGGGGCCCACCAAGGTATAGGTAAATTCCAAATCAGCCGCTTGATCTACGATCGTAACCGTAGCCCCTATGCGGGCTTCACTTTTATCTACGGTTAAATCATCGGTAATTTGCGCGTTGCGCAATCTTAATTCCAATTCGTTAATGCGTGAAAGTGTTTCCGCTTGTTTCTCTTTGGCGGCATGATATTCCGCATTTTCTTTCAAATCCCCTTGGGCAGCAGCGGTGCCAATTTCTTGGGACAATTCTTGCTTAATGGTTTTCAAATTTTTGAGTTCTTCTAATAACTCTTCGTATTTTTTTCTACTTACATAAAAGACTTCAGCCATAATTTAATTCCTCTCTTATTATCATAAGTGTACAATTTCAAAACAGATATTTCAACTGGTATACCCTCACAACGCTATTTCTTGCTATAATACAAATATGAAAAAAGCAATCTTACCCACTATAATAGTTTGCTTAGGGACGCTTGCCTGGGGACATGACCATATTTATATTGCCCAACATAATATGCCCGCTGTGGTACAAATCAACGCCATAGACACCCGCGGGTCTACGATGTCCGGCACCGGGTTTGTAATAGACCCCACCGGCCTCATTGTGACCAACCGCCATGTACTAAACAATGTCTTATATGCCAATATTACCTTTAATAATGGGGTTACCTCCGGGGAGGCAACCATCCTCGCGCAAGACCCTACACTAGATATTGCTCTTATTAAAATAGAAGCCCAGCACTTACCTTTTGTCACGCTTGCCCAGGATGACAATGTACTCATTGGGCAAACCGTCACCGTCATCGGCAACCCGCGCCGGCTGCAGAATACCGTTACCTCCGGGATTATCAGCCAAATCCGCAAACAAAAAAATGGCGTGGTATGGCATCAAATCAGCGCCCCCATTTCGCCCAGTTCCAGCGGCAGCCCGGTATTTAATGAAAAAGGGGAGGTTATTTCTGTAGCGTTTGCCAGCATCTCCGGAGAAGGGAACCAAAACCTCAATTTTGCTATACCGATACGTTACGTACAAGACTTGGCGCAAAATAATAATATTGCATTACCCAAGGATGGATTTGCCTCGCAGCATCCGTTTTTGAATCATATTCGTAAATCTTGGCAAATTACCAAACGTTTGTTGCACCGGTGGTTTGGCAGAGAATAAGTTGAAAAGAGAGCCAGAAAAAAATTACACTATAGAAGGAACTATTTATGAAAAAAACACTTCTTAAACTTGGATTTATTGTATTTTGTATAGGGGCAGCCATTTTCTTATTGTTGCCTTTTTTGGAAACAAGCGGCCCGGTAAATTCTTCGCTTAACAACGGGCAGGCCTCCGTCTCTACGGATAACCCGCTTAATATCATCGCCAAGCGTTTAGCCTCCCTATTTGGCCGCAAAGAAAAAGCCAAACAAACGCTCCCGGGACAAAATAATCCGTCGGAAAATCCGCTAATGGCCAGTACATCTCCGGCCGAGAACACCCTCCTTTTACCCTCGTCTGTAACTGCTACACAAGAAGGGGCCAATGCTTCTTCCCGCGTGATACAAATTCCTACGCAAAACGAGTCCGCTACTTACGAAGGGGCCTCTTTCCAAACTGATGACGGAGAGTGGGTGTTAATTCAACAAACGGCTCCCCAACACAGTGCGCCCGGCATGCACGAAGTAAATGTGCACGACAATCCCTACGACCGCTACGTCCGCCAAGAACGCGCCAAACATTTTACGCCCCAAGCCCCTAAACAAGAAATCCCCGATTCCAAATGGGCCCGCCTGATTCAGCCTATCAAAACATTTTTTGGGTTCAAGGCACCTGTTCCGGTAGGGCCATCTAAAGTAACCGGCTCCAAAAACAACGAGCAGTTGGCCGCATTAGCCATTTCAAACGACAAATTAAGTCATGCTTCGCCTGCTCCTTCCGCCGGAAACATGCGGGTTCCCCTGCCTAATATGTCTTTACAACAATGGCTCAGTTTCACCCCGCAAGAACGCGAAGCCCTGCTGCAACAGCAAGCCATCCGCGATTTTTCAGATATGGTGACCGGTAATCGCGCCGCTAAAGAAGCCGCCGAAATAGAAGCCGATATCAAATTCCCGTTCCCCAAAAATGCAGAAGAACAACAAAAGAAGGAAGACTATATCCGGGAACGTACCGCCGCCAATATGGAAATTATCCGCCAAAAAGTGCGCGATTCTATCCTCGCCAATACCGAGCAAAGCAAAGAAACAGATGAATTAAGTTATATGATTGGCTGCCACGACTATTCATTACCTAAAACAGAAAGTGCCTGTTCCCTAGAGAGCCCTCAATCTGAAGAAATGGACAAATTACAGCAAGCCAGTGTACAAAATGAACAAACTTTCTTTAATAAAACAGAATTTGTAATGCCCAAGGGACTCCCTTTTACGGTTATCATCGGCCCAACAGGCGAAGAAACCTTCCAACTGACTGAAGATCTCAACCCGGCCCTCAAACCCACGTTGGATATATACAACTCCATGTATGAGCAACAGAGATGCGGTTCTACCACGTGTTTTTGGTTACCCAACAAAAAACAGTCCGACCCGCAATTAAAAGATACGTTTGCCACCATCGGGGATGCTAAATTGGTAGGGGACCCTTATAACAACTATGCTACTTTTGAGGAACCCTTTGTACAGGGTGAAATACAAAAGAAAAAAGCCGAAAATCCCGACGCTACCCCCGCCCAAGTGAAACAATGGGAACAAGAAGCCCGGAAACAGTGGAAGGAAAATCCGCCCAACTGGGTGCCGTATACAGAAGACCAATTAAAGCAACTCCACCAAGATAACACTGCCTTCTTTACTACCGCCCAACAGGGTCCTACCGACAAGCAGCCTGTTTTCCCGGTAGTAACCGATAACTATGTGGCCCGCGAAATGGTAGACATCATGGGTCCTTTAGGTTTTGTGTATAACCGCACCACCTTAGTAGGGACGCAAGACCCTTACAACGCCGGGGAACAACTTACCCAATCTATTGCGGACGATATTAACGACACCAAACAAGCCATACAGTCCGTCTATCAGGGTGTCATTAGCCAAACCGCCCGAGACGCTTTTAACAGCACCACCACTGCCGTCAATAACCAAGGCGGCGGCATTAACCCGTTGTTTGATGCGCTAAAATCCGGCTTTCAGGGGGGAGCCCCCAAAAAATAACGGTTTATTTTACCGCTTAAAATGGGTATAATTTAAGTATCCGTAAGGAAGGAGAACCTATGAGCAGAAAATATGTTATCTTGGCTGGGTTGGTAATGTGTGTAGCCTTGGCCGCTTGCCGCAAACAAACGACGTACGACCGAAATGACCCCAATCAAGATTATGAACGCTTCATCAATTCCCATGTATTTGCTGCTTGTGAAGCCGTGGGTCATCCGTATGCACGCTATTCTTTGGCCGAACTATTGCAACGCCCGTCTGACAATTCATCCGACTACAAAGTATCTTTTATTAACGGTCCGTGCAAAGGATCCACTGTATGGACAACAGATGTAATCATAAAGACAAGCCCAGTGGAAGATGCGGAACTGGTCCCCACCGGCACGATTGTATTGCGCAATTTTGATAATCCCAAAGAGCCTTACGATAAAGACATAACCGATCACTGGAACACGGCCGTCGTTGTTGGAAACAGCCGTGCCAAACAGGGCATCTTAGATTTAGGGTTTCCGCGGGATCGCAATGATTTCTTCCCGGCACGGGAAAGTGTATATGCGCATAATGTGCGGTATATTCTCTCCCCGAAGGGAAAAGATGTACGCAAATTTATAAGATAATCAAGGAGTAGAATATGAAAGTAATTCGTTTTGTTGCCATTGTTGCTGCTACGTTAGGGTTCCTGCCTACCGCTTGGGCCGCCGAAGGGGACCCCATTTCCACCGAAACGGCCATTATTGATGTACCTACCGCGGAAGTATTGGACCGTTACCAAGCCTCTTTTACCACGCGCGTTTACGAACATGGTACCGTCATGGAAAGCATTGATTTTGGGGTTTATCCGCGCGTCAATATCGGGGTAAGCGTAGCCGTTGATAACTGGATCGGTTCCTCCAATTCCGTCAAAGTGCTTAACCCGGAATTTCAGGCCAAGTGGAAAGTATACGACGGCAGTTTGTATTTGCCGGCAGTTGCGATTGGCTATGACGGCCGCCGCTACGGGTATGGTTATGATGAAGATAGCCGCAAATATACCCGCTCCAAACGTTATTTAGACAACCGCAAAGGCGGTTACGTCACGTTGACCCGCGAAATTTTTGTTCCGAACCTTACCTTAAACGCGGGGATTAACTTCTCGGATTTTGATTGGGATGAACTGTATATGTTCACCGGCTTATACTATAAAATTATTCCCCAAATTACTTTTTTAAGCGAGTGGGATAACATCCGCAATATGCGTGATTCCCGCTTTAATTTGGGCGCGCGTTTTTACTTGCACCCCGCGTTAGCATTAGATGCCTCTTTCCGCCGTATTGGCCGCGGAGATGAAAACGAACGCGTGTTGCAACTACGCTACGTAACTACATTTTAAGGAATCCCATGGCCCCTAATACCGTCAAACCCAGTTTTCAACGCAGAACCATCTTCATCAAGAAGAATTTGCAAATCCGTTATATGGTTTTGATGGTAGCGTGCGTACTGTGCGGGTTACTGATTATGGGGTTGGAACTAACCGCCACTCTCAATGATTTATTTGATAATTACCCCGTTTTAGTACAGCCAATTTATGATGAATTTATCCCGATTGTGGCCAGTTTTTTCTATAAAATTGCCATTTATATTATCTTGGTAGTAATTATTTCGGCCTTTGTATCGCATAAAATGGCGGGGCCGGTCTACCGCTTTGAGCAAACCTGCAAAGAGATTGCAAAGGGTGATTTCTCGCAACGGGTACATTTACGCAAAGGCGACCAATTTACCGAGCTGCAAGATGCTTTTAATACCATGATGGACGTGGTAGAAAAGAACGTCAAAAAATAATTTTATATGAAAAAACATATCTTACTAACAGGGTGTTTGTTAGTTGCTTTGCAAGCCGCGGCCCAAAGCAACTATGGGGTACAATTTTCCAGTTTACTAAGTGACAACCTCTCGCTAGAAAATGCCATCCGCTTAGGCTTGGAAAACAATTCTGATTTTTTATCTGCTAAAGAAGAAATCAAAATTGCAGAGCAAAAAGTGAGTGAGGCCAAATTCCGCTATTTACCGCAATTTGCCTTGCAGGGCACTGCCACGTGGTACGAGGCGGACTCCCCCATGGTATTGCCGGAGCCCGGCATCAACCGCTTTTTACCGGATACCAATTCGTTAGACTCTAAACATTTCTACGGGGTAGGCGTTACCGCCACCCAGTATTTGTATTCGGGCGGACGCATCAACAGCACGCTAAAAATTGCACGCGCCAATTTGAAACAAATTCAAAGCCGCTACGAAACCGTTAAAAATACCGTTGTACTGGATATTAAAAAATCGTTTGCCAATCTGCTCTATGCGCAAGAAAATGTAAACTTTACGCAAACACTGTATGAACAGGTAAAAAACTGGCGTTATGCTGCCGATCCCTGGATGCGGATTCGTCAAAAAGCGATTGTCGCTCAACTTAAATCTGCTCATCAGCAGGCACAAAGCCAATTGGTGCGGGCTCGGTTGGCCATGTTGGTCAGCCTTAATAAAGAACTCAATTCCCCCCTTACCATTTCGGGCCATTTAGAACCCGTTTCCGTCAGTGGAGATTTACCTCATTTCCAATTATGGGCCACTGAGTTCCGCCCGGAATTAAAGTCTGCTATTTACGCGTTAGAACTGGATAATATCGCTATTGATTTGGCCCTTTCCAGACGCTACCCCGATATTTTACTCAACGCCTCTTATGAACGGGTAGGTGACTCCGATTTGAATGATGAAAACAAACAAGTTTCTTTAGCCGTACGCTTGCCGCTGCCTTATACCTTCTCTCATCAGGTAAGTCAAAAAAAGGCGGAGCAAAAAAAGAGTACCTTACGTCGGGCCGCCATAGAAGATAAAATCCATGTACAGGTGGCTTCCAGTTTTGAACAAATGCGTTTTTGGCAACAGGAAGCAACGGACCGGCAAGAAACGTATCAAGAACTGACATCCCTGCTCAACCGCGCCGCCAAGAACGCCGCCCCCAACGATTTATCCTCTCTAGAAGCACGCCGCGAATATCTGCAAGCCGGCCAAGCCTATTTAGAGGCCCTACGTGAAAACCACATCGCCAAGGCGCAATTAGAATGGGCCATTGGCAAGGACCTATAATGCTGCGGGCCCGGTTGCCACTGTTCTTATTTATTATTCTGTCTTGTTTTGCTAGGCCCACGTTCGCCCTAGAGGATGACGATACCGTCTTGCGCGAATTTATGTGGCAGCGCTTTATTGATTTGCCCCAAAAAGACCGGCCCAAAATCGGCCTGGCCCTTTCTGCCGGTGGCGTGCGCGGCTTTGCCCACGTGGGCGTGCTGGAAGTATTGGACAACGCCCGTCTGCCGATTGACTATATGTCCGGGACCTCTATGGGCGCGGTGGTGGGCAGCCTCTATGCGTCCGGGCTTCCCATTGAAAAACTGTGGGAAATTAGCAATCATATCAATTTAAGAACCATTACCCCGGATCTAAATGCGGTAGGACTATTTCGTTTTTTATTTTCCAGTAAATTGCCTTCTTCATCCAACTTGCCTAAATTTTTTGAAGAACAACTGGGAAATATGCAATTTGAAGATATGCCGATTCCGTTTTCGTGCGCGGCTATGGACGTAAAAACCGGAGAGCGCGTCTTATTTAATTCCGGCCCGCTAGCCATTGCCGTACGCGCCAGCATGAACTTGCCGGGCGTATTTGAGCCGGTACAATACCGCCACCGCGCCTTAGTGGACGGGGCCGTGGTAGATTATTTGCCTACGGAGTCCGTAAAGCAAATGGGAGCCGATTATATTATTGCCTCCGTTACACCGCTTGATTTTTCTTCCACCATGCCCAGCAGTATTTTGGGATATGTAAACCGCGTCAATGACGTACGGGCGGCCGCCATGATTGAAGAATCTGCCCGCGAAGCCAATTTTGTATTAACCAACCGGGTATTGGATATTAAAACGTTAGAACTCAAAAAACTTCACCAGGCCGGAGAAGTGGGCATTAAAGAAGCCTATGCCAAATTAAACAATTTACAAGAGGACTTATTACTCTATGCGTTACCCTATATATTCCAAAAATAACGTTTGGGGTTGTATATTATCGGTTCTATTATTGGGGGGATGCAGCTCTTTCCAAAATGGGTTCTTGGGATTTGCTCCGTTTGGCGACAAACAGGAATATATCCGGGCCCGTAATTCATATAACGCCCAAAAATACAATGAAGCCGTCCAAGAACTCACGCAATATATTTACAAAGCCGGTAACGTAAAACGCCGCGAAGCCCGTGCCTACCGTTTATTGGGGATGAGTTACGAGCAACTCAACCAATTAGACAAAGCCTTAGAAACGTATTTGGAAGCCTTAGAATTTCACCCGCATAACATCCCGTTATTAACTTCTGCGGCGGCCTTATACCAACGAACCGGACTTATTGACAAATCCCAACTACTCTATGACCGCGTGTTAAAACAAGACCCTACCAACTTAAACGCGTTAGCCGGCCAGGCAGAAAATTACCGTACCTTTGGGTTTTTCTCTAAAGCGCGCCAATATTATGATGCGTATTTTCGGCTCAATCCCGGCGCTTCACCCCAATACCGCGCGCAATATGCTTCTACCTTCTTAAATCAAGGTAATTTTGAGCAAGCCTTCATCCATATCACCATGGCCTTAGCGCAAGATCCCCAACAACCGGATTATTGGTTAGTCAGTGCCAAAGCCTCTTTTGGGTTGGACCGGTTTGAAGATGCCTTAGCCGCTATCAATACGGCTGTCAATCTGGCTCCCCAACGCACCGACTTACAACTCTATAAGATTATAGGGATCTATCAAACAAAGCATTACCGCCAAGCAGCCCAGGCCGCCAAAGAATTTACCCAAAAATATCCTTCCAGCCAACTGGGTTGGTTACTGCTGGCACTGAGCGAACAGGAACTAAACCAGCAAGCCGCCGCACGTAAACACCTACGCAAAGCCACCGAGTTAGACCCCGCTTCTTTTACCGGGCAAGTGGCCCATCAATTATTGCAAGTACGGAAATAAGAAGGGCCGCAACCGCGGCCCTTTGATAACTACGGTTTAGGTACAAAAGGTTTTTTATCCGGTTTTTTATCGGTAGGCACAAATTCCATTTCATCTACTAATAGCGCCGGCGAAAATACACTTTGGCTGGGCAGTCCCTGAAATACAAAAGGACTATCTATCCATACGACCTGTGATTGCTCCCCGGCGGCGGTAATATCCCGCAGAGCCCGTGTGGTCAAATTAGACACGCGCAACCCGTACACCGTTTCCCGCTTATCCGTATCGGCATAAACCCGCGTAGCCCGGGAAACAACTCCGTCATTTTCTTCCGGGAAATCATGCAGAATATACCCGTAGGCAAGGCCCAACTCGCGGCAACGCTCGCGTAGTTTTTGTTCTAATTGGGCGTCACTCAAGGTATGCTGCGGTTGCACTTGGATATTAGTTAATCCCTCCCGCGCAAAAGAACGCTGGTTCATGCGGGCGTGCCCGTTGCTGGAGGTCTTTTCTTTAAGCGGACGCATCGTCCGCGGTAATTGTTTCAGGCGTCCGTTTTCCACCAACGTCAATTTTTCGGCGGCTACGCCTTCATCATCTACCGGCATAAACCCGCCCAGTTCAATCTCCCCGTACGGGCTCGGCACGTAACGTGCCAGCGGATTATCATACACCGTAATTGACGGAGCCATTACCCGTAAACCTACTTTGCGGAATTTACCCACCGTAGGGTCTTCTTCACTGCGAGAAGAAAGAATCGGCTTTTGGTTTTGTATATTTTTTCCCAGCAGGTTATAGATAAATTGTCCGGCCGCGTGAGGGCGTAACAACACAGGGCCCATGTATTCTTCGGGTTTCACGGCCTGGTACAATGCCTCCAGTCCCTCCAAAAATTCGTTTACACGCTGTTGCATCTGCGTATAAGTCTCTTCGTTAAGAGAAGGGGTCCAATACTCGCTTTGATAGTTTTGCTTAAACCCGTCCCGGTTGCGCAACTGGGCCGAAAAGTAAATACGCACCGTCGGAGTAGAAAGTTGGTAAAATCCTCCCAAACTATTCAAATAAAAAATATCGCGTTTCTGTGGCTCTACTTGTATAGAAAACTGCTCCAGAAATGGGTACTTCTTCCCTAACGCAGAAAGTTCCTTCACCTTCGTTTTTAGGGTTTGTTCGTCATAACTGGGCAAGGCAGCCAATTCTTCTACGTAATGCGCCTGTTTGGTTAAAACTACATCCGGCAATTTTTTATCTTCGGTTTGTTGCTTGGTGCGTTCATAGGCTTGTTTTTGTTGATATAGTTCGGTGGAAAACAAATAACCAAAGTCTGTTAAATTCCACATTTTTTGCCGGATTCCGTCATAACTTTTGGCAATATTGTAACTATATTCCGGGGCATACGAATACCGGTCCGAATAGGCACTGTGCTTAAAACCCCAACTGTCTTTCTGTGCAGAACCAATGGAAATAGCCACATACCCGGACAAATTATCATCCCGTTTGAAAGGCGGGTGCAACTCCCCAAAGGAAGCCTTAATCATAGGTGCCAATTGCAGATTTTCCAACTTATAAGCAATAAAAAACGGGTTAGGGGCTCCTTTACGGCGTAACTTTTTGAGCGAACGGTCCATTTCCCGTTTCATAGCCTTAAAGTACATATTATCCGGCAGTTTTTCGGCAAAACCTACCCCGGCAAATACCAGACAAAACAAACTCAGAAGAATTTTCTGCATTTATTTTTCCTCCCCAAACGGCGGTGGCAGCAACGGGGGTTGCAAGTCCGACTTGCCCGTTTTTTCAAATTCCAACTTATGCAGTAATACGCTAGGCGCAATTCCTGAAACAGGCACCCAGCCCGACTCTGCGCCGCAAGATCCGTTAAATACCCCATAATCATCGGCGGCCGCAATAACCTCGTGAAAAGCCGCCAACGGCGTCCCTACAATATCGGCCCCGCGCACGGGTTCTTTACGACCGTCGGGATATACCCGATAGACCAGGGTGGGTGTCAGTTTGAAAGTCTGCGGAAAATTGGTTTCGGTCATCGTAAACCCGCCCGACAAATCTTCAATAATAAAACCATAGGGCTTCTGTTGCCGTTTAATTTCTTCTAACAATTGTTTTTCCAATTCATCATAAGAAACTGTTTTAGAGGCAATCACCCGAGTATTACCCATACGCGCAACCGGACGCATGCCTTCTTCCCCCCGTCCATGGCCATTGGAAGCCGTAAACCCGTTGATGGGGCTGGAACTCATTAAAAATCCTTTTAAGATGCCGTTTTCTACCAGCGTCACCGGGCGGGCTTTCACCCCTTCTTCATCATATCGGTAAAACCCACGCAACGGGATATTATTAAAGTACGGCAAGGTAGCATCATCTACAATCGTAAGCAACGGGGCCACAATTTCTTGCCCTACTTTATCGGTAAATGTTTTACCAAAGGAGTCTTCTTTTTGCCGATGACCTTCCACGCGGTGGCCCAGCACTTCATGCACAAAAACAGCCATCGCTTTGTTTTTCAAAATCACCGGTACAGTGATCGGCTCGGCTTCCGGGGCATTTAATAAATCGTGCAGTTCTTGCAAACTACGTTGAACATCCGCTGTTAATTGTTCTTCACTGGGAAGTTCCTCTTCACTCAGTACATCATAAGACCCGGAACGGTTGATTTCGGCCCCATCCGCTGTTTTGCCACGCAAGTTATACATTAAACGTGCCAAGCGCACCGGGGTTTTTAACTGGGTGCCTACGGAATCTACAAAATAGCGGCTTCCGCTTTGCATTTCAAACGAAAAAGAACTATTTAGTACATACGGTTTGCCACGGGTTAAATCAGATACCCGCAACAAAAGTTTTTCAATTTTTTGTTTATCAAAAGTAAGCGGCGGGTATTCTTCACAAAAGGTTTCTTTGGGAGGGAATACGAAATCGGGGGAATTGTCCTTGCGGGCAGAAGCCGTTTGAGAGTCGGCACGTACCCGGTTAAAATCCTGTTGAGCCGCCTCGGCCGCTTGCTCCGTAAGACGCCACAAAGCCGTTAAAAACGCTTTCCCGTCTGCTCCGATTTCAGGCATTTGGACAGTATCTAACAAATAATTGGTATCGGCTGTTTTTAATGTGCGTGTGTTGTCCATACGCGGGCTGCCCGCCCGCACTTGTACTTGGGCTGCCTGGTAACGCATGTCCCGCGCATACAAAAGCCCCCCTTCACTCGCCTCAGCAGTGTAAATGTCCACATCATTTAAGTTGTAATTAAGATAATAAATAGGCGGGTCTTGTTTCTTAAACGTACGCATGCTGCGCTTTACAGTCTGGGATAACAACTCCAGCGGCTTTTGGTCTTGTACGCGGCACGTAGTCTGCGCAAACCCGGGAGAGAAAAGTCCTACTAGGACGAATAGAAGTATATATTTTTTCATAGCCATATTGTAGCAAAAAGACAGATAGGATTAAATGAGCAAACAAAAAAGCTGAGGATGGGAATCGAACCCACAACCTACGGTTTACAAAACCGTTGCTCTGCCAGTTGAGCTACCTCAGCAAAAAATCACGAATTTTAATTATTTTAGCATTTTTCAGGGGCACTGCCAAGATTAAAGAGTGTTTTACAATGTTGTATAATAAATAATATGGAACCTGTATCTGCTTCTGTTTCTGTCGGTTTGTGGGTCGCTTTTTGGGTGACCGTTATTATTGCGTTGTTTATTGACTTAACCGTACTCAATAAACATCATGGGCACGTTTCCATTAAAGAAGCGGCCTTTATGGTGGGTGCGTGGATAACCTTGGCCCTAGTCTTTGGGGGAGCCATTTGGCTATTTGAAGGGAGCCAGCACGCGCTGGCATTTTACACGGGTTACGTATTGGAATATTCACTATCCATAGATAATATGTTTGTGTTTATTCTCATCTTCAGTTATTTTGCCATCCCGCACGATTTGCAACCCAAAGCCTTGTTGTGGGGAATTTTAGGCGCGGTGGCACTACGTTTTGTATTTATTTTTGTAGGGGTAAAACTGATTTCCCTTTTCTCATGGACGATTTATGTATTTGGCGCGCTCTTAATTTTTACCGCCGCCAAAATGCTGCTTCAAAAAGAAGATGACAATTTTGACCCCAGCCAGTCACTCCCGCTTAAAATTATGCGCAAATTCATCCCGCTCAAAACCGACTATCACGGGGAAAACTTCTTTATCAAAGAAGGTATTAAATGGTTTGCCACCCCGCTTTTTGCGGCAGTACTGGTTATTGAAATGAGCGACCTGATTTTTGCGGTAGACTCCATCCCGGCCGTGCTTTCCATTACGCAAGATACGTTCCTGGTCTATTCCTCCAATATCTTTGCCATTATCGGCTTGCGTTCGCTGTATTTCTTATTATCGGGGATGGCGGGCAAATTCCCTTATTTGAAGTACGGTATTTCCATAATTCTATTTTTTGTAGGGGTAAAAATGCTCCTTTCGCATTATGTCAAAATCCCGATTTGGGCCTCATTAGCCACGATTGTGGGCCTATTGGCTTTATCCATCCTGGCCGGCAAACTATTTCCCCCCAAAGCCCAACAGGACTAGACATTTGCGCATAAAATTTATAGAATAATACTAAGCGAATTTATATTACTAAGGAAGGAAACTTATGGCTTATAAATGTGCAGTATGTGGCAAAACCTCCGTTTCCGGCGGTTCTTACAGCCACTCTAACTTGCGGACAAAAAGAAGTTTTAAACCCAACCTGCAAAAACAGAAAATCGTTTTGGACGGTAAAACCCAAACGGCCTACGTGTGCACGGGTTGTATTAAAAGCGGTCTTGCCAAAAGACCGGCTAAATAAGTCTCTTTTTGTACCAAAATTAAGCCCGTGCTATGCGTAGTGCGGGCTTTTTGATTTTTTTGATGGAATAGGGGTTTGAAATGATTATATTAAAACGGTCCACCGTTGTAGTTTTGGGCTTGTTATTTTCTTTTTTTTCGTACGCGCGCGCGGAAGAAGTCGCGGAAGAACTGGACCCAAACGGTCCTTGGATGATTTGTAACATTTCGGTAGACGGTCTTAAAAATATCCGTAAACGGACCGTTACCAAAGCCGCTCATGCTAAAAAAGGCGAACTGTATGAACGGATGACCATCACGGAAGATGTGCAAGATATTTCCGCCTTGGGGAGTTTTGACTCGGTAGAAATTGACATCACCCCCCTGGCCGGCACCCGCAAAGAAAAAGAAACCGGCACATCCTATACGTGTCACCGGCTTACTTATCTGGTCAAAGAAAAACCGATTTTTGACCGCATTACCTACCAAGGACGCAAGCACCTGGGCAAAGGGGCCATCACCCAGGCCATGACGCTAAAAATCAAAGACCCCTTTAATGAAGCCAAATTGCAAAGCGACTTAGCACGCATTACCGCCAAATACGCCGAAAAAGGGTATGTCAATGCGCAAGTAGCCTATGAGTTAGAAAAAAATGAAGACCTCGGCGTAGTATACGTAAAATTGATTATTGACGAGGGAGAACGCGTCCGCGTAGGGGCCCTTCACTTAGAAACAAACGGCGCAGAGACCGAACTGCCCCTACAAAAAATCATCAAGAAGGCATCCAACCGCCCGCATAAAGTGTTCAAACCCCAAAACTTGCAACGCGATTGGGTGAAAATGATGCTCTACGGACGCAACAAAGGGTATAGTGAATTTAACCTCTCTCAACCCAAAGTTGCCTACAATGACGCTAAAACGGAGGCCACCCTCACCTACGAACTGAGCGAAGGGCCCCAAGTAGACTTTGGCGCGGTAAGTTTTGAAGGCAATAGCGTATTTACCCAGCAAGAATTAGATAAGCAAATCTATTTCCGCCCCGGGCAACGCTATAACCAAAAAGATTTTGACGACACCATCTCCGCTATTCAGGAACAATATGCCGACCGCGGCTATTTACAAGCACAAGTGGTACCGGTAAAAGATATTCACAACGGTCTGTTAAATATCAAATTTGATATTACCGAAGGCCATACTTTTTATATTGACCACGTGGATGTTTCCGGCTATGAAAACACCAAAAAATACGTATTCACCCGGGAACTAACCATCCACCCCGGCGATTTGTACGATAATGCCAAAATCAAACGCAGCCAAACCAAAATTATGAATTTAGGCTTTATTAACGACGTACAAATCGGCCTGCAACCTACGGCCGACCCCAACAAAGTGGACTTGGACTTTAACATCCAAGAAGGTAGGCCTGGTATGTTTACCGCCGGTTTAGCCATGAGTTCCATGGACGGCTTATACGGGGAAGTGTCTCTGAACCACTTAAACCTGTTTGGGCGGGCGCAACGTTTGTCCATCCGCACCCTCTTTGGTAAAGAAATTTTAGACTATACCGTCAGTTGGTATACCCCGTGGATTTTTGATAAACCCACCTCGTTGGGCATTGACGCTTTTAATACCCGCCGCTACCGCTCTTTCTCTACGGAGAACCAGGCCTATACGGAAAAACGCATCGGGGGCCGCTTGAAAGTAGGCCCGCGTTTTAACGACGATATTTATCAACTCTCTTTCGGCTACTCATTTGAGCATATTGATATTTACGATATTGACCACAAATACCAATGTGCCCCCGGCGAAAAAGGCGCACACTGTATTGAAAAAGGCACCACCAATCTTTCCACCATCAGCACAGACTTTGCCATTGATACCCGCGATAACATGTGGGATCCTACCCGGGGATGGCGCAACTCCTTAGGCTTAGCCTTAGCCGGCGGACCGATAGGCGGGGACCTGGATTTGTGGTACTTAAATGCCCGCTCTATTTTCAATTACACGGTGCTTAATATCGGCGGGAACTATCCCATTGTATTCGTACTTTCCAACAAGATCGGTTCCGTACGCCCTTACGGCCGCACGGACGAAGTGCCCGCATTTGAAAAGTTCTTCCTAGGTGGGGCAGATACCATCCGCGGGTATGAGCGTGCCGGCGAAATCGGCCCCAAATACGGCGGAACCACTTACTACGTGATGAACGCGGAATTACGCTTTCCGCTAGCCCGCGAAGGCCGGCGCAACATGGCCCAGTTTGCCTTCTTCTTTGACTTAGGTAACTCGTGGAATCACTTTGATGACTTGGAATTTTCCATGGGGCCGGATGAAAATCAATTTAAGGCCGGCGTAGGGGTTGGGTTACGTTTAACAACGCCTTCGCTGCCGATCCGCATTGACTGGGGATACGGTCTTAACCACCGCAGCGGAGAAGATAGATCGCACTTCTACTTCAACATCTCAAATATGATGTAAGGAGTTTATGCAAAAAAGATTATTCGCGGTTCTTTGTTTTTTGAGTTTGGCAGCGGGGGTAAGTGCCCAGGAATTGACACTAACCGAAGAAGAAAACGCTGCGGTAGCCGCTATTTTGGCCAAAGTGCAGGAACCGGCCACGAAACCGGACCAACTGCCGCCGCCCGTTCAGGCCCAGCAGGAAGTCAAACAGGCCCTTGAACAAGAAGACCCCGAACCTACCGAAGAAGATGCGCAGGACGCTGCCCCTAAAAAATGCTTAACGGTAGCTTTTGTGGATATTGACGAAGCCTTTAACGCACATCCGCGCACGGTAGCGGTGAAAGAGCAAATCCGTCAAAAAATTCTATCCAAAGAAGAAGAAGTAGCCAACGCCAAAGATTTAATTGCCCGTTTACATGAAGAAAACGGCCGTTTAGCCGGGCTAATCCGCCAACTAAAACCGTTTTATGAACGCATTGTAGTAGAACCACACAAAATGCTCCCCCGTCCAGCCGAAAATGCCGACGAATTAGAATTAGGCAATGTATTAAACCGCCTGACCTTTGCCGGTACGGACGTTTTTTATGCCAGCCCCTTAAATACGCCCGCCCAGTTGGAAGACCTCAAAGCGCGTATTGCTTCCAACAAACGCACGATTGAAGAACGGAGTTTTTTTATTGATAACTACAAGGCCCAAACCCGCGAAGAAATTTTGAAGTTAGAAGAACAAGAAGTAAAGGAAATTTTGAAAGATATTTACGTAGAAATTAAATCCTTTGCTAAAAAACGCAACATCGGGGCCGTGGTACGCAAAGACGAAGTGCTTTACGGAGAAAAACCCGTTAATGTTACCAAAGATTTTATAAATCGCTTAAAAAAAGCCAAGAAATACCGCAAACGCGGAAAGTGAGGTGCTTATGAAACCGTTGTCTATTGAGCAAATTACCCAAATCACGAATACACAGGCCAGCGGACAAACCGACTTACAAATTACCGCTTTATGCTCGCTTGAAAACGCACACGAAGGGGGCATTTGTTATGTGACTTCGTTGGAAAAACCGGAACTATTTGAAAAGTTAAACGCCTCTGCAGTATTTGTCCCTGCGGCGGCCAAAGAAGCACAACTCCCTTTCAAAGGCGTATTGCTATATGCGGACAACCCCGAGTGGGCCTTTGTTTTGCTCATGAAATACGTTGACGCTCAATTTCAAAAACATACCCCGGGCATCCACCCCACAGCGGTTATCAGCCCCCAAGCCAAACTGGGGCAAAACGTATCGGTAGGGGCCTATACCGTAATTGAAGACGGGGCCGTCATTGGAGACAATACCGTTATTTTCCCTCAATGCTATATCGGCAAAGAAGTGACCATCGGCAAAAATTGTTACATCTACCCGCAAGTTGTCATCCGGGAACAATGCATCCTCAAAGACTATGTCATCTTACAGGCCGGAGCCAAAATCGGCAGTGACGGCTTTGGATTTATGTTCCATGACGGCCGCCACCAAAAAATCCCGCAAATCGGCAATGTGGTCCTCGGCAACGATGTAGAAATTCAATCCAATGCCTGTGTGGACCGCGCCAAAATTACCAGCACCACCGTGGGCGATAATACGAAGATTGACAACCTGGTACAAATCGGCCACAATGTAAATATCGGGATGAGTTCCATTTGCTGTGCCCAAGTCGGCGTGGCCGGAACGACCGATATTGGCAACGGAGTGATTTTGGCGGGGCAAGTAGGTTTAGCCGGACATATGAAAATTGGGGACCGCGTCCAAGTAGGTGCCCAGTCCGGCGTGATGAGTTCTATCCCGGCGGGAAAAACCTATTTAGGAACCCCGGCTATGCCGCAGCGTGACTCGTTAAAACAAGAGGTATTTTTACGCAAACTGCCGGATATATATAAGCAATTTCAACAACTTCAAAAAGAGGTGCAAGCGTTCCAAAATCTATCATTTTGGGGACGCCTCAAAAAATTATTAGGACGTTAGTATATGCGAAAAACCCTTAAACAACCTGCCGTAGTACATGGCCCCGGCTTACACACGGGCGTGCTTACGACAATGACTTTCCACCCCGCGCAAAACGGGATTACGTTTTTGCGTACAGATTTGCCCCAGGCCAAACCCATTGTAGCGCATGTTACCAGTGTAGGTTCTACCTTGCGCGGCACTAATTTGAAAAATGAAACAGCCGAGGTGTGGACCATTGAACACGCCATGTCGGCCTTGCATGCATTAGGCATTACGGATGTGCGTGTGGAAATGGATGGCCCGGAACCGCCCGTTACGGATGGGGCCAGCGACGTCTATGTAGAAGCCCTGTTAAAAGCCGGGATTCAGGAACTAGATAGCGAACAGCCCATGCTTCATATCCGCCAAAAAATTACGTATACCTGCGGAAATATCTCTTACAGTGCCGAACCGGCTGACAAACTGACCTTCACGTTTGTCTATCGCCACAAACATCCCTTGCTGGCACATAGCGAATATAGTTTTGAATTTACGCAAGACAATTATATTGAACAAATTGCCCGTGCACGCACCTTTGGGTTTGAAGAAGAATTAGAGTTCCTCAAAGCCCACGGGTTAGCCAAAGGCGGCAATCTGGAAAATGCAGTCATTATCGGCAAAGATAAATTTATCAACGAACGCCGATTCCCGGATGAACCCGTGCGCCACAAACTATTGGACCTGATTGGGGATATTAGTTTAACCGGGCGCAAATTGCCTCCGCTCAACATCCGCTGTGAATGCGGCGGACACAAGCACAATGTCATTTTCGCCGGTTTACTATTGGCTAATTCGGAGGACAAATGAGCACCCGCACCAGTTTACACCATTTCTTGACCTTGCCCGTGGTGCAAGTAATCAATCAAGAGCAAATCAAGGCCTCTATCCCACATCGCGATCCGTTCTTGTTGGTAGATGAGGTACGCGTATTGGAAGATGGCAAAAAATATTTAGGTATCCGCCACGTAACGGCTGATGAATATTATTTTCAAGGCCATTTTCCCGGAAGCCCCGTTATGCCGGGCGTGCTGGTTATAGAAAGCATGTCCCAAGCCTTTGGCGGTGCGATGATGAATCGGGTCGTCAAAAATCAAGGCGGCATCCCGTTATTTTTAAGTATTGAAGAAGCAAAGTTCCGCGGTATCGTACGCCCCGGAGATACGTTGCAAATGCCCATTGACATTATACGCTTAGGAAAAATTTCCAAAATCTACGCCGAAGCCTATGTCAACGGCAAATTATGTACCCAAGCCACACTTAACTTTATTTTAGGAGAAAAACATGTCTAACATTCACCCTACTGCGATTATTGATCCTACTGCCCAGATTGACCCCTCTACCGTGGTGGGCCCGTATACTATTATCGGGGCAGATGTACAAATTGGGAAAAACAATCATATTGGCCCTTTTTGCGTGATTGAAAACACCACCATGGGCGATAATAATGAATTGATTGCCAGTTGTTTTATCGGCGTGAAACCACAAGATTTATCTTACAAAGACGAACACACTCGCGTAGTCATGGGGAACGGAAACAAAATTCGCGAGTGCGTAACTATTCACCGCTCCACCTTCGTAGATAAACCGACCACCCTAGGCAACAACAACCTTTTAATGGCTAATTCCCACTTGGCACATGACGTGCAAATGGGCAATAACTGCATTGTAGCCAATAGCACCGGGATTGCCGGGCACGTAATTGTAGAGGACCGCGCAGTTATTTCGGGCATGGTGGGTATTCACCAATTTTCCCGCATCGGTACTATGACTATGATCTCCGGCGGAACGATGGTGCGTTTAGATATTCCCCCCTACTGCATGGCGCAGGGCGAACGTGCCAAACTTATTGGGTTAAATATCGTGGGGTTACGTCGCGCCGGGTTAGACCGCAAGGCTATTTTGGAAATTAAACGTGCGTTCAAACTGATGTTTAGAAGCGGCAAACGCTTGGAAGAAGCCATGGCCGAACTGGAAGCAGCCCCTCATACGCCGCAAGTGCAACATATGATTGATTTCTGCCGTGCTTCCACGCGGGGAGTGTCTCCTGCCAGTAAATCCAGACACGAGGATACGGATGAGTAATATCCTAGGATTGATTGCCGGCGAAGGAAATATGCCTGTTTATATTGCCCGCAACGCTTGCAAACGCGGGTATGACGTATTCGTTTTGGCCTTAAAAGGCAATGCTCATTATGCCGACTACAAACCCTATTGCAAGGAGTTCAAATCTATCCGCTTAGGGCAAATGGGCGCGGGCATTGATTTTTTGAAAGAGCACGCCGTAACTAAAGTAGTCATGGCGGGACGGGTGCAACATACCTCTATCTTTACTAATTTAATGCCTGACAAACGTGGCTTGGCCTTTTTGGCCTCGCTTAAAAATATGCAAGCCAAGCATATTCTTTCCCGTGTGATTGAAGAATGTGCCAAAGAAGGGATCCAATTTCAAAATTCGGCGCTGTTTTTGGAAGAATTTTTCCCCAAAAAAGGCGTGCTATCCAAACGCCAACCTACTGCCGAAGAACAAAAGACCATAGACTATGGTTTCCATATCGCTAAGCAAATGGCCGCGCTGGATATTGGACTGACCTGTGTGGTAAGCCAACAAGTAGTCATTGCGGTGGAAGGGATGGAAGGTACGGACCGCTGTATTGAACGTGCCGGAGAACTTTATAAAAAGTCCGCAGAAAAAGAATCCTGCGTAGCAGTGGTCAAAGTAGCACGCCCCAATCAAGATGACCGGTACGATTTGCCCGTCATTGGGAAAACGACACTCAAACACGTGCATAAAGCCAAATTTGGAATTTTGGCTTTTGAGGCTGAAAAAACCCTGGTGATGGATTTGGAAGAAGTAGTGGAAATGGCCAACAAATTAAATATTTGTTTAGTCGCTATCTAAATTTATCCCAAACAATGCCATAAATATGATATAATAAATATATCAATTTAAGCCGGGGTGCTGGAATTGGTATACAGGATAGTCTCAAAAACTATTGCCCGCACGGGCTTAAGGGTTCAAGTCCCTTCCCCGGTAAAAGTATAAACCGCCAAACGGCGGTTTTTTATTTTTAATCGGGGAGCGCATAAACTGCTTTATGCGCGTAAGGGGCTTGAAGCCCGCAGCGATGTTTTTGTTTGAGCGACTAAGGCGCGAAAGGCAAAAACCGCGAGGGCCGGCCCGGAGGCAATTTCCGTAAGAAAATTGACCGCAGGGAAGTCCCTTCCCCGGTAAAAATATAAACCGCCAAACGGCGGTTTTTTATTTCAAAAAAATATCCCCGCCTTACCGGTGGGGATATGATTACTTAATAATTTTCTATTTTACCAGTTTGTCAATTTCTACACTGACCACTTCTTCCATATCCGGGCGGTAGCCTTCCCACACTTTAACGGCTTGGTGTTTTTTGTTAAACAAAATCGTGTGCGGCAATCCATTTACACCCAGGCCTTCGGCCAATTCCCCGGCATCATATAAGGCTTTGCCCGTAAAACCGTTGGCTTGCATAGCATCATTTACCGGTTCCGGGTTTTCATCCATAAAAGCCCCTACAATTTCTACTTGGTCGCCATATTTTTCTTTCAAGGCAGTTACAGCCGGCATAGTTTTTTTGCACCACGGGCACCAAGAACCCATAAACACAACCAATATCGGTTTACCTTGATAATCTTCACTTTGCCACAAGGTAGTCTTGTCCGTTACAACAGGCAGTTGCGTAGACGGAAGCGTGACGATTTCCGGCAATTTAGGAAAACACGCCGCCACAAATAAAACCGTACATATTAAGAGTAATATTTTCTTCATAATTTCTCCTTAATTATAGTTCCCTCGCAGGTCTATATATGATAGAATACAAAAGATGAGCAATTTTATCAATACTTTAGCGGGTTTCTTAGGGGAGCGGGTGGACATCCTTGTCATGCCGCGCAAAGGAGCCAGTTTTAAGTTCAAATTTCGTCGTATAACCTTACTTGTGGTAGCGCTTGCGTGGCTGCTCATCACGGGCGCTGGGCTACTGTTTTTTATACGCGGCTATGATTACAACATCCTTAAAACCGATAACAATTTTATGCGTATGAAAATGCAACTCATTGCCGACGAGTTGGAACGTGGCCGCAAATACCTGGAACTAACCCGCACCACCGATACCCAAATGCGCCAAATGTTAGGGATGCCGGACAGCAAATCTATCAACTTACCCAAAGGGTTGGAAGAAGCACAGGCCCGCGCCGAACAACACGCCAAAGAACTTTTTGCCACGGACCTTAAGGACTTAGAACCCGAAGAATTTGGAAAATACGTAGATATTTTAGAAGAAAATGCCAAAACGCGTTTAGCCAGTTTTCAAGAAATTGCCTGGTATTTTGCTAATAAAAAAGAAGGTCTTAACTCAACCCCTTCCATCCGTCCCTCCAACGCGCGTATTAGTTCGGGGTACGGATACCGGTTGGATCCGTTTGGGCATCGCACCTCTAAAAAGCACAACGGGGTAGACTTCGCCGGTCTACCGGATAGTCCTATTTTTGTAACGGCGGACGGTGTGGTACGCCATGCCGGTTGGGTTCCCAGTTTTGGCCAGGCTATTTTAGTGGACCACGGGTTTGGCTATTCCACCTTATATGCCCACACGACGGGAATTCAAGTAAAAGCAGGAGATGTAGTCAAACGGGGCGATAAAATTGCTACAATGGGTTCTAGTGGGCATTCTACCGGAACGCATTTGCACTATGAAGTGTGGAAAGACGGGCAACCGGTCAATCCGCGCAACTATTTTAAGTAATTTAGGAGGGACTCATGGGATTTTTGAAAAAAGATTCTGATTTTGCTTCAGGCGAGCATTTTTCCGTTGTGAGTGCGGAATGTTACTTCCAAGGAACACTAAACGTACAAGGCTCCTTGCGGGTAGACGGGACGCTGGAAGGCTCAGTAGATAATGCCCGGCACGTCATTGTAGGAGACGGCGGCAAAATCGTCGGCGACGTAACCGCCGAAATTGTTGTTTGCGGCGGCACCATTGAAGGAAATGTATGCGCCGAAATGTTAGAAGTGCTTGGCAAAGCCTCCATCCACGGAGATATACGCGCCAAAAAAATGATTGTAGAAGAAGGCAGTAGCATTGACGGGCATTGTACCATCGGGGAAAAACCCGGGGAATTGCCCACAGAAAACAACTAATTACGGAGTGAAAAATTATGATTTCGTTTCTTATTAAACATAAAAAATCTATTTTAATTATTACGCTATTTTTCTTTATTGGCAGTATTGCGTACTTAGGCTTAAGTGCCTATTCGCGCAGTAATGCTTCGTTAACGGCGGCCCAAGTAGGGAACCAACAAATTTCTTCGCGCGATTTATACCGCTTGGCGGACCAACGTGCTACCCAACTGCGTAACCAAGGCATTGAAGTAGACGAAGATATGTTGAAATTTTTACAACAGCAGGTTTTGTCTTCCATGGTAAGCGAAGAAATCCTTAATCAAGCCGCCCAAAAAGCGGGGTTACACGTGGCTGATTACGAAGTGGCCTATGATATTAAAACCTCTCCGTGGTTTGCCCCCAATGGCACTTTTGACAAAGCGCAATATGAATATGCGTTGCGTTCTTCCGCTCATACCACGCCGGCCGAATTTGAAAACCAACTTCGCCGTGATAAACTGGCTAACCGTTTCCGCCAAACGTTGTATTCCCTATATAAATTAACACCTCAAGAGATAAAATGGGCCTATCAAACCCAACACGGAAATGTAACTGATTTTGACGCAAACAAAAACGACTTTGCCGTCGCCTTGATGGATACCAAGATGGAGACCGCCCAAAAAGCGTTTTTGGATGATTTCAATAATACTGTAAAAATTCAAACCTTTTTAGACTAATTATGAATAAAAACGAGGTGCTAGTCATTGGTTCTGTTGCGTTTGACACCATTGAAAATGCCAATGGGCGTGCCGAACGTGTATTAGGCGGAGCGGCCAGTTATGCTTCTATTTGCGCCAGTTATTTTGCGCAACCCGAAATTGTTGCGGTAGTAGGTACAGACTTTACGCAAGAATATCGCGAGCCTTTTATCCGCCGCGGAGTGAACTTGACGGGTCTGGAAGTAAAAAACGGGCTCACGTTTCACTGGGGCGGCAGTTATGATGCCGATTTCAACACCGCATTTACCAAGTTTACAGACTTAAATGTATTTAAGGACTTCAAGCCCGTGCTTTCTAAAGAACAACAAAACGCCAAATCTGTTTTTTTGGCTAACATTGACCCGGAACTGCAACTTTCCGTATTAAAACAAGTAAAACATCCGCGTTTAGTAGCGTGCGACACCATGAACTATTGGATCTCTTCCAAAAAAGAGACGTTGCTTAAAGTAATCAAACAGATTGACGTACTCTTTTTGAACGAGAACGAAGCACGGTTGCTTACAGGGATGTATAACCTCATCCAAGCCGGGAAATGGCTGCTGGGCAAAGGGGTCAAATACGTCATTATTAAATTAGGTTCTAACGGGTCTATGCTGGTAAGTGCCAAAGGCATTGCCCAGTTACCCCCCTACATTTTAGAACACGTACACGATACCACCGGGGCCGGCGATACCTTTGGGGGCGGCTTTACCGGGTACTTGGCAAGCCTTAAAAACTGGAACAATATCCACGCCATTAAACGCGCTATGATGATTGGAAACGTAATGGCCTCTTTTACAATTGAGTCCTTTAGCGTGGTGCGCTTGGCCAGTTTAACGCCGGCTATCATCAATAAACGCCTCAAAGAATATACCGATATGCTTCGGTTTGATTAGCCCTTATTTTTCCCGTGCTTTGGGGAGGCTTTTACAAGGCCTCTACCGCGCGGTTACTGCGGTATAATATAGTGCTTAATCGGGTCTTTGGTAGCATCCCGGAAGGCCGATTGATATACATATACCCTTCTTTCAAGGATCTTTACGGTGGCCCAGGCCTGCCCACTACGCGCAAAGGAAAAACGGTAGACTGCATCTTCATCTATGGTAGTAAAAGGGACTTCCTGGTAAGGGTATGATAAGAAATGTACCAAATCCCGCCGCACATCCTTTTGCAAAAAGGGTCCGTCCAATAATACGATAGTATAGGTATTAAATACAGGGCTCTTATTTAGTGCGTTGGCAATCTCCGGATAAGACTTGGTTTTATTGCCTTTTGAGGGGATGGACAATTCCATTAACCAGGTCCCGCAACGATCTACCATATTACAACTTGCAATTTTCTGCATAACGGTCTTATACGCTACAGCCGATTCCCGTACGCCCCCTTTTGCAAAAGAAAACGTACTTACTGCCAATAAAAGAAACATAACACCCAACACAATTTTTTTAGTTACTTGCATAGTATTCTCCCTAATCGTATAGCTAATATTTATAGTTTAATGCCCCGGGATAAGATTCCCAGGGTATTTGGTTCTATGAGGTATTAGGCCCAAAGACCTATACAAATGCGGCATAATGGCACAAGAATATTGTTTTTCGGGCCCTTTTTTGATACTATGTAGAAGAGAGTATCCCGTTATGGGAATCCTATTTAATTTTACTAAGGAAGGGAACTATTATGTCTAGAACACCTATTATTGCCGGAAACTGGAAAATGCACAACACGATCGCCGAGGCTACCGCTTTGGTAAACGCGTTGAAACAAGCCGGGAACAAAAATAACGCCGAAATTATTATTGCTCCGTCTTATACAGCCTTAGCCGTAGCGGCCAACACCGCCAAAGGCAGCGAAATTAAAATTGCAGCCCAAGACGTACATTGGGAAGACAAAGGAGCCTTCACCAGCGCAGTTTCCCCCGTGCAAGCCAAAGAGGCCGGGGCCACCCACACCATTATCGGCCATAGCGAACGCCGCAGCGTATTTGGGGATACTGACGAAATTTTGAACAAAAAAGTGACCGCCGCCTTGCGCCATAACTTAACGGTTATCTTCTGTGTAGGGGAAACCTTAGCCGAACGCGAAGCCAACAAAACCTTAGACGTAATTGCCGCTCAGTTAGAAAACGGCCTCAAAGGCTTTACCGCCGAACAATTAAAAGGCTTAGTGATTGCCTATGAACCGGTGTGGGCCATTGGTACCGGCAAAACTGCCACGCCCGATCAAGCCCAAGAAGTACACGCGGCAATCCGTGCCCAACTGGCCAAAACTTATGGGGACGCTTTTGCACAGGCCACCCGCATCCTCTACGGAGGCAGTGTAAAAGATACCAACGTAGATGAAATTATGGCTAAACCCGATGTGGATGGCGCCTTGGTGGGCGGACAGTCCCTCATCGCTGAGAAATTTGCCCGTATTATTAACTTTAACTAATTATGAATATTGCTAAATATATTGACCATACGCTTTTGAAACCCGCCGCCACACAAGCACAAATTGCCAAATTGTGTGACGAAGCACGCCAATATGGCTTTTGCAGTGTTTGCGTAAACCCCTACTGGGTTCCTTTTGCCAAAAAAGCCCTACAAGGCAGCGGCGTAAAAGTGTGCACCGTCATTGGCTTTGCCTTAGGTGCTAGCACGGCAGCCACCAAAGCATTTGAAACCCAAGATGCTATTGCCAACGGAGCGGATGAAGTAGATATGGTCATTAACATGGGAGCCTTAAAATCCGGCGACACCCAAACGGTACTGGCGGATATTCAAGCCGTACGCGATGCTTCCCGTGGGCATATTTTGAAAGTAATTATTGAAACTTCACAATTAACCGATGAAGAAAAAGTAACCGCTTGCGAACTGGCCGCCAAGGCCGGGGCGGACTTTGTAAAAACCTCCACAGGGTTTAACGGAGGTGGGGCAACCGTACAGGATGTAGCGCTTATGCGCAAATCCATCCCGGCTGCCATGCAAGTAAAAGCATCCGGCGGCGTACGCTCACGCGCCGATGCAGATGCTATGATTGCTGCTGGGGCCACCCGCATTGGTACCAGTGGCGGGGTACAAATCGTTGAAAACAAATGATTGAAAATTGGGAAATTAACAATTGGATAGATCAAAAAACCGGTACCGTCCACTACACACTGTTAATGGACGGTACGGATACGGATGCCCGTTTGATGGCTAAAAAATTAAAGGGCTACGTACAAGAGACAAATGCCGCCACGGCACCCTATACGTATGCTTTTTCGCTGCCAAACGACATGGATGAAAACACCCAGGAACAAATCCGCGTGGCTGTACAAGAAATGGTGTCAAACTCCAAACAAATAGATGATTTGGTGCCGGGCGGAAATTTGGGTGATCCTTTATTTAATACCTCTCCCAATAGACAGGTGGATTTAGCGGCGGCAGAGGCGGCTGAATTGGGCCTACAAAAAAGGACCGTTTCTCCCCAGCAAGATGTTGCCGCCACCCCCGAACAGCCAGACAATGTAAAAATAGAAAAGCAAACCGTATCTGCAGACACCCAAACGCCCAGCACCATTTCTATTAGTGATAACGACATGCTCATTAAAGATATGGAAGGCTCCGTATTGGAGAAAATGCCCATTGAAGATATTTTGTCGGCAGAAACGAAATATGATATGTTTGTGGAACTGGAACAAACCCCCGGAAAAACCCAGCAAGTACAGCAAAGTAAGGACCAAAAAATAACCGGAGCACAACCTACGTCCACCAGTTCTTTCAATGTATTTGACCACGAACTCAAAGAACAAACCAGCATTATTGATTTGGAAGACGTACAAACCATTACAGATAGACTTTCTAAAAAAGACACTAATTTTATGAACAATATAAATCCTCCTCACAATGACGAAAAAAACCCCTCGGCCGCTCCGCAAACGGATACGGACGCTTCCGCTACCTCCAGCACGCCTTTTACCTTAGGGGCCGCGCAAGAGCCGCCCAAAACCATGATGGAGGAATTTTCATCGGAAACCCCGTTAGAGGAGGAACAACTGTTGGCCGACACCGTCCCTCCGCAAGACGAGCATGCAGCCGAAGATTTGCCTGAAATTACGGTACGTCAGCAAATAGACAAATTAGATAAAACTTTCAATTTGGAAACCACCTTTAATACGGAATTTTTGAAACAACAAGGCGAAAAAACACGCTCTCTGCGGGAAGGGAAACAGCCAGAGCCGGCCCCTGTAGAACAAGAGCCGCCGCATACCAGAACCATTTTACGTCTTAAAAAACACACACCGCCCACGCCGCCCAGCCCGGAATTGCCAGAGGCCGGCAAAACGATTTTGCGTTTGAGACGTAAAAATAATGCCCCGCAGACCCCGGCACAGACCCCGAAAACCTTGCGTAGTACTGTGTCCCCGGCGCATGCTACCCCGAAACAAAAGGGGATTGACCACTCTATTCAAATTCCCACATCGGAATTGAAAAAACACAACTGGCCTTTGGAAGTACCCTTAGTGCCCACCTATACGCTTAGCAATATGGTGATGTCGGTAAACCGCTTTGCCCATGCTACTGCTGTTTCCGTGATTGAAAACCCCGGGAAACTGTATAACCCCCTAGTTCTACACGGCGGTACAGGCACCGGCAAAACGCATTTCTTAAATGCACTGGCTTATGCTTTTAGCAAAAAATTTGGTCAAGAACATATCTTTATGACTAACGGGGTACGCCTTTCGCGCGGGATTCAACGCTATGTCATGGAAGGCAACATTGATAAATTTGAAAAGTTTATGCAGTCTGTACAAGCGCTGTTAATTGATGACGTGCACTTGCTTGCCATTAACGAACAGAACCGCGCTTATATCTCCAAACTGCTTAACGATTTTTTGCATGCGCAAAAACAAATCGTTATCACGTCTAAATATCCGCCGGAAAGCCTGGAAAAATTGGAAGAACTCATCCAATTTAAATTGGATTCCGGCTGGATTAGCGAATTAAAACCGGCCACCGGGGCCACGCATTTCCGCATTGTCAAAAAGATGCTCTTTGAAAACGGCGTAGACCTTACGGATAAGCAAATTGAGGAATTTTTCAGTTCCCCCCACATGACGTTGGGTACGGTTACGCGCAGTATCCGCCGGTTAAAAGTGTTGGAAAATTTAATTTTCCCCGGATTACCCGAAAACCAAAAGTCTCAAGCCGGGATTTTTGAGAAATTACTGGCCACAAAAGGGGAAGATAACACGAGCGAACTGCTTAACAAAGACCCGGCTGAAATCACCACGCTCAATATGTCCGGCAATGGCGAGTGGGGCCGCATTGGCTTCTTCTACCCGCAAAACTGCTCCGACATGATGAATTGGATGGTTTACGCACTGGACCAACGCGCCAAGGAGTTGCATATTGAAGGCGGCTTTGAAATTGTGGTACGCTCTTCGTACGCTACGGAAAACATTATTTCGTCCGCTTTCAAAATTGCCAACTTGTGTGACAACAAAAAATTGAAAGGCGCGGTGATTTTAGGGCCTAAACCTAATTCTTGCGACCCCTCCGTACGGGAGAATTTCTACGATATTCTCACCCACATGTTGGAAATTATGCTCATTCGCTGCGGCATTATCAACTACGAAGATGTCCGCTTGCCAAGCACCTACGTAAAAGTGCTTTCCGAACTGATGAGGTAACTATGAAGAAAATTCTTACGCTGTTAGTGTGTATTCCCTTGTTTGCCGCCTGCGGCAAAACCCTAAAATCGGCCGTAAAAGAGGGCAAGATTGCCCCCTCTTTTAACGATACGCTTTTGGATGACGACTACTTGTGGGTACGCGGATTTGGAGCCGCCAACCCCAAGCATCAAACGGACTCCCAACGCCGTATTCTCAGCCGTGAAGCCGCCATTGCCCATGCGTATCAGCGTGCTACGGAGGTGTTGTACGGGGCCCAGTTGCAGTCTCACGTACAAATTGTGGATGCTACGACGGTGGGTAGCACCGTGGACACGTCCGCTACAGGCGTACTAAAACGCATGGAACTTATCCAAACAGAATATTTAGACGACGGCGGATGCGCGGTAATCATGCGCCTTAGCCGCAGTTATTTACAAGAAATCGGTTTAGACCCCAAGGAGACTAAATGAAAAAATTACTGATTTGTTTATTAAGTGCACTGGTGCTGGCCAGTGCTTGCTCTTCTATTCGTATCGGCCCTAAAGGGGAAGGCGAATATGTAACGGCGGAATCACTCGTCCCGTATGATGAACGCAACTTGCGCCAAATGAAAAAAGACGGTGAATTGGCCGCCCAAAAAGCCGCTGTGGAAAAAGTAGCCGGTGTGTTTATTTCGTCCGCCACTACCGTGGAACAAGCCCAGTTGGTAGAAGATAAAATCACCTCCAAAACGGCCGGCTTTATCCGCAAATCGCACGTACAAAAATCCTACCGCAAAGGGGATGAATGGTACACCAAAATTAAAGCCATGGTGCTCGTCAAAGACATTGGAGCCATTATTAAACAATCCGAAGAAAATGCCTTTGCCAAAAAAACTACTGTGTTAGTTACCTCACGCGAAACGGTAGGGGAAGAAATTTCCCTCACGCAAGATTGCAAACAGGCCATCTACCGCGTACTCAAGGAACAACCTTACAATTTAGTAAACGGGGATAATTTAAGTCAAAACAATATTGAAAACCCGAACCCCACGATTGATAAAGCGCGCACAGAAGGGGCCCGCTTTGTCATTGTGGCGGATGTAGAAGCCAACCCGTTAGCCTCTTTGCCGGGGGCCACCTCTGCCTTCAAATCTTACCGGGCACGCGCCAAAATGAACGCTTATGCCACCAACAATTATGCCGTGGTAGCGGAAGGAGCCCAACAACAAAGCGGCTTAGACCCGTTGGATACGATTGCCGCCAAAAAATCTATTTCCGCGGCGTGTGAAGCAGCAGCCAAACAACTGGTAGAGCCTATTAACGACGCTATCAATTCCGCCAAAATCTACAACGTTACGATTAAAAATATCAATACGATTGAACGACTTAAACAAGTCCAAGATATTTTGCGCACCTTGCGCGAAATTGAAGACTTTAATTTAGTGCGCTATGCCAACTCGGCGGCCCAGTTTGAAATTTCGGCCAATATTGCCACGCCCGAAGAACTCACCGCCAAGATGATCCGTAAATACAATATTTACTTTACGGTTGTTAGCATTACGCCCAACGCGGTTGTTTTGAGTTTTAATTAACATGCTTGCCAACGCAACTTCCGCCACCATTAAAGGCATTGAGGGATTTGCGGTGTCCGTGGAAGTGGACATCGCCCCCGGTTTGCCTAATTTGGCGGTGGTGGGCCTGCCGGATGCAGAGGTTAAAGAAAGTAAAGAACGTGTCACAGCCGCTATCCGCAATAGCGGTTTTGATTTTCCGTTAAAACGTATTACCGTTAATTTAAGCCCGGCAGAACTACGCAAAAGCGGGACTCAATTTGATTTACCTATTGCCCTAGGCATTTTGGCCGCCAGCGAGCAAATTTCCGCGCTGGCGCGTGAAAAAATAAACAATCTGCTTGTGCTGGGGGAACTGGCTTTGGACGGCTCGTTACGGCCATGCGCCGGCGTTTTACCCATGCTGATTTCTTGCAAAAATTTAGGAAAAACCGCCGTCATCCCCCCCGCTAATGCGCTGGAAGGGCAAATTTCTTCGGCCCCGTTTATTACGCCGCATACGCTACGGGAACTGACCGACTATTTAGAAGAAAAAATCCCGCTTAGTGCCGTGCAACTGGCTTACGTTCCCCCCACAGAGCAGGAAACTCAACCCTTATTAGATTTTAATGAAGTCAAAGGCCAAGCCTTGGCCAAACGTGCGCTGGAAATTGCCGCGGCCGGCGGACATAATGTACTAATGATCGGCTTGCCCGGCACCGGCAAAAGCATGCTAGCCAAACGTTTCCCGGGGATTTTACCGCCTTTAACGGAAGATGAATCGCTGGAAATTACCAAAATTTATTCTATTTGCAATCTCTTGGGGAAAAGCCGCCTTTTGACGACGCGCCCCTTCCGTGATCCGCACCACACCATTTCCAACGTGGCCCTCATTGGCGGCGGTTCTACCCCCAAACCCGGGGAAGTATCGTTAGCCCATAACGGGGTCCTCTTTTTAGATGAATTTGCCGAATTTTCCCGTAGCGCCTTAGAGGTGTTGCGTGAACCGTTAGAAAACGGACAAGTAACCATTTCGCGCGCCAAAGAAACGGTTTCGTACCCGGCCCGCTTTACGTTGGTAGCCGCGATGAACCCCTGTCCGTGCGGCAATTTGGGCAACCCCCTTAAACCCTGCACCTGTTCCCCCATGCAGGTCACGCGTTACAAAAACCGTATTTCAGGGCCGCTACTAGACCGTATTGACTTAACCGTCAACTTAAATCCTGTCAAATTTACCGATTGGAAACAAGAGAAGGAAGGAGAGTCTTCCGCACAAATCCGCCAACGTGTTTTAGCCGCGCGGGAAATCCAAAAAGCACGCTTTGCGGGTACTCCCACCACCGCCAACGCCTTTATGACGCCCGCGCAAATTAAACAATTTTGTCAGTTACCGCCCGGGGCCGATACCATTTTAGAGGCCGCCATGCGGCGCTTTGGCCTAAGTGCGCGTAGTTTAGATAAAATTTTGAAAACCGCCCGCACGATTGCCGACCTGGAAGGCAAAAGCACTATAGAAACTAAACACCTGGTGGAAGTGATGCAATATCGCCCGCTGGACCGTAAAGGAGTGGCCGATCTATGAACGCAGCCATCCGCGCCGAGGAACGTTTGGCACGCATCCGCTTAAATGCGTTTTTGTATTTCCGCGCAGACTGGCTGGCTAGGCTATTAGAAATTTTTGGCTCTGCCCAAGAGATTTTAAGGCAAGATGCCCAAACGTTAGCACGCGAGGCCAACTTAAACCCTTCCACCGCGGCTAATTTACTCAAAGAAGCATTCTCTATCAATCCCCAAGAAGAGTGGGATAAGACCGAACAAATAGGCGGGCACATCTATATACCGGAAGATGAAGAATATCCCCAGGCACTTCGCAACTGCAAAGAGGCTCCCATTGCTATTTATGTATTAGGGAAACTACCCGCCGCCCAACAAGCGTGCGTAGGCCTGGTGGGCACGCGCAAAATTACCCCCTACGGCCGGCGTGTGGCCGCCAAATTGGCCGGTGAACTGGCCCAAGCGGGCGTGGTAGTAGTCAGCGGCTTGGCCCGCGGTATTGACAGCGAGTGTCACGCGGCCTGCGTACGCGCTAAAAAGCCCACAGTGGGGGTCATAGGGACCGGAATCGGGCGGTGTTATCCCCCGGAAAACCGCGCTCTAGAAAAAGCCATTTTGGAACACGGCGGAGCCGTTTTAAGCGAACTGCCGTTTAACAAACCGCCCAACGCCTTTCATTTTCCGCGCCGCAACCGCTTAATTGCGGCTTTATCACAACCGGTAGTGGTCATAGAAGGGGAAGTAAAATCCGGTGCGTTGATTACTGCCAAACTTGCTTTAGAACAGGGAAAAGACGTTTTAGCCGTCCCCGGGCCTATTGACAGCCTACAATCGGGAGGGCCCAATTCTCTTCTTACACAGGGGGCGGGGGTTGTAACTTGCGTCGCGGATATTTTAGAATATATACCACAGGCACAACGTTTTGGGTTGGAGGCGCGTTTCTTTGAACATACCGCGCAAACCCCAGCCAAACCGGAAGAAACCCTTTCCGCCCGCGAACAACAAGTCATGCACGCGGTAGCGGATGGGCAACTGAGTTTGGATCAAATAGCCTTGGCTATTGAGGCAGATGTGCCCGAAGCCGCCGAACTTCTATTTAATTTAGAAGTCAAAGGCTTCTTAGCCTGTGAAAACGGGTTATACAGTAAAAGCAAATTTTAACTTTATAAGGAAGTGATACTATGGCAGCAAAAGGTAAAAAACTAGTGATTGTGGAGTCTCCCACCAAGCAAAAAACCATTAGCAAAATCTTAGGAAATGATTTTATTGTGCGTAGTTCGTTTGGTCACGTGCGCGATTTGCCCCAACATGATATGGGCGTAGATATAGAGCACGGGTTTACCCCCACCTATGAACCGGTGGAACGCGCCAAACGCCTTATTAGCGAACTAAGTACCCTTGCCAAAAACGCCCCTGAGATTTACCTGGCTACCGACCCTGACCGCGAGGGCGAAGCCATCGCGTGGCACTTGATTGAATTATTAAAATTACCTAAAGAACGCTACCAACGTATCTTCTTTCACGAAATTACCCCCTCCGCCATTAAAGAATCATTTGCCCATGCGCGCAAAATTGATGAAAACTTGGTCAACGCCCAGCAAGCCCGGCGCGTACTGGACCGCATTGTAGGGTATAAACTTTCTCCTCTCTTGTGGAAAAAAATTACCCGCGGCTTATCAGCAGGACGCGTGCAATCGGTAGCGGTGCGCTTGTTAGCCGAACGTGCCAAAGAAATTGCCGCTTTTAAGGAGCAAGAATACTGGACGATTGGCGCCCAATTTGAAAAAGAAGGCACTGCCCCTTCGTTTTGGGCCCGCGTCACCAAATATAAGGGTAAAAATGTGGAGCAAACCAAAACCCACAAACTCTTTGCGGAAGATTACAAAGTAAAAACTACCGTTTTTGACGCGCCCGAAAAACTGGCTCCCGTATCCGATCTGCTACGCAAAGGGCCTAATACCGTCGTAAAAGTAGAGAAAAAAGAGGTAAAACAACACCCCAAACCGCCTTTTATTACCAGCACCTTGCAACAGGATGCCTACAATAAATTAGGGTTTTCTTCCCAAAAAACCATGCAAACAGCCCAGCACTTATACGAAGGTATTGACGTGGAAGGACAAACCGTCGGTTTAATTACGTATATGCGTACGGACTCTTTTAACGTATCCAAATTGTTGCAAGACCAAACGAAAAAATTTATCGGTCAAAAATACGGGGAGCAATTTGTACCCGCCAAACCCAATATCTTTAAGAGTAAAGTAATGGGGGCCCAAGAAGCCCACGAAGCCATCCACCCTACGGATGTGCGGCGTACACCCCAAAATATGAAGCCGTTCTTAACTTCGGATCAATACAAACTCTATGAACTCATTTGGTTACGCTTTGTGGCTAGCCAAATGGCCGATGCTGTATTTAACACGGTTTCCATTGATATTGCGGCCAAGAGCGAAAAAGACTGCCTTTTGCGCGCTACCGGACGCACAATTAAATTCCCCGGCTATTTGTCTGTATACAAAGATCCGGAAGAAGAAGAAAATAACAATAGCGAAGAAAGTAACGCCGCTCTCTTGCCCATCTTAAATGAAGGCGACACGCTAAAACTGGTGGACTTAAAAACGAAAGACCACAAAACCAATCCGCCCCCGTATTACAACGAAGCCAGTTTAATTAAAACGTTGGAAAAACACGGTATCGGCCGCCCTTCCACGTATGCGCCTACCATCAAAACGATTTTAGACCGCAAATATATTGCGCGCCCCCCAAAAACCAATAAGTTGGTAGCCACCGATTTAGGTATCACGGTAACGGACAGCCTCAAAGATTTCTTTAAGGAAATTATGGATTTGTCCTATACCGCCGGGGTGGAAGAAAAACTGGACCAAGTGGCCGAAGGGGGCCAAAAATGGGTGGAACTGCTAGCGGAGTTCTACCATAACTTCCAACGCGAATTGGACGAGGCAGACAAAGGCATGCAACGTCCGGCCGCCCAAGAAACGGATGAAAAATGCCCCATTTGCGGCAAAATGATGCTTAAAAAACGCAGCCGCTTTGGAGAGTATTTAGCCTGCAGCGATGCAACCTGCAAAGGCAAAATCAATTTAACCAGTACCGGCGAAAAAGTACAGCCGGAAAAAACCGACGAGGTTTGTGAAAAATGCGGCAAACCGATGGTAATTCGCACCGGACGGCGCGGACGTTTTATGGCTTGCTCGGGGTATCCGGAGTGCAAAAATACGTATTCTATTGATGCCGAGGGACACAAAATCCAAAATACCCAACCGCAGCAAACCGACCAAGTATGCGAAAAATGCGGCAAACCCATGGTAATTCGCATGGGAAGAAATGGCAAATTTATGGCTTGTTCCGGTTACCCAAAATGCAAAAATGCCAAACCGTTGGAAGGTGAAAAACAACCTGCTAAAAAAGCCGACCCCATTGTAACGGACCGCAAATGTGAAAAATGCGGCAAACCCATGATTTTACGCAGTTCCGCACGCGGGGAATTTTTAGGCTGTTCCGGCTACCCAAAATGCCGCACGATTGTAACGGTAACGCCGGAAGAAATAGAACAAATAAAAAAAGCAAACAGTAAGAAAAAATAACCTATGAATCAGTGGGTAACGTCTTTTTTAACAGACTTAGCAAATAAGAATTTTTCTTCCCATACTTTGCGTTCCTATCGCATAACCTTGGAAGAATTTACTTCTTTTTGCCAAGTCCGCCACATAGCCAAGGAAAAAGCCTTTTTGCCTGCCAACTTACGCACCTTTATTGCCAATTTGCAACTTAAAAACCCGGCACGTAATACGGTGCTTCGCAAAATAGCCACCTTACGCAGTTTTTCGGCCTATTTAATGCGCCAGGGATATTTGGATAAAAATCCTTTCAAATTGCTTCCTTCCCCTAAAAAGGAAAAACTGTTGCCTAAATTTTTATCTATCCCGGAAACGGACCGCCTGTTAGATACTACCGCGCAAAGCAAACATTTTGCCATGCGCGACAAAGCACTCTTTGAGTTAATGTATTCCAGCGGGCTACGCCGTAGCGAAGTGACCAACCTCAAAATACGCGATATTGATTTTTTCAATGGATTAGTCAAAGTATTTGGTAAAGGGCGCAAGGAACGTTTGGTGCCCGTCACACAGGCGGCCCTACAAGCACTCAAAGATTATTTGGCTACCCGCAAAAATCCGCAAGCCAACGAGGCTTTATTCTTAAACAAAAATGGTACCCCCTTAACGGGAGACGGATTAGCCTATATTTTCAAAAACACGGCTATTGCCTCCCACCTGGCCCGGCGGGTTACCCCCCACAGTCTGCGTCACTCGTTTGCTACGCACTTATTAGGAAACGGATGCGATTTACGTAGTTTACAAGAAATGTTAGGGCACAAAAGTCTATCTACCACGCAAGTGTACACCCACGTGTCCTTAGAGCAGTTAAAGAACGTGTATAATCAAGCACATCCCAAAAGTAAGGAGTAAATGATGATTGGAATCGGTGTAGATATCGGCGGAACCTTTGTAAAGTTATATGTCATGAACGACCACGGAGAAGTTTTTCGTAAAGAAAAATTAGAGACCGATTATGCCAAAGGAGCCAAAGGATTTATTGCCCAAATCGGCGATTTTATCAATCATATTAAAACGGATTTTGCTGAACAACGCGTAGCGGTGGCGGTGGGAGCCCCCGGGGATGTAGATTCCCAAAAAGGCGTACTGCGCTACAATCCCAACCTGAAATTTACAGATGTGAAAGAGTGGCACTTAGCCAACCAATTAGAGAAATATACAGGGATCCGCCCTTACGTAGTCAATGATGCTACATTAGCCGCTTGGGGCGTGTATGAGAAAGATTTACAGCGCAAAGGGACCAACGTGCTTATCGTAACCTTGGGCACAGGCGTAGGGGGCGGGCTGATTATCAACCGCGAACTATACCAAGGTTCCCACGGAACAGCGGGCGAAATCGGCCACATGAAAATTGTAGATACCCAAACAGGTCCGCTGTGTGGGTGTGGGGCACGCGGCTGTTTGGAAGCCTTTGTGGGTACCATTGGCATTAAACGCCGAGCCTTACAAAGCACCGTGGACCACCCGGATTCTATTTTGGCCCAATTACTACAGCAAGCCCCCGATTTTAAAGTAGAATTAGTAGCCAAAGCAGCCGAAAAAGGCTGCCCGCAAGCCTTACAAATTTGGAAAGATACGGGCTATTATTTAGGGATTGGCATTGCTAACCTGGTCCTGATTTTAGATTTAGATACCGTGGTATTAACCGGCGGAGTTTCCGGGGCGGCTCCCTATTTTATGCCCGCCTTAAAACAGGTGCTAGATAGCCAACCTTTCAGAACCCCCTTTAAGAAACTGATATTGCATACTTCCAAAAACCCGGATATCGGAGGGGTAGGGGCGGCCATGTATGCTATTTACCGGGTCCAGCAAGACGCACGAAAATGAAACGACTACTTACTCTCTTCTCATTAGGTGTATTGGCAGCCTTCCCCTTAGGGGCGGCTGAACGGGTATTGCCGGTACCTGATGACGAGGCGTTTATCTATTTTACCGCAGACAAAGCCGAAGTAGAACCCCAAACCAAGAAGATTTCTTTGGACGGGAATGTTCAAATCCGCCAAAAAACTCCTCAGGGCAACACTCGCACAATTACCGGCGAGAAAATCACCTTTGACCAACTAAATACCCAAATAGATGCCGTAGGACCCGTTAAAATTGAAGACGGAAAAGGCGGCGTGGTAACAGGCGAAGATATTTCGGTCAATTACACCACGCAAGATTTTTCTGCCTCTCATATGACAACGGATTATCCCCCGTTACGCGTGCTATCCGCCAAGGAAATTTCGTCCAAAAACGGCACCAAAATTTTGCGTAAAGCCGTGGTAACCTGTTGTGACAAACCGGACCCGCACTATACCCTTTCTGTAGGGAAATTATCCATTTCCCCCAAGCAACGAGTTTTTGGCACCAACGCCATTTTGCGCTTAAACAATGTCCCCATCCTTTATTTACCGCTGTTTTGGCGTTCCTTAAATTCACAAAAACCGTGGACTACCTATGTAGAATTTACGCAAAGTAACAAAACCGGATTTGGCATACTGACCACCACCACTTTTCCCGAAGTGCTATCGCTTAAGCCCAAACTAAACTTAGATTATTACACCAAATCCGGCCTGGGGATTGGGGGTGAACTGACTGCGGTTTCATCAGAAAAATTGCGTGGAACGGGCGAATTTTACTTTATTGACGACCAGGCCGATTATGAGGATTTTTCCCTCAATAACTCCAAACGCTGGGGATTGCAAGGCGGTTACTGGTGGGAACTCTATGACTCCTCTAACCATTTCAACAACCGCACCGGGGCCTTGTACCAATTTCAAACACAATTTCGTATGGTATCCGACCCGTATTTCTACGATTCGTTTTTCCGCAGCAACCCCTATGTTTTCATGCCGGACCAAGACACCAACTTCTCCGTCTCCCGCCAGACACGCCGTTCTACGTTGCGGGTAAGTTATCAGCAAAAAGATTTGTTTGTATGGAGCAAGCAAAAATACATGGCCCAGGAACGGATGTTGCCGGAAGTAAAGTTTTACATGCTCCCCTTTAACGACCCCTGGCTCAAAACCTCCAACCGTTTTGAATTAGGTTTTACCAATACCTCTACGTTACAATATGACCAATATAAAATCCCGGAAGAAGGGGACTATCAACGCCAAATGCATGCCAAATGGACGACGGAAAAATCCCTACGCCTCAATCGCTATTTCACCCTCCTTCCGCAGGTATTTTATGACCAAACCGTCACCTTTGCCGATGCCACGTATGACAAAAAAGATGCTTGGGTGGGCCGCTTGGGAGCCAACCTGAATTTGCAAACGCGCTCTATACTAGGCAGCACCGACGTTGGCTATGAATTTACCAAACGCTTATCCACGGGCACCCTCTCTTCCGACCATACTTCGCTGGATAAAGGCATTGAAAAAAATCACTTATATCTTAAACATTATTTCCGCCCCACACTGGGCACGTATGTACGTTTTGAAAGTGGGTTTAACTTATCCGACACTACCACCAATTTACGTACCGGGTATTTGGAAGAACTCCCCTGGGATCACTTGAAAAACCGCATTGAACCGCTTATTTTGGAAACGGGGTATACGTCCCCTTCCGGGTTCTTCCACGGGTTTGTGCAGGACCAATATGACCTCACCAAAAAGAATATCAACTTTATTGCCCAAACTTATTTTAATGTCCGCCAACATACCGTAGGGTTAGGATTTAATAATTTTGCCGATTACACTTCCCCGGATTCCAAATACAAAACAGATGCCGATCGGTTTACATTTACCACCACGTGGGGATACCGGCCGATAAACAGCAAATGGACGGCCGACGTGGGGATTGACTTTTCGTTCTACAGACGTCATTTTGATAGTTTTAACAAACTCTTGCGCATCTCGCGCACGTTCCATGATGCACGCGTGGAGGCTACCGTTCGTCACCGTAACGACAACTTGTCCTTTGCCATGCGCTTTAACATTTTATGCGGAAAGGGCAGCCGCAATAAAGATACACAAACCGCCCAAAGCACGTACTGGTATCCGTGGATGGATGACACGCACGTACGAAATTAGAGGAAACTATGGTAAACCCACTTATTTATCACAAACAAGGTTGGATAGAAGTTATTTGCGGGTGTATGTTTTCGGGCAAGACCGAAGAACTCATCCGCCGTGTACGCACCGCACTGATCGCCAAACAAAAAGTGCAACTGTTTAATTCCACCATTGATGACCGCTACGGGATTAACAGCATTACCAGCCACAACCAAAATAAAGTAGCGGCTACCTGCGTGCGTAATTCCAGTGAAATTTTGCCCTTGGTAGAAAAAGACACACAGGTAATTGCCATTGATGAGGTAAACTTCTTTGATAAAGGCATTGTAGAAGTATGTGATAAACTGGCAAGCCAAGGCAAACGGGTAATTGTAGCCGGCTTAGATACCGATTACCGCGCTGAACCCTTTGAAGTAACGGCCGCCTTATTGGCCAAAGCCGAATTTGTAACTAAAAACTTGGCTGTCTGCACCAAATGCGGAAATCCGGCCAGTTTTACCCAACGCACCAGTAAAGACACCAAACGCATTGTAGTAGGAACTACTGATTCCTACCAAGCGCGTTGCCGCCGGTGCTATCGCAAACCGCGTACCAAAGCGAGTAAATAAAATTCATAAGAGGAGAAATTATGCCTTATAGTAGTTTTTTTAGACGTGCTGTTGCCTTAATTATTGATATGCTCATTGTATCTTTGCCGGCTATGTTTGTATTTGCCCCCATGGTGGCTTTACAGGCAGTAGTGCTTGGCGTAACCCCCCAGGCTTCCGCTACACAAACCGGCCTGTTGGGTGCCACTGTTTTTAGTTGGCAGATTGTAACCCTGGTACTGGCGTGGCTGTACTTTGCCTTTTGGGAAAGCGGCTCCAAACAATCTACGTGGGGCAAACGTATCATGGGAATTAAAGTAGTAGGTGCTGACGGAGGACGCATGGGGTTTGGGCGCGCTACAGCCCGCTTCTTTTGTAAGTCTATCTTATCGCCCTTATTCTTCCAAATCGGGTTTATTATGGCCGCATTTACCAATCGCAAACGCGCCTTGCACGATATGGTGGTAGAAACCTATGTGGTAAAAAAAGATTTTGAGCCCGGACAGGAACTCCCGGAAACTAAAACCCGTTGGTTCTGGATGATTTTAGCCTGTGCGCTATGGATTTTATTTTCACTGACCGGCGGTTGGGTAACATCCCGCCTTACGTTAACGCCTACGCAAGTGGCCGCGAATAAGGCAGTTACCCGCTTGACCCATCTGGCCCAAGACGGACTGGGGTTACGCACCCCTGCCCGCGAAGAAGGTGCCACCTATTTTTACAATGAGGACGGCTACCGGGCGGTAGTGGTAGATCCGGTTTCCAATAACAAATTCACGTTATTTATCAAAAACGGAGCCACCCAAGCCTGTTGCGAAGCGTTCCCGTTTGGCGACTGTGCCACCACCGGCTATGCCGAGTGCCAATAGTTGTTCCCTCTATCAAAAAACCCGTCCACCTAATCAGCGGACGGGTTTTTTATCTAAAAGATTATTTATAAACTCCAGTGCGGGGTAAAACTATCCCCCGCGATATTAGCCAGCAAGTGCGGAGCACTGCCATCCATATCCATCATATATAACTGACGGCGGCCGTTGCGCGTGGTGGTAAAGGCAATAAACCGTCCATCCGGAGACCAGGTAGGATCCTCGTTAGACCCGGCATCACTGGTTAAGCGTTTAATTTGCGTACCAGTTAAATCTACTAGGAAAATATCCATGGGGTGATAGGCACTTTCCCGGCCCGAAAATACAATCCACTCCCCGGTGGGCGACCACTGCGGCGTATCCGACCAGTTGAACTTTTTCGTCAAAGGACGGGTTTGCCCGGTGGCTAACTCCATGACGTAAATTTGCGGATTGCCGGCGCGGTTGGATACAAAAGTAATGTATTTTCCGTCCGGGGAATAAGACGGGGAGCCATCTACCGCGGTGGTTTTATTCGTGATTTGTACTTTTTGCTGGGTTTCTAAGTTATAAATATAAATGCTCGGGTTATTACCGCCGGAACTGGTAAACACAAGCGCTTTCCCGTCCGGAGATACCCCCCCGATTAAACTAAGTCCTTTCTTTATAATAATCGGGGAAATTTTCCCGGCGCGCAAATCAATGGCAAAAATATCCGGGTTACGGTATTTATAAGAGGTATAGAAAATACGTCCGTCTTTGCTCCAGCGCGGCAACAAAGAAATAGAATTGTCTTTGGTTAATTTTTGCAGGTTTTGACCGTCATAATCTACCACATAAATTTCTTTATGCTTGGTGGCATTGTTGGCAAAAGCAATCTTGGTATCCGCAATACCCCGTTTGCCAAGCAACGAGGCTACAATCTGGTCCGAAGCAATATGCGCCAAACGACGTAAACTGGCTTGCGTTCCCTTAAAGGCCTTGGCAAATACCGCCGTGCGGGTGGCCATATCATAGACGTAGACCTTAATGGTGTAATAGGGTTCTGCGTAAGAAATAGTGCCTGTTAATACGTAACTGGGTTTGGCCGGTAATTTGGCCCACTCTTTTAGCGATTCCTTTACTTTAGCGGTATCAAACGCCGGGCCCTCTTCGGTAATATCAAAATAGCGGGCAAACAGTAAATCGCCCCGCATAACATCATGCACTTGCGTGGCCGCCGCTTGGCTTTGTTCATCTACCGTAGTAAATGCCGGCATCCCGATAGCGGGGAGTTTTTGTTTCCCTACGGAAGTAATCCCAATATACACATCCGTCTTGGGAGCAGCCGCACAAAGTAGCGCACTGCCCAGGCACAGCACCGCAGCGCAGAACGTATAAAAATATTTATTCATATATCAAACCCATTATTTGGAAAGTTTGGCAAGTTCAGCCTTGGCTTGGGTAGCCTCGGCAGATTTGGGGAAATCCGCCACTACGGAAGACAGATAGCGTTTGGCTTCCTCTGTTTTACCCAAGGGAACAATGCTTAGCGCGTATTTCAAACGCGCGGCGGGGGTTAGTTTGCTAGAAGGAAATTTTTGAAGGATAGTAGCGTAGGCCACGGCTCCTTTTTTTGTCTGCCCGGCCGCAATATACGCATCCCCCATATACATATAGGCTTGTTCGGTATTTTCACTTTGCGGGTATTTGGCAACATACAACTTAAACCCGGTAGCGGCGGCCTCATACGCGCCTTTATCTAAGTGATTTTTGGCTTCGGCAAACAAATCAGACGGTAACACCGCCGCGGCAGCCGGTTGGGCCACCGGTTCGGTTCCTTCTTCCGCTTCCACAGCGGGAACCGAACGCCCGTTTTTCACGAGGGCAGTAATATCATCCAGTTTGGCAGACAGGCTGGAAAACTGACTGCCGGATTGGGCTAAATTTTCGTTAGAAACAGACAAATTTTGGTTCAGTTCATCCATTTTGCTGGCCAGTTCGGCTTGATTGGCCTGCATTTGGGTAATGGTGGTGTTGAGTTCTCTAAGTTGCCCTTGCAGAGCGCTCATATCTTGTTGGCTGGCTAAGAAGCAGCCACTAAGCAAAGAGCCCGCACCCCCTATTAAAATAAGTGTAAGAATATTTTTCATAGATGGTCGGGCTCCTTGTGTATTTACAAATAATTAGTTGGCTTGTAAAAGCGTATCGGCTCTGCGGTTTTGGGCCCAGCAGGCTTGGGTAGCTTCGTAGCAAACCGGTTTTTCTTCGCCATAAGAAACAGTGGCTACTTTGTCAGCCGGCACGCCTAAGCGTACATAATAAGCTTTTACTTCGTCGGCACGTTTTTGGCCTAAAGCGATGTTATAAGCAGTGGTACCGCGGTCATCACAGTTACCTTCTACAACTACTTGATAGTTGGAGACGGAAGAAGCGGCGGCTTTAATGGCTTGGGCGTTGGCTTCTACAATTTTGCGATTGTCGGCGGACAAGGTGGCTTTATCTAAATCGAAGTGTACCACGCCTAAGGCAACTTCTTGAGCGGGGATTTCCACATCTTCTTCAGCTACTACCGTTTCGGAAACGGTTACCACGGTGTCGTCATTGGCGGCATCGTTTTTTACGTTTTTGTGGCAGGCGGTCAAACCAGCGGCCACAGCGAGTACGAGTACTACTTTGAGTAAGTTTTTCATTTATTTCTCCGTTATAGATGTTATGTAACTTCTACATATAAATAATACCAACTTTGTCAAAGACACGTCAATATATTTTTGAACTAAAAAACCGCCCCGATAAAGGGGCGGTTTTCATTTGTTTAAGTCTTGGTTATCCCAGTAGTTTAGCCAGTAACTGGCTAATCACGCGGGGGTTGGCTTTGCCTTTACTGAGTTTCATGACTCCCCCCACCAGTGCGCCGATAGCGGCTTTGTTGCCTTTTTGATAATCGGCCACCGCTTTGGGGTTAGCGGCAATAGCGGCTTTGGCCCATTCTTCCAGTTGGCCTTCGTCGCTCACTTGCACCATGCCGCGCTTTTCCACAATTTCCGCCGGGTTTCCGCCGTTTTTGTAGATTTCTTCAAATACTTCGCGCGCCTGTTTGCGGTTGATTTTGCCGCTTTCCGTGAGTTCCAACAATTCTGCCAGTTTCGCGGCCGGGATGGGAGAGTCTTCAATCTCTTTCTTCTCGGCGTGCAAGAGACCCAAGAGGTCGGTTTGGATCCAGTTAGAGGCCGTTTTTAAGGAAACTTTGCCACTCTTGGTCACTTCTTCAAAATAGGTAGAAATCTCACGCGACGAGGTCAGCACACCCGCATCATAAGCCGATAAACCGGCCTTCATAAAGCGAGCTTCTTTGCTGGCCGGCAGTTCCGGCATCTCTTCTTGCACGTGTTTGAGCCAATCGTCCTGCAAAATGACCGGCGGCAAATCCGGCTCCGGGAAGTAGCGGTAATCCAAGGCGTCCTCTTTAGAGCGCATGGGTTTGGTAACCAGTTCCTCTTTATCCCATTGACGGGTTTCCTGTTTTACTTTGCCCCCGTTATTCAAAATTTCCGTCTGGCGGTTAATTTCGTAAATCAGTGCGTCACGCACCCCCTTAAACGAGTTCAGGTTTTTGATTTCCGCCCGGGTACCAAATTGTTCTTGCCCTTTGGGGCGCAAAGAAATGTTTACGTCTACGCGCAGTTCGCCTTTTTCCATATCGCAGTTAGAAGCCCCCACCCAGCGCATGAGGCGTTTAATTTCCGTTAAATACGCATACGCTTCATCCGGCGAGCGCATATCCGGCATGGACACAATTTCCAACAAGGGGTCCCCGGCACGGTTATAATCTACGAGGGAATACTCGGCCTCGTGCGAAGATTTGGCGGCATCTTCCTCTAAATGTGCATGGTGAATACCAATACGCTTTTTCTGCAAATTGTCTTTGGGGCCATAGGTAATTTCAATGTAGCCCGCCCCGTTAATCGGCTCATCATATTGCGTGATTTGGTAGCCTTTGGGCAAGTCCGGGTAGAAATAGTGCTTGCGCGAAAAAGACGAATACTTATTGGTTTGGCAATTCATGGCCAACCCTGCACGCACCGCCAGTTCCAGCGCGCCTTCGGTAAGTACCGGCATTACGCCGGGGTGGCCCAAGCAAATGGGGCAAACCGCTGTATTAGGTTTAGTGTCTTCGCTCACACCGTTAGGGCAAGCGCAAAATAATTTAGTGTGGCTAGCCAGTTGTACATGGATCTCTAGTCCGATAACAGGTTCAAATTCAGTCATAAAATCTCCTAAAATAATATAATACTAAATATGAAAACTCTTTTTAAGCCTACTTCTTATAAAAAGGGAACGGTTTTAGCCATAGGGGCCACGTTTGTATGGAAGGTGATTTCCTTTGCTAACGCGTTGCTGTTGGCACTTTATTTTGGGGCCAACCGACAAACCGATATTTATTTTTATTTGATTATCTTAACAGGCGTAGGCGTCGCCTTTTTACAACGGCTCAACCAAACGGTACTCATCCCAGAGGCTATGTTTTTAACCCAACAAGACAAATCTACCGGGGAAAAATTTGCCACCATGTGGTTCTATATATATGTGTTACTGGGCCTTTTAATAGTAGGTATCAGCCTACTTTGCCCGGAACAAATGTGGGGGATTTTATCACGCTTTGGTGGCAGATTACTCGCCCACGATAAAGCTCTTTTAGTATGGGCGTTATGGGTGTTTGCCCTCCAGATTATCACCTATTATTTAATGGCAGTGGCCGAAATGTATAAGTTTTTTAAAACTGCCTGGCTGGGGGTATTAAATGCCATTTGCCCACTAGCAGCCTTGCTAATATTAGGGGCAAAGGTAGGCATCATCAGTATGTTTTACGGATTTTTTGTCGCCAATATGCTGCAAATTGTGATTTTGGTAATACTTCTAAAAACGCAAATTTCGTGGAGTTTTTGCCCGGCGTGGGTCCCACTGCGTACCCGTACCCGCCAAAATATGCTTACGGGGCAAACACTAGCCGTGCTGGATATGGTAAACAGTTGGCTCCCTGTGTATTTGATGAGCGGTATGGGGATAGGCTTTGTAAGTGCACTTAACTACTGCAAACAATTAACCGATTCCACCACCGAAGTGCTTACGGCCCGGGCCGCCAATATAGCCAAAATTGAAATGACGGAGCAACTAGCCAAAAACGAGTCCGCCCCCGCCAACGAAACCTTTATTAACGCTACCTATATGCTCCTTGTGATTTTGGCCCCACTGACGGTTTTTTCGTGTTATTTTGCGCCGCAGATTGTGGATTTATTTTTTAAGCGCGGGCAATTTACCGCGCAAGCCGCGCAAGACACTGTTTCCTTCTTGCGCCCGATGTTGTTTGTACTGTTGCTGATGGTGCCGGGATATTTGCAAAATAGCGCGTTGGCGGCCGGGCAGAAAATCAAAGAGTGGTTCCCTTATGCGCTTACCGGCGGACTCCTTTTTACAATGATGATGGGGTGGTTTATTCCCAAACAGGGAGCCTTTGTTTACCCGTATTTGATAGGGGCCAGCCTGATAATCGGGTTTATGTTGAACGCGTTTTTATTCAAAAAACACTTACCTTTTCTACATTATTTCAATCCCTTGTATCTCACCCTACGCCTAACGGCTTGCGCCGCCGCCGCGTTGCTACCGGCAGGACTTCTTTCGGGGATGTTATCTCCCACTGGTTGGGTTCAAATTCTGGTGTGTGGCCCCGTTTTTGTAGGGGCTTATGGGGGCATTTTATACGCAACTAAAGACCTGCGTAAACTACGCGAGCTCTTTGACCACGGCTTCTAATACGTTATCTACGCTATGCGCCTGCATATTGGCACATGCCGGATAGCCCAGCAAACAATCGGTATGCCAACTAGGTCCCTCTAGCCACATGCAGTGGCCGCAAGCCTGTGCGGACAAATTGATATTTTTGGAAAGCGCAAATAAACTGGGCGCAGTATTGGCAAACAATACGACTGCCTTTGTAGGAAGCCAACGCGTTAATTGCACCAGTCCGCTCTCTCCGTCAATATGCAGACGAGCCCCCGCCAAAATAGCCGGCAGTTCTTCCACAGAAGTTTCCCCCAACAGACAAACGTCTGTATTGGCAAAGCGCGGACTATTTTTCCCGCCCACCTGTACAATTTGAATATGCGGATATTTTTGCTTGAATAACCTTAAAAACTCTTCCCACCTTTCCGTAGGCCAGCATTTAAGCGGTGTTTTCATACCGATGTTAAAGGCCGCATTGATCCCGCTATGTACGGTAATATACGGAGGTTTTAACCCCAAGCGGGTAATATCACGTTGCAAAATTTCTGGGGGTAGGCTCCCGGTTTCGTTTACGTCAAAATCCAGTGCGCTCAAATAGCGTTGTGCTTCCAACCATTTGGCCCCTTGGTGATATAAAAACCGGCCCAGCGCATCATCTAACAAATAATTATCTTGTAGGAAAAACCCCAACGCTCGCTGACGAGCCAGCGAGGTTTGCAACAGGGGTCTAAATTGCGGGGCTAATTGTTCAATGCGCGCCTGATTTACGTGAACAGTTTTCCACGAAATGCACAACTCACACGCTAGGTCATACGCCCGCCGATACGGCACTTGTCCGGCAGGTAAAATATGATTTAGCGCATCCGGCACTACAAACAACCGCGCCGCCTGGGGGGAATCGGTAAAGTAATGAAAAACAGCATGGGGTAATTGCCGGCGTAGGGCCCGCACCGCCACCCAGTGAGAAGCACAATCGCCTAGTCCGCCGCGCAAATGCAATAGCACGTGTAGTTTATCTTTGGCCAGTTGCGGACGATGCCAAAAACCGGCCCAACGCTGTTGCAAACCGTAATACACAAAATTGCGAAACCGCCGATATCCATACGCCAAACGTACCAAACGGCTCCCGCGCCCGTATATTTGTATATACGATTCAATCTCCTTTAAGGCCAGGCGAGTTTGGTTGCTGTTCCAGTCAATCATATAAGCACTTGGGCGGTAAAATCTTCAAAGGGAAATTTCTCTTTTTGTTTGCTGGCTTCAATAGCCATACCCACGCGTTTACCCCAGTTGACCATCAGTTCATCTAACGCAATCGTAAGCGGTTCTTCTCCCGCCGTGTTCACAATGAGTCCATTGATGGCGTTTTGTACATATTCATCCGCTCCGGGAACATCCGTGGTAATGACCGGCAGTTTGCTGGCCATCGCGTCCAGTAGTTCGTTTAGTCCGCCAGATGTACGGGCCGGGTTAACGTAAATATCGGCATTACGCAGTAAACTGTACAAATCCGTATCGGCATCCACCAGCGAAGTACTGGCTTGCAACTGATGTTGCTCAATAAATTTTTGCAAGGCCGCTTTCCCGACCCCATAACCGACTAAAGTTAAATGCCATGTAACATGCGCCGGCGCCAGCCGCGCCCAGGTTTTAAGCAATACCTCAAAGCCGCCTTCTTTGCCAAAAGGTCCCGCCGCCACGATATTATTGGCCTTCTTAAAACAGGCGGGTTTCTGGTAGTTATAGTGTTCTACCCAAATGGCCGGATTGGCCACACACACCGCATTGGCCCCGTATAATTTTTTATTCAGTGCTTGGCCGGGTTGCCCGATTACCACTACTTTGTGGGCTTTGGCCAGCAAGGCTTTTTTGTTCTTAACCGGTTTGGTCTCTTTCAAGTTGGCAGGCTCTATGTAGACAAAAGGTATAGAAAGTGAAGCGGCGGCTTCGCACCCGGGCAAGTACGCCAAGGAAATTACACGCTCAATATGGTTTTTTTGCAACAACGAGACTAAAGTTTTGGTGGTCACCTTAGGCGGAACAGCTACCATAGGCAGTTGCAAATAGGTGGGTAATTGATCCCCCGGGCCGGCTACTAAAACGTCCTCCCCTTGCCAGGTAAGTGCCGTCCCTAAGGCCGCCCCTAGGCGCAATCCCGAAAATTGTTGATGTACCCCAATAAATAAAATAGTTTTCATGTATTTTCCCCTTTGTTTTATTGTACATAATATTAAGAAAATTCCATAAAAAAACCGCCCTCTGGGCGGAAATAATAGAAAATTTGCGGGGGTTGGATTTGAACCAACGATCTCAAGGTTATGGGCCTTGCGAGATACCGGGCTTCTCTACCCCGCAATGTTATTATAGCAAAAAAGCGGGGCAACGTGCAAGTATTGCCGCGTGTTTACTGCTTGTACATGGGATAATAGTAGATACCCATATAGACCGGATTGTCAGTAAAGCCTTTTACATTGCGGCGCATGGCCCACAAACCCGTAGGATGCACAGTGTAGAGTTGCATAGCATCTTCATACATTTGATTATGCAACTGTTTATAAATAGCGTTGCGCTTTTGTAAATCCGTCTCCGCCACGGCACGCTCAATTAACACATCGTTGGCGGGATTTCTATATCCTTGCGAAAGTGCATAGCGGCCGTGACTATGTAAAAACGGGAAGTAAAAATTATGTGCGTCCGCATAATCGGCCACCCACCCGCGCGACCACATCGGCATTTGGCGCTTGGCGGTTTTCTCCAAAAACGCCGGCCACGTAACTCCGCGCAAATCAATTTGAAATTTAGGGTTTAATTTCTCTACATTGCGCTTCAAAATTTCCGTAGCAATTTGGCGCATTTCCCCGCCGGTATTGTAGGTAATGGTAAACTTAAATCCCTTTTCCCATACTTGGCCGTTATAGGCTTTTTTGAAATGTTCTTCCGCTTTTTTAAGGTCAAATTCATAATGCTTAAATGTTTCATCTTGTGGGACAAGCCCCTGCGGAGCCGGCCCGAGGGCACGTTGACCCCGTCCGTCCATAGACTGTGTCAAAAAAGCCTCGTAATCAAACGCATATAAGAAACCTAAGCGCAAATCTTTATCCGCAAAGAAATCAGCCGGAATCCCTTGTCCATCCATTTTGCCCGACCCTACATCCGGGTTGGCTTGCATATTGATATGGCGGGTAAAGAAGATGACCGGGTCCGTACGCAAGCGGGGTAAGTTGTCATATACAGAAACGTCCGGGTTGCCTTTAAGTTGATTGATAAACTTGGGGGAAATTTCGGCCACATCCGCATCGCCGGTTTCCAACATCAGACGCACGGTAGAAGGTTCTTCCACGGTACGCATAAAAATCGTCTTTAATTGGGGGGCCCCGTCAAAATAGGCCTCGTTGGCGCGCAACACGACACTTTTGCTGGCAATATCCCAGCGTTCTATTTGAAACGGCCCCGTTCCGTTGGACGCTTTGAACAGCGGGGAAGAATCTTTAGAGAAATTATTAAACTCTTTCCAGGTTTCTTCTGTACCGTCCCACGCTCCGCGGCTTACCGCCCACGGTTTGCTGATAATATAACTCCAGCGCGCCAAAATAGATAAAAACGGAGCGAACGGTCGCTTGAGCGTAATCACGACGTTATCCCCTTCTACGCGCACGGCGCGGGCCACTTCCTTAAAATCAACTACAATTTCCCCGTCGCTATTACGGGTAGAAGAAACGCCCAAGATAGGTTCCAGCAGTAAACTGGAAGGACCGCCGGACACATCCGACAGTAAGAAACGCAAAATAGAATAACGCACATCTTCCGGGGTGAGTTCCGTACCGTCATGAAACTTTACCCCTTTACGAATAGGAAATGTGTACGTGCGCCCGTCGGCGGAGATAAGGCCGTTTTCCCGGGTGGGGACTTGCGTGGAAATAGAAGGAATTAAATCGGTAAGAGAACTGCCGTTGAACTTCAGTAAAGTATCATAGACGTTAATAAGCATCCCGTGTGTAATTCCGTCATAGGAATAAACAGGGTCTAACGACTCCATCTCTCCGCGGTGCACCACCACCAACGCATCCTTGAGTTCCGGCCGGGTACAGGCCATCAAACAAACAAATAATCCTAACAGTAAAAAAAGTTTCTTCATTTCCGCCTCACTACATATGCCGCGCCTTGTTTATTATTCAGCCAAGCACGGGCAAACGCAACTGCGTCATACGCACGCAAGACTTTATCCGCTGTAGCAGCCGCCGGGTCCGCCACCAGCACTTTGTCTTTTTCGTATCCACGCACAACGACTAAGTGACCTTGTGTTTTTTCCAACGGGGCGCCCGGCAGTTCATCTTTCTTAAATGCAATACTGGCAATCACGCGGCTATCCGGCGTTACAAATTCTTTCAACTCCGCTAAACTGGCAAACCGGCGGAAAAAAGCCTGCGCCCCAAACTCGGCCGCCGCCGCAATATTAAACAACCAGTTTCCGTACACGTCGGCCGTTTGATCAAATACGCGCGGTAAAATTTGTTGCAAGGGGGCCACATACCCCAACGAATTAAGCGCCATATAGAGCGAAGACGGACTGCAAATGCGGCGTTTATGCGGCGTATCCTGTTCCATTTGGCTAAGGGCGGTCACGGGTTGCACAGTAGGCTCGGGCGGAAGATGTGCGGCCGCTTTTTCGTCATACGTAAACGGTGCACGCACCAGGCTGGCTGCCAGCAATAAAAGTTCCGCATCCCCGTAAAATTTAAGGCGATACCGATAGGCTTGCGCCGGCGAGGATAAGACCAGTTCATCCGTTTCCACGTGCCCAAAAGCATCTTGTTGAGCCGGAAAACTGGTTTTGAATTTGCCCGATAAAAGGCCCAGTTTGTAAAATTCGCTCCACTTTTCCCCTACGCTTGCTTGCACTTCCACCAATAAACAACCGTCCGTGGCAGTACGGAAATTGGCCGAAAGCATTAGTTTATCAAAGGGGAAAGGCGTACGAAACACGCCCGAAGTTACCGTTTTGATTCCGCCGGCAAAGGACTCTTCCGCCGGTTCGGACACGGTATGAAATTGATTAAAAACGCACGCGCGTGCAAGATGCGTAGGCATAAGGCAATATCGGGGCACCCGGACTTGAACCGGGAACCTCCCGCTCCCAAAGCGGGCGCTCTACCACTTGAGCCATGCCCCGTTAGGTACATTATACAAAACCCCGCTTATGCGGGGTTTTCAAATTTTTTCCGGGACTAGGATTCGAACCTAGAATTAATGCTCCAGAGGCACCCGTGTTACCATTACACCATCCCGGAATTACATATATATTGTAGCACATTTTAAGACAAAGGGGAATTTTGCCCTATATGCGGCAATTTGTTATAATAAATACATTAGCGCCTATAGCTCAATTGGTTAGAGCAATCGACTCATAATCGATGGGTTCCAGGTTCAAGTCCTGGTGGGCGCATGCTTCGACGGTGGCCCGTTCTCAGAAGAGAGCGGGTCTTTTTTTGCCCTTTTACGACGTATTTTTTTTGGCAATTTTCGCAAAGTTAGTGATAGTAAACTATGCGGAAGGTGGTCACTATTTGGTCACACCTCTCGTCATAGAAATTATTACTGACCGGACTTGAATCAATAACTTTATAGTGTGCCTTTTTTCATACTTTTGGTCACACTATAAAACCACAATTATTTTGGGTAAATTAGACAACTTATGTATCAAAAACTATACAAACGCTCGGCAGAAAAATGGCAGAAAAACTTTCTGCCATAGTCTTAACTGTTCCTATACAAACTACTATTTTCTTTCTGCCATTTTACATACTTTTTGGCAGAAAACGTATTATATTCGGTTCGTCCAACTGGCGTTTTGGTTGATGGATTGAATGGCAGAGTAAATATTGTTCCAAACTGTGATATTGGGAAATAAATCTACAACACTTCCCATGTCTGTAAAAGGCGTGCGCTGGAGGATGCTCATATCTTTTAGTACACCATTTTGAGCGATATATTCTTTAATTCTCTTTACAAAATAAATCTGCTGGGAATTAAGATTGTTTTCATCTATAAACTTGGAAAATGCTTCGTTAATACTTTGTATATCTAAACCTAGAGTAGCCCGTACAAACTCACCCAAGGGCATATCCCCCACATCTTGTTTATAATTGTCTTTCGTGCCTAATTTGCTCCACAAAATGTCTTCCAAGTCTTTAATATCCTGTTCAGATAAGGGCTCATTTGTTGTTAGCTTGGCAATTGCAGGCAAATGTCTATTTTCGCGTAAGAAATGCTCCGCTTTTCTCTTATAGTTTTCCAATTCGATGGAATCAGGATGGAAACCATCTTCATTATAACCTGTCACACAGTCCTTGAAGTTAGTATCGTAGCGTGTGCGGGCAGTAAGAGGAACAAAACGCATAATATCGCGTAATTTTTTGCGAATATCTTCCAAATCAGGGAGCTCGGCACGTGTTAAATAATCCGAGTGCAAAATTCGTTCTATAATTTCTTTTTGAGCAAGGACTTCTGGTATATTACCACAGGACACTAACCCTTCGACTCTCTTTATAAGGTCTTTGTACGCTCTCATGCAAGATGTTCCGCGTAATTTAGCTAATTCTATTCCGTATAGCAAGGAATCAAAGCGCAATGCCTCAAAATCATCTTGTTCCGGTAATACAAGCGGAGCAAGTTCTGTACTTAAGGCATATACATCGCTCTCGGTTAACTGGCGGAATGATTCCTTTGGGGTAAAACGGTCTAAAACCTGTAGATGTTGGCGTACCGCAAAGTTATTACGGTTAAGGCGCATAATACTCTTGTGTACTGCTTCAACTAATTCACTCCGCCAAGTAGTGAAGAAATCATTTTGTAAAGATAAATCCTGTAACTTTTGAGCCAGCTCTAGTTTCAACTTAAATAATTGTTCCTGCAAAGATACAGCCACATTTCCCGTATCTTGACGAGCCGTTTGAAAAAACTCAAAGTTAGAACAATAATCGAAGATATAAAAACCGTTTTTATCTTCTCCATCCAATAATCCTGGGCATAAGCGCGTACCCCGCCCAATCATCTGCCAAAACTTAGCTTTACTCATTACCTTCTTGAAAAACACCAAGTTTAGGATTTCAGGTATATCAATACCCGTATCTAACATATCCACAGAAATGGCGATTTGCGGCATTTTACGGGCATTGGAAAAGTCATCTATCAAGCTCTGCGCATAATTAGTGTAGTTGTCTATTACGCGACAGAAACCAGCTGGAAAATCGGGGTATTCTTCGTTAAAGACTGTCAAAATCTTTTCAGCATGCAAATGGTTTTTGGCAAAAATAATGGTTTTTCCTACTTGTGTGCCATAACCCACTTTTAGCCCTTTTGTCATTAGGTCATTTAACACTTGGACGATTGTGTTTTTGTTAAACACCCATTCGTTCAGGGCCGAACCACCAATCTTTTCAGGAACATTTCCTTCCTCATCAGCAAATTTTTCTTCGTATTCTTGTTTTTCAGACTCGGACAAATCGTTATATACAATGCCTTCGTGTAAAAATTTAAGTTTCGTCTCGAAGGTCTTATAATCCACTAAGAACTTATCTTTTACGGCTTGGGCAAGTTCGTACCCATACGTTGGAATGCCTTCTTCCAGTCCAAAAATATCGTAGGTATTGCGGTCAATGTCGCTCTTTGGCGTAGCAGTTAAACCTACCATTAAGCCGTCAAAATAGTTAAAAATGCTTTGATACTTTTTATAGATACTGCGGTGCGCTTCATCAACGATGATTAGATCAAAATGGCCACAAGTAAAGAGTTTATTCCCATCCGAATCTTCCGATTCATCAATGCAATTCATCATGGTTGGATAGGTGGAAAATATACCACGTGCCTTGAAATCGGGTTTTGATTCACACAAATTGGTAACGGTTACACTGGGAAGTAAGTTTACAAACGCGCGGATGGCCTGATTAACTAAAGCAGTACGATCTGCCAAGAACAGGAAATTACGAATCCACCCTTTATCCATGAGCGTTTTAACGAGGGAAATCACGGTTCTTGTTTTGCCACTACCCGTAGCCATCACTAATAGGGCTCTGCGGCGGTTGCGATCTCCAAAGGTTTCGCAGACGGCTTTTATAGCTTCTTTTTGGTAGTAGCGGTTAGTTATATTGGCATCAATTAAAATGTGATTAAGCGGTTGTTTTTGCTCTAATAAAGCAAATAATTTTTCTAGGTCACGCTTTCCATAGATGCTAGAAACTTTCCGTTCCGGATATCCACCCTTTTGGTCCACCCAAATGCGTGTGTCATAGCCATTGGTTAGGAAAATGACCGGACGGCGGCCATAACGGCGTTCTAAATCATCTGCGTAGAGTTTTGCCTGCTGGCGTCCCTGTGCGGGGTCTACGCTCGTTTTCTTGGCTTCTACAACCGCTAACGGGCGGCCATCATCCCCATAAAGCACATAATCAGCAAATCCCTCGCCAGAGGCGTTAGGCATTTGTTCTATGGGCACTTCATTTTGCCAATTCTTGCCTTGTATCCACCCACCATCCGTAAGCATAACATCAATATAGGCCTTACGGGTTTCGGCTTCGGTTGGATCAATAGGAACGGCCACATAGGTAGATTCTTTGGCTTCACGTTGCTTCGTAAGTTCGGGAGCAACCGTTTTATTAGAGGCCAATAATGTATCTAAGGATACTTCTGCGACCACCGGAGGCATAGCCGGAGCAGGTTGCTTGCCAACTAAATCACGGTTAAAAGTGTGTTTTTGATACTTTTCGCCATAATGGAAGGCAATAAAGTCCATGAAATAGAACAAATTTTCAAGCGCAAAGAGTGCTTGCCCTTTGGTTATATAGCGGGAGCTATGAGTTGCATTATTACCTACTTTTTGGATATATTTAATGCGGTTAAATAAATCTTCTTTGACAAGATTGCGGAATTCGTCGGTATAAATAAGCGCAGAAAGAGTATCTTCGTAAGGCCGAACGAGGGAAGAATCTACGGAATACAACCATTTGACTCCTAACTCAAGTGCTCTGCGGCATGTCATTATGCAGGAAGCGGTATCAATAGCGAAGATATTCTCCGCCGCTACTGCCGCACCGGAAAATGCTTCAAACCGTTTATCTTGAGTTAAAAAATCAAAGTTCGTCATAAGAATATCTTATTTATTTTGAGAAAGAAGGACAACATCATTTATTGTTCCATTTTGATATTTCCCTATATAGGTGCTCAATTTGTTTTTGTACGTCAAAGACATTACTATTAGCCGCAGTTAAATTTAATGCTACATTTTCCGCAAATTTAACTTTATGGTTGGTAAAATTACGATCCCATTTTTTAATATAGTCTGGGAATTTTTCATATTGTTCACATTGCTTTTTAATATTGTAACCAAAAGTTTTATTAATAGCTTGAACAGGCAAGTAATTTTCTATTTCTTTACCCTCTGTAATCCAACAAAATAAATCCAGATTTTTGAATTCATCGCGTATTCTACGTTTAGTATCATTTAACTGTGCATGTTTGCTTAACTTATCACTATCTATAACAATAGCAGAATTATGATTGGTAGTTATGATATTAATTTTATTTTCAAGTTCTTCGGCACTATATTTCTCCAAGAGCCGTCCGCCATAGTATAAGAATTGATAGTCTTTGCCTTCTTGGAACTTATTTCCTCCAAATATTTCAAGCCATTTTTTAATGTATACTCTGTCAGATGGTCCTTCCACCCAAATGATCCCATTAGACTGAAACAAATCACTAGCTTTGACAGCTAAATCATCCAAGATTTTAATTTTATCCAATGTATTATCTATTTTTTTAATAGATGATTTATGATCTTGCTTAGTCACATGAAGAATTTGAGCGTGCTCTTTCCCATAAAACATATCAATGGCAACATGGGAATGTGTTGTTAAAAATATGGGTACGTTATTTGTAATTGAATAAGAATACAGATAGTCAAATAATCTTCTTTGTAAAGCAGGGTGTAAATTATTTTCCAATTCCTCAAAAGCAAATGCTCGTTTTTTCTTTCGATACTCAGCCAAATGAGGCAGTATTAATAAATTCAAAAGAACTAAAATAATAGTTTTGAGTCCGCTTCCCGATTTAGACAAAGCGAATCTTCCTGCTTCCTTTTCTTCCAAGAAAATTTCCCAAAGGGGTTGTTCATTATTTTGAATTTGTTGTATTTGAATACGGGTAAAGTGAGCATCCGCTCCCATAATCTTATTTAATTCATTAAGTAATGTTTCTTCTACAAGACTTTCTTTATATTCATTTTGATTAATAAACGCTCGTATTAAATTGCTTGCTCCTTCTCCGTTACTATTTAAATTTAGTACAAAATTTTCTGGTTCAGGCCTAATATCACGCTCGGCATGTATTTTAAATAAACTATACGAAGGGAAGCAACTGGAATATGAATTAGCCACACGCTGAAACGCTTCTTGGCTATCGGAATCTAATTTTGCATCTTTAACCATTCCATGTACAGTCTTGCCTTGTTTGGTTAATATAATTGGTTTTCCAATAAATTGTTTCGCATAAGCCAAATCATTTGGATAGCCGAAAGCAAATTCATGAAGCACCCCAACGGCAAAACCATTTGAGAGATGCTCCTCATCTAAGGGAACGCATAAATTTATTGTGGTGGCTGCGTATGGTTTTGTTATTAGTAGAGTGGGAGTAATTAAGGCTTCTATAATATCAATGAAACTCGTTTTCCCAGTATTATTCTTCCCAATAATTACATTAAAATTACATATGGGACCAAGACTTGTATCCTGTACATCAATATAACTTTTATATCCATAAAAAGATAATCCTTGTATATTTGTTAGTTCTAACATATTATCCAAAATACTCCTGCATGAGGGATTTGTATAAGGTTTCAAGGTGCGATAAGCGAGCAGTTAATAAACCTTTTTGTGCTTCTATTTTTGTCACAAAATCTGCAAAATTATCTTGCTTGTTTTTTGAATCTAATAATATTTTGATACGTTTAAAATCGGGAACCGTAAGTTGCCCTTGGCTAGTTCCTGAAGATACAAGTTTAATACACTGCAACATATATTTTAAATAAACAATGTTTATATTTTCTTTTGGAACTACAGTAATTAAACGCACAACCGGAGTGAAAAAAGGTTCACGAATGGCCAAAAAACCAATAGTCCCACGAGCAGAAATTGTAATGGCTTTTTTATCAACACGATAATGCTTAGAGTATCCTAGTAGACCTTTTCTAGTTTCTCCATTGGAGTAGACTGGATATTTATATTCACCTTGTGGAACTTTCGCTAAATCTTGTTCCCTGTCTCCACCTGCAAATAGTTCAAGTGATATTTCATCCATCGATTTTTGCAAAAGTCCTTTGGGGTTTGTAATGGGGTCGCCGAAGAGGTCTATAAAACGGCTTTTGATAAGGTCGTCTAATTTTTTAAGTTGTTCTTTTTGCAGAGCAATCAATTCCTGCACCTTATCCAGTCGCTCCGCAATTCGTTTTTGCTCATTTTGATCTGGCACGTTGATGGATGATTCTTTCAACCACTTAAAATGTCGGTTATACCCTGTGTTAGGAATTTTTACGTTACTTAGAGCATAAAATAAATATTTGTAATTTGCATTTTGGAGTGTAGATTTTAATACTTTAACCCCGTCTGCCCCTATAAAGAAGGGTTCATCAACATATTTCACAATACGGGTGTGATCACCAAAAATAATAGCAGGAACTTCCCTAAATAATCCTTTCGAATCATTGGCATACCCCGCAATTTGAGATTGTCCTTGATCAACGATAGGATACTGACCACTAGGCAAGTAGTTAGCTTGTGGAATTTTGGTTGCTAATTTGGTTTTATCCTCAAAGATTTGCACAAAGGGCTTTTTCATCATTATTTTCCTTTTGGTGTTTTGCGTAAGGTGTAAATAATTGGCGTTTCGGATACGCAATGCATCACGAATTCATTTGTCTTTTGGTCATATTTAATGCTTTTTAATGAATCTTGATAGCCGTATTTTTTTATATATTTATTAAATATATCGATCATCATATTGAGGTAGGAAACAGCTTCTTGCAGGCGGAAAATCTCTGATTCATAATTAAAAAGTTGGGAATCTACAAATTCTTTCATAATTAAATGCTGTTGCTGACCACTAGGTTCTTTTTTTAAATTTGCCTTAATCAAAGCTACATTTTTTTCAAAATGTTGAACACCAAATCTATGATCGAGCACGAATCGATGCCATGCTGTTTCTACCCGACCTAGTGTGTAAATAAATTCAGGTTCATTACGAGTAAATGCGAGGGCATCCCAATTGCAGGAAAACTTAGATGAAAACTCAACATATGTAACAAAAAAATCATTTTCGTCTCGTTTAAGAATTTGATAAGAATTGCTTTTTGTTCGATTATACAGCTTCCGTTGTGCATCTATTTTTTCATAAATTTCACACAAATCATCAATACGTGCATGCAAGTAAGTTTGTAAATAGTTGAGTTCTAGGACTTGTTTAGCCCGTTGGTCTTCCTGTTCCTCATCTTTACGCTCTTTATCCCATTTTTTTTGTTGTCTCAGGTTAAAACGGTACGCAAACCATGCTCCCAAAAAAGCGGCACCGAGAGAAACGATTCCATTCACAATAATTTCCGTCATTTTAACAATCCTTCCAACTCTTTCATGCCTTTGTTAATATCCTTTTCCAACTGGGCAATATCGGCCAGTAATTCTTTCGGGGCAGGATATTCCTCGGGTACATATTCAATTTGTTTGTATTTGTTAATAGATAAATCGTAGCCGTTATCACGAATTTCTTTTACAGGGACAAGGAAGCTCTTATCCGTGCGTTTGCGTTTGGCTTCATCTTTCAAGTTCTTAAAACGGGCAATAATGTCGGGAATATCGTTCTCTTGCACAGGGTCACGCTTATCGTCCAAGCTAAAGCCATCGGCTTGCATATCGTAAAACCACACATTATCCGTGCCACCATGGTTTGTTTTTGTAAAAATCAGCACCGCCGTAGATACCCCAGCATAGGGCTTAAACACGCCACTAGGCATGCTAATAACGGCTTCCAAACGGTTGCCGTCAATAATTTCCTTACGAATAGATTTATGGGCATTGGAAGCTCCAAAAAGCACGCCGTCCGGCACGATGGTAGCACAACGGCCACCCATAGACAACATACGCAAGAATACCGCCAAGAAGAGTAGCTCCGTTTTCTTGGTTTTTACCACCTTGGTTAAATCTTGCGAGACGATATTTTCGTTCAAACTGCCCTTAAACGGCGGGTTAGCCAAAATCTTGGTAAAACAGTTCTTCTTGGTGTTTTGGTCTGAAAGACTATCTTGGTAGGCAATAGCAGGGTTTTCAATATCGTGCATCATCATGTTCATGGCCCCAATACGGAGCATGGTGCGGTCCATATCGTAGCCAAAGAACATGCCATTATTAAAATGGTCGCGGTTCTGCTTGTTGTAGAAAACTTCTTTTAAGTATTTCTCTTTCAAATACTCGCCTGCCGCCACTAAAAAACCCGCCGTACCACAGGCCGGATCACAAATGACGTCATTGGGCTTAATGTCCAGCATTTCCACCATCATGCGGATAATATGGCGAGGAGTGCGGAATTGACCGTTTGTACCTGCGGTGGCAATTTTGGAAAGCAGATATTCGTACACATCCCCACGCATATCTTTCTCGGCATACGACGGATTGGACATAATATCGTCCAACGCGGAAACGATGCTGTCCAAATGTTGGGCAGTCGGGATTTTGAAAATAGCATCAGCCATATACTTGGAGTAGGTGCTATTCTTGTCCCCATGCAGGTTTTTGATAAATGGGAAAACGCCTTCTTGCATTACGCGGTACATCTTTTCAGGCGGAAAATTGCGAAAGGTGGACCATTTAAAATCGGTTTTATCGCCAAAAATGCTATGGAAAGGTACTTTGAGCATTACGCTCTCTCGGCGGTGCTTATCTTCCAAGGCGTCCAAATCGTGAATGAACATTAGGTAAGTAATTTGTTCAATCACGTCGAGCGGGTTGGTAAGGCCACCGGAAAAGAAAATTAGCCAAAGGTTATCAATTTTGTTTCTTAATTCGCCTGTAATCATTTTATTACCTCTAAGAGGGTCTTTCTTGTATTGTAGCAATTTATGTCTTTAAACAAAGAATATTGTTTTGATCTTGATGTTCCCCTTGACTTCTAGGCCTATAAGAAGCGTGAATGTGTGTACCAAACACTTCTTACAGGAGAACATTATGGGAGTCATTAAATTCAAAAATGCACCAACCTACTACGCAGACTATCGTGACGTTACGGGCAAGAGACGGCGGATTTCTCTGCAAACCAAAAATAAACTGGTAGCCAATCTAAAATACGAAGAACTCATCCGGCGCAGGGATGCCGTCAAAGAAAAGATACAAGTCCATATTTCTTGGAAAACATTTAAAGATAAACTGATAAGCTCAATATCTGTTGAAAAAGCTGATAATACTGTATTGCGCACCAAGCTAGCCATCCGATACTTTGAAGAGATGAAAAAACCGCGTTTTCTGCTGGATGTCACTCCGGCATTATTACAACAGTTCAAAGAACATCTTCTTAAAAGAGGATTCGGGCACTCTAACATCAATAGACTTTTGCAGGCTTTTAAGTTCGTTATGCATATGGGCGAAAGATGGCAATACATCCCCGAACAGAATTGGGCCATCGTAAAAGCACTTAAGGTACCCAGGGGCAGGATAGTATTTCACACCCCGGAAGAGATAGATAAACTCTTAAATGCCTGTCCGTCCGATACATGGCGGCTTGTGGTGTTACTTGGGGCTGATGCCGGACTACGCAGAGGCGAGATGATAAACCTTCGTTGGGAAGACGTAGATTTCGAACATAACCAACTGTATATAGCTCCCAATAAAACCGAATATCACCGCTATGTCCCAATGACGGAAAGCTTAAGAAACGCCTTACAAAGTGCGAAAGTCGGCGCAGAAAACGATTTTGTGGTCAACTTTGGGCGTGTTCGCAGTAAGGAGTCCTTGTCGTCTCGTTACAGAGAAATCGCCAAAGAAGCAGGAGTACCGAGTTTCTTACATAAATTACGCCATACATTCGCAAGCCAACTCGTGCAAAATGGGGTAGAACTCTATACAGTTTCCCAGTTGCTTGGACACCGGAGCATCCAAATGACCGAGATTTATGCCCACCTAGCCCCCGCAAGCCTACATAAGGCCGTATTTAACCTGCCTAAGCGTGGTATGCAACTGGTCGGCATGGAAGAAAAGGCGGTCTGTGAAGGGAACAAAGCGTGTAAGCAAATAGGTGTAGACTTTGGGGATTTAACGAGGAAATAGTGGGTTATTTATGGTACACTGAAAAGAGGATATTTATGGAACAAACAAAGATAGATGCTACCAGTTGGGGCTATGCCCGCCGTTTGTATGAATCGGGCGATATTAAAAATGTGAAAGTAGGCACAACAAAAGGCCTACAGCAAATCCACGCGTATTTGTTCCAAGGGCTTTACCCATACGCAGGGCAAATCCGCGAGAAAAACATCTCCAAAAGTGGGTTTCGCTTTGCCAATAGTCTTTATCTAAAAGACGTCCTTAAAGCCATTGATGGTATGCTGGAAAACACTTTTGAGCAGATTATCGCCAAGTATGTGGAAATGAACATCGCCCACCCGTTTATGGAGGGCAATGGGCGTTCCACACGCATTTGGTTAGATCTCATCCTTAAAAAGAACTTGGGCAAAGTGGTCAATTGGCAAAATGTGGACAAGGACCTCTACTTACAGGCCATGGAGCGCAGTCCGGTTAACGATTTGGAGTTACGTGCCCTTTTAGAGCCAAATTTGACCGATAAAACCGAAGACCGCGAAGTAATCTTCAAAGGCATTGACCAGTCCTACTATTACGAAGGATACGGCCAAGGCAAATAAATCTCACTTATAACTAGAAAGCCCCGCTAAATGCGGGGTTTTTTATCGCAAAATTGTCACACTTTTGGTCACAGGTAGTTTTATAACTGCTCAACCTGCGCCTTGAACCACCCTCGAAAGCACCTCGATGAATTAAAAGCGATGTTAAAAAATGCTTAAATTTTCAGTACTTTTTGTATGAAAATTTTGGGCACTATTTTGGACACCTCTCCGTCGAGGGTTCACTGCTTGGTGGGCGCAGTAAAATTTGGGTTATTCCTTGTGGATAGCCCAAATTTTTTTGCACACAGCACATAAACTGCTTTATGCGCGACAGGGCTTGAAAGCCGCAGCACTCATTACACTATTTTTGTGACATTTTCTTTATCTTCTTATTGAATTGTTTTACGTGGCGAGGGTGTATCTTTTGCAGTTCTTTGTATTGGTCGTCAAAAGACATAGAAAAACTGAAAAAAGGCATGACTATATCTGCGCCGGCCTCCAGCGCCAACTCCATTTGTTCCCCCCGTGTTTTACCGGGGATATGGGCGGAAGTCATATTCAGGGCGTCTGGGACAATTAACCCGTTGAAGGATAATTCCCGGCGGATAAATTGGTAGAACTTGGGTGAATACGTGGAAGGAGTATCCGGGTCTATGACGGTATAAATGGCGTGACCGGTCTGCAGATAAGGCCATTTTTCGCAGCCCCGCATGGCGCGGATCTCCCCCTCTTTTAATTGCGCCAGTGAGCGGTCAATGACGGATAATTGCGTATGCGGATTCAAGCGGGCATTTGCAATCCCCGGCGCATGCTTATATACCGGGATAATATGAGCCTTATGTAACCCTTGTGCAAAGGCGCCCGCTAATAATGAAGCAATTTTGGGATCCGAAGAAAAACAGCGAGTCCCCAAAAAATTACCGTCACCACACGCTTCAGCCGTCGGGGCAAAATCAACATCAAAACCGGCCCAGGCAAGATCTTTGCCTATAGAATACCCGTATTCATACACGGCACGATAAGCAGCCGCCGCATCTTTTTGAGCCATTTCGCCCCATGTTTTGGCAGCCGGATAGGTTTTGTTAGGGAAAAACCGTTGCAAACGATTGACACTTCCTCCCTCTTGATCAATAAAAAAATAGAGATTTTTTCTTTTCAGGGCTTGCTGAAGTTGCTTTTTGAGTTCATAAGGAGGGATTCCCTGTTCCAAACTGTTTTTCAAGAATAAAATTCCGTAGGGATTTACTTTTTTTAGGAACGCAATTTCTTCGGGAATAATAGGATTGGTTTGCAATACCAAAATGACAGGAAACAGGGGGCGAGTAAAAAAAATTCTTTTCACTCCCCACGCACCCAGGCCCCCAAGTAACAGCAGGGCCACCACCCAAAAGGTTTTGCAAAAGGTACAATGACGTACGAGACACTTCATTATGTTGAAAAAGTTACCTAAGTCTATATACGCGGTAACTGCCCGTATTCCCCGGGACCAGCGTGCCGCCCATAAGCCCGGCACAATAAGAACCGGCTTCTTTCGCATACGGATGCGGGGCATCCACTTTTTCTATACATAACAATTCATGTAAGGGAATTGCCGGATAATTGGTACAAATCATTTGGTACAAAAACCCAACCCCTTCATACGGGCCGGAAGGACGCCCCACCATAATAGACACATTACTATTGGTCCCGCGTTCCAAGTTAATTACCCAACGCTCGTTACCTTTGGCGGCACTAAACCAGTTCCCCCACGTGGAGGTTTCCGCCCACGGGATATCCACATCCAAGTCACTAAAACTGCTGGCATAAGAACCGTTCGTCAAAAAAAACATTTGTTCGGCCTTGTACACCGTATCTAGCAGTTCTCTTGCCTCTACGGCCCGCGCCTTTTCTACCGCTCTTTGATATTGCGGCAGCGCAATAGCCGCTAGGATCCCAACAATCAACACAACGACCAATATTTCTATGAGCGTAAAACCTGTAATGTTTGTTTTCACAATGTCTCCTAATAACAAGGGTATTATAACAAAAATAGGCCCTTGTAGCAGGAAATTACTGGGCCTAAATACCTATGAAACCCACCCTACAATTTGTTAAGATGGGGGTATGAGGACATACAAATTCCGTATTATTTTAACCTGTATTATTTTCTTATTTACCTGTGGTTTAGGCGTACAGGCCCAACCGTGGAAAGGGGGGCTTCGGTTAGGCAAAAGGGCCGCCTTGCACCTACGCCCCGCAGTAGAGCGTCTGGTTCACCGGCAGGCTACACCGCGCCCTGTGTATATGCGCGTCTTGCCCACCCCGGCACGATTAAACCAATCCGTTTCTTTCCCGTTGGCATCCCATCCCCGCGAAATGTACCGCGGCTTGGCCTTAGATGCCTATGGCAAAGAACTACGCTCTATTTTAAAAAACGGGATGAAAGTAACCGAGAGCCACTTCCCGATTTGGCATGGTTCGTATGATGGCAGACCGCTACCGGAGGATACGCCGGCACTCTTTGCCACTACCGATCCGCTCTTAGCCTCCACGTACGCCCAAATGAATCGTTTTCGTGCAGATAAAGGGATGTTCTTACCGGTGGTGCTACATCTAAACGGGTAGGCAAAGATATTGCGCTGGATTGCGAACGCACGATTGAGATTCCGCATGATATACCGGCTTCTTGGATTTACAAAGTAAGTGCTTTATTAAGTATTGACGGCAAACCGCGTTGGGGCGAATTGAAACTGGCTGGCGACGACGGGTTCTTATTTATTCCCTATTCTCTGCCTGACAAACCCCTTAAATTTCAACCATAAAGAACCCCTGCTTCAAGCAGGGGTTTCTATTAGTTTGATTCTTTTTCCGATAAGTCCATTTGGCGTTCTTGAGGAACCAAATTGGAGGGTTTGTCCGGCTTGTCGGTTGCGGTTTTTGTGGCGGTTGGAGCCGCCGGTTTTGTTTCTTGCATTGGCTTGGTTTGTGAAGATGTTTCCTTTTTAGCAGGAGATTGGGCCCCTTTATTTTCTATTTTTTTCTCTACCGGTTTAGGCTGCCCCCTCTCTAAGGACTTGGCATATTTCGCCCGTTGATCTAAAATTTCCAGCACTAGCATTACTTGGCGATAATCTTGCTTTTCCTGTTCGGTGAGTCTTTCATTTTCCGCCAAGAACACATAGGCGTTGCGTTTATTCGCCTGCGCCCCAACCGGATTGGCTTGCGCCGCCAGCAAGGTTTTAATCACTTCGGCCGTATTATGTTTCGCTGCCTGCACCAAGGCTTTGTCTTTATTTTCTTGTTGCTGGTCAGATTGGGCCAACTGTTTAGCAAGGGCCATCACCACGGCCGGGGAAGTATTATATTTAGCCGCTGTTGTTAACGGCGTATTGCCCGATTTATCCGTCGCCAGCGGGTCTGCCCCCGCCACAATAAGTTTATAAATTACTTTTGGGTCCGTTACGTTACGCGCGGCATAAAAAAGTGCCGTCTGGCCCGATTTGTCGCGCACATTTACCTCTTGCCCGTCCAATAATTTTTCCGCTTTTTCCGTATCGTTTTCCTCAATGGCCCGCATCAGCCGCGTCGCCCCGCGGGAATCAACATCTTGCGCAAAATGACGGTAGAGAAGTCCCCCACCAATAAGGCCCACCATGGCCATCACAAAAATCCAAGTACGTGTGTTCATAGTTGTATTTTAGCACATTGGGGCACACAAATTGCTAAAATATAAGTAATTACTAATTTAGAGGTATCCTATGTCCGAACAACAACACAACAATGCGCTAGACGAAATTATCAAACAGCGCTACGCCGAAGTAGAAGAAATCCGCAAAATGGGGATTACCCCCTATCCCAACCGCTGTGACAAACAAATTTCCTGTGCCGACGCCAAAAATGCCGCCGAAGGGGCCGAGGCCGTTACCGCAGGCAGACTGATGCAGATCCGCTTAATGGGTAAAGCCGCTTTTGCCCACCTGCGCGATTTTACCGGCCGCATCCAACTGTATGTAGCCAAAGATAATTTAGGGGATGAGGCGTATATGTTTTTCAAAAAACATATTGCGGTGGGCGATTTTGTCAGCGTGAGCGGACATATTTTTGTCACCAAAACTGGCGAAAAGACCATTAAAGTTACCAAAATGACGTTGCTTTCCAAAGCCATCCGCCCCATGCCCGAAAAATATCACGGGCTCCAAGATACCGAAGTACGCTTCCGCAAACGCCATTTAGATTTAATAGCCAATGAAGAAGTAAAAGATATTTTTGTAAAACGGGCGAAAATCATTTCTTCTATCCGCAAAACGTTAGATGAAAAAGGATATTTGGAAGTAGAAACCCCCATTTTGAATCCGTCCTCCGGCGGGGCTATTGCGCGCCCGTTTGAAACGTATCACAACGCGCTTAAAATGCCGCTCTACATGCGTATTGCCCTAGAGTTGCACCACAAACGCCTCATTATCGGCGGGTTGGACCGCATTTACGAAATTGGCCACATGTTCCGCAACGAAGGCATTGACACTACCCACAACCCCGAATTTACCATGATGGAACTTTATCAGGCATACGGGGATGTAAACACCATGGCGGACTTGTTTGATGAAATTTTAGGCAATGCGGCCAAAGCCATTGGCGTAGAAAAAGTAAAGTTCCGCGGATATGAAGTAGATTTGCGCCCTCCGTACAAACGCCTTTATATCCCGGTGGCCTGGCAAGAAAAATTCGGCCACGATATTCACGAAGTATTAGACGGCCGCAAATTTAACCGCGTGAAATTAGAAGAAGTCGCCCGTGAACAAGGCATTAAATTCTCCGCAGATGATAGCGACAGTGCTATTTTTGATGAACTCTTTGAAGGCAAATTACTGGCCGACTATCACAACCCCGTGATTGCCTTGGATTACCCCACCGCCGTGAGCCCGTTCTCTAAAACTAAACCCGGCGACCCGGAACTGGTAGAACGCTTTGAAGTATTTGTAAACGGGCAGGAACTCGGCAACGCGTATACGGAACTTAACGACCCGGCCGACCAACTCCAGCGCCTCAAAGACCAAGCCGCCGCCAAGGCTATCGCCAAAGGTGAAGACGCCGAAAACGCGGACATCTTGGATGCTGATTACATTGAAGCCATGGAATCGGGCATGCCGCCCACCGGCGGGATGGGTATTGGCATTGACCGCATTATCATGATGCTCACCGGTCAAGATTCCATCCGCGAGATTATTTTCTTCCCAACGCTCAAAAAACTGGACGAAGAAAAAGAAGAAGTAAAGAAATAAACGCTATTTAAGTCAAAACCCCCGGGCACTTACCCGGGGTTTTTTGTTTTAGCATCCCCTGGAACTTGATCCAAGATCCCCACCGCATTGCTAAATAGGTCTTGAAATATATATAAAAACGTGTATACTATAAGGGAAGGTAAGACGGTATGTACTTTCAAAATTTGTAGGGAAGGAGAACAACTAATGAAACGAGGTTTTACGTTAATTGAGCTACTCGTAGTAGTGCTCATCATTGGTATTTTGGCGGCGATTGCGCTCCCACAATACCAAAAAGCGGTAGAACGTTCCCGCATGGCGGAGGCTATGCAAGCACTAGGGGATTGGGCCCAAGCGCAAAGCATTTATTATATGCAACATAATGCGTTTACCGAGAACATAAACGAGGGCGATATTACGCTATCCGAGCCGGGTGATGCCTTCACGTATGAAGTCATCCCGCTAGAGGAGGAAAACGCCATTTTGTTGCTAGCAGAACGCAGTGCGGGTATTTACGAAGGCGGGAAATTGGCTATTGGGGTGGTATCCAACGGACAAATTGCTAAATTTTGCCAAGACCCGCCGGATAAGACCGGGTTCTGTACCGCGGCAGAAGCGGCCGGATATATGCCGGAAGATTTAAGTGGGTTAGAAGAAGATATTGGCGGCGGAAATAATCCACAACCCGGCCCGGGAAATAGCGAAGAAGAATGCCCTCCCGGATCTGAGTGGGATGGTTTCGGCTGCAGGTTAATACAAATATAAATTATTTTAATGAATAAAAACCCCCGGGCGCTTACCCGGGGGTTTTTTAGTAAACAAATCTATTTTTTGCGGGTTTCTAACTTTTCTTTGGCTAAGGGTTCGCCTTGTTTAGCGGCCATCACATAGTAGCGCACGGCTTCTTTTTCATCCTTTGCTACACCTACGCCGCGTTCGTACAAATCGGCCAGCAACGTTTGTGCCAGCGGACTTTTCTCATCTGCGGCCGATTTCAAAATTTGGGCCGCCCGCGTTTCATCTTTGGCAGTTCCAATCCCTTGCAAATAACAGACCGCCAAATTGATACGGGCCTCAAAATCGCCTTGTTTAGCCGCCTGTTCATAACAATAAAAGGCTTTTTCGGGGTTTTTAGCGCACCCCTTTCCCTCATTATAAAGCCCGGCTAAGGCCACCATGGCGCGCACATTGCCCTGCTTGGCAGAAGTATCAAACCAGTTAAAGGCTTGCGTGAAATTTTGTTTTACTTGTTTGCCTTGGTAATACAAATACCCCAAATCATATTGGGCCTTGGCATCCCCAGCGGCGGCCAGTTTCAGTATTTTATCAAACGGACGCACCGAAAATTTATGCAAGAAAAACCAGGCTACCGCCAAAATAAAAATAAAACTTAGACCCATATTTGTTTCAATGACCGGTTCCATAGTAACTCCTATTTTGTTTTCATTAACTGCTTATTTTGCAGCGCGTAAACTGCATCTGCAAAGTCAGCCGCGTGCACGTCGTGCGTAACCATTAAAATAGTTAAGCCTTCTTCCCGGCTCATGCGGGCAAAATCTTCAAATACCTGTTCTTTGCGTTGCACATCTAAGTTGCCGGTGGGCTCATCCGCCAAAAGCACTAACGGATTATTGCATAACGCCCGGGCAATACTGGCACGCTGTTTTTCCCCGCCGGAAAGATCCGCCGGCAGTTTGTGGGACATTTTCCCTAGGCCAAAGCGTTCCAATAATTTTTGCGCTTTTTTCACGTTAGATTTGCCACGCATCCGCGCCGGCATATCTACGTTCTCCAAGAGGGAAAATTCCGGCAACAGACCGTCAAACTGAAATACAAATCCCATCTTAGTCAGGCGCAATTTGGAACGGGCCGCCTCGCTTTTAAGGGCGGTAATTTCTTTGCCGTCTACATAAATCTTGCCCGAAGTAGGCACGTCTAACATGGCAATCAGGTTCAATAGCGTACTCTTGCCCGAGCCGCTGGGCCCTAAAAGCACCGTAAATTTACCGCGCGCAAAGTGCACAGATACATCTTCCAGCACGCATAAATCTTCTTTGCCTTGTCCGTAAATTTTAGTTACGTGTTTAAGTTCTATCATAGTTTATCCGTAACGTATAGCATCGGTAGGATGCACGCGCGAAGCCTTGAGCGCCGGATAAAGGCCGGCTACAAAACAAATCAAGTAACTTCCGCCCACTACCGCTAAAATATCGCCCCATTGCATCCGCACAGGGACCTTGGTTAAATAATAAATATCTCCGGGAAGTTCCACAATATTAAACGTAGCAATCACCCAGCATAAAAGGCACGCAAGCAGTAACCCCAACACAATGCCTAACGTGGCAATAACCATTGCCTCCCACATAAAAATACGGCGGATCATCTTTGGGCTGGCCCCCAATGCACGCATAATACCGATGTCGCGCAATTTTTCCGTCCCCAGCAAAATTAAATTACTGGCTATATTTAACGAGGCCACCCCAATAATTAAAAATAAAATGATAAACATCATGGTCTTTTCCAGTTTCAGAGCCGCATAAAGCGTACTGTTCATTTGTGCAAATGTACGCACCGCGTACCCATGGCCAATAACATCCGCTATTTTTTGGGCCGTTTTTTGGGCGGTATTGAGGTTGTGCAATTTCACCGCTACGCCGCTGGTGCCCCCTTTGAGGCCAAAGAAATCGCTGGCGTGTGGCAATAGGGTATAAACAATGGTATTATCAAATTCATAATATCCGGTTTTAAGTAGCCCGCTGATGCGAAACTTTTTCATTTTGGGGAACATGCCGGCCGACGTAGAAATAGATTGCGGGGAAATCAGCACCACCTCATCCCCCAGGTCTACCCCTAAACTAAAGGCCAGTTCGGTCCCAACTACCAAAGGAGCCGGTTTAGTTTCATCCCAATCCGCCGGCTCAAAATCTCCCTCTACCAAAGAATCTGCCAAGTTGTTAATTTTGGCTTCCTGCGCCGGGTCCAACCCGCGGATAATTACGCCTACGCTGTGCCCGGCATGGGTTAAAATGGCCTGCCCGTAAATGTGCGGAGCCGCGGCGGCTACTTCGGGAATTTTTTCAATCAGAGAAATATTTTTTTGATACGTTTCCGGGCTCATTTGACCAAAAACCAAAATATGGCTTTGCGCGCCGATTACTTTGTCTTTAATATCCGTTTGAAACCCGTTCATAACAGATAATGTGGTAATCAGGGCGGCCACCCCCACGCTTACCCCGGCTACGCCAATAAGCGTAGTGATAAAGGCAAACAACCCCTGACGACGGGTTAAATAACGGGTAGCAACACTGCGAGCAAAATTCATAGACATATTGTAGCAAAAAACAACCCGCTCTTTACCAATGCAAAATAAAGGGGCGTTTTTCGGGACAGCATTTATGTTGGGCGGCGGCCAAAAATTCCTGCCAGCGTTTATCAATGCTATGCAAGCGCACGCCTTCCAACCAGTATGCCAGCGGGATACGCGCGGCGTTCCCTAAATCGTTGACTAAAAACGGACAGTAATTGCCGGAGGCATCCCGTTGAAATAAAATATTTTCCGGATAGATAGCCAGCGACAATACCTGCTCTTCCCGAATTTTTTGTTTTAGCGTAAGCATAGCCCGGTCAATCAGCGGATCTAACTGGGCGTTTGGTTGCGGGTTTTCCAACCAATCTTTTAGGCTCAGGCACGGGGTACCATCGGCATTTTGCAAATAATCTACTATATATCCGTGTCCTAGATTTGTTTGCACGACACCGTGAAATCGGGGCAAAATAGTGCTACTGTGTGTACGCCGATAGCGTGAACAAAGATAATTTACTTCGCGGTGCAAATCCCGCTTGCCCAAATCATTATAGGCAACTTTGACGCAGCGCGAAGCGTCTTGCGGATGCACAAAACATTTTTTATGTGTCCCTTTACCAATGAGTTTGGCGTTGGTTAAATCTAACATTTCACTCATTTATCTTCCTCTAAAAAAGCACGCACGCTGGCATCACTGGGCATACGCCAATCTCCCCGAGGGGAAAGTGCCACCGAGCCCACTTTGGGCCCGTCGGGCATACAAGAGCGCTTAAATTGCTGGGCAAAGAAACGCCTGAAAAATACGTGTAACCATTTTTTTATCTCCGCGGGTTTGAACTGCCCGGCAAACGCGTGTTGTGCCAAGAACAAAATTTTGTCTGCACTTCCGCCGCCGCGCAAAAAATGGTACAAGAAAAAATCATGCAATATATACGGACCCACCAAATCTTCCGTCTTTTGGGAAATGCGACCTTTTTTGTCGGCAGGTAAAAGTTCCGGGCTAATAGGCGTGGCCACTATATCTGCCAGCACTTTTTGGGTAGCCGGCTCGGTCGTTTCGTGCGTGCCAACCCAACTGACCAATGATTTCACCAGTGTCTTGGGCACACCCATATTCACCCCGTACATAGACATGTGGTCCCCGTTATACGTGGCCCACCCGAGCGCACTTTCGGATAAATCGCCCGTGCCTACTACTATGCCGCCGGTTTGATTGGCCACATCCATCAAAATTTGCGTGCGTTCACGCGCTTGTACGTTTTCGTAGGTTACGTCGTGCTTTTTGCCATCGTGGCCAATATCCTTAAAATGCTGCTCGCACGCTTTTTTAATCGGAATTTCACGCACGGTCACACCGAGTTGCTTCATCAAGGCAAGTGCATTTTTATAGGTGCGGTCCGTAGTACCAAAGCCGGGCATGGTGATACCGATCACGTCTTTGCGCGGGCGGTTTAATTTGTCCATAGTACGCACCGCCACCAACAAGGCCAACGTAGAATCCAACCCGCCGGAAATACCAATTACCACGGTCTTGGCATGGGCCGCTAATAAGCGGGTAGCAAGCCCCGTGACCTGGATGTTAAAAATTTCCGCGCAGTGCTCATCCAGTTTCTCCCCTTGCGGGACAAACGGAAGCGGATCCACGCGGCGCGTTAATTTTTCTACCGGCTTTACAGGTTGATGCGTTTCAATGACTGCGTACGGGGCCGCTGTCTCTAACGCGCTATCTGTGCGAAAAGACGTATTGGCGGCGCGCTCATTTTGCAAGCGTTCTATGTCAATTTCAGTAGCAACGAGTTGCGCCTTCGTGGTAAAGCGTTGAGACAGCGCCAGTTCGTGTCCGTTTTCACAAATGAGCGCATTGTTGCCAAATACTACGTCGGTAGTAGATTCACCAAACCCGCTGGAAACGTATACATACCCGCAGATTCCGCGGGCCGATTGTTGCGCGACCAGTTGACGCACATACGTATGTTTACCCACTAGCGCATTACTGGCAGACAAGTTAAAAATTACATCTGCCCCTTGCAATACGGCCGTGGAAGAAGGCGGAATAACCGCCCACAAATCTTCGCAAATTTCCACGCCGAACTTACATCCGCCGGCTTGGAAAATAAGGTCCGTCCCCACGGGAACAATTTGTCCGCAAAGGGATAATTCTTCCGCGGCAAAGGCCATGGCGCGCACAAACCAGCGGCCTTCGTAAAATTCGTGATAATTGGGCAAATAGGTTTTGGGAATTACACCCAAAATACGCCCTTTATAGCAAACCACTGCCGCGTTAAGCAATACCGTATCCGCGCGTACCGGCAAGCCTACTATAAATATCACATCCAGCGTTTTGGTTTTTGTAAGTAAGTCTTGCAAAGCGTTTTGGGCTGCGTCCAACAACGCCGGTTTTAGAAATAAATCGCCGCAGGTGTATCCGGTCAGGTTTAATTCCGGAAATGCCACTACGCGCACACCCGTTTGGGCCGCCTGCTTGATAAGGGCCAAGGCTTGCTGGGCATTGTAAACCGGGTCTGCCACTTGTACTGTGGGAATTGCGGCTGCTACTTTTACAAAACCAACCTGTTTCATAAACGCTCCTTTACGCGGGGATACTTTATTTTATAATTTCTAGCGGATAGCCGTCACTTCATATCCGGCATTTTGCACCGCTTCTATCAGCACGTTGTCTTCCACCGGGGAGGCCGCCTCCACCGTGGCTGTTTTGTTGGCAAGATCCACCGTGGCTTTTACGCCGGGGATACTGTTAAGCGCACGGGCTACGTGCCCGGCACAATGACCGCACATCATTCCTTTAATTTCTAATACTTTATGCATATTATTTCCTTGTGTTACATCCTTAAAAGTAGGCTTAAAGCGGTTTAAGCGCAAGGCATTAAACACCACGCATACCGAACTAAAACTCATCGCCGCGGCGGCCATCATGGGGTGCAACTTCCACCCCCACGCTGGGTAAAACACCCCCGCCGCCAGCGGGATACAAATTACATTATAGAAAAATGCCCAAAACAAATTCTCTTTGATATTGCGTAACGTCGCCCGGCTTAGTTCCAAGGCGGTGGCCACTTCACGCAAATCCGGCCGCATAAGCACGATGTCCGCACTGGCAGCGGCCACTTCGGTCCCGGACCCTAACGCAATCCCTACCTCCGCACACGCAAGCGAAGGGGCATCATTGACACCGTCCCCCACCATGGCTACCGTTTGTCCTTGTGTTTGGAGCGACTTTAAGTAATCTTGTTTTTCGGCAGGCAACACCCCCGCCTGCACGGTAGAAATGCCGGTTCGCTTAGCCACGTAAGCCGCAGTTTGCGCATTATCACCTGTAAGCAATACCACCTGGCATCCGGCATTTTGTAATAGATCAACCGCTTCGCGCGCGGTAGGTTTGACTGTATCACTAAATCCAATCGCCCCCAAGTATTTTTTATGGCTGGCAAAGAAAAGTACTGTCTGCCCTTGTTGCGCGGCCGCGTCCACTATTTTTTCACCCTCGGGCACGGGAATATGCCAGGTTTGCATGGCTTTTAAGTTCCCGCCGAAAAGAAGTTCTTGGCCTGCTTGGCCCCGAATCCCCAAGCCCGGAAATTCCGTTATATTACTAACATTTTTTAGTACAATGTTTTCACGTGAAAACTTTTGCTTTACTAACGAAACTGCCAGCGGATGCGAAGATAATTTTTCAAGCGAAATGGCATTAGCAAGCAGCTCCTCTTCACTAATCCCGGCGGCGGGGATTAGTTGTGCTACCTGCATTTGCCCGGTCGTTACCGTGCCGGTCTTATCCAGCACGACAGTTTTTACCCGGTGAGCATTTTCTAAAACGGTAGCCGATTTAATTAAAATACCGCGTTTAGCACCCACCCCCATACCAACCATAATAGCCGTGGGGGTGGCCAATCCTAGCGCGCACGGGCAAGAAATTACTAACACGCACACCGCGCACGAAAGGGCAAACATGATACCGGCCCCGCTTATATACCATACCCCGAAGGTTAAGAGTGAAATTCCTAACACGAGCGGGACAAAAATTCGGCTTACTTTATCGGCCAAACGCGCTACCGGCGCCTTGCTGTTAGCCGCTTGCTCCACCAAAGCAATCATCTGCGCAAGCGCGGTATCTGCGCCGGTCTTTTGCACAGTCACTTCCAAAAATCCGCTCACCAACAGCGTCCCCGCTGTCACCCGATTTCCCGGCTGTTTATCTTGGGGCAAACTTTCTCCCGTGAGGATTGCCTCGTCCACCGCTCCCGTTCCCTGGGCAATTACCCCGTCCGCACCGATACGCTCCCCCGCTTTAATTAGTAACGTATCCCCCGGTACAATTTGGTCCACGAGCACCCGTTGTTCCGCCCCGTTGCGGCGGACCAACGCCTGTGCGGGGAGAAGTTTTACAAGGCCTTCTATTGCATCGGTAGTTTTAGATTTGGCCCGCGCTTCCAGCCACTTCCCCAGGGTTACCAGTGTCACAATCATAGCGGCGGACTCAAAGTATAAGCCATCCGATTGGTGGGTACACCAAGCCCACACACTCTGCCCTAACGCCGCGGTAGCACCTAACGCCACCAAACTATCCATAGTAGGGGTGCGCTTGAAGAGTTGCCCGAACCCGCGTATAAAAAAAGCGCGGTTAAGCCCTAAAATGGGGATAGTTAATACAAACTGCACCCACGCAAGGCTGGGCAGATGACGCATAGATATAATCATCAAAGGGATAAGCAAAATGACAGAATAGAAAAAGCGACGTTTTAACTGCGCGGTTTGGGACAACGGATCCGCCCCGGATGAAGACGAGGCAACCATTTCCTGCGCTCCATAACCGGCATTTTCTACTGCTTGGATAATTTGTTGAGAGGAAGTCTTGCCTTCATCATACCTGATAACAAGCCGGTTCTGTAGCAGGTTAACATCCGCTTGTTCCACCCCGGGCAAGGAACGCACGGCTTTCTCTACGTGCATTTGACACGCCGCGCAACTCATCCCGGTAATAGCAAAGGTTTGCTTCATATATATAGGATAGCGTTTATCGGCGTGATGTGTCAAACCGGGGACCTTGCTACTCTTGAGGAGCCCAATGATCCTCCTTCAGAAGTTCATATACAGCGCGATTTAAGGCAAGCAAGTTGCGTTCTTCGCCAACAGGTAGCTCCTCAGGCTCTTCATTATCTATACGTTTATTCCCCACATATTCCAATGTCCCTCCCGGACGCAACCACTCTAAAATCCGGCCATCTTGAGAAGAGAATGCAAACCGGGCAGCCGATCTATCCAGCAAACTGTTCCCCATGGCCGCATAGGAAAGATCCACATTTAGCAAATCTATAATCGTTGGTAAAATATCTGCCTGTGAGCCCAGCATATCTATCCGTCCGCTCGTCAACAACCCAGGGGCGTGTATAAAAAGTGGGATGTGAAAGCGCGCATGCACGTCACCACTTTCGCCCCAGCCCAAGGTGTGATCCGCCAGCACAACAAAAACAGTATTATTATATTGCCCCTGCTCTTTTAATCTCCGAACAAATTGTCCAATAGACCAGTCCATATAATTCAAGGCATTTAAATACCCCTTATCTTCTTCGTCCCAGGGAAAACGCGCAAAATCATTGTGAATTTTTCCAAAAGGCGGATGGGTAGCTGCTGAAAAGAAGAAGGCCGCAAAAGGCCGACGTCTTCCCTTTATCTTGTCTGCTAAAAACTGCAGTGCATCGTAATCCGAGATAAAGCCTGGACTTACATAATCCAGTTGAGAAGTCATTCTTTCCCGTCCATAAATTTCATCAAATCCTGCCAGCTCGGCCACCATCCCTACTTTAGCCGAGTTCCATTCCGAAGGTTGTGCAAAAACAGTATCATAACCTTTCTGCTTCAGCAATTGTCCAAGCCCTGTAAAATGATACGCCTCTAGTCCTAGAGAAAAATAAGGCAATCCGGCCAATTGCGCCACTCCTGTCATTACCGTGCCAGCTCCGTTAATACTCCGCTGACCTGACGCATAAAAATTATCAAATACTAAACTGTTGTTGATGAGTTCATCTAAGTACGGGGTAGCACCATAATGAGTCCCAGCCAAGGAATCCGTATAACGATACTGCCAACTTTCTAATAATAACACAACCAGATTATACTGTTTACCCTTGGCGTTAAACTCAACACGTTGACGTAGCAGAGGATATTCGTTAGAAACAAACCTTTCTTGGTTGGAGGCAAGTAGTTGCCTAGTACGCGCCAGCGCTTCCTCCACTGGAACTGCATCCGGCAACGGTGCATAGCGTTTGGACAAGCTCTTATACATACTAAATACACCATTAAGTGCTAAATTTCCCTGCATAATGTTTCCGTTCTCATAAGCGTCCACTACGGTAAGCGGACGGAACCGAAACCCAAAATGTCCGCGAAAAGCAAAAAACAAACATACAGCGGCCAACAGCGCACAAACACCATAATTCCAACGTGCGCACTTGGGTTCGTGATAGCAAATGTTAATTAATTTGCTAATACCCCACATCATTAGGATGCTTAATGTGATTAAGAGAATAATTAACCAAACATAATGAGAGCGAACTAAAGAGACTAGCAGATCTACATCATAAATCGCCAGCCAAAGTTCACTGCCAGTGTGGCGTTTGACAAAGGAAAAGTAAATCATATCCCCTGCGCTAGCCCACAAAGCAACGGTCCACAATCCAGTAACCAACCAGGCTATTATTTTATAATATGTCTTGTTTGCTGCTGGGACTAAAAAACACAACATCCAAACACCACTTAACGTAGCGGTTGCAGAAATATCAAAGCGCAAGCCATTTAGTAAGGCGTAGAAAATTTGCGTTATTGTTAAATCAGCGAATAATCCCTGATAAAAGACCGCTAGGAGAGTGAGGCGGATAATTCCAAAGAGAGACAAAAAGGCTAAAAAACTTCCTACTATCAGCCACCAACGGAAATCCTTCCGTAGGCGCGAACCCATATAAATAAGTCCACCCAAAAAACAACTTGCTAATAACTTGTCAGCCCAGAAAGCTGGCATTGAAACGAGTTCCATTTTGTCCTCCAACTATTTTGGAACCCGCAAAAAACGGCTGGCACACTTGGAGCTCTTCTACCTTCTCCAACCATAACAGCCGTAGTTTGTCGCAAAGCGACAAACATTCGATGCCTTGTAAAGGGATTATAAGTTCCTTAACAAAGCACCTACATAGGCTGTCTTTGGAGTAGAAGAGAACTTTTAGTGACCTAAAAGCAATCCGTATTCCACATACGGTTCCAAAAACAGATCAAATTGTATCTACATTGTAGCAAAATCCAATTAACAAATTATCACAAAAACCCTAATCCAATTTTCCACGTGCATATTTGTATGAAATTTGCTTTAATGGAATATCTTAAAAATAAGGAGACCGAGATGAAGAAACTTCTTTCCCTTACACTGGCTACCTTACTGGTAACCGCTGTAAGTTTCCCGGGTAATGCTTGTACCGGTATTGCCATTAACGCTGCCGACGGAACTAAACTTCTCGCTCGCACTATTGAATGGAAAGGCGGCAATTTGAATAGCAAACTGATTATTTTACCGCGCGGTCTGAAAAACACTGCGTTTACCCCCGAAGGCCAAAACGGGCACGTGTGGTACAACAAATACGGGGCTGTAGGAGCCAGCACCGTAGAGCCGCCTTTTGTGACGGAAGGCGTCAACGAAATGGGACTAAACGTAGGGATTTTTTACTTTGCCCATGTAGGCAGTCTAACCCCTTACAATCCCAAACGGGCCAAAAAATCTGTCAGCGACGGAGAATTGGTGCGCTATATGCTGACTAATTTTGCTACCGTAGAAGAAGCCCTCAAAGGCTTGGAAAAAATTGAAATCATCCCCATCGGCAAACCAGATAAAAACGGTCACTATGCCACCGGACACTGGCGTATTAGTGATGCCTCGGGGCGTAGCGTTGTATTGGAAATTACCAACCAAGGGGAACGCCACGTATATGAAAACAACTTGCGCGTGTTTACCAACTCACCTTCCTTCCCATGGCACCAAGCCAATTTGAATAACTACATCCACCTTTCCGGCGGGGAAACCCCCGATAAAACCGTGGGGGATGTAAACTTGTATTCGTTTGGCGGTGGCACCAATTTAACCGGCCTCCCCGGTGATTTAACGCCGCCTTCGCGCTTAGTACGTGCGTTTTTCTACACGCAAAGCGCGCCGGTTCCGGCCAACGCCTATGAGGCGGTTACACAGGCATTTCACATCTTAAATAATTTTGACTTGCCCATTGGGGCGGAATATGCCCCCGGGGAACAAATCCCCAATATGCCCAGCGCTACCCAGTGGACTGCGGTCAGTGATGTAACACACCCCACGTTCTATTACCGTACCATGTATAATTCGGCCATACGTAAAATTGATTTAACAAAAATTGATTTTGAAACGGTCAAATACCTGGTGTTGGATATGGACCCCAAACCGCAAGAAACGTTCTACGAACTCACGTTCTAAACCTGGTACTAAAAAATCCCCGCTTGCGAGCGGGGATTTTTACGCAAAACCGTACAATAACTTTTATCCAAGGTTTTTCTTCTCCAGTAATTGTTCAAAAGTGGACACCGTTACCGGGCGGCTAAAGAAATAGCCTTGTGCCAAATCGGCCCCGCAATCGCGCAAGAACTGGGCTTGTTCGCGGGTTTCCACTCCTTCGGTTACCACCTTGACACCCAAAGTTTTAATCATACTAATCGCCCCCTCAATAACTTTTTGGGCACGGGGATTTTCTTCAAAACCGGCTAAAAATTCTTTGTCTAGTTTAATACTGTCAAACTTGAGTTCTTTAAGCACATTAAGCGACGAATATCCCGAGCCGAAGTCATCCATAGACACGGGGAACCCGTATAAGTGAAGCCCGCCGATTACTTCTTGGGCACGCTCTAAATTGTTAAAGATGACACTTTCCGTGATTTCCGCTTCTACCAGCGAGGTAGGCACATTATACTGCGCCATGATGCGACGCATCTGTGGGATAAAGCGCGAATCATTTAAGTGCAAGCGCGAGAAGTTAACCGCCAGCGGCACCACCGGCTTATTGCTGCCACGCCAGGAAGCCAGCACACGAGCCACTTCTTCCAAGATAAACATGTCCAGTTTCAAAATAAACCCATTGCGCTCAAAGAGTGGAATAAATTCATCTGGGCGGACCATGTGTCCGTCGTGGTTCCAGCGCACCAGCGCCTCGGCCCCGCGAATTTCACCGGTAGCAAAATCGCACTTGGGTTGCAAAAAAACTTCAAACTCGCGGTTGGCAAGCGCGCTTTCCATACTATTTTCAATTTGCTGTTCCGTTACAATGCGGGTACGGTCGGCTGTTTCGTAAAACTCACACTTATCAAAGGTGCGTTGTTTGGCACGCTCCAAGGCTAAATGGGCGCGGTCCAACATAATATAAAAGGGAATATCCTCTGTAATTTCATAAACACCAAAGGCAATATCCAACATCATGCGAGAATCTTCCAGCGTACAATCACGCTTTAACTGCGTAGCCAACGCTTTAAGACGCTTTAAGAAAGCGGGGCGTTCCTCGTATTTGAGTAGCAATATGAAATTGTCCGCGGAGAGTCGGCAAAAACTTTCTTCGGGGGCCAGTTCCCGCTGCAGCACTTGTGCTACGCGCCGAAGCACTTCATTACCGCGTTCATAACCGTGTAAGTCGTTAATGACCTTAAATTTATTGATGTCAAAAATAACTAGAGACGCTTGGTGATATAAGTCATCTAATTTATTATCAAACTGTTCACACATCCTGTTAAAGTTATCAGCCCCGGTGAGAGAATCCACAAAGGCCGTCATAAATAACTGGCGGTTGCTATCTTCGCGCAGCCGCATGATAAAGAAAAGCAGTAAATAAAACACTGCAAAGACCACGCCAAATAAAATCAAGGAGAGTTTAGCCACTTGCGCGGCTTGTTCCTCCACGTGTTTGGCTGGAACGGTAGCCACCATATACCACCCATTTACAGCAAGCGGAACAAATTGCAGAAAGTGATGCAGACCGTCTTCCGTATAGTATCCCACTAAGAGGGGTTTGCCTTGGGCTACACGTTGGCGCACCTCTTCCAAGGTGCGGGGGGTATCCAAAGAGACTTGCCCCAACGTAGCAAAAATGTTTTCCGCTTTGGCATCATCAAACGCAAGTACCGAACGTCCGGAACGGTCAATAATAAACGAATTGCCTCCGTTTTCCTGTGCAAAAACGCCAAGCACTTCTTTATAATATTCTTCTTTTTGTACCACAAACACGGCTCCCACCGGTTGGTTTTCATTGGGATCTAGTGCCACCGCCTGCACTAAAATAGAAGAAGCATACTTATCCTCCCGCGGGCGCACGGTTAAATAGGAACCTTTTTGAGCGGTATTTTTTAGCACTTCTTGTAGCACAGATGCGCTCAAATGAGAAGTAAGGGACGAGTAAAACACACGTCCGTCGTTTAACACAATGCCTAATAAATTAAAGTGGTCCTCTTGATCAAACCGCGCCAACATCTCGGACACAAAAGAGGTATCTTTCCAGGGGTAAGAATCTTCAAACGCTAGCGAAATAGTGGATAAAATTTCACGGTCTGTGGTTACCAAACGGTTAAAATCGTCTGCGGATTCATTGGTAGTATCCACAATATGTGTCCGCACATCTTGTTCTAACAAAATGGTTACTTGCCGCCAATAAAACAACACCCCCGACGTTAGAAGGGCGGCGGCAATGAGTGAATAGATAATAAATGGACGAAACGAAACTTTTTGCATAAAATCGGTGCGAAATTTGTTACATTATATCATTTCCTTTCGCCCCCTGTCCTTACGCGCGCGCGGAAGGCGGACGTTGCATTTCTTGCGTTTTGAACAGGCCGATTACTTGCTGAGAATACGCAAACATGGGGTAAAACGGATTTTCCGGGTTGCGCAATTCTTGTTCCGGGATTTCTTTATAAAAAACATGTTCTTTGGACACCGCAAATAAACATACCTGGCCGGCCCGGGAAGGCGCCGGCACGGGACGATGGGCAGGCACTTTTTCCATTTGCCCGGTTAATTTGCCGGCATAAGCCAGCATATGGGCGGCGGCCTCTTGCAACGGTTCATTTCCGTGGCCGCCAATCATCCCCCCCAGCCCGCTTTGGCTGTTATTTTCAAAATACAGACTGCTATCACCCAAAGAATTCGTGGCAATAAGTAAATGTTTAATCGTGCCGGCATCATCCAAGGCCATTTCTACACCGGCAGCCACAATTTTTTCCGGGCCGATTTCAATCACACCCTTGCGGTTTTCTACATTTTTTGCGTCTAACCAAAAAGCACGCATATTCTCGTAGGCTTTATTCATAAAAATTCTCCTTTTCTTAACTATAGCATTTAATTTCTTGCCCGCAAGTGCTTTTTTTGGGTTATAATAAAGAAAAGGAGGATTTTTGATTATGAAACGAGCAGTTATTTTAATGTTAGATTCCGTAGGTGTAGGTGGGGCCGAAGATGCCGCCAAATTTGGCGACCAAGGTGCCGACACCATTGGCCACATTGCCAAAGCCAACGGGGGCCTAAAAGTACCTAACTTGGTCGCGCTAGGATTAGGCAAAGCCGCCCAAGCCTCTACCGGCCAAGAGCCGACCTTTGGAACGCTTCCCGCCGCCGGGGTTAACTTGCCCTCCAAATACGGTTTTATGCGTGAAATCAGCCACGGCAAGGATACGTCGTCCGGCCATTGGGAAATGGCAGGCGCCCCCGTGCAATTTGAGTGGGGCTATTTCCCGCCCGAATATCCGTCCTTCCCGGCTGATTTAATTGAAAAAATTTGTGAGGAAGCGGGACTTCCCGGCATTTTAGGCAACAAAGCCGCCAGCGGAACCGTAATCATTGATGAACTGGGCGAAGAACATATTAAAACCGGCAAACCGATTTGCTATACGTCGGCCGATAGCGTGTTTCAGATTGCCGCGCATGAAGGACATTTTGGACTGGACCGCTTATACAAAGTGTGCGAAATTGCCTTTAAGCACTTGAAACCGTACAATATTGCGCGGGTGATTGCACGCCCGTTTGTGGGCGAGAGAAAGGGTGAATTTTCCCGCACTAAAAACCGCCACGACTATTCCGTCAAACCGCCGCAACCTACCGTACTAGACGCAATCAAAAACGCAGGTGGGCAGGTAATTTCCGTTGGGAAAATTGCAGATATTTTTGCCCAGCAAGGCATTACCAAAGCCGTCAAGGCTGCCGGCTTACAGGAACTGTGGGACGTTACTCTGCGCGAAGCCAAAGCCGCGCCGGACTTTAGCCTTGTGTTCACCAACTTTGTAGATTTTGACATGGTTTACGGCCACCGCCGCAACGTAAAAGGCTACGCCGAAGGACTGGAGTATTTTGACTCGCGCTTACCGGAACTGGCCGCCCAACTGCAGGAAGATGATGTGGTGTTCATTACCGCCGACCACGGGTGCGACCCTACCTACAAAGGCACAGATCATACGCGCGAACATGTACCGGTTATTATGTTTGGTAAAAAAGTGAAACCGCAATTTATCGGCGGGCGCGATACGTACGCTGATATTGGGCAAACAATAGCCGATTACTTCAACTTGCCACCGCTTAAAGTAGGAACCAGTTTCTTAGACAAGTAACTATAATACGCCGCGCGCAACCAGAGCGCGGCGTAAATTTTGCGAAGACGTAAACAAAACGGTGTCAAAGCCCAGCGCTTTGGCACCTTCTATATTAGCCGGATTATCGTCTGTAAAAATACTGTCTTGGGCTTTTAAGTGATAGCGGTTTAATAGAATGTTATAGATTTGCGGGTCCGGTTTGACACACTTTTCAATGCCGGACACTACCATTCCGTCAAATTCTCTTAAAAATGGAAATTTGGCTTGCGCCAAAGGAAATTTTTCTGCGGACCAATTCGTAAGTGCATACACCGGGGTTCCTTGTTGTTTGAGTTCGCGCAAGATTTGCACCGTTCCTTCGATAGCGTCGCCCATCATTTCGCCCCAGCGTGTATCAAAGGCCTTAATTTGCGCGGCATATTGCGGGAATTGCACAGTGCGTTCGGCACACCCTTGCGCAAACGGTTTGCCGCCATCCATTTGAAGATTCCACTCCGGGGTACATACAGTTGCCAGGAAACGCTCCATTTCGGCTTCCTCGGCAAACAATTTGCGGTAAAGGTAGCGCGGATTCCAATCAATAAGTACCGCCCCTAAATCAAAAACAACCGTTTTCACTACAGCACCAGCGTATCTTCCATGTCCGGCCCGGTGGAAATCAGTGCAATCTTCGGGTGCGGATAAGTGGTATCACTTAATTTCTGCAGATCCGCCAAAAAGGCTTTGGCCTCGGCGGTAAAATCGTGCGGATTTTTGACGCAGTCATTGCCTTCAAACATATCCAAGTGCGTGATAGCAATTTTAGTGCAGTTGTTAATCATAATGGCGCGCTTGGCGGACTTCCACTCAAATTCTCCCACGCGGCGCAAGCGTTTACTGACACTGCCGATTTCGTGCCCTTTGGTATGATAAATTTCCAGTTCTTTTTCGTCAAACATTTCTTTTTCTAACGGGCCGGGGCCTACGCGCGTAATGTAGGGTTTGAATACGACGTACACATCCCGCACGGATTTGGGGCCTAAACCCGCCTCGCCCAAAAAAGTGCTAGCCGTGGTATCGCGCGACGTAACAAACGGATATTCTCCATGCAGAAGTGAAAGTTTAATGCCTTGCGTACCTTCCAGCAGCACGTCGCCACCTTTATCCAAGCAATCGTTTAACAGTTCGGGAACATCTTGAATATACTCTTTTAAGAGGGGTTCGTCTTTGGCAAATTTAATATCGCGCCGCTCAATACGTTCTTTGACGGCCTGTCCTAACCCTGTTCCCACACTGCCGATTTTATTCATAAAGTGCGCCGCGCCGCGTTCGGCCGCGGTTTGTTCGTCGGTAATGAGTACCGCATACGGGTCAATAATCAAGCGGCCTTGCGTACCCGTTTTTTTCACTTCGTCGAGCAGCCACTGCGTTTTCGTATATGCGCCCGCCCCTAATACCAACTTTGTTTTAGGATTTAAGAAACCGGAAGGGATATTTTTGAGCGTGTAAGAAACCCCGTTTTGCACAACGGTATGCCCTGCATTGGGGCCTCCTACGCGCACGCAATAATCATAATTTCCCTTGTAAGAAAGATACGCCGCAATTTTACCTTTTCCTTCATCTCCGGCTTGTCCGCCGCATACTAAATCAATCATGGTTTCCCTCCGCAAGTTGTTGGGCTATGCCCGTGTAAGTTTCTACATCTAACATATGTAATTGCATTTTGACAGAGGCCGGAATTTCCAGCCCGTCAATAAAATCAGCAAGTAGCGTGGCGGTAATGTGTTGGCCGCGCGTAAAATCGCGCAGTAGTTCGTAGGCGTTTTCACACCCATTTGCACGCAAAATAGTTTGGATTCCTTCCGCTAGCACTTCAGGATGCGTGTGCAATTCTGCGTGCGCGGCTTGGCGGTTAAACGCAATTTTGCCAAGCCCTTTAAGTAAAGATTCATACGCCACAAGCGCATGCCCAAACGCTACCGGAATATTGCGCAGTACCGTAGAGTCCGACAAGTCCCGCTGTAAGCGCGAAATAGGCAGTTTGTTGGACAAAAAATCTAAAAGCGCACTGGAAAGTTGCAAATTGCCTTCGGCATTTTCAAAATCAATCGGGTTCACTTTTTGCGGCATCGTGGACGAGCCCACCTCGCCTTTTACCGTCTGTTGCGTTACCAGTCCGGCGGAAATATACTGCCACATATCCCGCGCAAAATCTGTCAAAATCACATTTACGCGACGTAGATTATCAAATAATTCAGCGTATGTGTCACGGTGATCAACTTGGGTAGTAACCGAACTTAACGCCAATTTTATCGTACGACCTTTATTAAGTGCGCGGATGACCTCACGCGCGACGCGCGGCCAGTTAACTAACGGGAAGGCGGCATAGTGCGCGTTAAAGTTCCCCACCGCCCCGCCTAGTTTACAGGAAATTTGCCGCGCTTTTAACGCGGTGATCTGCTGCGCAAGGCGGCACTCAAACACACGCATTTCTTTGCCAAATGTCGTCGGCACCGCGGGTTGTCCGTGGGTACGGGCCAGCAATAAAGAACGGGCCTCTTTTTTAGCCAATTTGTTAAGTTCTTTTTGCAAATTATTAAGTACCGGCAGGAGTGCGTTTGAAAGGCCTTCGCTAAGCAGTAATGCGTAGGATGCGCTGTTTACATCTTCGCTCGTGAGTGCAAAATGAATCAAGGGCAAGCGGTCTTTGAAAGAGGTTTTTCCCAGTTTAAGGCGCAGGAAATATTCCACGGCTTTTACGTCGTGATGAGTAGCGGGGATTTTGCCATACCCCTTGGTTTCTATTTGCCGGATAAGCGCCCCGTCTTGCACGGACAAATCGCATAGATTTGTTAGAATTTTTTGCTCCGCGGCGGATACTTTTTTTACACCGGGCAAACCCAACTTGCATAGAGCGGATAGCCATGCAACTTCCACCCGTACACGCGCACGCAACAGGGCGTCCTCACCCATCCCGGCGGCTAACGCGGATACTTTTTGAGCATAGCGCCCATCCAACGGACTTAAAACAGACGTATTCATACTTGTATTGTAGCAAATAAAAACAGGGCGGATACTATCTCCGCCCTGTCCCAAAAGTTTGTATTTATTTCTTGGCTGTATCCTTCATATCTTGGCGGGTCCAGCCGCCGCCAAGCGCTTTGGCCAGGTCCACCACCGCATCCAACTCGTTATTGCGGGCCGTGGCTAAATTCATCTCGGCAGACAAGAGAGTTTCTTCTACACTCAAGAGATCCGTCACGCCAATGAGCCCGGCATCTTCCTGCTTTTTGGTCAGTTCATAACTGCGGCGCATATCGCTCGTTTGGGCAAGGTATGAGTCATAAATTTGGCGGTACATTTGATTGGAATTAAGGGCATCCAAGGCTTCCTTAAATGCCAGTTGAACGGTTTTTTGGTAGTTGGCCAAGGCTTCCCGATAGCGCGCCTCGGCTTGTTTATTCTCCGCCTTAATTTTACCGCCTTCAAAAATAGGGGCCGCTACACTGCCCGCCAAGTTCCACACGCCGGCCCCCCCGCTAAACAAATTAGTAAGCGCGCTACTGGCATATCCGGCCGCGGCAGTAAGAGAGATGGACGGAAAATACGCCGTGCGTGCTACGCCAATATCGGCATTGGCGGCTATTAAATTTTCTTCCGCACTCATTACGTCCGGTCGGCGTTCTAGTAAATCTGAAGGCAAGTCTGCCGGCACATCCGGCACAAGCGTAAGATCGCTCAAGTGTTTACCGCGAGCCAATTTTTCTTCCACGATTTCCCGCGGAGATTTGCCCAACAAAACGGCTAGGGCGGTTTCTGTTTTGGAAAGTTGCAAACGCAAATTTTCTTCTTCCGCCTTAACGCTGGACATATTGGCTTGCACGCGGCGCAGGTCCACTTCTGTGGCGAAACCGGCTTCGTAACGGGTTTGATAAATGCGTACATTTTCCTGCCGGGCCGCTAGCGTACGTTGGGCAATTTCAATTTGATGATCCAGCATAAGTAGCGAAAAATACTGCTTGGCTACATCAGACGTTAGCGCAAGGCGCACCGTATCACGCGCCGCCTCGGTCGCTAGCAGTTTGGCACGGGCCGATTCTTTCATCCGGCGGTATTTTCCCCACAAATCAAGTTCAAAAGAGGCGTTTAGTCCTACGCGGCTTAAACTTTCGCCCGACCCAGCACGATTGCCTTCGCGCCCGGTAGAACCGCCCACCGACAAACTGGGCAGTTGGTTGGCACTCGCTATCGTTACCGCGGCACGGGCTTGGTCTACGCGCGCCACCGCGGCCTTTAAGTCCCAGTTATATTTGAGGGCGGTATCTTCCATTTCGTTAAGGACCTCATCGCCAAACATGGTCCACCAATTTTGTTGGGTAAACACACTATAATTGGAAGCATCCGCACCTTGCGCAAGTTCATGATCCGGCCTTTTGTAATTGGGGCCTAGCATGCACCCCGCGCCCAATACGGCACAAGCCGTTACTAAATGGATGAGTTTCATTTTGTCTCCTTATCTTTACCGGCAAAGATGGCAAAAAACCACGGTATAAATAGAGGGGCCACCCCCGTAGCCACCAGCATCCCGCACACCACAGCAGTTCCGATAGAGTGGCGGCTGGCCGCCCCTGCGCCAAAACTAATCGCTAGCGGTACGCACCCTAAAATGAAGGCGAGCGAGGTCATTACAATCGGCCTAAAACGTAGTAGCGACGCGTGCAAAGCGGCCTCAGCCTTGCTCATGCCTTGCTCTTTAAGTAGTACCGCAAATTCTACAATTAAAATGGCGTTTTTAGCCGCTAACCCAACCAGGGCCACCAGCGCAATTTGGAAATAAATATCGTTTGAAAGACCGCGCATCCAGGTCCCTACTAACGCCCCAAAAAGGGCAAACGGTACCGCGAGTAAAACCGCTATCGGCAGGCTCCATTTTTCATACTGGGCGGCTAAGATGAGAAACACTACCAGCATCCCCAACAGTAAGGCGGAAACTGACGAACTGCCTGCCAGTTTTTCTTGATAGGTGGTACCTGTCCAGGCCAAAGTAAAGCCGGAATCAAGCGTTTCTTTGGCGGTTTCTTCCACGGCGCGGATAGCATCCCCGGAACTATACCCGGGCGCCGGGCTGGCCATTACTTTGGCTGAAGGGAACACGTTAAAACGTTCCACTACATCCGGCCCCAAAGAAGGAGTGAGCGTAGCCAAACTGGACAAAGGCACCATGGCCCCCGTAACAGATTTAACATAAATTTCGCCCAGTTGGTCGGGCCGGGCACGATATTCTCCCTCGGCTTGCATCATTACCTTAAAACTGCGGCCCATGTACGTAAAATCGTTGATGTACATCGTACCAAACGTGCCTTGCAGGGTCGCGTAAAGTGCATCTAGCGAAACCCCCATAGACTGCGCCTTTACTTCATCTACGGTCAGTGCATATTGCGGCACTGCCGAAGAAAAAGAGGACGACACACTGGTCAGTTCCGGGCGTTGACGGGCGGCTTCCAAAAATTTATTTACTTGCGCGGCCAGTTCCGCCGAACCACCCGCCGAACGGTTTTGGATATACCCTTCCAACCCGCCTGTGGTACTCATCCCCATAATGGGCGGCGGATTAAACGGCATCACAAGTGCCCCAGGTACTTGCGTTTGCGCTTTTTGATACACTTGCGCTACGGTAGCGGTGGAAGATTCTTCTTTTTTCTTACGTTCGTTCCACGGTTTTAACATCACAAACGACGCTACCGAGTTATTTTTCTGTGCGCTGGTAAGCATATCAAACCCGGCAAACGTCATTTCTTTTTGCACGGAGGGGATAGACAAGAGTACGTCTTCCAGTTCACTGGCTACTTTGCCGCTGGCGGAAAGAGAGGAAGAAGGATCCAATTGAGCCGCCACCATAACAATCCCTTGGTCCTCCGTAGGGAGTAAACTACCCGGCACAACTTTGAATAACCCCCAGGTGGCTAGGAATAATACCGCCATAATAATAGCCGACACAATCCCCTTGTGCAAAATGAACCCCACTAACTTGCCGTATTGCTGGGTGAGTTTATCAAACCATTTATCAAATTGATAGAAGAACCCGCGCGTGGGACGCGCTTGTTTCTTAAGGAGAAGCACACATAGAGCAGGAGTCAGTGTGAGTGCCACCAACCCGGAAATGATTACAGAAACCGCAATCGTAATAGCAAATTGCTTGTACATTACCCCGGTAAGGCCGCCCATAAATGCCACTGGCACAAATACGGAACAAAGCACAAATACAATCGCTACCACCGGGCCGGAAACTTCTTGCATGGCTTTAATGGTGGCCTCGCGCACGGGGAGGTTGTCCTCGTGCATGATACGTTCCACGTTTTCAATGACTACAATGGCATCATCCACCACCATCCCTATCGCCAGCACCAAGCCAAAAAGCGTCAGGGTGTTGATGGAAAAGTTCATCAGTTGCATGCCGGCAAAGGCTCCAATAATAGATACCGGCACCGCCAAACACGGAATAAGCGTAGCGCGCCAATCTTTTAAGAATAAGAATACCACTAAAAAGACCAGCACCATGGCTTCTATCAGGGTTTTGATTACTTCTTTGATAGACTGGTTTACAAAAAGGGTTGTATCATACGCGGTTTCGTAGGCTAGGTCCATTTCCGCCGGGAAATTTTGAGCCATTTCGGCTAAGCGCGTTTGCACAGCCTTGGCGGTTGCGACCGCATTGGCTCCCGGGGACAAATAAATCCCTACCGGCACCGCCGGTTTTTTATTGAAACTGCCATTAAACTCATACGTTTGGCTTCCCAGTTCTACCCGGGCCACGTCTTTGAGACGCAGCGCAGTTCCGTCCGCATTAGCCCGCAGGATAATATTTTCAAATTCTTCCACCGTGGAAAAACGCCCCGGAGCAATAATAGAATAACTGCGGTTTACTTTTACCGGCATAGGCGATTGCCCAATTTTCCCGGCCGCACGCTGGGCATTTTGCGCTTTAATGGCCGAGGCAACCTCCGCAATAGATAAATTACGTTGTGAAAGGACATCCGGCTTGACCCAAATGCGAATTGCATAGTCGTTAGCGGACATCACCATGGCATCCCCCACACCGTCAATACGCTTAAGTTCATCCACAATGTTGATGAGCACATAGTTGCCAATGGTAGTGGTATCTGATAAACCGGAGGGAGAATAAAAAGCCACCATCTGCAAAATAGCGGACGATTTTTTATTCACTGAAACTCCGTAGCGGCGTACGTCTTCCGGCAAGGTAGCCGTAGCCCCCTGCACCCGGTTGTTTACGTTAATCATGGCTTGGTCCGGATCCGTGCCTACTTTGAAATAGACCGTGAGAGCCATATCCCCGTTGGCCGAAGAAGTGGAATTCATGTACAGCATATCTTCCACCCCGTTGATTTCTTGTTCTAAGGGAGCGGCCACCGTGTTGGCAATAACTTCCGGGCTGGCCCCCGGGTACGTAGCGGAAACCGCTATGGTGGGCGGGGTCAGGTTGGGGTATTGTTCTACCGGCAAGGATTTAATGGACACAATCCCGGCCAGCGTAATAAGAAGCGAGATAACTGTCGCAAAAATAGGGCGGTCAATAAAAAATTTGGAAAACATGGCACCCCCTTACTTGGCTGCGGACACAGCCGATTGGGCAGTTTGAGGGAGCGATTGCGCATCCGGGGCCTCGGCATCCGAAATGGCCTGTTCCAACTGGTCCATTTTGACTTCGTCAGCCACCGGGGCCGTCCGTTCTTGCGCGACGGGGACTTCAAAATCTTGCAGTTGCACTTGTACGGTCTGCCCCGGGCGCACGCGCGAAAGGCCTTCGCTAATCACAATATCTCCGGCTTTTAACCCCCGGGTTACCACATACATATCATCTTGTAAATCAGCCTCCACCGGGCGGGCTTCCACCGCGTTATTGGCATCCACCACATAAACCATAAGTTCTTTGGCGGTATGCAATACGGCAGACGACGGCACTAAAACAGCATCCTTAAAGGTAGCCCCTACCAAATGCACCCGTACAAATTGCCCCGGCATGAGTAAGCGCGAGTTGAGTGGGTTGGCGAACTCCGCCTTCATGGCAATACTGGAGGTTTGGGCGTTTTCGGAACTATCAAAGAAAATAATTTTGCCGCGTTGCGGGTAAAGTTCCCCGTTGGGCATCACCGCTTCCACGTAAATAGACACATCATTTACATCTTTTTCCCGGTATTCTTTGGCGGCTTCTTTTTTACCTGGCTCCATATCCCCAAAGGCAATTTGACCGGAAATAAAACCTTGTGAGAGTTGATTAAATTGGCTGCTGGGCATGGAAAATTTAACATACAAGGGGTTGATTTGCACCATATTGGTTAAGTAGCCTGACTCGCCCGTGGGAGAAATTAAACTGCCCACCGAAGGGATAGCCTGACCGACAATCCCCGAAATAGGGGCCACTACCTTGGTATAGCCGAGGTTAATTTGCGCTCCTTCTACTGCTGCTTGGGCCACTTGTACGTTGGCTTGGGCTGTTTCATAGGCAGAGAGCGCATTATCATAGTCTTGCTGGCTCACCGCATTGGAAGCGCGCAACGTCTTCATACGGGCAAGGGTCCGGTAGGTACGTCTTTCTTCGGCTTGGGCCTGCGCCAAAGAGCCTTTGGCTTTTTCAAGCGCCACCTTATATTCGGCATCATCAATTTGAAACAGTTGCGTACCTTGCGTAACGTATTCGCCTTCATTATACAGACGTTTTTCTAAAATACCGCCTACCTGGGCACGAATTTGAATTTCTAACGAACCAGATACCTGGGCAGGGTACTCAATATTCCACGGCAAATCTTGTTGAATAACTTTAACGGCGGACACCACCGTAGGTGCGGGCGTGGGGGACTGTTGTTTTTGACAAGCAGATAAGGCAAATAAGGTAATAGAGACACCTAAAACAACCTTTCTCATGGACATCCTCCTCAATTTATTTCAAAGAATTTTATGAAATTGCTCCCCATTTTGCAATATATTTTATATATTAGGTGTTATAGAACTATGAAAAAACTATTACTCCTTGCCCTCGTGCTAAGTTGTGCGTGGCTGCCCGGTGCAGCCCAACCCACCGCAGATGACGGTGTAGCTGTTTTTGCCTACAGCGCCGACCAACTGGCGGCCCGCTTTGCCGGCAAAACCCGCAAAGAGGTACTCTATACAATCAATACGGTCTCGTCCAAAGACACCACCGTACAAAGTTCCAGCGGCAAAGAATATGCCCTGGTACGTTACGGGAAAAACAGTGATGATTTCCGTATTTTCTTGTTTGATTTCAAACTGCCGCAAAAATTAGTAGCCGTAGCGGATGACGTAAAAGGGGTGTTGGCTATGAACGAAAAATACGGCCTTAACGAGACCTTGGCAGAAAAAGATTTAAGTACCCAGGCTCCGCAAACCTACCTTACTACCGTGACGGACGTGGCTAACAACCGCGAATATACGGCTTACCAAAGCGGAGATACGTATCTACTTTTCCAAAACGGCGTACTAAAACGTACGTTCACGGACAGCCGGGAATTTTCGGCCTATATGACTACGCTAGCCGCGGCTAATTCCAGTTATGCAGCCCAGCAGGCCCAGCAACAGGCCCAGTTGGAACAGGCCCGTCTGGCGGCCGAACAACGTCGCAATCAACCGAAATTTGTACGCTCCCATTCCGTAGTTCCAACCATTGTGGGCACGGCACTACTGGGCGGCTTGGTATGGGGTGGTATTCATTATGGCCGTCATCATCACCATTACCGCCACCACCCGGGTCCCAGACATCATGCCCGGCCCGGTCATTTACCCCCGCTTAGACCCAGCGGCCCGCCTGCCGGTACGCCGCTACTGCGCGGAGTAGACGGTAGATATATGAACCGATAAACTTACCCAATAAAATCCCCCACCAACCGGTGGGGGATTTCTAAATGATTTATTTGTTTTTAGTGCAATCCAGCGCACATGGAACCTTGGGGCTCTTGGCCACCAGTTCTTTAATCGGTTTAATCGTCTGCGCTTGCGGTTTAAGGGTACAAGGCCCCCCGATACAGCCGCCTTTACAACTCATTACTTCTAAGAGTTGAAAGTCGCCCACACCTTTGGCATATGCATTAAGTAGGGCCATCGTCTTTTTATCCAACCCTTGAATAGCCATTTTCTTAAACGGTTTCTTGCCGGCAATGGCATTTTCAACTGCCTGTGCCACTCCTCCGGTTACTCCATAATAACGGGCCTCACCGGAAATAGTATCATCTAACGCAGTTTCTTCACAATCGGCAGGGTTAATGTTTCTGGCATCAAACAGAGCCCCCAACTCTTCATACGTCATTACATAATCAATGTTGGGATCTTCCATACCTTCGGCGCGTTTAGACACACAAGGCCCTATAAATACCGTAATGTTGCCTTTCTTCTTTTCAATTTCGGCCGTATAAGCAGCCGGTGTTTTGGTATGGGAAACAAATTCTTTGAGGGCCGGTAAATGTTTTTTAACCGCTTGTACCCACGCGGCACAGCAAGACGTAGTCATAAACTTGGCCCCGTTCTCCAGGCGTTCCACCAATTCGCGCGCTTCGTTGGCGGTAGTGACATCCGCGCCCAAAGCCACCTCTGTTACTTTAGGGAATCCGGCTTTTTTAATAGCCGTAATTAACTGCGGCAAGGTACCGTCAAACTGCCCCACAATAGAGGGAGCAATCATAGCCACCACCGGGGCCCCTTTTTTGAGTTGGCTAAGCACATCTATCAGTTGGCTCCGTTCCATAATGGCCCCGAACGGGCAGGCTTCCATACATTGTCCGCACGAAATACACTTATCAAAATTGATTTCCGCAACACCATTTTCCCGTTTATGAATTGCATCCACCGGGCAGGCTTGCTCACACGGAACAGGGATAAAGGTGATGGCATTATACGGGCAGGCCATTTTGCAAGCACCGCAATTTTTGCATTTATCGGCATCAATAAAAGAGCGCCCGTCAATAAAAGAAATAGCCCCAAATTTGCACGATTGCTGACACGGACGCGCCAAGCATCCTTGACAGGCCTCGGTAACCATGTGCCGCGCTTTGCGGCAACCGTGGCAAGCAATATCCATAACTGTTAATGGTTGCTGCGGAATATGCGTACGCGTGAGCGCTTCTTTGGCATAATCGTTAAGCGAAGTGGCCTCGTCATCTTCTTCTACACTGCACCCTAACGCGGCCAGCGTGCGGGCACGGAATACAGCGCGCTCTTTGTAAATACAACACCGAACCGAAGACTTAGCATCTTGCGGAATTACTTCATACGGGATGCGATAAGCGTCGGTTAACAAGGTTCCCTTATCAAAGGTTTCTACTATTTTGCGTAGCGCTGTACGCCGAAAGAAAATGGCTTTATTATCTAGGTTCATATCTCTATTTTAGCATATTTGTTCAAGGCCCCAAAAAGCCCACCCTAAAAAGAGAGAAAAGGGTGGGTTGTTTGCTTGTTTGGCACTAGGGGTGTGCCAAAAAAATCAGAACTTATATACCAAAATATAGGGGAATGCAGCACTTATCCACTACTACTTGCCCCCGCGGGAACACATTAGCCTGAATAAATACTACAACTGAAAGTTCAATAAAAGTGAAACCGAGGTAGTAATCGGGAGGCTTATGTTCCCCACCTGTATTTTGGAGAACATAAAACGGCTACTACGTTGAATTAGCACAAGCAATCCATCGTTGTAGCCGTAGCTCCTGCTATGTAAACATAGCAGGAAACATTGGAGAGCAACTGGGTCTCGAGGTCCAGTTGTCTCTGTACGACTATCTTTGGCCTTGTGCTTCGTCGGGAGGCCTTCTCCCGGCTGTCCGTAGGAACCCTACGTTTCCAAAAACAGATTAAATTGTACTAACACTATAACTATAACAAAAAAAGGATATTTTGTAAATTTTTTCTACAAGTTACAGCCCGTAGGATAAACTTTCAATTAAAAACGATGGGAAATGCTGGGCACGCATTTTGGCTTGCGTAGCCGCCAAATCATACGCTTCCCGAAAGAACGTAAAGGTATTTTCCTGCGTATCCCATAAACCGCACGAAGCATGCGGATTATGGTCGCGCGGCTTACCCACCGCCCCCGGGTTAATGACATACCGGCACTTTTCGTTCAATGAGATGGTATGCTTTTCTTTTTGATTTAGATACATGTGGCAAGTTCTTTCTGAACCTTTAATATAAAAGGGCAAGTGCGTATGGCCTACAAAAAGCACTTGGCCTTGCCACATTTTGTAATACGTGTTAAATTGCGCCGTGCTATGAAAATATTCTTTGATGGGATCTAGCGGGGTTCCGTGCAAAACAGCAAAATTGTCCCCTTGGGCAGATGTGGGCAACGTGCGCAGATAATCAATGGATGGACGCGAGAGTTGCGGCATGCTTTCTTCCAGCGCCACTTTGGCATCAAAATTAAATAAATTTTCAATAGAAGGGAACGCGAGCACCGCATCATGATTGCCCATCACACTAGCCAATAGCGGCAACTGTGTTACTTGACGGACACAGGCCTCTCCATCCGGGCCGTAGCCTATAATGTCCCCGCACTGGATAAACGTCTCCGCGCCTTCTTGCTGCAAACGCGCCAAGCACGCCCGCAAGGCTTCTAAATTTCCGTGAATATCAGATAATATCCCTACACGCATTAGGCATCCACCAGTGCTTCCAATTCTTCTTTTTTCTTGTTTTCTTCCGCGTTATTGCGGTCTGCCAAGTTTACAGACATCACCTTAGAAACACCGCTCTCTTCCATGGTAATACCGTAAAGCATGCGCGCCGCTTCCATCGTGCGTTTGTTGTGTGTGACCACAATAAACTGCGTGGACTTAGAAAAATCTTTAATGAGATTTACGTAACGCTCCACATTGGCTTCGTCCAGCGCAGCGTCCGCTTCGTCCATAATGCAGAACGGAGAAGGGTGGTGTGTAAAAAACGCAAAGAGGAGTGACATGGCCGTAAGCGTTTTTTCTCCCCCGGACATAGACGTAATATTAAGCAGTTTCTTGCCCGAAGGTTGGGCGTAAATTTCAATTCCGGTTTCCAGCAAATTATCCGGTTGTGTGAGGACCAAGTCACACTCGCCCCCGCGGAATAGCGATTGGAAAATATTTTTGAAATGCACGCGCACTTGTTCAAACGTATATTTGAAGTTTTCGCGCGTGGTTTGATTGATTTTGTTGATGGCTGATTTCAAATCTTTCTTGGCGTTATCCAAGTCGGCCATTTGTGTTTTCAAAAATTCATTTCGCTCGTTGAGCGCGTCGTATTCTTCCGGCGCGGTCATATTGACAGCTCCCATATTTTCAATACGTTTACGCATCATCTTAACGCGTTCGTAATCCACTTCTTTGGTACCGTAATTCATCTCGGCTTCTTCCGGTGTGATATTCCAACTTTCAAACAAACTGTTGGCCACCGTAGTATGCTGACGACGCGCATTGGCCAGGGCATTTTCTAAATTATTTTTTTGAAGTGTTAAGTCAGAAGATTCTTTCTTGCACGCGTTTAGTGTGGACATCTTTTCGTCGTAGTCTTTTTTAAGCGCTTCCAAATCGGCCCGCATTTGGTGTTCGTCCACTTCCAACTTGGCCAGCACATCCCGCTCCGTAGACAACTTGGCCTGCGTGGACAGTTTTTCATCCGCCAAGTTTTTTAAGCGCAAGTTAGAGGCGGCCACTTTTTCGTTGCGTTTGCCTTCGTTTTCGGTAAGGCTGTTAAATTCAAACTCGGTGGATTTCAGGTCCAACTCTACATTATTTTTTTGAATACTTACTTCATACAGCGAAGCACTTAACGTGTTAATTTCATTTTTCAGCACTTCGGCTTTTTCGCGCAATTTCTGCTGAGCCTGTTTTACTTCTTCTGTATGTTTGGCGCTGGCTTCGTGACGTGTTTTCAATTCGGCCACTTGCGTTTTGAGCGCATCAATTTGTTTCTTGCGGGTATCTACACGTAACGTGATTTCCTGCTTACGCGCGGAAGCCTTAGCCAATGTTTCTTGCACGGTTTTAAGTTCGCGCTCTTTATTGGCGCGTTCGTTTTGCACGGTGTTTAAGGCCAGTACGGCTTCCTGCACTTTGGCACGTAAGTTTTTTAATTCTTCCTCAGCCTTGGTGAACGCTTGCGCATTGGCGACTAGTTCGTTGGACAGTTTTTCTTCTTGGGCGCTTTGCTCCATAATCTGCTCTTTGACAGAGCCTTCTTCGCCCCAGTAGGCTTCCGGCGCGCGGACGCTTTCGTCCCCGCCGCTTACAAAGAAACCGCCGTCCAGCATCCCTTTTTGGTACGAATAATTACCAATAATATAATCAATTAAATCTTCCAACTCTTTCTTATAAGTAAGTTGTTTTTTAAGGGTTCCCGTTTTTTCAACGGTGCTCTGCGGCACACTTTCTAAAACAATAAATTTCGCACGGGCTTTGCCTTGCTTTTGCAATACTTCCAACGCTTTTTGCACGGCATCATGCGTATCGCACAAAACGGCATCTAAATATTTTCCAAAGGCTTCTTCCACAGCCACTTGCATATCTTGAGGATATTTAAGTGCCTTGCGAAGCGTACCTTTCACCCCGGCAATTCCGGCCTCCGTCACCGCCTTTACACCCACCCAATAAGGATCATTTTTCCCTTGGGTTTGGATGAGTTCCAACTTGGCGGTTAAACCGGCACGGGCAGATTTTACAGCGGATAATTTTTCATTAAGCGCGGTGCGCTCCTGTTGCAAGTTACGCAAATTATTTTCAGCCGTAGTAATCGCGGTTTTGGCGGTATCCGCTTCGGTTTGTTTGCTTTGTACGCGCACCGTAACTTCTTGCAAACCAGCTTGCAACGTAGTTAAACTTTCCGTTTGCGCTTGCGTCGTTTTTTCCGCGGCGATTAAATCTTCCTGCTCACGCTGAATAGAAGATTCCTCTAAGGAAATGCGGTTGGAGACTTCCATCTGCTTTTGCACTAAATTCATCAGTTCATTAGACGTGCGTTGCAAATCGGCATCCGCGGCGCGCAAGTCATTTTCCAACTTTTGCGCCTCTACGGTTTTGGCATTGTAATTTTCTTGAAGCGGCGTTAATTTAGCGGTTACCGCGGCTAAATTTTCTTTGAGTTTGGCAATCGCCGGCGCGAGTTCCGCCAAGCGGTTTTGCCCGCGTTGGGCTTCCGCGCCCGACGTAGCCAGTTGCGCTGTCAGTTCGGCTGTTAGGTTATCACAGTTTTTGATGGCCCCTTCCAGCAACCCCACTTGGTATTTGCTAGCGGAAATTTTTTCGTTAAACGCAGCGGCTTCTTTTTGTTTATGGGTTAGGTTCAAATCTAACGCGGCGGTAGCACCTTCCTGCGCGGAAATGCGGTTTTCCAAATCACCCAACCGTTGCACAATCGGTTGCAACTCTCCCGTGTGTTTGGCAATAAGCGCGGTAGATTCTTTTAAGGAGTGCAAGGAAATTGCAATTTCGCTTTCTTTAAGTTCTTCGCGGTATTTTTGATACAGGCGCGCTTTTTTTGCTTCACTATCTAATTTTTTAATTTGCTCGGTGATCAAGGCTACTGTATCGGACAAGCGGGCCAAGTCCATATCCACGCGCTCCAAACGGCGGATACACTCCTCCCGTTTGGCCTTATATTTAGAAACACCGGCCACTTCTTCAAACATTTCGCGGCGTTGTTCGGCCGAAGCAGAAAGCACACTTTCTACGCCGCCCTGGTCAATAATGGCATACCCGCCACCGCCGATACCGGTATCCAAAAACAAATCGCGGATATCGCGCAAGCGGCACTGTACCTTATTTAAGTAATATTCACTCTCGCCGGAGCGGAAAATTTTACGGGTGACGGTAATTTCATTAAAATCTAAGGGGAGTTGACGCGACGCATTATCAAAAATCATGCTGACTTGCGCCATATTAAGGGGAGCCCGTTTGGCGGTACCGTTAAAAATAATGTCCACCATAGAGCCGGAGCGCAATGCCTTCCAGCTCATTTCCCCAATCGTCCAACGCACCGAATCAATCACGTTGGATTTTCCGCACCCGTTGGGCCCTACCACACACGTGATACCGGGCTCAAAATCCAGGCGGGATTTGTCAGCAAAGGATTTAAATCCAATAATTTCAATCGCTTTTAAGTACATAATTATCCCTTAGATATATATGGGTATTATAGCATTTTCCTATATATGTATAGGGGAAAAATGAGGAGTTTTACCTTCTACGCGTACTAATATAAAAGGGGTACGAGGGGACCCCGTCTAAAAAAAATGCTTGCAAAAAATTATTTTTTTTATTACACTGAAGGGGTACGTTAAATATGTACGTTAATATTAACGACTATCCTTTAAAGGAGGAGTTTAAAAATGGCTGAAAAAGTATTGAAAGTAGGCATGGACCGCGAAGACGGTTTCTTGTACTACATTGACAAAGACGGTGATATCGCTCGCGTGCAAATGGCTCGCGGTGGCAAAAAAGGTGGCAAACCGAAAAAAGTAGAAAAAACCGGTATCAAAAAAGAAAAAGGTTATCTCTACTTCTTAGATAAAAAAGGCGATATCTCTCGCGCTAAAATGGTAAACGCCAAATAAGTTTACTAAATGAAACTCCCCGGGCTTACGCCCGGGGTTTATTGTGAGCAGTAGTTATAAAATAACCCCCGCAGCAATGCGGGGGTTTTTGTACCTATTCTTTTGACGGCGCAGCAGTATATCCTAGGTCCTCAAAATATTTAACTGCCCCAGAAACAACATGATTGCCCTTTTTATAAAGAAGCGCACGGGCGCCCCATTGTCCAGTAGCAGGATTGTAAGTGGCTTGCAAATTGTAAAAGTCTTGGCCAAGACCAGGGTTAATTTTGTTGCGCGAAAGATACACAGCGCAGGTTGCCCCTTCTCTAAAGCAATTAATAAATGCTGTAAAATAGTTGTTATACGTTTCACAACCTTCATTTTCTTTTTCTTTTCCCAGTCCCAGGGAAATGGGGGATTGGTCCATGTTTTCTTTCCGGGTGAGACATATCGGCGTTGTGCCATGCTCTAGAAAATATAAATCCATAGCTTTTTGGGCATTTGAGAGCCACCCCCTCATTTCGACGGCACGTGATTTCTCCACAGCCCGTTGGTATTGCGGTAATGCAATCGCTGCCAAAATGCCGATAATTAAAACGACAACTAATAATTCAATGAGCGTAAATGCTTGGTTATTATATTGCATACATTCTCCTTTTGCTGTTGTTGGCAAACCCATACAAAAACGGCCACTTGTTACCAAGATCTATTATCCCCTCAATAACAAACAGCCGTAGTCTGCCACCAAAGCGGCAAACATTAAGCCCTATACGACGGGTAATTAAGCCGTCCATATAGTGCCTAGTACGGTTGTTTTTGGAATAATAGATGTTACTTTTGTAACGGGCGCCCATTCCGGGCATCCAAAAACAGATCAAATTGTATTTTTACTACTCTTCTATTGTAACATAAATAATTTCCAAAATCCCCCCTTGATTTTTTTGCGTTTATGCATATACTGTAAGTATCTGTAGGGTAGGAGGGATGACCAAAGAATGCTAATTAGAAATACCGCCCCGTGTTGATGCCGGCTCATAGGCAGAGGCAGGGGGTGGTTTTTTGGCGGGTTTCCTACGCGCGAGCGCGCGTGTTATAAATGGTTGACATATACCCCCTTATAATGATTTAATAAATATACGGGGATTCTCGTAAACATTCTTGGAGGACATTATGGATATTAAAATTACGGCCAAAAATATTAAACTTACACCGGCCATTAAAGAATTTATCAATACGCGCGTAAGCAAAGTAGAAAACTATTTTGACAATATTGTTTCTGCCCAAGTGCTTATTTCCGTAGAGAAAAAAATCAATCAACGCGCGGAAATCATCTTGCATACCGGCGCCAAAACAACCATTAGCGCCAGTGCCGTAGAAAGCAATTTGTACAAAGCCATTGATGCGGCTGCCGTCAAAGCGGAAGCACAAGCCAAAAAAATTAAAAACAAAGCCAAAGCCCGCAAAGTTTCCAAAAAGTCCGTTAAAACGTTAGAAATGGAACCGTTTGCCGAGGTAATGCTCCCGCAAAACGACGTTAAATTCTCCGTCATTAAACAAGTAGAAGTAACGCCGATGAACCCGGAAGATGCCGCCTATGAAATGGAACGTTTGGGATATTCCTTCTGGATGTTCTTAGACGAAGGCTCCAAGCAAATTAACCTCATCTTCAAACGGTTAGACGGTACTTACGGTTTAATTAAACCGATTAAGAAAAAATAAGTAACGGAGTATACGTTGGAATTTACGAAATCTATTACCGTGAAAGAACTGCTCCAAGTGAAAGCCCTTCACTTGGAGCTAGTTTGCGGTAAAAGATATATCCACCGTGAAATTACCCAACCGCGCGTCAACCGCCCCGGCTTGGCCTTGGCCGGTCAGTTGGAAAACTTCCGCGCCAACTCGGTGCAAGTCTTCGGCCGTAGCGAATTTTCCTTCTGCCAAAAAGAAAATAAAACCCGTTTGCGCGCCAACATTACCAAAATGTTAAGCGAAGGGGACGTCCCGTGCCTGATTATGACCGCCGGGCTGGACCCGCACCAAGCCATCCGCAAAGGCAGTTTAAGTGCCGACGTGGCTGTGCTGAAAACTGAGATGGAGTCGTCCGCTTTTTTGGCGGCTTTTTCCCGATTTTTAGACGAAAAATTATCCCCGGTTACCCACGTACACGGGGTATTGGTAGACGTGAGCGGGATTGGGGTGCTCATCCGCGGAGATGCCGGAATCGGCAAAAGCGAATGCGCGCTGGAACTCATTAAACGCGGCCACATTTTAGTAGCAGATGACGTAGTAGAAGTGCAAAAGCGCGGCCGATATTTAATGGGCAGTTGCCCCGCCATGCTTAAACATTACATGGAAGTACGCGGGCTAGGTGTGCTGGACGTGCCGCTTTTATTTGGCGTAGGGGCCACGTTGGATGAAACCAAAATTGATATGGAAGTTGTACTCACCTCCCCCAACAAGGCTCCCATTGACCGGCTAGGGGTAGAACAAAAATCTACCGATTTACTGGGCGTGGAACTCCCTTCGTTGGTGCTGCCGGTAACCCCGGGGCGCAACTTGGCGGTGCTAATTGAAGTAGCCGCCCTCAACCAACAATTAAAGAGCCAGGGTATTTTTTCCGCCAAGGAATTTAGTCAAAAAATTTTAGATAGGATGAAACAGGGCAAGCCCCATGAAAAAAAATAAACGACGCGTGTTTATCATTACCGGCCTAAGCGGAGCCGGCAAGTCCCAAGCACTCAAGATCTTTGGTGATTTTGGGTTTTATTGCGTAGATAATTTGCCCCTGGCACTGTTTCAAAATTTCATTGATTACGTCACCCACAGCACAGAATATGAAAATATTGCCCTGGGTATTGATATGCGTGCCGGCGATCGCCTAAAGGATTTACCTAATTTAGTAAAAACTATTAAAAACCAAGCCTTTGATATTAAGGTCGTCTTTTTAGATGCTTCGGACGAATGTTTAATCCGGCGTTTTTCCGAAACAAAACACCGCCATCCTATTCACAAAAAATTAGCCGCCGCTATCGCACACGAACGCGGGGCGCTTCGCGGCATACGCACGATGGCCGACAAGGTCATTGATACAAGCGACCTCAAACTGGGCGAATTAAAAGAGAAACTTTCTATCTTGCTCAACTCCAAACGCACGGATGACATGCAAATTTCCGTAGTATCTTTCGGCTTCAAAAACGGCATCCTCAAAGATTGCGATATTGTCATGGATGTGCGGTTTTTGCCTAACCCCTATTATGTGCCCGCACTTAAAAACAAAACCGGGTTAGATAAGCCGGTTCAAGATTATATTTCCTCGTTCAAAGAAACGCAGGAATTTGCGACCAAATTTACCAGTTTAGTAAAATACTTAATCCCTAAATACATCAAAGAAGGGAAAAGTTATTTAACTATTGCCATGGGATGCACCGGCGGGAAACACCGCAGTGTTTTCATGGCGCACGAACTGGCAAAACGGTTGAACGAAGCAGGGCTTACCGCCTCGGAATTTCACAGGGATATAGGACTCTAATTATGGTAAAAATTATTTTAGTTACACACGGCCAACTGGCCAAGGAAATGCTGGAAACCGCCGGACTGATTATCGGCAAACCGGCAGATGACGGCTTTGAGACTTTTGCGGTTACCACGGCCGCCTCTGTAGAAAAAGAAGCCGCCAAACTTAAAAAAGTGTTGGAAACTTGCGAAGACGGTGCTATTATTTTAACGGATATTTTTGGCGGAAGTGCCACGAATATTTCCCTCACCGCCAGCAAAGATTTATCCAACTGTCACGTCATTACCGGCTTAAATTTAAGCATGCTGCTTACGGCCATTAACAGCCGCAGAAAATTAAAAGCCAAAGAACTGGCAGAAAAAATTGAGGCCGACGGAAAACGTGCGGTGATCAACGCAACGGAACTTTTGATTAAGGGGCTATAATGCCAATTATTTTTGCGCGGGTAGATGATCGGTTGATCCACGGGCAAATTGTACAAGCCTGGTTACCCGAATTGAACGTAGACGAAGTAGTTATTCCCTGTGCTAAAGGCAGGGCGTCCTCGCTTAATGAAATGCTGCTGCGCCTTAGTTTGCCTTACGAATATGCCCTTACCATTTTAGATTCCCACAAAGCAGTACAGTATGCCCGCAATTCCAAAAAGCGTATTTTTCTGCTTATGAGCACCTTACAAGAAATGGCTGACCTTATTGAAGACGGTTTGCAAATAAAGTCTATCAATATCGGCGGAATGCATTTCAAAGAAAATGCCCAAAAACTAGCCGAAAACGTATTTTTAGATAAGCAAGATAAGCACTTACTTAAAATCATTGACGGGCTTGGCATCCGCATTGAAACGCGAGCCGTCCCCAATGCCACCTCTATTACTGTTACGGAGGCCCTCCAATGACGCAGATATTGCTTATTTGTATTGTGGGCGCGTTACTGGAATTGGACACCACTTATGCCTTCCAATTTACCCTCTCACGCGGCATTATTGCCGGGCCGCTACTCTCCCTAATTACGGGGGATCTAATGACTGGTTTGCAAATAGGCATTTTTACGGAACTTATTTTCATTGATATTAGTCCTTTAGGGGGGTTACTTCCGCCCAGCGGCGCGGTCTGTTGCACCCTTACACTGGCACTATGTAGTGTAGGCTTGCCGCCGTACTTTGCCTTCTTTTTCGGCGTGATTGGCGCGGTGTTGTTTTCGGTCTGCGAAGTGTTAGTGCGCAAAAGTCGCTCCGGGTGGTTAATGCGCCAAGAACCGCTTATTTTGCAACGCCCCCCCTATCTTTCTTTTGTCGTGGTAAAAGCGCTGGGAATCTCTTTTATTATGACGTTGGCTTACTTGCTATTTTATAGTGCTGTAATGGGTAGTTCGCTGGCGCGGTTATTGCCCTTTATTCCCGAAAAATTACACTTAGCCAGCAAATTTGCTTATATGGCTGTACCGTGGATTGGCTTAGCCACGTTAGTTTCCACATTTAGGCTTAAAACGAGGTAACTATGACACACTGGTTGCAGTGGCAATTATTCTGGCGTTCTTTTTTCCTGCAAACAGGATGGAATTTTGCCAAATACCAAAATTTGGGATTGGCTTTTGTCATGACGCCTTTCCTAAAAACCGTCTATAAGCAAAAAAAAGATTTACCCTCCGTGCTGGAAAGATATTTAGAAGGGTTTAACACACAGCCGATGATGGCGTCCTTTTGTTTTGGCGCGCTGGCCCGGCAAGAAGAACGCATGGCCAAAGCCAAAACATTGGCGGAATACCGCGAACGTTTGAGCGAGTGGAATAGCCTAAAGCGCAGTTTATCTATTACTACAGCCTCTCTGGGAGACCGTTTATTTTGGGGCACCCTGAAGCCTTTTACCCTGCTACTTGCTTTATTTATTTGGCTGGCACTTAATATCAATTTCTTTGAACCGGTTCCCCAGCAAACCCTGGCCCCTATGGAAGTGTTTGGCGCGTGCATTGTGGCGTTCTTGGCATTTAATGCGGTGGCCTTATTTGTAAAGTGGAAAGGCATTTCACTGGGGTATGATGCTCCCAACAATGGCTGTTTTGGGCTCACCCAGTTTGACTGGAACAAAACCATCTATAATACCAAATTGTTTGGTATGCTACTGGCTATGGGGCTTTTATTAGGAGGGCTTTATTATTTCTTGCATGATTTGGAACTATTTTTAGGGTTAAAATTCATCACGCGTGCCATTATTGTGCTTTTCTTTGTGAGCATTAGTTTAATGACCCGGGATCTACGCATCCCCAATATGTACTTATATATGGCAGCCATGTTGATATTTAATATTGTGTATTTATTTTAGTGTATGATAGAAAAAGAGTTAACGATTCTTAATCGCCTAGGTTTACATGCGCGCCCCGCTGCCCAGATTGCCCAAACAGCAGCCGGGTTTGAGTGCGATATAGAACTCACAAAAGATGACGTAACCATTAACGCCAAAAGTATTATGGGCGTAATGATGTTGGCCGCCGAATTTGGCTCCAAAGTGCGTGTAAGCGCCAAGGGAAAGGATGAAACCCAGGCCCTGGCCGCCCTAGAAAAATTATTTAACGACAAATTTAATGAGGAGTTTTAACCAAAGTTATGCTAGTGCTTAAAGGAATCCCCGCCAGCCCCGGCGTTGCCATTGGCCGCGCAGTCGTTGTGCCAGGCGAAAACTTAACCACCAACAAGCATTATATTTCCTCCGGCTCGGTGGAAGGGGAGTTAAAGAAATTTCAACAAGCCTTGCAAAAATCTATGCTTGAGTTGGATGAATGCGCCCAAAAAGTACGCGACACTTTGGGCGCGGAATATGCCGGCCTGATGGATACGCATAAACTCATTTTGCAGGATCCTTCCCTAAAAGACGCTGTAATTCATAAAATTCAAACTGACTATTTAACTGCCCGCTCTGCCATTTCTATTACACTGGAAGAATTAGCCGCTAATTTTGACAAGATTGAGGACCCTTTCTTTAAGGAGCGTCGCAACGACATTTTTGACGCCGGCAAACGCCTGCTAGCCAATTTGGAAGGCGACAAAAAAGACTTTCTAGCCTCTATTAAACGCCCTTCCTTACTGGTAGCACATGATTTATTCCCTTCGGATACGATTAGCCTGCCGGAAAAACGAATTTTAGGTTTCTGCACCGATTTAGGCGGCAAAACCAGTCACACGGCCTTGCTAGCCCAAAGCCTCAATATCCCGGCAGTGGTGGGGTTGTCTACCGCTTCCAAAGACGTATCCAACGGGGACCAACTCATTATTGACGGGGAAAATGGCCTATTGGTCATCAATCCGGACCGCTACACCTTGGCTAATTACCGTCAAATCAAGCGGGAAATTAAAAAGACAGAATCGCTATTAAAAACCATTAACCATTTGCCGGTAGTGATGCAAGACGGTCGCCGGGTACACCTCTACGTAAACTACGATCCCCGCACGGATAATAAGTACAACAAAACGCTCATCACTGACGGGCTGGGGTTGCTACGTACCGAATTTTTATTTATGAATACGCCCGTGCCGCCCACGGAAGAAGCGCAATATAAGATTTATTTATCCGTAGCCAAACGCTTTGATATGCGCCCGGCTACTATCCGTTTAGCAGACCTGGGCGCCGACAAAATGCCCGATTTTCCGCTAGATGAATTAGATGATGATGATAACCCGTTTATGGGTTGCCGCGGAGTGCGCTTACTCCTCAAAAACCCGGATTTATTATATAGCCAACTGCGCGCCATTGTACGCACGGCATGTGAAGTACCTGCCCAAATTAAAATAATGATCCCTATGGTTTCGTCGGTAGAAGAAGTGCGCCACGTACGCCATGCGTTTGAACAGGTACTTCGGGAATTTGCAGAAAAAGGGGAAAAACCCCTTAATAAAATTGCCCTGGGAGCCATGATAGAAGTTCCCGCCGCCGCGATTGCGCTGGACGGGATGATTAACGATCTGGATTTTGTTTCCATCGGCACCAACGATTTAATTCAATATCTGGTAGCGGTGGACCGCGTCAACCCGGAAGTGGCCCACATGTACGACCCCTGCCACCCGGCGGTAGGCCGCACAATCCACAATATTATTCAAACCGCCCACAAACGGGGCAAAATGGTTTCTATCTGCGGGGAAATTGCTTCTGACAGCAAAATGTTGCCGCTGTTGTTGGGATGGCAAGTAGACGGCCTTTCCGTAACGCCGCGCATGTATTTGCGCGTCAAAAATAATATACGCAACTTAAATTTTGAACATTGTTCGGACCTGGCTCAAGCCGCCCTTTTAATGGGAAGTTCGGCCGAGATCAGGAAATTAGTAGAAGATAATCAGTATGAAAATTCGTAATTTTTCCATTGTAGCACACATTGACCACGGCAAGACAACGCTTTCTGACCGTATTTTAGAAGACACCGGAACGGTACCCAAACGCAAAATGCAAGCCCAACTGCTAGACGGTATGGACTTGGAGCGCGAACGCGGCATTACCATCAAGGCCAAAGCCGTACGTATTCAATATAAGGATTACATCTTAAATTTAATTGATACGCCCGGCCACGTAGATTTTTCTTATGAAGTATCCCGTTCTTTGCGTGCCTGTGAAGGGGTTTTGCTGTTAGTAGACGCCTCCCAGGGGGTAGAAGCGCAGACCGTGGCCCACGCCCATTTGGCACAAAGTTTAGGCCTTAAAATTATTCCCGTCATGAACAAAGTGGATTTGTCCCAATCGGATGCGGATGCTTCCGAGGAGCAACTGTGGGATATTTTGCGCGAACCCATTGAGGCCGAACGCGTGAGTGCTAAAACCGGGATGGGTATTGAGCATTTATTGGACCGGATTGTTACCGATATTCCGGCCCCCAGCGGCTCGGCAGATAAACCCTTGCGCGCGCTAATTTTTGACTCGTATTATGATGCTTTTCGCGGAGTCATTATGTATATCCGCTTGGTAGACGGTACGCTTAAGCCGGGGCAGACCATCCGTTTTATGTCATCCGGGGCGACGTATAAGGCCGAAGAAATCGGTTTTATGACACCCAAGCAATTACATAAATGCGCGCAACTCAGCGCGGGGGAAGTAGGCTATTTGGCCGCCGGCATTAAAGATATCCACCAAGTAAAAGTAGGCGACACCGTGACTCTGGCAGACAACCCCGCCACCGAACCGCTCCCCGGATACGAAGATGCCAAACCGGTAGTATTTGCCAGTATCTTTCCCGTAGAAACGACCGATTTCCCGCTTCTACGCAAAGCACTGGAAAAATTGCACCTTTCCGATTCGTCTTTCCAATATCAAAGCGAAACTTCCAAAGCCTTGGGTTTTGGGTTCCGCTTGGGGTTTATGGGAATTTTACATATAGAAATTGTCAAAGAGCGTTTGGAGCGCGAATTTAACTTATCTTTAATTGCCACGTCCCCCAACGTAGTGTATCACGTGAAGTTTACACCACGCAAATCCCACTCGCAGGAATTAGCCGCCTTGCCGGAAGCGCCAGATGATCCGGGATACAAAATTATTGATAACCCGGCCAACTTTCCGCCCTACGGGGACATTATTGATATTAAAGAACCGGTCATCCATATTACCATTGTTACACCCGTTGAATTTATGGATGGCGTCATGACGTTACTGAAAGAAAAACGCGGTACGTTTATGAGTATGGACCACCTTTCCAACCAGCGCGTCATTATTAAGTACGAAATGCCCATGGGCGAAATGGTGATTGATTTTTATAATAAATTAAAATCGGTTTCCAAAGGGTACGCGTCCTTTGATTATGAAGTAGCCGGTTTTAGAAGTTCCAACGTGGTACTGATGGAGATTTTGCTACACGGGACCCCGGTGGACGCCCTTTCTACCGTCGTGCACAAAGACAAAGCCCAAACGATCGGCCGCGCTTTGTGTGCTAAATTAAAAGAACTGATCGGCCGGCAGCAATTTGAGGTAGCAGTGCAAGCCGCTATTAACGGCAAAGTGATTGCGCGCGAAACAATCCCCGCCTACCGCAAAGACGTAATTGCCAAGTGTTACGGGGGCGATATTACCCGCAAACGCAAATTGTTGGAAAAACAGAAGGAAGGCAAAAAACGCATGAAATCTATCGGCAGTTTGAACATCCCGCAAGAAGCCTTTGTGGCTATGCTCAAAATTGACGAGGAGTAATTTGCTAAAATATACCTATGATTTTAGAGGGAAGAACACTAGCCAAACAAATCCGCGAGCCCTTAGCAAACAGGGCACAGGCCGTTTGCCAAAAAATCGGCCGCCCGATTCGGCTGGCCGCTATCGGTTCTACCGAAGATTACGGAGCCTATGTATACCTCAAAAAGGAAGTAGAAGCAGCCCAAAAGATCGGGTTGCAAACGCAAATTTTTGAAGTAAACAATCAAACCCCGGCAGACGATTTTGTGGCATTGGTAAAACGTTTATCCCAAGATAAAGAAGTGGACGCCATTTTAATTCCGCGTCCCCTTCCTGTTCATTTAGCCGCTACCGATTACGCAGCCTATTTGGCCCCGCAGAAAGATGTGGACGGTATGTCCAACGTCAATATGGGCAACCTCTTTTTATGCAAAACCTGGGCCGAAATTGAAGCGTTGCCCGGCTTTGTACCTTGTACCGCGGCCGCCGTTATTAAATTATTGGAATTTCATCATATTGAACTAGCCGGCAAAGAAGTGGCTGTTATCGGCCGTTCCTCTACCGTGGGACGCCCGTTAGCCCATTTGCTTACGTGCAAAAATGCTACTGTTAAAATTTGCCACCGCCACACAGACCTGCCGCGTGCCGTAAAAGATGCGGATATTGTCTGCTCGGCAGCCGGCACGGCGGGCCTTTTACAAGCCGCTTGGCTTAAACCCAAGGCCGTAGTGATTGATATTTCTACCAACTGGAGCAACAACCAATTAACCGGAGATGCAGATCCGGCAGCACTTGCCCAAAGAGGTGTTCACTATTCGCCTGTGCCCGGAGGGGTCGGCCCTGTAACGCTTGCGGTACTTCTAGAAAATATGGTACGCTCAAAGGAGAGGTTATTATGAAAAAAGTCACTTTTATGTGGATTGTATTTGCGTTAGCTACCTTTGTAGCCGCTTGTGCTTCTCAACCTAAACAAGAAGAAAGCGAACGCTACGCCAAGAAAATTTATTTAACCAAAGAAGATTATATGGAAGATTTGGGCAATACCGCCAGCCAAGAACGCCGGGACTTGCCCCCCAATGCGGAATCTAAATATATTTTTAATGTAGTACCCCAGCAAACGGAAGACGTGACCGTGTACTTCTTTGATCAACACCAACAGCCTAAAGTGCCCGGTGAATACACCGCCAACGACTACAAAGGCGAAAAACGCTTATGGAAAAAACCCCGCCGCTACACGCCGGAAGAATATTACGGGATGCAAGGCGGCGATAATTCATCCGGCGGCAACTCTTACGAAGAAAATTCAAGTTATAGTTATTAAAAATCCCCGCGCAAGCGGGGTTTTTTAATGTCTAAAAACAGTTATATCATCTGTAAAAATGCCGCTTACCCCTTGCGCCGCCAGTTGCCTTGCCAATTGAACCTCATTTACCGTGTAACAATATACCTTTAGTTGATTAGCCCGGCAAATGTCAGCTATTTGCGGGGTAAAACGGATATGATTGATGTGCACGCTCTCGGCACCCAAATCCAAGGCTTTTTGCACCTCAAATTGGCGTGTTAATAACCCGATACGCGCTTGCGGGCACAAGGCACGAAGACGCTGCAACGTGTCATAATCAAAACTGGAAAATAAAATTTTGTGTGTTAAATGGGGATAATCTTGCAGGAAAGATAATAACTGCTTTTCTATTCCAGGATAACAATTTCCATCATTTTTTAATTCTATATTAAGTAATTCCAATCCCGGGGAAACCACGGGGAGCACCTCCCGCAAAAGCGGGATGGTGACTTTGTCGGCACTAAATCGGTTCGTTAGCGGATAATCTATCAAATCAGTACTGGATAAATCTTTTAGCATCACATCGTGCCCCGTAGTTTGCAAAAGCGTATAGTCATGGTGGATAGCCAACTGGCCGTCCGTTAGCAAGTGAACATCCAATTCGTAATGCGTGGCCCCCTGTTGCTGCGCCAAGGCAAAGGCGGCAACCGTGTTTTGAACGCGCTGGGTATTGGATCCCCGATGTGCAAAATAAATCATATCTATAGTGTAAAAAAATACGCTTGCAAAAGCAACGAGGCCTAACTAAGATGTTAGGCCTCGCTTGAAAGGAAAAATCCTTTTATTTGATTTCAGAAGTGCAGTGCGGGCAGCGGGTCGCTTCCAGAGCGATGTCACTGCAGCAGAAGGGGCACTTCTTGGTAGCCGGGGCGGCCGGGGCCGGAGCGGGTTTATTTAATTTGTTGATGGCTTTAATCAAGATAAAAATACAGAAAGCCACAATGATAAAACTAATTACCGCATTTAAGAATAAACCTAAGTTCAAGGTCGTAGCACCTGCATCTTGGGCAGCAGCCATGGTGGCAAAATTGCGGGCCCCATCTTTACCGGCTTTAATGACGATAAACCAGTTGGAAAAATCTACTTTCCCCAATAATAACCCCAAGGGCGGCATCAATACGTCCGCTACCATAGAGTTGACGATTTTCGTAAACGCGCCACCAATGATGATACCAACAGCCATATCAATCACGTTGCCGCGCATAACGAATTGTTTGAATTCATTTACGATATTTTTCATTTATTTCTCCTCTTCAATTAATTTTGCCGCCCTTAATAAAGGCGTATACAAATCATTTTGTACGGGATATTTTATTTCATCCCGAGGTACATCCTCCGTAAATACAACGGGGGCCCCTTCTATCACACAAAGCGGGCACTGTTCGGCCGCTTCCCCCATAAGCAAAGCCGCCGTGGTGGCCAAACTATCGGCCACATCTACCAGCGTCGTTTGCAGTTTTTTGCCAAAAATATCCGTCTGTCCACGCAAATCTTTGACACCGTGAAATCCGGCATAGCCTACAGCCGCCGCTATGACACCGGCCCGCAAAGGTAAAATAGCACTATCCGTAATGACAATACCCAAGTTGTGCACCTTCCACGCTTGTTGCAAAGCGGCGCGCAACTCGCGCGCGCAGGCGTAGCAATCGGGCAGAAAAATCAACTTACCCTTTGCGTTGGACTCGTCAATCCCGGCATTGGTCATAACCATCCCGTCTTTAATTGTAAACCAAGCCAGCGGGGTTTTTAAGGCGGCTTGGCTTTGCCGGCGGATTAGTGTCTCTTTTTGTGCTTTGCTTTGATAATCTACGGTACATCCTTTCCAAAGTGCTACCACTTTTGAAGATACGGCCAGCACGGTATTTTCGGGCACCGTGGGCAAAAAGCGCACAATAAAATCGGCTAAATTTGCCTTTTCTTCAAAGATCTCTGTATGCACAGATGTTACTTTCATATTTCCTCAAAAGGGGCCACAAAACTGCGCATGACTTCATTGGCTAAATAAAGCCCTTCTTTACTTAATTTTACCTTTTTATCGGCCTGGGTGAGAAGTCCATTTTGCAAATGTTTCTCTATTTCCGCCCCAAACATCTGTTTCTGCAAAGGCGTCAATTTCACCCCATCTAATTGACGAAAGGCCAGCATAAGCGTCTCCCCTTGCTTTGCCTTGCCCGTTAGTTGTTCGGAAAATGCAATCGGGGTCTTCCCGCTTTCCATACAATCTATATATTCCGCAAGCGAAGATGTATTTTGCCGGCGTGTACCGTTTCGGTACGAAGCCGCCGCACTGCCCAGCCCCACATACTCCCCGTTTTGCCAATAATTTGTATTGTGCTTGGCACGCTTGCCCGGCAGTGCATAATTGGAAATTTCATAATGCTCATAGCCTGCTCGCGAGAGGGCGTCGTGGGTTCGTTCCAGCATGGTGCGCATTAACAGTTGGTCACATACAACACCTTGTTCAAAGAAGGGCGTGCCCTCCTCTATTTGAAGTCCGTATACGGAAATATGTTCCGGGCGCAACGCAATGAGCCGGTGCAAACTCTGCAAAAAACTATCCTGGGTTTGCGTAGGCAATCCGGCTATTAAATCCACATTGATATTCTCAAAACCGCCGGCGCGCGCCGCTTGGTAAGCCTGCAAAAATTGCGCGGCATTGTGGATGCGCCCCAATACTTTTAACTCCTCATCATTAAAACTTTGCAGTCCCATACTAAGGCGGTTAAACCCCATTTGGCGAAGTAGTGCAATTTTAGAAGGGGTTAAACTCTCCGGGTTGGCCTCAAAGGTACTTTCTATAAAAGAGGAAACCGGAGCGAAATTTTTACAAATAATTTTATGAAGGCGTTGAAGTTGATGCTCGGCGAGCAGACTGGGCGTTCCACCCCCCACGTAAAGTGTGCTGCACGCAACCCCTTTGTACAAAGCAGCCTCATGCGCCAAGGCACCTAAATAATCATCTATCCGTTTTTCTTGTCCGGCAAAGGAAGCAAAGTCACAGTAGTTACATTTCTGTTTGCAGAAAGGGATATGAATATACAAACCACGCATCATGCTTGTTTGCGTTGTGCTTCGTAGTTAAGATAGGCCAAAATGAACGGGTCCAACTCGCCATCCATGACCGCAGTAATTTGGCTGGTTTCGTAACCGCTACGAAGATCTTTCACTAATTGATAGGGCATAAAGACGTAGGAACGGATTTGATGGCCCCAAGCAATTTCCCCTTTTTGACCGTAGCGTTTTTCCGCTTCGCCGCGTTTTTTATCCATTTCCAATTCGTATAATTTGGCTTTAAGCATTTTCATGGCGGTTTGGCGATTTTGCAATTGACTGCGCTCTATACGACACGAGACCACAATCCCGGTCGGCTTGTGCAAAAGGCGTACGGCACTTTCCACTTTGTTGACGTTTTGGCCGCCATGGCCCCCGGCGCGGGAAGTTTCCAACTCAATATCGCTCTCCGGGATTTCAATATTGATGTCTTCGTCAATATCCGGCAACACATCACAAGAGGCAAAAGACGTGTGCCGCCTGGCATTGGCATCAAAAGGGGACACACGCACCAACCGGTGCACACCGTTTTCTCCTTTGAGGTAGCCATACGCAAACGGGCCTTCCACCATGGCAGAAAGCGTTTTAATGCCGGCTTCATCCCCGGGTTGAGAATCTAAAATAGAAAACTTAAAGCCATGCTGTTCGGCCCAACGCGTATACATACGCACCAACATTTGCGCCCAATCGCACGATTCGGTACCGCCGGCCCCGGCATGAATTGTTAAAATAGCATTTAACTTGTCATTGGGTTCACTCAGGCGGATGGCGGCTTCCTTCTGGGCGACGTGTTTCTCAGTTTCCGCTAAAGACACAAACAAATTGTTAAGTTCTTGCTGATCTTGCATTTCTTTGCACAGTTCAAACAAGGCTTGGGCATCTTCCATGCGTTTTTGCAACTCAAAAAAAGTATCAATCGCTGTTTTGAGCAGATCAATTTGACGGCTCACTTCTTTGGCTTTTTGAGTATCGTTCCAAAATTCCGGGGCCGCCGAAACCTGTTGCAAAGAAGCCAGTTCTTGCTGTTTCTGCGCTACTTTATCAATAGATTTAATTTTACTTACCCGGGCAGATAACTCTTCAATCTTTTGCTCAACGTCCTTAAATTCCACATTATTCATATAAGAATACTATCGTAGAAATTCCAATCGTAAAGAACAAAATAGCGCAGATCCAGGCGAACCAATCCCCCCACTGCGTATAAAAGGTATTTCGTTCCGTTACCGAAAGCGGCACACTGGCCGTTAAAATTTCTTGCGTAAATAAATTAGATTGTTGCTTAATGTTACCAAAAGCGTCAATATAAGCCGAGAAACCGGTGTTAGCCGCACGTAATACAGGGCGTCCGTTTTCCACAGCACGCAGTACGTTAGCGGCTAAATGCTGATACGGGGCGGCCGTATTAAAGAACCAGGCATCATTGGTAATATTCACAAATAACTGGGCCCCTGTTTTATTCTGTTGGCGCCATAACTGCGGGAAAATAGACTCGTAACATACCGTAGTGCCTAATTTGACACCGCCGGCATCCAGCAACGGTTGCCCTTGGGGACCGGGCACAAAAGAGCCCAAAGCGCCCATAACTTCAATATCTTTAAGGACATATTGCAATAGACGCTCAAAAGGAATAAACTCGCCAAACGGGACCAGTTTTTCTTTGCGATAAGCAGACAAGCCCTCTCCGTCAGGGGTCATCAAATAGGCTCCCACGTATTGGGCCTGTTCGGTAGCAATATTGGAACCCAGCACCTGGTAGGCTGCGCTTTGTTTGCCAATATCGGCAAACAAATTAAAATATTTTTCATCCGTTAACGAACCCGGCACCACGCTTTCGGGCCAAACGGCCAGATACGTCCCCGTACCACTAAGTTGTTGTCCCATGTTTTTTAAGGTATTGGCAATTTCTTCTTCATATTCCGGGGTCCATTTCTTGTACTGGTCTATATTGGGTTGAAGTAGAGCGGCCTGTACGGTTAATAAAGAGCGCGGATGTTCCAAGAAACGGGCCATTTTATGTTGCATGTGTCTGCCAAAACCATAGACGCTGACAAAAACGATAGTTGCCAGCACTAACTGCCATAACCCTTTACGAAGACCCCGTTGGCCGAAGCACCAACCTACGCTGGACCCCACAAAGCATAACAAGAAACTAATCCCATATACTCCCGTGAAAGAGGCAATATATAAGACGGCCGGCACGTTCCATTGGGTATATCCTAACATCACCCACGGGAAACCCAATCCGTAAAAAGCAATCATTTGGTGGAGCCACTCCAACGCTACCCAGCCACAAGCGGCCAAAATTGGGAAAAATCCCCCTGTTTTTTTAAGGAAATGGCACGCTCCCCCAAACACGGCAAACTGCAACGCCAATAAACCGGACAAACCTAACCAAGCGGTTAAAGAGAGTGCGTGAGAAAGGCCCCCTCCATTAAGACAGGTATAATAAATCCACGACAACAAGACCGCATTACTAACCAGGCCCGTCAGCCAGCCGTAAAATACAGATCCCCAAAATCCACGGATATGGCAAATCCCCCAAATAAAAGGAGCCACAATAAACCACGCCGCAAAAGAAAAGGAAATCTTGGGGTAACTGATATAAAACAAACCGGCACAAAGCAACAGACAAACGACTAAAAACAGGCCATGGCTTACATGGCCAATGAATAATTTTATCCGTTGCCAAAACCGCGCGGGTTGTTTTGTAGATTCGTCCTGTGTCTCTGCCATAACTTAATACGTAATTTTACACCTATGCGCTTTACATACAGCCCGGGCCGAAGCACTACACTCTTTGACCGTAGAGGGCTGTGAGGAACACGCCTTGGTGACCATGCGGGACCCGTTAAGCGCATTAAAATCCGTAATATAATTTACATTGATGGCGACCACGCCGGAAGGGCCTGCCGCGCAACCACATGGATCTTTATCTACAATCAAGCAATCGTCGTCTTGTTTGCAAGAATAAATCCGGTTTAAGCGGGCTTTGCGGGCCGCTTCCTGTTCGGCCTTTTCGGCCGCCTCTTTTTTGGCCACTAATTCCTCTTTGGTTAATTGCGGAACATGTACTGCAATTGGCAAATCATGCGATAAGAACAACGGGATCAACAGTAAGACCACAATCGTACAGGTCAAAAGCCAGATATTTGAGAACATTTTTTTCATTGGTTCGCTCCACAACATTTCTTATATTTTTTCCCGCTTCCGCACGGGCAAGGGTCATTACGCCCGATATGTTTTTGCACGGGAGCGTTCTGATCCGGGTTTTTAGCAGCCGCCGCTTGTGCTCGCTCGGCAGCAGTGCGCCGCGGAGGCAGTTGCAAGCGGAAAATGTAACTGACCATTAAATCGCGGATGCGGTTCATCATGGCCGAGTATAACTTGTACGACTCTTTTTGATATTCAATAAGCGGATCTTTTTGCGCATATCCGCGTAAACTTACGCTGTTTTGCAACTGATCCAACTCATACAAATTTTGCTTCCAGGCCGTATCAATAATTTGTAACAAGAGCATCCGTTCAATTTCGCCGAAATCAAGGCCTTGCTCAGCAAAATATAACGTGCGTTGCGCATACAAATCTTTCACGGTGTTCATAATGTCTTGCACTAATTCCTCTTGCGATTTTTTCCCGATATTTTCAGCCGTCAGTTCAAACGGTAACGGGAAAAATTGATGCAACCCGGCATTAAGTGCCACAAAGTTGGATTTTTGGGGATGTTGCGGGATATAATATTGCTCCACCAATTCATCTACAATTTCTTCCATCATTTGATGAGATTTTTCCGTCATATTTTCCCCGTCTAAAATGGCATTACGGAGACCATAAATGGCGGTACGCTGTTGGTTCATGACTTTATCGTAGTCCAGCAGTTGTTTGCGGATGTCAAAGTTGCGCCCTTCTACCATACGTTGCGCCCCTTCAATTTGGCGGGAAAGTAGGAACGACTCAATCGCCTCGCCTTCCTTCATCCCCACGCGCGACAAAATGGACCCAATTTTTTGTGAGTTGGCAAACAAGCGCATCAGCTCGTCGTCTAGCGCGATATAAAAGCGTGAACTGCCCGGGTCCCCTTGACGGGCACAGCGGCCGCGCAACTGGTTATCAATACGCCGGCTTTCATGGCGTTCGCTACCAATAACGTGCAACCCGCCCAAATTGATCACTGCTTCTTGTTCTTCGGGCGTAGCCGGATTGCCGCCTAACACAATATCTGTACCGCGGCCGGCCATGTTGGTAGCGATCGTTACCGCCCCCTTGCGCCCGGCTTGGCTGATAATTTGCGCTTCCATTTCATGGTATTTAGCATTTAATACTTTGTGCGGAATCCCTTTTTGACGCAACATTTGGCTTAATTTTTCGGACTTTTCAATACTGCGCGTCCCCACCAGCACCGGGGCTCCCTGCTTCCACAGTTGTTCTACTTCATCCACAATGGCATTAAATTTGGCCCGTTCGGTAAGGTACACAGAGTCCGGGAAATCAATACGTTTGGAAGGACGGTTAGGCCGGATTTCTACGACGTCCAGTTTATAAATTTGCCAAAATTCGTTGGCCTCCGTCATAGCGGTACCCGTCATACCGGAAAGTTTGTTATACAGTTTGAAGAAATTCTGGAACGTGATGGTCGCTAACGTCTGGTTTTCTTCTTTAATTTGCAGACCTTCCTTGGCTTCTACCGCCTGATGCAGGCCATCACTCCAGCGGCGGCCCGGCATTAAACGCCCGGTAAATTCGTCTACAATAATCACTTCCCCGTCTTTGACAACGTAGTCCACATCCCGTTCATACAAGTGGTGCGCCCGAAGCGCTTGGTTGATGTGATGCACCCATTCCGATTGTACGTCATCATACAGGTTGGGTACGTTTAAGAATTTTTCCGCCTTGGCAATACCGGTATCCGTAAGCGTAGCGGTATGCGCCTTTTCGTCAATAATTGCATCTACGCCTTCATCCAGGTTAATGCCTTCGTATTTGGCTTTTACTTCATCTTTTTCTGTAATTAAACGGACTTTCAACGAAGGAATTAAACGGTTGACGATATAGTATTTATCGGTACTTTGATCGGACGGACCGGAAATAATAAGCGGCGTGCGGGCCTCGTCAATTAAAATGGAGTCAACTTCGTCCACAATACAATAATTTAACGGACGGAGCACGCGGTCGTTGCGGCTAATGACCATATTGTCGCGCAAATAATCAAATCCTAATTCGTTATTGGTGACATACGTAATGTCTTTTTGGTACATTTCGCGACGTTCCGAATTTTCCATATCGTGGCCAATAAAACCCACCGTTAAACCTAAAAATTCGTGAATAGGGCCCATCCACTGGCGGTCACGCTTGGCTAAGTAGTCGTTGACGGTAACTACGTGTACCCCTTTGCCAGTAAGTGCATTTAAGTAAGACGGCAACACAGCAACCAGCGTTTTCCCTTCCCCGGTACGCATTTCCGCAATTTTTCCTTGGTGAAGTACAATGCCCCCTAATAGTTGCACATCATAGGGGCGTAACCCAATGACGCGTTTGGCGGCTTCGCGCACCGTGGCAAAGGCTTCCGCCAAAATATCATCTAGCGTTTCGCCCTGGGCCAAGCGATTCTTAAATTCTTGCGTTTTGGCTTTTAATTCATCGTCGCTCAAAGCCTCCATCTGCGACGCCAAAGAATTAGCCTTATCTACATAATGTTGAATTTTCTTTAAGTCTCTTTCGCTTTTTGTTCCAAAAATTTTGTTAATTACAGTTTGAATCATGGTTAAAATCCTTTTTAAGTAAAATGTATGAAGTACGACAAATAAACCTACTCTGCCACCGGCTTTTTGTGTTTGGTTTTAACTTGCAAATTGGTCGTTTCCCGCAGAGCCGTCTGCTCGGCTTGCACTTGCGCTTGGGCTTGGTATAATGTGGCCTGGACCAACCCCGTCAAATGTTCGCCCACATCCGTTTGTAAATTTTTCAGTTCCGCTTCTAAGGCGGAGATAACCGGCCGATTAGCGGGCGCGTGCAATTTCTTATACTGGGCCAACAATTCCGTTTTCGTCTGTACGCTTACCGCCCAAATGCGTGCCAAAATGCCGCGCAAACGTTCCTGGGCATATTGGCGGGCAGCAGGCTCTACCTCTTGCCCGGCGTACGAATAACGCACCGCTTGTTCATAGCCTTGTGTTACCTCATACAGGTCAAGGGAATTGTCAAAATTACGCGCCAAGGCGGCTAGTTCATACCGGCCCGCCAAATCGTCGGCGGGTTGTTTGCTAAGATAAGACGAAATCAGTTCATCTACTAATTGGGAAACCGCCGAACTTTGCGCGGCACGTTCTAAAAGTTGCGGATTAAAATCGCCCACAATTTGGCGTGCTTTTTCGGCGGAAAGAGTCCCCTGTGCATACAGCGCAGAGGTCAACGTCATCGTAGCCAATAGAAATAAACCGCGTTTCATAAAAATTCCTTCTATTATTTTACTATATTCTAGGTACGCGCGTGCGAAATTCTTCCATAAAATTAGGCGCCCCTGTGGGGCGCCTGTTTTGTAAATTCCTCTTTGGGTTAGCGGGCCGCCGTGCGGAAGAAGTTGCCCTTGACGTTTTTGGCCAGTTGCACTTTGCCTAAGGTTTTGTCAGCCTCTACGGACACATCTTTTGTGTGGGCCGTCACAAAGCCATCCACGGAGCCAAACACGTCTCCCTCTTTAATAATACCTAATTGCCCATGGCTGTTGATTTGTACTTCCAACTTCAAATCGCCTTCTACACTTTCAGCCAGCAAATCTTCTTCCCCTAACGTAAAACTAAGCGGAAATTTAGGGTTTACAACCCGTTTAATAGCCACGGGCACATCCGCTTCGTTCTTTACAATAATAGCGCAGGCATTATTATCGGCTTGCGCCAATGACAATAAACGTTCCGGCACATTTACCGTACCGGCTACATCAAAACGGGCTTCTTGCGCAGAGCGGTGCACACAATAGTAACACACCCCTACGCTTACAGCAGCTAAACATAATGCAAGAATCTTTCTCATACTAATATTTTAGCCTAAATCAGACAACTTTGGCAAGTTTTCTTTTTCTAAAAGCACAAAACACACAATTCTTTGTGTGTTTTGTACTTAATAATCTATCTTACGCAAAAACTTATTGCTTAAAGAAACCCCACAAGTTGGCATTATATACCCAACCCGTGCACACGCCGTCGGAGGCTTTAAGCGGTTCATCTTTGACTTGAATCCATTTCCCTTTTTTGGAAATATACTTAAAGGGGTAGCCTTTTTCTACCGTGCAGACAATATCTCCGCTGGCGGAAGGGGTAGCGCGTACATTTAAGTCAATCTTGGCAGACATACCGCCATTGGGGCTTAACAAAGAGGCAGCAATCCAGCCTTGGTATCCTTCAAAATCTTTTATCAGTACCCAGTCTTTGGCTTCGTTGGTTTGAAGCATAATAACGGGTGTATAGCGCCAAGCGTGCCATTTAATAGCACAGTTCGTTCCCGCACAGGTGCGGATGTTAGCTTCTTTAGCATTGATGCTGGCATATTTTTGGGCAAAGGCCGGTACGCTGACGATAGTACAAAGTGCAAATAAAGCAATTAGTTTCTTCATAAAGCTCCTTTTTGTCTAGGGATTACTCCTATGTTATAAGTATAGCAATACTGGGGAAATCTTTGCAAGTTTTTTTTAGTTTGTTTGGCTCATTTTCAAAAAAGGTATAATATAAGTATATTCTAATAGGAGAATTTTATGAAAGAAGCTGTAGAAAAAGTTATTAACGAAATCCGCCCCATTTTACAAGCGGACGGCGGCGATATTGAACTAGTTAGCGTAGACGAAAAGACCGGCATTGTGACCGTTGGTTTACGCGGACATTGCGGCGGCTGTCCCCACGCGCAAATGACCTTGCAAGCCGTTGTGGAACGCCGCATTAAAGAAGTGGTCCCCGGTGTAAACGCCGTAGAACGCGTTTAATTGGCTATGCCGGTTGTGGACCTGCACACCCATTCCTGTTTTTCCGACGGGACCAGCTCCCCGGAAGAAGTAGTGCACGCCGCGCTTAAAAGCGGGGTGCAAATTTTTGCACTTACCGATCACGACACCATGGAGGGGACTGCGCGAGCCCACGCCCTAGCCAGCGAACGTAAACTAAAATTTTTATACGGGGTAGAAATCAGCACGTGCGAGCATAACCACTTGCACTTTACCGGCTATAATATAGACGTTCATGATACGGATTTTCAAACTTTTTTAGCGGAGAATCGCCAAAAGCGCACCGGACGGATCCGCCAGGTAATCAAACAACTGCAAGCCGCAGGCGTAGAAATTACAGAAGAAGAGGTGTTTTCACGCGCAGAAAATACCATATCCCGTGCCCACGTGGCCGACACGCTTAAAGCCAAAGGTTATGCCCCTACGCGCCAGGCGGCCTTCCGCAAGTATTTAGTGGAGGGGATGCCCGGCTATGTTGCGCCGATCGGGGTGAGTGCCGTAGAAGCCATCCGTCGCATCAAAAAAGCCGGCGGCATAGCGGTGATAGCGCACCCGGGCATTGTAACAGAACAGTGGAACTTTCCGGCGTGGAAGGAAGCAGGATTAGACGGAATTGAAGTGTTTTATCCGGCGCACTCATTTAGTATGCGCCAAGAACTTTTACACTTAGCGGATAAATACGGGCTTTTTGCCTCTGCCGGGTCCGATTATCACGGCCCCAAGGGAGGACGGTGTTCCACCCCTGGGATGCAAATTCCGCAAAATCACTACAACCGGTTGCTTAGCACTTTGTTTTAAGTATAATCCACAACAAAAACGCCCTCAAATGAGGGCGTTTTTATTATAGGAGACCTCTTTGTGTGGCTTAAGCACAAAGAAGCATTTTGCAAATTAGAAATGTATAATCGCGAAGGGGCTCTCGCTAATTCCACCAAAAATTCCGCGGCGAAATGTAAACGGAATCTGCTTCACTAAGGCAATTACTTTGCCCTGATACAAGACAGGTTCCCCCACTTTTACTGTAGGATGGTGGCTAAAACCTCCGATGCGGGATCTTCTGTGAGAGGGGACCCCTTTGCTATGAAAGAAACTAAGCAAGAAATTTTCTATATTTTCCCCATACGTGTCCAGCAAACTTTTCCCCGCGGGGATGGAAGCAAAATTTAACCCCCGCAGTCCCCGGGTTACATCCGCTTTGACGGACACATAAGCCACATCTCCTGAAACAGCCACCGCGCCGCGGCCGCCTTTGGCTACCCGTCCATTGGAGAATTTGAGCGAGACTGTAGACAATGTATAATCGTCTTGACGAGCACAGTTCGCGGTAGTATAGACCCGTTGACCGCTTGCAGCCAACGTTCCGCGGCAAGTAACGGTTTTGGTTTTGTACGAAAGGACTTGATCTTTACAACGCGGCCGGCGCATCATCACATCCGACATTTTGACCGGTTTTTGAAAGGTGGATGTTACCACTACGGTGGCTTCTTGGATTTGTTGTGCTTGCGCTTGGGCAGAGGTTACGGAACGTTCTACCGTATTATACAAGCGCGTATTTTGTGAAAAGGCAGCCCCGGAAATATTTAATAACGCGGCTACCAGCAGGGTTTTAATGTAACTTGTGTATTTCATAAGTATTCCTTTTAGATACTTATATTATACAAAAGTTAGGTAAAACTAACAAATATTTTTTTGAATTTATTTTTTACCGTCTTAAAATATATATTTTTGAAATTATATAATTGTTAGGTTAATATAACAAAATGCCCAAAATACCACTTACCAAAAGCACCCAAATAGGGCCTCTTTTCAGTTTCCATACCGCCACAAACGCCCCCGCGCAAAGCAGTACGCTTTTATAATCTACAAAATTTTCTGCGTTGCACAGCGTCAACGCGGCGGATGCAATAAGGCCAATCACCACCAACCGCAACGCCTTCCACGCGCCGGGATATTTGGCCCGCGTGGCAAATACATATTTACCGGCTAATACCAGCAGCACAAACGACGGAATACACACCGCTACCGTTGCCAACAAGGCGCCCCACACACTGCCGCTGGCCGCATAGCCGGTATAAGTAGCCAAATTGATTCCCACCGGGCCCGGGGTTACTTGGCTAATAGCCACCATGTCGGTAAATTCGGCGGTTGAAAGCCAGGCTTGCTTATAGACTACTTCGTTTTGTAAAAACGAAATCATGGCATATCCGCCGCCAAAATTAAATAGACCGATTTTCAAAAACGTAAAAAAGAGTTTGCAATAAATCATCGGGCCTGCTCCTTTTTCGTAAAGAGTAGGCCACACAAAATAGCCACAAGCACAACGTACACCGGGGAAACACCCAAGAGCCATACCGCCAAAGCAACTGCTAGGCTCACCCACACGGTTTTAATAGTCACTCCGGCTGACTCTGCCAAAGTAAATACAGGCACCATAATCAGTGCTACAACCGCCGGGCGGATTCCCTTAAATAGGCGCACCACTACCGCGTTTTCCGCAAATTGACGGAAGAATAACGCTACCCCTAAAATAATAATAAAGGAAGGAAGTGCCGCACCGCAAGCCGCAAACGCTGCCCCGGCCCCCCCCTGTAAACGGTACCCTGTTAAAATGGCCACGTTAATAGCCATAATACCGGGGGCCGATTGCGCCACGGCGGTTACATCCAAAAAATCTTCTTTGGAAAGGTAAGTGCCCACTAATTCTTTTTCCATCAGCGGCAACATGGCGTATCCGCCGCCCAAGGTAAACAGGCCGATTTTGGCAAAAATAAAAAATAGTTTCGTAAGATTTCTCACGAAACTATTGTACTATTTAATACTCGGTATGATGTAAGAATTTTACTTCATCCACCCTTCTTTTTTGGCATAATTGACAATCCCATTATAAATACCCTGGGCCATTTTCTTTTGTACGGAACTTTGGGCCAATTTTGCCCGGTCTTTGGGACTGCTGATAAAACCCATTTCCACCAAAATAGCCGGGCTTTGCACCCCTTTAAGCACGTAGAAATTAGCCTGGCGGATGGCATTTTTTTGCGCTACGGCAATTCCAATCCCCGATTGCTGGTAAACAGAATTTTTTACATATCCGGCCAGTTTAGAACTTTCGTTAATATATTCATTTTTAGCCATAGATTGCAGGAGTGCATCTACAAAATTGTAATGCACCTCTTCATACTGCATGGCTTCGTTTTCCAAGGCGGCTGTGGCGGCGGCTTCGCGGTCGGTGGCTTTTTCCGAGCGGAAATAAACCTGAAATCCGTTTGCTTTTGAATCCTTGGTAGAATTTACGTGCACCGACACAAACAAGTCCGCCTTAAAATTATTGGCAATGCGGCTCCGTTCCGACAACGCAATAAATACATCCGTATTACGTGTGATTTTAACCTCAAATCCGCCTTTTTCTAACAAGCGGGCCAATTCTTTACCTACGGCCAGGTTCCAATCTTTTTCACGGTATTTACCACGCACCGCACCGGGATCCTTTCCCCCATGCCCGGGGTCCACCACAATACGTATTTTTTTATGGGCCTTGATTGCCAGCGGATGCGGCTCCGCCTTTATAACAGGGGCTTGTGTCTGCGGCGTAACAGGCACGGTAGGGGCCGGGTCCGCCGGAGTATGTGAACCGCTTAAAACCATTTCTTCAAATTCGTCATCATCTTCTTCCGCGGCTTCTGGAGCAGAAGTTTGCGGCTGGGGTTGGGCGTCCGGTTTGGGCTCTTCTTGCGGTTGCGGGGCCAGCTCTTCATCCGCCGGCGTTTCCTCTTCTTCGTCCGTTACACTGGGGACAAGTTGTGCCGGCTCGTCTGCTGTAATAACCGGGGCAGCAGGGGCTGTTATTACCGGGTTTTTAGCGGGCAACACCGGGGCCGCTTTGGCGGCACCTACCCGAAACACGAATTGGCGCCCTTCTTGCGTAAAACTCCATGCTTTGCCCTTGTCGCCCAAAATTACACGCAACTGTACATCCCCACGGGCTTGCCGGACTTCCATAGAGGAGATATAGGGAGTACGCAATCTTTCATACGCATCCCGCTTAATCACCGCATTTTTTAATGTAACCATCACCGTATGGGCAGAGGTCTGTTCAGCAGTAAATTTGAAGTCTTTTTGCGCCTCAAAAACCAATAAATTATCTTGTGGCTCCAGCACGGTTTCCGTCAATTCCACCGTAAAGCGGCGTTCAATAATCAGCGTTGCGTTGCGAAATTCAACCAGTTTATTGATGGCCAGTTGAAACGCGGGGAGCAAAAATACTTCCACCGGGGCCATCAGTTTGCCGCCGCGTATTTCTACCGGTCCGCTAATACGCACGTGTTTCCCGTTGACAATAATTTCATCTAACGAGCCCGTTAAGATAGCAAAAAAGCCTTTGGAAGTAATTTTGGCTTGCTTGGAGGTAGCAAACAATTCCACCCGCGCCCCTAATTTGCGCGCGGTGGCTTGCACATCTACATAGGTAATCCCGTTGAGGTCAATAGAACTAACCGACCCGGCCGAGCGGCCGCTTTCTTTTAACTGGACTTTGCCCTGCGCAAACGCAAGTTGCCCCATCAAAAGAAACAGTAACCCCAAAACAAGCGTTCCAATACGTTTCATAGTAGCGCCTTTCATCCCCTCATTACAACACGGCTACTTGGAATTTTATTCCAATACAATTTTATAGTCTTCCCACGCTAACTGTGCATCCGCTTGGATTTTCAGTGAGCGGTGGATATTTTCTTCAATATCGGCTTGGCGGTGACGAATGGCTTCGGCCAAGGTGGGGTGTAATACTACCCGTAAATTTCCCCCGGGCCGACCGCTTGTTAAGTCATAGATTTCGCGCTGAATTTTAATGCGCATACTTTCAGCCGATAACACACGCCCGGATCCGTGGCACTGCGGACACTCTTCGCTAATGAAACTGCCGGTGCTGGCGCGTTTGCGTTCACGCGTCATTTCCACCAGCCCTAATTTGGTAATAGGCAAAATGCGAATTTTGGCACGGTCCCCCTGCACAGCACGGGACAAGGCTTCCACGACCCGATGGCGGCTGGAGGCTTTGCGCATATCAATAAAATCAATTACAATGATACCGCCAATGTTACGCAAGCGTAATTGGTGGGCAATTTCATTAGCCGCTTCAATATTGGTTTGCGTGACGGTTTCCTCCTGCGATTTGCTACCGGTAAATTTCCCGGTGTTTACATCAATAGCGCACAAACTTTCGGCTTCTTGAATAATAATACTGCCCCCGTTGGGAAGCGGCAATTTAATTTTGCGTAGATTATCAATTTCCGGCTCAATATTATAGGCTTCAAAAATAGGCGTTTTGCCTTTATAGAGTTGGACCCGGTTGGCCAAATCGGGAGAGTTTTTCTCCACAAAATCGCGCACCCGTTCGTAATCTTTGCGGTTATCCAACAAGTACACTTTGGCATTTTCCGAGAGTACATCCCGCGCTACCTGCAAAACAGCATCCATATCTTCGTGTAACAAGTGCGGTCCGCGGGCGGAATCAAATTTCTTTACAATAGACTGCCATTGGCGATATAAGTATTTTACTTCACGCTCTAATTCTTCTTTGGTGGCTTCTTCCGCTTCCGTGCGTACAATGCACCCCATCCCTTCCAAATGTTTATCCGCCAATTCTTGCATAACGTCATTTAATTTATGGCGAACTTCGGCATCTTCAATGTTTTTAGAAAGCCCTACAAAACTTTGATTCGGGGTTAGCACTAAATAGCGGCCCGGCAACGTAACGTCCATGGTTACCTTCATACCTTTGGTGCTAATAGCATCTTTGACTACTTGCACCATCACTTCTTGGCCTTTGCGTAGCACTTTATCAATATTCTTTTTATCGCCACCGATTACGTCGGAAATATACAAATACGCATTTTTTTCGTAACCGATATTCAAAAAAGCACTGGAAATACCCGGCAGTACATTTTCTACAATTCCTTTGTAGATATTGCCTACAATATTAAGTGCCCCGCGGCGTTCCCATAGAATTTCATTGACGCGTTCGTTCTCTAAAATAGCGATACGCGTTTCTTCAAAAGAAGTATTTACCAATACTTCTACTGTTGGTTTAGTTTCGTCTACTGCTTGTGTCATACTACAAATCTCCCGGGGCCTTAGTTCCCCTTAAATTAGGTGCAGATCACCGGCACTGTCTTGCCAGTATAATCCTTCCCTTATTATTTTGAAACGTTCATCCGTCAGTTCAGCCAGCGGGCCTAAAATATCTATTCCCAGCCACGCATAGATGCAAACTAACGGGTTTATCCACTTCTGTTCCCTGCACAGCAAGGTAAGTTCAACCCGGTCCGCTGCAAGGGTACGGGCTTGGAGTACATACGGACGAATATCCGTTGTAAACCGCATCCCGTTGTCGGCTTGTTGCACAACATCCAGTTGCTTGGCAGCCGCCCATTTTTCAATCGTCTGTGCCGGAGCATACGCCGCAAAATCCCCTACTATAGTCCATACAGCAGCCGTTGCTAACTGTTGGATAGAGGCCAATGCATAGGGAACTCTTTTTACTTCCAAAATAGTAATTCCCTGCGGCTTACTTTGGTCCAGTTGTTCGCGCACGCGCGCTACCGGAACAGGCGTTTTCAAATAAATATCTATATATTCACGCTTGGCATCTTGTCCGCTACCCACAAAAGGGCCGCAGGATAAGCGGGGCCAATGTGCATTTACTTTGGCGGGCATATAATCTAACCCGCTACGCAAAACCATATTGCGCACAGCATTGAATGTGTCCTTGCGTTTAGGACCCTTTTCAGACACACTAAACACTATACGCATTTTATAAATTTTTGACGTATTTATCATCTTTTTTATGCCCGAATGCGCCGCGCGTATACAGATTGCACTACTCCCAACGCCCATAAACTAGCCACCAGGTTGGACCCTCCATATGAGATAAACGGCAGCGGAATCCCCGCCACCGGCACAATCCCCAGCAGCATCCCAAAATTTACCAGCATATACGTTAAAAACATACCAAATATCCCGGCACATACCAAATGCCCGTACCGGTCACTGGCCATATAGGCAATTACCACAATACGCCACAAAATAATTACATAAAGGCCCAACACTAAAAACATCCCCCATAAGCCCAATTCTTCGCCCACTACGGCCAAAATAAAATCGGTATGCTTTTCCGGCACAAACCCCAAGCGCGACTGCGTGCCGGAGAATAACCCTTTGCCCCAAACACCGCCGGACCCCATGGCAATTTGCGCTTGCAATACGTTATACCCCGCGCCTTGCGGGTCCGAATTGGGGGCCAAAAAGGTTTCCACACGTTTGCGCTGGTGCGGCTTCATGTGATTTTCCACAAATATTCCCCCAAATAATCCGGCCAAGATGGCTAACGTAATAAGTACAAAATAAAAAGAGGGTAATAAGATGCGCAGTTGCTTAAAGAACCACCAGGCACCATACCCCAGCAAGGCCACTAGCCCCGAAAACCCTAACATATACCACCCGCTATGCGCCAGTTGATGGAGAACATATCCTAACCCATCTTGCGTTAATTCCGGGTGTAGGTACAGGTAAGTCCACGCAATCGTAAAGAAACCTGCCGTCCCTGCCAAAAGTGCCCCTAAACTTAAATAAAACAAATTGGCCCCGGCACAATATAACAGCACAATTAACGCCGGTAACGTAACTACCACAGAAGAAAAATCAGGCTGGAGCATAATCAACCCGAAAATAGGCGCCAGTAATATCCCCAGCCACAGTAAGGTTGAAATATCGTAGATATACCGGGCACGACGTGTTAAGAAAGAAGCCGATACCAAAATAGTACACACCCGGCAAATTTCGGAAGGTTGCATGGAAAAGAAGGGCAGCACAAACCACGAGCGGCTACCGCGTTGATAAGACCCAAATAGCAAAACCCCCACTAACAAGGCCAAAATAAACCCATAGAGCCATTTCCATTGTTCATCAAAAATTTGGTAATTAAAACTCCATCCTACCCCAAAGGCCAGCAACCCCAGCGGCAACGCAACCAAGTGCGTACGCACAATCGCATTGGACCAAGATAAACTATTCACCGCCGACATAATACACAGGGCGCCTAATATCACAATGCCAATCATCGCATAGAGCAATATAGCATCTACACGGCTACGCGCATTTTGTACGGTTTTAAGAACGGGCATTAGTTCGCCTCCGCCGGGACAGGGGTATTTAAGCCAAAGTAAGTTTCCAACATGGTCCGTGCAATCGGTCCCGCAGCCGAGCTTCCCCCTTCTCCAAATTCTACAAAAACAGCCAAGGCAATAGAAGGGGCTTCGCCTTCTTTGCCGGCAAACGCCATAAACCAGCCATGGTCTGCCCCATGCGGGTTTTGAGCCGTCCCCGTTTTGGCGTATACATCTAATCCTTTGATTTTAACGCGGCGGGCAGTCCCGTCATCTACGGTATGCTTAAGTGCTTTGTATAATAAATCGTACGTTTCCGGTTTCAAATCTGCCTGTTGTAAAACTTCGGTTTGCCCGATTTTTTGCGTTTTGCCCGTTTGCTGATTGACAATTTTATCTACGTAATACGGGCGATACACATTTCCGCGGCTGGCCAACGCCGCCGCAAATTGCGCTAGTTTAATGGGAGTAACCAACAGTTCCCCTTGCCCGATAGACAAGTTGAGCGTATCTCCGACAAACCAATAGGTTTTGTTACGCGCACGACGCGTAGGCCCATACAAATTGCCCGCTTTTTCACCCGGCAGATCAATCCCGGTAGGGCGGCCAATCATAAACTTACGTTCCATCCGTTCAATAGGGGCCGGCCCCATAGAAGCCGCAATCGCATAGAAATAAACGTCACAGGAATTGCTCATCCCGTCAAAGAAATCTACCGGGCCATGGGTGCCCCAGCACTTAAAGACACGCGGGCCGGAATCATATTTGCCCGTGCAAGTAATTTTCCGTTTAATATCTAGGTCTGTTTCCTCTAATGCGGCAGCGGCTGTAATGATTTTGAACGTAGAAGCGGGGGGATAAATACCCTGGATAGCCAAGTTGTATTCGTTAATGCGTTTAGACGGGTTGGAAGATTCCTGATCGCTATAAGGAACAAACAAATTAGGGTCGTACGCGGGGGCACTGGCCAACGCTAATACGGCACCGGTTTTGGGGTCCAACGCCACGGCCGCCCCGCGCCCGGTCTTAGAGTTTTTAAGGGCTTCTTCGGCCGCTTGTTGTAGCGGAAAATTTAACGTGAGGTAAATATCACTCCCCGCCGCCCATTTTTTATCTTGAATAATACGTTTTACGCGTCCGCGGTAGTCCACCTCTAAATAGACGCCACCATCTTTGCCTCTTAGTTCTTCTTCAAACTTACGCTCAATGCCGTTTTTGCCAATTTTGGAATTAAGCCGATAGCCGGCGGTAACGTCGCGCTTACGCCATTGGCGCTCGTCCATGCTGCCGATATAGCCTAACAAGTGGCTTGCCAACGTGTGATAGGGATAGTGACGTTTGGACTCTTCTAATAAATAAATGCCGGGGTAGTATTGTTGCAATTCCTGCAAGGCAACCGTGCTTTTCGTGGACAGGTTTTCTGCCAGAGCCACGGCCTTGCCCGTACGACCGCTTGTTTCCAAACGGGTGCGTAGTGTTTGGGGAGCTAAGTTAACATAAGGGGCAATATCCGCTACCAGTTTATTCAAAAATTCTTCGTCCGGCTTAGCCATCCCCAAATAATACAAACTAAACGAAGGACTATTGGAGGCAATAGCAATTCCGTCAGCGGTAAGCACACGCCCGCGCGGGGCGGTTTGATAGAGAATTTGTGTACGGTTACGCTCGGCCAGTTGTTGGTAGTTTTGATAATGCACTACTTGTATATCAATCAAACGCAAAGCAATAACCGCACCCACTACAAAGGCAGCTATCAGTAGAATTTTTAGACGTTCATTAAAAGAGTCTTTGGGAATGGCCATGCGTTTTTATCCTTGCCGGCGCCATGAAGAATCTCCCACAATGCGGTTGGTAATCCAAAATATACCCGGTGCAAAGACGGCATTTAACACAGCACCCCCCATCATACTTGCTAAACCGGGCCAGACGCTGCTGGAGGCAAACACCGCCACCAAAAAGGCATTTAGGAGACCTGCCAACCAACTAAGGCAAAATACCGCCACCATTTGAGGGAATAATTCTTCAAAATCAAACCGATCCACTATATTGCAAATCAAACAAGCGCACACCGTAAAGGTAAATGCGTTGTTCCCAAACAATTTCACACTATAAAAATCTAAAAACAGTCCGCAGACAAAAGCCAAACTGTACGCTAACGAAGGACGCAACACCGCACAAAACGCTGTTACAAACACCAGGATAATGTTCGCACTGATTCCCCACCGGGCAAACAGCGAGACTAACGCCCAGTGAAACACCGTCGCCAATACAAACAAACATAACACGCGCCATGCATTTAACATAAATTATCGGTTTGCCTTATCCTCTAAAATAACAAATACTTCCTTGACAGCCGCCGCCCGAATATGGGGGGCAACCGTAAGCGTGAGAGCGGTTTGGGAATTTTCTTCTTCGTAAACGCCACTCACCTCACCCACCAAAATCCCGGCCGGAAATACACTGCTTGATAGGGAAGTATATACTTTATCCCCTTTATGCACTTGCGTAAGGAGCGGGATATATTTGATTTGTACCGGCCGCGGTCCGTTGCCGATTAAAAGACCTTCTTCGCCGCTTTCTAACCGCACCGCCGCCGAAAATTCTTCATCACGCACCAGCAATACTTTAGAAGTGTTTTCGGTTACTTCTACCACTACCCCCGCTAACCCTTCCTGGCCTTCTTCCATGGAAATAACGGCGCTGCGTTCACGAATCCCGTCTGCGGCTCCTTTGTCCAAAATCACCGTATTCCAGCGCGTGGGTTCGCGATAGGCTACTTTGGCCCACACGCCCTTCCAAGGCTTAGAAAACTGCAAATTCAGCAACTGCGCCAAGCGTTCGTTTTCCGCAAAGACTTCCGTGGCTTGAGCGGATAACAACTTGGTGGTTTCTATCTCTTGTTTTAATTGCTGATTTTCGTAATGGGCTTGCAACAATTCTTGCACCGTGTCCGACACGTTCTGCCCATATTGCACTACACTATGGGCGGCACGCACTTGCGGGATGAAGATATAAGACAAAACCGCTTTCAAGGAAATAATAAACCCGTCTAGCGGCAAAATCATCAGCAAAAAAGAAACCAATAAAAAACATCCCGGCAACATCCAGCGACGTCGCCACGATTCAATAGGGGTATATAATGTTTTGCGATAGTTTGATTTGCGCATATACGGGTGCCATAAAATCAAAACGGACACCGTTTCTAATAATAGAACTGTGCCCGTTTGAACGTTGTTACTGTTAGTTAAAACGATTTGTGGCGAAATCCCCAAAAATGGGAACCTTTTTCGTTTAATTGTTCCAAATATTTCCCAGTACCCAACGCGACACAATTAAGCGGGTCCGCCGCACGGTGCACAGGAATATCTGTTTCTTTACGTATCAGTTCCGTAATACCGCGCAAAAGGCTTCCGCCTCCGGCCACCATTAAGCCGCGGTCCACCAAATCGGCCGCTAACTCCGGCGGGGTTTCTTCCAAGGTACTTTTAATAACGTCCAAAATCAAGCGCACAGGTTCCATAAGTGCCTGACGGATTTCTTCCGAAGTTACCGTCAAGGTGCGGGGCAAACCTTGTGTTTGGTCACGCCCTTTTACTTCCATAGACTTTTCTTCTTTAAGCGGATAAACGGAACCCAAATTGATTTTTACTTCTTCAGCAGTCGTTTCACCGACGATTAAATTATATTTCTTGCGGAAATACTGCACAATGCATTCCGTCAGTTCATCACCGGCCACGTCAATAGATTTGGCAACGACCATGCCGCCTAAAGAAATTACAGCCACTTCCGTCGTACCACCACCAATATCTACAATCATGCTGGCATGCGGTTCGGCCACGGGCAAATCAGCCCCCATGGCCGAGGCCATGGGTTCTTCAATCAAATATACCTCGCGGGCACCCGCTTGACGGGCGGCATCATCCACGGCGCGGCGTTCTACGCCGGTAATATCCGAGGGGATACCAATGACAATCCGGGGGCGCAATAAGCTGCTGCGCGTATGCACTTTGCGAATGAAATAACGGATCATTTCTTGCGTAACTTCAAAGTCCGCAATCACCCCGTTTTTCATCGGGCGAACGGCCACAATATTAGCAGGCGTTCGGCCAAGCATCTGTTTGGCTTGCTTACCGACGGCTTTTACTTCGCCGGTTTCTTTCTCCATAGCCACTACGGACGGCTCATTAAGCACAATGCCTTTATCCTTGACGTAAATCAAACAGTTGGCAGTGCCCAAGTCCATGCCCAGGTCCGAAGAAAACAGCCCCCCCAGATAGTCTAGTACCATAGATTAGTCCACAAGTTTAACAATCGCTACTTGCGCATTGTCGCCTTGGCGTAAGCCAGCGCGATAAATGCGGCAGAAACCGCCGGGGCGGTTGGCATAGCGGGCCGCTAATACGTCAAATACTTTCTTTACAGCGGCGGCATCTTTGAGCGTGTCTTTTACGGCACGTTCATTTTTAGCCTTAGCTAAGGTGATTAAACCTTCTACCACGCGGCGCACTTCTTTGGCTTTGGGAAGGGTCGTGGTTACTTCTTCGTGCAGAATAATGCTGGTGGCCATGTTGTTAAGCATAGCACGGCGGTGAGAGGCCGTTTTACCCAGTTTTCTGTATCCAGTATTTTTAATCATACAAACAAATACTCCTTAAATTTTCATGCCAAGTGATAACTTCATCTCGGCTAATTTTGCTTTAATTTCGTCCATGGATTTGGCGCCAAAATTCTTAATGAGGTTTAGTTCCCCTTCGGTCATTTTGACTAAATCACGTACGGTGTTGATGTTGGCAGACTTCAAGCAGTTAATGGAACGAGAAGAAAGTTCAATAAACTCAATGGATTGGCTTAAGGTTTCTTCTTGTTTGCTTTGTGCCGCAGAAACCGCCACCATAGCCGGGGAGGCTTCCGCTTCTACTACTTCGTCGCTCACCGTCTTTACACAATCATCTTCCCCTTCAATGGTGAAAATGTGCAAAGAACCGGACAACAATACCGCCGCACGGTGCAAAGCACGCGCCGGAGATAACGTACCATCAGTCGTAATCTCCAAGATCAAGCGGTCATAGTCCGTTTTTTGGCCTACACGGGCCGGTTCAACATCATAATGTACTTTTACGATCGGCGAGAATAAAGCATCTACCGCAATGAAGCCGGCCGGGCGTTGCACCTTGGCCAGTTCTTCACCGGGCATATAGCCCTTGCCGCGGGAAACTTCAATTTCAATTTCCAACTTGCCGCCGGCTTCCAACGTAGCGAGCACCAAGTCTTTATTGATAATTTCCACACCGTCTACTTCTTCAATATCGGCAGCAGTTACCACGCCGGGTTTAGAAGCATGCAATTGTAAATATTCACGGTTTTTGCCTTCCATTTTAACACGTAAGTGTTTGAAATTCAGCAAGATATTGATCACATCTTCGCGCACATTGGGCACGGCGCTAAATTCGTGCACGGCACCGGCAATACGTACAGCCGTTACAGCCGCGCCTTCCATACCGGAAAGCAAAATGCGGCGTAAGGAATTGCCTACGGTGTGACCATAACCGCTTTCGTACGGTTCAGCAATAAACTTACCGTAGTAGTCAGAAGCGGTTTTTTCTTCTAACTGAATTTTTTGGGGAAGAACTAATTCGTTTAAAGCCATGCAATGCCTCCAAACTATCTAGAATAATATTCTACAATCAGCTGTTCATTGACAGGGTAGGACATTTCCTCTCTGTCGGGCCATCTCAACAATTTGCCGGTCAATTTTTCCGCATCATATTCCAAAAAGCTCGGGCGCGGATTGTGTTTTTCGGCTTCGGTTAACCCTTGTTTTACCATGGCATTTTCGGCCATAGTGCTCTTCAAGGTTACTTTGTCGCCAATGCGTAATTGGTAAGAAGGAACGTTAACGGCTTTACCATTAACAGTTACATTCCCGTGCAGAACGAGTTGACGAGCCGTTTTGAGGGATACTGCAAAACCTAAGCGGCGCACAATGTTATCTAGGCGGGTTTCCAATTTGCGCAAGAAATTTTCACCGGTTTGACCTTCGGCTTTAGCCGCTGTAGCAAACATGTTGTGGAAAGGAATTTCCGACATGCCGGACTGTAAGCGGGCTTTTTGTTTTTCCTGCAAGCGGATACCGTATTCGGATACTTTGGCTTTGCGTACTTTGCCGCCGCGTTTGGTGGCAGCCGCCAATTTGTCAATGACACAATTGGTGTAGCACTTGGTTCCTTTGAGGAAAAGTTTGCAATCTAATTTTCTGCATTTTTTGCAGGTAGCTCCAATATTTCTTGACATAAAACTATACTCTCCGTGCTTTGGGCGGTCTGCATCCGTTGTGAGGGATCGGGGTTACGTCTTTAATAGAAGATACGACTAACCCGGCTTGCGCTAAGGCGCGTACTGCGGTTTCACGTCCTTGACCAGGACCGCATACTTTTACGGCCACTTCGCGCATACCCATAGACACGGCTTTTTCGGCCGCGGTGTTGCTGGTAATTTGCGCAGCAAACGGCGTAGATTTTTTGGTGCCTTTGAAACCATGGGAACCGGCGGTAGACCAGGCCAAAGTGTTGCCTTTATCGTCGGACACGGTTACAATGGTGTTGTTAAACGAGCAGAAAATATGCACCACACCGAATACCGGTGCTTTGGCATTTTTCTTTTTTGTTTTGGCCGCCGGAGCAGTTGCCTCTGCGGCTTTAGTTACTTTTTCTTCTGCCATACTGTTAAATTCCTATGTTAAAATTTATTTCACTTTGGAACCGACCGTTTTTCTGCGTCCGCGGCGGGTTCTGCTGTTGGTTTTGGTGCGTTGACCACGTACCGGCAAATTGCGGCGGTGGCGCTGTCCACGATAAGAACCGATTTCAATAGCGCGGTGAATGTTTTGCGCTACTTCGCGGCGCAGTTCACCTTCCACTTTGTATTCTTTCTGCAAAATGGTGTTTAACAGACCGGCTTGTTGTTCGGTTAAATCTTTAACGCGGGTGGCGGGGTCAATTTGACCTTCCACTTTTGCGAGTACTTCTTTGGCGTTTTTCTTGCCGATGCCGTAGATGTATTCTAACGCGACATCAATTCTTTTGTTTTTCGGTAAATCAATACCTGCGACTCTGGCCATAATTCTTAATACTCCTTAAATTAACCTTGGCGTTGTTTGTGTTTTGCTACTTCGCAAACCACACGAACCACGCCGTTGCGTTTAATGATTTTGCATTTTTGACATATTTTCTTTACACTGGCTCTGACTTTCATTTATTTCTCCCTATAAGTTATTCTTCCACGGGTTAAATCATACGGGGAAAGTTCCAGTTTGACTTTATCACCCGGAAGAATTCTTATATGATGAACTCTCATTTTGCCGGATATATGCCCTAAAATCACTTTGCCGCCCGCAATTTCTATCTTAAACATTGCATTAGGCAAGGCTTCTAGAACTTTACCTTCAATTTCGATTTTATCACTCATACAACTCCGAGTTCGGATTAAATTAGGAATCCCTGCAAGCGAGCCATCGCATACAGTTATTCAAAGGCCGTGAAAATTTCACTGCCGTTAGCGGTTACAGCGACCGTGTGTTCAAAATGGGCTGCTAAACTGCCATCTTGTGTCACAACTGTCCAGCCGTTATCCAGCTCCCTGACCTTATACGTTCCCGCAGTCAACATGGGTTCAATCGCCAGCACCATACCCGCTTCCAACACGGGCCCCGTTCCGGGTTTGCCGAAGTTAGGGATGCTGGGCTCTTCGTGCATATTGCGGCCAATACCATGCCCGCAATAATCGCGCACAACGCCCATGCCGTTTTCTATAGCAAAAGTTTCCACCGCATGTTGTACGTCGCCAAGGCGGCGCCCGGCTTTGACTTGCCCAATTGCCTTAAATAGCGACTTTTTAGTTACGTCCATCAGTCGCTGGGCTTCGTCAGAAACTTTCCCTACAGCGAGGGTGATTGCGGCATCTGAACAGAAACCGTCAAGGCGGGCTCCTGTATCAATACTGATAATATCACCACTCTTTAATATTTTATCTTTTTTTGGGATTCCGTGCACGACTTCTTCGTTTACAGACGCGCAAATACTACCCGGAAACCCATAATAGCCTAAAAATAACGGGGTCGCCCCGAAGGAGCGAATTACTTTTTCGGCTTCGCGATCCAGGTCCCATGTAGACAGACCGGGTTTTACAAATTCGGTCATCCGTTTTAGAACGGCCGCTGTTACTTTACCGGCTGCCCGCATTTTGGCAAGTTCGCTTTCGTTTTTTACTTCAATCATTTTACCTTCTCAAGGACTGTACAAATGTCCTTAAAAACTTGATCCGGCGTTTGATTGCCGTTAATTTCCACATATTTGCCGGAATTTTGATAATAGTTTTTTACCGGCAGCGTATCTTTGTGGTACACGTCCAAGCGGTGTTTGGCACGCGCGGGCGTATCATCCGGGCGGGTATAGAGTTCTCCGGCGCACACAGGGCACACCGTGCCTCCTTCCGGCCCTACATGTAAAATTTCCCCACAGTTGCGGCATTGGCGGCGCGAAGAAATCCGCCCGATCACTTCATCTTCCGGTAAGTTAATCATCACCACAGCCGTAATTTGACGTTGCAAACGGCGCATCATTTCATCGAGCGCTTGGGCTTGCGCCACGGTCCGCGGAAATCCGTCAAAGATAATGCCTACATCCGTTGCGCTTACAATTTTTTCCAACATGGAAAGCATCAGCGCATCCGGCACCAGGTTTCCCCGGTTAATAATTTGAGCAATTTGTTTTCCCAAATCACTCCCACTTGCTATTTCAGCACGCAACACATCTCCCGTAGAGATGTGTTTTAAGTGAAATGCGTCCTGCAATTTGGCTGACTGAGTACCTTTACCGGCACCCGGGCAACCCATTAAAACAATATTCATCATGCTTAAACAGCATTTTCCTCTCGCGACTTAGTATGCGCGAGAGGAAAATTAAAAGTTACTGTACGTTAAACCAGCGGCCGCGGATGCGTTTAGAACCCTTCATAAGCGGTTCATAATTGCGTGCCAATAAGTGCGCTTGCACTTGGCTTACCGTATCTAACGCTACCCCTACAACGATTAGCAAGGCCGTACCGCCGAAGTAGAAGTCTACCCCGAAATAAGCACGGAACGCATCCGGCAGCACCGCTACCAAACATACAAAGATGGCTCCACAGAACGTAATGCGGTTCATCACCCATTCAATGTAATTTTTAGTCGGTTCGCCGGGTCGAATACCCGGGATAAAGCCGCCCCATTTTTTCATGTTGTCGGCTAAATCGGCGGGGTTAATCGTCATGGAGTTATAAAAATAACAGAAGAAGATAATAAGCGCTGAAAATAATAACATGTACCACACATTGCCGTGGTTAAACATATTTAAGATTTTCTGTGCCCATTCGGCTTCTTGGTTGAAACTGGCTATTGTAAGTGGCAAAGAGATTACAGAGGAGGCAAAGATTACAGCGATTACACCACTCTGATCTACTTTCAAAGGCAAATAACTGGCTTGCCCAGCCACCATACGGTTTCCTACGGTGCGTTTGGCATATTGTACCGGGATTTGGCGTTGCGCGGTTTCTAACCACACTACCAAAGCCGTAATAACGACTGCCGCCGCAAAAATTACCATAGCCACAAAGAAATCCATTTCGCCCGTCTGCACACGGTTTACGATTTCGTTAATAGCGGCCGGTAAACGATCTACGATCCCCGCAAAGATGATGAGCGAAATACCGTTGCCCACCCCTTTTTCGGTGATTTGTTCACCCAGCCACATCACAAACATCGTCCCCGCTGCCAAAGTAAGCAGCGTGGTAGCGAAGAACAAGAAATTCGGATTGACAACCGCCGGGATATCCCCCGCGCCAGTAACGCGCGTGATAGCGAAGGTCATCATTCCGCCTTGTAACAAGGCTAAAAACAGTGCAAAAATACGAGTAATTTGGTTTTCTTTGCGCCGTCCGCTTTCGCCTTCTTTATGCATGCGGTCTAAGGCCGGGAAAATATGCGCCCCGCGCACTAACCCCATGATAATGGAAGCGTTGATGTACGGCATAATACCCAATGCTAAAATGGAAAAACGCCCTAATGCACCGCCCGAAAAGATATTCATAAAACCCAGAATACCGTTTTGGTGCGCCGCAAAAAGTTGGCGTAATACATCCGTGTTAATACCGGGTATCGGGATGGCCGCAGCCACCCGGAAAACTGCCAACGCCCCGATCACAAAGAGCAGGCGCTTTTTGAGTTCGGGGGCGTTAAAAATATTTGCAACTGTATTATTAGCCATTATTTCGTCTCAATAACGGTTGCAGTACCGCCGGCTTTTTCAATCGCGGCTTTGGCCGTAGCGGAAAAACCATGAGCAGATACTTTGAGGGCTTTGGTCAAAGTCCCGTTAGCAAGCACTTTCACGCGGCAAGCGCAGTGAATAACACCCGCTTTCTTTAAGGCTTCGGGGGTTACTTCAGCCCCAGCGGCAAAGAGTTTTTCCAAAGAGCCGACGTTTACATAATCGTAACGAACGGCAAAGTCTTTATTGGAAAAACCGCTTTTAGGCGTATGGCGGATTAACGGCATCTGTCCGCCTTCTTTGCTTTCCTTGCGCGTGTTACCGGAACGAGAGGTTTGCCCTTTCATCCCTTTGGTGCAGTAGTTACCTAAGCCGGAACCCGGGCCGATACCCAAGCGGCGTTTGGCTTTACGAGAGCCATGTTTAGGGAAAAGTTTATTTAAAGTTACCATATGTTATCTCTCCACAAAACTAGGCGGCCTTGGCTTCGGTTGTTTCTTCGGCTTTGGGCGCTTCTTGGGCGGCTTCTGCCTTTTCGGCTTTACCGCGCAACACGTTTACAGTGTCTTTGCTTTTGAGTTGTTTGAAGGCTTCCATCGTAGCATACACGAGGTTGCACGGATTGGTGCTTCCCAAACTCTTGGCCAGTACGTCTTTGATACCGGCAGCTTCAAATAATAAACGTGCACCGGAACCGGCGATTACACCGGTACCAGGGGCAGCGGGCTTCATCCATACGGAGGCTGCGCCAAATTTGCCGATTACTTCGTGCGGAATCGTATCGCCGACAATCGGGAATGTAATCATGTGCTTGCGCGCATGCGTTTCGGCCTTTGCAATAGCGGCCTGAACTTGGTTAGCCTTGCCAATAGCCACACCCACTTTGCCTTGACCATTACCGACTACCACTAACGCACGGAACCCCATGCGTTTACCACCTTTTACTACTTTGGTGGTGCGGGCTACGTTAATTACGGTCGTTTTGCCTTCCATAGCGGGTTTAGCTTTTTGAAACTCGGCTCTTTTGCCTTTCGCTTCTTTTTTTACTTCGTTGGACATTAAATTCACCTATGACCTTAGAATTTTAATCCTGCTTCACGGGCAGCATCGGCTAACGCTTTAATTCTGCCGTGGTATACACGTCCGCCGCGATCAAACATTACTTCTTTAATGCCTTGATCAAGTGCTTTTTTAGCAATGGCAGCACCGAGGGCCTTAGCGGCTTCAATGCTCTTGGCGGAAGTATCAAATTTGCCTTCAAATTCTTTAGACAACGTCGTCGCAGACACTAAGGTGCTGTGGGTGTTGTCGTCAATAATTTGGGCATACATGTATTTCAAGCTTCTGTATACAGACAAGCGCGGGCGGTGGGCACCGTTTTTGAGCAGGTGTCCGCGGCTGCGGTCTTTTCTATATTGATATCTTTCTTGTTTAGTAGCCATAATTATTTACCTCCCGCGGCGGTCTTACCAGCTTTGCGAGCAACATGTTCGCCTTGGTATTTAATACCGCTCCCTTTATACGGCTCCGGCGGGCGGATGCGGCGGATTTTAGCAGCAAAGTCACCAACTAAGAATTTGTTGCTGCCTTTAATGGTGACAAACCCGGTTTTGCCGTCTACGGTTACCGTAAGGCCTTCGGGAATGTCTAAATTGACCGGGTGGGAAAAACCTAATTCCAGGTTTAATTTTTTCCCGGCTACGCTGGCGCGGTATCCTAACCCATTGATTTCCAAGGTTTTTTCAAAACCGTTGGTTACACCTTCAATGATGTTAAACACATTGGCGCGGGTCGTCCCGTGCAAGGCGTTTAAGGCTTTGTAGTCTTTTTCTTCAATGGAGAAAGAGAGCGTGCCATTGTCAAGTTTCGGGGTAATACCGGCAGGCACTGTGTAGGACAAAGAGCCCAGCGCACCGGTAGCGGTGATTACATTATCTTTAATTTCCACTTTGGTTTTAGCGGGAACATTGATTACTTTTTTACCAATTCTGCTCATAATTCCCCCTTACCATACTTGGCACAATACTTCACCGCCGATTTTAGCGGTTTTGGCTTGTGCATCGGTCATTAAACCTTTAGAAGTGGACAAGATAGAAATACCGAACGCCCCGCGTACTTTCGGGATGTTGTCGTAGGCGCTATAAACGCGAGAACCCGGTTTAGAAACACGTTTCAAACCTTGGATGACGCATTCATTTTCAGGCGTGTATTTCAAAAATACTCGTACCACGCCGCCTTTAGTTTCATTGTGGACGGCTTTGAAATTAGCAATATATCCTTCTTCTTTGAGGATGCGCGCAATTTCAGTTTTGATTTTAGAAAAAGGGATATCCACTTTTTCTTTTTTCTTCATATTTGCGTTTCTTATTCTGGTTAAGAAATCTGCGATTGGATCCATATTCTAAGTTGCCCTCCGTAACTACTTTCTATTATTCTATAGAGTTGGCCCGGTTAGGCAGCTCCTCCTGTAAATTACCAACTGGATTTTTTAAGACCAGGAATTAAGCCCTGGTGAGCCATCTTTCTCAGGCAGATACGGCATAGACCGAAGTCGCGATAGTAACCGCGGGCACGACCACAGATTTGGCATCTGTTGTGGTAGCGCACAGCAAACTTTTGGTCTTTCGCCATTTTTGCAACCCATGCTTTCGTAGCCATAAGTTCTTTGCTCCTTATTTACCCGATTTGCGGAACGGCATACCCATGTAATCCATGAGCAAGCGGCCGTTCTTATCGTTGTCGGCTGTGGTTACGAACGTGATGTTCATACCATAGGCTTTGGGAGATTTTTCCACATCAATTTCCGGGAAAATATAGTGTTCTTTAATCCCCAAGTTCAAGTTGCCTCTCCCGTCAAAACTCGGGTTGAAGCCTTGGAAGTCGCGGATGCGGGGGCATGCGATGGAAATAAAGCGTTCCATAAATTCATACATGCGGGCGCCGCGTAACGTTACGCGTACCCCAATGGGCATACCTTCACGTAATTTGAAGTTAGAAATGGACTTTTTGGCCCGGCGTACCTGGGCGGCTTGTCCAGCGATGGCGGTTAAATCGTTCTTGGCGATTTCCATCGCTTTAATATCTTCGCGGGCTTCTTTTACGCCGATGTTAATCACAATCTTGGTGAGTTTCGGCGCGGCCATGGGGCTTTTTACTCCCATTTCTTTGAGCAAGGCCGGAAGCACTTTTTCTTTGTACAGGGCCTGTAAAGAAGGAACGTATCCTTCCGGGGCCTTAGTTACTTTAGTTTCTTTCTTAGCAGTCATTTTTCAGTACCTACTTAGATAATTGCTTCGTTGCATTTGCGGCAGACGCGCGTTTTTTTACCGTCGGCCGTAATTTGCACTTTGGGCGTCATGGCTTTTTTGCATTTTTGGCAGACGACCGCCACGTTGGAAGCGTGGATCGGGGCTTCTACCTGCACAATGCCGCCTTGCTTATTTTGAGAAGGCTTTTGGTGTTTGGAAACCATATTTACACCGGCCACTACAACGGTATTTTTGGTCGGGTTGACAGATTTCACTTCGCCTTTTTTGCCTTTGTCTTTACCGGCTAAAATGAGCACGGTATCTTTCGTTTTCACGTTCATACCTATACTACCTCCGGCGCGAGAGAAATGATTTTGAGAAAATTCTTTTCTCTGAGTTCGCGGGCAATAGGACCGAATACACGGGTGCCTTTGGGTTCGCCATTGTCGTTAATGATGCAAACAGCGTTGTCATCAAAGCGAATGTAGGAACCGTCTTTGCGTCTTTTTTCACGGGCTACGCGCACTACAACCGCACGTACCACGTCGCCTTTTTTAATGGCGGAAGTAGGGATTGCATCCCGGACGGAGCACATAATTACATCTCCGAGGGTTGCAATATCCCGGTGGTGGCCACCGCGCACCTTAAAGCATTGTACTTTACGGGCGCCGGAATTGTCGGCCACATTGAGGATGCTTCTTAATTGAATCATACGTTAAGTAACTCCTAACTATGCTCTGGCTTTTTCCACAATTTTGGAAACACGCCATTTGGTCGTTTTAGAAACGGGGCGGGTGCTCATAATTTCCACTTTGTCGCCCAGTTTGCTTTCGTTCGCTTCGTCATGTGCGTGGAATTTGGCAGCACGTTTTAAGGTTTTGCCATAGCGTGCATCGTGTACTAAGCGTTCCACTTTTACCGTGCGGGTTTTATCCATTTTATCGGATACGATTACGCCGGTGAGCACTTTGCGTTGAGCGCGGGTTTCTTTATTTTCCATACAAACCTCTATTTCGCCGCAGCCTTCTGGTTGATTAACGTTTGCAGAAGGGCGATTTCGCGTCTTACAGCGCGCAATTCCATGGGGTTAGCCAAGGGAGTGGTGCTGTGTTTGAAAAGAAGGTTGAATTTCTTTTCTTGAGCTTTGCCGAGTGCTTCGTTAAGTTCGGCTAAAGATTTTTTCTTCAAATCTGCTTTTTCGTTGGTTTTCATACCTTACCTTCTGGTTACCAATTTGGTTTTAATCGGCAGTTTGTCGGAGGCTAAGCGCATGGCACGTTTAGTGTCTTCTTCGCTGGCACCTTCCAGTTCAAACAAAATCCGGCCCGGTTTTACCACGGCAGCCCAGTATTCGGGCGCACCTTTACCTTTACCCATACGGGTTTCGGCGGGGTGCTTGGTAATAGCTTTATCCGGGAAAATGCGGATCCACAATTTACCTTTTTTCTTGATGAAACGAGACAAGGTAATACGGGCCGCTTCAATTTGGCGCGCGGTGATCCATTTGGGTTCCAAAGCCTTCAAGCCATATTCCCCAAAGACCACTTCGGTTCCGCGTTTGGCGTTGCCTTTAATGCGCGGAGCGCTAAAAGGTTTACGATATTTTACTCTTTTCGGCATCAACATAGTTCGTTACCTCTATTTGGCCTCCGTGGCAGCCGTTTCTGCGGCTCCTTCGGTTGCGCCAGATTCCATATCGCGGTGCTTTTTGAGTTCGTTCATAATCTCTTTGGGAGATTTGGCAAAGTGTGTGCGTTTGAAAATCCACACTTTTACCCCAATTTTACCGCTGATGGTGTTGGCTTCGGTGAAACCGTAGTCAATGTCGGCACACAACGTGTGCAGCGGCACGCGGCCTTCACGTTTCCATTCGGTGCGGGCAATTTCCGCGCCACCTAAACGGCCAGATACCATAATTTTAATACCCAAGGCTTTGCCGGAGAGAGCCTTTTCAATGGCTTTCTTCATAGCTGCGCCGTAGTGGGCACGTTTTTCCAATTGTTGAGCGATATTTTGCGCTACTAATTGGGCGTCAGTTTCCGGGTTTTTAATTTCAATTACGTTTACAAACGTTTTGCTACCGGTCATGGCTTCTAATTCTTTGCGAAGGGCTTCAATATCAGCCCCTTTTTTACCAATCACCACACCCGGGCGGGCGGTGTGAATGTTTACGCGCAAGAAGGCACCAGCTCTTTCAATACCGACGTAGCTGATGGCTGCCATTTCGAATTTGCCGTCAATGTGTTTGCGAATTTGGGCATCTTCTAAAATGAGCGCCGGCATATTTTTCGGCGCAAACCAGCGGGAGCGCCAATCTTGGATGTATCCTAAACGAATAGACCGGGGATGAATCTTATGTCCCATAAATTAGCGGCCTCCTTTCTTTTCATCGGTAACGATGACTGTCAAATGACACATGCTCTTTTTGTAGGGCATCGCACGGCCTTGCGGACCGGGTTGCACTCTGCGAAGATGACCGCTGGGGCCGAGGTTCGCGAACGCCTCTTTAATATAGACGTGGCTGAAGTCAAGCTTTTTACCGGCTTTGACTTGCAGGTTGGCGGCGGCGCTGTGTAAGGTTTTGGCTACCAAGTCGGCGGTGCGTTTTGCAACAAACGGCAATACTTCTTCGGCCGCTTTTACATTTTTACCGCGGATTTGGTCCAACACTAAGTTTACACGGCGGCTGCCGTAGCGTTGAAATTTGGCTTTTGCACAAGCTTCCATATCAAATCCTCAATCTTATTTCAAGGCCGTGGAATCTTTGGTGATACCACCGTGACCTTTGAACAACCGGGTGAACGAAAATTCACCGAGTTTATAACCTACCATACGTTCGGAAACGTAGATGGGAAGAAACTTGCGACCATTGTGCACCAAGAAGGTGTGGCCCACAAATTCCGGCACGATTGTGCACGCTCTTGCCCATGTTTTAATAGGTTTCTTTTCGTTGGAAGCATTCATTGCTTGAACCTTTTCCAACAGGTTTAAGTCTACAAACGGACCTTTTTTAGTTGATCTTCCCATACTTATTTAACCTTGTTTTTTCTTCTGTCGCTCACAATCATCCAGCTAAAAGCTTTCTTGGTGGAGCGGGTCTTCAAACCACGGGCAGGCTGGTTCCACGGAGAGCGCGGAATGTTGCCGCCTTTACCATGACCGCGGCCACCGCCCATGGGGTGGTCTACGGCGTTCATCGCGCTACCGCGTACCGTCGGGCGGTTGCCCAAGTGGCGGTTGCGGCCGGCGTTCCCGATGACAATGTTGCCATGGTCTACGTTACCTACTTGGCCGATCGTGGCGCAGCAATCGCTAGGAACTAAGCGAATTTCGCCAGACGGCATCTTGATGTGGGCATAACCGGCTTCTTTCGCCATTAACTGCGCTTGGGAACCGGCGCTGCGTGCAAGTTGTGCACCTTTGCCGACTTTCAGTTCAATCGCGTGGATAAAAGTACCTTCAGGGATATATTTCAAAGCAAGGCAGTTACCCACTTTAATATCAGCAGTCGGGCCGGACATGAGTGTATCGCCCACTTGTACGCCTACGGGTTGCAAGATATATCTCTTGTCGCCATCGGCATAGTTTAAAAGGCAAATACGCGCGCTGCGGTTCGGGTCGTATTCTACAGAAACGACTTTGGCCGGCACGCCGTATTTTTCTCTTCTAAAATCAATTTGTCTGTAAGCACGTCTGTGGCCACCGCCAATGTGACGTACCATTACCATACCGGTGTTATTTCTTCCGCCGGTTTTGCGAAGACCTTTGGTCAGCCGTTTCTCGGGCGTGGTCTTGGTAATATCGGAATAATCCGACACCGTGATCGTGCGGCGAGACGGGGTGTAAGGTCTAAACGATTTAATAGGCATAGTTAGTAGTTCTCCTTCTCTACTTCGCAGTGGATTCTACCACTTCGATTTTATCGCCTTCTTTCAAAGTTACAAAGGCCTTTTTATAATCAGGCCGTTTGCCTTCGAAACGACCCATGCGATGGGTCTTGCCCGTGACGGAAATAGTGTTAATCTTTACAACGGTTACGTTGAAGATTTTTTCCACCGCGGTTTTAATTTCGCCCTTGGACGCGTTTTTGGCTACGATAAAGCCATAGCGGTTGTGTGTATCGCGTTCAATTAAGCTTTTCTCGGTTAAGAGGGGCTTTTTTAAAGTATCATAAGCGCCGGACATTACTTGGCCTCCTTGGCAAACGTTTTGGTCAACGTATCCACAGCGTCTTTGGTGAAGATTACTTTAGAGCTGTTTAATACTTCATACGCGTTAATGTCTTGCGTTTGCATGTGGGTTAAGCCCGCTACGTTGCGGCAAGCCAATTTGGTGTTTTCATCGGCAAAATTGTCGAGCACCAACGGTTTGCGGCCCGCAGACACGGCTTTCATGACGTCGGTAAACGCTTTGGTTTTGGGTTCTTTGAAGGTCAAAGATTCCAACACAACCACGTTGCCTTCAGCTAATTTGGTAGACAAAGCCATGGCAAGCGCGGTGCGGCGTTTAGCGGCCGGTAAATCCTGGCGGTAGGAGTGAGGAGTAGGACCCCACGCTACACCGCCGTGGCGGAATTGCACTGCACGCAAAGACCCTTGACGGGCGCGGCCGGTGCCTTTTTGTTTCCACGGTTTTTTACCGGTACCGGAAACTTCCGCACGGGTTTTCACATCAGCCGTACCGCTGCGTTGGTTAGCCAAGAAAGCGGTGATGACTTCGTGTAAGAAAGTAGGGTTTGCTTTCACACCGAATAAAGATTCCGGTAGAGAGATGGTCCCTTTTTCTTTTCCTTTTAAATCTAAAACTTTTGTTTCCATAGGTCCAAGTCCTTACTTCTTGTTAGCAGCCTTAGAAGCAGATACTTTCTGCTGTTGCGGTGCTACATAGTGTTTTTTGTATTTGGAAGTTTCTAAGACGGACACGATAGAGCCACGGGCCCCCGGAACGGAACCTTTTAAGAATAAAAGACCGTTTTCGCTGTCTACTTTGATAACTTCAATCTTGGCTACTGTATGGGTGGTGGTACCATAGTGACCAGCCATGCGCTGACCGCTGATAACTTTACCCAAAGAGCGGCGGGAACCTAAAGACCCCGGAGCGCGGCTGCGGTCGGATTGACCGTGCGAATCCGGTTGACCGGCAAAGCCGTGGCGTTTCATACCGCCGGCAAAACCGTGGCCTTTAATTTTACCCTGCACGTCTACATAGTCGCCGGGTTTAAAGATTTTTTCAAGTGAAATGACTTGGCCGATTTCAAAACCAGTTACGTCGGCAACACGGCATTCCTTCATGTGTTTAACCGGGGTAACATTTGCTTTTTTGAAGTAGCCCATTTCGGGTTTGTTGAGTTTGCTTTCTTTCACTTCGCCAAAACCCACACAAACGGCGTTGTAACCGTCTTTTTCTTGGGTTCTGACACGCACAACTTTGCAATCGCCCGCTTTTACAACGGATACGCCATGCAGGTTGCCTTTTTCATCAAAGAGCTGGGTCATGCCCACTTTCTCGCCGATTACGAAACGAAACGTAGCCGGAGCTTCTTTGACAGTTTCTGCTTTGGCCGGTTCAGCAACGGTTGTTGCCTCTTGGGCACCAGCAGCATTTTTATTTTCTTCTGTCATACGTGTTTACTTTTCCTTAGTTGCTTTTAATGGCCACATCTACACCGGCGGGCAAATCGAGTTTCATCAGTTCGTCCACGGTTTTAGAGGTGGGGCTTTTTAGATCAATTAAGCGTTTATGAATACGCATTTCAAACTGTTCTCTGCTTTTCTTATCGGTATGGGGAGAGCGAAGTACGGTGTACTTTTTAATCCGAACCGGCAAGAGTACAGGACCCGCTACGATAGCGCCCGTTTTTTGCGCGGTTTCTACAATGCGCGAAACAGAAGCGTCTAACATGCGATGGTCATAAGAACGCAGTTTAATGCGGATTCTTTCTTGGCCAATTACATTGGCTTTTTTAGCTGTTTTTTCTGCCATTTTTAGTTTTTTCCTTAATGTTTTATTACAAATTATTTATCGGCAGAAAACCCTATACCTGTCCTTTCTTCCGTCGGACGGGCTAGGAAATTCCTGCCATAAAAATAACTCAGTACAGTTTATTATACTAAATTATTGTCGTGGTGTCCAGTTTCTTAACACGTTCACCATGTGCGTAAAATGGACACTTTTTTCCTTGTTTATATTGTATAATAATTAAGTTGTTTTGTAAAGGGAAAGATATGACAAAAAATTACGGACTTACCATTGTAAAAGATTTCCCCGTTAAGGGAGTTAATTTTATTGATATTAACGGATTATTAAATGATCCGGCTTGCTTTCAGGCTGTTATTGACCAATTATGCACGCTTATTACGCAGCATATCCCCACCCATACCCTAAAATCGTCGGCTATCCTTACGCCGCAAGCACGGGGCTTTTTGTTTGCCACGCCCGTAGCCTATAAACTGGGCCTACCCGTTGTGTGCGTACGCAAAAAGGGGAAAATCCCCAATAAGCCCTATACCTTTCATATTACCAATGAGTATGATGATTATGATATGGAAATTGATAGCGATATGCTAGCCAAACACACCCATTACATCTATATTGATGATATTTTTGCCACCGGGCAGACTTTGGCCGGCATCAAAGAAGCACTGGACAAAAAAGGGAAAGACATTGTGCTCGCCTTGCACGTAACCGCTGTGCCTGCTTTGAAGGGCATTCGCGAGAGCACGCCCGCTCTTAAAGACCTAAACACAAAAGAAGTGATTTAAGCGTTTCTCTATGTAGAGCGACTTATATCACCTGTTTATTGTCTTAATAGATATAAGAAAGCCCCGCCAAAAGGCGGGGCTTTTTGTAAAGAAACGTACTTACTAGGCTGCCACTTTTTCGGCGGTTCTCTTTTCCACAATCGCTTTGGCGACGTTGGCAGGAACTTCGGCGTAGTGGCTCGGTTCCATCGTGAACGAAGCGCGGCCTTGAGACAAGGAGCGCACGTTGGTGGCGTAACCGAACATTTCAGCCAGCGGTACTTCGGCACGTACATAGCGTACGTTCCCGCGCACACCCATCTCGCCAATTTGACCGCGGCGGGAGCTCAAGTCCCCAATGATATCACCGAGGTTGGCTTCCGGAGCGACTACTTCTACTTTCATAATCGGTTCCAAGATGACGGGGTTGGCTTTTTTAGCACCGTCTTTAAGGGCCATAGAAGCGGCAATTTTGAAGGCCATTTCTGAAGAGTCAACTTCGTGGAAGGATCCGTCAAACACAGCCACTTTAATGTCTACGAGCGGATAGCCGGCCAAAGCACCGGAATCCAAGGCTTCGCGGCAACCTTTTTCAATAGCAGGAATATATTCTTTGGGAATACGGCCCTGGGTAATTTCGTTGACGAATTCGAACCCTTTGCCTTTTTCCTGCGGTTCCAAGCGTAAAAATACGTGCCCGTATTGACCACGACCCCCAGACTGACGTACGAACTTGGTTTCTTGTTCAACAGTCTTGGTGATGGTTTCGCGGTAGGCTACTTGCGGGGCACCTACGTTAGCTTGTACGTTAAATTCGCGTTTCATGCGGTCTACAATAATGTCCAAGTGAAGTTCGCCCATACCGCTGATAACGGTTTGGCCGGTTTCTTCATCGGTGCGCACGCGGAAGGTTTGGTCTTCTTCGGCCAAACGAGCCAAGGCGTTGGACATTTTTTCTTCATCAGCTTTCGATTTCGGTTCTACAGCGATGGAGATTACCGGTTCCGGGAAGGTAATGCTTTCCAGCACAATCGGGGCATCCGGAGAGCAGATTGTTTGCCCCACGCGGGAGTTTTTAATAGCCACGGTAGCGGCGATTTCCCCGGCGGAAAGTTCTTTTACTTCTTCACGTTTATCGGCCATCATACGCATCATACGGCCAAAACGTTCCGTGGCGTTTTTGCCCGGGAAGTATACCGCATCCCCGGCTTTAATCGTACCGGAATAAATGCGGAAGAAACTTAGTTTCCCTACGAACGGATCGGTTTGAACTTTAAAGATAAGGCCGCAGAAAGGTTCGCTATTAGAAGGTTTGCGGAAAACTTCTTCGCCGGTATTGGGGTTGGTCCCTTTGACGGGCGGCACATCTACAGGAGAGGGTAGATAGTCGTTTACGCAGTCCAAAAGCGGTTGCACCCCTTTGTTTTTATACGAAGAACCACAAATTACCGGGAAGAATTTACCCGTAAGTGTACCTTTGCGGATAGCGGCTTTAATTTCTTTTTCCGTAAAATTGGTATCGCCGTTTAAGTAGCGTTCCATGATGGTTTCATCAAAGTCCGCTAATTTTTCCAACATTTCGTTGCGATATTGTTCGGCTTGATCTTTGAGTTCAGCCGGGATTTCCCCTTCATTGAAGGTGGCTCCGTTGTGATCGCCATCCCAGACAATGCCTTTCATTTTGACCAAGTCAATTACACCGACAAATTTATCTTCGGCGCCGATAGGCAATTGAATCGGACAGGCGTTACCACCTAATTTTTCCTTAATGGAGTTGGCAGAACGAATAAAGTCCGCGCCGATGCGGTCCATCTTATTGATGTAGGCAATGCGCGGTACGTGGTATTTATCAGCTTGACGCCATACCGTTTCAGATTGCGGTTCTACACCCTGTACACCGTCAAAGCAGCATACAGCACCGTCGAGCACACGCAAGGAACGTTCTACTTCAGCCGTAAAGTCCACGTGTCCGGGAGTGTCAATAATGTTAAGTTGACAATCTTTCCATACACAATAAATGGCCGCGGAGGTAATCGTAATACCTCTTTCGCGTTCTTGTTCCATCCAGTCGGTTACGGACGCACCGTCGTGCGTTTCACCGATTTTGTGCACTTTACCAGTATAGTACAAAATACGTTCGGAAGTGGTGGTCTTACCGGCGTCAATGTGCGCGATAATCCCAATGTTGCGGATTTTATCTAACGGATAGGTTTTAAATTCAGCCATATCTTTCTAGTCCCAATTACCATTTAAAGTGAGCAAACGCGCGGTTGGCTTCCGCCATTTTGTGCACGTCTTCGCGTTTTTTGAACGCGGTACCTTCTTTCTTAGCGCCCAAGATAATTTCTTCGGCTAATTTTTCAGCCATCGGGCGGCCTTTGCGGCTTTGTGCGGCACCAATGAGCCAGCGCATAGCCAAGGTGGTGCTGCGCAAGGGTTTTACTTCGGTGGGCACTTGGTAGTTGGCACCCCCCACGCGGCGGGCTTTTACTTCCACCAAGGGGCGTACATTTTCAATGCATTTGTTGAAAACGTCAATGGCGTTTTCTTTGGTTTTTTCGGCAATGATGGCCATGGCGTCGTCCAAAATGCGTTCGGCGGTGGCAGTTTTGCCTTCAAAATTTAATTTGTTAATAAACCGGGCCACGAGCACGGAATTGTATTTATAATCCGGCGCGGGGAGCGGTCTTCTGTCTCTGGGTCTTAAACCTTTTCTTGGCATATTCTAATTCACTCCTAAAAATTATTTACCAGCTTTCGGGCGTTTTACGCCATAAAGCGAGCGGCCTTGTTTTCTGTTTTCAACGCCGGCGGCATCTAAGGCACCGCGGATGATGTGATAGCGCACACCTGGCAAGTCTTTCACACGGCCACCGCGCACGAGCACGATGGAGTGTTCCTGCAAGTTGTGTCCCACACCCGGGATGTAAGCAGTCACTTCCATTTTGGACGTGAGTTTCACACGGGCCACCTTTCTCAAAGCAGAGTTTGGTTTTTTAGGGGTGGTGGTATAAACACGGGTGCAAACACCGCGCCGTTGGGGGCAGGCTTGCAACGCGGGCGATTTGGTTCTGTTTTGTTCTTTTGCCCGACCGTATTTTACTAATTGGTTTACTGTTGGCATTACTTCTCTCCTATTTAGTTTCTTTACGTTTTTGGTTAAACTCTTTGGCTATTTGCCGCGCGGAAATACCAGTACCCGCGGGGATCAAATGGCCTACGATTACATTTTCTTTGAGGCCTTGCAATTCGTCAATTTTGCCTTCAATAGCGGCGTCCGTCAAAACCTTGGTGGTTTCTTGGAACGAAGCCGCGGAAATGAACGATTCAGACGCAATAGACGCTTTACTGATACCTAAAAGGATCGTTTCGGCATCCGCCAAACGTTTGCCGGCCGCTTTCATCTTGGCGTTTTCACGCAACCAGCGTCCGCGGCTGATGACTTCTCCTTTTAAGAAGTTCGTGTCTCCTGCATCCAGGATCTTCACGTTCCCTAACATTTGACGGACAATAACCTCAATATGTCTGTCGTTAATGGTTACGCCCTGCAAGCGGTACACTTCTTGGATGGCGTTTAATAGGAACTCTTGTGCTTCTTTTTCGCCCTTCACGCGCAGCACGTCGTGAGGGTCAATGGCGCCGTCGGTTAGGGCTTCACCCACGCCTACATGGTCGCCTTCATATACTACTAAGTGTTTGCCTTGCGGAATGCTATATTGCTTGACCTGGTTGGTCTCTTCGTTCCGCACGACAACTTCAATCAAACCTTTGGGAGATGTTTCCAAACTCACAATCCCTTCAAACTCGGAGATAATGGCCGGGTTATGGGGTCTGCGGGCTTCAAACAACTCCGCGATACGGGGCAAACCGCCCGTAATATCTTTCGTGCCGCCGGCTTCGCGACCGATTTTTGCAAGTACGTCGCCGGGTTCTACAGACTCACCGTCTTCCACCATCAAGATGGTATCAATCGGGAGCGGCAAGTTAATGCCCTTGCCTTTGCCGCTGATGCTGATGCGGGGGTTATGTTTCCCGCCGCGGCTGGCTGTAATTTTGCGTTCAATGACGCCGGTCACTTTGTTGCGTTCTTCTTGCAAGGTGATACCTTCAATTACATCCGTCAGTTTCACGGTTCCTTTCGTTTCCGCGAGTACCGGGATGGAGTGAGGGTCCCACTCCGCAAGTAGCGTGCCTTTTTTCACAGAGGCTTTATCTTGGGTTAAGATCGTAGCCCCGTACTGAATCTTGTATTCTTTTATTGTACCATTTCCAGCGGTCACAAAGATAGACCCGTTTCTGGAAATGCAGATTTGGTTATCATATTGGTTGGTAATAATCTTCACATCTTTGAAGGTTACTTTACCATCCGTTTCCGCTACCGCTTGGCTGCGGGAAAGTACACGAGACGCCGTACCACCGATGTGGAACGTACGCAACGTGAGCTGCGTACCAGGTTCGCCGATGGACTGGGCGGCAATAATCCCCACGGAGTCGCCGGGGTTGCTGTTAGAAGCCGTGGCCAAGGACAAACCGTAACATTTGGCACAGACACCGTAGGACGTTTCGCAGGTAAGTACCGAGCGGATGCGCACGGATTCTACGCCGTATTTCTTTACTTCTTTGGCTTGTTCCAAGGTAATTAAATCGCCTTCTTTAATGATGGTTTTCTCTTCTTCTTTACCGTTGGCTTTTTGTACTTTTACTACCACATTTTCTAGCGAAGTGCGGCCCAAAATACGTTCGTCTAACGGTTCCACCATTTCTTCGCCGCTCATCAAGGATTTGACTACAATCCCGTTGTGCGTGCCGCAGTCCTGTTCCGTAATCACTACGTTGTGGGCTACGTCTACCAAACGGCGGGTTAAGTAACCGGCGTCGGCTGTTTTCAAAGCCGTATCGGAAAGACCTTTACGTCCACCGTGCGTGGAAATAAAGTATTCCAGCACCGACAACCCTTCGCGGAAGTTAGCGGTAATCGGGTTTTCAATAATTTCACCTTGACCCCCGGTCAATTTTTTCTGCGGTTTAGCCATTAGACCGCGCATACCGGCCAACTGGCGTACCTGTTGGCGGGAACCGCGGGCGCCAGAATCTGCCATTAAATAGACAGAGTTGAAGCGTTGTCCGCTATGTTCTTTGTTGGTGGGGTCATATTTGGATTCTTCAAACTTTTTCATTTCTTTGAAAAGTTCGTTGGCCACGTCATCCGTGACGCGGGTCCAAATATCAATTACTTTGTTATAACGTTCACCTTCGGTAATGATACCGGCTTCGGCCTGCGCTTGAATTTTGGCTACTTCGGCTTTGGCCTTTTTGATCATATCTTTCTTAGCAGAAGGAATAGTCATATCTGCAATAGAGATGGACAACCCGGACAAGGTAGCATAGTGATACCCCATCTTCATGATGTTGTCTAAGAGTTGTACCGCAGCAGCGCGGCCATATTTTTTGCTCTTGTAACATTCATCTACTAAAGCACCCAATTCTTTCTTACCGACGGTTTTATTGATAAATTCCCATCCTTTGGGCAAGGCCTGGTTAAAAATAATGCGGCCTACACAGGTAAAATCTTTCCACTGGGAAGGATCGGTTACCGTTTTGCCTTTGGCATCCAGTTCCGGCACAGCGTTCATACCGCGCACTTTGATTTTGGCGTGGTAAGAAAGTTTGCCATATTCCAAAGCCACTAGGGCTTCTTCTTTGGATCCAAAGATAGAACCTTCACCGATGTCTCCGTCTTTTACCGTGGTAATCCAGTTGACACCCAATACCATATCATGGGAGGGGGCGGCAATCGGTCTACCGGAAGCGGGAGACAAGATGTTGTTAGAAGCCAACATCAAGGTGCGCGCTTCCATTTGCGCTTCCAAAGAGAGCGGTACGTGTACAGCCATCTGGTCACCGTCAAAGTCAGCGTTGAAAGCCGCACAGGTGAGCGGGTGCAACTGGATGGCTTTACCTTCAATCAGTACCGGTTCAAAAGCCTGAATACCTAAGCGGTGTAAGGTAGGAGCACGGTTTAACATAACCGGGTGAGATTGGGTTACTTTTTCCAAAATATCCCAAATTTCCGGACGTACTTTTTCAAGCATTTTCTTGGCGGATTTCAGGGTGGTCCCTTCTTTTTTCATCAGTTCGCCAATGATAAAAGGTTTGAAAAGTTCCAACGCCATTAGTTTGGGTAAACCGCATTGGTGAATTTTCAAGTTCGGGCCGACTACAATTACGGAACGACCGGAGTAGTCCACACGTTTACCGAGTAAGTTTTGGCGGAAACGCCCGTGTTTACCTTTAATGCTGTCAGACAAAGATTTAAGCGGTCTGCCACCGGGGCCGATAAATACTTTACCGCGAGCCCCGTTTTCAATTAACGCATCTACGGCTTCTTGCAAAAGGCGCTTTTCGTTGTAAATCATTACTTCCGGCGCGCGCAAGGATTCAATGTGTTTGAGACGGTTGTTGCGGTTGATAATACGACGATACAAATCGTTTAAGTCAGAGGCCGCGAAGCGTCCGCCATCAAGCGGTACTAACGGGCGCAAATCCGGCGGGATGACGGGCAGTACGCTTAAAATCATCCATTCCGGGCGGTTGCCGCTTTCCTTGAACTCTTCCATCGTTTTAATACGGCGGATGAGTTTAGTGCGTTCTACTTCGCTCTGCGTATTTTTAAGTTGTTCGTGCAAGGCCGGAATTTCTTTATCAAAATCAATGCCTTCCAATAACGTCTTAATAGCCGGGGCACCGATATCCACTTTTAAGCGGGAACCGTGTTTTTTGCGGGCTTCGCGCACTTGTGCATCGGACAGGAGCGTGCCTTTCTTGAAGTCCGGGCGGCCGGTTACATTGTCAATACAATCTTCCAACACTACGTAGGCCGCATAGTAAACCACGCGTTCCAAATCGCTGGTGCGTTGATCTAATAAAATACCGATACGAGATGGGTTTTTGCGCAAGAACCACACGTGGGCCACCGGCACAGCCAGTTCAATATGCCCCATGCGTTCACGGCGCACTTTGGCTTCAGTTACTTCTACGCCACAGCGGTCGCACTTAATGCCTTTGTATTTGGGCCAGCGATATTTGCCGCAGGCACATTCAAAGTCCTTGGTAGGGCCAAAAATGCGTTCGCAGAATAAACCATCTCGCTCCGGTTTCAACGTGCGGTAGTTAATGGTTTCCGGTTTTTTCACTTCGCCAAAAGACCACGCGCTGATTTGTTCCGGGCTGGCGATGCCTAAACGGATGGCATCAAAGTCAAAAAAGTTTAAGTCGTTATTTTTCTTCACTTTTTTCGTTTGCATGTGTTATTCTCCCGCCTATTTGGCTTCCTCTTCGCTCGCCGCGGAAGCCGCTGCGGTAGGTTTATCGTCAGTTTCTACAACGGTATTATCACCGTTTTCGTGCTTTTGTAGCAGGTCCACACTTAACCCCAAGGCTTGCAATTCTTTAATGAGAACCTTGAAAGATTCTGGCACACCGGGGGAGGTGGGGGCTTTGCCTTTTACAATAGATTCGTACATCTTGGTGCGGCCATCGTAATCGTCGGATTTGACGGTTAAGAATTCCTGGAGGGTATATGTAGCACCGTAACCTTCCATGGCCCACACTTCCATTTCCCCGAAGCGCTGACCACCGAATTGCGCTTTACCGCCTAACGGCTGGCGCGTAATTAAGCTGTAAGGCCCCGTGGAACGGGAGTGGACTTTGTCTTCCACCAAGTGAATTAGTTTCATCATGTACATATAACCGATGGTTACTTTTTCTTCAAACGGTTCACCGGTTCTTCCGTCGTACAAGGTGATACGGCAATAATCATCGGGCAGGTATTTAGCGGCATATTCTTCGCGCGCTTTCCCTTTTAGGCCCTTGTCGTCTAAGATTTTTTCTTTGGCTTTGCGTACTTCGTTGACTACTTCTTCTTCGCTCGGGCCATCAAATACAGGGGTAGCCGCATTGTAATGCAAGTAGTGCGCGGCCCAACCCAGCATGGTTTCTAGCAACTGGCCTACGTTCATACGAGAAGGAATACCTAACGGAGAAAGTACGATGTCAAGCGGCGTGCCATCCGGGAGGAACGGCATGTCTTCTTCCGGCAAGATGCGGGCGACGACCCCTTTGTTCCCGTGGCGGCCTGACATTTTATCACCGACGTGTAATTTGCGTTTAGAAGCAATATACACTTTTACAGATTTGTTAACGGTTACCGCTAATTCATCCCCTTGTTTGGAGAATTCGCTTTCGCGGCGGTAATGTTCTTCCGCTTTTTTCTCTAAGAGTTTATAAAGAGCGGTTAAGCGTTCTTCTTCCTTCTTTAGAGCGGCGGCATTTTTAATCGTTTCGCGCGCATTGGCAATAGCGGTTTTGCGTTGTTCTTTTAGTAGAGCAATCGTGTTATCGCGTTCATCTAACAAAGCGGCGGCACGTTTCTTTTCTTCTTCTTTAGTAAGTTTTTCTTTGCGTACAAATACGCGGGTGCCCAACACTTTACCACTGGTTCCGGGCGGCACACGTAGGGAAGCGTCCACTACATCATCGGCTTTTTTACCGAAGATTACTTTTAAGAGGCGTTCTTCCGGCGTGAGTTGTTGTTCGCCTTTGGGGGTTACTTTACCTACTAAAATATCCCCGGGTTCTACGACCGTAGCGGGGAAGACAATCCCGTCGTTATCCAAGTGGGACAGGGCTTCCGTACCAATGTTAGGAATATCGCGGGTGATTTCTTCCGCACCCAGTTTCGTGTTGCGGGCATCTACCGTAAATTCGTGCAAGTGCACAGAGGTAAATACGTCTTCTTTAATCAAGCGGCTGGATACCAAGATAGCGTCTTCGTAGTTATATCCTTCCCAGCACATAAACCCGACGAGCATATTGCGCCCTAAGGCTAAGTAGCCGTTGTCCATAGCCGGACCGTCGGCAATTACTTGGCGGGCTTTTACGTCGTCGCCGGTTTTTACAATGGGGTGTTGGTTGATACAAGTATCTTGGTTGGAACGTTTGTATTTCAAAAGTTCATATACATCACAGGTTCCGTCTTTGGCTTCCACCACAATTTTGGAAGCATCCGCAAATTGCACGCGGCCGGCGCGTTTGGCTACTACAGAGGTACCGGAGTCGCGGGCGACTTCGTGTTCAATACCGGTTCCCACGTAAGGGGCTTCCGGCATAAGTAGCGGCACGCCCTGGCGTTGCATGTTACAACCCATGAGCGCACGGTTGGCGTCGTCGTGTTCCAAGAACGGAATTAGAGCAGCGGATACGCTGATTACCTGCAAAGGAGAGACATCCATATAATCTACTTCTTTGGGGGCAATCATCGGATAATCGGCACGCACACGGCAAGCCACCGCGTCGGTATCAATTTTACCGTCTTTGGTGGTGGGCGTGTTGGCCTGGGCTACAAATTTATCGTCTTCGGCATCAGCAGTAAGTTCTTCAATTTGGTCGGTTACTTTCCCGTTGACTACTTTGCGGTACGGGGTTTCAATCAAACCATATTTATTTACTTTGGAATAGCAAGCCAAAGAAGTGATTAACCCGATGTTCGGACCTTCCGGAGTTTCAATCGGGCAGACACGGCCGTAGTGCGTATAGTGCACGTCGCGCACTTCAAAGCCGGCACGTTTACGGTTTAAGCCCCCGGGACCTAACGCGGATAAACGACGTTTGTGCGTAAGTTCACCCAAGGGGTTGATTTGATCCATAAACTGCGAAAGTTGAGAAGTACCGAAGAACTTGCGAATAATCGCCTGTACCGGTTGCGCATTGATAAGAGCACGCGGGGTGGGGGTGGTCAGTTCGCGGTTCATGCGGTCGCGGGCGGTTTTAGCCATTTGGTGCAACCCAATGCGAATTTGGTTTTCCAAGAGTTCGCCGATACCGCGTACGCGGCGGTTACCCAAGTGGTCAATATCGTCCACTTTGAAAGAAAAATCATCCCCATACATCTTTTGCGCATCTTCCCCGGCGTTGAGGGCCAAGAGGTATTTAATCGTGACCACAACGTCTTCGGTGGTTAAGGTGCGGCGGTTATCTTTGGGGGTGTTATATTTTTTGCATTTGAACCCTTTAATCAGTTCAAACATCTTGGCAAATTTCTTGTTGATTTTATAGCGGCCAACAAAACTTAAATCATAACGACGTAAGTTTTCAAAAATCAAGTTATCCAAGAAAGATTCCGCTTGCGCTTGTACTACAAAGTCTTGCCCGCGCATTTTCTTGTAGATTTCCGCTTGGGCTTCTTTGGCCGTGCGTACCGCATCTTTGCGTTCTAACGTAGCCAAGATGGCAGGATCTTCTTGGCGCGGTTTACCGGCAATTACTTTAATGGTTTTTACTTTCTTTTCAATTAAGGTGCGGAACAATTTATCATCAATCGGCAAGGCGGCTTTTTCGTCTAAGTTCCAAAGCACTTCGCCGGTGGACGGATCGTAAATATCATCCGCGGCATAGCGGCCCACTACGCTGTCTACGCTAGAGGGTTTTACTTCAATATCTTCGCATTTGTAGAACGTTTGGATAATTTGTGCGTTGGTTTCCAAACCGCACGCGCGAAGGAACGTAGAAGCAGCTACTTTTTTCTTGCGGTCAATACGTACCCACAAGACGTTGGCCAAGTCAAAAGAAAATTCAATCCACGCGCCGCGGTACGGAATAATGCGTGCCACGTATAAGCGTTTACCGAAGGTGGACTGTTTCTTTTCTTCGTCTTCTTCAAAAATAATGCCCGGGGAACGGTGCATCTGACTGACGACTACACGTTCCGCGCCGTTAAATACAAAACAGCCGGCGTCTGTCATCAAGGGCAAGTTACAAAGGGTTACATCCTGTTCTACGCCTACTTTATAATTCCCGTTTTTTTGTTTGATGTCTAGGCGCATCGTGGCTTTAAGCGGCGCATCAAAAGTGCTGTCGCGCACGGTGGCTTCGGCCGGGGTGGCGTAACGAGGAGTACATAAATCGTATTTAATAAATTCTAATTTCATGCTGCCGTCGGGCGCTTCCACAGGGAATACGTCCGCAAAAGCGGCTTGCAAACCTTTTAGTTCACGTTTGGACGGGGCTACATTTTCTTGTAAGAAATCCTTGAAGGAATTCTTTTGCATGTCCAACAAATCGGGTAAGGGAAGTTTGGTGGAAATTTTGCCGAAATTTGTTTGTTTTTCAATCATTTCTAAGTTCTTCCTGCTGTATCGGGCGAATAGAGCAACGCACAACACTTTTCGCCAGTACCTTTACGGTACGTAATCCCACCCCCACAAAGGGGATGGGATTAAATGAGTCGGTTGATTATTTGAGTTCTACGGTACCGCCGGCTTCAGTGATTTTCTTTTTGAGTTCTTCAGCTTCGGCTTTGGCAACGTTTTCTTTTACCGCTTTGGGGGCGCCTTCAACCAAGTCTTTGGCTTCTTTGAGGCCTAAACCGGTGATTTCGCGCACTACTTTAATTACGCCGATTTTTTTGGCAGCGTCTACAGCGGTCAACACGACGTTGAATTCGTCTTTTTCTTCAGCGGCAGCGGCACCACCGGCAGCGGGGGCAGCGGCAACAGCTACGGCCGGAGCAGCAGCTTTTACACCGAATTTTTCTTCAATCGCTTTCACGAGTTCAGAAAGTTCTAACACGGTCAGTTCAGCGATCGCGTTTACTAATTCATCTTTGGTCATTTTAGCCATTTTTATTTTTTCCTTTTATTTCTAGAGTAGCGGCCTTCTGCTTAACCTAGTTAAGCCCGTACCTTTATCCTTTCGGACTACTACCGCACGTGGCGGGTTTAGATTTTACCGATTTTCAGTTGGCTACGAAGGCCAACTGAAAACCTGACGCGTTATTTCTGCTTGTCTTCCAAAGCTTTGATAACGTAGGCAAAATCCCGGATCGGAGCTTGCAATACTTGCGCGGATTGGGCAACCGCGTTGTACAACGCGCCGGCCAATTTGGACAAGTTTTCTTCCTTCGTACCAATGGTAGCGAGTTGTTTAACTTGAGCCTCATCGTACCAGACCCCTTCACTATAGCAAGCACGCAGCTTCAAAGCCGCATTTTTCTTCTGAAAATCTACCAATGCTTTGGCCACGGCGGCAATATCGCCACCGACGGCAATAGCGGTCGGCCCTTGGAAGAGCTTTGTATCGGCTCCTTCAATTTTGGCCTGGCTGATAGCATGTTCTACGATGGCGTTGCGTTCCACGCGGAACTTGGCCCCGGTGGGGGCTAAGGTGGCGCGTAAATCGGCCATGTCCACGAACTTCAACCCTTGATAAGAGGTGAAGAACAGGGTGCCCGTAGAAGTAATTTCAGAAGCTAAGTCTTGCGACTTTTGTTTCTTTTGGTCTTTTGTCAGGTTCATTTTATTTGCCTGTTTTTTTAACGAGAACAGCATCTTTTCTTGTCTTCAAAAAGACAGAGAAAACGACAGCCACAAACCCCCTTTCCGTTGATTTCTCGTCGGAGGAGTTATGGTTCTCGTAAAAATCTGTTCAAACTTCAACTGATATATTTTATCAGTTTTATCCGCCAAATGCAACTTTGTTGCACCGTATTATCCGCGGATTATAGTTATATTATAACAAAAAATCATATAAACTTGCAAGACAAAAAGACCCATCTTTGGATAGGCCCTTCTTTTAAACAGTTTAGGTCTTAAGACTCTGTGTAAACAGAAATAAACCATATAAAATATATTTAGAGGGATATATGAACAAACAATATAAGTGGACAACTGTGTCTGTTTGCCTGTTACTACTATCTAATTTGTCGTACGCGCAGCGGAAAATCAAAACAGATTTTTTGTACAGACGTGCTATACAAGAAGCAACTGCACAAAATAGAGAACTTACACGAGGACAGGTAAGCCAAAAACTGGCCAAAGGCATGACGTTTGGTAGCGTATCGGCCTTTTCTCTTGAACTCTTTGGCATTGCCGGGGGACCTGCTGCAGGTACACTTCTGGCGGGGGGAGCCGTTGCATTGGCCATCAATTCAGCCCATGAAGCTTTTGTATTTTCCGGCAAAAACCGCGCGGATTTATACCCTGCTATTGCACAGGCTATAGCCAACAGTCCCTCTTTTTCCAATTATAAAATTGTTTTAGTGGATGCTCCCCATGTGACAACGTCCACCAAACAGGCTCTGATCCACTTTTTACTACATCCCAACCAAGAGTTGCCTATGGAAAAACTAGGGCGTGGGGCCGGGTATCGTTTTTATATTGAACCCTACAATCAGCAGGTTTTTGCTGATGTAGACCTGTCCAGAAAAATAATCTTTATCAGAAACTCCAGCATAAACCCTACCGGTCAAAAGATTACCAACCATTTCATAGAGTCTACCCAAAAAGAAAAATAATTTTCTACAAACAAAAATCCCCCTTCAACAAAAGGGGGATATAAAATGGATAAGAGGCTTTAATGAGACCGACACCGATCTACTCTCTCAGCACCGAATTGGGTGCCAATACCATCGACCCTGATAAGCTTAACTGCCGTGTTCGGAATGGGAACGGGTGTGACCTTATCGGAATTAATATCGATCTCATTAAAGCCTCTTAATTATAAAAGAACAAATCGTGAAAGGATTAGTTACTTCTCAACTCCTCCTTTCCCGCTGGAATCCTGCTCGTCACTTACTAGGTGGGTCATCGCATCATTTCCAACGTTAGATAACTTTTAGAAAAGCGCAAGTGTTATTTACACTGTTTCGCATCTATAGGATTAAAGAATACGGCCAAGCCTCACGACCTATTAGTACAGATTAGCTGAACACATTACTGTGCTTACACACTCTGCCTATCAACCCGGTAGTCTTCCGGGGGTCTTCTGGGTAGTTAATCTACCAGGGAAACCTTATCTTGAGGCGGGTTTCACGCTTATATGCTTTCAGCGTTTATCCCTACCGAACACCGCTAATCAGCTATGCCTGTTTACAGACAACTGATATACAGGAGGTTCGTTCATCCAGGCCCTCTCGTACTATGGACAACTCCTCTCAAGTTTCCTGCGCATACAACAGATAGAGACCGTACTGTCTCACGACGTACTGAACCCAGCTCACGTACCACTTTAATGGGCGAACAGCCCAACCCTTCCCACCTGCTTCAGCGGGAGGATGTGATGAGCCGACATCGAGGTGCCAAACCGAGCCGTCGATGTGAACTCTTGGGCCCGATCAGCCTGTTATCCCCAGGGTAGCTTTTGTCCGTTGAGCGATGGCCCTCCCACGAGGGACCACCGGATCACTAAGTCCTGCTTTCGCACCTGTTCGGACCGTCGTCCTCACAGTCAAGCTCCTTTCTACCTTTGCGCTCAATGGCCGATTTCTATACGGCCTGAAGGAACCTTAGAACGCCTCCGTTACTCTTTAGGAGGCGACCGCCCCAGTCAAACTGCCCACCTGCCACTGTCCCCAACCCGGATTCACGGGTAATAGGTTAGAACCACAATCCACAAAAGCTGGTATTTCACTGTTGCCTCCACACCCCCCGCAAGGAATGTATCAAAGGCTCCCAGCTATACTACGTATTGAAGACCGTAATCCAATAACAAGCTACAGTAAAGCTCCATAGGGTCTTTTCGTCTTGTTGCATGCATCAAGCGTCTTCACTTGAACCACAATTTCGCCGAGCCCACCGTCGAGACAGCGGCTTCTTTGTTATGCCATTCGTGCAGGTCGGAACTTACCCGACAAGGAATTTCGCTACCTTAGGACGGTTATAGTTACCGCCGCCGTTTACCGGGGCTTAAGTTCGCAGCTTCGCCTTGCGGCTAACCACTCCCCTTGACCTTCCGGCACCGGGCAGGCATCAGGCCCTATACATCATCTTGAGATTTCAGCAGAGCCCTAAGTTTTTGTTAAACAGTCACGAAGCCCATTTCACTGCGGCCTTTTCCCAATGTATTGCTACACCAGTAATCAGGCACTCCTTCTTCCGAAGTTACGGAGCTAGTTTGCCTAGTTCCTTGACGATGGTTATCTCGCGCGCCTTAGGATTTTCACCCCATCCACCTGTGTCGGTTTACGGTACGGTCATAGTAAGAACTCCCTACGAAGTTTTTCTAGGCAGCGTGATTGGACCCCTTTGAAACCTTACGGTCTCTAGTCTCGGTTTTCGGCTTAGCCTCCGGACGGATTTGCCTATCCGAAGATGCCTACGGCCTTTCATTGGCATGTAGCCAACGGGTTTACTCTCCTGCGTCCCTCCCTAGGTTATGACGCGCTTACTATGGTTCCGGAATATTAACCGGATGTCCTTCGCCTACGCCTTTCGGCCTGAGCTTAGGCCCGACTGACCCTGAGCCGACGAACGTTGCTCAAGGAAACCTTAGATTTTCGGCGGGAAGGATTCTCACCTTCCTTATCGCTACTCATTCCAGCATTCTCACTTATTAGCGCTCCAGCACTCCTTACGGTATACCTTCGCAGCTGCTAATAACGCTCCCCTACCACTGTACAAAGACGAATCAATGTACAATCCGTAATTTCGGTAGTATGCTTAGCCCCGAGTCATCTTCGGCGCAGATTCACTCGACTAGTGAGCTATTACGCACTCTTCAAAGGGTGGCTGCTTCTAAGCCAACCTCCTAGCTGTTTAAGTAAATCTACATCCTTTACCACTTAGCATACATTTTGGGACCTAAATTGACGGTCTGGGCTGTTTCCCTCTCGCACGTGAAGCTTATCCCTCACGAACTGACTGCTGAAATATACGCCGAGGTATTCAGAGTTTGACAGACATCGGAAGGAGGGTCGCTCCCCCTAAATCTACCAGTGCTTTACCCCCTCGGGTTAAATTTCAACGCTAGCCCTAAAGCTATTTCGGGGAGAACCAGCTATCACCAAGTTCGATTGGCCTTTCACCCCTAACCCCACCTCATGTAGAAACTTTTCAACGTTTAACACTCCGGCCCTCCATTCACTGTTACGCGAACTTCAGCCTGGACAGGGTTAGATCACTTGGCTTCGGGTCTAATATGACGAACTAATCGCTCTATTCGAGCTCGCTTTCACTACGGCTGCGGACCTCTTCAGCCCTTAACCTTGCTCGGCACATTAACTCGCTGGATCATTCTTCAACAGGCACACTGTCGCACATTCCCTTGCGGGCATAGTGCTACAATAGCTTGTAGATGTACGGTTTCAGGTTCTATTTCACTCCCCTCTCGGGGTTCTTTTCGCCTTTCCCTCGCGGTACTGGTTCACTATCGGTTGCCAGAGAGTATTTAGCCTTGGAGAGTGGTCTCCCCAGATTCTCACCGGATTGCACGTGACCAGTGATACTTAGGTACTCGCTAGGAGGTCTTCAGTTTTCGTTTAAGGGACTATCACCCGCTATGGTTGGACTTTCCAGACCATTCAACTAACCGTCAACACATTCCATATCGCAAGCCCTGCAACCCCAACCCACGCACACTGTACACCGTAATGTACACTGTGCGGGAGTTGGTTTAGGCTGTTCCCATTTCGCTCGCCACTACTCAGGGAATCTCGTTGATTTCTTTTCCTGTAGGTACTGAGATGTTTCACTTCCCTACGTTGTCTTCTATCACCCTATCTTCAAGCCCGAAGGCTTAACCTTCAAGTGATGATTTACAGGCTCTCACCTGTAAGGGTTCCCCCATTCAGAGATCTACGGATCAAAGGATATTTGCTCCTACCCGTAGCTTATCGCAGCTTATCACGTCTTTCATCGACTTCTGGCACCAAGGCATTCACCATACACCCTTGTAGCTTGACCATATTCTTTAATCTTACAGATCGAATATAGCCTACAAATGCTAGATAATTGCTTATCTAATAGATAACCATTAACTCTCGTTAATTGGTCGTTTTAATTGTGTAAGTGTAAGTATATTATTATCACATATCTAATATACAAACGCTTGGCTTTTCTAAAATATAGTTTCATTCTCTTTGCTACCGCCGATTGGTCTACTAAAACCGTTCGGTTTGTGGAGTCTTACAAGAGACGATTGACTATAAGTTATCTAATTTTCAAAGAACTACAAATTTGACGCAACATGTATTTGATGTACTGGTAAAGTTGTGGAGCTGATCGGGATCGAACCGACGACCTCCTGCTTGCAAAGCAGGCGCTCTCCCAACTGAGCTACAGCCCCTTAATAAGTTTTACCGTGGGCCCGGAAGGGATCGAACCTTCGACCTCACGCTTATCAAGCGTGCGCTCTAACCAGCTGAGCTACGAGCCCAGGATATCAAATTTTATCTAAAGAGCTCTAAGCTCTATCTATGTGCGAGTGGCCGACTTGAAATAAGTAACATCTTGCGATGTACCAGTGCAAAGCTACCGACCTATTCTACTTTCAAAGAAAATAGAATAAAGGAGGTGATCCAGCCGCACCTTCCGGTACGGCTACCTTGTTACGACTTCACCCCAATCACCAATCACAACTTAGGACCCAGACGACCTGGATACTTCTGTTGCAATTGACTTTCGTGGTGTGACGGGCGGTGTGTACAAGACCCGGGAACGTATTCACCGCAGCGTGCTGATCTGCGATTACTAGAGATTCCGGCTTCATGTGGGCGAATTGCAGCCCACAATCTGAACTGGGGCACGGTTTAGGGATTGGCTCCACCTTACGGTATTGCTGCCCTCTGTCCGTACCATTGTAGTACGTGTGTAGCCCTGGACATAAAGGCCATGATGATTTGACGTCATCCCCACCTTCCTCCACGTTATCCGCGGCGGTCTCCTGAGAGATCCTATTGCTAGGCAACACAGGATAAGGGTTGCGCTCGTTGCGGGACTTAACCCAACATCTCACGACACGAGCTGACGACAACCATGCAGCACCTCGGCTGGCTCCCTTGCGGGTCGCCTCTACTTTCATAAAGACTACCACCAGTCGTTCGAGCCCAGGTAAGGTTTTTCGCGTAGCGTCGAATTAAACCACATACTCCACCTCTTGTGCGGGTCCCCGTCAATTCCTTTGAGTTTTAACCTTGCGGCCGTACTCCCCAGGCGGATAACTTAATGCGTTAGCGGCGTCACGGAAGGGGTCGATACCTCCCACAACTAGTTATCATCGTTTACGGCTAGGACTACCGGGGTATCTAATCCCGTTTGCTCCCCTAGCTTTCGCACTTGAGCGTCAGTAAAGGCCCAGAAATCCGCTTTCGCCACCGGTGTTCCTCCTAATATCTACGCATTTCACTGCTACACTAGGAATTCCGATTTCCTCTGCCTCACTCAAGAATGCCAGTTTCTGTTGCAGTTTCTGGGTTGAGCCCAGAGATTACACAATAGACTTAACATTCCGCCTACGCGCGCTTTACGCCTAGTAATTCCGAGTAACGCTTGCCACCTACGTCTTACCGCGGCTGCTGGCACGTAGTTAGCCGTGGCTTATTCGTGAGGTACCGTCATTTTTTTCTTCCCTCACAAAAGGAGTTTACAATCCGAGAACCTTCGTCCTCCACGCATCGTTGCTGGATCAGGCTTTCGCCCATTGTCCAAAATTCCCCACTGCTGCCTCCCGTAGGAGTAGGGCCCGTGTCTCAGTGCCCTTGTGGCCGGTCGCCCTTTCAGGCCGGCTATCCGTCGTCGCCTTGGTAGTCCGTTACACTGCCAACAAGCTGATAGAATATAAGACCATCTCCAAGCGATAAATCTTTGATAACTAAGTGATGCCACTAGGTTATGTTATGGGGTATTAGCAATCCTTTCGGACTGTTATTCCCCACTCAGAGGTAGGTTTCTTATACATTACTCACCCGTCTGCCACTAAACTTAATCTATAGCAAGCTACAAACTAAGTCCCGTTCGACTTGCATGTGTTATGCACGATGCCAGCGTTAACTCTGAGCCAGGATCAAACTCTCCATTAAAATTATTTATCTTTAAACTCAAAGAGCTTAAAGACAAACAATCGTTAACAGTGAGCTGTTGACATTTGACTCTTACTTGTTTTGAATTAACTTGGTGTCTTATTTTTAAAGTATAAGACTTAACTTATGAGCATTTGAACTGTTTTGCCTTGCGGCGCTGTCATTTCAAATCGCCCATTCGCACATTGCTGTCAAATTTTCACAGAACGAAATTTCCTCGTTGCTTTTTTCTGCTTTGAAAAAAGCAAGGAAATTTATTTTAACTTCTTCGTAGCACTCATTTGCTACAAAGATATTATAGCAAATCTTTCCAACTTTGTCAAGACCTATTTTAAAATTAAATTAAGTCTTTGCGGTTACTACACTACTATTAAAGCATATTTTTCAAAGTTTGTCAAGTCTTTCTTGCAAATCTTTCCAGTCCGCTTTACAACTGCATCAGTGTTAACCTATTATATACCGCTTGATTATTCAAGCTGGTCACGGCGCATAGGCCAAAGGGTTAGGCTAACTATATATGTTTGTTATTTTAGTTTGTAAGACTAACTTGACCCGCTGGCCTCAGCCCATCGTTTGAACCTTTATTATAATAGTAGGTGATGTTTCGGTGCAGGAAAGTTTTCTGCTTACGAACTAATTTTTTAAGAAGTTTTGTTGCTTATTAAAGATCAATTCCAACTATGTATATAGTTTAGCAAAAAAGGGGCAGAAAAGTCAAGCACCCAATTTCTTTTCTTTTTGAAAAGGGTTCTTGAAAAACTCCCGGAAACAAATTCGTTTTTGTTTCCTTATATATTTAGTATAGCAGTTTTGAACATTTTTGTCAACAATTATTTTCCCCGTCGGGAAATAAATGATTTTGACTTGTTTCCAAAGACCTTTGCAAAAGTTTGCGCGGTCATTTACTGCGTACTAATTACTTATTTATTATAGCAAAAAATAAAGAAGGTCTGCAACAATTTGCAAACCTTCATTTTTTGTACTTGTTGTATAATTATTGCACACAGCAACAACTATAAATTATTTGAACGGCAGAGAGGACGGTTGCGATTGAATTAACAAACGCGCACGATACTCTTCGCTCGTTTCATTGGGATATTTTCCACCCATAGCAGCAATCAACCAATCCGACACGCTGCCATTTTGTTTCAGAGAAGTTCTTTTTTTAGGAGTTGTTCCCTTTTTATTTGTTTTGGGGGCTTGCTTAGCAGGCGCTTTTTTCGCGGCCGGTTTTTTGGCGGGAGCTTTTGCGTTTTTGTTTTGTTGCTCTTGCTTTACTACAGCCCGTTCTACTTTATTGGTAACTTTTTGTTCTACCGTGGCCTGTTTCTGGGTAGGCACTCTATTTTGGGCAAAGGTACGCGGAGTAAGCGTTCCTCTCCAGGCGGCATCTGCCACACGTACTTCGGCCCCAACGGATTGGGCTTGGGCTGCCACTGCGGCAAAGGCCACGGCAGCGAGGGTGATTACTAATTTTTTCATGTTTTGTTTTCTCCTATACTAATCTAATAAAAAAACCTCGCATTTTTTGCGAGGTTGGTTTCTTACAGCAAATTCAAATTTTTATTTTTTATTTAACACTCTCGCAAACAGGGCTTTCTTCTTGCCACATAATAATGGACAAGAAGTTAATAATTAGACTATGTTTACGAGCGTTAAAATTTTGCATAGGTTTAGTATATCACAAATTTATATTTTGTGTCAACAATATTTTTTGCAATTATAAAAATTTAGTCTGCCTTATATAATGAAGGACGGTTTACTACAAAATAATACCACCGCCCAGCACCACATCCCCTTGATACAACACTGCACTTTGCCCGGCGGTAACAGACAGTTGGGGGGCATCAAACGTGGCGGTAAAACTGCCGTCTTTATTTACTTGTACTTGTGCTTTGGCGGGCACGTGTAAATTGCGAATTTTAATTTCACACGCAAACAAATCGGCAGGCGGTTCGCCGGCAATCCAACTGACATGATCGGCCCGTAACGTGTTGGAATATAAGGCACTTTTGGGGCCGATAATGACTTGGTTTTTTGCGGCATCAATTTTAACTACATACATCGGTTCGGCAAATCCGCTAATACCCAATCCTTTGCGTTTGCCTATCGTATAATTCCAGATACCGTTATGTTTGCCGACAACCCGGCCATCTAACGTAACCATATCCCCGGGTTTGTTCGGAAAATTCAACAAATCGTTATAATCGCCGCAGTAAAAATCCATACTGTCTTCTTTATCAGCCACTACCAAGCCGGCCTCGCGTGCTTTTTCCCGAATTTCCGGTTTATGCTTATCGCCCAGCGGGAATAAAACATGCGCCAGTTGTTCTTGTTTTAAGCGGTGCAAAAAATAACTTTGATCACGCGACAAATCAAGTGCCTTTTTAAGTAAATACTTGCCGGTTTTTTCATCCTTCTCTACGCGCGCGTAGTGACCGGTAGCAAACTTATCAAATTTGACCCCTTGCTTGGCCGCTGCCGAGGGGAGCACCCCAAACTTAATTAGGCTATTGCAAAGCACACAGGGGTTAGGCGTACGCCCGCAGGAATATTCCAAGCGAAAATTATCCAAGACGGTATGGCGATATTCTTCGCGGCAATCCACGGTCAAAAAATCAATTTGCAATTTTTTAACAATGGCTTCTATTTCGGATAAATCCTCTTTCTCCGGCGCTAAACACGCATTTTTTTGATGCCCGTTTTTGGGAACGGGGAGGGAAGGATCCCAGATGAGCATCGTGGCCCCAATTACATGGTAGCCTTGCTCTTTTAAGATAACAGCCGTGGCGGCAGAGTCTACCCCCCCGCTCAGGCCGACTAAGACAGTCTCTTTCTCCATCAAAACCTCACAAAATTAAGTTGTACTTAAGGTTGAAAGCCAAAAGGACATATCTATTGTAGTATTTTTAGAAACGCTTTGAAATAAATAAGTTATTTATCGTTTTCAATAAACCGGCGAAACGTTTCGTCTGTCACTGTACTTTGCGCGGAGCGAAGGGCTTCTTGCGTGTCTTGCTCGCCCGATTGCATGGCACTTTTCACATTGGCTTGATTGACAGAAATATGCGAATATAATTTGCGAATAGACGGATAAATTTTTTTGAAGGCAGCCACAATGCGCGGATCAAACGATTGCCCCGATTGCGCCAAAATATATTCATACGCTTCATCCGTTTTCCACGCTTGTTTATACACGCGGAACTGGCACAACGCGTCAAACACGTCCGCTACCGTAATAATGCGCGCTTCTAACGGGATTTCTTCCCCTTTTAATCCGTGCGGATAGCCTTTCCCGTTCCATTTTTCGTGGTGATAAAGACTCATCTTGTGTGCAATTTTAAGCACCTTGGAGTGGGCGCCTTCCAAAATGCGGCCCCCGTAAATGGTGTGGGATTTCATCACTTCAAATTCTTCCGCAGTCAGTTTGCCGGGTTTTAGCAAAATAGTATCTGCCAAGGCTACTTTGCCAATGTCATGGAGCGGACTGGCGTTTTTAATCAACTCGGAATCTTTAGTCCCCATGCCTAGGGCACGTGCGAGCAAATACGAAATAATGCTAATGTTTTTTAAGTGTGCGCGTGTATCTTGCTGATCCCGATATTCTGCCGTAACGGCTAGCCGGTAAATCGTTTCCAACTGCGCTACGTGCACATCTTGATATAACTTGGCAATTTCAATGGAACTTCCGGCCAAGGTGGCCAGCAAGGTTAAAATACCTTCATCATTTTTATCAAACGGTGTACCGTCCGATTTATTGGCCACCTGAAACACGCCCAATACTTTGCCGGAATTATTTTTAAGCGGAACCGCCAGCATGGTATGCGTGCGGAAGTCCGTTACCATATCTACATCCATGGAAAAGCGGGGATCTTCGTACGCATTGGGGAAATTAAGCACTTCCCCCGTACGCGCCACAATAGATACTGCATTATTTCCGTTTAAGGGTAAACGAATTTCGGTATGCTCTAATCCGCGACCGTGCGCAATTTTAGACCACAGTTCGTTTTTTTCTATATCTTTCAAATAAATGGTACAGCGTCCCACATCCAGCATAGTAGAAATTTGCTGTGCAATAATATCCAACAGTTTATCCAAGCGGATTTCGCCCGACGTGCGAGTACCAAACTCCACGAGGAGTTTTAATTTCTGCTCTGCTGTTAATTTATTGCCCGATTGAAAACGTTGCATAATCTATCCGTTCAGTTCTACTATATGCCGCACTTGCGCCACTGGATAAAACTTACGCGTATAGAACATCAACTCCAGGGCGGCCAATCCGCTCAGTACAAATACGCATTGCGTTTGATGAGCGGCTATTGATTGCACCGCAGATAAAGAGTAAGCCGGTGCGTGCGTGTGTTTTACAAACCCACACCCTACTGGTGGTACTGTTCCTTCCTTATACCCACACTGTACAAAATTTTTGTCAAAAAGTGTATGCAATATTTGTTGCGCTTTTAATTGGGGTAGCGTTTGCTGTGAAAAAGCCGCCCCGGACATGAACTGTACCGGCGAAGAAAATGCCTCTGCCGCAGGCATTTTTTCCGGCAAGAAATCGGTTACATAGCGGATGCACGCCGCAAACCGGGCCGCTTTTTTTTCAAGCGTCTTATACCCCGTAAACAACTCTTCGGCCCGTGTAAGGAAATAATAGACATCTATGCTGTCGGTCAATATAGGCAGTTTCCCGTTCCCTTGCGCGGCGTGTTTTTTCATAAGTTGGCGCACCGTCTTGCGGGCACGACGGAGGTCCCCGTATATATATTCAAATAAACCGCTGGAGGTATTTTCCCACACGCGTACTTTGTGTTGGCGCGAGCCCAACCGGTACGTCTTTTCAAACAACGAGGGTATAAAAAACTGCGCTTCCAACGACGGTAAATAAATAAGCGTAGGTTTGGCACAATCGGGCCCCGTGCCATAGGCGGTCTTGCGCGGCAAAAGTTTAAGTGCATGCCACAGCCAAGTAAACCCCGGGATGCACGCCACCATATACCCTAAACCTGTCCAGCGCAGCGCCAAACCTGTTCGCACAAGCAGGGCAAAAAGGGTGGGAACCGATTGACGCAAACGGAGCAAATAAAATAATGAAACGGGTAACACCGAAATCGCAAGCCGGCGGCGAAGTTCCACTACATGTTCCGGCGTAGCAATTTCCCCGGGGCAATACTGCACACAACGCCCGCATAAAATACAAGAACGCACCATTTCTTCGGCTAATTTGTATTCCGCTTTTCTGGCCGGTTTGAGTTTTATTTTCCCGCTTAACAGCAAGCGCAGCGTTTGATTGCGCCCCCGCGGAGAAAAAGGCTCTTGTTTGAACTGTTGATAAGACGGACAGACACTTGCGCACATCCCGCAACGGTTGCAATAGGCTACGCTATCCGGGATACTGCGCAAACCGGTCCCGGTTTGCAACGCAGTGAGATGGGTACTGGAGGCATTAGCCATGGGAAACGTCCTCTCTATTATTTAAGATTAAATGTTGCGGATCAAAGGCCTCGCGCAGTTTTTGCCAAAGCAGATTTTTGGCGCGGGGTAAATTTTCTTGGGGCGTAGCTATTTCTTGCGGTTGGGCAAATACCTTAAAAGTTAATTGCGTAACTAACCCCAGCGTGCCTTGAGAGCCCGCAAGCAATCGGGTCAGGTGATACCCCGCCGAATTTTTCATCACTTTTCCGCCATAGTGAATACAGGATCCGTCTGGCAGTAACGCTTCTATTCCTATCACATGGGCATAAAATTGCGGGAATTTCCCCGAGCAAAAAGCCCCGCCCAGCGTTCCTTTGCCGGCCGGTAAAATACAATACACTCCGGCTTTACGCAAGGCCTTAGTTAACGTAGCCAACGTAACCCCAGCTTGCACGGTAGCGGTAAAATTAGTGGTATCAATTTCTATGATTTCTTGCAGCATATGGGCCGATAACACTGCCTTGTGTTGGGTTTGCAGTTGTGTATTTTGGCCGCAAATCACAAAGGGAGTTTTGTCGTGAATAAACGATAAAAGTGTATCTTGTAATACCTGTACATTAAGATGCAAGGCGCCTGCCTCGCGTGCTTTTTCAGCAAATTGATGCGGCAGAATTTTAAGCGGGTTGGATACATTTTGCGGATCTAAGGCTTGTTTAATACGGGCCATAGCCGACAAGGTGTCTGCCTCATATTCATACGCCATCAACGCGCGTTTCTCTACCCCAATGCCATGCTCCCCGGACAAAGTTCCTTGTTCATCCACGCAAATTTCTAATATTTTACGCATCACCCGCGTGGTTTGCACCGTTTGTAATTGGTTGCGTTCGTCAAACAATAAATGCGGATGAAAGTTCCCGTCTCCGGCGTGAAACAGCAAGCCCGCACGCACGTTATTTTCTTGTAAAACTTGTTGCACCCGCATCAATGCACGCGGCAAATTACTGCGCGGCACGGTACCGTCCCCCACCATCACATTAGGCGCCAGGCGCGTCATGGCGGCAAAGGCGTTTTGCCTTCCTTTCCATAACCGGGCACGCTCTTGTTGTGTTTGGGCACAGTGAACCTCTTGCGCTTGATGTTGGCGACAAATCTGCGTGACCAACGTTTCCTCTTTTGCTACCGCGGCCGGTTCCCCGTCCAATTCCAAAACCAGCAAAGCCCCCGCATTTGTAGGATATCCCGCCTGTGAAAACGCTTCTATATTTTGCGCGGTTAATTGATCCATCGCCTCCACACAGCGGGGAATAATACCGTGTGCGGTCAAATCGCTCACCGCCTCTACACTGTTTTGCAAAGACGGAAACGAAATTAAAAACGTGCGAATATGTTTAACTGCCGGCAAAATACGCACTTTTAACTGAGTAAGTACACCTAAGGTGCCTTCACTCCCACATAAAAGACCTATAAAATCCGGGCCGCTTTCTTGCCTGGAAACCGTCAATTCGGTTCCATCCGGCAGCACAAACTCAGCCTCCAAGACGTGGTCCAACGTGCCGCCATATTTTAAGCAACGGGCTCCGCTGGCATTTTGCGCCACATTGCCCCCGATAGTGCAAATTCGCTGGCTGGCCGGATCAGGTGCGTAAAAATAGCCCAAGGGGGTCAACCGGTCCTGCAAATCCGCCACAATTACCCCGGGTTCTACCCGTGCAAATTGTTGTGCTGTATTGATTTCCAAAATACGGTCCAACCCGGTAAGGCTTAAAATGATGCCCCCTTGAAGCGGCACACAACTCCCGGCGTGATTGGTAGCACTGGCGCGAGGGACAAACGGAATATGATAGTGGTGTAAAACCCGTAAAACCGGGGCGACCTGTTCGCGCCGGGTAATCAGCAAAACACCTTCCGGCCGCGTACGCGACATAGAACAATCATACGCATATAAGGACAAAGAAAGTTCGTCCGTTAATACGCCCTCCGGCCCCAATATTTTGAAAAGTTCTCTTTTGGCAACAGGTGTCAGTTTCATAGGTAGTTTGCTATACTATATTATAGTAATTGTAATAGGTATTAGTATGCAGAAATCCGCACGAAAACTAATCGCCGTAGGGGATGTGCATGGCCAGTTTGAAGGACTGGTAAAAATTCTGCGCCATGCCAAACTGATTGACGAGCAAAACCATTGGTGCGGCGGACATAACCGGTTAGTGCAGATTGGGGACGTCATAGACAGGGGGCCTTTTTCGCTTAAAGTACTTACTCTGCTAGACACGCTGCAAGCAGAAGCCGAAATCTCCGGCGGGGAAGTAATCCGCCTGGTTGGCAATCACGAATTGGAACTAATGATGGAAAATTACCTTATTTCCGAGTTTCAACGGGACCAAGCCATGCAAATACGCGAAAAACTAATCGGCCAAGTTTTGGCTGGCGACCTAAAAGCCGCCTATGCCTACAAAGGCTTTCTATTTACCCATGCCGGGGTCACAAACAAATTATTGCGTATTTTCCGTTTGCAACTGGCAGACCCTAACGCGGCCAACTTGGCTATTTTAATCAACTTAATTTTTCAGGAATCTATCAAACATGCTTTTTTTAAGCATCCCATTTTCAACATCAGTATTAGCCGCAGAGGGCCCGACCGTTTTGGCGGCATTTTTTGGGAAGATTTAGAAGATTTAGTAAGTTCCTATCCGCAAGGAAGCCCCGTCTGGCAAGTGTTTGGGCATACCCCCGTGGAAAACCTGGTGATTGACCGCGTACTGAATATGATTGTGCTGGATGTGGGTATGCACCGCAAATTACAATACCTGGAAATTAGCGAGCAGGGAATCCCCGTCGTCGTTAGTCTGTAAAAAACTAAGCCAAAATAGATTGAATAATTTTTTCTGCCTGCCGGTCCATTTCGGCGCGGTCAGCCGGGTCGTGGTCGTCCATGCCCGACAAGTGCAGTGCCCCATGTGTTACATACATCAGCATTTCTTGCAAGATGGTATGATTGAATTTTTTGGCATTTTTACGCGCCACCGGGTAACAAACAAAAATATCTCCAAATCCCCAGGGCTCGCCGGGCGGCAAAATAGGAGGACGCTGGTTATTAAACGAAATTACATCCGTAACATAATGGTGTCCCAAATATTGTTTGTTAACCCGCAAGATTTCGCGCTCGCCCACAAAGATTACATTGACCTCTATATTTTGCTTGGCAAATTGTTTAAGGCCTTTCTCCAGCGCGCGTGTATAAAACCCCGTACGGCGTAAATACTTAGGGACATCCGTATTATAAAAAATATGCGCTTGCATTAGAATTTGTTTTTTCCACGCGGAATTACAATAATTCCCGACGGGTCAATATAGTATTTTTGCGAATCTTTTTCTAAATCTAAGCCAATGGTTTGCTTGGCGGCAATCGTATTAAAACGGTCCATGACCACCTTTTTAAGTTTGCAATCGGCTTTGATTTCGCAATTATCCATGATGACGCAGCCTTCCAACTCGGCCCCTTCACCAATCACTACGCTATCACTGATTACGCAGTTTTTGATTTTTACTTTGGGGTTAATCACACACCCATCCCCAATGAGCGAATTGACGATAGACCCGCCTAAAAATTTAGTGGGCGGCACACGGTTAAGGGTTGTGCTGATCGGCCAAGCCGGGTTATTCAAATCCAACTTGGGTTTGGGACCCAGCAAGTCCATGTGGGTTTGCCAAAAAGATTCAATCGTTCCCACGTCGCGCCAATAACCGGCTTCTTCGTAGGCTTTGGCGCCCGGTAATTTTTGGCTTTGGAAATTATAAGCAAACGTGCGGTAATCCGTTAAAATTTTAGGCAGAATATGTTTACCGAAATCTAGCGCCGGCGTGTCCGCAAAACGCTTTTGTAAAATCTGCAGTAGGGCGTCCGTATTAAAAATGTAATTGCCCATAGAAGCATACGCATGCTTGGGGTCTCCCGGGATACACTGCGGGTGGGCGGGCTTTTCATTAAATTCCACAATGCGTCCTTCGGCATTAGTGCCCAATACGCCAAAAGCGGTAGCCGCTTGCAACGGAACGGTATTGGCCGCCACTGTTACGTCCGCTTTATGCGCTACGTGGTAATCAATCATTTGCCGCACATCCATACGGTAGATATGGTCTGCCCCAAAGATTGCCACCACGTCCGGGGCAAAGTCTTTGACCAGGTTGATATTTTGCCGCACACAATCTGCGGTACCGCGGTACCAAATTTCACCCAAGCGCATTTGCGGCGGCACGCACGTTAAAAAGTGGTCCGACACAATTCCTTCCGTACGCCAGGTAGTACGCAAGTATTCAATTAAACTTTGCGATAAATATTGCACCAACACATACGAGGAGAAAATACCCGAATTAACAAAGTTGGATAATACAAAATCCACAATGCGATATTTCCCGCCAAACGGAACGGAGGGTTTGGAGCGGTCTTTGGTGAGCGGATAGAGGCGTTCCCCTTTCCCGCCGGCCATAATCATACCTAGCACTCTCATGGTTTGTCTCCTCGTCAATAAAACTTATGCGCCGCCCAACGGTAATTGTTTGTTAAGCGCTTCAAACGCTTCCCACGACCAAGGCATTTTTTCCTGTACCATTTTGGCAATTACGTTGGCATACACGCGGATTTCATACTGGGCATGCTTGTCCGTGCGTAAGCACAAAAAGTTAAACAGGCTGCGTGCGTTCACGCTCCAATAGAACTGCGTATATTGGCATACGGGCAATACGCCGCGGGCCATTTCGCGCGCGACGCCGGCTTCCAACAATTTATGATAGGCCGCGTAAGAGGCCTCAATGCTGTCTTCATAAATTTTGCGCAAGGCCGCCTGGTCTAAACTGGCGCTATCTACAGAGCCTTGTTTATTTTTAGTATCTTGCCCGCGGAAAGAATCGGGGATATAAAATTCGTCCTTTACCTCCGTATAGCGGGCACTTACTTCGTTATAAGAACCCCAGCGGTGGCGCATCCATTGGCGGGCTACATAAATGGGACAGCAAATGTGAAACTGAAAATAACAATGCTCAAAAGGCGTATGATGGGCATGTTCCATCAAGTATTTAATGAGCCGTTTGTCTTGCTCCGGCCCTTTGGAAACGGCCCCAAAGGATACGCGTGCCGCTTGCACGGCGCGGTCATCTCCGCCCATAAAATCAATTAAGCGTACAAAACCTTTATCTAATACATCTACTTTTTCTGTTGATTGTGCCACAGTATTTCTCCTACCTTTATTTTAAAATTTCCACGATTGCGCTTGTACCGTCCGTTAACGTTTCCGCGGTTAAAATCGCCGTGTCCGTACACGTCGTATCATACAAAACGCCTTCCAATTCTACCGTATCTGTTACTTGCAAGCGTCCTTTTTGATAGTTCAAAAAGTGCACTTTGCCGTTTTGATATTGCCCAAATGTTTTGGACAAAAGACCCAGTTTGGTCCCGTTTTCCACGGCTACCAAAGTGGCTTGGCCCGGCGTGCCAAACGCTTGGAGGGAAGGGTAGAATTTCAAAATTTCCTGTTTGTATTGCATGCGTAGCGGCGTAGAGCCAAACAAGTCTTTGCTTTCAGCCCGTTTCCCGTTAGCCAGCATCATGCGTAGTTCGCCATTGGCGGCAGTAAGGATTAAATTATCCGCGTCGGCTTTTTCTACGGGATAATAGTTAAGGCCGGCTAGCCAATTATGCCGCGTATTAAATGTAGCACCACTGGCTACAAATTTATTTTTCTCAAACACAATTTCGCTGGCATTTCCCGGGGCGGTGCCCAACACAAAAGGACGTTGCCCCCATACTTTTTTATCCGCCCCGCAACCTAATTCTTTGACGAAATAAGAAAGCGTGTCGGTATTTTCCAGCGTACCGTTTTTATTTTCAAGCACCAAGGTAGTAATTTTGGTACGGTCCGTGGCATACACCGCCACAAAAATTTGAGCAAGCCCTTCTTTTACCGGGGCCGCCGAAACAGCCAGGCCTTTTTTGTCTGCCGGTAACGTATAGGTCATCTCGGTCTTGAGGGTTTCGTCTGCCGCGCGGGAAAGCACCCACACCTGGTTATTTTCGCCCAAGGTGATGATGTTTTTGGCCCCTACCGCGGTTACGTCCGCTTCGGTAAGGCTGATGACTGTTTGTTCAATGGGTTTATACACTGTTTTGGAGCGCGAAGAGGTAGGCGTTTCTTCCTTAACAGCAGTAGGTTCGGCAACCGCAGCCGGTTTAATAACCTCCAATACGGCTTGTTGGCCCACCGCAATTTTTTTAGTATCTTTGAGTTCCCCAATCGCATAGAGCGGTTGTACCTCGGTAATTGTACCTAGGGGGGAATACTGATATACTTCGCCCAAGTTTTTACCGGTTTTGGGGTTGGTCAATGTTTCGGAAGATAAAATTACCTTAAAAGTGCTTCCCTGGGTAGGGGTATTTTTTTCTTCGGATGTGTCTAAATAAATTTTAGTTCCTTCAACTTTCACTACCGTCATTTGTGCAAAAGCACGGTAGGAAAAACAACTTATCACAAGTGCGGCACTAAGCCAAAGTATCGGTTTTTTCATATAATAATTGTATAACATTTTTTGACGGAGTAATTCAATGAAAAATAATTTTGCCGATCTGGTAGAGACGTTTGCCATCTTGCGCGGCCCCAACGGGTGCCCCTGGGATAAAAAACAAACCCACGAAAGTTTAATCAAAAACCTACGCGAAGAGAGCGAGGAACTGATTGCCGCTATTGAGAAAAAAGATCCCGAAAATATGAAGGAAGAACTGGGGGATGTGCTCTTGCAGGTGTTATTGCACGCACAAATTGCCAAAGAGGAGGGGCTTTTTTCTATTGACGACGTCATCCAGGCACTCTACGACAAATTACACTACCGCCATCCGCACGTATTTGGGGATGTAAAAGCCCAAAGCCCCGAAGAAGCCTTAGCGGTGTGGAAAGAAATGAAACGCAAAAGCCGCGAAGGAAAATAAAAACTATTTAGAAAAAACTCCCCCGAGGTTATCGGGGGAGTTTTATAACAGACTTTAGCAAAATTACCAGTTTTTATGACGCCAGTACAGCATCACCAGCCATACCAGCATTAAACATACACCCATCAGCATCCAAAATGCTTGCGGATGTTGGGCCATCGGCAAGGCTACGTTCATCCCATACGCACTTACCACAAAGGTAGGCACCATCATCCAAATGGTTACCACGTTTAATTTTTTCATCAGTTGGTTTAAGTTGTTGTTGACGATAGAAGCGCGCGCATCTAATAACTGCGCCAAAATATTGGAGTAAATATCCGCCTGCGTTTTGCATTGTCTATTTTCCACAATAATATCGTCCAGCATTTCCACGTCTTTTTCATCAAATCCAATGCGGTTAGCCAGGGTGCGTGTTTTTTCAAATACGAACCCGTTGGAGGTAATAGCCTCGGCGTAATAGACCAAACTTTTTACCAAACTAAATAAATTGAGCAGATAGCGGTTATCCATAGAATCGGTGATTTTGTCTTCAATTTCTTCCGAAATCATGTGGATAATGCGTAAGTGTTCTACGTAATGGGAAATGGAATTATAAACCAGTTTCAAAAATACTTCTTTAACAGAGGTAACACTTTGGAAACGTTTGCCCACAAACAGCGGAATATCTTCCGCCAGTACAATCACCAGTTTATCCTTAAACAAAAACATCCCCACCGAGGCGACTTTGAACTCCAACTGGTCTTTGCCGGAATAATTTTTAGGGCGTTTATAAATCATTACCGTATGTTCCGGTTCAAACTCCAAGCGCGGCTGTTCATCCGGGTCCAGGGCACTGGCTAGGGTATGCTCGTCAATTTGATACGTGTCAATTAAAAAGCGTTGCTCTTGCGCGGTGGGGTTGGTGTATACAAACACTTGGGCGTGTTTGTCTTGCGTTTCCACCAGTTTTTTATCGGCAATCTTATATTCTTTGAGCATATCGTTTCCTCTCATTAAATAATAGCACTATTTGCACGCAAAACGCAACTTTTATTATGCGAAAATTCCGTCTGCAGACAAGCACTGCGTTTTTATTTTTGATATAGTATATAGGTAATTTTACAAAAACTATGAAACTATTATTTCCTAAAAACAAAAAGCCGGCTTTGCCGGGCATTTTTTCGGCCCAAAATTATGTGGCCCATTTAGCGCGCGGGTTAAAACTGCCCGCCAAGGCAATTATTTGCCCGATTTCTTCCCTCACTAAATATGTTACTTCCCATAGCAAATGGAAGAAATATACTTGTGAAATGGACATTTACGTTTTGGAAGGGAAAAACGTCTGCTACGTAACTAACTTTGGCTACGGGGCGCCTTCTATGGCTATGAAGTTGGAAATGTTAATTGCCCTGGGGGTAAAAGAATTTGTGTTTATCGGTTTGGCGGGCAGTTTGCAAGAAGAAGTAGAACCGGCCGACATTGTACTAGCCGACGAAGCCCTGTGTGATGACGGCACTTCGCCTTGCTACGTAGCCGCCGAAACAGCCAAACCCAACCAAACAATTTTCAAAAAATTAGCCGGTTGCCTGCGGAAAAACAAGTTAAATTTTCATGTAGGGCGCAACTGGACCACCGATGCCATCTTCCGCGAAACCAAAGCAGAAATTAAACACTACCAAAAGCAAGATGTGCTGACGGTGGAAATGGAAACAGCCGCTTTTTACGCGGTCTGCCAAAAACGCAAAGTGCGCGGGGTGGCCGCTTACGGCATTAGCGATAAACTGGATCACTTTAAGTGGGATACACACTTTGGCGAGCGACCGATTTACCGCACATTGGAAGTAATTTTTGATAACGCTTTGCAAACGCTGACGCATTAACCAAAACCCCGCTTTAGGCGGGGTTTTTAGGTTTAATAATGGGTGATTTCCGGCTTATCGTCATCCAGCGGTTTAATCATATCCAGCCGGTTCCAAAATTCCTGTACCGATTGGATACGCTCGGCCGGGTCTTCTTTGAGAGCATCTGACAGCACTTCATCCACCGCCGGCGGAATATGCGGAGCCAATTTAGAGGCCGGGACAATTTTCTTTTTAGCAATATCAAAGCCTTTCACCGTCCAGGGAACCTGCCCCACCAAGGCTTCATATACACACAGAGCCAATGAATACACGTCGGACTGTTTGCGCATAAATCCGCGTTGTTGTTCGGGTGCCATATACGCCGGCGTACCCGCTACGGTGCGCGCCCCGGTTTGATTGTCCACTTTTTTGGCTACGCCAAAATCCATGACCTTGGCACTGCTATCTTCCAAAATCATAATATTGCTGGGTTTCAAATCACAATGAATAATATCCTGGTTGTGCGCGTATTGTAACCCTTCGCATACGCCTTTGAAAATTTGTTTCACTTTGGAGAACGGCAACCGCCCGTCAATATCCAGGCGTGTTTCTAACGTTTGTCCATCCACATATTCAAACACTAAATAGAGGGAACTTTCCGTCTCAATAACGGTGTAAATTTCTACAATGTTCGGGTGACGCAGCAAGGCCACCATGCGTGCTTCAGACAAAAACTGCTCGCGCACATAGCCGCTACGTACCAATTCCGGGCGGACCCGTTTAATGGCTACTTTGCGTTTGAGGGATTTATCATACGCCTCGTACACTTTCCCCATACCGCCTTCCCCGATTTGGCGGATAAAATCATATTGGTCTTTTACCGCGGATTCTTTGCGGGCGTAGGCACTTTTTTTACGACGGAAAAGGTCCTCATAGCGGAAATAGATAAATAAAAATAACCCCAATAAAATAATCCCCACATAGGCTATTAACCCGTTGGAAATTTTCTTATTGGACGTTTGCGGCTTAACCAAACCGCGTTTCTTGGCTAAGTAAGTTTCAATCTCTTTTTTAAGATTTTGCGCCAAACTGGAGGACGGATTTAATTTAAGGGCCGTTTCTGTATCTATTTTGGCGCGCTCCAAATTATTCTGTTTTAGGTACGCCCGGGCCCGCAAAATATACGCACGGGCATCCTGCGGGGCCACCGCAATCGCTTGCCCGGCCGAGTACACTACATCCTCGTATTTTTCCAGCCCGTCAAACGCAATAGCCAACAGCAAATAAAAACGATCGTCTACATGATTGTTAGCGGTTAAAAAATTGATACGGCGGATGACATCTTCATATTGCGACAGGCGCAATTTTTCGCGCAAAGCTTCAATCTCCGCGTCACGCGCTTGCTGATTAAACGCCGCTTGAGCAGTATTGGTAACCTGAGTAGAAAAACTCCCTCCTACCAACAGGGGGGTGGTGTCCTGCGGCGTAGCAGGTTCCACGGCCCATCCCGCTAACGCACAAGTACCCAACACGAAAAACAAGGCTACAAATTTCTTCATATATTTATTGTAGCACATCCCAAGAGAATTTGTGCCTGCTTTTGCAAATTACTATAATACTACTATGAAGAAACAAGCCATTGGCGTATTTGATTCGGGCATTGGGGGGCTGACAATTTTGCGGGCCTTACACCAAGCGCTCCCCCACGAAAATTTCATCTATTTCGGCGATACCGCCAACGTCCCTTACGGAGGGAAATCAAAAGCGGCCGTCACGCGCCTGGCTACCGCGGTGGCTCAATTTTTAGAAACCCAAAACGTCAAGTTAATTGTGGTTGCCTGTAATACCGCCTCTGCCCACGCGTTGCCCACGCTTAGTAAGCGGCTGCGCGTACCCGTAATGGGGGTCATCCTTCCGGGAGCCCAAGCCGCCGTGCAAGCCACACACAACCGCAAAATTGCCGTATTGGGAACACAAGGGACCGTTCAAAGCCAAGCGTATGTAAAAGCCATCAAAAAATTAAATAATAAGATGCGCGTTGTTCAGCAAGCGTGCCCGCTCTTTGTGCCGTTAGCGGAAGAAGGTTTTGCAAAAAAACCGGCGGCAGAACTTATTGCCCGAGAATATTTGGCCCCTGTTCAAAAAAGCGGGGCAGATACGGTGATTTTAGGTTGTACGCATTACCCTATTCTTAAAAAACTTATCGGGCGTATTTTAGGGCCCAAAATTCATTTGGTAGATTCCGCCCAAACCTTGGCCCAGGCGGCTAAAAACTTTTTACAAACCCACCGATTGGCCGCCCAAACTGGACGCGGCACCTTGAAATTTTATGCGAGTGACGAACCGCAAAAATTTTCACAATCCGCCCAAAAATTATTGGGTGAAAAAATAGCCAAAGCCACTCTTAAAAAATTAACTCCATGACCATTTACACCGATAAACGCCTGTTACGAACGGGGCTCATAGGCGGTACTTTTTCGCGTCATAGCGGCAATATGCGCGAGGTTGCTTGCCAAAATGCGGCCCTGGCCGAATTAGGCGTTCAGACCGAACATATTCTGCACTTTCACCAAACCCACAGCGACACCCTCCTTTCCATTTCCTCCGCTCAAGCGGCCCAAGCCGTTTTGGCGGCCCCGCTCCAAGACGCAGATGCGTGGGTATTTTCCCCGTGCATTTCAGGCTGGGGAGCGGCGATTGTAACCGCCGATTGTGTGCCTGTTTTTTTATGGGATGACACCGGCAGTTATGCCGCCTTGGCCCATTGTGGTTGGCGCGGCGTAGTAAAAGGCTTGGCGCAAAAGGCCGCCCAAGCCTTACTCACTCAAAACCCGCACTTGCGGTTAAATGCGTGGCTGGGGCCGCATATTCAAGCCTGCTGTTTTGAAGTGCAAGAAGACGTAGCCGCCCAATTCCCAGCAAATTGCGTCCTCCGTAAAAAAGACAAAATTTATGTAGATCTAAACATAGAAATTAAACGCCAACTGACCCAAGCCGGGGTAGCGGCGGAAAAAATTCAAACCCCGTATTATTGTACCTGCGGGGACAAGGAAAACTTTTTTTCTTGGCGGCGCGATCACGAGAAAAATATGTTATTATCTTTTCTATACAAACCGTAAGGCTTGCATAGAAAGAAATTATTTTCTTTAATAGTGAATATGGAACATAGTGCAAAGATTTTACTGGCAGACGATTCGCACGCGATTCGTTTTTTAGTCAGCGAAATTCTAACCAACGCGGGGTTTCAGGTAGTACAGGCGCAAGATGGCCAAGAAGCCATTGAAAAAACCTACAAAGAAAACCCTGATTTGTTGATTTTAGATTACGAAATGCCCAAAAAGACCGGTTTTGAAGTGGTCAAAGAGGTACGTAGCCGCACGGGTTATTTGCACACGCCTATTATTATTTTTACCGCCGTAACCGACAAATCTACCAAGTTGGAAGGCTTAGGGTTAGATATTGATGATTATCTTACTAAACCGGCAGATGAAGACGAAATTGTGGCCCGCGTGAAATTACTCTTAAAACGCAGTCAACAAAAAATGGACTCTAACCCCCTCACCCACCTGCCGGGGAACCCTTCTATCCAGGCACGGGTGGAACGGGAAATCAATACTAAAAATCCCTTTGCGGTACTCTATTGCGATTTGAATAACTTTAAGTCTTTTAATGATAAATACGGTTTTGACGCCGGGGATCACGTTTTACGTACCACTGCAGATATTATCACGCAATCTGCCCGCTTAGATCCGCACTCTTTTGTAGGCCATATCGGCGGAGACGATTTTATTGTCGTATGCGCCTTTGAGCAGGCAGAACCGATTGCTAAGGAAATCGCCCGCCGAATTGATGAAGTGGCCCCCACGTTTTATAGCGAAGAAGACCGCAAACAAGGCTTTATGTTATCCACCAACCGGAAGGGAGAACCCGAAAAATTCCCGTTCCTGGCCATGGGCATTGGCATTGTACACAATACCAAACGCCCGTTGACCTCTTTTGCGATGGTCAGCAGTATTGGCAGTGAACTTAAATGCTTGGCTAAACAGCATGAGAAAGGCAGTTTCTACGCCATAGACCGCAGAAGTTAAACTAATTTTGGAATATAAAAACTCCCCGGCTTTGAGCCGGGGAGTTTTGTGTTGCGTTCAAATTACTGTGCCGTCTGCTGGCCGCGCACCTTTTCAAACAGGTTATCTGCCGTAGCGCGCTGCAAGAAGGCCTCCCACTCCGCCGGAGTCAGTTCAAAATCATCCATCACAATATACGAAATTTCTTTAGCCGCATTTTTAACATCTTTTTTCTTGCTAAGGTATTCGTTTTCCAGTTCTACATAGCGGCTGGCGATGGCATAGTCAATATCCGCTTGCGTAAAGCCTTTGTTTTGCGGTTGTTCTGCTATGGGCGTTTCTGTAGTAATGGAATTGGTATCCGTTACCACCGGGGTGGTAGAAGCAGTGTTGGGAGCCGCTTCGCTTTGCGTGGTAGCGGAAGGAGATTGCGTATTTTCTACCTGGGTAGGTTGCTCAGTGCCTTTGTCGCCTTGCGGGGTTAACAATTCACTATGTGATTTGTCATTGGGAACAAACGTAGGCAATTCTTCGGTTGAGTTGACCTCTCTGCCGTTCATTAAGTTAGAACAGGCTGAAGGATTTACAATAAAATAAATACTTAAAATAATACACACCAAAACGGCGGCTTTTATTAAAATTTTAATCATAAGGGCTCCTTTGTTATAGCATACAATATTTGAAGCCTATTGAGCAGGCTGTTTTTGCATCAGGGGGCTTTCGCCCTGTAATTCTTTGACGCTTTGCTGAAATTGCGGGTTTTCAAAAATTTCCTGCAACGCTTTGGCAAAATCAGCATTTTGGGCGTGTTTTTCAACAATACGGGCCACTTCCGGGTTTTGCTGTAAAATTTGCTGTAAATTTTGGGTGCTTAAATCTACCAATCCGTTAAGTTCGCCCTGGGAGGCTTCGGCTACCTCTTGATTAAATTGCGCCACGGCCGGGTCATTTTGGAAATCTTCTACAATAGAGGCGATGGTTTCTTGCGCTTGCTGTACTTGTTGCTCTGTAGTAAGCGGGGCATCTTCCAAATAAATTTCAGGGAAGGCACGTTTGTATTTGACGGGGGTCTGCACGGCTTCTATTTCGGGCGCGGCCAAGGACACCGGCACTTGCTGAAATGTAAACGGGTTCCCGTCATTTTGAGAAGCCATTTCTTTTTCTTCCTGTCGCTGGGTATACCATTCACGCACGCGGACCGCACCCATAAATAAGAGTGCGGCCACAATCAGTGCTATTAAACAGTAACTTACTTTTGACATGTTATTTAACGTCGGTTACTTCTATATCAAATACCAATACAGAGTTGGGCGGAATAGGCCCTACCGGGCGGTTGCCATAGGCAGTATCGGCCGGGCAGACCACCTGGGCCCGGGCCCCGGGTTTCATTTGCTGTAGGGCTTTGGTCCAGCAGGGGATGACATCCGTTAAGCGGGTGGTAAACGGTTGATTGCGCTCACGCGAACTGTCAAACTGCGTACCGTCAATCAATGTACCTGTATAGTGCACGGTAACAGAGCCGTCGGCTTTGGGCGTTTTGCCTTTACCCGGGCGGGAAAGTTTAATCATGGCGCCATTATCCAATACTTTAACGCCTTTTTCTTTTTGGAAGTCAGCCAAATAGGCTTTTTGTTCTTCTTCACGACGTTGGGAAATAATCCGTGCGTCATCTTGATATTTTTGCAAGATTTGCGGCTTATACTGGTTAATATCTGTTTGCGATTTTTTGCCTAATAAACTATCGCGCATCCCTTGGGAAACGGCCTTATAGTCGTCCTCATTATCCAGCACCAACTGACGTTTTAAGTTATCCCCTAACAAAAACCCTAAAGAATAGAGCATTTTGTTGCGTTCGGCCAAATCTGTTGCCGGCGTAGGTTGAACCTCCTCGGCTACAGCCAATACAGGCAGTAATAAACAAAGTAATACTGTAAATTTCTTCATAGTTTCTCCTATTTTGTTTTTAAGTAGTTTTCTAAACGAAGCGTGACCTGTTGCGCCACTTGTCGGCCTACCTCTTGCATACTGCGGCGTAGGGAATCTTCCAAGCGGGAAGTGCCCGCACGTTCATGTACGCTAAAACTGGAAAAGGTAATTTGCCGCTCCATATCTACCAGTTGCGTGGTGGCACCGCTGGCACACCAAATCAAATTATCTATCTTTTTAGACGTATAATTATCTACTTCCGCACTAATTCTTACGGAAATGGTTTGATCCGGGTCGGTAGCGTCTACCACGCCAAGGCCCATTTTATTGAGGGAATCCACCACATACGAGGCCAGCACCCGGCTTTCTACGCCTTCCACGGATACACCCACCAATACCGCCGCCATTTTTTCCTTAAACACGTTTTTATAAGGCGCAAATGTATCGGGCATATAAGAAGCATGGTCTGCCTGCAGAAATTGATAGGTTTCATCCAACGCATTGCGCCGTTCAATGATAGGTTGCATTTTATAAGCTACTTTCAAATCAGCCAGGGGATCAGCCGGCGAAGAAAATTGCTGGGCAAGTCCCGTGAGTTGTGCATCCGCTTGATTGAGAAGCGGCGTTAAAACAGCGTTTGCTTTGGTACGCGGCAACACAGCCAATGCATAATAATGTTTGGTGTCGGCTTCTTTATCCCGCCATACTTTTTCCACTTGGGCATTGGCTACCAAATCGCCCAAAATATCCTGCCCCACCGCCGGTGTATGCTGGGTGAGTTCGCGCTGCATATTGTCCAATGCGTGGGCCGCGGCCTCTTTTTTGGTGCTGCCTTCTCCGGCCACGGTGTAATACTGGGCAGTATCATATTTAGACATTTGATAACTAACCGTATTTTTATTAAGCCCTGCGCAGGCCACTAACGTTAAGGCCAGCATGGGCGCTATGATTTTTTTCATGGTTCACCTCTCAATATGCACTGCGATAATGCAGAAATACTCTGCCCCCTCGCGGTACTTGAATATCTTCAAAAGTATGTGTGCCCAAGACGTTTCCGTGTCTGTCTTGCAATAAAAGTTGAATATCTTGCGTGCCGGGTTCTATAAATACGCGGGACATATAAATGGAGGCTGGCAACGTAAACCATTGGCGCGTATCGGCTTTTTCTACCGCCGCCCCAAAAACATCCACCACCATTTCCGCTAGCCAGCCAAACGAGTTATCCTTCCCTCTATCTCTTTCCATAGCGTGACGCGCCTGCACGGCGGCTACTCTACGCAGAACGGCCCGCGTCGCAATCCGAAACCACATCCCCGGTAATTTTTCTTCTAAATCTTGAATTACCAGTTCGCTTACATAACTCATAGGTTGCATGGCATAACGTTTGCCGGCAATTTGCACCGTGGAAGAAGTAATATAATACGGTTGGGTTTCCAGCACGGGGTAAGCAACCGTAATGGCGGATCCCATCAACCCGGCCGAAATGGCGTTTTGCACTTCGGGAGAAACGGTCCCCGCATCTTCCACCGGCGTATTGGCAAAAGATAAAATACGGTGCCAGGCCAGTTGGATGGTTTGACTCTTTTTAAGAGGCACCTGCCCTACGCTGTGCACAATAATCACTTCCCCTAAATTTTCCGGGTGATTAGGTACGGCAAAATGAGGGGCGGTCCACCCGCGTTTTTGATACGCGTTTAAGGCATTTTGGCGGGCAATGCGCGCATCTGATACGTCCCCGGTAGATTCAAAAATCAAACTGGCCATATACTGCACAAAGGGGTCGTCCGTGTATCCTTTCTTTTTTTCGCCGCGCAAATGGTCCAAAAAGAATACCGCTTTGCGTGCTTCTACCCCGGCGGAAGAGACATCCTTTTGGTTCAAAAAATTCATGGCCCGATAAAAAAACGTAAGTGCCGTTTCATAATCGGCCGCGTAATAGGGGGTGGCCAAATCGTTAATTAGTACGCGCGAGGCCGAGGCAGACACACTTTTAGTATAAGAATCGGTGATACGCGCTTGGGCATCTGCCAGCAAGGAATCACTTTGGGAGTATTGGCCCGCATCATGCAATAAAGAGGCGCGGTCCAATTCGTAGAGCAACGTATCGCGCTTGCCATACATGTGCTTACGTTTGCTTTCCACCAAGTTGGCTGCCCGTTCAAATTTGCCCTGGGCAGCCAGCTCGTTTACTTCATATTTATAGCGCAAAGAAGGCGCCCCGCAGGCGGAGCATAGCAACACCCCACACATCACTAAAAGCGCCTTCTTCATACGTTTTAGAAAGAAACTTTACTACGTTTTACGTATTTCTTAATTTGTTTTTGACCGTTCCATACAATCTGGTTGGTTTCAATATCAATCAGTTTGAGGTTGGCTTGATAGAAAACAAGCGCTTTGCTGCCCGCTTGGTCTACCACGGAACTAAGCACGCCGCTAAGCATATAATCGGCCCCGATTTCTTTGCCAAAAGCCTTGCGGGTTTCTTCGCTGGCAAATTCGTCTTGTTCCAAACGTTCGGTGCGTACTTCTCCGCGTTCGTCTTTGGAAGCCACAAAGTTCACTTTGCCCGAGTTAATAAGCGCACGTTGCATTTCTTCAATAAATACGCCCGTATTGATGTGTTCCATCGTTTTGTTGGTAACGGTGCCCACAATCAGGGTAGGCTCTTTGCCTTTTCTCATTAAAAACTTATTGTACCAACCGCTGTCTAAACAGTCGGTAATCATTTCTTGCGCCACCATTTGGGCGTCCGTATCGTTCCAGCCTCCGCTTACATCTTTGACGAGGTTGGTTTCCACACGTCTTACCTTGGGGGCACACGCAAAGATAAACGGTACCGCTAATAAAGCAATCAGTAGTTTTTTCATAGTATCTCCTTAATTAGATCTCCTATTTTATTGTAACAAATTATCCCGGTAAATTATTGCATATGCGCGCACAAATTTTGCCCGGCCCAATCTTCCGGCTCGTAGTTACAGGCCACCGTTCCGGCCGGGATGTCAATTTCCAGCCACACCGGCAACTGTTTGTGTTTGGCATGAATAAAATGCTCGTTTTCAAACGTAAATGTATACGCTTTGCAAGCAAGTTTCGTTTGCCCATCCTGGGCCAGCAACGGGCACGGCAGGGACAAATTTAACTTGCCAAATTGAGGGGTATATTGGCCGGCGGTTTGTTTATATGTTTCTTCCGCAAACGCTAACTTGCGCCCTAATTCGGCCGCTTGCAATAATTGTTTCGTGTCATGACGTTTGCTGTATTGCGGCCAAATAAGCGCAAAACAAAACGCCAGTATAATAAAACAACCTAATACAACTCTATAAATAGATCCTTGTTGTGAACGTAACATATATGCTCCTCTCTTAATCTTACAAAAAAATAGTCAAGGCCACAAAATACCCTACCATCAGCGCCAACCCCGTAGGTACCGCCAAGCTGGCCCATTCGCGGCTTTTAATATCCAACTTTTCGGCAGCTACAATGTTCGGCAGATTCCCTTGAACAAGCATGCTGCCAAACGCCGCCAGCCCAATGACCATATACACTAAATCAGCCGTAGAAATGGTGGGTACAATTTCAATGGCCGCCAACGTAGCGTTATCTATAATTACCGATACAGCGTTAGCCAAAAACAATACTTTCCCGCCCAGGTGCACAATCGTGCTTTGAGCCAGGGGACGCAACCCCGCACTAATTAACGTAAGTGCGGCTACGAACATATAAATATGCCCGGTACGCCGCAAAATTGATCCGTAGGTTTCTTTATCTTCGCGGATATGCATTTGCAAGGTGGTTCCGGCATGACGGGCGGTATATCCCGCCGCCACAGCCAGCGCACAAACCGCCGGGAAAATCCACCCGAAGAAATGACGGAAAAGAAAGAAAAAATCGGCATGATGAGGTGGCCCGGCAAGCGCCTGATTGATTACCAACCCCATAGGTTCCGCCAAGGGCGTAAGTACCGCCCCCAAGCCAATGGCATAGCAAGCAAACACCGTAATTTTGACCATGGTATTATGCTCCAAATTGACTACTTTTAATACTTCGGCCAATACCAGGGCAGATACGGTAACGCTCACTAACGAGGAAGACAGCCCTAATACTAAAATAAGCAGGGCAAAACTATACCGCGGCTCCAAAGCCCGGAAGAAAGCAAACAAAACGCGGAAAATATAGCGCGAATAATTATTAAAAATAACGCTAACTACAACGACGATAAATGATACATACACCGGGGAAGAAAGCGTTTGGCGCACCAACTGCCCACTCCAGCCGCCGCTAATCGTAACCGCTACAGCCCCTACTAATAATAGAAAAAGTTCCAAGTGGCTTTCCACCCAACGCACGGTCAGCGGAAGGATGAGTAAACACAACGCCACCATCCCTAATAAAATATTTATCCCTAACGAAGTTTGCGCGACAACCTGTTCCATATTTATTATTTTAGCAAAATAGGACCATTGAGCCAAAACCCATATTTTAGTACAATACTTAAGTAAGATGTTTTACTTTATTAAGGAGAAAACAAAAATGAAAAAAGTATTATTTGTAGCGTTCGCCATCGCTTTAAGCGCTTCTTGGCCGACCAACGCTCAAGCCGCCGCGAATGATTGCGGTTGTGCTGCCACGGATGTAACCTGCATCAACAACTGCACCTTGTCTAAAGTAACCACATTGAGACAAAACATCCAAACCAAAAAAGAAGAAGTAGCCACCAAACTCGCCAATAAAAAAGCGGGCAAAGTTGCTGCCGATGCCAAAGCCAATGCGAAAGCTGCCGCTAAACAAGTCAAAGAAGATGCTAAAGCCCAAGCTGCTGCTAAAAAAGCGGATTTGAAAGCCCAAGCGCAAGCCAAAAAAGAAGAAGCTGCCGCTAAAAAGGCCGAATTAAAAGCCAACGCCGAAGCCAAAAAAGCCGAAGCCAAAAAAGCTAAAGAAGAAGCCAAGGCCAAAGCCGCTGCTAAAAAGGCCGAATTGAAAGCCAACGCCGAAGCCAAAAAAGCTGAAGCCAAAAAGGCTAAAGCCGAAGCCAAAGCCAAAGCTGCCAAAGCCAAAGCCGACGCTAAAGCCCAAAAAGAAGCTGCTAAACAAGCCGCCAAAGATGCTAAAGCCGCTTTGAAAGCCGAAAAAGAAGCTTGGAAGAACTTAGCCAAATAAGTTTTTCACGTAATAAAACTCCCCGGACAAAATCCGGGGAGTTTTTGTTTGTAATTTTTAGTATTTACTCCATTTCTATTTGCAAGAAATATCGCTGCCCCTCACCGGGAAAACCTTAACAATACGCCACATTTAACATGGAATTTTCGGAAAAAATCCCCCGGCCTTTTGCCGGGGGATAAGATAGATTTTTTCCTTACAGCAAGCGTGAGGCTTGGTCGGCCAGGCGGCTGCGTTCGGTCTTGGTGAAAGTAATATGACCGTAATTTTTTTGCCCTTTGAGGCGGTCCACCAGGTAGGTCAACCCGTTGGATTCCACATCCAAATACGGCGTATCAATTTGATACGGGTCGCCCGTTACCACTACCTTGGTGCCTTCGCCGGCGCGGGTAAGGATTGTTTTCATCTCGTGCGGTGTTAAGTTTTGCGCATCATCCACAATCATATATTGACCGGGTAATGACCGTCCGCGCATGTGCGTGACAGAGGCAATTTCAATCTTGCCGCTATCTAACAAATAGTGCGCTTTTTCTTCGCCTTCATCCGGGTTTTTGCGGTCGGCCAAGAAAGCCAAGTTATCATAAATAGCCCCCATCCAGGCTTCCAATTTTTCTTCCTTCGTGCCGGGCAAGAAACCCAAATCTTTACCCACAGGCACAATGGAGCGGCATACCACCATGCGGCGGTAGGCATTATCATCCATCGTGCGCTGGAGTCCGGTAGCCAACGTAATTAGCGTTTTACCGGTACCCGCGGTACCCACTAACGTCACCAAATCCAGGCTATCATCCAATAGAAGTTCCATAGCAAAGCGCTGCTCTTTGTTAAGCGGTTTAATGCCCCACGCCACCGGCTCTTGCGAAGCAAGCGGGCGCAGAACAAAATCTCCGTTATTCGATACGCGGCCAATCGCGGATTTTTTACTACCATCATTAGTTTTTAAAATTACAAACTGGTTGGCCATAAAGCGTTTCGGGTCAACGTCCAATTTCTTGGCACGGTAAAAAGCGTCTATTTCTTCGGGAGAGACTTCTAATTCGCTGACCCCGGTATAAAGTTCATCTACATTTACTTTATCAGTTGTGTAGTCTTGGGCAACCAATCCCAGGGCCTCCGCTTTAAGACGCATGTTAATATCTTTGGTCACTACAATCGTAGGGGCCGCGTTCTTTTTGTACGAGCCTTCCTTTTTACCCAGCGTATAGGCAATATTCAAAATGGCGTTATCCGCTTTGTTAAAGGCCATTGAGTACGGCAGCGAGTTCGGCAGATCAAGTGCGATTTTTAGTATACCGCCGGCTTCTAACTTTACCCCTTCGTTAAGACGTCCTTTTTGGCGCAGTTCATCCAACATGCGCGATACCATACGCGCATTTTTCCCGCGGGTGTCTCCTTCCGTCTTAAAAGCATCCAGTTCTTCAATGACCGCCATCGGGATAATAATGTCGTTATCATCAAATGCACGGATGCAGTTTACATCATGCAGTAATACGTTTGTATCTAAAATAAATGTTTTCTTCATATAGCCTCCATGGGCATTTTAGAAATAATTATAGTATAATCAATAAGGGGAAAGTATTCCCTTGTTCTCATTGTAGCATTATTTGGCGAATTTTATGAAATACCTTTGTATCCATGGACACTTTTATCAACCCCCGCGCGAAAATGCGTGGTTAGAAGAAATTGAACTACAAGAAAGCGCACACCCTTATCACGATTGGAATGCCCGCATTTGCGCGGAGTGCTATTCCCCCAATGCCCTGGCCCGCGTATTAAACGGAAACAAAGAACTAACCGATTTGGTAAACAACTATTCTCACATCAGTTTTAACTTTGGCCCCACGTTACTGTCGTGGATGGAAGCCAAAGAACCGGAAGTATACCAAGCCATTTTGGAAGCCGATAAACAAAGCCAGGCACATTTTTCCGGCCACGGCAGTGCGATTGCCCAAGCCTATAATCACATGATTTTGCCCCTAGCCAACGCACACGATAAAGAAACGCAAGTTAAATGGGGTATTTACGATTTTGAAAAACGTTTCGGCCGCAAACCCGAAGCCCTTTGGTTAGCGGAAACCGCCTGCAATACCGAAACGTTAGAAGTGCTGGCCGCTAATGGCATGAAGTATGTAATTTTGGCCCCGGGCCAATGCGCGCGGGTGCGCAAAATCGGCGAAGAAAAATGGCAAGAAATCGGCGCCGGTGTAGACCCCAAACGCCCTTATCAATGCAATTTACCCAGCGGCCAAAAAATTACTTTATTCTTTTATGACGGGCCTATTTCACAGGGGATTGCGTTCTCGGACACGCTTTCTTCCGGCGAGAAATTTGCCGGTAGACTACTTAGTACCTATAATAACACGGAAGAGCCGCAACTGATGCATATTGCCACCGATGGGGAAACCTATGGGCACCATCAAAAATTTGCCGAAATGGCCCTGGCCTATTGCTTAAAAACCGTTCAGGAAAAACCGGACGTGCAGTTAACCGTGTATGGCGAATTTTTAGCCAAAAACCCACCGCAATATGAAGCCCAAATCCACGAAAATTCATCGTGGAGTTGTTTTCACGGGGTGGAACGTTGGCGGGCAAATTGTGGGTGCAATTCGGGCATGCACGGCTCTTGGCACCAAAAATGGCGCGCGCCGTTACGCGAAGCCTTGGATTTTATCCGCGACGAAATGATCCACACATTTGAACGGATCGGCGGAGAATATTTCAAAAACGTATGGAGCGCCCGTAACGATTATATTGAACTTATTTTAGACCGTTCGCTGGATGCCCAACATAAATTTTTCTTGCGGCACGCGACCGAAAAAGCCTGGCGCGACCGCCCCACCGCACTGATGCTGCTGGAAATGCAGCGCATGGCTATGTTGATGTACACTTCTTGCGGCTGGTTTTTTGACGAAGTAAGCGGCCTGGAAACCGTACAAATTATGCAATATGCCTGCCGCGCCATGGAACTGAACAAAACATTAAGCGGGGTTGATTTGGAACCGGAATTTATAAAACGCATGGAAAAGGCCCCCAGCAACTTGCCCGAAATAAAAAACGGGGCGGTGGCGTATGAACGTTATGTAAAACCGCAAGCCGCCAGTTTAGAGAAAATGGCGCTGTCGCATATTGTCACCCTGCTGGCCGACGAAACCGAAAACCCGCAACATGCTTACGCCTGCGACGTATTATATTACGAACCCACCAAATTAGCCGCGGGCAATATACAACTGGTTTATGGGCGTATTGCACTAAAATCCCGCGTCACCCTAGAGGAGAAAAATATTCCGTTTGCGGTGCTTCGTAAAGGGTTTGCCCAACTGCTGTGTATGGCCGGGGCCGATCAACCGGATAGCACTTTTGCTCAATTAAAAGAATTGTTTGAAGCCAAAAAATATGAGGCTTGCTCGTCCCTAATGCACCAACAATTCATTACCGAAATTCCCCTTAGCAGTATGTTTATGGATGTACGACGCAAGGTGGTCAATCAGGTCCTCAAACAATTAGATAACGAATCTTCTAACGCTTATGATGAATTGTTTGAGAAACAATATCCCATTGTACGCGGATTACAATTACTGGGAACCCCCATCCCTGCCACTTTCCTACATTTGGCGGACTACGTCCTCACCCAAGACCTGGTAGAGCAGTTCCGCGCGGCCACCGTAAATGTGGCTGAAGTAGAAGAACTGATGGAAGATGTAAAAACGCTGGGGTTGGATGTTTCCCGCGGGAAAGTAGCGGATGCGGTTACTGACAAATTAACCTTCTTATCCTTTGCTTTTGCGCGCAACCCGGCCGATAAAATAGCCGCCCATAAACTGGTGGAATTTTTGAACTATACCGAAATTTTCGGCTTTGTTCCCAACACCATTAAAGCGCAGGAGTTTGTCTACTTCGGGTTACGTGCCCTGGGTGAAGAAGCCAAAAAGAAAGACATTTTACGCGCGTTAGCACGCAAACTTAAAATTGCTTTGTAATTGCGGTAGAAACCTACTGTGGCAAACGACCGGCTAAAAATTCTGCCACGGGCCGAGTAAGTTTAATTTTGCTCAGCACAATTTTAATAGAAGCGGTAATCGGTACAGATAAGAACGCGCCGGGTGCGCCCCACAAGAGCGTCCAGAAAATAAGGGAGGCTACCACAGCCGCCGGATGCAAATCCATCCCCTCTCCCAAGAAACGGGGTTCTACCAAATTGCCAATGGTAAACTCAATGGCACTGAGCAAGCCTAACACTACAAAGAAGTTGGGGCCCAAGCCAAATTGTAAAAACAAAATCGGAATAGGCAAAAGCACGGCCACAATGGACCCTACACTGGGAATAAAATTTAACAGAAACGCAAACAGCGCAAAGACAGCCGCCAATTTAACGTGAAAAGCAAATAAAACGATAGCGGCTAAAATGGCGGTCACAATAGAGGCCATCAATTTGACGGATAAATAAACAGACACATTAGACAACATTTCTTTAATAGCCGGGTTGGTAATCGGCGGAGTTTTTTTGCTGCCGAATAAAAAGAACGTCATAAACAAAATAATAAGCGTAAAGTTAGAAGAAATACTAAATAATTTTCCGCCTACGTTACGCACCCAGTTAAAAACAGGGAGATCGTGCAAATACGCCACAATGACATTTTTATCTACCGGGATGCCATGTTCCTGGGCGCTGTTTAACAGGTCGGACACGGTGGCAATTAAATTTTGGCGGTACAGTTCGGAGCCTTTCAAAAATTGTTCCACGGAATTTATCGTAAACATAATTACGCCCACAAAACACGCCACAAACAGCAAGATAGCCACCGTTAAAGCCAACCATTTAGGGAACGAAAACTTGTGCCGCAAAAACAACGTCATTTGCGCTAAAATGGTGTAAAGAAAAATGGAAATAATCAACGGGATCATCAAGGCCTTGGTATACACCAGGAAGGAAGCCAATACTCCCGCCGCAATAATAATAAGGCACACGGTACTTGTCTTAGAAAAATAATACAAAGGTTTATTTTGCATAAGGGCTCCTGTGTTGGTCGGTTTTGCGGGATATTTCCCGCGCTATAAACACTATTTTTCCCGTCAAATTTTGTATATCTGCCTGGCAGGCTGTCAGTAGCCACACATTGAGTTTAGCCGCTGTAAAACTTTTATAATCTTTACAAAAGCGGTCATACTCGGTGCCAAATTCATCACTTGCGCGGCTAAGCACCTTGGCGCGGCTGTTTAAGCCCTTTGCGCTAAGGGCCAAATCCCCCGTCCAACTTTTGCTGGGTATTTGACGGATTTGAGCGCGTAGTTCCGTCCAGACAGGTTCGCGCTTATCTAACGTATCGCGCAAATCCCGCACAAACTGATTAAATTCTTCGGCAAAATTTGTATCGCGCACTTCTATATTTTTGCGCAGTTGTTGCACAATTTGCTGCAGGCGTCTGCCAAAATCGGCCAGGCGCGTAGTTTGCTGCTGCACAAAAATACGCAGTGCCTCGCTTTGGACAGAGGTTTTTTCTACTAATTCTTCAGGCGTCATAACGGAAATGATAACGTAAAAATAGAACCCAGGCCCCGGTCCGACACGACACTGACGGAACCATGGTGTAGGCTGGCAATGCGTTGCACCATGGGCAACCCCAATCCCCAGCCGCTGACTTGTCCGGTAAAGTAATCATCTACCTGATAAAAAGGCTCAAAAATTTGCCCTACATCTTGGGGGCGAATCCCTACCCCGTAATCGCGCACGGAAATAGAAATACTGTCGCCGTGGTGGGCCACTTGCACTTTGATAATTTTTTCCATCTTATTATTAAATTTAATGGCGTTTTCCAACAGTTCGCATACCGCTAAACGCAGCATATTTTCGTTGGCTTGCAGGGTCAGTTGTATGGAGCAATCTATCTCTACAAAGGTTCCCCTTTTAACGCCTTTTCCCTGTTGCGTAGGCAAAGGGCCTTCGTCCTGTGCAATCACTTTAGAGGCACACTCTTTAATCAATTCTTTTAGGGGCAGGCTTTGTTTTTCTATATGTTGGGCATCCGCGGTGATTACCTGATTAAACGCCATCAGTTTATCCACCAAGGAGGACATACGGCTTCCCTGTTTGTTAATTTCTTCTAAGGCTTTGGTAGTAAACGGGGAAAAATTTTCCTTCTCCGCTTGCGACAATACCGCCTCCGAATACCCATTGATAATGGAAAGCGGCGTACGCAATTTGTGTGAAATCAACGAAAGTGCTTTTGCCGACAACGCTTCATTATCCGTCATATTACACCCTTAAAACGTAAATTTTAACTGCGCGTAGAAAATATCCCGTTTGTTATCGTTATGTACCGTGCGCAAGTGGTTATACGCCAGGTCAACCATCAAACGTTCGGCCAGCACAAACGAATTGCCCACCACAAAGGAATGTTCCGGGTCGGCTGTGTAAAACTCGCCAAAACGGTAACTCAAATAAATCGTGGCCAGGCGGTCCACCCACATACGGGTTAAACGCCCGCCCACCGTATATTTAGGCAGTTCGTGCACAATATCATAACTCTGCAAGAAAACCAAATCTTGTTGGTCCAAAATTCCGCGCCAGGCCTGTACCCCGGTAATACCGTCCGGATATTGGAAGGCAGTCCCTATCGCTTCAAAACTAAAAGCGCGGAAGAAATTTTTATGTAGTCCCAAGGTATAGGCCGCTTGCGAATAATATTGATCGGACGCGGCTTGCCCTTCCTTCCACAAAGTCCCTTGTTGACGGGCAAACGCCGCCCCTAAAAAAGCGTGCGAGTAAAGTTCGTTTAAGGAATCATCTTCCAACGCTACGATTAACTTGCCCGATACGCCAAAAGCATTATATTCTTTGTCATCACTTTTATTTTTGAAATAATAAAACGGAGTGACGTGCAAAGAGAGTAAATCTGTTTCAAGTGCAAGCGGAAGTTTTACTTCATAAATAGGGTCTTTGAAGGCATCCTCTTTGGCCCATTTTCCTTCTACACCCGCCGTAAAATTTAAGGAGGGTTGCCATAGCACGCGCGCTTTTACTTGATTAAACGCATTGGACCCCGCATATTCTGCTGCGCCGGTAACCGAGCCGGCGGAAACCATCAGGGAGCACATCCCTAGCATTACTAAAAGCAATAGAAATTTTTTCATATATTTTATTTAACAAAATTTAGAGGCCTTCGGGGAAATTTTATTAGCCTACAAGGCTACGTATTTTGGTAAAATAAAAGCGTGAAGAAATTATTTTTACTTTTAATGACCCTGGGGTTGGTGCTTCCCGGTTACGCTACGCAAGTAATTCGCGGCCCATATATAGAGAACCCCACCCAAACTTCTATTACGCTACGCTGGCAAACCAACGCGGCGGTGCCTACGTGGCTGGAGTACGGCCCTACCCCCCGGTGTAATCAAATTATGACGGTTACCCCGGCGGCCTACAATCATAAAGTAGTGCTTTACGGGTTAGTGCCCAATCAAGATTTCTGCTACCACTTATACGTAGCCAATCCTTCCCAAACCGGCACCGAACTGCCTATTGACGGGACGTTCCGCACGCTGTTTTCGCCGGAGCGCAAGATTGTTACCTTTTTGGCGCTAGGCAATACCGGGTCTGCGCCTGTATCTGCAGAGGAAGAAGACCTTTCCGCGCAGGCGCGCGAGCAGATTGGCCAGTTAATGGCCCAGGAACAGGCTGATTTTGTGCTGCACACAGGGAATTTAACCCACAGCGGCCTCAACGCGGACGCAGATGCCGAACTGTTTAGCCCCTTCCAAGCGGTGCTTCAAAACACGCCGCTTTTTGTGGCGTTGGGGCCCAACGAGTACGGCCCGGACCGCGCAAACCCGGATAGCAAATCTTTCTTGTATAACAATTATACGCGCTACCACGACATGACGTGGAGTACCGCTACCCCCAAGTATTATTCGTTTGACACTGCCAATGCCCGCTTTATTGTGTTGGATAGCAACCTGGTAAATGGTACGAAATGGGCCCCGGAAATTAACGAAGAATCCGCCCAGACCAAATGGCTCAAAACCACGCTTGCCGGCGCGGGCGATAAATGGAAAATTGTGGTCATGAATACGCCGGCTTATTCCACCGGTGCCTTCGGCTCCAACCCTGAAATTGCAAACGCGTGGGTAAAAATTTTTGAAACGTACGGGGTCAATTTGGTATTGCAAGGGGGCGACCCTGATTACGAGCGCACCTTCCCGCTACGCAATGAGGAAACGCACAAACGCGGCGTAACATATGTTACCTTAGGGACGGCGGCGGTAACTCCGGAAAAACGGGCCTCTTCTTCCCCGCACACCGCACGCTTTGTGTCTGCCCGGCATTACGCGGTAGGCAAAATTGTGGACCGCAAACTCACCTTTACCGTGTATAGTGATACCGGCAAACAATTAGATAAGTTTGAGATGTATTTATAATTTACTCACTCTCAAAAAACCCCCGCTAATAAGCGGGGGTTTTTCTTTGTTTAAGTGTCACACCAGGCTTGATTCGGGGTCCCCACCGATTATTTTCAACATAGGTCTTGAAATATATATAAAAACGTGTATACTATAAGGGAAGGTAAGACGGTATGTACTTTCAAAATTTGTAGGGAAGGAGAACAACTAATGAAACGAGGTTTTACGTTAATTGAGCTACTCGTAGTAGTGCTCATCATTGGTATTTTGGCGGCGATTGCGCTCCCACAATACCAAAAAGCGGTAGAACGTTCCCGCATGGCGGAGGCTATGCAAGCACTAGGGGATTGGGCCCAAGCGCAAAGCATTTATTATATGCAACATAATGCGTTTACCGAGAACATAAACGAGGGCGATATTACGCTATCCGAGCCGGGTGATGCCTTCACGTATGAAGTCATCCCGCTAGAGGAGGAAAACGCCATTTTGTTGCTAGCAGAACGCAGTGCGGGTATTTACGAAGGCGGGAAATTGGCTATTGGGGTGGTATCCAACGGACAAATTGCTAAGTTTTGCCAAGACCCGCCGGATAAGACCGGGTTCTGTACCGCAGCGGAATCGGCCGGATATATGCCGGAAGATTTAAGTGGGTTAGAAGAAGATATTGGCGGCGGAAATGCCCTCTGCCCATGTGGGAGTGATGAACACGGCAACTGCTTTGCGTGTGCCAGTTTTGAACAGTGGAGGTAACAAACACAAAACCCCCGCTAAACGCGGGGGTTTTCTTGTAGTGTTTGTAACGATTATTTGAGTTTAATCTTGCTCATCATATCATACATAATAATACTGGCGGCGGCCGAAGCATTCAAACTGTCCACCCCGCCTAATTGTTTTTGTTCAATAGACACGATTTCATCACAATTTTCAGCGGTCTTTTCGCGGATACCAAATCCTTCCGAACCAATCACCAAAACCGCCGGACTATTGTATTGTACTTTGTGAATCGGTTTACCGGCCATATCGGCCCCGTAAATCCAAAAGCCTTCTTCTTTCAGGTCCGTAATGGCGGCTGATAAATTGGCAACCTCTACGAGGTTTACATTTTCAATCGCCCCGCACGCCACCTTGTATACTGCCGGGGTAATCCCTACCGTACGACGGTTTGGCAAAATAATCGTAGAAAACCCCAAACAAGCCGCACTGCGGATAATAGCGCCTAAATTTTGCGGGTCCGTCATTTCATCCACCGCCAACCACAACTCATCTTTTTTGCCATCCGCTTCATACATAGCGGTAGAAAGTTTCATCAGTTTAATGGGTTGCACTTTGGCCATAATTCCCTGGTGGTTCGCGTTGCCGGTTAAACGGTCTAGCACTTTATTTTCAATGCGGTCAATACGCACATTGGTACGTTTGGCTAAGCGGATAATATCTTCCACCGTGCGGTGCCCGGCTTTGCTGTCAGATACATAGAGTTGGGTGACGTTGCGCTTTTTGCTTTTAAGCGCTTCCATGACCGGGTGAATCCCGTAAATAATATCTTGATTGTCTTGCATACATCCTCCTTAGCCGATTTGGACCGAACCAAAACTTAGCCCAATAGAAAGCGCGGCTTTTACTTCCGCACCGTGGGGGTCTACCCGTTTTAGTTTCGCAATCGCATCCGCAATTTTTACTTCCGTAATCGCAAAATCTCTAAACGAGGCCATATACCCAAATTTTTCTTCTAACACCATATCCAGTGCTTTGGCCCCGTACAGGGTGGAAAGCCAGCGGTCAAAAGCGGTCGGGCAACCTCCGCGTTGCGTGTGCCCTAATACGCACGCGCGCGATTCAATACCGGTGCGTTTTTCAATCATATCGCTTAATTTATAGGCAATGCCGCCTAAACGGATGGTATCGGTACTTCCTTCCACCTTGCGGGCCACCGCCACTTCGCCCGCTTCGTTTTTGGCCCCTTCAGCCGCTACCACAATACTAAAGGTTTTACCGCTACTTTTACGTTTCAAAATATAATTTACAATTACGTCATCGTTATACGGAATTTCCGGGATGAGCACAATATCCCCGCCGCCCGCCAACGCAGAGCGCAAGGCAATCCATCCGGCATAACGCCCCATCGTCTCCACAATCATCACCCGGTGGTGCGATTGGGCCGTGGTATGCAAGCGGTCAATCGCTTCCGTAGCAATCATCAGCGCCGAATCAAAACCAAAGGTTTGGTCGGTGGCGCACAAATCGTTATCAATCGTTTTAGGAACCGCCACAATCGGCAGCCCTAGTTCTACAAACTGTTGGGACATGTGCAACGTTCCGTCCCCGCCAATAGTGATAAGCGCATCCAGTTCGTGTTCCTTAAAATTATGCAGTGCCACGCTGGAAACGTCTTTGGGTTCCTGCACAGAGCCAAACGGAGCCAGCGTATATTTGAAAGGGTTGGCAATATTACTCGTCCCTAAAATAGTTCCGCCTAACGTTAAAATACCGGAAACCGTTTCATTGGTAATCTTAAAAATATCATTACGCACTAATCCGTCAAACCCGTTACGGATTCCATACACCTCAATGCCTTTGCCCAAAGCGTTTTTGCTTACGGCACGCACCACCGCGTTTAAGCCCGGGCAATCCCCGCCGGCTGTTAAAATTCCAATCCGTTTAATCGTCATTTTTTTCTCCTAGTTTATATATTAGACGAGGTTGCGTGGCCGCAATTACGTAATTTTTTGACACGGTTTACCACGCCGTCAATCACCCAGTCCGGGGTAGAAGCCCCGGCTGTAATAAAAATTTGCGTGGCCCCACGCACCAATTTCTCGTTTAATTCATCTTCCGTTTCTACGTGTTGTACGTGTTTGCAAAGTCCTTGGCAAAGCAGTGCTAACCGGGCCGTGTTGGCACTGTGTTTTCCGCCTACCACAATGACCAAATCCGCATTTTGCGCTTCTTCCATAGTTTCTTTCTGCCGGTCTTTAGTAGGTTGGCAAATAGTATTGGAAATTTGGCATTGGTCCGCGTGTTTTTTTACTTCTTGTGCTATTTCATAAAATACGCTTTCTTTTTGCGTCGTTTGGGAAACCACATTTACTTTCTCAAAATGAGGCAATGCGCGCGCTTCTTCTAAGGAAGAAACCACATGGCAACGCCCTTGCGTGTACCCTTTTAGGCCGATTACTTCCGCATGTTCCGCTTCGCCCACAATAACTGTGTGGTAATCTTGCACGGCAAATTTAGCAATAATATTTTGGGCACGCTTCACCAACGGGCATGTAGCATCTACCACCGGCATCCCGAAATTTTCTATTTCCTGTTGAAAATCCGGTGTGATCCCGTGTGCGCGGATAACCAGCACGCCGTTTTTATCGGTGGCTTGGGCGGGATTATCAATGGCTAAAATTTGCTTTTGAGCAAGCATTTGAGTTACTTGCTTGTTGTGAATAAGCGGACCAATGGTATACACAGGGCTCTTACCCGAAGCCTCTAACGCGAGCACTTGGTCAATAGCGTGTTTCACCCCCGGGCAAAACCCGGCTGACTTCGCTACAATGATGTCTGGTTTTGTTGCCATATACACATTATAGTAAATTACGAGTAAGAGCCTTTATAGAACTATTTAATGATTTCTTTAATAATCTTATAAGCGGCCGGTTTTTGTTTGGTGATTTTTACCGATTTAGCAAACAACGCTAATCCTTCCGCTAGGCGCTTTTTATCCGAGGCGTGTAACACCGCAATTGTGTCGCCTTTGTGTACCGCGTCCCCGGCTTTGCGTTCTAACCAAATGCCGGCCCCATAGTCAATTTTATCTTCCATGGTATTACGCCCGGCCCCTAATAACACCGCTGCTACCCCGGCCGTTTTGGCATCAATATGAGCCACATAGCCGCCCTTAGGCGCTTGGAACACGGCGGTAAGCGGAGCTGTTTTGAAATACGTATCCGGCGTATCCACCGCGCTGGGCGAAGCACCTTGCCATTTAATCATTTGGCGCATTTTGGCCAAGGCTTCCCCGTTTGCAATTTTTTCTTGCATCAGTGCGCGCGCTTTATCCAAATCTTTTTGGGCCCCGCTAATCACTAACATGTGGGCGGCTTCTTCCACCAAAAGTTCATAAAAATCGGGCGCGATTTCTTTATTTCCTTTCAAAATTTCTATGGCCTGGCGCATTTCATTGGCGTTGCCGATGGCACGGCCTAACGGTTGGTCCATATACGTAATGAGTGCGCGGCAATGTAACCCTAATTTTTTGGCAGTGGATACCAGCGCACGGGCCAACTTGCGGCTGTCTTCCAATTTCTGCATAAATGCGCCGGATCCGTATTTTACGTCCATAAGCAAACTATCTACGCCTTCGGCATATTTCTTTGACAAAATACTGGCCACAATGAGCGGACGCGATTCTACCGTTCCCGTGGCATCACGCAAGGAATAGAGTTTTCGGTCCGCCGGGGCCAAGTCCGCCGTTTGACCGAACATACACACGTTTAATTTTTTGATTTGGCGATAAATCAAGTTAACAGGTACACGCACTTCAAAATTTTTCATAGATTCCAACTTGTCTAGCGTACCGCCGGTATGACCCAACCCACGGCCGGACATCATAGGCACGGCTACGCCGCCGCACGCCACCAGCGGGGCTAACGCCAGCGAGATTCCGTCCCCTACGCCCCCGGTAGAGTGTTTATCTACTTTGGGCAAATCGGTTTTTGAAAAATCCAAACGTCCGCCGGAGTGGGCCATGGCTTTGGTGAGCATAACCGTTTCGGCATCAGAGAGAGGATGTAAAAAACAAGCCATTAAAAAGGCAGAAAGTTGATAATCAGGCAAGGTGCCTTTGGCGGCCCCTTCGGACACAAAATTAAATTCTTCTTGCGTGAGTGTTTTACCGTTTCTTTTTTTAATAATTACGTCTATCATGCGCATAAGCAGCACCTCCTAAAAATGGACTTCTACCCCTAGCCTAGCATTTTGCGCAAAAAAAAGAAAGATATTCTTAGAAGAAAATTCCCCCGGTAATTAGCCGGGGGAATCGTTTAGACAAAACAGACTTTTTATTTGGTTACATCTTGCGCGGGCTTTTTGCTGGTTAAAATCGCCCAACTTAATACCGCCAAGAGCACAATTACTACCACCCAACCGATTTTGCCAAGCGGTGTAAAATCGTTGTGATAGTTGACGATAATCGGCGCCACAATGACGGCCACCATGTTCACCACTTTAATAAGCGGGTTGACCGCCGGGCCGGCCGTATCTTTCAAGGGATCGCCCACCGTATCGCCTACCACACTGGCTTTATGGCGTTCGGACCCTTTACCGGTATTGGCGGCTATATTGGCCGGTTCGTCTTCCACTACTTTTTTGGCGTTATCCCACGCACCACCGGCGTTGGACATAAACACCGCAAGTAACTGCCCGGAAACGATAATCCCAGCTAAAAAACCGCCCAGTGCTTCTACGCCAAACGTAAGGCCGACCACTACCGGGGAGACAATCCCCAAGAGGGCCAAAATAATCAGTTCCTTTTGCGCCGCAATGGTGGAAATACCTACCGCACGGGTATAATCCGGCTTGGCTTTTCCTTCCAATACTCCGCCCTTAAATTGGCGGCGCACTTCTTGCACAATCAAGGCAGCCGCGCGGCTTACCGCGTTAATAGCAAAAGAGGAGAATAACCACGGGAGCGCGCCCCCAATGAGCATCCCCACAAAAACGACCGGGTTGGAAACTACAATGCCCACTTCGCTTAGTAGCGTTAAAGCTTGGTCTTTACCGGCCGCAGCCCACGCATCATTTAACAGTTGCTGTACGTTACTTACGTCTACCATATAAGAGGCAAACAAAGACACCGCCGCAATCACCGCCGAGCCAATAGCCACGCCTTTGGTAATCGCCTTGGTAGTATTGCCCACGCCATCCAAATCGGCCATGATTTGGCGCGCTTTTTTGGTTTCTTGGTCATCTTGTCCGTGCCAGGCCATTTCGCCAATTCCGTTGGCGTTATCGGCAATCGGGCCGAAGGAATCCATGGCCACGTTGTTGCCGGTTAGCGTAAGCATACCGATACCGGTCATGGCTACCCCGTAGAGGATGAAATTAAATTTCTCTACCGGGCTTAACCCGTCAATGGTACCGAAAATTACCACGGAGCAGAAAATAGATGCCGCAATCACTAAGGTAGTCCATACCGCCGATTCAAACCCCACGGCAATGCCGGACAAGATGGTGGTGGCAGAACCCGTAGCGGTAGATTTTTTGACTTCTTGCACCGGTTTATTTTCCGTACCGGTAAAATATTCCGTCAAGCGGTCAATGCAGATAGCGAGCACAATCCCGATAGTCGTGGCCGCAAACGGACGCCACCAACCCCCGGGCACTTGGTTCATGTAGAAATACGCGAGTACGCCAAAGATCGCCACAGAAATAGCGGCAGAAATGGAGTATCCTTTGAAGATAGCCTTCATCGCGTTTCCGGCGGAGCGTTTAGAATCTTTGACCGCGTACGTACCAATGATAGAGCACAGCACGCCGATACCGCGCACGAGAAGCGGATACACAATCCACTCGTGATGTCCCGTCAAACGCCATAGACCAATCCCTAAAATAAGACCGGACACAATGGTCACTTCGTACGATTCAAAAATATCTGCCGCCATACCGGCGCAGTCACCCACGTTATCACCTACTAAGTCGGCTACTACCGCGGGGTTACGCGGGTCATCTTCCGGGATACCGGCTTCTACTTTACCGACGAGGTCCGCCCCTACGTCAGCGGCTTTGGTGTAAATACCACCGCCTACACGCATAAAAAGCGCCAGCAGCGTGCCGCCAAACCCAAAACCCAAGAGGGCATCCGGCGCGGCAATGCCAAAGATAATAAAAATAATCGTACCGCCAAATAAACCGAGGCCGTCAGTTAACATCCCGGTTACCGTTCCGGCGCGATAGGCAATACGCAAAGCGTCCCCAAAACTCCGTTTGGAAGCCGCCGCCACACGCACGTTGGCGTCTACGGCAATACGCATGCCTAACTGCCCAACGAGTAGCGAGAACACCGCCCCCAAAATAAACGCGCCCGCACGGCCAAATGCGGCAATCAGTTTAATGGTGCTGGCCTCTAACCCCGCAAAGCGTTCCATAGAATCTTGCGAAACCGGTACAATGTATACGGACAAAAACAGACAAACCGTAAGTAGCCCAATGAGCGGCAAAATCGTTTTAAGTTGCCGTTTGAGGTAGGCGTTTGCCCCTTCGCGAATAGCACCCCACACTTCCTGCATTTTGGCAGTGCCGGCGTCCTCACGCATTACCTGACGACGCAAAAACAACGCATACAAAAGCCCTGCAATCGCAATAAACAATACGCCAAATAACGCATACTGTTCAAACGGACGCAGGGAAGAAATACCATACCACATGTTTATTTGCTCTCCTTACTGCAGAAGATATATTACTTCTTCATTATAGTAAAAATTTTGATAAAGGCAAGCAAAAATAAACCGCCCGAATCCTTTTCAAACTAAAATGGCACAGAACGCGACGCGAAAGAGCAAAGTATACTGTGCGCAGGGTTTTGCCATCAAAAACGAACTTTTTTCTAGGCTTGTGCGAGGAAGTAATACGGTAGGAACTCGTGTAGTTTTTGCGGAAAATTTAACGCTAGGCTAGGCGTGAGCTTAGGAGGAATACTGGCGGCACGCGCCCGAAGGGCAGAGGTATCCGACTAAGCGAACAACAACGCCTAGTGCTAAATTTACCCAAAAATAAACCCCCGCGTACCAATTCGGGGGTTTAGCTCATTCGTGTCATTCTCATGACTCCATGTTCCTATTTCCTAGGGATGGAACCTCTCCGGGTCTTCACGCGATCGGCAAATACGCTGTATCCGCTCAACCGCAACCAGGGAGCAAGCCCGGGTCCCAAGTACTTAAGTTACTACTAGTATAAGACTTTTTTGAAAAATTTCAAGACCTAATTTTGAAAAAATTTTTCTCGTCGTAAGGTCCTAGATTTTTGAGCCGTTTTTGGGCCTTTTTGGGCCCTTAGGGCAGTTTGTTTAGTTTATAAGAAAGCCATTTATCAAAGCAAAAATTGCTTACCAGCAGTAGGGGAGTAACTAACATAGTAAAATAAATGCGCCCCCGGGAAATTTTAACCCGTTTGGCCGGGTTTAATAGGTCGGGCGTGTGGGCCAGTTTATTAAATGTATCGGCCGTCCACAAAATCGGCCACGCGACCGCGGCCCGCGTGCGCCAATTTTTCTTGGGCAGCGCCTTAAAATAATCAAACGCGTATTGCAAGTTTTCTTTACCCCAACGCAACCAATAGTATTTAATAACCTCAAAACGGACAGAATTTCCCTTCTTTAACAAGGCGCTTGGTTGCAAGCCTTGCATTTCCAGTTGGTCTTGCGGAAAATAACACCGGCCGAACTGCAAATCTTTGGGCAAATCGCGCAAAATGTTTACAATTTGTAACGCATCCCCGATATGTTGCCCCCATTGATAAAACTCGGCTTGCGGCACATTGAGCGTATGGGTATGATAAATAAGTTGGCTCCAAAACAGGCCCGGTTTCCCGCCCATCAGCCGGCAATAGTGGGTTAAATCTGCCCGGGTTTTTAACGCAACCGGGGCGGCCCCTTGGTGGTTTGCAAAGGTGGTCAAATCCACACTCATCCCGTCACACACCGCCTGGACAACATCATAGATAAACGCTTTTTGCTCGGCCGGGATGGTAAGTAAGGCTTTAAGGCAGTCTTCTAAATGGGTAATCAGGGCGGTTTCATACGGATTGTCGCTCGCCCCGGTTAAATCTTTTACCAGCAGGTTCTGTTTGGCATAATCTTGCGTCTTGACTATAGCCGGGAATTGCTCAATCCAGTCCAGCCGTTTTTCTACAGGCAAAACCTCTGTGTCGGCAATCGTGTCGGCATAGCGGCACAACAAATACGCCAGTCCAAATGCCGGGCGCATGGAACGCGGCAACATTTTCACACTTAAATACAAACTGCGCGACGTGTTTTTAAGTAGCGTATTTAGTTCCATAGTTATACTATAGCATTTTTGGAAAATACCGAACTTGGCACATTCTTTCTTTGAGCGCTAAATTTGCTAAAATATAAGTAATCACTTATTTATGCCCACAACTATGAAAGAAGATTATTATAAAATCCTCGGCATTGAACGCAGTGCCACTGAGGTAGAAATTAAATCGGCCTTCCGCAAACAGGCCATGAAATACCACCCGGACCGTAACCCCGGCAACAAAGAGGCCGAAGAACAATTCAAAAAAGTTAACGAAGCGTTTTCCGTCTTGTCCGACCCGCAAAAAAAACAAATGTACGACCAATATGGTCACGAAGGCGTTAACGGCACGGGCGGTTTTGGCGGATTTAATGCCAATGGATTTGGTGATATCAACGATATTTTCGGCTCCGTATTCGGTGATATTTTTGGCGGTGGCTTTGGCGGCCGCAACCGCGGCCCGCGCGTAACCCGCGGAGAAGATTTGAAATTAGACGTAGATTTAACCCTGGAAGAAGCCTTTAGCGGCAAAGAAGTGCCTGTGGATTACACCCGCCTGGATAACTGCCAAGCGTGCGACGGAACCGGGGCCGCGCCGGGCTCCCAGCGCAAAACCTGCCGCTCCTGTAACGGATCCGGGCAGGTAACGTATTCCCAAGGATTTTTCAGCATGCGCCAAGTCTGCCCCGATTGCGGCGGCAAAGGAACGGTAGTAGAAAAACCCTGCACCGAGTGCCGCGGCACCGGGCATAAACGCGTAAAAGAAAAAATCACCGTCAAAGTACCCGGCGGCGTACGCACCGGCGTAACGCTACGCGTTTCCAACGGGGGCGACATTGGCGAAAACGGAGGCGGTTTTGGCGATTTGTACGTAGAAGTACACGTCAAAGCGCACAAAATTTTCCGCCGCGAAGGGGACGACCTCCTTATTGATGCGCCCATCACCTACCCGCAAGCGGTGCTGGGGGGCAGTATTAAAGTGCCCACCATTGAGGGAAAAGAAATTGAAGTAACCATCCCTAAAGGCACCCAGTTTGGCGAAGTACTTAAAATGCAAGGAAACGGGATGCCGCGCCTGGGCAAAAAAGGCTTTGGCGATTTACTCATCAACGTAAAAATTGAAGTCTTAAAAAAACCTACCGCCAAGCAAAAAGAACTGCTGGAAGCCCTGGCCAACGAAACCGGCGGCAAGAAAAACAACAGTTTTCTAAAAGACTTATTTGGCAAATAGCAAACAGAGAAGGAGAAACTAAAATGGAAAAGGGATTTATTTACATTTTTACCAATGAAGCTATGCCAGATTACATCAAAATTGGCATTACCAAAGACATTAAAACCCGTTTGAAAGAATTAGATACCACGGGGATTCCTGTTCCTTTTAGGTGTCATTATGCCATACAGGTAGAAAATTACAAAGCGAGGGAACGCCTGCTACATGATGCTTTTGCGGACCACAGAGTTCGAAATAATAGAGAATTTTTTCGTTTGTCTCCCGAACGTGCAGTTTCTGCATTAAAGGCAATTGGAGGAAAGGAATTTTCAGAACTTGACAACGAAATGATAGACGAAGAAGGAAATGTCGTTGAAGATCAACAATTAAAAAATATTGTTAGAAAAAAACGGTTTCCTTTTAAAGAGTGTGGGATTCCTGTTGGTGCAGAAATTGTTTTTACAAGAGATCCAAATAAAAAAGCGTATGTCCTTCCTGACGGCCGGGTAAAATTTAACGAAGAAATTTATTCTTTATCTGCTCTAGCGAAAAAACTTCTGCAAGAATTAGGGTACAACTGGAAGGCTGTAAGTGGCCCAAGTTTTTTCACGTATAATGGAGATATTTTAACAGATATTCGTGAGCAAGAAGAAAGTGAAGAAGATTCTCTACAAGAGTAGTGTTCCCTATTGTTAAGCAAATTTGCTATAATTATAGTAGCGGATTTTCCCCTAAGGGAAATGAAGCTGGAAATAAACTTATGTACGCAATTATTGAAACTGGTGGAAAACAGTACTGGGTAAAACCCGGTCAAGATCTGCAGGTTGAAAAGCTGGACGCGAAAGCCGGTGACACCGTAGAACTGAAAGTTCTCTGGGCCGCTAACGAAGAAGGTACCTCAGCAGATACCAAAGCTGCCACGGCAGCCAAGGTCACCGCTCAAGTGGTCAAACATTTGAGAGGTCAAAAAGTGATTGTCTATAAACGCCGCCCCAAAAAAGGATACGAACGTACCCAGGGCCATAGACAAAACTTAACGCAAATTAAAATCACGGATATCCAGTTATAAATTGGGAGATAAACAATGGCACATACAAAAGCTCAAGGTTCTTCCTCTAACGGAAGAGACAGCCACGGCCAACGTTTAGGTATTAAACGCTATGGCTCCCAGTTTGTAAACGCTGGGGAAATTATCGTACGCCAACGCGGCACCAAGTTCCTGCCCGGAACCAACGTGTCCCGCTCTAGCGACGACAGCCTCTTTGCCCGCGTAAGCGGCATTGTTACCTTTGAATGGGTAAAAAGAGGTAAACAACAAATTTCCGTGTACCCCAAAGTTGCGGAAAAAAATGCGCCTGCCAAAAAAGCCGCGGCCCCCAAAGCCGCTGCCAAACCGGCCGTAAAAGCCGAAAAAAAGGCGCCCGCTAAAAAAACAGCCACCAAAAAACCGGCTGCTAAAAAAGCGGACAAATAAGCATTTGGCAAATTAAAGCGGCGGGATTATACCCTGCCGCTTTTTTTGCTTAAAAGGATTTATATTTATGCAATCAGGCAGTTTTTTAGACCGTGTTAAAATCTACGTCACCGCCGGCAAAGGCGGGGACGGATGCTTGTCGTTTCGGCGCGAAAAATTTATTGAATTTGGCGGCCCCAACGGCGGTTGTGGCGGGCGCGGGGGCGATGTCATCCTGCGCGCGGAACCCAATTTAACTACGCTTTTAGAACTGGCCTATCACCCGCATATTGACGCTCCTAATGGAGAGAAAGGCGGCTCTTACAACAAAACCGGCCGCGCCGGGGAAAACCGCTACGTTTATGTTCCCTGCGGCACAATTGTACGTACGCTGGAAGGCGAATTTTTGGTAGATATGACGAAACCCGGTCAAGAATTTGTAGTGGCCAAAGGGGGTGCCGGCGGACGAGGGAACCAATCTTTCAAAACCCAACAAAATACCGCCCCGCATATTGCCGAGAACGGGTTGCCCGGCGAAGAAGTTACGCTAATTTTGGAACTCAAAGTATTGGCGGACTTGGGGTTAGTCGGGTTCCCTAACGCAGGCAAAAGCACCTTTTTAAGCCGCATTTCCGCGGCGCGCCCGCGTATTGCCGATTACGCATTTACCACACTGAACCCAAACCTGGGCATTACGCTACATCAAGGGGTAAGTTTTGCTACCGCCGATATTCCTGGCATTATTGAAGGGGCGAGCGAAGGTAAGGGGTTAGGTTTTCAATTCCTAAAACACATTGAACGCACGCGCGTTTTGTTGCACCTGGTAGACCCGGAAGGCTTTGATGATTTATCTGCCGAAGAAAGCGTGAAAGTGATTGAAAAAGAACTGAAAACGTTTAACAAAAAACTATTTGATAAACCACGCATTATTGCGGTTAACAAGGCCGATTTGCCGTCGGCCGAAAAAGCCTTCAAAGCCATTAGCAAAAAATTCAAAAAACACAAAGTGATGCTGATTTCCGCCGCAACGGGAGCGGGCGTAAAAGAAGTATTGGACGAAGTAGTAAAAATTCTATCCTCTACCCCCGTAGAGCAAATAGCGGTGGAAGAAGAAAAGCCTGTGGTGCATAAAGTAGAACCCATTTTTACCATTACGCGTGATGAAAACGACGTCATCCATATCACGGGCAAGAAAGTGGAAGAGTTTATTGCCATGACCAATTTTACCCAGCCCGAGGCCGTCACGCGGCTTAAAGGTATTTTCAAAAAAATCGGGTTGGAGAAAGCGCTACTTAAACAAGGCGTGCAAGACGGGGATTTGCTTGTCGTGGGCGGTAAAGAATTTGAGTGGAACGGCGACTTTGATGAGGAGGCCCCACTGGCCCCCGAACACGCCGGCTACAAACGCCGCGAAACCAAGGCCGAGCGTTTAGCCAAGCGCAAAGCCCGACGCGAAGGAAAGAAATAATTTCAAAAACCTCCTAGTGGGAGGTTTTCTTTTTGTCAGTGCTTTTACTGCCTTTCATGACCATTTCTACGTCGGTAAAATCTTTACGGGTTTTACTTACAAAAGAAGGTTCTGCGTCTTTGCGGTCCATCTTGCTAAAGTCGCTTCCCATAGTGTCGCGCATAAATTCTATAATGGACGCATTAAATACAGGAAATACAAACCAATCATACTGAGCCAACGTTTTAGCCCCTTGCTTTTTTTGTGCGTCTATAAAGGCTGAGATAATGCCTATCAGTTCCCCGGTATTGGTCATCACGCCCGAACCGCTCATCCCCTTTTGAATCCCAAAATTAGTGGTGTAGGCATAGCCTAGGCTGCTGATGTAATACACGGGCGCGGTGGCTTTTTTTACTTTGCGCACCCCGCTAAAAATAGAAACGACCGATAGTTTGCGGTCAATTTGATAATTGCGCGAAACAGAAAAATCTACCAGCGGGGGCAATTCGGGTGATAAGGCCTTATTATATTTGCGCTTGGCTTGCGGGTGCGATTTAAGCCAAGCCAAAAATTCCTGCTTTTGGATGCCCACATTTTGAGGTTCTTTCGCAGTTGCCCGGCGGTAATACAATTTTTCAGCATTACGCACATCTAATTTAATAAGAGCAAAATCGTCCTTGGCCCAAGTAGATGGCTTATACCCTGGGTGGATAAATACCGCCCGGCGTTGCGGACCATGCGTAGTCTGTGCCATTACGGATACGGGCGTATCCATTAGGTCCATGCGCAACGTACAACCTGTGTCACACCGCTCTTTTACGCAGTGCGCCGCCGTAGCAAACCAATGCGGGGCAATACGCGTGGCCTGGCATTTTGTGCCTTCGTTATCGCCCACAATATAATATTCGTACGTATGATAAAAGTCCGTAGTGTTTTGGTGTTTATCTTCGTCCGTGACGGACAGCACACTCACTTCCGCCCACGCAAAGCAGAGCGTCCCTAAACACAGTAAAAGCAAAAAAAGTTTTTTAAGCATCGTTATTCCTCGTCGGCTTATATTGTAACAAGAATAGCCACAAAAAACAAGAAAAACCCCGCTCTAAGAGCGGGGTTTTGTTTGCAAAAGAGAGGTACTATTTGTTGGTTACATATACCCCGGGCCCCATGGTAGAGCTTACAGAAATGCTCTGCACATACACCCCTTTGGAGGTGCTGGGTTTTACACGGAGGATTGTTTCTAACACTGCTTTTGCGTTTTCGGTCAATTTGGCAGCATCAAAAGAGGCTTTGCCAATGATCGCATGTACGATCCCGTAAGCGTCGGCTTTGAACTCAATACGACCGGCTTTTAAGGCTTTGATCGTGTTGGCTAAGTCAAACGTTACCGTGCCGGATTTCGGGTTCGGCATCAGTCCGCGCGGGCCCAAGATTTTAGCGGCTTTGGCTAAATCTTTCATGGTGTCCGGCGTGGCAACGAGTACGTCAAAGTCAATGGTGCCTTTGAGCACTTCGTCTACGATGTCTTCGCATCCTACTTTGTCAGCACCGGCTTTTTGCGCTTCTTGCGCGTGTTCGCCTTTGGCGATGACTGCGATGCGTTTGGTTTTACCCGTACCGTGCGGCAAGGCTACCGTGGAGCGGACTTGTTGGTCGGCTTTTTTGGTATCAATGCCTAATTTCACGTGCAATTCCACCGTTTCGTCGAATTTGGCCTTAGCGTTATCTTTTACGATTTTAAGGCCTTCTTCTACGGTGTACACTTTGTTTTTATCGTACGCTTTAGCAGCGGCTTCTAGTCTTTTTCCCATCTAAATACTCCTTAGGTTCAAACGGGCTTGCGCCCTCCCTCAGTTTAAATTATTTAACTACGTCTACGCCCATGCTGCGGCAGGTACCTTTTACCATTTCGGCAGCTTGTTTAATGTCTTTGGTGTTCAAATCGGGCAATTTTTGCGCCGCGATTTTTTCACATTGGGCTTGCGTAATCTTGCCGACTTTATCTTTGTGCGGAGCGCCAGAACCTTTTGCAAGTTTGAGCTCTTTGATAATCAGCGTGGCCATAGGCGGCATCTTGGTAATAAAGGTGAAAGAGCGGTCTTCAAATACGGTGATGATGACCGGGATCTTAATCCCTTTTTCCATTTTAGCGGTCTTGGCGTTGAATTGTTTGCAAAATTCCATAATGTTTACACCATGCTGACCTAAGGCCGGGCCCACAGGCGGGGCCGGGTTGGCAGCGCCGGCAGGAATTTGCAATTTAATATATCCTTTTATTTTTTTCTCTTTTGCCATTTGTTACTCCATAATTTTTACTGCATACTGCGGTAAAATTAGTTCTTTTCTACTTGGAGGAAGTCTACCTCAACCGGGGTGGCGCGGTCAAATACCGTTACCATCACTTTGAGTTTATTCTTTTGTTCGTTTACTTCTTCCACAACCCCGATAAAATGCTTAAACGGGCCTTCGGTAATACGTACGCTTTCGCCGCGTTTAAATTCTACTAAGTATTTCGGTTTGCCGCCGGGGTTATTGATGCGGTCTAAAATTTCGGTAATATCTTCTTCGGGCAGCGGTACCGGGGTGGGATCACCCAAGAATCCGGTTACACCCGTAATATTACGGATAAACCAATAGGCTTCGCTGGTCATTTTCATTTCCACAAGGACATACCCCGGGAAAAATTTACGCTGGTGGCGGATTTCTTTGTTTTGTTTTACTTCGCGCACTTCTTCCGTAGGAACAAGCGCCTGGAAAATACGATCCCCAAATTGATGGGTTTCCACGTCGAGCAAGATTTTCTTTCTTACTTTTTCTTCGTGTCCAGTTTGCGTGTGTACAACGTACCAAGCAGTAGCGATTTCTTCACTCATTAGTTGCCTCCTACCACCACGCCCAAAAGACGGGTAAGGCCAAAATCAATCAGTCCCACATAGGCAGACACCAAGACCACCACAATCCCTACCAAAATAGTGGATTGGATAACCTCTTGACGGGAAAGCCACGTGGATTTTTTGAGTTCCGCCACAGAATCCTTAATAAATTGGACTGCTTTTTTCATAGAATGGTATCCTTGGTATAATCTGGCAGGAGCGGAAGGACTCGAACCTTCAGTCCCGGTTTTGGAGACCGGTGGTTTACCAGTTAACCGACGCTCCCCCGAAAATCTTACGAGGCTTTGCCTTCTTTATGTACGGTTTGTTTGCCGCACGCTTTGCAGAACTTGTTGAGTTCCAATTTGTATTCTTTCTTTTTACCGCGCACTTTATAATAGTTTTTGTTTTTGCATTCGGTGCAAATTAGCGCGATTGTCATTCTTTCAGTTGCCATCTGTTAATTCCTTATACAACGGATTTTTTGCAGTCTGTTCACCTCCGCGAGGGCGGGATATTTCCCGCCCCGCGGTAGAGAACTAAACATGCAGAACTACATTACTCAATAATTTTGGTTACTACACCAGCGCCTACGGTGTGGCCGCCTTCGCGGATAGCGAAGCGCAAACCTTCTTCCATGGCTACCGGGGTAATCAATTTTACTTCAATTTCGGCGTTATCACCGGGCATAATCATGTCTTGGTCAAAAGACAATTCACCGGTTACGTCCGTGGTGCGGAGGTAAAATTGCGGTTTGTAACCCTTGGCGAGCGGCGTGTGGCGGCCGCCTTCTTCTTTCTTCAAAATGTAAACTTGACCTTTGAAGTGTTTGTGAGGGGTTACGGTTTTAGGAGCAGCCAATACTTGGCCGCGTTCTACTTGGTTCTTGTCAATACCGCGTAACAAAATACCTACGTTATCGCCGGCAATACCTTCGTCCAAGAGTTTGCGGAACATTTCAATACCGGTGGCTACGGTGTTGAGGGTGTCGCGGAAACCGATGATTTCCAACGGATCGCCCACGTGCACCTTACCGCGTTCAATACGACCGGTAGCTACCGTACCACGACCGGTAATAGAGAATACGTCTTCTACGGCCATCAAGAACGGTTTATCGGTTTCGCGTTTGGGTTCAGGGATCCAAGAATCCAGGGCGTCCATCAAGCGGTGAATGCAGGGTTCGCCCAGTTCGCTTTGATCGCCTTCAATGGCTTTCAAAGCAGAACCGCGGATGATCGGGGTGTTGTCGCGATCGAATTCATATTTGCCCAGCAAGTCGCGGATTTCTTCTTCTACTAAGTCTAATAAATCTTTATCATCAACCAAGTCTACTTTGTTGAGGAACACGACCAATTTCGGTACGTTTACCTGTTTGGCGAGTAATACGTGTTCGCGGGTTTGAGGCATCGGACCGTCTACGGCGGATACTACCAAGATAGCACCGTCCATTTGAGCGGCACCGGTGATCATGTTCTTAATGTAGTCAGCGTGGCCGGGGCAGTCGATGTGCGCATAGTGGCGTTTGTCAGATTCGTATTCTACGTGAGATACGGCTACCGTTACGATTTTGGAAGCATCACGAACTACGCCGCCTTTGGCGATGTCGGTATAAGCCATGGCTTTGGCTTTACCTTCTTTAGCTAATACTTTGGTAATAGCGGTGGTGAGCGTGGTCTTACCGTGGTCTACGTGACCAATGGTACCGACGTTCACGTGCGGTTTGCTGCGAGAGAATTTCTCTTTAGCCATTTGTTCAGTTCTCCTTAATTTATTTCTTTAATTTAAGCTGGGAGTGGGAATCGAACCCACGACCTTCTCCTTACCATGGAGATGCTCTACCTACTGAGCTACCCCAGCATTATCTACTTCAAATTCTAAGCTGGGAGTGGGAATCGAACCCACGACCTTTTCCTTACCATGGAAATGCTCTACCTACTGAGCTACCCCAGCGACACAAATTTTCTAGCGGGCGAAGGGAATCGAACCCTCGTCACAAGCTTGGAAGGCTAGTGTTCTACCATTGAACCACGCCCGCAAATACTACACTAACATTATACCAAAATTTGGTGTGCCTTCAACATTTTTTTACACGCGGGCACCGATAAAAACGACCCCCGCAGGGGTCATCTATATTTTTATTATAACAAATTGGTTTTAGTTACGCAAGCCTAAATCGCGAGGCAAGGCCCCCGCGGAAAATGCCTGCAGGCCGGGCGCGCCATCCTCGCCTTTCGCTTGCGCTCAAACTCGGATATGGCTGTGCCTTTCGATTCCCGACGCACCACCAAGCAGTTGGTGGTGCTGCCATCGCCCATTTTCCCAAAATAAAAACCGCTTTTAGCGGTTTCTATTTTGAAAAATAGGTGCGGGTGGGAATCGAACCCACGAATAAGAGTTTTGCAGACTCTCGCCTTACCACTTGGCCACCGCACCAAAAACAACTCAAATTGTAAAAATATTATAGCAAAAATAGGTCTTACTGGCAATTTTAAGACGAGAAAAATTATTTCTAAATTTGGGCCTTGACAAATTGGCATTTATGCTTATACTATGGGTAAGGGAGCGCCACACAGGCCCGTTTTAAGGGTATACCTCTTGTAGGGGATTCGGCCTCCCGCTCTATTTGAAACTCCGGCGTTATGGGCGCCGGGGTTTCTGCGTGATGGCGTGGACATCCTCCCCCAAATAAGATATACTGGCTTATCTTACTATAGGTGTTTACGATGCAATACGACCCTTTTTTATACGGCATGCTAGCCGACAACGAGGAAGTATTATGGTCCGGCAAGCCGGATTTGAAATGCTTTGTGCTGGAATCCATTTTCAACCCGCTACTGCCTTTTGCGATTGTATGGGCCTTGTTTGATGCACTATTTATTATACTCCTGCTACACGAAGGAAAACAGACCCCCTGGATGGCACTCCCGCTAGTTGGATTTTTTGCCTTGCACCTTATGCCGGTATGGATTTATATAGGGGGCGTGCTTTTTTCTTACCTTCGGCACAAACACACGTCGTTTATAGTAACCGATAAAGGCGTATATGTTTCCGGCGGGATTTTCACCCAAACGTACAAGCACCAACCGTATGAGCAAATTGCCAGTGTAACTATCAAGCGCGGCGTGTTTGATAAATTTTTAGGGGTGGGGGATGTGGAATTGGCCCTTTTACCAACGGAAACGGACCTCCCCTACCCAAGAAGGTCCATGCGTAAAAGTATGACGATTTGCGACATCCCCGACTTTCAATCCGTCTACAAACTCGTCAAAGAGTTACAACAAAAACACACTGCTAAAACAAGAGTACAATAAACCAAATAAAGAAAATTCCTACCACGCCAAATAAGGCCAGTACCGGGATACAGCCAAACAGCCATCCGCCCAGTGCTTCGGAGGTGCCTACGTTCCAAGCGTACCGTAGACCCATCACCAAATACCCTAACTGCAAGATCAGCACCACCAGCAAAACCAAAGGGGCCATATAGCCCAGGTGAAGCGGCGCAAACGCGGCCGAAATCAGGGCACACGCAATCAAAATGGCCTTAATAAATCCGGCCGAGCCGATTAACACAAACAGTTGCGCGGCGGATACTTTCACCCGGCGCAAATCTAAAAACAGTCCGCATAACGCCGCAATAAAATAACCCGCGGTAATTTCTGCCAAAAACACAAAAAACAGTTTGAAAAACAAGGCCACTACGCTTAGTTGGTCGCCTATATTAAAAAACAGTACCCAACTTAAGGCGGCTACAAAATAGCCCAAACACGCTTGGCGGAAAGAGCGGCGCGCCAACAAGCGTTGCACGCCGGCGGCCGGGTCCTTCATGTAGGTAAAATAAGTTTGTAATAAATGTCTCATTAGTGCACCCACAAATACGATACGCTGGGCGTGGCCAGAGACTCTAACTGTTTAACCAGCGAGTTTCCTTCCACGGACGAGCCAAACGAGAAAATAAAATCGCGCAAATTATCCGATTTGGACGAAATAATTTTGGGGTCTTTAATACCGGCCAATTCTCCGGCTAACTGCAAGGCTTCGTCTTCGCCGCCCAATTTATCCACAAAACCTAAATTATAGGCCCGTTGCCCGGTAAACACGCGTCCGTCGGTATATTCGGTTAAATCGCTCTCGCTTACGTTAGGGCGCCCGGCTTTTACCGCGGCAAAAAATTGCGTGTACGTGTCGTCCACCATGTCCTGCAACAACGCTTTTTCGGCATCCGTCATCGGGCGGTAGGCAGAGCCCATATCTTTGTACTTACCCGACGTAATCGGAACCATTTTAACGCCGATTTTATCAAACAACCCTTCCACGTTGCTGGTTTGCATAATTACACCAACGGACCCTGTAATCGTGCCCGGTTCCGCCACAATTTTATCGGCAGCCATGGCAATATAAAATCCGCCGCTGGCGGCTACGTCGCGGAAAAGCGCTACCACTTTTTTGCCGCTTTTTTTGGCTTTCAAAATTTCGCTGTAAATATTTTGCACTGCGGCTACAGTGCCGCCGGGGGAATTGATGTCTAAGACGATGGCTTTAACGTCTTTGTCTTCGCCGGCTTCGCGCACTTTTTTGGCAATCGCGCCGGCCCCTTGCGGGCGGGAGAACGGAGAGGACGAATTATCCGTGGCAATTACGCCGCGCACTTTGATCCAGGCTACACTGGGTTTATCGCCCTTGGTAGACAAATTGGATAAGGTGGTCGTCATACTGCGCTCTTTGGAGGCGGTCTTCTCACACTTCATACCCGGTTTCACCGTTAAATAAAGCCCGCAAATGGACGAGAATAAAAATAACACCACAAGCACTCCCTGCCAGAAAGTGCGGCTATCTCCAGTAGATAGTTTGGATTGCGCCGGTTGCTCAACCGGTTGTACTTGTACATTGTTTTCTTGTTCTTGCATAAAAACCTCAAAAAAATAAGTTACTTTATTATAGCAATTAAATTGTACAATATGAACAAACGGAGGCGATTATGTTAACAGGCGTTTTTACTGCACTACCTACCCCTTTTTCGGCGGACGGATCTATTGATACCGCCCATTTAGTTAAATTAGTCAACGCACAACTGCGCGCCGGCGTACACGGGGTGGTGCTTTTGGGGACCACCGCAGAAACCCCCACGCTTACGGAAAAAGAGAAAAAACAGATTTTAGACACCTGTGTTCCGCTGTTAAAAGGCCATGTGCAAATTATCATCGGCGCCGGTACCAACAATACGCTTTCCACCGTAGAAAACATCAAAGCAGCCGTCCATTATAAACCGGATGCCGCCCTGGTGGTTACTCCGTACTACAACAAACCCAACCCCTCCGGGTTAGTGGCCCACTACAAAGCGGCGGCGCAAGTGGGAGTGCCTTTAGTGATGTATCATATCCCGGGTCGCACGGGGCTTAAAATTTCTTCCCCGGTACTGGATGAACTGTTAACGCAAGTGCCGCAATTAGTGGGCATTAAAGAGTGTAATTATGATATGGCGCAAGTAACCGATACCGCCGTAAAATATGCCAGCAAACTAAGTTATTTCTGCGGAAATGATGAACTGCTTTTGCAATTTTTATCTGTCGGCGCCTGCGGAACGATCAGCGCCGCGGCCAGTGTATTGGCCCCCGGCTTTGTGAAGTTGTACAATTTATTTAATGCGGGTAAAACGCACGAAGCCTTTGCGATATTTACAAAAATGTATCCGCTCATCAAAGCGTGCTACTTGGAAACCAATCCAACCTGCATTAAATACATGCTTTACAAATTAGGTTTTGGCACCCAAACCGTGCGCGCCCCGCTGGGGAAAATCTCCGGCGAGAACAAAGCCAAGATTGATGAACTGTTAGCCAAAACCGATAAGGAATTTTTACTATGACCACTGTAGGAATTATTGGAATTAACGGGAAAGTCGGTCAAAATGTATTGGCACAACTTCAAAAGATAAAACAACCTTTTGAACTGAAAACTTTTGGCCGCAACGACGAAGTCCCCGCGCTGGATATTGCCGTTTTATGCACGGACAATCCGGTCAGCGCGCAGTTAGTCCCGGCCCTTAAAAACCGTGTGAAATTTATGATAGATATGTCCAGCGAGTTCCGCCTAACGCCCGGCGTGCCATTAGTCATCCCGGAGATTAACCCACACGCCATCACGCCTAAGACACAACTGATTGCCAGCCCTAATTGTACCACCACCGGACTTGTGATGAGTTTGGCTCCGCTACGTGATTTCTATCATATTACGGAAGCATTTTTCTGTTCTTACCAGGCCATCAGTGGCGGCGGAAAAAAGTTATTAGATGATTTCCATACGCCCGGGTCGTTGTATGAAAAAAATTGCGTGCCGCTTATCGGCTCTATCCAGCCAAACGGACACACCAGCGAAGAATTAAAAGGGCTCTATGAAACACGCAAAATTATGGAGTGGCCACATATCAAAGTATATTGTCACACCGTGCGCGTAGGGGTGGAAAATGCCCACTCGCTGGGCGTAACCATTAAAGCGCAAGAAGATTTTGATTTGGACCAAGTAAAAAAATTGTGGAACGATTTTCCTAATTTAGTGTACAGCGAAAAAGTCATCACCCCCAAAGAAGCCAGCGGAAAAGAAGACACGTTTATCTGCCGGTTGCGTGCGGATGTAGAAGACCCCAAAATTATTCATTATTTTGTGACGTTTGATAATTTACTCAAAGGGGCCGCCATGAACGGGCGACAAATTGTAGAATTGTTATTGGAGAAATTTTTCAAATGAAAAAAGTAAAACCGGTACGCGTTTTATTAAATGGGGCCCGCGGGAAAATGGGCCAGGCCATTACGCGGCTTATTGAGCAAAATCCACAAAAAAATTTAATCGTGTCCGCCACGCGCGAAGCCGGACAGAATACGATTCAGGAACCGTTTGATATTGTTGTAGATTTTTCCACACCGCAAGGGGCGCAAGAATCGTTTTTACTTGCCAAAAAATACAAAAAACCGTTTTTAACCGGCACCACGAATCTGCCGGAACCGTTTTTGTTTACGTTACAATCGGAAGAAAAAATCCCGGTCTTTTTTGCACCAAACGTAAGTTTAAGCGTGTATTTTTTTACAGAACTTGTAAAGCAAGCGTGCAAGATGTACAAAGGGTATGAAAAAGCCTTGCACGAAATCCACCACGTGCATAAAAAAGATGCCCCCAGCGGCACTGCCAAACGTATTGCCGAAGAAATGGGTTTGCCTGTAGCGCAAGTAACCTATGAACGCATAGGCGAAACGGTGGGGACGCACAGTGCCACCCTTTCCGGCGCGCTAGATGAAATTACGCTAACGCATAAAGCCACCAACCGTGATTTGTTTGCGGCTTCCGTGCTGGATATTGCGGCGTGGCTCGTCAAGCGGCGCGGGGGTTTTTATACGATGAGCGATTTTGCAAAATTTAAATTAAAGGAAAAGAAAAAATGAAAATTCACTTTGTAGGTATCGGCGGCGTAGGGATGAGTGCCCTCGCCCAACTCCACGCCATGGGGCAAGACGAAGTAACCGGCTCGGACCGGCTCATTAGCAAAGGCTACACAGACATGGCCTTGTGGGATTATCTCAAAAAATTAAATATTAAACTCTATCCACAGGACGGAAGCGGTATTGACGAAAAAACGGAACTCGTGATTTTATCTTCCGCCATTGAAAGCGATAATCCGGAATTACTTAAAGCCAAGCAACTAGGCATCCCGACGATGCACCGCAGCGAACTGCTGGCCCAGCACGTGGCCCAGCACCGCACGATTGCGGTCTCCGGCACCAGTGGCAAAAGCACGACGACCGCCATGGTCTACGATATTTTAGCGTTTGCGGGGATGAGTCCGTCTGTCATCACCGGCGCGTCTATTTTGTCTTTGCAAAAAGAACAAGGCGTCTTTGGCAACGTCTACAAAGGCAATAGCGACATTTTAGTCATTGAGGCCGACGAAAGTGATGGCTCTATCGTCAAATATCAACCCTATTTGGGCTTGTGCCTTAACTTGCAAAAAGATCACAAAGAAATTGATATTTTACAGGGCTATTTTAAGCAGTTTATTTCGCACTGCAAAACCGCCATCATTAACGCGGAAGAAGAAAACTTGCGCGCGTTGGGCGGAGATAAATCCTTCGGCATTTCCCTGGGCGACGTACACCCCACCGATATTAAAGTAGACGGTTTTGGGTCCGACTTTACGATCCAGGGTCAATCCTTCCGCTTGCAAATCCCCGGCGTGCACAACGTAGCCAACGCCACCGCCGCGGTAGCCGCGGCACTTCACATGGGGGTAGATTTACAGACCTGCGCGCAGGCACTCAGCAAATTTACCGGTATTGCCCGTCGCTTTGCATCCATTGGCAGTTTTAACAAAATTGAAGTAGTGGACGATTTTGCCCACAACCCGCATAAACTGGCCGCCACCATTGCCGCCGCGCACCTACGCGGCAAACGTGTATTGGCATTTTATCAGCCACATGCGTTTGCGTCTATAAAACTGTTAACGCAGGAATTTGTGGAAAGTTTTGCCAAGAGCATTGGGGAAAAGGACCACCTGTGGCTCACGGAAGTGTATTATCCGGGCGGCACTATCCCGGATGGCGTAACCTGCAAAACCGTGTATGAAGGCCTCAAAAAACGCGGCGTCAACGTGGATTACGAAGCCTGCCGCGAACGTATTTTGGCCCAAATGGCGGCAGCCGCTAAACCGGGTGACATCCTCCTGGTTTTGGGTGCGCGCGACCCCACCTTGACCGATTTTGCCCGTAAGTTATTAGCCGCATTACGCATTACACAAGGGCTTTGTAATTGTTCCAAGTGCATGCTGGGAAACTGTTGCATGGCGTTTGAGAAAAAATAATTCTATGGGAAGAGTGTTCTTATTCTTTGTTGGGCTTATTCTTGCTATCTGCATCTTTACGGCAAGTCCTATACCGGCTTGGCTCATTGGGGTAGTATTATTTAGTGTATTCTTTTCTTTTTTGTCCATCAAAAAGAAAACGCCGGAACAACCCAATTTTCAAAGCCAAGTGCATAAAAAAGACGAATACGAAACCCTTTGCGACTTATATCGGGAGGCATTTGCACATAACGATTTTGACGCGTTGCAAGCGTTAGCCAAGGAATATCATGCAGGCGCAGCAACCGATTATTGGAAGGAAAATTTAGAAATCCGGCATAAAATTGCGCAGGGCGTGAAAAAATTGGCAGAGGTTGTAGAATCCGGCAATGCGCCGCGAAAACCTGAATTAGAAGATTTTTACTACATGGGCCTGATGTACGAGCAAGGAGGATTTGAGTGCGAGCCGGACCTGGACAAAGCCATAGAATATTTTGAAAAAGCCCTTACCACTAGAACATGCTGGAGCCATTTAGAAGACGAAAATGCTTTCTTGCGCACGCAAGTAGAAAAAAAATTACGGCAAATTAATTCGTTACTGGCTGACATACAATTTAAGCAAAAATAAACTTCACACAAAACTTTTATGAAAGAAAATTCTAAAAACCCACAAACTGCAAAGCAAGAACCTATATCGTCTTTTGGATGTTTGATGTTTGTGTTGTTAGGTATTCTAATCCTTCTTGTTTTCTTTGGAACTATGCACGCATACGGGGCAATGGGCATATTAGGCACGGCAACCGTCCTATTATGTGTGATAAAAGGTATTGAATTTTGTCTTAGCCGTTTCAAATTGCGTATTATTTCACCAAACAGATTTGCTTTATGGCTCGTCTTATCCTTCTTTTTGGGATTGGCTATCGGAGCGTTAATATATGGTTTCTGCGTAAAAAAAGAATACCTATATTGTTTAGCAGGAGTTAGTACCGTAGCGGCCGCATTCCCTTATTGGAAAGCACTATCCAAAATTACTTTTGAAAAGAAAGATAAACCTAATTAAACTGATTCATGGCCCGTTCTAGGCCGTCTTTGAAATAAGTTTCCAGCGCGCGGACCGCACGCGTTAAGGCAGGTTCTAACAGTTCTTCTTCATCTCGGGTAAATTTGCCCAGCACAAAATTGACTAAATCAAATTTTTCCGGTTTGGGGCCGATGCCTAAACGCAAACGGGCAATTTTATCGGTCCCTAACTGCTCAATGATGTTTTTCATCCCTTTTTGACCGCCGGCAGACCCACTGCCGCGTAGGCGCAGTTTGCCCACCGCCAAAGAGACATCATCAAAGCATACCACCACTCTTTCGGGCGGAATTTTATAAAACCGGGCCAGGCTGCTCACAGCCTGACCCGATAAATTCATATACGTGTGGGGTTTTAACAAAAATACGTCATGCCCCGCCACGGATACTTTGGCATATTCTCCCAGCTTTTGCCAGGGTTTCCACTCGGCTCCCCAGTTACGCCCGGCCGCCTCCACAATGCGAAATCCCACATTGTGACGCGTGCGTTCGTATTCAGGGCCGGGGTTCCCCAGGCCAGCCAGGAGATATTGCATAAACTATTTTTTGGCAGCGTCGGTCCCTTTGGTAAGGTTGCCTTCTTCGTCTTTCTTACCTTTGGTGGACGAACTTTCCGGCTGAGCAGCGGCGGCATCCGCAGCGGCAGCAGGAGCCGGCGTTTCCTCATCTTTCGGGATGGCCAAGTGTACCACAGGGGCCTCTTTATCGGTAATAAGTTCTACGCCTTCCGGTAATTTAATATCGCCCGCCACAATACCTTTGTTGATGGTCATGGGGGTAATATCTACCACAATTTCGTGCGGGATGGCACTTACCAAAGCGCGTACTTCAATTTCGCGCATAATGTGTTCCACGATAGCACCGTATTGGGCAATATCGGCAGAGGTACCTTCCAAGCGGATCGGGACAACCACGTCCATTTTGTCTTTCATGCTTACGCGTTGAAAGTCAGCATGGATCGGGCGGTCGGTTACCGCATGGTATTGCACTTCTTTCACGAGCGCGAGTTCCGGTTTGCCGGCTAAGTTGATTTCTACTAACGTATTTTTACCGGCTTTAATGATTTTTTCCAAATCTTTTACGCTTACGGTTACGCTAACAGGTTCTTTATGCCCGCCGTATACTACGGCCGGGATGTTTTTTTCGGCTCTAATTTTGGATAGAGCGCCTTTGACGCCAATGCCTTCACGGGCGGCGGCAGAGATAGTTACTTTTTCCATCTTGTATTTCCTCCAAGTATTTACAAATTACATAAACATCCCACTAATGGATTGCCCATTGTGGTTGCGTTGGATAGCGTCTGCTAAAATATGCGACACAGACAGCGTTTCCACTTTGGGCCCTAAATCACGAATAGGCAGAGAATCGGTAATCACCAGTTTTTTAATGCTACTGTTGTTGATTTTCTCTATGGCATTGCGTGACAAGAGACCATGAGCACACGCGGCATATACTTCGCGCGCGCCTTGTTCTTTGATTTTATTGGCTACGGTGGTCAGCGTACCCGCTGTATCCACAATATCATCAAAAATAATACAGATTTTGTCTTTCACGTCCCCAATGACGTTATAGACAACCGCTTCATTGGGTTTGGGGCGGCGTTTATCAATAATAACTAATCCCGCATCCATTTTGGCGGCAAATTTACGGGCACGTTCTACCCCACCCACGTCGGGAGAAATGACCACTAGATCTTCCCGCTTAAAATCCTTAAAATAGTCCAAAAATACGGTACGGGCACGCAAATGGTCCACCGGGATATCAAAAAATCCCTGAATTTGCCCGGCGTGCAAATCAATCGCCATTACGCGGTCTGCCCCGGCTTGCGTGATTAAATTACACGCCAGTTTAGCGGTAATCGGTACCCGCGGGGAGGCTTTCCGGTCGGCCCGGGCGTAGCCAAAATAAGGGATAACCGCCGTAATTTTACCCGCACTGGCACGTTTGAACGTATCAATCATAATTAACAGTTCCATCAAGTTTTCGTTGACGGGCGGGCAGGTGGATTGAATCAAATAGCAATCATGCGCACGCACGGATTCCAGCAGTTGCACATCAATTTCACCATCGGCAAAGCGCTCTACGCGCAATTTGCCCAGTTCCATATTTAAGTGTTCGCAAATTTTCTGGGCTAAAGCCAGGTTGGCATTACCGGAAAAAATGCGCATATCGCCGTTTACACTTTTAGTCATGTTCTTTTTTTACACCTTTGTTTTCTAAAACGACCTGACGCGAACGGGCAATCGCCAAACCTTGGGCAGCAACTTCCTTAGTAATGGTAGACCCCGCGCCGATTTTTGCATATTCATGCACCGTTACCGGTGCTACAAAATTGACATTTGACCCTACAAACACGTGGTCTTCAATCACGGTTTGATGTTTGTTTTTACCGTCATAATTGCAGGTAATGGTTCCCGCCCCTACATTGACCCCGGCACCCATTTGCGTGTCGCCAATGTAACTAAGGTGATTGACCTTGGACCCTTCCCCGATAACGGCTTTTTTAATTTCGGAGAAGTTGCCTACTTTGGCGCCCTTTTTCAAAACGGATTTTGGACGCAAGTGCGCGTAAGGCCCTAATTGGCAGGTTTCGGCTACGTCGCTTTCTTCAATATACGTGCCCAATTTTAAGGTAACGTGGTCGGCTATGACGGAATTATAAATGTAAACGTTGCTTTCCAACGTGCAGTTGGCCCCGATTTGCGTGTTTCCCAACAGGTAACACCCAGAAGCAATGACCGTGTCTGCCCCAATTTGTACCCCCGCATCAATGTATGTATCTTGCGGATTGATAAGCGTTACCCCGTTATCCATGTGAAACCGGTTAATACGCGCCCGCATAATTTGCGCCGCCTCAGCCAGTTGTGCGCGGCTGTTAACACCTAAGGCTTGGGTATAATCTTGCGTGGCAAACACTACGACCGGTTGACCGGCTTGTTTAATAAAAGAAAGGGTATCGGTTAAATAGTACTCGTGCTTGGGGCCTTGTGGTTTAAGTTGCTTGAGGGCTTGCTCAAGGGCCGCGCTGTTAAACACATACATCCCGCTATTGATTTCGTCAATTTGGCGCGTTTTTTCGTCCGCATCAGCCTCTTCCACGATTTTTTCAAATTGGTTTTGCGCGCCCCGAACAATGCGGCCATAGCCAAACGGATTAGGCACTTTGACCGCCAACACAAGCGCCCCGGCTTGGGCCTTTTCAAAGGCCCCTTGCATTTGGCGCAGTGTTTCGGCTTGCAACAGCGGCGTGTCCCCGTTCAAAATCATCACGTTCTCGTGTTTTTGCAAGAAGGGAAGTGCGGCTTTGACCGCCGCGCCGGAACCGGACAAGTCGGTCTGCTCAAAAAATTCCACCGGGGCCGTAATGCCCCAGGCTTCTTTTTGGTCTAAAACGGTTTGTTTTACTTGCTCCGCCCCATGCCCAATGACAATACCGATAGCCCCCGGGTTTAAGGCCTGGGCCGCTTTCAAAATATGGGCTAATATAGGGTACCCGCATACCGCGTGGAGCGGCTTGGGGAGGGTGGATTTCATCCGCGTGCCTTTGCCGGCCGCGAGGATAAGAATACTATTTTTGGCTACCATTTTGTTTAACTCTTGCCTAAAAATAAAATTAAATTGATAGATATATTATACAAAAATGTTGTAGGAGTTACAACCAATATATAAACCAAGCGGTTTTACTAAGCTTTCCGCCAAGACTCTTACAAATGGCATGGTCAAACCCATAATGCGGAGATTGTTTTATTTTCATGGCCACACAAATTGCACTGTGCGCAAAAGGGCTATCCTCTCCCTCAGAATCATCTACACGGGAGTTAACAATTAGCCCCATAGATTCATAGGCTAAATCATCAAAATTAAGTCCAATCAACTGGCAGGAGTTTGCTTTGATCTTGTTTCCGTTCTCATCGCGCTCTGCTCTGCCGGCACACCATACATTAATACCGTCCTTTTTATATACCCCTTCTCCTGGCAAACCCTTATATTCTTTCCACTCAAAACCCTCTGGGAGGAATTTTTGTAATTCCGGCTCCACTGGGTAGCTCCCCTGCTCCAATGCGCGAAACTCCACCTCTTTGGCCAGTTGCCGCCCGAACACTAATAACCTGGAATAACGGGTTTTCCACAAAACCAGTTGCAGTTGCGGAACAGCCACCGCGGCCAAAATTCCCACAATGATTATCACCACTAACATTTCCATTAACGTAAATCCGCGCGTATGCATAAAGTCCTCTTGTGAATAGTGTAAATTAATCGCTGACAAAAAACCTGGGCAAAAGGCCCAGACTTTAGTAGGTCCTGTGGAAATTTACAAATGCTTTCTTTTCACTTTCATACGCGTAATGGCTTGTTTAATTTCCAGTTCCGCCAGTTCAAAGTCAATATCGGCATCTTGGCTAGATAACGAGTCTTTAAGGGCCTTAAGACGTTGTTTTTCTTTTTCTTCGTCAATTTCTTCCGCCAAACCGGCACTTTCGGCAAAGACGTTTACCGTGTCTTTTAACACTTCGGCAAAACCGCCAAGCACGGCAAATTCGTCTTCTTTACCGTCGGTTTTGTATCGTAACGAACCCATCCCCAACTGCACCACCGTTGGGATGTGACCGGGCAAAATACCCATTTCTCCCAGTAAAGCCGGCAAAATAACCATATCCACCGGCTTATCGGTGATTAGTTGTTTCTCAGGGGTGATTAGATTGAGTGTTACTTTTTTTTCAGCCATTACTCTTTATCCTTCACTTTTTCATATGCGGCCAGTACGTCTTCAATGCCGCCGCACATATAGAAACAGGATTCGGGGATATGGTCATATTCCCCGGCTACAATGCCTTTGAAGGCCTTAATCGTGTCTGCCAGTTTTACATATTTGCCCGGGTGGCCGGTAAATTGTTCGGCCACGCTAAACGGTTGCGAGAGAAACTTTTGGATACGGCGCGCACGGGCCACCGTCTTTTTATCTTCGTCCGAAAGTTCGTCCATCCCTAAAATGGCAATAATATCTTGTAAATCCTTGTATTTTTGCAAGACACGGCGTACACTTTGCGCTACTTCGTAATGTTCCTGCCCTAAAATACGCGGGTCCAAAATGCGCGAGGTAGAAGCCAGCGGGTCCACAGCGGGATAAATCCCCAAACTGGCAATTTGACGGTCCAGCACGGAGGTAGAATCCAAGTGTGTAAACGTAGCGGCTACCCCGGGGTCCGTTAAATCGTCCGCGGGCACATAAACTGCTTGAATAGACGTAATGGCCCCTTTTTTGGTGGACGTGATACGTTCTTGGAGCGCACCGATTTCCGTATTGAGCGTAGGCTGGTATCCTACCGCGGAAGGCATACGGCCCAACAAAGCGGATACTTCGCTGTTAGCCAGTACAAAGCGGAAAATGTTATCCAAAAAGAGTAACACATCTTGCCCTTTTACATCGCGGAAATACTCCGCTTGCGTAAGCGCGGTGAGGGCCACCTTGGCGCGGGCCCCTGGCGGTTCGTTCATTTGCCCGTAAACGAGCACGGTTTTATCCAATACAGTTGATCCGTCCGAAAGTTTAGACTCGCTCATTTCCAGCATTAAATCGTTTCCTTCGCGGCTACGTTCCCCCACACCACCAAAGACGGAACTTCCGTGGTGTTCGCGCGCCACGTTGTTAATCAGTTCCATAATAAGAACCGTTTTGCCTACACCGGCTCCGCCGAACAAACCTACTTTTCCCCCTTTCATGTACGGGGCGATAAGGTCAATTACTTTAATACCGGTTTCAAAAATTTCGGGGGTAGGGTTTTGGTCCGCCAGCGAGGGGGCCTCCCGGTGAATCGGCATTCGCATCGCGGCCTGAATATCGCCTTTATGATCTTGCGGTTTGCCCAGCACATTGAGTAACCGCCCCAAACATTTCTCGCCCACCGGAACCGTTAACGGAGCACCCGTATCTACCGCTTTGGCACCGCGTTGCAGCCCGTCGGTGCTTTCCAGTGACACACAGCGCACAATCCCGTCGCCCATTTGCTGGGCCACTTCAGCCACAATGTTGCGGCCACCGTCCATTTCTATTTCAATGGCGTTTTCAATAGCGGGCAAGTGATCTTGGGAAAATTCAATATCTACTGCCGCCCCGATAACTTGAATAACTTTTCCAGTTTGCATAATGTTTTCCTTTTAACTGTTTAGAGCTTCTGCCCCGTTGACAATATCTAAAATTTCGTTGGTAATGCTGGCTTGACGTACCTTATTGAGTTTTACCCCCAAAGCAGTCACCAATTCACCGGCGTTTTTGCTGGCTGCATCCATGGCGTTCATCGTGGCGGCTAAGTTAGCCGCTTGCGATTCCAGCAGTACCCGGTACAAATTTGCCTTCAAAAGCCGCGGGACTAATAACTTAAAAATGGTCAGCATCCCCGGCTCAAACAAGAAACCGCTTTCTTCGCGTTCCTGTTGGATTTGCTCAAAATCAAAGGGGAGCCATTGTATTTGGCGAAGGGTTTGGCTGGCCAGCGACTTAAAATCATTATAAATGAGCGTAACCGAGGCCAGTTTTTCGTCTAAAAATGTTTTAAGCACCGCCTCCCCCAATAACTCCGCATGGGCATAGGATACTTTGGGGAAAATGCCTACACTTTCGTAGGTCATGTGCAAATTTTTCATTTTAAGACGGTTCAAAAAATCGCGTCCTTTTTTGCCGATAGCAAAGAGAAAAATCTCTTTGTCTTTATGTTCGCGTAAAAAGGCCAGCGTGCTACGCAAAATCACCGCGTTGAACGAACCGGTAAGGCCCTTATCCCCCGTAATCACAATCAGTCCAATTTTGTTGGGGTTGGCGGTTTTGTTGATAAAAATACGCCCGGCCCAACTTTCGCTTCCGTCTTGCGGCTGCGGCATAGACAAAATATCTTGTTTTAAGTCGTCCACCATTTCCAACATTTTTTGCGCAAAAGGACGCGCATTTTGCATCGCCTCTTGCGCTTTGCGGATGCGCGCGTTGGAGATCATCTTCATCGTTTGCATGATCTGCTGGGTGGATTTGATGGCTTTGATATTTTGCCGTATGTCGCGCAAGGATTCCATTTATCTGTTTTCCGCTTTCAAAATTTTCACGTAATCGGCAATACCGGTTTCCAGGGTGTAATCGGGCGTGTAGCCGAGTTTTTCCTTGGATTTGGTAATATCCGCTTGCGTTTTGACCTGGAAGAAGGCCGAGTACGGGTTGTCAAAATATTCCGGCTCCAAGTTTGTGCCCATTTCTTTGTTAAGACACGCAATCATGGCGTTGTAATCGCGCGGAACGCCGGTGGCGGCGTTATACACGCCCGATTCTTTGCCGTTGTTCAACGCGCACAAGTTGATTTTGACAATATCTTTGACGTACACAAAATCGCGTTGTTGTTCGCCAAATTTGAACACGCGCGGCCGTTTGCCTTCCTTCATTTGCAAATACAGTTGATAGACCATGCTGGCCATTTTGCCCTTGTAATATTCGCCCGGTCCATAGACGTTAAAATAGCGTAGTCCAATCACCGTCATATCGTGGTTTTCTTCCACAAATTGACGGGCTACGTTATCCATAATCACTTTGGAAAACCCGTACACGTTTTCGGGGTGCGTGGGTTGTGTTTCCACGTTGGGCACAGGGCCGTTGCCGTACGTAGCGGCGGAAGAAGCATAAATTACTTTTTTAATACCACTCTTGGCGGCAAATTTTAATAATTTTTTGAACGCTTCTACGTTTTGTTCCATCATTTCCCGCTGATCCATTACAGTCGTGTCCGTGATGGCCCCTTCGTGGAAAATGGCGTCATAATAGGTGTCTTCAAATTGATACGTTAGTAAATCGGCCGCAATAACATCGCCCTTAAAGCCGATTAAGTTTTTGAAGTGTCCGTTTTTGCGGAAGTCGTCAATGACGGTAACTTCATGCCCTTGGGCTTCCAGCGTTTTGGCAATATTGCTGCCGATAAAACCGGCGCCCCCCGTTACGAGATATTTTTTTCTATTTTTAGCGTCCATAATTTCTCCTTAGGCCGGCTTAAAAACCGTCTTAAAATGGTCTAATACGTGTACAATTTTTTCTTCTACTTCCTGCGTTAATTCCAATGATTGGTTTAACGTGTCTAGTACGTCTTGCTGTTGGGCACGCACATACGCCAGTAGTTCTTTTTCATAGCGTAGTACATCGTGTACTTCCAACGCGTCTAAATAGCCGTGCGTGCCGGCGTATAACACCAATACTTCTTCGCCTACTTTTAGCGGAGCGTATTGGTTTTGTTTTAACAGTTCCGTCATACGTTTGCCGCGCGCAATTTGGCGTTGGGATTCTTTATCCAGTTCTGAACCAAACTGTGCAAACCCGGCTAGTTCTTGGTATTGAGACAAGTCAATACGTAGCGTGCCGGCAATTTTACGTACCGTTTTACGCTGGGCACTGCCACCCACACGCGATACGGAAAGCCCCACGTTAATAGCCGGTTTAATACCGCTTAAAAACAGGTTGCTTTCTAGATAAATCTGCCCGTCCGTAATAGAGATTACGTTGGTAGGAATATAGGCGGACACGTCGTTGGCCTGCGTTTCAATAATGGGTAACGCGGTAAGCGAGCCGCCCCCGTTTTCTTTAGAGAGTTTGCAAGCACGCTCTAACAAACGGGAGTGCAAATAGAACACGTCACCGGGGTAGGCTTCACGTCCTGGCGGACGGCGCAAGAGGAGTGACATTTGGCGATACGCTTGCGCGTGTTTAGACAAGTCATCATACACAATGAGCACGTCTTTGCCTTGCCACATAAAATACTCGCCAATGGCACAGCCGGCATACGGCGCAATATAGAGCATGGAGGCCGGGTCGGACGCAGTGGCAGATACCACCACCGTGTAATCCATCGCACCGAAATCGGTCAAGGTTTTGACCACCTGGGCCACGGTACTTTGCTTTTGTCCTACGGCTACGTAAATACAAATACAACGTTCGCTTTCGGGAATATTTTTTTGATTGATAATCGCGTCAATGGCAATAGCGGTTTTACCGGTTTGGCGATCCCCGATAATTAACTCGCGCTGACCTTTGCCGATCGGCACCATGGCGTCAATGGCTTTAATCCCGGTTTGCAACGGTTGTTTGACCGGTTGACGGTCAATAATACCGGGGGCCACAATATCCAGCGGCATGGTCTTATCCGTGGTAATGGCTCCTTTACCATCCAGCGGGTTGCCCAACGGGTCTACCACGCGGCCAATCATTCCTTTGCCTACGGGGATGCTGATGACCTCGCCGGTACGCTTGACGGTGTCGCCTTCGTGCACCAGCGTATCGGGCCCCATCAGTACGCAACCTACGTTATCGTACTCCAGGTTCAGGGCCATGCCTTTTACCCCATGGCCAAAATCTACCAACTCCGAGGCTTTGACGTTATTAAGTCCGTAAACACGGGCAATTCCGTCACCCACTTGGATAACGGTCCCTACCTCTTTGACGTCAATAGAGGTATCTAATTTTTCAATTTTTTCTTTGATAATGTTTGTTATTTCTTCGGGTCTAATCGCCATAATATTACCCTTTCAAATCTTCCTGTAATTTAGCCAACCGCGTTTGAACACTCCCGTCAATCATTTCACCTTGGCACTCTAATTTTAAGCCGCCCAATAGCGAAGGATCCGTCTTAAATTGGGCTTTTACGGTTTTACCGTAGCGGGCCGACAAGGCATTGACAGCGGCGGCTTGCTGTGCCTGACTAAGCACCCGTGCCGAAGTAACTATCGCACGGGAAATGCCTTGGCGGTCGTCTAATAACGTATGGACACGTTTGCAAATTTCGTGAAGTAAATTATACCGCTTGGCATTGATAAGCACCGCAATAAACGCACTGGCTACCGGGAAATCTTTGAGTGCTTCCTGCAGCACTAATTTTTTATACACGGACGAGATACGCGGATTTTGCATCTGCGCATCTACGCCGGACAAAATTTGAGCGGCTCGGTCCAACTGCGCGGCGTTTTGCTGTGCCTGCTCCAGCGAGGTACTTAACCCATCATAGGCTGCGGCGTAACGGCAGGCCGCTATGCGTTGTTGACTATTCATACTATTTTTGTTGTACTTCTTGTAATACTTGTGCTACTATTTTGTCGGCGTTGGCGTCTTTTAAATCCTGCCCTACCACGCGCGAAGCCGCCAATACGCTAATAGAAGCAATCTCGCTACGCACGTCGGCCAAGGCTTTGTTTTTTTCGGCTTCAATTTGTGCTTTGGCTTGCGCTACTAAACGGTCTGCCTGTTCTTGGGCTTGGGCTAAAAGTTGTTCTTTTTGCGTTTCGCCCACTTTTACCGCGGCGGCAATTTTTTGGGCCGCTTCGGTAGAAATTTGCGCCAGGCGATCGTCCAGTTCTTTTTTCAATTCTTCGGCAGATTGACGTGCATTTGCCGCGGTTTGTTTGTCGCTTTCTATCTGTTGTTCGCGTTTTTCCAGGGCGTTAATCACGGGCCCCCAGGCAAACTTTTTAAGCAGATATACTAAAAGTAAAAAGTTACAAACCGTCAGCAATAATACGCCGTAGTCCGGCTTGAGTAAATTTTCCATACTCCCGTCCTAAAATTTATTTCATGACCATGGTTAACAAACAAATAACCAACCCTAACATGGCGGCCCCTTCTAACAAGGCGGCAATAATAATCATGGTTGTACGCAAATCACCGGCGGCTCCGGGTTGGCGGGCGGAACCTTCCAATGCGGCGGTACCGATTTTACCTAACCCAAAACCGGCTCCTAACACGACTAGACCGGCACCCAGACCGGCGGCAATATATTTCAGTGCTACTAATTCCATACGTTTCTCCTTAGGGCAAATGGCCCCGTAAAATCAATGTGTGTGAATAACCGAGCCCGCAAAAATAGCGGTGAGCAAGGTAAACACGTACGCCTGTAAAAAGGCAACTAATAACTCCAAACACGTCATAAAAAGTTCTAACCCCATTGCCGGGATCAAAGCCCCGGCGCCGGCCGCTTTACTCATTTCCCCTACAATGAAGATGATGAGCAACAAACAAATCAGTACCATGTGGCCGGAAAGCATATTGGCAAATAAACGGATAGCCAACACGCAGGTTTTAATAATTAAACTGACTACTTCCAACGGGAAAAGAAGCGGCACTAACCAAGCCGGCGTGCCCGACGGAACAAACCCTTTCAAAAAGCCCACAAACCCGTGGTATTTGAGGCCGCTAAATACGATAAGCGCCCCCGAACACAACGCCAGCGCGGCAGTTACGGAAATATTGGATGTGGCGGTTTTCATCTCGGGGATCATCCCCACTAAATTGACAGACAGAATAAATAAAAATAATGTGCAAAAATACGGGAGCATACCGCGCCCTTCTTCGCCCATATTGGGTAGCACAATCCCGCCGCGAATAAAACTAACATATTCTTCTAACAAAGTCGTCACTAAACGCCCCGCGCGGCTGGTATGTTTGCGGGCCGCCCACGCCAGGCCAATAAGCAAGAGCACGCTTACCGTAAAAATGGTAACCGAGTGCGTGGTAACCGGCAGACGAAATCCACCCAGCACAACGCCCCAGTCGTGGTCTAAAATATGATGAGATATGGTTTCAGCTACGTCCATCTTTCTTACTCTCGTTCCCTTGTCTGGCCGCTACAATAATGCGTGCCAATCCCAGTACAAACCCTAACATCACGCCGCCGACTAAACACCAGGGCAACGTACCTAATTTTTGGTCTAGCCAATAGCCTACCGCCGCCCCTATAATTTCCAAGAGCGCAAATTCCGTTCCCAAAGAGGTAATTTCCAGCTGATCTTTTGCAGAAAACGGACCTGGCGGCATGGGTATTTTTTCTCCTACACTAGGGGATAATTACATTATAAAAAAATTCGGCGTAAAATGCACTTGTTTTATGGGTAATTTTTCTGGGAAACATCCCATAAAAAACCCCGGCTAAACCGGGGAATTGCAAAAAACAGCAGATTAAATTTCGTAAGTGAAAATTTTACACTCGTAGGGTTTGAGGACCATTTCCCACCCTTGCGCTTTGAGCTCCGGGGTAAGGGTAAGTTCTTTTTGTTCCAGTTCTTCGCGCACGGTCTTGCTGACTACGCCTTTGAAAGGCACACGGCACTGGGCGGGAGAGTCGCTATAATTGATAAATACCATCTTGCCGGTATGGCGTTGACGCCACGTCCACGACAAAATATGCCGGCAGGATTCTTCCCCGGCATAGACGGGAACGGTTTCTTGCAAAGACCATTGTCCGCCATGAAAAGCCGGGTCCGACACGATGGCTAAAATTTTCCAGTAATACTGTTCCACCGCCTGGTCAATGGTAAAATCGTCGTTAATGTATTGTATCGGCATACGCTCGGGTCGGCCTAACAATTGGAACAAATGGAACAACCGCGCGCCGGGAAGCGTGGAAATAATGGTAGCGGCAGCGAGAGATTTTTCGCGCCCAAAGGCTTTTAACGGTTCTTCTTCGTCGTGATTGGCAATAAAACGCAGGGAACGCATTTGGAACAAGTGCTCCGCGCGCAAGTGCCCGCGGATGCTATCGGCATTGGCAAAGCGTAAGCGGTCATAGAGCACTTTATCGTAGGTATAATCAAAACCCAGTTCTTGGATATCCCACTCCAGGCCCCAGTATACTTCGGCGATAAAGACAAATTCCGGATGGGCGGCACGCACGGCATTAAGTGCCTGGGTCCAAAACTCTTCTTTGGGTAATTCCCCACCGATAAATTCCCACCAGGTATCACGCTGTACTTTGTTTAACGACAGCATAGCCATATCACAGCGCACTCCGTCACACATAGAGGCCACCTGTAGGAGTTTTTGCGTCATGAATTCACGCGTTTGCGGGTTGAAATAGTTAAGTTGCGCGGTATCGGTCCACGGGGCAAAATACGGGTCACGCCCATGGGCGATATAGTGCCCGTTGGGGTTTTGGAAGAACCAATCCGCGTGGACGTGTGGCGCGTGGGTCCCCGTGGTAATAAACAATTCCGGGTGTTCCGTAACGACCGGCGCATCAATGGCGGTATGGTTGCCGACAAAATCCAAAAACAGTTGGATACCGCACTCGTTTAAGTTTTTGCGGAAAGCGGCCAGGGCTTCGTTGCCGCCCAAGGCTTCGTCTACCACATAATCATACACGGCATACGGAGAGGCAGTAACGTCTTCTTTTTTGAAATCGGGTTTTATGGCGCTGATTTGGGTTTGAATCTCTTTGTGTTCGCGCGCAATTTTTTCAGCCGCCGGACTGTGTTTCCACACGCCCATAAGCCACACCGCATCAAACCCCATCTTTTGGATTTTTTCCCAAAAGCTGGCGGGCACGTCGGCCAATGTCAGTTTGCGGCCTTGTTCACGCTCGTAGCGGCGTAGCCAAGAACGCGCATTGATCTCTAAAATGTGTGGATTATTGCGCATGATTTCATCCCTTATTTTGTTATAGCAATTTTCCGAGAAAGTTGTAAAGAGGTTTCAAAATGCCCGCCCCTACCAAGTAGAGACGGGCAAATTTTATGTATTTGAAGAAGATCGCTTACTTTTCTTCGGCGGTTTCTTCTTCGTCTTCGGTCTTCACTACCGGCGCGATACGGGCAATCTTATCGCCCTCTTCCATACGTGCCAGCGTGACCCCTTGGGCGTTGCGGCCTACGGAGCGGATGTCCGCACAGCGCAAGCGAATCGTCATGCCTTTTTCGGTAATGATCATGAGGTCTTTGGATTCGTCCACCAGTTTAATACCCACCACTTTACCGTTGCGGGCCGAGGTTTTAATGGTAATGACCCCCATACCGCCGCGGTGTTGGCGTTTGTATTCGCTAAACTCGGTACGTTTACCAAAACCGTTTTCGCACACAGACAGTACATCGGGCTGGGCGGAACCGTCGTTAGGCGCTTGTTCCATCCCTACCACAATGTCTCCGTCTTCCAGGCTAATGGCGCGTACGCCGCGGGCTTGGCGGCCCATGGAGCGCACTTCGTTTTCGTCAAAGCGGATGGATTTACCGTTTTGGGTAGCCACGATAATATCGCTCTTACCAAACGTCATTTGCGCGCTAATGAGCACGTCGCCTTCGTCTAAACCGATAGCAATAATGCCCGAGCGGCGGATGTGTTCAAACTCTTTAAGCGCCACACGTTTGATGGTCCCCAAGCGGGTGCACAGCGTCAGATACGCTTGTTCGCTCGCATCGTGCGCGGCGGGGTTAAAGTCCTCAATGGCTAAGGTGGAGGTTACTTTTTCTTCGCCGGTGAGTTGGAGCAAGTTCACGAGCGCTTTGCCCTTGGACAAGCGGTTGCCTTCGGGGATTTCAAACGCGCGCAGCGGGAACGCACGGCCGCGGTTGGTGAACATCAAAATGGTAGCGTGCGAAGAAGTGATGAAGAGGTTTTCCATAAAGTCTTCTTCTTTGGTCTTGCTACCGATGATACCCTTGCCGCCGCGGTTTTGGCTGCGGTACGTGGAAAGCGGAATGCGTTTGGCATACCCATCATTGGAAATGGTGATGACCACATCTTCTTTCTCAATGAAATCTTCCATGGAGAAGTCTTCCATATCCGGGCCGATTTTGGTGCGGCGCGGATCGTCAAAATCTTTTTTGAGTTGGGTAAGTTCTTCTACAATGATGTCTAAAATCTTTTGCGGGCTGGCCAAAATGGCTTGTAAGTCCGCAATCAATTTTAAGAGGTCTTTGCGTTCGTTTTCAATCGCTAAACTGGAAAGTTGCGTAAGTTGGTGTAAACGCATATCCAAAATGGCTTGCGATTGTACTTCGGTGAGCGTAAAGCGTTTCATCAAGGTAAATTTGGCCTCGGTCGGGTCTTTGGCATTGCGGATAATGGCTACTACTTCGTCCATATTGGCAATAGCAATAAGTAACCCGTTTAAGATATGTTCGCGTTTTTGCGCTTTGTTGAGGTCAAATTTCGTACGGTTGGTGACAATTTCTTGACGGTGTTTCACGTACGCCTTCATCACTTCTTTGAGCGACAACACACGCGGACGACCGTCCACAATCGCGAGCATATTGACCGGGAAGGACGTTTGCAGTTGGGTATGTTTGAATAAGTGATTTAGCACTACTTGGGCGTTTCCGTCGCGTTTTACTTCAATCACCAGGCGCATCCCGCGGCGGTCCGACTCGTCGCGGATATCGGAAATATCCGTCACTTTTTTGTCACGCACCAAGCCCACGATAGATTCAATGAGAGAGGTTTTGTTTACTTGGTACGGAATAGCGGTTACCACGATGGCTTGGCGGCCGCCTTTGCGGTCTTCAATTTCGGTATCGGCTTGCACTTTCACGCTACCGTGGCCGGTTTCAAAATATTCGTAAATGGCTTTCGTGCCGCGGATTGTGGCCCCGGTCGGGAAGTCCGGCCCTTTGATGATTTTCATCATCTCTTTGGTGGTAATATCCGGGTTTTTAATGTACGCGATAATACCGTCGCAAACTTCGCCCAAATTGTGGGTGGGGATGTTGGTTGCCATACCTACAGCAATACCGGCTGATCCGTTTACCAAAAGGGCAGGAAGTTTCGCCGGCAAGACGGAAGGCTCTAATAAAGAACCGTCATAGTTGGGGATCATTTTGACGGTGTCTTTATCCAAATCGTCTAACATCGTGTCGGAAATTTTTTCCAAGCGGCACTCCGTATAACGCATCGCGGCGGCGGAATCTCCGTCAATAGAGCCAAAGTTCCCCTGCCCGTCTACGAGCGGCTTTCTAATAGAAAAATCTTGCGCTAAACGCACCAGCGTATCGTATACGGCGGTATCTCCGTGCGGGTGATATTTACCGAGTACGTCCCCCACTACACGGGCAGATTTCTTGTACGGGCGGTTGTATTTAAGGCCCATTTCGTTCATAGAATAGAGTACCCGGCGGTGTACAGGTTTTAAGCCGTCGCGCACGTCCGGTAAGGCACGCCCTACGATTACGCTCATGGCGTAGTCAATATAGTACGAGCGCATTTCGGTAGCAACGTCGCGCTGTTCAATATTTCCAAATAAATCTACGTTTACATTTTGTGTTGAGTTATTTTCACTCATGATTCAAATCTCCTAAAACGATTAAATATCCAAGTTTTTGACCTCTAGCGCGTGCGAGTAAATAAAGTCGCGGCGCGGTTCTACGCGGTCGCCCATCAGCATGGTGAACGCTTGCTCGGTATCGGCAGCGTCGTTAATTTTTACTTGGATGAGTTTGCGTTTGGACGGGTCCATGGTGGTTTCCCACAACTGTTCGGGGTTCATTTCCCCTAACCCTTTGTAGCGCTGAATAGTAGCACCGGAAGTGGCGGCATCCTTAACCGCTTTTAACAGTTCGGCTAAACTGTACACCAGCACGTCCGTTTTGCCGTTATTGACTTTGAAAAGCGGATTTACGCGTTCTTTTTCGTTTTCAATGAGCGGATATTGCGCGAAGGTAAAGCCAAAGGCTTCCATCTTCTTTTCGGCCGCTAAAAGTTTGCCAAATTCAAACAAACTTTGATGTTCCGGCACGAGGGCAGAATCAGCTACCGCTTCAGCATCTACCCCATCGGCAATGAGTTCTTCGCGTTTTTCTTGTACGTATTGTTCTTCGTACGAGCGGTATTCAGCCTCGGTATAGAAATATCTAAAACCCCCACTCTTTAGCGGAATACGATAGACAGGCACTTGCCCTTCTTTTAAGAAAGCCATAAAGTCCGCCAACGTAATATTTTTAACTTCCAATTTGGCCAGCGTGTCTTCCACGTCGCGCAAAATTTTAAGCAGATCGCGCAGTTCGTCGCCGCTGTAGGCTTTGTTTTTCTTGGTGTCGGTGACGGTAACGGTGGCCAAGCCTTCCTTCATAAGCCACTGTTGCATTTGATCTTCCGTCTGTAAATATTGTTCTACTTTGCCTTTTTTGACTTTGTAGAGCGGCGGTTGCGCCAAGTAAATGTGGCCCGCATCAATGAGCGGTTTTAATTGGCGATAGAAGAACGTTAAAAGCAGCGTAGAAATATGTTGTCCGTCCACGTCAGCATCAGCCATTAAAATAATTTTGTGGTAGCGCAGTTTGGAAATATCAAATCCCCCTTCTCCTTCCCCTACGCCGGTACCTACCGCGGCAATTAAATCGCGCACGGTATCTGAAGATAAAATACGCACGAGCGGGGCTTTTTCTACGTTTAAGATTTTACCGCGCAGCGGCAAAATAGCCTGAAATACACGGTCACGCCCTTGCTTGGCAGATCCACCGGCGGAGTCCCCTTCTACCAGGAAGAGTTCGCACTTGGCGGCTTCACGTTCTTGGCAGTCGGCCAGTTTACCGGGCAGTCCGCCCCCTTCTAACGCGCCTTTGCGGCGGGTTAAATCGCGCGCTTTACGGGCGGCTTCACGGGCAACGGCGGCACCCATACATTTCTCACAAATGGCACGGGCCGTTTTCGGGTTTTCTTCAAAGAACGTAGAAAGCGTGTCCGTCACTACGGAGCGCACAATCCCTTCTACTTCACTGTTGCCCAATTTGGTTTTGGTCTGCCCTTCAAATTGCGGATGCGGAATTTTAACGGATAATACCAAGGCCAACCCTTCTTTAATATCGTCACCGCCGACGGTAATTTCTTTGTGTTGTTTGGCCAGGTTATTGTTTTTAATATATTCGTTAACTAGACGGGTTAAGGAACTTCTAAACCCGGTTAAATGCGTACCGCCTTCAATGGTGTGGATGTTATTGACGAACGTAAAAATATTTTCGGAATAACCTTCGTTATATTGAATAGCAAAAGAAATGTAGTTATCGCCTACTTCTTTGGTTAAGTAGATGGGCTCGGGGTTGATAACCGTTTTGTTAGTATTTAAGAATTTTACAAATTGGGAAATACCCCCCTCGTAATGGAAGGTAACGGTTTGGTCGGTTTCTTTGCGTTGGTCGGTATAAATAATTTTGACCCCGGCGTTTAAGAACGCCAGTTCGCGCAAGCGGTTGCCAATGGTTTCATACGAAAAAGCCAAATTACCAAAGATTTCCGGATCGGCGTGGAAGGTAACTTTGGTGCCGTGTTCTTTGGTATCGCCCACTACTTGGACGGGACCTTGCGGTTTACCGCGTTTATATTCTTGCTGGTGGATGTGCCCATCGCGGCGGACTTCCACTTGCATATAGTCAGACAAAGCGTTTACACAAGAAACACCTACCCCGTGTAACCCGCCGGACACTTTATACGCACCAGAATCAAACTTTCCGCCGGCATGCAGGACGGTCATTACAACTTCTAAGGCGGATTTGTTGCGTAGTTTAGCGTCTTTGGCGTTTTTCATTAAATCAACCGGGATACCACGCCCGTCGTCTTGGATAGAACAGGTCATATCGTCTTGAATCGTAACGGTGATTGTGGTAGCACCCCCCGCCAAAATTTCATCTACTGAGTTATCTACTACTTCATACACTAAGTGATGAAGACCCGGTAACCCCGTAGAACCAATATACATGGCAGGACGTCTGCGTACGGCTTCCAACCCTTCTAATACGGTAATTTTGGAAGAATCGTACTCTTTTTCTTGTTGTTCAACTGTCATCTAAAACTCCTTGTGTCCAACTAAATAATCTCAATATGTTTAATCCACGGTGACTCAAAATGTTTATTTAATTCCCGGATAATTTCACGTCGTCTTCCGGTAAGTTCATTTTTAGCCACAGAGGCTTTTACTTGCACATATAAGGTGTCTTTTTTTACCGCTTGTAACACCCAAAAACGTTTTTTAGTACCGACGATCTGATCCCATACATAGTCCAGTATCATCAGCCGGTTTAATGTTTTGGATAAAGAATTAAACTGACTGCCGATTTCCGCACTGGAATGCCATTTTTTTTTAGGGGGTTCGCCAAACTTCATTAGGCTCTCATCGGCATAATTACGTACTTAAATTTTGTTTCTTCTACCGGTTCAATTAACACCGGCTGAGAAGCATTTACAAACGAAAAAGATACTTTATCGGTCTTTATATTTTTAAGTACGTCAATAATATATTGTGGTTTGAAATTGGCTTCAAACGCTTCCCCCGTGTATTCCACAGGCAATTCATCCGTAAAATCCATCGTTTGAGAATTGGAAGATACCGTAAGTACATTATTTGCCACTTTGTATTTCACAATGCTGCCAAATTCGCCCGCACACAACGCCGCACGGCGGGTAGAAGCGAGTAAATCTTTGACAAAAGATTCAAACTTAATGGTGGTTTTGGTAGGAATTACTTGTTGATAATTGGGAAAGTTTCCTTCAATAAGACGTGAAATAAACGTCGTTTCCTTCATAATAAAACTGACTTGGTTGGAGGCTACGTTTACTTCAATTTTATCATCTTTTTCCGGTTTGGCAATAGAAATAAACCGGCATACTTCGCTTAAAATTTTAGTAGGAATAATAATCTTAAATTCCTGGCTGCCGGGCAACGCCGGTTGCGTGGCTAACGCCAAGCGCCCACCGTCTGTGGCTACCACTTCAAAACTTTTAGCCGAATTATTCCACAGTAACCCGTTTAAGATATAGCGGGTTTCTTGCGTAGAGGCGGAAAAGGCTGTTTTTTCCACCATTTGTTGCAGTAATATAGGATCTAACGCTACGCTGCCGGTGCGTTCAATTTCCGGGATAGACGGATATTCCGCTTTAGGGGTACCCATCACCCAAAATTTACTTTTGCCGGATTTAATATGAAATTTATTATTTTCATCACTTTGTAAATGAATTTCTTTATCGTCTGCTAAATTTTTAATAATGTCCGAAAATTCTTTTAACGGAACTGTAATACTTCCTTCTTCTTCTATCTCGGCCGGTACAAAGTGTACGGTAGCCATTTCCATATCGGTACGTACCAGTTTTAACTTACCCTGTTGGGTTTCTAACAAAAAGTTATGCAAAATGGGTAATGTAGTGCGAGCCGACACTCCCGAAGAAATGATTTGGATTCCTTCCAACAAAGTAGACTTAGTAATATTTATTTTCATATTTATCCTTAATAATATGTTGTGTTGATTGTGTGAATTTTGTGGATTACACAATACAACTTTCCTGCTTTTTTGTGTGTATAACTACTGCAACTTATGAACAATATACACTTTTACAAATTTTATCAGCCTTCCCAGTGGACTTATACACTACTTATCCACATCTTACCCACTATTTTTCAACACCCTTAATATCCGCAATAATTTGGTTAATTTCAGCGGTAAAGAACGGGTCCGCGTTTACTTTTTCCTGTACTAAATCACGGGCGTGTACTACGGTGCTGTGGTCGCGGTTAAATTCGCGGCCGATTTCGGGCAAAGATAAGTCCGTCAGTTCCGTCGTTAAAAACATAGCAATTTGACGCGGCCACGCAATAGATTGTGTTTTGCGTTTGGCGTTAAAATCTTCCATGCGGATATTATAATGTTTTCCCACTACTTTTTTAATGGTATTTACGGAAACAGAGGTTTCCTGTTCATTAGTAAGTACATCTGCCAATAATTCGCGCGCAATCGGAATAGTGGGCGTAACCCCGTGCGTATTGCAATAGGCGCGAAGTCTCTTAATAGCCCCTTCCAATTCACGTACGTTGGTCTGGATACCTTCGGCTAAGAAGGTAATTACATCATCCCCCACAATAAAATTCATAGAATCGCGTTTTTGACGTAAAATAGCAATACGTGCTTCGGTATTAGGGCGTTTAATTTCGGTACTGATGCCCGATAATACACGCGAGGATAACCGTTCATCCCATTCTAATTGTTGGGGGGACCGATCGGAAGATAACACAATTTGTTTACCGCTTTCATACAGGGAATTAAACGTATAAAAAAACGCATCCGAACTAGCGGCTTTATTGGCCACAAACTGAATATCATCTACTAAAAAGCAGTCCAAAAAACGATATTTTTTACGGAAAGCATCCGCTGTTTTTTGCGTAATAGATTCAATATATTCGTTAACGAACTCTTCGCCGGACATATACATCACTTTCGCAAGGGGATTTTCGCGCAAAATTTGATTGCCGATAGCCTGGAGTAAGTGTGTTTTACCCAGCCCCGGGGCGGAATAAATAAATAAGGGGTTATTTTCGCGCGCGCCCAGTTTGGCTACTACGGCCTGCGCGGCCTTGTAGGCAAATTTATTAGAGGGAGACTCAATAAAATTATCAAACGTGTAATCTGGGTTAAAGCGCGATAAAAAAGGGCTGACAATATTGGTCGGTTGTTGAACCGGCTCAATAGAGGGTAATACATCCTGCGCCGAGGAAATAGCCGGCGCCGGGGTATCTACCGTAGCAATATTATAGATTATCTCAATTTGCGTTCCTGTATGTTTTAAGAAGGCATCCTTTAAGATAGATTCGTAGCGTTCTTTGATGGTTTTGCCCCAAATAGCGTTAGGGATGGTCACCGTTAAGACATTATTTTCAAATGCAAAATCGGCTGTTTTGAACCACAAGTCGTACGTTTCTTTACCGATAATTTGTTCTACTTCTTGAAAAATAGACAATAAAACGGGGTTATTTTGAAAGTTATCCACAAATTACTTCCTTATTCAATCTTTTATTTATCTTACCACTTATTGAGCACTTGGTCAATGGGTAAAAATATTAAAAAGCCGAATAAACGCGTAAAAATGGCGAATATGGCTATATTTTAAGGGGTTCGCCCTGGGGGTATTATAAGGCCTATTTTAAGCGTACACGGCGTTTTTAGCAAACTAACTAATTTTTTGCCTAGGGGAATATTTACAACCTATGGTATAATAAACATACGCAAAAAGCAAATTTACCTAAAGAGGAGTAATTATGACGAACTTGCATGAAATTTATAAATGTTCTGTTTGTGGGAATATCGTAGAAGTGGTCCATGCCGGCGCCGGAGAAATGATGTGCTGCGGTAAACCCATGCACAAACTGGTAGCCGGTGAAACAGACGGTGCGGCCGAAAAACATGTGCCGGTATTGGAAAAAATAGACGGGGGTTACCGCGTAAAGGTGGGCTCTGTACCGCATCCGGCCACGGATGAGCATCATATTGAGTGGATAGAAGTGATTTGCAATACCTGCCACCAAGTACAACGTGCCTATATTAAACCCGGCGAGCCGGCCCAAGCGGAATTTCAAACTTGCTCTGACGACGTAACCGCCCGGGAATATTGCAATTTACACGGGCTGTGGCAAAGCAAAAAATAATATAATATAACCACACACTGCCACGGGCAGCAAAAGGAGATTTTATGAAAGCTTTGCAACTATCCCCCAACGTCTATTGGGTGGGGGCGATTGATTGGAATTTACGCGATTTTCACGGCTATGCCACCACGCGCGGCACGACGTACAACGCCTATTTAATTTTAGGTAAAAAACCCACGCTTATTGACACGGTCAAAAAGCCGTTTTACCCGGAAATGATGGCCCGGATTGCCAGTGTCATAGACCCGAAGAAAATTGACCTAATTATTTCCAACCATGCTGAAATGGACCACTCCGGCGCGTTATGCCAGGCGGTGGCGGATATGCAACCTTCGGCGGTGTATGCGTCGGCGATGGGTGTGAAAAATTTAATCGCGCAGTTGCACCCCTCTTTTGAAATTAAAGCCGTCAAAACCGGCGATAAAATTGACTTAGGGGGTGACACACTTTCCTTCGTAGAAGCGCGCATGCTCCATTGGCCCGACAGTATGCTGGCGTATTTGGAAAAAGAAGACGTCTTGTTTACCAACGACGTTTTTGGCATGCACTTGGCTACTTCTAATTTATTTGACGACGAAAATGACGAGGCCGTTTGGATGCAAGAAGCGCGTAAATACTATGCCAACATTGTTTTGCCTTATTCGGATTTAGTAACTCGCTTTTTAGCGCAAGTGCAACAAATGGGGTTGGCCCCTAAAATTATTGCGCCGGACCATGGCTTTATTTGGCGCAAAGATCCGTCTAAGATTGTAAACTTATATGCGCAGTTTGCCGCTCAAAAACCCACCAACAAAGCCGTTATTGTGTATGATACCATGTGGGGCAGTACCGAGAAAATGGCCCAGTCTATTTCCGACGGGTTACGTCAAAACGGAACGCGTGTACAACTGATGTCCATGCATGCGTGTCACCGCAGTGAGGTAATTACCGAACTGTTAGACGCGGGAGCCATCCTCGTCGGTACGCCGGTATTAAATAGTACTATTTATCCCGCCATGGCCGACGTGCTTTGCTATTTGAAAGGGCTTAAAAAGAAAAATTTAATCGGGGCGGCGTTTGGCTCGTACGGGTGGAATGGTGCGCCGATAGACAGCCTGACCAAAACGCTGGAAGAAATGGGCGTAGAAATAGTTTCGCCGGCGGTGAAAAGTTGCTTTGTGCCCGACGAGAAAATGCTTAAACAGTGTGAAGAATTAGGCGTGCTGGTTAGCCAAAAACTCGCGGAGAAAATAAACTGATGGATGCGTGCATTTGCCAAGGGTTAAACAAATTTTCTTACGGGCTGTATGTGGTGACATCTGCCGACGGGGAAACAAAAAACGGGCTGGTTGTAAACACGGCTTTTCAAGTATCGGCCGACCCGGCAAAGATCGCGGTTTGTGTGTGCAAAAACAGTTACACGCACGACGTAATTTTGAAAAGTAACGTATTTGCGGTGATGCCGCTGGAGCAAGAAACGCCGCTGGTGTTTATCGGTAATTTTGGTTTTCGCACCGGGCGTAATTTTGATAAATTTGCCAAGGTGTCCTGCACGCCGGGCGCAACGGGTTGCCCCGTCGTAAAAGAGCACACGCTCTCGTGCGTGGAAGCACGCGTAGAAAAAGTGCTGGACGTGGGAACCCACTCGCTTTTTATTGGCAACGTCGTAGCGGGAGAAATTTTTAAGCCGCAAGGCACCCCTTTAACCTATGAGTATTATCATACGGTCATTAAGGGCAAAACCCCTTCGGGGGCAACTCATTTATAGGAGAGTGTTATGGTAAAATATGTATGTGAAGTATGCGGATACACGTATGATCCCGCGGTGGGCGACCCGGATAACGGGGTACCTGCCGGAACTGCCTGGGAAAATGTAAAAGAAGATTGGGTCTGCCCGGTTTGTGGTGTGGGCAAGGACCAATTCAAACCCGCGTAAAATTTTTAATATTGCAGACCAGGTAATATTAAAATTTTGAAAATTAAACTCAAAACGGGCCTAGTAAGTACAAGGCCCGCTTCTTTTTGGTGCAAAAGAGCCCCGGTTTTGAAAAAAATCCTTAAAAAATAAGCATTTTTATTAAGATAATTTTTCCCCCCTCCCGCCAGCAAAACTTGCTATAATAAATTTTATGAAAATCTTGTATGTCATTACATCTACCGAAACGGGCGGTGCGGAAATTGCTTTGGCAGGGTTGGTGCGGTCCGTTTCCCAGCATACCGTAAAAGTGATAAGTTTGAAACCTGTGGGCAGTATCGGGTTGCAATTAGCCCAAGAGGGGGTAGATGTTGTTTCTTTACAAATGAAAGGGGCCGGCTTGGGAACGGTTTCCCAATTATCAAAAATCATCCAGCAATTTGAGCCGGATATTGTGCATGCCCTCTTATTTCGGGCCATTGAATTTAGCCGCCTGGCCTGTGCGGGGAAAAAGTGCAAACTAATCACTACCCCACATTTTGATCTATCCCAAAAACCGCTATGGATGCGTTGGCTGGACCGGATCCTAAAAGGGATAGATAGCGTCAGCACAGCCGAGTCTGTAAGCACCTATAATTATTTAATTACTCACCAGCATTACCGCCAAGAAAAAACAATTCATATAGGTAATTCCGTGGGAAAAAGCCAATTTTTCAAAGATAATTCTCTTAAAAAATCTATGCGTCAAACGCAGAAATTTGCAGAAAAGGACTGTATTTTTGTTTCCGTAGCCCGGTTAGCCCCGGTTAAAAATCCACAAGGGTTGTTGCGCGCTTTTGAAAAAATTCTCCCCAACTGTCCCCAGGCAAAATTAGTGTATGTGGGGGAGGGGGAAGAGCGGAACGCTTTAGAAAAATTGATTGAAAAAAAGAACTTATCCCAAAACGTATTCCTGGTCGGGGAACAGAAAAACATAAACGACTGGCTTAATATGGCGGACGTGTTTGTACTCTTTTCAAAGGAGGAATCGCTGCCGTTGGCCCTTTTAGAGGCCCAGCAGGCGGGTCTGCCCTGTATCGTGAGCAAGGTGGGGGATATGCCCAAACAGGTAGAGCATGGAAAGACCGGATTTGTTTGTAAACCCGGGGATGAAATGCTATTGGCTTGCCTACTTACCGAACTCTACGAAAACGCTCCTCTACGCCAGGAAATGGGCTCGCACGCTTTGCAAAAAAGTGCTACAATAATAGATAGTTCTCAACAATATCAACAACTTTATCAACATTTGATAAGTAAATAGGGATAAAAAGTTTTCACGTGAAAACTTTTTAGACCGGACAAATTTGAAAAACTAAACATATAAAAGTTTTCACGTGAAAACTTTTTAGGAGAAATTATGGAAGCAAGACTGTTTTTAGCCGCCTGTATTATGTATGCCTTTACGTTAACTACACGCTGGTTGCAGAAGAAAAAGAAACTTACGCTCCCGTCTGTATTTAATAAGTGGCATGCGGCATTTTTATTCTTAATTTTGACCTGTGCCCTATACGTTGCCTTGTTTGTGATGAACGGAGGACTGGGGGAACCTTATCCCGTGAAAAAGTTTTTACTGGGGGAACTGATTATTGTGGCGTTAGCCACCTATGGATATAAGGCAGCCGGTAAGGCAGATGATAAAAAACAGGAACAAATGATTAAGTCTAATTTAGACTGGAGCAACACCGTCTATTTTGCCGGGTTTGTAGCCTCTATCGTGATGTTCTTCTTTATCCAAGCCTTCAAAATTCCCTCTGCTTCCATGCGCTATACACTAGTAGAAGGGGACCACTTGTTTGTAAATAAAGCGGTGTATGGCTTCCGTATTCCGTTAACGAACATCCGTTTTGGCCAGTTTCAGGATATTAAAAGAGGGGATATTATTATTTTTCAGTTTCCTGCCAAAGACCGCAATCAAATTAACTGCGGAGACCAAACCCAATACGGGCGCGATTTTGTAAAACGCGTCATCGGCCTGCCGGGGGAAACGGTAGAAATTAAAAACGGACGCCCCTGGATTAACGGGCAAGAACTCCCCGCGCAAGCGTATGAAGTCTATGAAGACATACCACGTATTTCCGGGGTAATCAATGATGACCCCCAAGCCTACCAACAAATCTGGCAGGAAAACATACTGGATAATTATTTAGGGTTGGAATTGCGGGATGATTTTGGCCCGGTAGTAGTGCCGGAAGGGACCTATTTTGTTATGGGGGACAACCGGGATAATTCCTGTGATTCCCGCTTTTGGGGCCCAGTACCGCGGGAAAATATTAAAGGGAAAGCCTGGTTTATTTACTGGCCGCTCAAAAAAATCAGCCTTATTAAATAGTTTTCACGTGAAAACTGCCTTGCGGTTTAGGCTGAATTATGATTTAATATAGGTAGGAGGAATTATGGCAGAAATTGTAGTAGTTGCAAATCAAAAGGGCGGCGTCGGCAAGACGACAACCTCTATCAATTTGGCGTACGCGCTTTCTTGCTTAAACCAAGAAGTGCTGTTGGTGGATTTTGACCCACAGGGAAATGCCGGCTCCGGCTTGGGGGTAACGGTAGAAGACGGACAAAAATCAGTCTATCACTTGCTTACCAAAGTGGCTCCGTTTGACCAGGTAGTGCGGCAGACTTCCAGTGAATTTTTAGATGTACTGCCGGCCTGTAAAGATTTAGCCGGTGCGGAAGTGGAGTTAGTCAATGTCCGCGGCCGCGAAAATATGCTCAAAGACGCCTTGGCCCCTATTCGCGATATGTACAAATTTATTATTATTGACTGTCCGCCTTCTTTAGGGCTACTTACCTTAAATGCCATGATGGCCGCAGATAGCGTTATCACCCCGGTCCAGTGTGAATATTATGCCATGGAAGGGTTGGCACACTTTATGGAGACGGTCAATAAAATTAAACAATTTCTGCATCCCAAACTTAAAATGGACGGCGGCGTGCTAACTATGTATGATGCCCACCTCAACCTAGCCAAACAAGTGCGCGACGAAGTCAGCCGCTACTTTGGCGAAAAAATTTATAAAACGCCTATCCCGCGCAACATCCGCCTGGCCGAGGCTCCCAGTTTTGGGCAGTCTATCTTTGATTATGAGCCGGCTTGCCGCGGGGCAGAGGCCTATATTAAATTGGCGGTAGAATTTTTAACCCGCCGCGGAGCCAAAGCGGAAGATTTTACTGATTTGAAATTAACCGGCGAACGCGCCATCAATTACGATTTTGGAGGATAACCCATGGCCAGACAAGCATTAGGAAAAGGCCTTGATGCCTTAATTAAACAAACCCAAGAAGTAGCCGATATGCCTATGCAACAAGCGGCACAAGTTGTGCAAAATTTGCCGGAAATGAGCGTGCAATCTATTGATGTTAATAAGATTGTACCGAACCGTTTTCAACCGCGCCGCGTGTTTGATGAAGAAAAACTGCAAGAATTAGCCGCTTCTATCAAAGAACACGGCCTTACACAACCCATTGTGGTGGTGTATGATGCCGGCTTGGATAAATATGAGATTGTCGTTGGGGAACGTCGTTTCCGTGCTACGCAACTAGCCGGACTTACCACCATTGATGCCATTGTGCATAAACACTTAACCGACCAGGAACTCTGCGCCTTGGCGTTAATTGAAAATATCCAGCGCGAAGACTTAAACCCCATTGAAACTGCTCTGGGATACCGCAATTTAATGAACAAGTTTTATATCAAACAGGTAGATTTGGCGGCCTATTGCGGCAAATCTAAAGCGTCTATTTCCAATACACTCCGTTTGCTGGAACTGGAGCCGGAAATTCAGCAAGCCTTGCAAGATCATACCATTACGGAAGGCCATGCCCGGGCCTTGCTGATGATTGTTCCCGGTCCTACGCGTACGGAACTTTTTCAACGCATTGTCAAAGGGAAATTGTCGGTGCGGCAAGCAGAAAAAGCCGCCAATGCCCTGGTAGAAGTGCGCGAGAAAAAGGCAAATACTACCGCTAAAAATGCGGAAATTGTGCTATTTGAACAAGGATTGCAAGAAGCACTGGGTACCAAAGTAGAAGTCAAATTCGGTAAAAACCCGGCCAAAGGGGCGCTCGTCATCCACTACCACTCCCTAGATGAGTTGGATAATATTGCCAGCCGCCTGAAACACAAAATGCTGTAGTAGGGGCTATGAAACAAAAGAGAGGTTTTACGCTTATAGAGATGCTGGTGGTAGTGCTTATCATCGGCATTTTGGCTGCGATAGGTTTTTCGTGGTACCGCCGGGCGATTGTCCGTGCCGAAGGGATGCAACTGGTAGCCTTGCTGAAGGCCATCACGGTCTCTTATCAGCATTATGTATTGGTGCACAGCACCTATCCTACCCGTCCTTCTCAATTAGAAATTCCCATGCCGGGTTTTACCGGTAACCGATGTTGGAGCGGGTATGGTCATAATACCACAAACTGTGCCTCTAACGAAAAATGGGGTTTCCAAATGAGTAATTGGGGCGGTTCAAGCGGGCGGCGGCGCGGTGTAATGATGGGGTTTTTAGAAGGCGCTTATGCCGGATGCGGCTTTTATATTCCGCTCTACGAAAACAGAGCCTTAAATTCCATTTATTGCTTGGAGATTGCTACTAACTCGGTCCTTTTTACCAAAGACAAAGGGGATTGCTGTATGAAAGTATTTCATGCCAAACCCGTGCGTAACACGACCAACGTGGTGGTGTCCAATTCGTCCAATCATAATTTTGCTATCCCTTTTAATTGGTATTTGATGCCCTAGGCAAGCCGGTTTTCCATAAAAAAACCCCGGCTTTTTCGGCCGGGGCTCTATTTTGGAATAAAATTACCGGTACAAACTGTGTACTTCGGGCATTTCCAGTAAGTCTTTGGTGATGTTTTGGAAATCCTGCCCGGTAAAAGTGCCTACTAAATTAACGTGAAACAGATTGTCCTGTTTGGTAACTTCGCTCTTCAGTACGGTGACATGTTGCTTTTCAACTTGCGCTACAATTTTTTCTACGACGTCCCAACGGGGGTCACACGTAACAAAAAAAGTGTCGTAACGCTTGACCATTTCCACCACGCGTAACGTCTTGCGTAACCCTAATTGCATAAGCAAAATAGCCACTGTACACGCCGCCGCCAGTACATACTCTCCATATCCTACCGCCATGCCCAGCGCGGCCACCAGCCACACGTTAGCGGCGGTAGTGATGCCGGAGATTTTATTTCCGTCACGCATAATGGCTCCGGCGCCGATAAACCCTACGCCCGTTACAATTTGCGCGGCAATGCGGCCCGGGTCTCCCCCGGCCAGTCCCATATATTCCGACATAACGGTAAACATCATGGCCCCGATACAGATTAAGCAATTCGTGGCAAAGCCGGCGGGTTTATCGTGATATTGGCGTTCCATCCCTAAGGCGCCGCCTAATACCAAAGAAAGGAAAATTTTAATAATAAGTTCTGTGCTCATATAGATATTATCATAGCAATCCCGACGAAAAAACGCAAGCAAAAAATAAAACCCCGCCATGAGGCGAGGTTTTGTGTTTTGTGTGTCTCCTTAGTATAAGTTATGGCCCCTATACTCTATCAAAAGCCCTGCTAAAAAACAACCCCCTGTGTAGGGGGTGTCAAATTACTGTGGGGGAAGCGGGCCTACTCCGTCGGGGGGTACGGTATAGGGCTTTTTTAGTAAACTTTTGGCCAAGTCATCAAACCCCCATTTGTCTTTGAAGGAAAGTACGTATTTATACTGCTCTTTGGCTTTTTCGCGCTCACCCAGCACATCGTACACTTGGCCTAGGCGCAGTTCGTTCCATACGCCCCAGCGGCTGGGTGCTTGGTGACTGGTTTTGCGTTTGCCTTCTTCTAAAAGTTGGCGGGCGCGCTCAAAATTTCCTTGTGCCATTTGGGTAGTAGCCAAGGCAGTATAAGCACGGGGGATATAAATATCTTTGTAAAATTTATCAGAGCCGATAAGTTGTAAAAATTGATTGGCTTGCGCGGTTACTTCGTCATAATTTCTGGTTTCGTACAAGCAAATAATTTCTACATAGTGCATCAGCGGATTTTTGGGGAATTTGGCCCGTAACTGCCGGATATATTCCAGCGATTTTTCCGGTGCGTAAAATCTACTGCCGCGCGTATTTTGCACTTCAATTAAAATGAGTTTAGAGGAATCCGCGGTAAAGTGCGCTTTTTGGCGGGACAAATTTAAGTATTGCACGCCCTTGGCTGGGTCGCCCTTAATGGCCACAATTTTGGCCAATACTTTAATGACGGTAGGCAACGTGCCGGCAAAGTATTGGTAAATGCCCAGGCCGAAATACGCGTCGTAATACGTAGGGTCCAGGCTGAGCGATTTTTCCAAATTGCTAATGGCTTTGCGCCCGGCAAAATAAGAGGTTACCCAATTGCGGTTGCGCATATTAAACAGCGCCCGTAACCCATACAACGCCCCAATGCCCATGTATCCGTTGGAATCGTTGGGGTATTTTTTGATCCAGCGTTTAATACCGGCGATAGAGTCATCTAAAATTTTCTCAAAAACTTTGCGCTGTTTGTCGTCGCTGGTTTCAAATTCATACTCGTAGCGGCTCCAGGCAATCATGGCGTTGCCAAAGTGTGCAAAAGGATGATCGGGGTAGTGTTCAAATACCCACGCAATATTTTCCTGCGCGGTGTCATAGTCTAAATTATACACGCCGTTAATGCCTATAGTGGCATGGTGCATAACATCCGGCGGAAGGGACAACTCGGCACGCGCCGGTACCGGGACCGTAGCAAACAGACAAGCGGCCACTACCAAACAAAGCCATTTACGCATTACTTGGCCTCAATTTTGTCTTTGCCAAAATAGGGGCGTAAGGCTTTGGGGATGATGACAGATCCGTCTTTTTGTTGGAAGTTTTCCAAAATAGCCGCAAACGTTCTTCCCACGGCAAGACCGCTTCCGTTTAGTGTGTGGACATATTCCAATTTGCCTTGGGCATTTTTGAAACGCAACCCCATGCGGCGGGCTTGGAAGTCCAAACAGTTGGAGCAGGAAGAAATTTCACGGAATTTGTTTTCGCTGGGCATCCAAACTTCAATGTCGTACGTTTTGGCCGAAGAAAACCCAATGTCTCCGCTGCAAAGTTCTACTACGTGGTAGGGGATTTCCAGCGTTTTGAGCACGTCTTGCGCGTCCAATACCATTTGCTCTAGCATATCGTAGGAATTTTCCGGCTTGGAGAGCATGACGAGTTCCACTTTATCAAATTGGTGATTGCGGATGAGCCCACGCGTATCTTTGCCGTACGTGCCCGATTCTTTGCGAAAACACGGCGTGTACGCGGTAAGTTTAATCGGCAGTTCCGCCTCGGCTACGGTGCGGGTGCGGTTCAAATTGGTCAGCGGAATTTCAGCGGTGGAAACGAGAAATTGTTTCGGCTCGCCCAACAATTCGTACATATCTTCGCGGAATTTAGGCAGTTGCCCGGTGCCCACTAAAATATTTTCGTTGACAATCACCGGGGGCATAATTTCGGTGTAGCCTTTTTTGGCGTGCAAATCGAGCATAAACGCAATAATTGCGCGTTCCAAGCGGGCCCCGTCGCCTTTGAATAGAGCAAAACGACTGCCGGACAAAGCGACGGCGGCTTCAAAATCTAAAATGCCTAATTTTTCGCCCACAGCCTGGTGATCAAGCGGGGTAAAATCAAATTGCGGAAGGGGAATGGTGCAGGGGACTACTTCCGGGTTGTCCGCGTCACTCACGCCCACGGGGATTTTTTCGTTGGGCAAGTTGGGGATACTGAGTAGCAAATTATCAATATCGGCTTTGGCCGGTTCCAGGGCGGCTTCTTGGGCGGTCATTTCTTCTTTTAATTTACCGACTTGCTTCATGGCTTCTTGGGCGGCCGCGTCGCCTTGTTCTTTTTTAATTTTGCCGATAGATTTAGACATTTCGTTGCGTTTGGCGCGCAGTTCCTCCACATGGGCTAAGATTTTTTTGTAAGCGTCGTATTTGGTTAATACTTCGTCAATTTGCTGGGCCAAGGCAGGCTTGCGCAGCGATAAGCGTTTTTTTACTTCTTCGGGGTTTGCAACGATTTGTTTAATGTCTAACATAAGTCCTCTTTATTTTGTTTTCAAATTTACCGTGTACGGCTCCGGGAAATATCCCCGGTACGGCTTAAAATAAGTAACCGCATATTCCATCGCATACGTGGTAAGCAACCGCACGCTAATCGGCGCCACAGTGCTTTGCCCTACCACCAGTACCGTTACCATCAGCACCAGGGAAATAAGGGCTACTTTAACCAACGCAAAGAACGTCTTAAAAACAACTGCCGCGGATTGTTCCGTAAAAGTAGGAATATGCAATACGTTCATTTGGGTTCCTGCTTAGCCAATTCTTTGGCAAAACTTTTTACCAACTTCTTGGCAATATAGTCCGCCCCGTCTAATGCGCGGGAACTTTCCGTACTGTCCGAACCGATCCATACAATTTCCGCGGTTTCCACATCCACCAGTTTGGCAATAATAGCCACTTTGGCATTGATGGTATATTCGGTGGGGCGCACATCTACTGAGTTGGAAACCTGATTGCCCACCGGGCGCGTATAGCCTACATAGGTGCCGTCCGGCATGCGCATTACGTCTTGGCGCATGACCGGGCGCGATTCGCTACGGCGCGAAGCGGTCATGGTCAGTTCCGTGCGGGCCGGCGTGTATGAACTTACTTCCCCGATAAGAAGCAAGTCTACGCCTAAAATCCGGCCGATTTCGCGCGTGGTTTCCGGTGCTAAATAGCCGGAAACCGAAATGTTGTGTTCTTTCAAAATGCTTTCTAACTGGGCGCGTTCTACCACCTTAAACCCGTGGCGGATTAAATACTTGGCAAACAAATTTTCCACGCCGTTCAAATCGGTCCACGCGTTGGAAAATTCCATAATCCCCAGGCGGTTGACTTGGCTAAAATCATACGTAGGGCTTAGCACTGTGTTTGGGGCACAGGCACTTACACAAATACCCAATAAGATGGCAAACAGTCCTTTACGCATATTCTCATTATATAATTTTTGAGTGCGTACGAACAGCAGACGCGTATTGTAAATTTGTAAGAAAAAAATTACAATATAGGTATCTTAACTACTATACAAGGAGATGTATGAAAAAAATACTTTTGTTAAGCATGTTGTTAGGTTGCTTTTCGTTGGGGTATGCACAAAACTATTACCCAATTCATAACGAAGGTTTATATGCGGGCGCTACGCGCTTAGAACTTTACGGAGGAATGGTTCTTCCGCAAAGCAACTGGAACCACAATGGCGAAAGCGTAGATATCGGTGATATCGGCTGGACAGCCGGGTTAGGTTTTTACCGCAATATTTCCCGCGTAATTGCGTTTGGTTTAGATGGTAACTATGCCCAATTTGGTGACGGGGATGAACGGGCCGATAAATCGTACTATCGCACCGGCGCCGCTACCGGCTTAGTAGCCTTACGCGTCAACTTCTTCCCGCGTCATTCTACGCGTATTTACATCCCGGTCGGTATCGGGGTGGGGCACGTATTTACCCGCCAAAACAATGATGATGATTCCCACAAAACCTATAACAGCACGGACTTAGCCGGTATGTTAGGGGTTGGGTTAGAATTTGATATTGATGAATCTATCATCTTTGGGGCGGAAGGACGCTATTATGTGATGCGTACCCGCGGTGATTTTGAAAGCCAATTTGGGAAAGACAATATCCACTACGGTGAAATCTTGCTCAAATTCGGTTTTAGATTCTAATAAAACCACTTACTAAAAGGCTCCCTTTTAGGGAGCCTTTTTTTGTGCCTTTTTATCACAAATTGAAAACGGAAAAAAGAAATGTCTCTCTCCTCTCTCTTGAGGGAGAGGATGCCCGCAGGGCAGGAGAGGGGAAATGTTTGCTATAAATTCCCCAGCGCTTGATTTGTTTTTTTTTCTTATAATGGACTATGCGACGCATTTGGTTTGTATAAATGGGGGGATACCTGCTATGAAAAAGAATAGTTGTAAAAGCAGTATAAAAGGTTTTACGCTTATTGAGTTGCTAGTCGTGGTGCTGATCATTGGAATATTGGCAGCGATTGCTTTGCCGCAATATCAAAAAGCAGTGGAAAAAACTCGCGCAACCGAGGCTTTACAAAATGCAAAAACCATGCAGAAATGTTTGCAATGGTATGTAATGGAATACGGTTTGCCAGCAGCGCATCATGGAGGGTGGGTTCTTTTGCCAGATATGAATTGTCCAATACAAATGCCTACCGAAATGCTAGAAGAAGAAAGTTATTATAAAGGGAAGTATTTTGTTTTCGATGCGGCTTGTAGCCATCCTAGTCATGGTATATCTCGCGGTTGTTTGATAGAAATCCATCGGTATCCAGATGATTTGTACGCGCTGATAGCAACGGGGAGTACAGGCCCTTGGGAGTATCAATGTATAACGCAGAATACAGATATAGGCCGTTACATTTGTAACAGTCTTAGAAATCAAGGATGGAAGTATATAGACGGCGAGTTATAACAATAAACAATCCCCCGGTTTATCGCCGGGGGTTTCTTTTGCTACTTAAAGAGTCTTATTTCTTTTTATTTTTGAGTGCCAAATACCCCATTAACCGGTAAATAAGTTTAGAGGTATTGAACTCCGTAATCGTATCGGCTTTGCGCGCACACGCTTCTACCACATCTATGGCGACGATTTTTTTATGTTTGATGACTTCGCGGAACAAATCTAGCGCTTCATACCACATAAATCCGCCGGGTTGCGGCGTGCCCGTGGCCGGGATGACGGACGGATCAAACCCGTCTACGTCAATCGTGATATACACGGTGTCGGTTAATTTTTTAAGCACTTGCGGGATCAACTTTTTAATATCGCGGTGTTCGTGCATTAAAAACGTAGTCACTTTGCCGGCGTTACAGTATTGTTTTTCTTCGCTGGCTACACTGCGGATGCCTACTTGCACCACAGGCACCTGGCGCGAGGCCGGATATAACGCACACGCGTGCGATTTGGGCGTGCCTTCAAAGGTTTCGCGCAAATCGGCATGGGCGTCAAAGTGCAAAATACTTAAATTTTTGTAGGTATCAATGTAAGGCTGAGCCAATGCTTGGGTAACGGTATGTTCCCCGCCGATATAAAAAGGGATAGCCTTATATTTCATCAGGTTGCGTACGGTTTTATCAATATTTTTGAAAACCGTATTCGTGGACCCTTTGCAGTTAATGGCAGGCTGGGTGTTTATGCCCAATTCCCAAGTTTCGGTTTTGGTTTCTTCGTCCCACAGTTCAATTTGGGTGGACGCCTCAATGATGGCAGCCGGCCCTTTGGCAGTACCATGCCCGTAGCAGACCGTTTTTTCAAACGGTACGGGCACGACTACGAAATTACAAGAGGCTAGAGCGCTTTTTTTGCTCTCTAGCCCCATAAATTTATCGGTTTGTACGTTATCGCTCACAAGAATTCCGTGATGTTAGTTTACAAACACAGCCGCGGCAATAACGGTGGTCCATACTCCGTTAGCACACACGGCGGACTGGGTGATGTTGGACGTGCGGACAATTTTGCCGCTCATTTTCCAAATTTCTTCTTTTTGATCCCAGGTGGTATCGTTATCAAAGTCAACACCCAAGGTGGTGGATAACATAAGCGCGGCTAAATCTTCGGCATAATCGCCGGCTTGTTTATCCGTTTCACCAAAGCTGTGATGTTCGGACAGGTACCCGTGGTGGGTTCTGTCTTTTGGAATGGCTACACCGACAGAAGCCGCAATCATACGGCGGTATTCATTGCTGGTGTTTCTGCTGATTACACAATGCAGAATTTGGCCCGGGTGCAATTTTTTAAGACCCTTTTCAACGGGGACCGTTTTGCAACCGGGAGGAAAAATACTCGAGACGGGCACTAAGTTAAAACTGGCAATTTTGGCGTCGCGCAAGGCTTCTTCAAAACTGGCTAGTTTTTCTTTGTGCCGACCGATTCCTTTGGTAAGGAATATTTCTTTAGGTACAAAGGCTTCGTACATGGTTGTTATTTTCCACTCATTCCTTTTTAGAATATTTTTGAGTACGTATATATTATAACAAATAAGCAGGTTTGTAAATAATAATTTTACGCTGTAAAATGCTATGATATGAGTATGACGAATTATAAGACGATACTCATCTGTTTTTTACTATTTTTATCTACGGGGGTTTTTGCTATGCCAAGTATGTTTAATAAAGAGGGAGTCCTTCACTTTAATTATAAAGCCGAGGACTTGGCCCCTGCTGAAGCCGCCGCCCGCGTGCAACTGGAAAAGGACCTGGCGGATTTAATTGCCATCCCGGCTGAAAAACGTACCTTTGAAAACACCATTTTAGGCTACGAAAAAGCCTTTGATAAATATAGCGACGCGCTGGGGATGAGCGGATTTTTATCGTACGTATCTACCGACCCAAAATTTCGCGATACCGCGCGTGATTTGCAAATGCAAATCAGCCAATATATGATAGATGTTGCCACGCGGCGTGACATCTATAAAGCCATTCGCGAATATACCGACACCAACCCCAACCTGGGCCCCGTGGAAGCGAAACTCGTTAAAGAAATGCTGATTGGTTTTAAGCACAGCGGGATGGATCTAAACGACGAAGATTTGGAAAAATTCAAAGCCCTTAACAAAGAGGAAGCGCAACACGTTATCAACTTTGATAAGAATATTCAAGAATATAAAGACCCGCTGGAAGTTACCCGCGAGCAATTAAAAGGCTTGGGCGAAGATTATATCGGCAAGTTGGAAAAAACCGCCAACGGCAATTACCTGGTAACACTGGACTATCCGGACTACGTTCCCTTTATGCTTAATGCAGAGGATGAAGAAGCCCGCAAGGCATTGGAATTTAAGTACAACCGCCGCGGGGGTGAGCAAAACGTGGAACTGTTGGAAAAAACGCTCACGCTTCGCCGGCAGATTGCACAACTGCTGGGCTACAAAACCCACGCGGATTTGAAATTAGAAAACCGCATGGCCAAAAACCCCAAAACGGTGATGACGTTTTTGAAAGATTTGCAGAAAAAATTAAAACCCATGGGCAAAGCGGAAGATAAATTTTTAATTGCCTACAAAAATGAAAAAACCGGCAAAAAAGCACGCACCATTTATCCGTGGGAATCGGGCTATTGGGCTAACAAATACCGCAAAGAAAATTTACAACTGGACAGCGAAAAAATTAAAGAATACTTCCCGTCCCAAGTAGTGATTGACGGGATGCTTGAAATTTTTGGCAACGTGTTTGGTATTACCTTTGAACCGGTCAACATCCCCGTATGGCACGAAGATGTAAAAGCCTTCTTGATTAAAGACAAGCAAACCGGCGCGCCGGTGGCATACTTTTATATGGACCTCTATCCGCGCGAAGGCAAATACAAACACGCGGCGTGTTTTGATTTGGTAGAAGGCGAAGAAAAGGAAGACGGTTCGTACCAAATGCCGTTTGTGGCTATTGTGGCTAACCTCAACAAACCGTCTAAAGATACGCCCTCTTTATTAAAACATGGCGAAGTGGAAACGCTATTTCACGAATTTGGCCACGTCTTACACAATGCGCTTACCAAATCCAAATACAAAGCGTTTAGCGGTACCAGCGTCAGTTGGGACTTTGTAGAAGCCCCCAGCCAAATGTTGGAACGCTGGGCGTGGAATCCCGTGGTGCTTAAAAAAATCAGCAAACACTATAAAACTGGGGAAACACTGCCGGATGAATTGATTGCGCGGATGCTTAAGGCCAAAAATTTCGGTGCGGGTGGAACGTATTTGCGCCAAAACTTTTTTGCCCAGTATGATATGACGCTTCACACCGCGGCCAAAACGCCGGATACGACCAAATTATATTTTGATCTTACCAAAAAAATCCGCGCCTTGCCGCTTACCAAAAATACTATTCCGCAAGCGGCCTTTGGGCACATTATGGGCGGCTATGATGCCGGCTATTACGGGTATTTATGGTCGGAAGTCATTGCGGAAGATTTCTTTAGCGAGTTTGAAAAAAACGGCATTTTCAACCCGGAAATCGGCCTGAAATTCCGCCGCGAAATTTTGGAAAAAGGCGGTAGCGAAGACGAAGAAAAACTGGTAGAAAATTTCTTGGGCCGCCCGGCGCAAAACGGACCGTTCTTAAAATCCATTGGCTTGGAGGAGAAATGAGCGTAATTATTGGAATTGACGTGGGGGGATCTACCACCAAAATTGTAGGATACACCGATCAAGCCAAATTAGTAGGGATGCTTAAAGTGGAAGCCGCCGACCCGGTAACCTCCGCTTATGGGGCGCTCGGTAAATTTATTAACGAGCATAGCCTTACGCTACCTGACGTAGAACAAATTATTTTAACGGGAGTTGGATCCTCGTTATTTAAGAAAAAAGTGTACGGGATCCCCACTTCGTTTGTGGATGAATTTAAGGCCATTGGGCTAGGGGGACTGGCACTTTCCAATAAAAAGGAAGGGCTGATTGTCAGCATGGGAACCGGTACCGCGTTTGTGCGCGCCGGCAAAAACGGCATTGTGCATATCGGCGGGTCCGGCGTAGGCGGCGGAACGGTGGTGGGATTAGGCGCCAAACTCTGCGGCGTGAAATCGTTTAACACGCTTATTTCCATGGCTCAGACCGGGAAACTAAACAAAGTAGATTTGAATATTGGCGATATTTCTTCGCGCGCGATTTCTAATTTAACCAAAGAAATTACAGCCGCCAATTTTGGCAAAATGGAAGATGGCGTTTTGGCGGCGGATTTAGCCGCCGGCGTGCTGAATATGGTGTTCCAAACTATTGGGATGCTGGCTGTGTTTGCCTGCCGCAACGAGGAGATGAAAAACGTCATTTTAACAGGAACCCTTTCGCAAGTACCGTTAGCCAAAAAAGTATTTCAGGCTCTGCATACTATGCACGGGGTCAATTTTATTATTCCCAAAAATGCCATTTACGCCACCGCCACCGGGGCGGCCCTGTCGTATTTGCATAAAAAAGGAAAAACCAAATGAGCGAGCAAGAGGCGTACAAAAAATCCAGTTTCGGGCCGGCGTTTTTCTTTTTAAGTAAACGCAAACGCCAAGCGTTGGCCCATTACTATACTTTTTGCCGCCTTGCGGACGACATTGCAGATGAACCGACACAACCGAACCCCCGCCAAGCGTTAAAAGACCTGGAAGCCGAAATAGAATTTATTTATTTGGGGGCCCCTAAAACAGCCTGGGGACAGGCATTAGTAGAGGATGTGCGTTCGTTTCAAATTCCCAAAGACCGTTTTTTGCTGTTAGTAGAAGGGATGCAGGCTGATTTGTCACAGAAAAAATATCCCACCCTTCAAGACTTACAATGGTATATTTACCGTGTGGCGGTAATTGTGGGTAAGGCTACGCTGGATATTCTGGGCGTTCACGGAGAGAAAGCCGCTACGCTAGCGGACGCGCTGGGCAGTGCGGTGCAACTGACCAATATTGTGCGGGACGTGCAGGAAGATGCTACCCTGGGCCGCGTGTATCTGCCGGGCAGTATAAGCGCACAGGAAATTTTAGAAAATAAAAAGCCCCAGCAAGTGGCCGCGCTGCGTGCACAGTTGGCGCAACAAGCCAAAGAAAAATACCGGCTGGCGTTTGAGTTAATGGACGAATTTTGGCCGACGCAAATGCTTCCGTGCCGCATAATGGGGTATGTTTATCAAAAAAATCTTGCTAAAATAGAAGAGCAGGGTTTTTTGCAAATGGCCCCTGTTAAGTTAACAAAATTTGAAAAATTACAAATGGTGGGTTATGCCCTTATTAAAACGATTTTTTAGAAACGGGTGGTTGCTTTTCCCGCTGCTTTCTACTGCGCTAACGGCACAAACGCCGGCGGAGAAAACTTTGGCCGCTTGTTTGGAACAAGGCAAGGAAGCGTATGCCGACGCGCAACATACCAAAGCCGCGGAAATTTTTGAGCGTTGTCTTTCTTTTGATGCCAGCAACGTAGAAGCGCATTTGTCTTTGGCGGGGGTTTATTTGACGCAAGATCAAACGGACCTAGCGAAGGAGCATTTTGAGGCCGCACTAAAAAATATGAAGCGCACCAGCCCCTATTGGTCGTATACTTATTCTATGTTAGGGGATATTGCGCTTAAAAAACAAGATCAAAAAAGTGCGCTCAATATGTATCAAAAGTCGTTGCAATACAACCCGGCCAACGTAAACTCTTTAATTGGCAAAGGCATTATTTTGGAAACGCAAGGCAATACGTCCGGCGCGGCGGATGCGTATCAGGCGGCCTTGGCGGTGGAGCCGCTTAACACCATCGCCCGCCAACGGCTCATTAACCTGGAGCCGGAATATTTGACGGATGCGGATATGCTTACGGCCCTTAAACAGCGCCATGCCGTCAAGCCGGAAGCGACCGAACTTACCGAAAAAAACCGGGAACTGTTTACTAAAATTCACCAAGCCGAACAGCGTATGGGGGTAGATTATCTTAAAAACAAATATGGTACCCATACCCAAGATTTTATTGTTACACTTAATAAGGATACCGATTTTGCCCGCGAAATGCTGACTCTTAACGGATATAATACATTACAGAAAAATATCGGGCAAGATGCGGTGGCTGTTTTCTTAAAATTAAAAATTCCCGTGAAGGAAGTTTTCCTACTGCGCGACAAACAAGGCAAGCCGGTCTTTACGCAGGACAGTACCCTTACCGAGGAAGGCTTCCACGTGTACACCCAAGCCTTGCAAGGGCACAAAGAATATTTGCTCCCCAATCAGGCGGTACCGCTGACGCAACAGGAAATTCAAAAAGCCAATCAACGTGCCCACGTGCTGGAACAAAAGGGATATATGGAAATTTCCCGCGCGGAACTGAAAATGCTGGAAACGGAAACCCTCTGTTCCGAAGAAACGTTGCAGAAAGATTTAGGCGTTTATTTGCTGCCGGTAGCCAAAAAACAACACCGGTATTTTGTACTGACCAAGGATGCCAAAGAAATAAAATTGGTGCCGTATTATTATGTGATGATGGCGCGCAAAAAACGCAACCCCAAGGTGGAACTTCCCAAAAACCAACTGATAGAATATTACAACCTGTATAATTATACCATCTGTCTAAGCGACGGAAATTTAACGTTGTCTGAAGATGAATAAAGAAGTAATTTACTTAAAAATCCCCGCTACACGGCGGGGAATTTTTTGCTCAAAAAGCGGGGGTTACCGACCAATCATTTTCAAAAATTCTTCTTCCGTAATGACTGGGATGCCCAGTTCGTTGGCTTTGCGTAGTTTGGTGCCGGCATTTTCGCCCGCTACCACGTAAGAAGTTTTTTTGGATACACTGCTGCTGGCATAGCCGCCATATTCTTTAGCCAGTTGTTCGGCTTCGGTCCGTTTGAGGGTGCTTAGTTCCCCGGTGAACACAAAGGTTTTGCCGGCTAATACTTGGCTGGTCAGTTGTTTTTTAGGTTGGGTAAAATTGAGCCCTTCCTGGCGCAGTAGTTCCAGTTGCTCACACACTTTGGGGTCGCGGAAAAAATCATATACACTTTGCGATACAATCTCGCCAATTTCGCGGATGGATTGCAATTCTTCTAAACTGGCATTTTTAAGCGCGTCCAACGTGAGGAAATGGTCCGCCAAAATTTCGGCTGTTTTGGCTCCCACAAAACCAATACCCAGCGCAAATAATAATTTGGAGAGGGGTTTGTGTTTGCTTTCTTCAATAGAGTCTAACAGGTTTTGTGCTTTTTTATCTTTGAAATTTTCCAAATTAAGCACATGGAAAAAAGTGAGTTTATAAATATCGGCAAAGTCGCTGACAAAATGCCGCTCCAGCAACTGGTCCATAATCACGTCGCCTAGCCCGTCAATATCCATCGCATCACGCGAAGCAAAGTGCAATAGTCTCGCACGTAACTGGGCCGGGCAAGCCGGGTTTACACAGTAATACCCCACTTCTTCGGCTTCTTTATATACTTTGCCACCGCATACCGGGCACGTGACGGGTGGAAGAATCTCTTGCGTGCCTTTTTGCTCTACCACTTTGACAATTTTAGGGATGACTTCGCCGGCGCGTTCCACGATAACGCTGTCTCCTACGCGCACCCCCAAGCGTTTAATTTCATCAAAGTTATGCAGGGTGGCGTTGGCAATCGTTACGCCGCCTACGGATACGGGTTCCAATTCCGCTACCGGGGTAATAATGCCGGATCGGCCGACAGAAAAAATTACATTGTTTAACCGGGTAGTGGCTTGCGGAGCCGGGTATTTGAACGCAATGGCCCAGCGTGGACTTTTTGCCGTGGCTCCCAAAATTTTTTGCTCGGCAAAATTATTTACTTTTACTACAAGTCCGTCTACGTCAAACGGGAGTTGGTGGCGTGCATCCTTAAATTTATTATAAAACGAAATAATATCTTCAATATGCGTGGTTTGGGTGCGTACCGGCCCTACGGCAAAGCCCCAACTTTTGCATAACTCAATAAACCCGCTAAAAGAGTCTGCCGCAATATCGCCTACCCCAAACGAGTGGGCAAAAAATTTGAGCGGCCGAGCCGCTACAATGTCTGCGTTTTTATGACGTAAAAATCCGGCGGCCGCGTTGCGGGTATTGGCGAACGTATTTTCGTTTTTTTCTTGCTGAATTTTATTAAGAGCCTCTAAATCTTTTTTGTCTAAATAGACTTCGCCGCGTATTTCCAGCAGACCTTGCGGCGCGTGGGTTCCCAGCGTATGCGGGATGCTTTTAATGGTACGCACGTTGGCGGTAATATCTTCGCCTACTTTGCCGTCTCCGCGGCTGGCCGCGCGGATAAGCGTTCCATTTTCATACGTAAGCGAGCACGACACTCCGTCAATTTTGGCTTCCAACACCATTTCAAAATCGGTACGTTGTAACGTTTTGGCGGTGCGTTCGTACCAAGCGCGTATGTCATCGGCGTTATACGAGTTATCCAACGACATCATGGGGACTGCGTGTACCACTTCGCTAAAAGTTTTGCTGGCTTTGCCACCTACGCGTTGCGTAGGGGAATTTTTAGTGCGGTACTGCGGGTAGGCGTCTTCTAAATCTTTGAGTTTTTTGTAAAGTTCGTCGTACTGCGTGTCCGACAAGATGGGATTGTCCAGATTATAGTACAGATTGTTATGATAATTGATTAACTTTTTAAGTTGTTCAATTTCTTCTTTTGGGTGCATAAGAGCCCCTATTTTTTGCGTTCTTTTTTAAGTTGGTCTAACAACCCGTTAATAAACTTGCTGGAATTTTCCGTTGAGAATTTTTTGGCTAGTTCAATGGCTTCGTCAATGATGGCCGGGACGGGGGTTTTATCCGGGCTGAAAATCATTTCGTACGTGGCCATACGCAAAATGGAGCGGTCCACCGCCGACATACGGGCAATCGTCCAGTTTTTAGCGTAAGCGGAGACCAGTTTGTCTATTTCGCTAAGGTGATTGGCGGTACCGTGTACCAAGTCTTCGCAAAAGGGGAAACACTCAGCCAGTTCTCCCTTAAACTGTGCCATATATTTGGCGGTCACTTCCGGTGCCAGGTTGGCACTGTCGGCGTAGTACAATGATTGCAAGGCACATTCGCGTGCTTGTCTGCGATTGCTCATAAGCCCCCTTACAAATTGGTGAGAAAGTTATTTTTATTTTAGCAAATTTGTTTACGCTATGCACGAAGAGAACAAAGCAAACTAATCAATTTTTGCGCTTGGCAAAGGGGCGCGTGCGTGTTAAGATAACTATACTTTACAGCAAGGAGGCGTATATGATGAAGAAAATAGCAGTATGGTTCGCGTTTGCGTTAGCGGGGCTGTTATTGGCTGTGGGCGTACAAGCCAAAACCGTACGCGGTGAAGGCCGGCATATGACCCATCCGCTCACGCATTTGATGCCGTTTCACGCCATTGAAGTCCGCGCCGAGGCGCAAGTGGATATTTGGCAGAAAGATACGCAAAGCGTTTCTCTAAGCGGCAAAAGTAATTTAGTAGAGTTGGCAGATGTACGGGTAGAAAACAATACCCTCGTAATTGATTTTAAGCACCCTGTTAAAATAAAGGGGAACCACGCATTACACGTGCAGATTGGGGTCCCGCACCTGGAATCTATTACCGTGCGCGGGAACGGGCGGGTGCGTTTGCAAGAGGCTTTTGAAACCACAAATATCACCCTTTCTGCCATGGATAAAGCCTACGTTACCGCCGATCAGTTAAAAGCAGATAGCGTGCGTATGCAGGCCACCAATCAGGCAGAAATTGACCTGGATCATTTGCACGTACAAAAGGTGGAAGCCGGGCTTTTTGATAAAGCGGAAATAGAACTGGCCGGTTTTGCCCAAGAAGCACAACTAGTCAATAACGGTTCCAAAGAAATAGACGCGGCGGACTTGCGGGTCAATCAGGCGCACGTGCAAGTGAACGCAACGGGCGACGTGGAAGTGTTTGCGGCTGAGTCGCTAAAAGCCGAGGCCTTGGGCAAAGGGGAAATTGTCTATCATGGGCACCCTGTCTTAATGCGTAGCGGAAATCTCAAGCATATCCAGCCGGCTTTTGAAAACTAAATCTAATACAAAAAAGACCCCCGAAAGGGGGTCAAATCTTGTTATAATGGAACTATGAAAAAATTAGTATTACTCTTAGCGGCCATCATTTTATTAGTTGTATTAGTGGTGGTCTATGTACCGTTTACACCCGCTTCCGGCGAATCCGGGGTGGGGGATAAACCGACCGCTCCTTTAGTAGGGGCCGACCGCGACGCGCACGGCTGTATTGCTTCTGCAGGGTATACCTATAGCGTGGTGCGGCAAGATTGTATCCGCTTGTGGGAACAGGCCACCTCGCTAGCACCCACGGTAGCCCTGGGGAGCCCAGCTTTGCCCGCGTATGTAATTCGCTCTGCCAACTGGCAACACGCGGAAGTGTTTTTGCCCGGGCAGGATGATAGCGTCGTGCTGACGTTGCAAACCACGCCGGGGGATCCTTCCTGGACGGACCCGTACAATACGTGGCTACTGACCTACGATAAAATCCAGGGCTGGAAGTTAGCCCAAGACGGTACCGTACTCTATACCGCTCCGGCCGATCAAGCCTAAGGTTGCATTGACACGTGTATTGACAAATGATATAATAAAATTGTCCCAAAAAGGGGCAATTTTTTTCGCAGAATAATTAAATGGCAAGATTTGATAGAAAAAGAGAATATAAAAAAGATCTCTACCCTAGAAATATGAACATCCGCGCAGAGGAAGTGCGCGTGATTAACTCTGACGGGTCTATGATCGGCGTATTGCCGCTCACGCAGGCCGTCAGCTTAGCCAAAGAGCAAGAGTTGGACCTGGTGGAAATTTCCCCCAATGCCAACCCGCCCGTGTGCAAAATCTTAGACTACAATAAATACGTCTATGAACAGGGTAAAAGAGCCAGTGAGGCGAAAAAGAAACAGGCCAAAGTGACGATGAAAGAGTTGCGTATCAAATCGCACATTGCGCCGCACGATTTAGAAGTACGCATGCGCCAGATTGAAGAATTTTTACGCAAAAAAAATCAGGTGCGCTTTGTGGTGGTATTCCACGGACGTGAAAACCAACATAAAGATATTGGGATTGAAATTTTGAATAACACCGCCAAACGGATGGAAGAAATTGCCACCGTGGACGGCAAAATGCAATCCTTGGGAAACCGGATGTTTTTAACGTTCATCCCTAAATAACAGATTTTTAGGTCCTTTTTGCAGTGACTGCGTTCGGGGCGGACCGGCTCCTGCCGCAGGTAGGATAAATAAGGGCTAATTAAACAAGAGGTATATTACATGCCAAAATTAAAAAACCACGCTGGCGGGAAAAAGCGTTTCCGCAAAACCGCTACGGGTAAATTCACCCACAGAAAAGCCGGCAGAAAACACTTGCTAACGCCTGTTTCTGCCTCACGCAAGCATGATATGCGCCAAACCGGTGTAATCACGCCTGAGTCCAACAAAGGCAAAATCTTAGCCAAGTATTTGCCGATGGCCAAATAAGAGGTTGAAACATGAGAATTAAATTCAGCGTTCCTAGACACGCAAGAAAGAAAAAAGTATTGAAAGCTGCCAGCGGCTACTACGGGGATAAATCCCGCCGCTTACGCATGGCTACCCAACAATTGGGGAAATCCGGCGTACACGCGTATGTAGACCGCAAAGACAAAAAAACCACCTACCGCCAAATGTGGATCACCCGCATTAACGCCGCGGTGCGTGAAGAAGGATTGTCTTACTCTAAATTCATTAACGGCTTGACCAAAGCGAACATCACGCTCAACCGCAAGATGTTAAGCGAAATGGCGATTAAAGACCCGGCTTCCTTCAAAGCCTTGGTAGATACCGCTAAAAAAGCCGCCTAAGCGTGTTTTTAGTAAGTGAAAGCCCCTCGCAAGAGGGGCTTTTTAATGGGAGTTGCGTGAACTTGCCAAGGCTTATATTGTGTCGTTCTTTCTGCAAAAAATCCCCCGGGTTATACCGGGGGACTTTTTTGAAATTGTCTTTTCTTTTAGCCTTTAATACTACGCAAATCTTTTGCGTGTTTACGCATGAGTTGGTTTAGTTCTTTTTCTTGAGTTTGCAGTAGCGCTTTTTGGGTGGCTAAATACGTTTTATAATTGGGGCTGGTAGCGGCTTTGCTACGCAGTTGTTTTTCGGTGCGCGCCATAATTGCATATGCTTCGGCTTTTACATTTTCCCCAAACAAAGAGCCCATATCACCGAGGGTGGTCTGGTTATTTTTTACTACTTCGGCCAACGCGGCTTGGATGGCTTTGTTATCGCTGGCGGAGGCTTTGGTGTTTTTGCGGGGCGCCTTGGTTTGCGTGTCTTCCATGATAATTTCCATATATTGGGAAGAGTTTTGCTGTTTGCGGCGGGCGGCTTGGCGTTTAGCCGTAGCGGCGGAGGTAGCCAAGGCATCTTTCACAGCCGCATCTACCCCTTGGAACGGATAGTCGCTTAATACGTGTTTGCCAATAAACAACGTCGGTACGGAAACAGAGGAAAGTTTATGTGCCTTCATCTGTGCTTGTAAAGGTTCTTTGCTAGCGGGGTTTTTCATATCATACTGCACCAAAGTTACTTGGCCTTGGTAGGTTTGTTGAAAGGAAGTATCCCATCGGTCTGCTTTTAATTGCTTGCACTCGAGGGAATCGGAATGAGTAAACAAAACCGCTTGAATAGGCGCACGTTTGGGTGTGCCGGCGGTGGGCTGCTGGACCGGCGCGGCCGCAGTGGCTTGCGTTTGCTCGGCGGTAGCGGGCGTTTGTTCCTGATTTTCTTGCAGCGGAGTTGTTTCAGGGATGGTTTGCTGTTGCGGGAGAATCGGATTTCCTTCCTCGTCCACTAGCGGGGTTTTGCCTTCCAAAGGGTTGGCTGCCTGCATAGGGCTTATCCCCATACGTTTGATAAGCAAATTGCCGGTTTGATTTTGCCAATAAGCGCGAATTTTTTCGTCTTGTTCTTTAGATGTACATCCGGCCACCAGTAACAGACCGGAAATAATTAGTAAACTTGTTTTCTTCATAAAATCTCCTCTGCACACTATAACAAATTTTAAGTAAGTCCATACAGTTTATTTGTTTGCTCAACCGTTTTTGCGGCCAGTTCTTCTACGGGGATATTCAAATAATCTGCCACAAATTGCGCAATCAGCGGGATGTTGGACGGGTCGTTGCGGGTACCGCGTTTGCCTTGCGGGGAAAGATACGGACAATCGGTTTCCAAAATAATTTTATCGGCCCCCACTTTTTTGACCGCCTCGCGGATGTATTCATTTTTTTTGTACGTAAAACATCCATTGATTCCTAAGAGCATACCCATATTCAGTGCTTTTTTTGCTTCTTCATAACGGGCGCAAAAACAATGTAGTACCCCCGTATACGGGCGGGAAACGTGTTGTTTCCATTGGCTCTTTAACAGAGCAAACGTATCGTCATAGGGGGCATAGTCTTCCCCTTGGCGGCGTACATGCAACACTAAGGGCAACCGGGCCTGGTCCGCAAAAGAAATCATTTGGCTAAAAAGCGCTTGTTGGGTTTGCTTGTCAGCCTCTTCCAAACAGGTATAGTCCAGGCCGATTTCGCCCACCGCCGCTACGCGCGGATCTTGCAACAATTTTTGAAAAGGTTCCGCGTGCGAAGCGGTAAACTTGCGGGCATATTCCGGGTGGACCCCCAACACCGGTACAATCCTGGTGGGATACTTTTGTGCTAAATCTAAAGCAGGTTGCCACTCTTCGGGTGCGCAGCCGATTTCCACACTTTTCACGATTTGTGCCGCCGGTAATACTTGGCTAATAAGAACGTCCCGGTCTTGGTCAAAGGCCGGGTCGGTCAAGTGGGCGTGCGAATCAATAAATTGCATACCTATATTGTATCTTTTTGAGCGCACCTAGGGCAGCATTTTCATAGAAACCGCTTTCGTTTGCAGATTATAGGTAATTTGCCGGGTAACGGGTATAAATTCTTCGTTAGAAGTCTGGAAGGGTTTGCGGTCAATCGTTAAGGAAATTTCCTGCGCGTTGGATAAGTCGGTCAGGTTTTCCAAATGTTCATAATCTATCAAGCCTTCGCGGTGGAAGGTGGTGTGTTCTGCCAAAGAGCCGTCTTTGTATTTAATGGCCACACGCGTGATGGCTTCGTTAATATCTAGTTGAAAAATCTCTTTTCCGTACAAACGCAACGGGATAGAGGAAGAATTATGTTCGTGATAGGCACGTAAAAGTTGGCGAATTTGTTCCACCGGTACCGCATAACCGATTTGACGCCGGTACGAAGCGCCTACAACCATGCCGGCTACTTCCCCGTCTTTATTGATTAAGGGGGAGCCGCACTCGCCTTCCCGGGCAATTTCTAAATCGGCGTTTAGGGTGGTGGTAAAACGCAAGGGGGTGGCGGCCAACACCTTGCGCCCGGGGGTGTATTGGAAAGCATTGTCAAAAAAAGAAAGTGAGAAAAGCCCCTCTCCCACTTCGGGGGAACTCTGTGCTAATTTTAAGGGTTCAAATTGGCTGGCTACACTTTCCGGAATGCGAAAAATGGACACATCATTTCCCCGGGGATGCCCCTGTGCCAGGAAGGGGGCCGGCTCGTACGTAAAACGTTTAATGGGTACAGCGGGTCTGCGGTAGCCATAGTGGGAAGCGGTTACACCCCATACATAACGTTTGCCTTCGTGCATTTCTTCTATCACAAAGGCGGTGGCTTTTACGCTGAAAAGCCGCCCGAGCGGGTGACGGTCGCGCAGGGGAATCATGGCGCGTGCGGCTTTGAGTACCCGCGTAGGAGGGGTGCTTACTCCGGCCCGAAATACAGCCCGTTCTACTTGCCGCGTAGTAACGCCCAGCGGTTTTACCGCGGCGCGGCGGATATTTTGCATCCGCGTGCGTGCGCCTTTGGCAATTCCCTTATACCATTGTGCCTGTAAAGGGGAAATCACAAGACCAATCAATAGCAAAATCAGCGTAAATTTCTTCATATTTATATTCTAAAATTTGGACGAGTTTTGCGCGAGGGTCTTTAGTCCCACCTACCCAGGGTCAAAAGGCCTACACTTTCCGAGAATAAATTTGTGTTTTGCGTGCCATATGATGCCCTTGAAGGAGGCGTATCTCTAACGGCTATTCGAGCAGCCGGTATATATCAAGGCGGAATTCTTTCAATAGCAATAGAACCTAATGGGGCTATTCACAAAAATTGTGTAGATCCGGAAGAGCAAACCGGTTTCTGTACCATGGCAGAAGCGGCCGGCTATTAGAATACATCTTATCCGCCCGGTACTGCATGGGCGAAGTGGGCAGGACAATGCCTAAGCACAACAAGATAATTGCATCAAAGATATTTTACTTAAAAACCCTCGGTTTAATAGCTGAGGATTTTTTGCCCTTCTAAAACGTGACGTTAACCAAACTAATCAAAATTAGCACTCTAAAAAGGGGGTTGACAAAAATAAAATAATTACTTATAATTTTAGCAGGTAGGATTTAGGAGTGCTAAAATAAAAGTTGTTTTTAAGACGACAAATTCTACTTAAGAGAGATTGGCATCATGCGTATTTTAAAACCGGAAGTTGCTAAAGCACGTAAAGAAAAAATTTTACGGTGGGTCGTTCAACAATATGTGGAAACCCGCCGCCCGGTAGGTTCGCAAATGATTGCGGACGGGGTGCTCAAGGATGTGTCCCCCGCTACGATTCGCAACATTATGGCGGAACTGGAACAGGAAGGATACCTCTATCAGCCGCATACATCCGGCGGACGTATCCCTACCGATAAAGCCTACCGCTATTATGTGGACTATTTAGCCAACGTGCAAAAAATGGCCGCCAAAGAGCGCGAGCAAATTGAAAAACAATATGATGCCCGCGTGAGCGAGGTCAACAATATGCTGGTGCAAACCTCGCGGCTACTGGCTATGCTTTCCGGCGCGGCCGGGTTTGTGTATACAGCGCAAGTGGATGACCAACGTATCCAACGCTTGGAATTTATCCCGTTGGCCCCTGGGGCGATGCTCACCGTTTTGGTGACCGAATCGGGTGCTGTGCGCCATTGGCCGGTGCGTATGGCGGAAGTGATCTCGCCCGCTAAACTGCAGGTGCTTAGCCGGTTTATCAATGATGAAATTGCCGGCCACACATTAGCCGAAGCGCGCCAAATTTTATGGCAATACTTGCACTCCGGGCACCGCGAACTGGCCGGCGTAGCCGACGTAGCCAGCCAGGTGCTTAAAGATATAGAGCGCCCGCAAACCGGTGGCGACGAACTGTATGTAGAGGGAATCGGGCGGCTCTTGGAGAACACCACCGAGGACGATTACGAAGATTTGAAACAAATGATGCGCGTAGTGGAAGAGCGGGATCGTTTTTCTTCGCTGCTCAATGCTAAACTGGCCGAACTGGATAAAAGTGATAAACGCATGAGCGTTTCCATCGGCAGTGAACACGCCATTAAGGAACTTAAAAATTTAAGCATTGTGTCTACCGCGTGCCGTGTGGGGGATAAAACCGTAGGGATGCTGGGCATCATCGGCCCTAAACATATGGAATATACGCGCGTGATGTCGCTAGTCAATTATATTGGTAGTTTGCTAGAGGCGTCCATGAACCACTGGAACGCGTTACCGCTAGAAGAAGGTGAGGAAGATTTATGAGTAAACATCACAAAAAACACCTAAACGGGGGAGAAGAATTAGCCGAGGAACCACTCGCACAGGAACAGGCCGAAACCGTAGCCTGTGAAGAACCGGCCCCGGCTGAAAAAACGGAACCCGATTACCGCGATCAGTATGTGCGTTTATACGCAGAATTTGACAACTACCGCAAACGCACCGAACGTGAAAAAGCAGCCTTGATCGCTTATGGCAAAAAAGATTTCGCCTTAAAAATGCTCCCGATGTACGAAGTATTACTTCGTCAGCAACAGCAGTTGCAAACTGGCAAAGAGGACGCCAAGGCTTTGCAAGATGGGATGCGTATGATTTTAACAGAACTGGATAAGGCCTTTCGTGCCGAAGGCATTACCAAAATGGAGGTTAAAGGCAAACCGTATAACCCGGACACGCAAGAAGTAGTAGCGATGATTCCGGCAGAAAAAAAACAAGACGGCCTTGTCATAGACGAAGTGAAAATGGGGTTTATGATGCAAGACCAAGTATTGCGCCCGGCTAGTGTAGTAGTAGGCCAGGCCAAAGAAGAAAACTAATTTAAAAATTTCAACAAAAGGAGAAGTATTATGGCTAAAATTATTGGTATTGACTTAGGAACTTCTAACACAGCAGCGGCTGTGATGGAAGGCGGCAGAGGGACGATTATCCCGTCTGCGGAAGGTAGTTCCATCGGCGGGAAAGCGTTTCCGTCTTATGTGGCGTTTACCAAAGATGGACAAAGACTCGTGGGCGAACCTGCCCGCCGTCAGGCCATCGCCAACCCCGAAGGCACCGTAACCGCCTTCAAACGCAAAATGGGGGAAAACTATAAATTTAATTTGCGCGGTCAAGAATTTACCCCGCAACAACTGTCTGCCTTCGTCTTGCAGAAAGTAAAAAAAGATGCCGAAGCCTTCTTAGGTGAACCCGTGGAAAAAGCCGTTATCACCGTGCCGGCGTATTTTAACGATAACCAACGCCAGGCCACCAAAGACGCAGGCCGCATTGCCGGGTTGGACGTCGTACGCTTGGTAAACGAACCGACGGCGGCTGCCTTGGCTTTTGGGATTGATAAAACAGGTAAAGAACAAAAAATTATGGTCTTTGACCTTGGCGGCGGAACGCTGGATGTAACCATTATGGAAATGGGCAAAGAAGGTACGTTTGACGTGCTTTCCACCTCTGGCGACACCCAACTGGGTGGTACGGATATGGATAACGCCATTATTAAATGGATGACGGATGATTTCCGCAAACAAACCGGGATTGATTTGTCTAAAGATAAACAAGCGGCCCAACGTTTAAAAGACGCGGCCGAAAAAGCAAAAATTGAACTTTCCACCACCATGGAAACGGATATCAACTTGCCGTATATTACTGCCGGTGCCGACGGGGCTAAACACTTGGAAATGACGCTATCTCGCGCAAAACTGGAAAGCCTGGTAGACGACATTGTAAAACGCTGCGGTAAATCTGTAAACCAAGCGTTAAGCGACGCCGGGTTAACGACCAGCCAAATCGACCGCATTATTTTGGTCGGTGGTCCTACCCGTATGCCGATTGTGCAAAAATACGTGGAAGACCTCGTTGGTAAAAAAATTGAACGCGGCATTGACCCGATGGAATGTGTGGCCATTGGTGCTAGCGTACAAGCCGGTATTTTAACGGGTGAAGTAAAAGACGTGCTCTTGCTAGACGTTACTCCCTTGTCTTTGGGCTTGGAAACCTTGGGCGGTGTATGCACCCGCCTTATTGAACGCAACACCACCATCCCGGTGCGCAAAACGCAAGTGTTCTCTACGGCCTCTGACAATCAGCCGGCTGTAACCATTAACGTGTTGCAAGGGGAACGCCCCATGGCCAAAGACAACGTGCCGCTTGGTAAATTTGACCTGGACGGAATTCCGCCAGCTCCGCGCGGTGTGCCGCAAATTGAAGTAACCTTTGATATTGACGCGAACGGTATTTTAAACGTAACCGCCAAAGACTTAGGTACGCAAAAAGAACAGCACATTACGATTACTTCTTCCAACAAATTGAGTGATGCGGAAGTAGATAAATTCGTAAAAGAAGCGGAAAAATTTGCGGAAGAAGACAAAAAACAAAAAGAAATCATTGAAGCCAAAAACCAAGGCGACAGTGTAGTCTTCCAGACTGAAAAAGCCATGAAGGAATACGGCGATAAAGTCAGCCAGGAAGAACGCGGCAAAATCGAGCAAGCCTTAAGCGACCTCAAAGAAGCCCTCAAAGGCGACGATGCCGCCAAGATTAAATCGGCTACTGATGCGGCTTTACAGGCCAGCCAAAAATTGGGCGAAGCCATGTACAAAGCGCAACAAGGCGCGGCCGCCGGAGCGCAAGCAGCGGGTGCTCAACCTAATGCGGGTGCTCAGGCCCAAGCCAATGCCACAGGCGCAAAAGACGACGTGGTAGAAGCCGAAGTAGTAGATAAATAAGTTTCGTTGAAACTAAAAAGCCCGGTCCTATGACCGGGTTTTTTTGTGCCGCTCCTGACAGCAAAATTATAAAAATATATAATAAATTATCTTACTTAGGAGGTAATTATGAGAGACGTGACCCCTACAAAAATAAATGGGTTTATGATTTTTATCCCGGTAGTGCTGTTCTTTTTGGCATTAGCGGCATTTAGTTCTTACTTCACGGTTTCTGCCGGTACGGTAGCGGTGAAACTGCGCTTTGGTAAATTGGTCGGCGCATATGGAGAAGGTATCCACTTCAAAATGCCGTTTATTGATAGCGTGGAAAAATTTTCGGTACGTATTAAAAAAGATTCATTTAATACAGAGGCGTTTTCAAAAGATTTGCAGACGGTGGGCCTGACGTTGGCCGTCAACCACCGCATTTTGCCCAAAACAGTAGAATCTATTTACCGCAATTTGGGGCCGGAATATACCAATACCATCTTAAAACCGATGGTAGAAGAGTGGACAAAAGCCGTCATTGCTAAATATTCCGCCGATAGTTTAATTGCCAACCGTGTGGAAGTAGCGCGCGAATTAAACGAAATTCTCAAAGAAAAAATGGCTGAAAAAGAAGTCATTGTATCGGACGTAGCCATTACAAATTTTGAATTTTCCAAGCAATTTTTACGGGCGGTAGAAGAAAAACAAATCGCCGAACAAGAAGCCAAACGCGCTACCAACTTGGTTGAAAAAGTAAAGAAGGAAGCCGAACAGAAAATTCTGCAGGCCGAAGCGGAAGCCAAATCTTTACGCTTGCAGCGTGAGGTAGTGTCGGACAATTTAATTAAACTGCGCCAAGTGGAAGCGCAACTGAAAGCCATTGATAAATGGGACGGACGCATGCCGACGTATATGGCCGGAGACCAGATGCCCTTTGTGATGGCAAAATAACCCACTTAAAAAAGTATAATAAAAGGGAGGAGTGTAAACTCTTCCCTTTTTTATTTGTGCCGAGGGTTTATGAAAAAATTTTTTACTGCCTTATTAGGTATTTTATTAACGGTGGGATTGTTTACGTTTGCTTTTTACCGCACGCCGGCCGAGCGTGCTTTTACGCAAAATTTCAAATTAGCGCAAACCGGGGACGCGGCCGCCTCGCTGGCGGTGGCACACGCGTATGAAAAAGGAGAAGGCACTAAACTCAATAAAGCACAAGCGTTGGAATGGTACCAGCAAGCCGCGGCACAAGGGTCCAGCCAAGCCGCGTGGGAACTTTTTACTATTTACAGCAAAGGGGAACTAACACCGGCCGATTTGCCGGCGGCGCTTACGTATTTACAAGCCGCCGCGCAGGCAAATTTTCCGCAGGCTCAATACGAACTGGGCAATCAATATATGCAAGGGACGAATTTGCCGCAACATACGGGCCAAGCCTATTATTGGTATATGCAAGCCGCCGCGGCCGATTTTCGCCCGGCCAAAGCCAAGGTGGAGGCGCTGAGCACCGAAGACCCCACCCTCTACAACGATCTCACCCGTTTTATGCAAGCGTTACAAACCGCCGAACCGGATCCGCAAACGCAATTAGAAATCGGCCAAAGTTACCGCTACGGAACACCCATTATGCAAGAGGATGCTACTGCGTTTAGTTGGTTCAAAAAAGCGTGGGAAAATTCCAATGAAGAACTTTCGCAGGCGGCGTATGAAATGGCTGACCAATATGCCAAAGGCGAAGGAGTAGATAAAGATGAAGCGATGGCCGCTCATTTATTTGCCAAAGCGGCTGAACTTAAAAATCCGGCGGCCCAATATCAAATGGGCATTGCGGCGTATACGGAAAATCCCGCCCGGTTTGAAGATGCCTTTGCCTGGTTTTCAAATGCCGCGGCCCAAGGCCATGCACAAGCCCAATATATGACAGGTTTTATGCTGCTGCAAGGCCAAGGGACTAATAAATCTGTGCCGCTGGCGATTCGCTTTTTTGAACAAGCCGCCGCACAAAATGATGCTTCCGCCCAATATGTATTGGGCCAAATCTATACGAAAGGATTGGGTGTAAAACGTAACGAATCGCAAGGCCGCACCTGGTTGGAGAAAGCGGCAGAAAACGGAAATACAGCCGCCCAAGCCTTGTTAAACAATTAAAGAATTATTTGTTTGAGTGCCGCCAATCGGGCAGAGGACCAAAAAGGTCTTTTTCGCTCAGTTCCGTTACTTCACCGGTAGATACGTTAATGTCGTACGCTTTATAGGCGGTGGGTGTTTCGCGGGTCTGCGGACGGCGGATGGTCACACGTAAAATATCGTTTTGTTCCAATTCAAAAAACTGTTCCAAATGTTCCGGGTCTACGAGAGGATGTTTGTGTATACGCCCCAGTTTTTCCCCATTACGGAATTGCTCTACCGATATAATATACTCGTTAGGATGTAAAAGGGCAATCGGTTTATTGAGCACGTGCATCCATTTCCCGGCCTGTGGCGAAGAATTTTTTTCGGCCCAGTTGGCCATCGTTTGCAAAATTTGCACAGGGATAGCATAGTGCAGGTTGGGCATTTCCAATTGCACGTTCATTGGTAAATCGGCAAACCAATCGTACAAGTGTAATTCCATGGCACTGTCATACCCCACATAAATAGCATGCACCTTGCTGTCTTTGCCTAAAAGAGGGGAACCGCAAAAACCGCGTAATTCTTTTTCGGAAGTGTTTTGCAAGAATAATTTGAGCGGCGTGGCATACAAAACTTTCTGTTGCTGGGCCAGTAGCGCCTGGCCGCCCGTAAAACCGGGGATATTAAGTTTTTCGCCGGCGGTGGGGGCGTGCTCTGCGGGTTTTAATACGTTCACAAACGGGAGAACTTCCTGCGGAATTTCAAATAGCGCAATATCCATGCCTTCGGGGTTTCCTCTAAAAACGGTTTTGATAGGTGCCAGGTGGAAAGTGTGCGGGGCGCTTTGTACTTTTACATAAGGGTCAAAGGAAATATTTTTCATCACATGGGAGGCTGTTACTCCCCACGTTTTTCCGTTGAGTTCAATGGCAAAGGCCGAGGCAGTTTCCGGCCGGACTACCGCGGTGGAACTTTGTACTTGGAAGGTAGAAGTAAAAGGGTGCCCTTGGCGGAGCGGGCGCGCGGGGAAGCGTTCTTTTACGTGTGTAATTTGCGTAAGTTTGCGGTCCAAACGCGTTTGTGCTAAGCGTGAAAGTTGTGCCACGCTGGGTTGACGGACCACCCGGGTGGAAGGGGCTTTGCGCACGCGTTTTATTTTAGGCAGTGCATACACACTGCTACCCAAATGGCTTAAAATAAGTACAGAAAATAATAATTTTTTCATCATACGTTTTTCTCTTAAGTAAAAATAGTTAGGGCGTAACAGTGGTTACATCCCCCGTAGATACGTTTACCTCATACAGCACGGTTTGTGTTTGCTGGGTAAAGGGTTTAGACTGATTGATGGTAAGGCGCAAGACATCATTTTCTTGTAGTTCAAAAAATTGTTCCAAATGCCCCGGATCAATAAGCGGATTGTATTGAATAAAGCCTATTCTTTCCCCTTGGCGAAGCAATTCAATAGACTCAATAAATTCGGTAGGTTTAAGAAGCCCCACCGGATGCCCCAGGACAGACATCATCCTTCCTGTTTTTGATGCTGCGCCGGTTTCTGCCAGTTCCACCAGATCACTTAGTGCTTGGACAGGAATAGCCATATGAAAAGTCGGCATATGGGCAGTTACATCGCGGGGCAAATCTTGTAACCATCTTAAATGAGGCAATATCTCTTTGTTAACAAAGCCGATATATATGGCTTGTACTTTGTTGTTTTTTCCTAAAATGGGCGAACCGCAAAAACCGCGTAACCCCGCTGTGTCCGTTTTTTGAAGTAGTAATTTGGTGGGGGTGGTAATAAGCACTCTTTCTTGCGGGACAAAGAGGGCCTCCCCATTGGCAAAGCCGGGGATACTTAAAAATTCGCCGGTTATGGGCGCTCGTGCGGACGGTTCCAAAACCGTTACATGGGGGAGAATTTCAGGCGGAATTTCAAAGATAGCCAAATCTAACCCGTTGCTGTTGGAATTGCCGATGAGAAATTTTTGGATAGGGGCAAACACGGTTTGTGCGCCCGCTTGTATTTTGATATAAGGGGCTTGGCGAATGCTACTCATTACATGCCCGGCAGTAACGCCTACCGGTTTGCCGAATAACCGGATGGCAAACGCGCTGGCGGTTTCGGACTCCAAATCGTTAAAGCGTTGTATTTGAAAAGTGGACGGGAACGGGTGGCCGGGTTTGGGATGTTTTGTAAATCCCGGGGTTGATAATTGGGTGATGCGCCGAAGTTTTTGTTCAAATCGGCGTTTTGCTATTTGGGATATACGCGTTACGTTTTTGGGATGAATTTGCTTAAGCGCAGGACGCTTAATACCTCCCGCATCTAGCGGTATAAGTAAATTCGTAAACAGTATAAGCAAGAGAAATTTTTTCATAATTATCTATCCCATTTTTTTATTTCGCCGGTGGATACGTTTACATCATACAGTACGGTTTGTACCCGCTGGGAATAGGGTTTGGGTTGATTGATGGTAAGGCGCAAGACGTCATTTTCTTGTAACTCAAAAAATTCTTCCAATTTATCAAAATTCATAAACGGGTGGGCGTGAATTTCCTGTTGGAAAACCCCATTTCTTAATAACGCAACAGAAACTAATTGTTCCCGCGCGGCTAAAGGACGAACAGTATGCCCTAATACTTTAAGCAGGGTAGGCGCGGGGGATACTGCGGCAGGTTCCACCTCGTGGGCCAGTTGCAGTACATGGGAAATGGGGGAGGCCGTATGCAGCGGAGATTGAATAGAAAGCCGTTCTTTGTTTAAAAGATCACTCCACGCGCTAGTGCGTATTTGTTCCAGGGAATATACGCCCACGTGCAACCCCACCACTTCGCCATTGACTAATACCGGCGAGCCGCAATAGCCGGTGGCTTCGCGCCGCAGTTGGTCTCTAAGGAAGATACGGTGCGGCCCCACAAATAACACGTCTTCGGAAGGCAAGAAAGTATAGTTTCCTCGTACAAAGGCCGGAGATTGCGTTTGCGTAGCGGGCAGAAGGGCTTGCTTGGAAGGAGACAACACTTCAATATGCGGTAAAATTTCTTGCGGAATTTCAAAGATGGCTACGTCGTTGCCGATTTTGTTACCAATATGCCACGACGGGATAGGGGCCAAAATGGTTTCTGTTCCCTTTTTAATTTTAATAAAAGGGTTTGAACTGATATTATGCATTACGTGTGCGGCGGTTACTCCCCACACGCGTCCCTGGATGTTGAGCGCAAAAGCAGAGGCGGTATGTCGTCCGTCTGTCGCAATTTGCACTTCAAACACTTTTTTACGGTAGCGGAAGGCGTTTTTTAAAAAAGCCGTATTGATCTCGCGCATTTGGGCCGCGCGGGAAGCAAAATCGTGTAGCCGGGCCACCGCTGCACGGTTGGCTAAAGCGGAACCAGAAACCACAGAGCGTGCCTTTGAAACGGCTCGTTGCACCCGAACCGGCTTAATGGCCTGAACGGGCAACGCAAAAATAACCAGCAAGGCTACCAGAAATAGTTTTTTGTTTCTCATTACTTATACTATAGGGTTTTAGAAGAAAACTCACAAGGGTCCAAAGGCCTATAAAGGCTCGGCCAAAAGGCCTAGTGTTTTGAACAAAAAACCCGGCTGTTTGGCCGGGTGTTTGTTTGGTAAAAATACCTCTTTTACAGTTCTGGGTACAACGGGAATTTTTGCAAAAACTCCTTTACTTGTTTGGCAATCCCCGCTAAATAATTCTCATCCGCCGCGTGCGTAAGTGCGTCATCAATAAACGCGGCTACTTGCACCATATCATTTTCTTTCATCCCGCGCGTAGTGATAGCAGGCGTGCCAATACGTAACCCACTAGTGACAAACGGTTTTTCCGGGTCAAAGGGGATGGTGTTTTTGTTGGCGGTAATACCGGCTTTATCCAGTGCGGCTTCTGCCACTTTTCCCGTCATTTTTTTACTACGCAAATCTACGCACATTACGTGGCAATCTGTGCCGCCGGCTACTAGGCGGTAGCCGCGTTTTTTAAGTTCGTCGGCTAGCGCTTGCGCGTTAAGTTTAATTTGATGTTGATACGTCTTAAACTGCGGTTTTAACGCTTCGCCGAAACAAACCGCTTTGCCGGCAATCACGTGCATAAGTGGGCCGCCTTGCGTGCCCGGGAACACGGCCGAGTTAATGGCTTTGGCTAAACTTTCTTTGCACAAAATAAGTCCGCCGCGTGGCCCGCGAAGCGTTTTATGCGTAGTGGTGGTCACTACGTCTGCATACGGAACGGGGGACGGATATTCGCCCGCTGCCACAAGGCCTGCGTAGTGGGCAATATCACATGCTAAATACGCCCCGCAACTATCGGCAATTTCGCGCAGTTTTTTCCAATCAAAAATACGGGAATAGTTGGATGCCCCGGCCATAATAAGTTTGGGTTTGTGTTCGCGCGCCAATTTAGCGGCTTCTTCGTAATCAATTTCTTCCGTGTCGGGGCGGACGTTCATGGCAATAATGTTGTAGAGTTTGCCCGAAAAATTCATCGGATGTCCGTGCGTTAAGTGCCCGCCGTGGGAAAGGTTTAACCCCAGCACGGTGTCACCGGGTTTTAACAGTGCAAAATAAACCGCCATATTGGCTTGTGCGCCGGAGTGCGGCTGCACGTTGGCGTGCTCGGCCCCAAAGAGTTTTTTGGCGCGTTCAATGGCTAACGTTTCCACTTGGTCTACAAATTCGCACCCGCCATAGTAGCGTTTGGACGGGTAGCCTTCCGCATATTTATTGGTTAAAATAGAGCCTTGTGCTTGCATAACCGCCAGAGAAGTAAAATTTTCTGAAGCGATTAGTTCCAGTTTTTCGCGTTGGCGGTTTAATTCTTTAGAGACGGCGGCAAAAACTTCCGGATCGGTTTGGGCTAATTGGGGGTACATAAAAATCTCCTTAAAAATCTTTAATTTTACGTTACGATTTAATATAATTTACTAAATAGCAGTACAAAAATCCAGTACGAGGTGAAATCAAAAATGGCAAAACTAACAAAGAAAGACTTTCTCAAAAACACAATCAAACACATTGATATGAAAAAGTACAATGTGGTGCCGATGGTGGAAGCGTTTGAGAATATGGCCTACGCCTCCCGCGAAGTGGCCCGGGCAAGTAAAATTTACAACATGATGCTTAACGATAAAAATTGCTCCGTTATCTTGTGTATTGCGGGCTCTTTGATTTCGGCCGGTATGAAAAAAATCATCGTAGATATGATTCAAAATCACATGGTAGATGCCATCGTATCCAACGGGGCCAACATTGTAGACCAAGACTTTTTTGAAGCGCTCGGTTTCAAACACTACATTGGTACTCCGTACAATCAAGACGATAACCTCTTGCGCGACTTACACATTGACCGCATCTACGATACGTATATTGATGAAGATCAACTCAAAGTATGCGATGAAACCATCTACAAAATTTGCAACGCTTTAGAGCCGCGCCCGTATTCTTCCCGCGAATTTATTTGGGAAATGGGTAAATGGCTTGAGAAAAAAGGCAAAGGCAAAGATTCTGTAGTTTACAACGCCTACAAATACGGGGTACCGATATTTGTGCCGGCTTTTAGCGATTGCTCTGCCGGGTTTGGTTTTGTCATGCACCAGGCTGAAAATCCTGCCGCGCATATTTCCATTGACAGCGCCAAAGACTTCTTGGAACTGACCAAAATCAAAATGAAAGCCAAAGAAACCGGGCTAATGATGTGGTCCGGCGGCGTGCCGAAAAACTTTGCGCAAGATACCGTAGTAGCGGCCGAAGCGTTAGGGGCCGAAATCCCCATGCACAAATACGCGGTACAAATTACTGTGGCTGACGTGCGCGACGGGGCATTATCCGGCTCTACCTTAAAAGAAGCTTCCAGCTGGGGCAAAGTATCTACCGCGCTGGAACAAATGGTTTACGGCGAATGCACCACGCTTATCCCGCTCATCATTGGTTACGGATACCACAAAGGTGCTTGGAAAAAACGCAAAGCCACCAACTACGTTAAATTCTTACAAGAAGAAGACGCCAAGGCGGCTAAAGCCAAAACCAAAAAAACCAAATAATGTAGTTCATGCGTTTACAAACTGCGCTTGTTAGTTTATTCTTACTGCTCTGCCCGTGTGCTTTATGCTACGGGCAGTTGCGTTTTGCAAGCGTAGGTGGCGAAAAAGGATATTCTGCCATGCGCGCCAGTTACGAGGCCAACCTAGATAACGGCTGGATTTTAACCCCTAAATACGGTTATTACCGCATGAGCGATAAAGAAATTGATGAGGCGGGGTCCACGTCTCGTTTTGAATTGCAGGTTCGTTATGAACTAAGTGATTCTTTTGACGTGTTGGGGGAAATCGGCCTTCAACCGCAGGCGCTGGGGTACGAGTCCGTAATGTATCAAGCGGGGGTGCGTTGGTTGCCTTTTTATTATTTTGCCGGTATTAAGAACCCGGTACTTTTAATTAAAGGGGGGCAGGAACGCTACCGCACCTACGTCAATGCAGAAGGAAAAGATTTGCCGTACGGGGCCTTCCGCCAGGTAGGGACGCGCGGGCAAATTGAGGCGCAGGCTGACGTAGGGTTTGTGCATTTGCAAGGAACCTGGCAGAAAGTGATAAAATATAATAGCCGGGTACCGGAAGATATTACTTTTAGTTGGGCAGATGTGCCCTACATGACCGCGGTTCTTCAAGGGTTCTTGAAAGACGCATACGCCTTGCGTATAAGTTATCCTTCCCGGTATATAACCCCGTATGTTTCTTGGGCGCGGTATCACTATGACCAACGCCGCGCGGTGGCCAGTGCGTTAAGTGCGGGGGTACACATCCGCTTGTGGGATGTGGAAGTTTCCGGCGGTATTGAAGTATTTGAACCTCGGCGGGAAGAAAACCGCAAGACCTATTTTTCACTTTCGGTAGATTTACCGTTATAGAGAGTGTTTATGAATACGCCCCAAGTACATTGTAAAATTAACGAAAGAGCCTTTTCGCTTACTATTTTTTTCACCCGTCTATTGGTAGGGGTGGTATTGTTGTATATAGGGATTGGTTGCTTGTTATTCTACCGGGAATTTTTAGTAAACGCCGCTGCGCTAGGCATCTCCTCCACGGTAGGAATCGGTCTGGTGGTGGCAGATTTGTTTTTAGCACTCCTATTATTGCTGGGGTGGGGCACGCGCTGGGCCGCTTGGCTAGCCATTGTCTGCACGGGGATTTTAGGCATCGTGTTTTTTGCCTCCAATTTTAATAAAGTATATGTAGCGCTTTTAATGTTACTCTTGGCGGCATTACTGCCGGCCGCTTTGTTAGGGCCCGGGCGTATCAGTATAGATTTTGCCAGTGCACGCCGCCGTGTGGAAAAAGAATTTAGAGGTTAATTATGGAAAATACAAATCAATACGTCAGTTTAGCAAATAAATATCGTCCCCAAACCTTTGAGGATATGGTGGGGCAAGAAAGTATTTCCAAAACCTTACAAAACGCCTTAAAACTGGGGCGTATCGGGCATGCCTATCTATTTTACGGACCGCGCGGTTGCGGTAAAACTACCACCGCCCGTATTTTGGCCAAAGCGCTTAACTGTACCGGCCACACCGGTAACGGACCGACGGAACACCCTTGCGGCAAGTGTCCGCAATGTCTTGAAATTGCCCAAAGCGCGGATTTAGATGTGCTGGAATTGGACGCTGCCAGCAATACGCAAGTGGAAAAAGTGCGCGAGGCCATTATTGATACCGTTGCCTTGGCTTCTTCGCGCGATCGTTTCAAAGTATTTATTTTGGACGAAGTACACATGCTCTCGGCCAGTTCTTTTAATGCGTTATTAAAGACCATTGAGGAACCGCCGGCTCACGTCGTATTTATTTTGGCCACTACGGAAAAACACAAAGTACCGGCTACCATTGTCAGCCGGTGCCAAACGTTCCGCTTCCGCCCGCTGAGCGCGGACGAAATCAGCACCCATTTATTAGACATTTGCGGGGCGGAAAATATTGATTTGGCCCCCGCAGCCGCTAAAATTATCGCTAAAAATGCCGGCGGTGCTATGCGCGACGGCCTTACGCTGTTGGACCGCGCCATTGCCTATTGCGGGGACCATATTGACGAAAAATCAGTTAGCGAAATGCTGGGTCTTACCTCTACTGAACTATTGATAGATGCCACCACGGCTTTATGCCACAAAGATAATGCCCAAATGCACCAAGTATTTCAAACGTTACAGGCGGAAGGGTTTGATGCCAATACATTTTTGAAAGATTTGAAAAATTTACTGGGGGACTTGTTTTACTTTTCGCTGGGGCAAGGCAGTGAGCCTTTTGCGGGAGCCGCTTCGCTGACGGGTGAAGTGTCCGCCAACTTTTTGGCCCGTTTAACCCGCAAATTAAACAAGTTGATTGAAGAAGTTAAATTTTCCGATAATGCGCTAGTGAGTGCGGAAGTGGGGTTGTTTACCATTATGGACAGTATTTTGGATATTGACGGTTTTATCCGCCGCTTGGAAGCATTAGAGAACGGAACGCCTTTGCCTCCCTCTACCCCCTCCGTGCCGCCGGCACGCAAATCCGTTGCCAAAAAGGCGCCCGCCGCCAAACCGATGCCGGCTGCCAAACCGGACAGGAGCCGCGCCGTCCCGGCCGAGCCGGAATCTGCCCCCGTCCCGGTGCTGGATAAAGCCATTTCCAACCGCCAAGTGTGGGATAAAATGTTGGTGCAATTTGAAAACAGTCCGTTTGTGTACGATATATTGATGAACTCTTCCATTGAATTTACTACCGAAAATAACTGGACGCTTCAATTTGCACCCGGCAAAGAATTTTATCAAATCCCCGCTCAAAATAAACTTACGGAATTGTCTGCAGCCGCGTCACAATTAAGCGGGCGCAAAATCACCGTGTCCTTGGCGGGAAATACGGTGCAATCTCCCGCGCCTGCCCAAGAACAACCCGCTAAAAAGCCGGTTACAAAAGCGGTAATTTCAGATGAGGAACCGTTTGCCAAAGGTTCTTTTGCCCAAGAAATAGCCGCCCAAAACGCAGAGGCTCCCGAAGAAGTAAAAGAGATTTTGGACATTTTTAACGGGGGGGAGTTGATGGCCTAATATGCAGCATTTAGACCGCCTTGTACGTGCTTTAAGACGTTTGCCTGGGGTGGGGCCGCGCCAGGCAGAGCGTTTTGCTGCGTATTTTTTGCGCGCCAGCCAAGGCGAGGTAGAAGAATTTATTACGGCCTTAAGCGAGGTTAAATCTTCCATTGTATTATGCCCTAAATGCTTTGCGTATAGCGAGGGAGGGTTGTGCGAAATCTGCCAAGACCCCGACCGCAACGCTACTCAAATTTGCGTAGTGGAAGATCCGCAAGATATTGAAGCCATTGAAAAAACCGGCGCCTATAAAGGGTTTTATCATGTCTTGCATGGGGCCATTTCTCCGTTGGAAGGGCGCGGAGCCGAACAAGTAAAAGTGCGCGAACTGTTGGCGCGTGTCCAGCAAGCCGATCCTAAAATTCAGGAAATTATTATTGCCACAGACCCGGACAGCGAAGGCGAAACCACCGCCTTATATTTGGCCGATTTGCTGCGTAGTCTGGTGCCGCAAATTACCCGCATTGGGTATGGTGTGCCGTTAGGCGGAGATATTGATTACATGGACGAGATGACGCTGGGATATTCCCTCAAAGGCCGCACCAAAATTTAATTTCGTTTGCCCGTTTTTCTCCTCGCTTATGCATCCTGATTTTTATAAACGGCCCTTGCTTTATGTACTGATAGCCTTCATTTTAGGGCTTTTATTTTTTTATAAACCTACAGCCAGTCCACTGGATCCCCATGCGTTTCTTTCTTCTCCGGAAGTTACCCTTACGGGCCGCGTAGAATATTTTTATACCGCCAAGCCGCAAAGCAATAATGTAATCATAAAAGTTTTTAGCATAAACGGGCAACCTGCCACAGGCTATACCTATGCCCGACTTGCTCATTTTAAGCCTTTGTGGAAAGACACGCTGGAAATTTCAGGCCGGTTGCAAGAACCGTACGGAATAGATTTACTGGGCAATTTTAACTGGAAGAAATATCTGTCGTATAAGCACGTATTTACCGAAATTAAAAGTAGCCAAGTGCGTGTGGTAAAACCGGCCGCCTGGCCGTATCGCATATTACGTAGCATACGACAAGATATTTTGCACACTTTTCAAGCCCGGTTGGACCCGGAACTTGCCGCAATTGCCAGCGGTATTTTATTAGGAGAGCGCGGAAACCTATCCCCGGAACTTTTTACCGCATTTCAAGATAGTGGGGCCATCCATTTGTTGGTGGCTTCCGGGGGAAATGTGGGGTTCGTTACGCTAATGACCTTGGCTCTTTGTGCACTGGTCGGGGTCAACCGGCGTAAAGCGTTGTGGGTGGCTCTTTTGGTAGCGGGTGTTTACGCTTTGATTGCCGGGGCAGACGCACCATTGATGCGCGCGTATTTTATGACGCTGTGCGCATGCGGCGGGTATTATTTGGGGCGTAATAGTGGGGTATTGCAAGGGTTGGTGCTATCCTGCGTGGTTATTTTGCTTATCTATCCGGCCTCGCTATTTGAGACGGGGTTCCAGATGTCTTTCTTGGCCACCGCCGCTTTGATTATCTGTCTGGCCAACTACCCCGTTCCTGCCAAGTGGCCGCGGATGGTGCGGTTCTTTGCACAGATATTTTTAGTGACTTTGTCTGTGCAACTGGTACTGTTGCCTGTATTTGCCAACGTATTTTATAAAGTTTCTTTGACGGGGCTGGTGGCCAATATGTTATTGGTGCCATTGGCTTCGCTCCTGTTAGGGCTTAGTTTTGCCTATTACGTGTGTTGTGTTTGTCACATAGGCGTGGTGTTATATTATCCTACCCTAGTCTGCTTAAGCCTTTTTAAGTATACTGTCCAGGGGTTTGCCGCGTTGCCCTTGTCGTCTATTTCTATCAGTGCGTGGAGCGGGTGGACGGTAGCCGCTTATTATGTGGGGCTCTTTGGCCTACTGCACGCACCTATTAAAAAATGGAAGCGCGGGTTAATTATTGGGTGCCCGGTTCTGATAGGGATTTTACTTGCGGTGGGTTTGTATCAAGCCGGTTACACGCGGGTTTATTTGCTTAATGAGTGGTACAAGAACGTGGCGATTGTCAAAATAAAGTATGGGCCGGTGTTTGTGGTGGGCAACGCCCTGGCTCCCGAAAAAGTACAAAATGCACTCAGGGGAATAGGGCAGACGCATGCGGCAGCGGTACTAATGACGGACACGCAATCCCGTAAATTTGAATATAATTCGCTGGCTGCACGGGTTGTTGTACCCTTTGAAAATGGGTGGCCGGGGCAAGAAATCGGTCCGTTTGAAAAAGTACGCGTTTCTATGCAATGGGGGATTCACGACACAAAAGACGGGCGGATATGGTACAATACGGGATATAGCGGCAGTAAGCAGGACGACGTGTCGTATTGCTTTACGGTAGAGAAACAACCCACTTTCTGCGTAGGAGGCAAAGCGCGGTTGGTTACTTGGCCGGGCCGGACTATCAGTTCTGTAGTGAATAAGACGGTAGAGGTGAAATTATGACCCAGGAAGAAATGCAACAACACATCTATTTTTTGAAGGAAGCGATTGAAGAAGCCCGCAAAGGGATGAAAGCCGGCAAAGGCGGTCCATTTGGTGCTGTGATTGTAAAAGACGGAAAAATCATTGCGCGCGGATGCAACCAAGTAACTTCCACCAACGATCCTACGCGCCATGCGGAAATTGATGCGATTCGCAAAGCGTGTGCGCTGCTGGGCGATTTTGAATTAAAAGATTGTATTTTGTATTCTTCGTGTGAGCCTTGTCCCATGTGCTTGGGGGCCATCTATTGGGCACGCCCCAAAGCGTTGTATTTTGCGGCGGACCGCGTGCGTGCGGCAGCCTCTAACTTTGACGACGAATTTATTTATAAAGAAGTTCCTCTTCCGGCCGATAAACGCAGCCTAAAAACGGTTTGTATACAAGTACCGGGGGCCAATGTTCCGTTTGATGAGTGGGATGCCAAAACGGATAAAACGGAGTATTAAAATTTCTATGCCCCAGTATTTAGCGGATATTAAGCAAACGGAATTTTTCCTCACGGATAGCGAGGCGCACCACGCGTGCGCGGTAGCACGCCACAAAGAAGGGGATGAAATCCGCGTGTTTGACGGTGCTGGGAAGCAGTTTATGGGGCGTATTGATAAAATACAAAAAAAATTTGTGCGCGGTACACTTCTCTCCCCGTGTCCGGTACGCAAAGTAGGTTTGAATTTAACATTAGCCTTTGTGCCCAATTCCCGCATCGGGTTGGAAGAAGTGCTAGATAAAGGCACACAGTTGGGGGTCAGCACGTTTTTACCGCTAATTTCACAACGTAGCGAATATGATGTGCTAAAAAAATTTGACGGGAAAAATGACCGTTGGCAACAGATTATGATTTCGGCTTGTAAACAGTGTGATACGCCTTTTGTCCCGCGTATTTTACCTCCTGAAAAATTTACGCAGGCCGTTACCTCCCAAGAGCCTTCCTTGCTGGCCTATGAGGCAGAATATACCCATACGCTTGCGTGGGGCGCACAGCAATTAAAACACCCCGCGTCTTTGCGTGTATATGTCGGTCCGGCCGGCGGTTGGACGGACGAGGAAGTGGCGTTGGCCCGAGCAAACGGGATTTTGCCCGTTACCTTGGGGGTCAATATCTTACGGGCGGAAACCGCTTGCATTGCCGTAGCGGCAAAATTACTATGACCTCATTTTTCATTAAAACCTTTGGCTGCCGCGTAAACCAAGTAGAAAGCCAAGCCATTTTGGAACAATTTAAGCGGGTGGGATTTGTGCCGGCGCAGACCTTTGAGCAAGCCGATATTTGCGTGCTTAACACGTGTACGGTTACCCACCAAGCCGATAAAGATGTAGAAAAATTGGTCCGCCAAATTTTACGCCGAAATCCTTCGGCCCGGTTGGTGCTAACCGGGTGTTACGCCGCCGCACATAAAGCACATATCCAATCCGTTTTCCCGTCTGTAGAAATTGTAGGCAAATATGATTTGGGCCGCGTGCTTTTTGGGCTGGAAGATATCTGCTGGACGGTCAGCGGGCACGAGGGCCACAGCCGTGCATTTATTAAAATTCAAGACGGGTGCGATAATTTTTGTTCGTACTGCATTGTGCCGTATGCGCGCAGCGTCAAGCGTTCTAAACCGCTCGGCGAAGTGTTGCAGGAAATTACTCAGCTGGTTCAAAAAGGTTTTTTGGAAGTCGTGTTAACTGGTATTAACATCGGCAATTATATTTGCCCGCAAACCGGGGCCGATTTGGCCGCCTTGTGTGAAAAAATTGCCACCTTACCCGGGGATTTTAGGATTCGGTTTTCTTCTATTGAACTGCCTACAGTCAGTGATGGAATTATTGCGTGTATGCGCCGCTATCCGGCGCGTTTTTGCAATTATTTTCACTTACCGCTTCAAGCCGGCAGTACCAAAATTTTACACGATATGAACCGCCATTACACCACGCACGATTACGCCAAACGCGTGGCCGATTTGCGTGCCCATGTGCCTCAAATTGGCATCTTTGCGGATGTGATTGCCGGGTACCCTACGGAAACCGAAGCGGATTTTGAAGAAACGTATCAATTTATTAAGTCGCAACAATTAGCCGGGCTTCACGTATTTAGTTATTCGCCCCGTCCGGGTACGCCGGCCGCGAAACTTCCCCAACTTACACACGAGGAAATTAAACGCCGCGCCGATAGGCTGCGCGAACTGGATAAAGCGTTGCGTTGTGCGTTTGCGGCGTCTTTGGTGGGTACGGAACAAACGGTATTTATTGAAGAGAAAAAGGCCGGAGCCTTGCATGGGATTACGTCCAACTTCCAGCCGGTTTTATTGCCGCCCGCCTGCCAAGCCCGTGGGTTGGTGCGCGTGAAAATTACGCGCGCCGAACAGCAACTTTGTTACGCGGAACTGGGCTTATAATTCAATCGGCAATTTGCCGGTCGGTTCAAATTTTCCCATTAAACATTCTGCCACGGCTTGTTGAAAAACCGGGGAAGGACTAAACGCAAACAGGGTTCCTTCGGCGGGGATATCTTTGGCCATCCAAGGGTTGGCAAAGCATAGCAATACCGTATGCTGCGCGTATTTGGTAGCGTTTTTTATCTGTTGCATTTCTTTGGGTGTTAAGCCGATCTTGCCGGAAAAAGGCTTATACCGCCGCCATAATAAAATAAGTAAATATTCGGTTTCTTGTGTGGTGAAGGGTTCGGTTACCAAGCCATAGGCGCGTAGCGTGTCAAAGAAAGGCACGGAAGAGATATTTTCGTCATTGCCGATTTCCAAATAATGGATGGTGCTACCGGGATCAATAGCCGGGATGAACCCTTGCTGGGTCAGTGCCTGGCAAGCGGTGCGCATGGCAAATTCGCCGGGGGCAATGGGCAATTTAGGGGAAGAGATCATTAGTTCGTCCGCGTGGGCACACAGTTCATTTAAGACCTGGTCAATATGTTTAATCATATCATCCGGGAAAACTTGCGTTTGTAAAAATTGAATAAGGCCCAGCGGGTCTTGGGGTACTAATAGAATATGGGCTCCGGCGTCCAGCGCTTGCAAGGCAGCGGCTTTTTCGTCCCCTAATGCCTTCATCAGCAGGGCGTCGGTGCAGACACAACGGGCAAACCCCATGTGCTGTTGCAGTAAATCATGGACAATCGTTTTGGAAAGAGACGCCGGATTTTGTTCATCCAAGGCCGGCACTAACAAGTGGCCAATCATTACGCTATCGGCCAGCGGCAGCAGTGCCTGGAAAGGCAGTAAAGCGGTTTTTTTAAGGGTAGAGAGCGAATCGGGCACTACGGGCAAATCCAGGTGAGAATCAGTCGTAGTATTGCCATGACCGGGGAAATGCTTTAGACAGTTAAGCACGCCCCCTTTATTAAGCCCTTGCATAAAAGCCCCTGCCAGGCGGGTGACCTGTTCGGGGTCTTCCCCAAAAGAGCGCGTATTAACGATGGGGTTTTTGGAATTGTTAGCCAAATCTACTACCGGGGCAAATACCCAATCTACGCCTAAACTAAGGGCTTCTTGCCCGGTAATGAACCCTTTTTCAAAAGCCAGTTTTTCATTGTGAGAGGCCCCAATGGCTAAATTGGAAGGCAGTAATTCGGCATCGGGCAACCAACGCCCTAGCCCGTCTTCGTAATCAGCGGCAATTAAAATGCGCGGCAACGGGGAAGCTGCCCGCAATTTGCGGGTCAGGGTGGCTACGGCGGTTTTGGTCCCGCCGTACAAACAAAATCCGCCCACCCCCAAACCGGCCAGCCGGATTGCTTCTTCTTCAGAGCTTTGCCCAAACCAAAAACCGGGGAACACCATGCGTGCTATATTCATCATACGGTTACCTTTCCTAAAATAGTATTTTCACGTGCGCCCGTGGCCGCGGCGCAGTGATTGATTTTGTGGTGGATGTTGAGCCACGCAAACAACGCAAAGGCGGCGCTTTCTTTGGCTTGCGGATCTATGCCATACGCTTGTGAAGTAACCACTTTTACGTGGGGGAGTTCTTCTTGTAAGTAGCGCATGAGCGTTTTGTTATAGCAACCTCCGCCGGAAACAACCAATTCTTTTTGGGTGTACGGTTTCACAAAAAGTTGTATGCTTTGCGCTACCGCGGCGGCGGTAAAATACGTAAGTGTGGCCAATAAATCAGTGGGGTTTTCACCGGAGAAATAAGTTTGCAAGTACGTCTTTCCAAATGTATTTTTATCCAAACTTTTAGGCGGTTTTTGAACAAAGTAAGGTTGTTTGAGAAGTTTGGCTACCAAGGCCTTGTCGGCCTTGCCGCGGGCGGCGATACGCCCGTCTTTATCATAGGGTTTATGAAAATAGTGTTGGCAAGCCAAGTCCATTAGTGTATTGCCCGGGCCGCAGTCAAACCCCGCGGTGCGTATGTTTTTGCCGACAACAGCCAAGTTGGATATCCCGCCGATATTTAGTAGCATTTTAGGCGTTTTGCGTCCCCAAATATATTGGTCAAAAAAAGGCATCAGCGGGGCACCTTCGCCTCCTAAAGCAATATCTTTGGCGCGCAAATCGCTGACTACCGGCACGCGAAGCGCTTGGGCCAAGAAAGAAGGTTCCCCTAATTGCAGGGTGTTAGGGACTTTGTCGTGCGGCCCGTGATAGATAGTTTGCCCGTGCATCCCAACCGTTTCAATGCGGGCGGGAGAAATCTTAAAATCTTTCAAAAATTTAAGTACCGTTTTAGCGTAGCGTTGACCGATTTCATAATGCAGTTGGCTTAAGGCCGCCGCCTGCAAAGAGAACGCGTGGAGTAATTTTTGCTGAAAGGCTTTGTCATACGGATAATTCTTAAAATGTACTATGCGAAACGGCTTGGGCTCAATGGCGCATACAGTCAACCCGTCTGCACTGGTTCCGCTCATCAGGCCCAAGACCAGTTTCTTCATTTCAGGGCCTCCGCCAAAAATCCGTTTGCTTTTTTTAGTATCTGTTGCGCGTGAGTGCGGGAACAAGCCCGTTTGTGCATAACAATAGCGGTTTTAACATTTTGGCCCGATCGTGTTAGCAAGTTTCGGGCGGTTTTTTCATCCGTTTGTGCTACGGTGCAAATTAACCGGATGGCGCGGGCCACTAATTTTTGGTTGGTGGGGCGGACGTCCACCATTAAATTGCCATACGTTTTACCGCATAAGGCCATGGCCCCGGTGGTAATAGCATTGAGCGTCATTTTGGTAGCCGTACCCGCCTTCATGCGCGTAGAACCCGTTAAGGCTTCCGGCCCGGTGGGCAAATAAATATGCACTTGTGCGTACTTGGTTTGCGCGTGCGCATTACAGGAAATCAAAGCCGTATGGGCCCCCAGTTGCCGGGCTTTTTGCAAGGCACCCTGTACATACGGAGTGTTGCCGCTGGCGGCTAAGCCGATTACCAAATCGTCGGGGTGAGCGTGTTGGGCAATTTCTTGGGCGCCGTGCTTTGCGTTATCTTCTGCTCCTTCTTGCGAGCGAAACACGGCTTTTTTCCCGCCGGCAATTAAGCCGATAATTTGAGAGGGTTTGGTACCAAAGGTAGGTACGCACTCTACCGCTTCTAAAATACCCAGTCGTCCGCTGGTGCCTGCCCCGATAAAAATGATTTTTTTCCCGTGCGCATACGCCTGGGCCGCCATCACAATAACCGCGGCAATTTCTTTATGGGCACTTTTTACAGCGCGGGCGGCATTGAAATCCTCGGCATTAAAAACCCGGGCCAATCCTAGCGGGGTTTTGCGGTCCAACCCTTGGGAACGCGGATTGATTTGTTCGGTAGCGGGGAGTATATTTTTCATAATTATTCCTTGCGTGCTTTTTCGGCGGCTTCAATGGCGCTAATCTTAAAACTTAACGGGACAATGGCAAAGGTTATCAAACTAATCAAAAAGGCCACCCAAAAGAATTGGGCATAACCCAGGGCCGCCTGCATTTTGCCTGATAACATAGAGGGAACCATCATCCCTAGCGCCATAATGCCGGTAGAAATGGCGTAATGGGACGTTTTGTATTTGCCGCAAGATACGTACATAATAAATACCGTCAAGGCCATCATGGCCAACCCATAGCCAAAATTTTCCACGGTAATGAGCGTGGCTACCCAACCTAACCCGGCCGGCACGTTGGCTAAATACACATAAAAGATATTCGGTAGTACAAGGGCCACCGCAAAAGGCCAAATGCACTTTCTAAAACCGTATTTCCCCAGCAACCAACCGCCCAATAAATTGCCGGCAATAATGGCCCCTAACCCCAGGGTTCCTTTGATAAGGCCATAGTCCTGCATGGAAATCCCCAGCGCGCCGTCCGCCACCGGTTTTAATAAGAAAAGCGGAACAATTTTTTCCAGTAACGCTTCCCCAAAGCGGTAGAGCAAAATAAACAACAAAATATACAGGACGTTTTCTTGCTTAAAGTAACTGGAGAAGGCTTCCTTCCAGGCAGTTGTCCGGCTGGAGCAGGCGGGTTTGTCATCTAATGGTTTGGGTAACACTGCGGCGTGATACAGGGCGCACCCACCAAGAAACAGGGCCAAGGCACTAAAGAAGATTACCCAGTGATACGGGGCAGGTACGCCGTGCGTAGTCAGGTAGCCGGCGGCCGAGACCAATAACCCGCTGCCTAAAATCATAGCAATACGGTAGAAGATGGTACGGATTCCCACAAAATAGCCTTGTTGTTTGGGGGTTAAAGCCAGCAAATAGTATCCGTCGGTGGCAATGTCCAAGGTGGCAGATACAAAAGCACCAATTAAAAACCCTACTAACGAAAGAGTAAAAAATCCCCATTGTGCGCTGGGCGCGTTGGACAGCCCGTGCCAACATACCAATCCGGCAATTACCAAGAGGACGGTGCTCATGGCCATTTGTGCGGCAATAAGCCAGCGCCGCTTGGTGGACCGGGCATCAACCAGGGGACTCCAAAACATTTTGAGTACCCAAGGCAAGTACAACCATCCGGTCCATAAAGTAATTTGTTCGTTGGGGTACCCCAGTTGCGCGTAAAGCAACACAGAGACCGTATTGATAATAATGTACGGGAACCCTTCCGCCAAATAAAGCGTGGGGATATACGACCAGGGGTTTTTACTCATTTTAGCGAATAGCCTCCCCCTAAAAAGCGTGCGATAGGTTGGGTAGTTTCGTGGCGTTCAAATATCATTTTAATAATGGCGGTCAGCGGTACGGCTAGCAAGGCCCCCATAACGCCCCAAACCAACGCCCAAAAGATTAAACTGGCTACTACCACTAGCGGGTCCAAATTCATCCCTTTGCCCAACCATTTTGTTTCTAAAATGTTGCCGATTACAAAGTGCATGGCGGCTAATAAAACAAGTACCAGGATCATGTGCCAGTCAAACCCGTGTTGTAAAAATAACACCGGCAGCGGGGCCACGGTAGCAATGGACGGCCCGATATTGGGAATAAAGTTTAAGATAAACGTCAGCACCGCCAACATCATGGCCAGTTCGGTTTTGGTGGAAGTCAGCACAATCCACGTACAAACCGCGGCCAGGATAGATACGCCGATTTTGACGAGCAAATAAAATGAAATTTGCTTTTGGATTGTACCGACCAGGGCCGGCTTTTCGGCAGAAGCATTACCCATAAAAATAAAGATTACAAACAAAGTAACCAATAAAATATTGGTAAACAAAGACATAATCAACCCGCCCACGCTTTTGACCATGTTAAACACCGGGAATTTGGCCAGCGTATCCGTTACAAATTGTGCATTGATATTGATGTGGTAGTTGGTCGCTTTGGACAAAATCCAGTCCACGCTGTCATTTAACCGGTCGGTGTAAATGCCGGCGCCGGCTACAAAACTTTCAATAGAACTGGAAATGAAAGAGGCCACCATGGTAATTACCGTCATAAATAAAACGAAGTTCAGAATAATGCCCAGCGTGTAGGGGATTTTCCAGCGGCGGTTAAGCCAGTTGGCTGACGAGTTAGCCAACATAGAAATAAACAAGGCGATGACAAAAGGCATCAAGACAGACTTGGTGTACACAAGTACCCACGTAGAGGCACTTGCGGCTAAAATCATTAAACAAATCGTGTTAATCGGGGCGAATTTAGAAGTGGTATCTTTCATAAGTTTCCTCTTGCTATTAGTATAGCAAAAAAGCGCTTTGTGTCAACGAAGAAATTGATAAAAAAGCACCCCGTTTGGGGTGCTAAATAGCGGCATGCAGGATTTGCCTTCCGGTAAACTTTGGGCTCTCGGAACGAAAGTGGCGGGTATTTTTCAAAGAAAAACGCTTTAGTTCTAGGCGCAAGTTTAGGAGGAATACTGGCGGAACGCGCCGAAGGCGGAGGTATCCGACTAAACGAGCAACGCAGAAATAAAGCGTTTTAAGAAGAAAAATGGTGGGCAGTACAGGATTTGAACCTGTGACCTTCCGCGTGTGAGGCGGACGCGCTACCGCTGCGCCAACTGCCCTAAAAATTATACTTCTATTATAGCATTTCTACGGTTATTTATAAAGAACTAATTATTTTGTACATGCACAAACGTATCATTTAATACGCCCGGCAGTAACTGCGCTACACCGTCAATCATAAACTGCATAGCAATCGCACACAAAATCATACCCATAAAGCGGATGACAATTTGCGTTCCGTTGCGGCCGATTTTGCTAAAAATAAAACGTGCACCCACCAAACAGGCGCCCACTACACAAGCACTCAAAAACAAGACAAAAATCATACTCATTGTGGTAGCCAAGGTAGTGCTTTTTTCGGCATACAAAATAACCGTAGTAATAGACCCGGGGCCAATAAACAAAGGCATGGCCACCGGTACTAAAATATGGCTTAAACTGTTGCGTGCCTGGTCAAACGTCGTGCCGGAGGAAGCGGCGGTTTCCATGCCGCTGTTTTCAAATTTGCTTTTCCCCTGTAACATGCGTAGCCCCACCCGTAAAATGACGATAGAACCGGCCAGTCTAAACGCCGGGATGGTAATACCGAACATAGTCAGTAAGCGGGTGCCAAACAGGAAGAACACCAGCAGGAGCAGAAAAATGGAGCACGCCATCAGGATGGCTACCATGCGTTGTACTTTAGGGGTTTCATTTTCTACATGTTCCAGAAAAATCGGGACGTTGCCGATAGGGTTCAAAATGGCGATGATACCGATGAACGAGTTTACAACTACGCTCCACTCCATAATAATTGGTTCTCCTAACCGGGAAAATATCTGCCCGTAAGCAGATATAAATAGTATATAAAAAAACACAAAGGGTTTTTGCATATATTAAGTACAATATAAGTATGGATCATTTTCAACTCGTTTCCCAATTTTCTCCGGCCGGCGATCAGCCCAAGGCTATTGATGCCCTGGTAAAGGGGATTTTGGCCGGGGAACCGCGGCAAACGTTGTTGGGGGTAACGGGGTCCGGCAAAACGTTTACCATGGCCAATGTCATTGAGCGCGTAAACCGGCCCACGCTCATCTTGTCACCAAACAAAGTATTGGCGGCCCAACTGTATGCGGAGTTTAAGCAGTTCTTCCCCGAAAATGCGGTTGAGTATTTTATTTCTTATTACGATTATTACCAGCCCGAAGCCTATATCCCGCAGACCGATACCTATATTGAAAAAGACTCCGCCGTCAACGAGCAAATTGATAAGTTGCGCTTAAAGGCTACCACGTCGCTACTGATGCGTAAAGATGTGATTGTTGTGGCGTCCGTTTCGTGCATTTATAATATCGGCTCGCCGGATAGTTTTAACGAAATGCGTATTTACGTTAAAAAAGGGGGTGAGATGACCCGCGGGCAACTTTCCGGGCACCTGATTAAAATCCAATACCAGCGCGATGAGATGGAATTTTCTTCCGGCAAATTCCGCATGCGTGGCCCGTTTACGGATGTGATGACCCCGTACTCGCCCAATGCAATTCGCGTAGAAATTGCCGGCAAGACGATTGCCCATATTTACGAAATTCATCCCATTACCGGCAACGTAGTGGCGGAACTGGACGAGGCTTGGATTTATCCGGCCAAGCACTTTGTGGCTACGGAGGAAGACACGCAAAATGCGCTCACGCAAATTGAAAAAGATTTGGAAGTACGCCACGCCGAGTTGATAGAGCAAGGCAAAGAAATGGAAGCCTACCGCCTTAAACAACGTACCGAATATGATTTGGAGATGATCCGCCAAGCGGGTTTTTGCAGCGGGATTGAAAACTACTCGCGCTATATGGACGGACGAAAGGCCGGCGAGCGTCCGCAGTGTTTGCTGGATTATTTCAAACGCTTTGACGAATTTTTGATGTTTGTGGATGAATCACACGTGGCCCTGCCGCAGGTGCGCGGGATGTTTAACGGAGACCGCGCCCGTAAACAAATGCTCGTTGATTTCGGGTTTCGTTTGCCTTCCGCACTGGATAACCGTCCGCTTAAATTTGACGAGTTTGAAAAATTACTCCCATCCACCGTGTTTGTTTCCGCCACGCCGGGCCCGTACGAACTAACAGTATGCGGCAATAACATTGTGGAGCAAGTCATCCGCCCCACGGGGCTGGTGGACCCGAAAGTAATTTTGCACCCCACCGAAGGGCAAATTGATCACCTGGTCACAAAAATTGAAGAGCACAAAAAACGCGGGGAACGTACGCTAGTTTTGGCGCTTACTAAAAAAACCGCAGAAGATTTAAGTGAATATTTTGTACAAAAAAAGATTAAAACCCGGTACTTGCATAGCGACATTGAATCGTTAGAGCGCGTAGAAATCTTAAAACAATTTCGCCAGGGGGAATTTGATGTATTGGTAGGCATTAACTTACTTCGCGAAGGGATTGATATCCCGCAAGTGGGCTTGGTGGCTATTTTAGGGGCCGACAACGAGGGATTCCTGCGTAATACCACCACGCTCATCCAAATTTCCGGGCGTGCCGCGCGTAACGTGGGAGGCGAAGTAATTTTGTATGCCGACCGCAAAACCGACTCTATTAAATACGCGCTTAATGAAATGAACCGTCGGCGCGAAATTCAGGAAGCGTACAACAAAGAGCACCACATTACGCCCAAAACAATCCAAAAGACCGAGGCGGATCTCAAGGAATTTGAACGCCAAGCGCAAACCAGTGCTTTTGGTATTTTAAGTGAATCTTTGCCCGTGCCGACCGCCAAAAATATTAAAAATCTGCAGAAAGATTTGGAACAACAAATGCGTGAAGCCGCCGATGCGCTTAATTTTGAATTGGCCGCGGAACTGCGCGACCGATTGTTTGAATTGAAACAAATGAAATTAAAATAAGTATAATACAGAGTATGGAAAAAACTATTACCTATAAGGCTGTACAAAAAGTAATTGGGCTGGAAAGAATCCCCAGCACGCAGATCTTGGCGCGTAGTTTATCTACGCAAGAAACGGACGGGACGCTTGTTTTGGCCTGTCAACAAACTGAAGCGATTGATCGCGAGGGGAACCCTTTCTTTGCTGGGGAAGGCGGCGTATATTTTACGCTCATTTTGAACCCGCAATTTGAAGTAACCGGGGAAAAGTTATTGCACGCCATGGCAAATGCTATTAGCGATGTGATTACAAGCGTATTGAACCTCAATACCAAAATTTCCAAGGGGGGAGATGTTTTTGTGTACGATAGCGCGAATCATACTTGGAAAAAATGCGCCGGTATTTTAACGGAATCGTCCGGGGAAAATACGTGGCTTGTGGGGGCAGGGATTTATTTGAATAACTCTTTGCCGCCGTCCCTTAAATCTACTACCATTAGTCTAAAGACACTGCTTGGCAGTGATACCAGCAAGGAGTTGTTTTTAGAAGAGGTGCTTAGTAATTTTTGGAAGGAATACGCGTTCTTGTAAAGTTATTTTGCAGATAAACAAAACCGCCCGGCATTTACCGGGCGGTTTCTATTTACAGCAGTGTAAATTACAGGTCGTCGCCAATGGCTTTTTTTACTTTGGCTACCAAGTCCGTAAGCACAAAAGGTTTAGAGCAAAACCCTTTTACTTGCGGATAGGGTTGGAACATATGGGCCGATTCCACCAACGCGGATGTTACTAATACCGGAATGTTGGAAAGCATTTCATCTTCCGCCATAATTTTAATAATGCCCGCCCCATCTAGCCCGGGGAGCATTACATCCAAAAGTACCAAGTGCGGATGAAATTCCTTCATCATAGAAATAGCATCGCGCCCGGTTTGGCAGTAATTTACTTCATATCCTTCCCGCGTAAGAACCAGGTTTAACAGTTCTACGATGCTCATTTCATCTTCTACAATTAAAATTCTTTTTTTATCCATGTTAAAAAACTCCTGTTAATTTATTATACTTTTTTATATGGCAAAAAAGAATTTTAATGCGTCCACCCTTCCTAAAATGCGCGCGTTTGCGGCGCAACTGATTGACCGCAAAGATTGCGTACTGGTTGGTCTTTCCGGCGGGGCGGATTCGGTATGTTTGCTGCATTTTTTGCAGTATTTAGCCAAAGAAAAACATTTTGCCTTGGCGGCTGTTCACGTTAATCACGGGCTGCGCGGCCGGGCGGCTGAAGCAGATGCCCGCTTTTGCGAGCAACTTTGCCGCGCGCTGGAAATCCCGTTTTTTCTCAAACAAGTAGACGCCCGCAAAGTAGCCCAAAAATATGATTTAAGTCCCGAGCATGGCGCCCGCAAAGCACGCTACGGAGCCTATCAACAGGTTGCCAAAAAATGGGGGGCCACCAAACTGGCCCTGGGCCACCACGCAGATGATTTGGCGGAAACGTTTTTGCTTAATTTACTGCGCGGGACCAAGGTACAAGGTTTGGCCGGGATTCCGCTGCACCGTCCGTTATGCAAGGGGGTAGAGATTGTGCGCCCGCTGTTATGTATTTCCCGCCAAGACGTGGAATCGTATTTAGCGCAAAATAAACTCACTCACGTGACGGACCAAACCAATTTTGAAGACGCATACCGGCGTAATTGGGTACGTAATACGCTGTTGCCTCTTTTAGAGACCAAACAGCCGCAAATCCGCGAACATTTGGCCCATTTTGCGGCCGAAATAGCCACCCTGACCCACAAATGATATAGGTCCAAGTTCCTCTTTTGGAGCAAATATCAATTTTGCTACCATATCAGTATGGGCAAAAGTGCTGTGTTATCGTTTGCAACTAAGCAACAAATTCAAGTAAAGGGGCTTACGTTTCGTTCGCAAGACGTGCAGCCCGGCTATATCTTTTTTGCGCTTAAAGGGGCTAATGTAGACGGTAACGCGTTTATGGCACAGGCCGCAGAACGCGGCGCCGCGTTGATAGTTTCCGCACAACAACCGGCTGTGCTACCCTCGGTTCCCTTTTATTTGTCCCCGGATATTGATAAAGACATGGCCGACTGTGCCTATGAATTTTACGGTTGCCCTTCGGACTCTCTGTGTATGTACGGCATTACGGGCACGAAAGGGAAAACTTCTATTGCCTATTTATTGGAATCTATTTTGCAAACCGCCCAACATAACGTAGGCGTCTTCGGCACCGTAAATTACCGCGCCAACGGGCAGGTTATTTGCCCGGCACCCAATACCACGCCTGCCGCGCTTACGCTTTTTAAGTTGCTGGCGCAAATGAAACAATCCGGTTGCAAAGATGTAGTGATGGAAGTTTCTTCACACGCCTTGGAATTGCAACGCGTGCGCAACATTTGGTACAACACCGCGATTTTTACTAATTTACAGCGCGACCATTTAGATTTCCACAAAACTTTTGAGAACTATTTTCAGGCCAAAGTAAAACTATTTGAAAACGTGGCCGATCCGCACAATTCCAAACCCAATCGCGCACTTATTGTGAACGCGGACGACCCGTATGGGCAGCGGCTTATTTCATCTTTCAAAGACCGCGTAAAAGTAGTTACCTTTGGGCTCCATACCCCGGCTGATTTTACCGCCATGCATATCCAAGAATTTTTAACCCACACTACCTTTGAGGTCAATGGAGTTCCCCTGCAAATCAACCTTTTGGGCAAACACAATGTCTATAACGCTTTAGCCGCGTGCGCGGCGGCTTACACGAACGGGGTGACTTGGGAAGATATTGCCCGGGGCCTTGCCGCTTTGCCCGGGGTACCGGGGCGCATGGAACGCATTGACGAGGGACAAGATTTTTTTGCGTATGTAGATTTTGCCTATACCAATGAATCGCTGCAACGTGCCTTTGATACGATTCGCCCCTTTAAGCAGGGCAAAGTATTTTTAGTGTTTGGCTGTGGCGGTCAGCGGGACCGCACCAAACGCCCGCTGATGGGGCATACCGCGTGCGAAGAAGCCGATTACGTATTTTTAACGAACGACAACCCGCGCTGCGAAGATCCCAAGCAGATCTTTGCGGATATTTTGGCCGGTATGCAAGGGCAAACCAATTATACGGTCCAGCCGGACCGGGCCCAGGCCATAGAGGCGGCCTTGGCCAAAGCGCAAAAAAATGACATTGTCATTGTAGCGGGCAAAGGACACGAAGATTATCAACTTATCGGCACGGAAAAACGGCATTTTTCCGACCAGGAAACCGTGCGAGCATTTTTACGGAGAAAACATGTTTAATTATACCGATTTTTTAGGACAAAAAGCCTGTGTGCTGGGTAGCGGCAAAAGCGGCCGTGCCGTGGCGGAACTGTTAGCCGCTTACGGGATGGATGTGCTGATTAGTGACGCCAACCCCAACCCGCAACTTACGCCCTCGTTGCATATAGAAGTAGAAACCGGGGGACACACGCCGCATGTTTTCACGTGTGGATTTTTTGTAAAAAGCCCCGGTATTTTGCCTAACAGCCATGTGTTGCAAGCGGCCAAAGCGCAAAATATCCCTATATTTAGTGAATTGGAAGTGGCCCTGTCGTTTTTACCTAAAAATGTGCGCGTGTTTGCGGTGACCGGTACCAACGGCAAAACAACCACTACTGCCCTGCTGGGTGAAATTTTGAAACAACGCGCCGCCCAAGAAAACAAAGGCCAACAAGTGTGGGTGTGCGGTAATATCGGCTGTCCCGTTTCTCAATGCGTGCGCCAAGTACAACCCGGCGACGTAGTGGTGATAGAAGTTTCCAGTTATCAGTTGGAAGATAGCACCTATTTTAAGCCCAATATTGCGTGTCTGCTCAATGTAACGCCTGACCATTTGGATCACCACGGGAGTATGGCCAACTACATTAAATCCAAAGAGCGCATTTTTTTGGAACAGGGCGAAGAAGATGTGGCTATTTTGAACGCGGCGGATGCGTTATGTGCGCAATTATCGGAGCGGATTCACAGTCAAGTATTTGCTTTTTCCGCCCAGCCGAAACACTGGATTAAAACGGATGTATTTTTTGACGGGGATGAAATTATTTTTAGCCAAGGGGCCCGCCTTACTCCGCCCAACCTAAAGGGGATACATAATATTGAAAATTCCATGGCGGCCGCGTTGATGGCTATGGCCGACGGAGTAGATAGCGAGGATATCCAAACTGTTTTTAACCAATTCAAACCGATTGAACACCGTATTGAACCCGCCGGAGAGATAAAGGGCATAACTTATATTAACGATTCCAAAGCCACGAACTTGGATTCTACCATCACCGCGCTAAAAAGTTTTGAGAAAGGGCGCAATATATGGCTCATTTTGGGCGGGCGCGACAAAGGGGCCTCGTACGAAGTTTTGCTGCCGTACTTGCAGGAGCACTGCAAACGCGTGCTTAGTATAGGGGAAAGTATGGACAAAATTGAGCGGGAATTAAAAGGCCAATTCCCCATTACGCGTTGCGACACGTTGGAAAAAGCCGTTGCGTATGCCGCGGCCCAAGCAAGCGTGGGGGATGTGGTGTTATTGTCGCCGGCGTGTGCCAGTTTTGACCAGTTCAAAGATTACGAAGAACGCGGCAAAGTGTTTAAGGATTTGGTGCGTAAACTGCAACGGGCTTAACGACAGACTAGATTTTCTTGTTAATAGTCACCAGCCACAAAAACTCGGTGTTGCCGTGGGTGCCTTTTATCGGGGATTCAATTACGTCGCCGGAAACGGCCGTATATTTTTCACGCAAATTTTCTTCAAAAAAATCTTGCACGCGGGCAATCGCTTCCCGACGGTTTTCATCCGTTTTCACAATACCGTGCGGCACTTGTTTGGGGGTCAGTTCAAACTGCGGTTTAATTAAGAAAACAATTTCACTGCGCGGAGCCATTACACTAAATAAAGGGGCCATAATCATCGTGAGGGAAATGAACGAAACGTCTACCGCCGCAAAATCAAAAGGCTGTTCAAACATTTCAGGCGTCAAATAGCGCGCGTTAGTTTCGGGCCTGAAAATAAAGTTGGGATTTTTACGCATTTCGTCAGCCAGTTGCCCTTTGCCCACATCAATCCCGTAAACAGTTTTGGCACCAGCCTGGATCATACAGTCGCTAAATCCGCCGGTAGCTACGCCAATATCCGCGCAAATTTTCCCTTTCAAATCAATACGCCAATGTTGCAGGGCCTTGGCTAATTTGAGGCCGCCGCGCGAAACATACGGACAAGATTTTTCTTTAAGGGCCAGTTGATCTTCGGGTAAAATAGTACGGTCGGCGCGGGTTTCCACCTCGTTATTTACCAACACTTCACCTGCCATAATAGAGGCCTGGGCACGGTTGCGGCTGGCAAAAAAACCTTGTTCCACTAGCGCCATATCCAAGCGCAGTTTATTCTTCGCCATCGGTATCCTCGGCCAGTTCGGTATCAAAGGGGGTGGTGATAAATTGGGCCCCTTTCTTTTTAAGTTCTTGCACTTTGAATTTGACCGTTTCCAATTTTTGGGAAAGTTCTTTGGAAAGCGTCATCCCTTCTTCAAAAAGTTTTACCGAAGCGTCCAAATCGGTATTTTCCGCTTCTAATTTTTCCACAATTTCTTCCAGACGGGAAAGTTGTTTTTCAAAAGAAAGTTTCGGCATTTATTTTACCTCCGTATGAATCATACCGTCTTGTACTTGCACATAAATCGTTTCGCCGGGGGACGTTTGGCCTACGCGGCTGATGACCGTGCCGTCCTGTTTGCGTGTAATACTGTATCCGCGTTTTAATACCGCTTGCGGCCCCAGCGCAGTTAGTTTTTGGTGTGCCACGTCCAAGCGGTGCGAAAACTGTGTTAACTTATCGGCCCATGCTTTTCCCAGCCGGGTAGATAAGTCATCTAGCGTTTGCTCTTTTTCTTGGGTGAGCGTCTCAGGGAATTTAAGCGTATGAGAACTGAGGGCCCGTTCCAGGCGGTTCTTAAAGCGTTCGTAGAATAAAGACACCGCCTGCAACATCCGCTTTTGCAGCCCGGCAATATGCTGGGCCGTATTTTGCGAATTTTGCACGACGAGTTCCGCCGCGGCCGAGGGCGTAGGGGCCCGCAAATCCGCCACAAAATCGGCAATCGTAAAATCTACTTCGTGCCCTACGCACGAAATTACCGGGATTTTGCTTGCAAAGATAGCGCGCGCCACTGCTTCTTCGTTAAATGCCCACAAATCTTCTATACTTCCGCCGCCGCGCCCCACCAGTAATACATCTAGCGTGGGTGTAAATTTGTTCAAATTCTCAATCGCTTGGGCAATTTGTGGGGCGGCTTCGTCGCCTTGCACTAACACCGGCGCAATAAACACTTCCAGGTGCGGACTGCGTCGTTTTAAGACGGATAAAATATCCCGCACGGCGGCCCCGGTGGGCGACGTAATCACCCCAATGCGTTGCGGATAAGCGGGGATTGATTTTTTATGTTCCGGCGCAAACAGGCCTTCGGCCTCCAACTTCTTTTTAAGACGTTCAAATTCTAAATACAGGTTCCCTTTGGCTAGGGCTTCTACGGTTTTTACTACAATTTGGTACTTGCCGGATTTGGCATAAACATCTAAACTGCCCCACACGCGCACCTGCACACCGTCTTGCAGTTCCAGCGAGTATTTGCGCGCATCCCATTTGAACATCACTGCACTTAAAAGGGCCTCGCGGTCCTTTAAGTCAAAGTATAAGTGTCCGTTGGCGGACTCGCGCAAATTGCTCACCTCGCCCTCCACAAAAATATCGCGGAAAACGCCGCTCATCATTTGCTTAACGGCAAGGGTAATGGCGGTAACGGTAAAAACTTGACCTCTAAAGGGGGCTTCGGGCTCCATTTATTCTCCTTTGAGTTCTTTGAGTTTTTTGATGAGGGCGGCCTCGCGCCCCAGTTCACCCGGTTCAAAAAATTTCACGGGGTTGGGCATATAGAGTTGTTTGACGTAATGATTGGGGAAGTCGTGCGCGTATTTGTAGCCTTTGTTTTTCATGCCGCTACGCAAATGGTCGGGCACCGGGCGGTAACGCCCTTCGCGCACTTCGGCAAGGGCTTTATCCACAGCCAAGTAAGCCGAATTGCTTTTGGGGCAACAGGCTACGTAAATAGCCGCGTGCGCAAGCGGAATGCGGACTTCCGGCATGCCCAGTTCTTCGGCGGCGGCAAAGGCGGCTTGCGCAATCATAATGGCGTAAGGCTCCGCGAGCCCCACATCTTCGCACGCACAGATTAAAATACGCCGTGCAATAAAGCGTGGGTCCTCCCCACTTTCCAGCATGCGTGCTAACCAATAGACGGTGGCATCCGGGTCGCTTCCGCGCATGGATTTAATAAAGGCGGAAATAATATCATAATGATCATCGCCTTTTTTGTCGTAGCGCAAATGGCGTTTTTGGATGCACTCATGGGCAATTTCCAGCGTGATATGTTTTTTGCCTTTTTTGTCGGGCGCGGTGGTAACAAACGCAAGTTCTGCGGCGTTTAGCATTTTGCGGCTGTCGCCATTGGCTTGCGTAATGAAAAAATCGGCCGCGTCGTCGTCAATTTGGGCGTTTTCTGTTTCGGCCGCGCGCGTTAAAATTTTAAGCAAATCCTTATCGCCAAGCGGCTTAAATTCAAATACGGAAAAGCGCGAGAGAAGCGCATTGTTAATGTAAAAATACGGGTTTTCCGTTGTAATGCCAATCAAAATAATATCCCCGCGCTCTACAGACGGCAGGAGTACATCTTGCTGGGTTTTGTTAAAGTGGTGAATTTCGTCCAAAATGACTAACGTGCGCCGCTGGTCAAAGGAGGGTGTCATCGCACGTTCTTTGGCTTCGGCCAACACCTTTTTAAGGTCTGCCACGCCCGCGGCGGCGGCGTTTAATTCCACCGTATAAGATTGTGTGCGCGAGGCAATATAACGCGCAGTAGCGGTTTTGCCGCAACCGGGCGGGCCGAAAAACACGGCCGATTTAATCATGTCTGCCTCTAATAACCGGCGCAACATTTTACCCGGGCCCAGCAGGTGCGGCTGTCCGGCAAAATCTTCTAGTTTTTTAGGCGCTTGACGCGCGGCTAAGGGCATGGAACTATCGGTCATTTTTCTTGCGCGGCTTTTAATTTTAAGATCAGTTCATCAAGCCGGTTTTGTTCTTCTTGGCGTTTGCCGCCTTCGTTTTGGCTTTTAAGATAGGCCTGGCTGGCAAAGTGCAACGCCGCATAAAGCGCTTGTTTGAGTGTGTCAATTTCACCCTCGGCTTGTAGGTTTTGCATATAGGCTTCCACCTGGGCGGCCAGTTCAGTCAGTTCCATCCCGCCCAGACCGGAATTTTCCACCTCCAGCGGGATACGTTTGATTTCTACTTGCACAATGTCTTTAGGCATATACCTATTGTACTTTATTTTCTGCAAGTTTTTTATTATACTATAGATACGATTTAATTTTTCTTGCACATAGTCAAGACACGAGGATACGTATGAATAATCAAAGAAAAGGTTTTACGTTAATTGAACTGTTGGTAGTGGTGGTAATTATCGGGATTTTGGCCTCTATTGCGCTTCCGCAATATCAGCAAGCGGTTTTTAAGGCGCGCATTACTAAACTTATGCCTACGGTTAGGACCCTAAAAAATGCGCAAGAAGCATTTTGGTACACCGGCCGAGTATATGCTGCTTCTTTCCAAGAACTTTCCTTTTTCCCCAAAGGGTTCCGCTGCGCGGATGCAATTTGCACGGACGGGAAAGGTAGTTCCATTTCTTATCAGCCTAATGGCGGCGACCCGTTTGTAATGGCAGCCTTTAGCCAAAATGAACAAACTACCGTTTCTTATATCATTTATTTGGACCACGTGGCGAATAGAGACTTGGCGGCTAAGGCGTTCTGTGGGGCTAGTTCTTCTGATCCGGACAATATGTCTTATAGGGTATGCGCTTCTTTAACAAATCGGTCTTTTGATTCTACAACCGGCCAATTTTCGTTCCAATAACCATTTGCCGGCTTATACCTTAAAATCCCCGGAACCCCGGGGATTTTTATTTGTTATCCCCGATCGGTGTGATATTTGATGCGTACGCGTCCTAAAAATACTATAATGTTACTATGACTATTTTAGAATTTAAAACCGCGTGCGACACCATTGCACAAGAATACAAAACCAAAATTAACGCCGCGCAAACAGCCGCTGAAGTGGAAGATTTGCGTGTGGCCGCGCTAGGCCGCAAAGGCGCGCTGACGGATTTACTCAAATCCCTCAAAGATTTTTCTATTGAAGATAAAAAACAAGCCGGCCCAATAGGTAACGCCTTGAAGGCAGACTTGACCGCCGTATTAGACGACAAAGCCGCCTTCTTTGCCGCTAAAGAAATTAACGACGAACTTAACAAAACCAATATAGACTTAACGCTCCCCGGTTACCCGGTGGCGTGCGGGCACAAACATCCGCTTTCCGTAGCGCAGGACCGCATGACCACGATTCTTTCCCGCTTGGGTTTTGAATGGGCGGAAGGTCCGTGGGTGGAAGACGAAAAACATAACTTTGATTTGTTAAATGTTCCCTTACACCACCCGGCGCGCGACGCGCAAGATACGTTCTTTGTGGATACCAAGGCGCCGCTGGTGTTGCGTTCCCACACGTCTAACGTGCAGAGCCGGTATATGGAAAAACACAAACCGCCACTGCGCATTATGGCACCGGGGCGCGTGTTCCGCAACGATAGTTTAGATGCTACCCACAGCCCCGTGTTCCACCAAATTGAGGGCTTGTATGTGGATAAAAACGTCAGTTTAGCCGATCTCAAAAGTGACCTCACAGCCTTTATGAAAGGACTATTTGGCGATAAGGCCGAAATCCGGTTCCGCCCGTCCTTCTTCCCGTTTACGGAACCCAGCGTAGAGGTAGATGTAAAATGCGTGTTCTGCCAAGGGAAAGGGTGTAACGTCTGCAAACAAAACGGCTGGATTGAAATGTTGGGTGCCGGAGTTGTTCACCCCAACGTGCTTAAAAATTGCGGCATTGACCCCAACAAATTTAGCGGCTATGCGTTTGGCATGGGCGTAGAACGCTTGGCCATGATGATGCTTAACATCAAAGACATCCGCGCCTTCTACGAAAACGACGTGCGCTTACTTAAACAATTTTAGGATGAACTATGAAAATTCTATATTCTTGGTTAAAAGATTTTATTGAGTTGGACTTAGCCCCCGAAGAACTGGCAAAAAAATTGACCGATTTGGGCATAGAAGTAGCCTCTATTGAAAAAACCGGGGCCGATTTTGAAGGCGTACACGTAGCGCAAATTATTCAAATTGATAATCACCCCAATTCCGACCATTTGCACCTGGTTACCTTGGACCGCGGAAACGGGGTCACCCAACGTGTAGTTTGTGGGGCTCCCAACGTGGCCGTAGGGCAAAAAGTGCCTTTGGCCCGCGTAGGCGCGCGGCTAGGCAAAATTGTGATGAAGCCGGCAGTGATTCGCGGCGTAGAGTCCGAAGGAATGATTTGTTCTTCTGACGAATTGGGCCTTACGCATACCCGCGCACACGGTATTTTGGTGCTGGATGAAAATCTCCCGTTAGGAACAGATGTGTCTACGTTATACGGCAAGGCCGATACTGTTTTTGAATTGGAAATTACGTCTAACCGCCCGGATTTGCTGTCCCATTTAGGGGTAGCACGCGAGTTGGGCGTTTTACTTAATAAGCCGGTAAAATTGCCGGAAATTAAAGATATTCCCGGGCAAGGCAAAGCCTTAGACGTGGAAATTCAAAATGCCGAAGGGTGCGGCCGCTATATCGGGCGTATTATCCGCGGCGTGAAAAATGCCGAGTCGCCCGAGTGGATGAAGGAACGCTTGGCGGCCATGGGCCTCAACCCCAAAAACGCTTTGGTGGATGTCACCAACTATGTAATGTTTGAACTGGGCAACCCGCTTCACGCGTTTGATTTGCGCGAAGTGGAAGGGAGCAAAGTGATTGTTCGTAATGCCGCCGCGGGTGAAAAATTTACCGTGCTTGGCGGGCGCGAACTGGAACTGACCGAAAATTGCCTACTGATTGCAGATGAAAAAAAGGCCACGGCCTTGGCCGGTATTATGGGCGGGCAAGAGAGCGGCATTAAAGAAGACACGCAAGATATTTTTATTGAAGCCGCGTACTTTAATCCGCCCACCATCAATAAGACCGTCAAAAAGTTTGCTATTTCGTCCGATTCTTCCCAACGTTTTGAACGCGGTACGGACATTGAAGGGGCGATGTTAGCCATGCGCCGCGCGAGTGAACTGTTTGTACAAATTTGCGGCGGAACCGCGAGCGAAATTAACGACGTTTACCCGCAAAAATTTGAAAATAAAACCGTGGAGTTTACCCCTGCGGAAATTAACGCTATTTTGGGGGCGAATATCCCGGAAGAAAAACTCAAAGATATTTTTGCCCGGTTGGCGGCTCAGTTTGATGCCAGTGGTAGCGTGTGGAAGTTTAAGGCTCCCACCCACCGGCGCGACTTGAATCACAAATGGGACTTAGCCGAAGAAGCCGCCCGCTTTGCCGGATATGACAATATCCCGGTGTCCGCTACGCGCGCACATGTAACTTTTGCCGATAACCCTAAAGGCATTGACTTGGGTAAAATCTACGCCAACGCGCTTATCGGGGCCGGTTTTTGCGAGTGCAAAAATATTGACTTCGTGGGTGAGAACGACCTCAAAACCATGGGGGCGGACCCAAAGTTTTGTATCCGCGTAAAAAATGCGTTGGCGCAAGGGTGGGATTATTTACGCCCTACGCTACTGCCGTCACTTATCAAAAATGTAGAGAGCAATTTGCGTTTTGGTAACGCTAATTTGAAATTGTTTGAAGCCAGCAAAACTTTCCAAAACATGAAGGGATTCCCAGTGGAAAACTACACGGTAGCGGGTGTGTTAACGGGAAATTTAGAAGAAGATAAATTTTTCGGTTTGCCCGAGCGCCCAGTAGATTTTTATTGGCTCAAAGGACTGATGCAAACGGTGTTGGCTAAGGCGGATGTAACGGTTGCTCCGTCTAAAAACGTGCCGGTATATATGCACCCTAAAATCAGCATGGATATTTTGCAAGGTGGTAAAGTAATTGGCGTGTTTGGGGCGTTGCACCCGCTTACGCTTAAGGCCTTTGGCATTAAAAATGCAGACGTGTGGGCCTTTGAATTTACCACCAAACAAATTGAAAAAAATTATTCCGCGCGCGACTTTAAGCCCGCGCAAGACGTGGCCGTGTTTCCGCCCTCTTTGCGTGATTTGTCTGTAGTGCTTCCTAGTGACACCACGTATGCGCAAATTACCAGTGCACTGGATAAAACGCCGCTGGATGTAGAACTGGATTACCACTTGATTGACGTCTATCAAGGTGAACACTTGCCGCAAGGCAAAAAGAGCGTTACGTTTAGTTTGGCCTTTAGTAAAAAAGACGGTACACTAAAGGACAAAGAAATAGATCAGGCCTTTAACCGCCTTGTGGACCAACTCAAAGCACAGGTGGGGGCGGAACTTCGCTAATGCAAGATAAACTCAAGCAGTTGGAACTCTTAATTACGCAGACGCTTGCCCGTCAAAAAGAACTGACGAGCGAAAATACTACGCTTAAAAACCGTCTGCGCGTATTGGAAGAGGACCGCTTGCAGTTAAAAGAGTTGCAGCATGAACTGCGCGAACTCAAAGAGTGGAAGAAAAATGCGCAAAGTGTGCTGCGCAAAGTAACAACGCGCATTGACAAAGAATTGGAAAAAGCCAAATCCTCGCAAGAAAAAATCGTTTAACAACAGATAGAAAAATTAAAACCCCCTCAATAGAGGGGGTTTGCTAAATGGAGCGGGCGAAGAGAATCGAACTCTCGTCTCAACCTTGGCAAGGTCGCGTTCTACCATTGAACCACGCCCGCAAAAACGATTCTTACTACTTCTATAGTATAGCAATTTTGTGCCGTTTGTACAAGTATTATTTTGTTACTTGGCTGCCGGAGCGGCCCCCAATAATTGTTGCGCAATGGGTTTTAGGTAGTGATTTTCCTCTACGGCTTGGCGGACCCCGGGGTTTTGTTTAAGCGCGCGCAAAGTGGGGCTTGCGTCAATGAGTTTAACTGCTTCTTGCGGCCGGTCCCGGTAATATTTTACCGCTTTGCTAATAAGCAGGTGGCTCATAAAGCGGCTTTTGCCAATTACGCGGACCATTTGTTCGTTGGCCAGCAGTTGGCTAATCACATCACTGTTAAAAAATTCATTTAAGGTGGTGTGATCCTGCGCTAAGGCCGCCAACAGTTGCGGATCTTCCAACAGCGGGGCCACATCCGGGCGTGCAATAAACGCTTCCCCTACTTCGGGGCGGTTGAGTAAATATTGAATAATCTGCGGGTCTTGGGTGTTGGCGGAAAAGTTCTCGGTCAGTGCCCAGGGCGCCATGCCGATAATTTTATAATTATTGGGCGTAATAGATTGGTAATTGTACTGGCTGATAATAGGCAGCGTAGTTCCTAATGTATCTACTGCTACGTTACGGTCGGACCCTTCGTTAATTTGCACATACGTTACATTTTTGCTGGGGTTAAAGTCGGCCGCTTCGTAGGTTAGCCCCTCAATTTGTTTGGGTTCTAGGGCCTGGGTCAAATTGTCAGCCTTGTTTTTAGCATTAAGCACAAATAACCACGTCACAAAAACGATTACCAAAATACAGGCTGCCAACGAAGGAACGACCCAACTGGGCAAGGAAGAGGTACTTGCCGCGCGTCCGTGCGTTGCATCGGCTTGAGCGGACGCATTTTTGGCCGCCGATTTTTTGTAATACTTGTGTGGATGACGTAAACGGTCTATAATTTCTTCGGTTTTCATAGTCGTTACCCTAGCAAATAAGTATAATTTATTATATGAAATCTCGCAGGACACTAAAAGGGGAACTTTATGCAAAAAACTATTTTCTATCATGACACTGATTGCGGAAATGTAGTCTATTACGGCAACTACCTCAAGTATTTTGAAGAGGCCCGTACCTTATATATGCAGCAAAAAGGCTATAGCGTGCCTGCGTTGATGCAGCAAGGCAAATACTTTGTGGTGGCCCGGCAAGAGGTGGAATACAAATATCCCGTACGCTACGCAGATGTAATAACCGTAGATACCAAAGTGTTGGAAATTTCGGATATTAAAATTGTGTTTGAAAACACGATTACCAACCAAAATGGGCGGCTTTGCACCAAAGGCAAAACCACGTTGGTGTGCGTCAATGCTTCCGGGATGCCTACTTCTATGGGAGTAGATGTAAAGCAAGCCATTGGGGCCTAACCCCTTGTTTTTTTGAAGAAAAGTCTTATACTATATATATTATCTATTGAGTGCCGGAGGAAATTATGAAACGTTTAGCATTTTGTATGTTATTATTGGCCTTAAGTGCGCGTATAGGGGTAGCGAAAGGTTTGGCCTCTGCGGTAGAATCTACTGTAAACCAGGCCGTATCGTCGGAAGTATGTTGCTTGCCGGTTTTAGAACATACTTCTAAAGGCAAATTAGGTTATTGCTATCTCTCGCAGGGGGGATTTCTGCAAGCGCGTATTGAAGACAAGGGCTTGCGCGACAGTGCCAACCGTTACCCGCAATCGTATCCTACCTGCAAGGACCCGTGGTGCGTGTTTTCAAAAGGGCCGCAGGCCACTCGGTACTATCGCACAAATGAACAAGGCGTGGTGTTGCAACTGAAAGATAAAAAATTTGAAAAGGACCATGTAGGCATCTTGCAAGATGCCCCGGCCCAACATGTGGCCGATTATGGCTTGGAGTGGACAGGAAAACAAGTGCCCGCCTGCCGGGTAGATGTGGATGTAAATGCCGAGTTGCTGGGGCCGCTTTGTATCATGAAGGCGGAAGGGGAGAAAAATCTTTCCTTTGTGGCGCTGGCACAGGTAAACGCCGCGTTGGGGGCATTGGCGCGCGGAGATAACTCCTATTTATTATTCTACAAAACGGAAGGAGCCTTCCCGGTAGTGCTTGGGCAGATGCCCGTTAAATATTACAAAGCCCTTTTTGAAAGCCGCGCCACGGTAAAAGTGGGCGCGTGTCCAAACGGTTCTGATGGAGAAGATTTTACTAAACTGGGGTTTGTAGTAAAATAAAAAATCTTATAAAAAAGGCCCTGCTTAAAGCAGGGCCTTTTTACTTGGGTAAATTTAGTCTTGCGCCAAACACGGGATTGCCTGTGTAATTTGTTGTGCCAGGGGAGCCATTTGGCTATTGTAGGGAATTTGCGCCCGGGCCGCTTGCAAAAGCGTCAGCCCGTTGGCGGAAGATAACTGGCGGATTTGTTTGCAATAGATTTCTTTATGGCGTTGCACCATGCGCGGGTCACTCCCTTGTATACGGGCCAAGTGATTTTTGAACTCATCATTTTTTTGTTTGAGCATAGAACTTCTATACAAAAGATGGAACGTATCCGTATGCCCGGCATTGATTTGTGCCAATAAGGGCGTTTCGTCAAGGGTGTTGCGCTGGTTTGTCATTTTAGTAAGGCGTTGGTAGGCTTTGGCCCCGTCCGCTTGGCGAATCAAGGCCGAAATAAACTGCACGGTGCGTGCATCCTTGGCCACGTGGAACAAGTTGTTATTGTATTTATCGTGTGCATCTAAAAAACTTTTGTCAGGGGTGGCTTGGGCTAAAGTCCGCAACGTTTCAATATCCCCTTTGCGCGCCAATTCCATAATTAAGGGCGTGCCAAAGGCGTTGGTTGCAGTTAATTGTTGGCCGGTTACCACGCTTTCCACCCGGTTGGCAACCCGTTGAGAGGCCAACGGCTCTGCCTGTGCTACGCGTATAGCACACAAGGAAAGAAAGGTCAGTACAAAAATAGTAAAAATTTTATTCATAATAGGCTCCTTTCTTTAGTATGGCGGTCCGTGGCTGATAAAACGAGGGACTAAGGGCCTATATGTATTGAAAAAAGGTCCTAGAAAATTTCTAGGACCTTTTTTGTAGTAACGACGATTGATTTACACAAAACGTACGGTGCTGGGCAGTAAAACCTCTTGCATGATGTCTAAGGCAAAGGAATCGGTCATACCGGAAATATAATCGGCAATAATGGTATCAATTTCGGCCGGATCTTCCGGATAGAAATTACGCATAGATTTCATATAATTGCCAAATCCGCGCGCCGCCTGGGTGAGTTCTTGGGCGTAGGCCTCGTAATCAAAGGCGTGTTGGGCAAACAAGGTGCGAAAATAATCAAATACATCCCGCACACATTTGGCAATCATCTCTTTGCGTTTGAGCATGACCGGGCTGCAGTAGATGCGCGCATAATTAAAATCACGCAGTTGTGAAATCAGTTGGAATTTCTCCGGCGAAAAGCCAATACAATCTTTATCTTTGGAATTATCAATCAGGTCTAGCGTGAGGGTGTTAATAATTTCCCCGTTGGAAGTACCCACCTCTTTGCGGATTTCTTGCGGGATGTCTTGCTGGGTAATTAGTTCAGCCTTCATGGCATCTTCAATATCCCGCCCGAAGTAGGCTATTTTATCGGCTAAACGCACAATACAGCCTTCATAAGTGGAAGGCATTTGTGTGCGCCCGGTAATGGTTTCCAAATCGTTGGGGGTTTGGGCGGGGCGTAGCGCATTGTTGGCAAAATCTTCCCCGCAGTGGCAGATGATTCCGTCTTTCACGGCAAAAGTTAAGTTAAGTCCTTCGCCGTAGTTGGCTAAATGTTCCACCACGCGGTAACTGTTGAGTTCATGCAAAAAGCGTTTGCCGCTGGGTTTTAAGCAGGCATCAATCGCACGTTCGCCCTCATGCCCAAACGGGGCGTGGCCAATGTCATGGCCCAAGCCGATGGCGTAGGCCATATCTTCGCTTAGTTCCCAATTCCCGCTTTTATTAAGGCCGCGGCAAATGGTAGCGGCAATGGTAGCCACGTGCAACACGTGTTCAATGCGGGTACAGATGTGGTCGTTTTTAGGGGCAAAAAAAACTTGCGCTTTATGTTTCAAACGTCTAAAAGGTAACGAGTGAATAATTTTAGTTTGATCGCGGAAATATTCGTCACGCAAATCGGGCGTGTGTGCGTGCGTACGTTTTAAGTAAATTTCATCAGAAAATGGGTTTTTTATCATAAAATTATGATACCATAATAGAAATACGAAGTATAGGGGATGCACTATGAAACCAGTTGTTTTTTCGGGGAGTTTTGATCCGGTTACAAACGGACATATTGAGTTAATTAAACGGGCTTGTGCTGTGTTTGGCAGCGTAGTGGTAGTGGTTTGCCATAACGGGAATAAACAGGGGCGATTTTCGGTGCAAGAGCGGGTAGCGTTTTTGCAAGAGGCGTTAGCCGGGCAACCCCATATTACAGTGGACGCCGCGCAAGGACTGCTGGCCGATTATATGCGTGCTCACGGTTATACGACCGTGGTGCGTGGGTTGCGCACCGCGCACGATTGGAACCACGAACGTACCCAAGCCTATTTTAATAAATCGCTTTACCCGGAACTGGAAACGGTGTTTTTGCCTGCGGATGAAAGATACCAGTTTATCAGTTCTTCCGCCATCAAAGAGGCGGCGGCTGCGGGGGCGGATGTCTCCACTTGGGTGCCTGCCTGCGTAGCGCGTGCCCTTAAAAAGTAATGCTCATTTTCCGCTTTTTCGCCGGTTGCACTCCTTGCAAAGCATTTGGCAATTTTCCAATTTGGTCTTGCCGCCTGCATGCCAAGGGGTGATGTGGTCCGCTTCCATTTGCTCAAGTTGAAATTCTTTCTTACAGTGTGCGCAAATTCCTTTCTGCCTTTCATAGGCTTGACGTTTCTCGCTGGCGGTAAAAGCGCGGATGTTTAGATGTTTTTCGTCGCGTGTAAGAACATACATATAAATGCCTTTTTTGCTAGTTACGTCATCATCTTGCATAAGGCGTGTTATTTCTTTTTCTAGGCTATGGGCATCTAGGGGGGCATCCTTATATTGGTCAAATAAAGGGCCCCACGCTATTGCCTTCATTTCCTTGCGGTAGTGCGGGAACGTAACTTTTACCCAGTTAATTACCTGTTGAAAGTATAGCCATAGCGCGGAAGCATTTGGATCGTGTTGGTGGGTAGCCATATATTCTTCTATATTCCCCTTGCTTATCCACGAGAGGGCGGTTTCCAAATAATCCTGGCGGATGGCAGAGCCGGACAAGTAGTCGCTGGCTAGGCCGTGGGCGGCGCATCCGGTTTTGCTGAAATATCGTTTGGCATCCGTTAACCAGGGGCCGGTATAGGTGGCGTTACGCAACTCTTGATCTGTTAATTTTTCGCCCGCAATATTAATAGTTTTGAACCAATCTAGTTTCTCTTTATCGTTTCCTTCGCAAATGTAAATCATGAGGGGATAGTTTAAAATTTGCTCTTTTTCTGTCTGCGTTAAATTGTGAAAATATTTGTGATCCATGGAAAAATTGCTATGGACATAATCGCAAATGGAAAGGGTGCGCTGTTGCCCATCAAGGACCTCGTAGGAGTCTTCATTTTTTACCCAATACATTACATTTAACGGGAACCCCTTTTGCAAGGTAGTTATAACGGCATTACGTTGGGCATCCTTGTAAACAAACTCGCGCTGGTATTTGGGGCGGATATTTAGTTTTCCCCCATAACCCAATACGCCCTCTTCTTCATTGTTAATGTATCCGTTTACAACCTCTTTGACTGTTATTTTGTGCAAATTTATCTTCATAATTCTTCTCCTTTAGGGTAGCCATTTGTTTGTTTCTTACGACGAATTAAAATACGTAAATATTTTTCTACTCCATTAACAATAGGTCTTCCGTGGGGCGTATTTGGATAACGAATTCCAGGGTTCTCCTCCCCGCTATTCATAATTCCTAACAGGTCAAACTGCTCTTCACTATATTTATCCAAAAAAGTAATAGGAACCCCCATAATACCATCATAATCACAAGGAATATCGGCTGTTTTATCCACATTGATAGCATTGTAATTATCGTATTTAGGATAATCTTGTGAATTGTATTTTTTGTATAGGATAAGCGGTTCGTGGCGTTGGGGATAATCTAAGTTGGTCCACCAACGAACCCCTTTTACTCGAATAAACTTATTTCCGTTCTCATCTATGCGAGAACTAGCTGCTGTAATGGGGTAATCTTCAGGAATTTGAAATTCCCGATCTCCGCTGTGAATACTGGCACCCAACCAGATTTTGTTTTCTTTGATAAGCTTGAAAATTTCTTTATAGGTAATGGCGTTTTGATTGCCTAGGATAATAAATTTTTTATTATATTCTATGAGTTGTGCCACGTATTCCCGGAACAGACTAAATGGCGGGTTGGTAACCACAATATCGGCCTGCTTTAAGAGTTTAATACATTCTTCACTCCTAAAATCACCGTCACCTTTCAAATACTTAATACCAATATCCTCCGGTGTGGGAACGCTGTCGTAGCGGTGTTTACAGCCGGTAAATTCTAAGTAAATGGCACGTTCGCTATCGTGGCGAGAAAATAAATCACGTTCTTGGTTTTTGTAGCAAGTGGTAATTAGTTTTTTAAGCCTCAAGCGTTCAAAGTTGTAAGCAAAATAGTGAAAGAAATTGCTCACGCGCGGGTCGTCACAGTTGCACAGAACGGTTTTGCCTTTGAAATGAGCTGTATAGTGGCGCATTTCTTTTTCAATGTCAGTCAATTGGGTATATAGTTCATCCTTTTTTGACTTTCGTGCCAAAAGAAGTAGTTTGTTGGCCATACATTCTCCCTAATGTTTTGGAAAATGTATGCAAAAACGGCTGGCATATCTATAATCTTGTGACAGGTATAAATATAACAGCCGTAATCTGCCCTATAAGGGGCAGATATTCGGGGTATTATAAAAGGGTAATTAGTCCTTTTACAATATCCCTCATTGGCTGTTTTTGGTGTCACAAGATGCCTTGTTCAAAGGCCCTTCGTATTCTTACATACGATTCCAAAAACAATTCAAATTTTTAGTACTACGCTTTTATTCTACATAATTTTAGACCTCTTTCACCGTGCCTAATTTTGAAGGGGGATCCTTTTGTATCTAATCAAAAAGACCTATTTTTAAGATAGGTCTTTTTTCTTTTGCGTAGTTGTACGAAATTTCATAGGATATGGATGGAGAAGGTTAAATTGTTATGTTTCAGTACGACACCAACCAATTCGCGTGTTTGTGCTCTCCCCGGCAAAAGCAAGTGCATATGTCGTGGGCAGATCTTCTTTTCTCTTATTTTCCCCCTTTAATAACTATGTATGGTAACCACCCACAGGCGGGGGCTTGTTCTATGTTCCCGGATTGTACCAATCCCTTTGCTAAATCTAGGGCCAAAAGTACCACTCATCTAGGTCTTTTGGCCCTTTCGTTTGCTTGCCAAAATTTTCATAATCTAGGTAAGGAGCTGCTATGAAAAAATTACTTTCTATTATACTTAGTGTAAGTATCTTGATGAGTAGTGTCACCCCCTCTTTTAGCGGTGTTAAGGTCAAAAGAGTTCCCCGTTCCGTTGCTCGTCGTTCGGTAGGTCTCAACACGCGCGTTACCAGCAAAGTTCTTCGTACGCTCCCTCGGCCCAGAGTTGTTTTACAGAAACGCATTTTAACCGGGCAAACCTCCGGGCTGGCCAACCATATTTTAACGGGCCCCGTGCTGGACCGTGCCTCGTTAATGCGTCGTGAATTTGTGTCCTTATCCCTCATCCCGGATGCCGTGAGCCCGGCCCAACGTGCCACAGCGGGGTCGTTTTACAGTTCGCAATTAAAAGACATCCGCGCCATTTCGGAAGTTTCGCAAACTCAATTTGAAAATTTCTTATCTTCCGGGAATCGCCAACAGATAGCGCAACAAGCCATACAACAAGCGCAACATGCGTTAGCCGATGCCAGTGCCTTGGGGTTGGTAGGCACGCGCGCACAAGCCCCCGTATTATTAGATTTTTACAAACAAGCGCAAGGTACTGTATTTGCAGATACCGCCACTTTGATTACAGCACGTGGTTTACTGCGCATGCAAGCCTATGAAGAATTAGGCAAGTTGCTGCATGATAATGCCGAAAATCCGGTCTTGTCCGGCATGGCACAATATATAAGGGGACACGAATTACCGGTAGAAGTCCCTGCCACTTTGCAAGGCCGCACCGCCCGCGCGGTGGACCCGGCTTGGGTATCTTTTTTAGAAGAAGATTGCCCGCTTAACGCAATCCATGCGGACGCTTCTTTGCAGGCCACCGAACGCTGGATGAACTTGGGCGAACAAGAAGCCCGGGCGGCGTTACCCAAACAAGAAAGTGCACCCGTGGCATCGCCAGCCGCGACCCCAGCTACTTCAGCGGCTAAAACGTCCTTGGCTCAGGGAACACAAGAGGCCACTGAGGCTTCGGTTTCCCAACCCAGAACCGAAAGTTCCTCTCTTCCTGCTGAAAATACCCCGCTAGCACAAGGTACGCAAGGGTCGGTTGCCCAACAAGCCCCGCGTCCGGCTACCCCGGCACAACCTACCGTTGCCCGTCAAAAACCGTCTAACAGCCGTGTTTTATACAGTGGGTTCCCCGTGTTTGCCTTTATAGATTCCGCCGGCAAATTGATTAAACGCGTGCGCGAACGGTTTGGCAAGAAAAAAAGCGAATCTGCCCCGTATGAAGAACCGGGACTTCATGATAACAATGTAAACCCCATCTACCAACGCACCGAAGAAACGGTGTTGGCCGAGGTGGGCGAAGATTATGAAATTGTCGGTAAAGAAGAAGGCTTAGTGACCGTCGGGGCCGAAGGGTTCCAATTTACGGTAGAAGATGCCGATAAAGTAGAACATATTTTACACCATGTAGATTTAACCATTAGTTCCACCCTCAAAAATTTCTCCGCGGAATATAACCGCTTGGCCTTGGATAATGCCCACGTGTTTGAACTGCGTAACCAAACCTTACCGTCTAAACGCCCGGACCACTTCTATTTTGTGCTCTCTAATGCAAACGGTGAATTTGGCGTGCTGTTAAATGGAATTAGCGAGTTGGGTTTATCCCGCCCGTTACGTATTAAAATCCAACAGAGTGCCAGCCCCCGCAAGACCGTTTCCCTCCCTATCTATAAAAAGGGAGAAGGGGGAAATGTAACCGAGATTTTCGCCATAGCGGAAGTAGACCTGAAACTGCTGAATATGAAAAGTGCCCAAGCCGAAAAAGGGATGTTGGTGGTAGATGGGGAAACAATCTATTTCTTTGACAAGGAAACCGGTGAAAAGAAAATTTTAGAAAACGCTTTTATCCGCTTACCCAAAGAAGAAAGTCAGCATTGGGCCAAAATTTTAGCCGCGCATCCGCAAACCCACTTTTCCTTGGGAGTATTTGCTACCAAGGATAAAATGCCGCCGCTGACGTACATGGTTCCCTGTATTCAACCCGGGTTAGGCAAAACGGTTTCTCCCGTTTTGCACGAGATGTCCACCCTCGGGGAAACAGAATCTACCTACGTGATGATGGGGATCAATAATGTATTGCCGGCGTTGATGGGGGTGATTCACCCGCTCTTAAAACGCTTTGGAGAAGTGCGCGTGTACCGCTTTGGGGTGGCGTCTTTGGCGGCCGGCGGTATCGTGGCTCTATTAAGCGGCCTTTCCGGCCATGTAGGCGGGGAAGTGATGAGCACCGCCCAACTCAGCGCGTTCTTGGCCTCCAGTACCTTGATTGCTTTGGGGACCAGTATCACCCGGTATGTGCAGAATTTGCTGATTTATGCCAATAGAGGGATTATCCCGCCTGTCAAGGCTTCCAAGGCGGCTAAGGCCGGGCTAGAGGCCACGGCGTCGTTAAACGCAAAACACTTAGTTAAACGGGCCAAAGAAATTTTTACCAAAAAAGACGGGAAATCATTAAAAGACGTTATCCTGTTGCAAAAAGCCGCTATGTTTAAGAACTTAGGTACGGCTGCCTTCTTATCCTTCCCGTGGATTGCCAACGCAATCGGCAAACATGCCTTTGGCGTAGACTTGGGGTTGGACTTCTCTGCCAGTTATGTACCCTATACCGCGTTTAGTTTACTTACGTTATACAAAGTCCATAAAATTCCGTATCGTGATTCGTTTCCGTTAAACGTAACACTGCTACACAATAAACTCATTGATTTGCACGGCAAAGTGCTTCCTAAAGTTTCTCAAATTAAACCGCAAGACCTTCCCAAAGCGTCCCAGCCGCAACGTGCGCCGGACGTTGCTATGCCGCGCCTGTTACCGCCTACGCCCGGTAGTTTTGTACAACCGATGCACTTGGCAGCCATGCCCGAAAGAGCGCAACGCGCCGCCAAGGCGTTAAGAAAGAAAAATGCCGCGCATACGGCTCCGGTTGAACTGGAAGGAATTACCGCTGAGCATCCGCAAGTGCAAGAGATTGCCAAACAAGTCAAAGAATCTATTTCTTCGTTAGTTTCTGTGGAGGCGCGCAAGAGCAAAAAATCGCCCAAGAGCCTCACCCGTAAATATGAAGCCGAGTTTACGGACGCAGTAGAACAACACCTCCTTAAAGAAGGCCGCACCCCCGAGGAAGCCCGTGCCTTCCGCGCCATCTTCCAACAAGCGTTTGATGAATTGGAACACCGCAATGTAAAACTGATAGATGTAATCGGCATGGCGGGGTTGCCTGCGTCTTTGACTGCCATGTGGTTAGCCACCTTGGGTGAATTGGGTTTTTCCAACAACTTTGCCTTTGCCATGCGCGAACTAATTGGTAACGCTACAGCGGCTACCGGTATTGTGGGGTTACTGCTTTACGGGTTTATGTTTGGCTGGCGTGTATGGGGCAACTTCTTAAGCCAACGTATGAGCGGAGGAAGTATGTATGCGCTTTCTTCCTTGACGGCGGTTTTAGGGCCGTTAGCGATGGCTTTCTCACATGGGAATTTACCGGCCTTGGTAGCGGGGGCGATTATCAGCTGTTTTGGGGTGAGTAACTACTTTGCCCAAATGTATGACTATATCATTAAACTGCACCCCCAATACAAACGGGAAGTGGCCTTGCTTATTAACTACACCATGCCGCTGGCCGCGTTGTGTGCGCCGCTACTGCGCTTGGCCGGGGATGTGCCCGGGTTGGATATGATGCTGGTAAGCGGTGCGATGGCGGGCAGTGTGGCCCTTACGCCGGCTATGCTGGCTAATTCCAGCGTGATCCGTGTGGCGCAAAACGGGTTCAAAAATATGACGAGCCGCATCAAAAAGTTCTTCCGCCGGGGTGGTAATGGCAACGAGCCGCCCTTAATAGAAAACCCGGCCCAATAGTGATTTGTATGGCAAGCAAAACCCCCGCTTTTAGGCGGGGGTTTTGTAAATAGTCTATTTGTTTCCTTGGGAAGGCGTATCGGTGGAAGTTTGGGTTACTTCTTGCGTTTGTATGGCAGATTGCTCAGATTGTGGGTTTTCTTTCGGCGGCTGATACGTCAGTTCCACATCTGCAAAGATGGCGTCTTTATTCTCGTTAAGCCAACGGCGGTGCAGTTTATAGTCCGGGCAAAACTGCGCTACCAACGCCCAGTATTCGGCCCCGTGATTCATATACGTAAGGTGGCTCAATTCGTGAATCATCAAATAATCCTGCACGGCTTGCGGCATTTTAACAATGCGGTATGAGAAATTAAGGTTTTTTTTGCCCGAACAACTCGCCCACAGCGTACGCTGGTCTTTGATGAAAATTTGGTTAAATTCTACGCCCATTTTTTGCGCCCACTCGGCGGTTTTGGCGGTAAGGGTTTCTTTGGCTTTTTCGCGTAGCCAATCGGTTACTAGCGCGGCGGGGTTGTCCTGCACGGTTTGCAAATACACGTGGAAAATTTTTCCGTCAAACGCTACGCCCGGTTCTTGGTCCGGCGTTACATACATTTGTACCGGGAATAAATCCCCGTTATAAAGCACCTTGTTGTCGTGCGGTACTTGCGCCTGAGGTTCCCCCGTTTTTTCGTCTTTGGCGTGTTGGGGGCCAAACACTTCCGGGAGGTCCTTTTTAAGGCGTTCTAAAAATAGTTTTACATCACTAATTACGGTTTGTGTATCTGCCATAGATATATTGTATAAAAAAAGGCGTAAATTTTATACAATACCAGTATGACACACGAACTCAAAAAAACCGCCCTTTGCGCCGCGTGCGAAAAAGCCGGCGGGAAGATGGTAGATTTCCACGGGTGGTTTTTGCCCGTCCAATTTGACAGCATCATTGCCGAACATAAAGCCGTGCGTGAAGCGTGCGGTATGTTTGATGTATCCCACATGGGCCAACTGCGCGTGAAAGGTCCGCAAGCCTTGCACTTTTTGCAATACATCAGTTGCAACATCATCAAAAGCGGCGATAGCGAAGGAACGTATTTCCACATTTTAACCGAACAAGGCACCATTATTGACGACGCAATTGCGTTTTGTTTAAGTTTGCAAGAATTTTTAGTAGTGGTTAACGCCGCGTGCATAGACGAAGATTTTGCTTGGTTTACCAAACAAGCCAAAGCCTTTAACGTCGCTGTTACCAACGAAAGCGACCAATGGAGCATGATTGCGCTCCAGGGGCCCACGGCGCTAGGCGTGGCGGATAAAATTTTGCCTGGCATAGTAGATTTGCCGCGCTTTCACATTAAACAAATTGAACTTTTTGGCGCCAAGGGCTACGTCACCCGTACCGGATACACCGGCGAGGATGGCGTAGAAATTATGCTGCCCAACGGGCAAATTGAAGCACTATGGAATACGCTGGTGAAATTGGGCGTCAAACCGTGCGGTTTAGGCGCGCGCGACGTGCTACGTTTGGAAGCGGGATACCTGTTAAACGGGGCGGATGCGGACCAAACCAAAACCCCGTACGAAGCCAACTGCGGCTGGGTTGTGAAACTTGCCAAAGAAAATTTTATCGGCAAAGCCGCGCTGGAAGCCAAAAAAGCCGCCGGCTTTAAGACGACGTTAAAAGCCTTCAAACTTAAAACCCCCGGCGTGCCACGCGAAGGATGCAAAGTGTTCTACCAGGGCGTAGAAACCGGCGTACTGACCAGCGGAACGTACTCGCCTTTATTCAAAGGCATCGCGGTTGGCTATGTGGCGAGCGAAATTGCGGTAGGCGCAGAAGTGGAAATTGAAATCCACGGGCGCAAAGTACCGGCCGAAGTTGTTAAAACACCGTTTTATAAAAATAGAGTCTAAGGAGTAAACATGTATAACGAAGAGAATTGCCGTTTTTTGAAAACCCACGAGTGGGCTTTTGTGGAAGGGGAAAATGCCGTAGTCGGTATTTCCAACCATGCGCAAGAAGAAATTAGCGACATTGTTTTTGTGGACTTACCCAAAGTGGGGCGCCAAGTAAAAGCGGGTGAAAACTGCTGCGTGATTGAATCGGTCAAATCCGCCAGCGAAATTTACGCCCCCGTTTCCGGTGAAATTGTAGCCGTGAACGAGGCCTTAAATAATGACCCGGCCCTCGTCAACCGTGAACCGCACGCCGGCGGTTGGCTGTTCAAAATCAAAATGGCAGACCCGGCCGAAGTAAACAACTTGTTGGACTTGGCTGCTTACAACGCCACGATTGGCAAATAATCTGCCCCCCGCTTTTGCGGGGGAATTTTTTATATAGGACGCTTATGTTTATTGCAAACACCCAAGAAGACCAAGAGGCCATGCTCGCCAAAATTGGCGCAAAAGACATCAAAGAATTGTTGGCACAAATTCCGGAAAAATTCTTATACCCGACCTTAGATTTGCCCCAGGCTTTAACCGAGGCCGAACTGACCGCCCACGTACACACGCTGGCCGCCAAAAACAAACCGCTTACCAATTTTATCGGGGCGGGGGTATACGACCATTTTATTCCGGCGGCGGTACCGGCACTTTCCAGCCGCGGAGAATTTTTAACTGCCTATACACCGTATCAGGCCGAAGCCAGCCAAGGCACATTACAAACGATTTACGAATTTCAAAGTTGCATGTGTGCACTACTCAATATGGACGTGGCAACCGCCTCTCACTATGACGGCGCTACGGCTATGACCGAGGCCGCCTTGGCCGCGTGCCGCATTACCGGGCGCAAAGAAATTGTGATTTCTGCCTTACTGCACCCGCATTATAAAGAAGTGCTTAGCACGTACACGCGCCACATGGGTATTACGATTCAAGAAGCGCCTGTTACGGCGGACGGACTGCTGGATGCAACCTCCCTCAAAACGCAATTAACCGACAAAGCCGCGTGCTTTATTTTACAAACGCCCAACTTTCACGGATGTTTGGAAGACGCACAAACGATCTCTGCTGCCGTGCATGCGGTGGGAGCGCTGCTAGTAACGGTGGTTAATCCCATTTCACTGGGCGTAGTACAAACCCCCGGTGAATATGACGCTGATTTTGCCGTATGTGAAGGCCAACCGCTAGGCAACCCCGTCAGTTTTGGTGGACCGGGGCTAGGTGTGATGACGGCCAAAAAAGCCTATGTGCGCCAATTGCCCGGCCGCATGGTGGGTATTGCTAAAGATAAAGACGGCAAACGTGCTTTTGTGCTGACGCTCCAAGCGCGTGAACAACATATCCGCCGTGAAAAGGCTGCCTCTAACATTTGTTCTAACGAAGCCTTGTGCGCGCTGAATGCGGTTATTTATTTAACGTTACTGGGGCCGAAAGGACTCAAAGAAGTAGCCGAACTGAACCTGGAACACGCGCATCAATTAGCTGAAAAAATCAGCGCGGTAAAAGGTTTTGGTGTGAATACGACCGTCCCGTTTTTTAACGAATTTGTAGTGACGTGTCCTGTGCCGGCAAGCCAGGTAATTGAGTCCTTGGAAAACAAAGGCATTGCCGCTGGGTATGATTTGGGGGAAAATAAACTCCTCGTGTGCGCCACCGAACTACGCACCCCGCAAGATTTGCAAGCATATGCGGACGCATTGGGAGGAATTTAATATGCAAGAGAATTTACTTTCTATTGAAAAATCCCACCCGGGCCGCCGCGGTGTGCGTTTTGAACAAACGCAAAAGCATGCGGCTGATTATTTGCCCGCTACGCTACTACGCAAAGAAGCCCCGCGCCTGCCGGAGTTAAGTGAATTTGACACCGTGCGCCACTTTACACGTTTATCGCAACAAAACTACAGTTTAGATGCACAGTTTTATCCGCTGGGCTCTTGCACCATGAAGTATAATCCCAAGGCGTATGACGTGTTGAGCGTACTGCCGGGGTTTGCTAACGCCCACCCGTTTGCGCCGGAAAGTGCGGTGCAAGGCACGCTAGAACTAGCCTACCATTTGCAGGAATTACTCAAAAAAGTGACGGGTTTAGCCGCGTTTACGCTTCAACCGGCCGCCGGGGCCCACGGGGAACTGACGGGCATTTTAACCGCGCGTGCGTATCACGACGCACACAACGGGCAAAATCGCACGGAAGTGATCGTGCCCGATACCGCCCACGGTACCAACCCTGCTACAGCCAATATGGCGGGTTACCACGTGGTCAATATCAAATCGGCCCCTAACGGGTGTGTAGATAAAGCCGCCCTCAAAGCCGCTTTGAGCGAAAAGACTGCGGTTGTTATGCTGACTGTGCCCAACACGGTGGGACTTTTTGAACCGGACATTAAAGAAATTGCCGATATGGTGCACGCGGTAGGCGCGTTACTGTATATGGACGGGGCCAATTTTAATGCGCTCATCGGCTTAGCCAAACCGGCTGATTTTGGCGTGGATATTATGCACCTGAACTTGCATAAAACATTTGCCGCTCCGCACGGGGGCGGTGGCCCGGGTTCCGGCCCGGTAGGGGCGGCCGCACACGTAGCACCGTACTTGCCGCACCCGATCGTTTCATGCATTGACGGAAAATATACACTGGCAGACCATCGCCCGGAAAGCCGCAACCGCATGAAAGCGTTTTATGGCAATATGGCGGTGGTCATCCGCGGGTATTGTTACTTGCGTCAGTTTGACGCGGCTACGCTTAAAACGATTGCCGAAAATGCTGTGTTAAACGCCAACTATGTGCGGGCTTGTTTGAAGGGTAAATTTAATGCGTTTTTTGACCGCACTTGTATGCACGAGTGCGTGCTCACGCCGCCGGACCCACATGCAACCGGCGTGCATACCAGCGATATTGCCAAACGCTTGTTGGATTACGGCTTTTATGCACCGACGATTTATTTTCCGCTTATTGTGCCCGAAGCCTTGATGGTGGAACCAACGGAGACGGAAAATAAAGATATGTTAGACGCCTTTGTGGCTGCGATGGAAAAAATTTATGATGAAATCCAGACCGAGCCGCAAGTGGTAAAAGACGCACCGCACAACCAACCGGTTAAGCGCATTGACGAAGTTTCCGCCGCGCGCAACCCGAACTTGCGTTGGTAGTAAGTTTAGCAAACAAAATCCCCCGGCTTTAGCCGGGGGATTTTTATGGGATGTAAGCCAATTATAAATTTGCTAAATTGCCCGTTAACCCCAGTATGTTGCAATCGCCATCTTCCCTTTCGTTGCCCGGAGTCACGTAGGCGGATGATGTGGTGCAGGTAATGCTGATAAGTTCGCCATTTTGTAAATTTGCCTGTAAACCATAATTCCAACCGGATGCAGAATTGCGTGAAATAGAAAATATCCCGCCGGTGCCGCCAACAACGGCAGATCGCAAAAAATAGGGGATTGTAAACAACTCGCCGTTCCCTACACCTACCAATTCTAAGCGTCCTAATAAACTGTCAAAGGCTTCAGACGTGGGATATTGGTTATTGTGCTGGATGTACCAAGCGTTCAAGCGGTCTGCCGCTTCGCGCACGGCAACCACACCTACCGTAGCACGCGAGCGTTCTACCGCGCGCTTGTATTGTGGTAGGGCCACAGTGACCAAAATACCTACAATGATCACTACAATGAGTAATTCAATTAGGGTAAAACCTTTATGCATAATTTTCTCCTTTCGTTAAATAAATTTATTTGGTTCTTTGGGGAACCCGTTTCGTCTTCTGCGGCAGTTTTTGAATGGTTCGCTCCAACTGGTCCAACTGGAATTGTTGTTGTTTGTCGCGTGCGTCTAATACACCTTGCAAGGCACGCGCCTGGTCCAACGCGGTTTGTTGGGTTTTGTGTTCTTCTTCTACCGTGTGTAAAAATTGCGGCAGCACCCATACCATCAGCGTTCCCAGCACCACCAACACAATAAGCAGTTCAATGAGTGAAAATCCTTTTTTCATCTTACTTCACTATACAAAATTTTACTATCTTGTGCGCTTTTTTTATAGAATAAAAGAAAATTATGAATACGCGCCGTCTGTTTTGGGTTTTATTTTTGCTTAACTTGCTTAATTACGTGGACCGGCAAGTGCTTTATGCTGTTTTCCCGTTGTTGCAAACCGACTTACACGTAACCGATTTGCAACTGGGGGCCCTGGCTTCGGCGTTTATGCTGGTATATATGTGTTACGCGCCGGTGATGGGCTATCTGGCCGACCGGATAAACCGCCCGCGGTTAATTGCGTTAAGTGCCCTGGTGTGGAGCGGGGCCACCCTAGCGTGCGGCATGGCTAAAAATTATATTTCTTTATTTATTCCCCGGGCACTTATTGGGGTGGGCGAAGGCGGTTTTACCACCATCGCGCAACCTTTTTTGGCTGAAAATTATCCGCGCAAAAAACACGCCTCTATGCTGGCACTATTTGGCTTGGCGCTTCCCGTAGGCAGTGCGCTGGGATATATGCTGGGGGGCGTTGTCGGCCAACATGGGGGGTGGCGCATGGCCTTTGTGCTTGCCGGGGTGCCGGGAATCTTTTTGGCGTTGCTGGCGGCTACGTGTTTGCAAGATAAACAGCGCGAAAAACGCGTCGCCGGGCCTGCGCTAAAAGACTATTTGCCGTTGTTTCGTAACGGGCCGTTTTTACGGGTTTGTTTTGCCCAAGCCATGAGCACGTTTGTGATGGGGGGCATGGCCGCTTGGATGCCGATGTATCTCAACCGCTATGCCGGGTTGGATGTGGCACAAGCCGGCTCTTACTTTGGAATATTGGTGGTAACGTGCGGCGCGTTGGGAACATTTTTGGGCGGGAAATGGGCCGCAGCCCTGTTTGTGCGTACCCCGCGCGCGTATGCGTGGGTGATTGCGGGGGCGTTTGTCAGTGCGTTGCCGTTTTGTTGGCTTACCTTAGTGTCCGCGCGCCCGGGGTTGATTTTAACTTTTTTGGCGGTGGCGCTTACGTTATTATTTATTCCTACCGGGGCTATTGCGGCTGCGCTGGTGGCCAGTACGGATGAAAAAATCCGCTCTATGGCATTTGCGCTCAATATCTTTTTAATTCACTTATTAGGGGATGCGTTTTCTCCTACTTTAATAGGGTGGATGTCCGACCGGTGGAACTTAAAAGTAGCGGTGTTACTGGCCAGTTGTGTGCTGTTTCCGGGGGCCTGGGCGGCGTGGCGCGTCAAATTTACAACGCGCTCTTTGCCGTAAATAGAGCGACGGCTTTTTCCAAAAAATCTTGTTCTTTTTTCCCAAACCGGGCCAATACAGGGGAATCAATATCCAGCACGCCCCATACGCGCCCTTCTTTCAAAATAGGAATTACAATCTCGCTGTTGGAGGCACTGTCGCACGCGATATGCCCGGCAAATTCGTGTACGTTGGCTACGCGTTGGGTTTGCGCGGTTTTAGCGGCAGTTCCGCATACGCCTTTGCCTAGGGGGATGCGTACGCAAGCCGGTTTACCTTGAAACGGTCCCAGCACCAATTCGTTGCCGCGCAGGACATAAAACCCGGCCCAGTTCAAATTTTTTATTTCATTAAATAAAAGGGCCGCCATATTGGCCATGTTGGCTACCGGGTCCGTTTCTATAGAAAGGAGCCCTTCTAATTGTTGCAATAAAACAGGATAAGGCATTGTAGTCATATTCATATTGTACTATATTGCAATTTCCCAGCAAAAAGACTTACAATAAAGGGTAGGCTGATTTTACCCCCAGCCCAATAGGAGACCTATGCCAAGAATTGAAGTAGACGCCAATCGTTGCAAAGCTTGTTATTTGTGCGTCAATGCTTGCCCTAAAAAATGCTTGGGCAAATCAAAAACAATCAGTAAAAAAGGATATTTCCCCGCCGTGCAAGAACGTCCGCAAGATTGTATCGGGTGCAAAATGTGTTATGTGATGTGCCCGGATGTAGCCATTATGGTACTGAAAGATTAAGGATTTTAATTGCTTATGACTCAAAAAACACTTAGAAAAGGGAACGAAGCGTTGGCCGAGGGGGCCATTCGCGCCGGGGTCCGCTTTTTTGCCGGATACCCGATTACGCCGCAAAACGAAGTGCCGGAATATATGTCCGCGCACATTGCCGATGAAGGCGGTGCCTTTGTCCAGGCCGAAAGTGAACTGGCTGCTATCAATATGGTCTATGGCGCAGCCGCTACCGGCACACGCAGTATGACGTCTTCCTCTTCGCCGGGCATTAGCCTTAAGCAAGAGGGTATTACCTATTTAGCCAGTGCCGATTTACCGTGCCTGATTGTAAACGTCATGCGCGGTGGCCCGGGGCTAGGCAGTATTGCCGGGGCGCAAGGCGATTATTTTCAAGCCACCCGCGGTGGCGGGAACGGGGACTACCGCGTATTAGTGCTAGCGCCTAACTCCGTGGAAGAACTGGGCAATTTCCCTAAACTGGCTTTTGATTTAGCCGAAAAATACCGTATGCCGGCTATGATTTTGGCCGATGGTATTTTGGGGCAAATGATGGAAAGTATGTCCTTTAATTTTGACCCGGTAGATCCCAATAAACTGGGCAAATTTGACTGGGCGGTAGATATTTACAAAAACGGACGCGCCAAAAACAACGTTTATTCGTACAAGGGCGATCACTTGATTGAAGACGTGGTAGAGCGTGCCAAACGCTATGGTCTGATTGAAAAGACCGAGCAACGCTACGAAGAGCGCGATTGCGAAGATGCCGATATTATATTGGTAGCATACGGGTTGTCTTCCCGTGCGTGTTTAGAGGCTGTTAATCACGCCAAAGAACAAGGCCTTAAAGTGGGGCTTTTCCGCCCGATTACGTTGTGGCCTTTCCCTTCCACGCGTTTAGCGCAACTGGCTCAAAAAGCCAGAGGGGTTTTGGTTGTAGAGCAAAGCCTGGGCCAATTGGTGCAGGATGTAAAACTGGCCGTGGGCGACAAAGCCCCCGTAGGGCTCAACGCTTATCCTGCGGGCGGACAACCGGACGGTGCGCAAATTTTAACCGCCGCCAAATCTCTGCTCACCGGCAAAAAGGAAGGCTTGTTTGATTTGCAAGAACACGCCGCCGGGTTTACCTATAACTGTCAGCGTGATTTGTCCCTAGGGGTACAGGGTGACCGTAAGGAGGCCAAATAATGTCCACAATTTTAGCCAAAAAACCGAACGCTTTAACGGACGTACCTATGCACTATTGTCCGGGGTGCGGGCATGGCATTGTGCACCGCCTTATTGCCGAAGTATTGGAAGAACTCAACCTCGCCGACCGTGCTATTGGCGTAGCCCCGGTAGGGTGCGCGGTGTTTGCCGACTCTTACTTCGCGTGTGATTGTGTGCAAGGCGCACACGGGCGTGGCCCGGCCATTGCTACCGGCATCAAACGCTCTAAGCCGCAAGCGATTGTGTTTTCTTACCAAGGAGATGGCGATTTAGCCTCTATCGGCATGGCAGAGATTGTGCATGCCGCTGTGCGTAGCGAAAATATCACCGTCATCTTTATTAACAACGCCATTTACGGGATGACCGGCGGACAAATGGCCCCCACTACGTTGGTGGGTCAGGTGGCTACCACCGCCCCCAAAGGGCGCGACCCGAAACTGCAGGGCTGGCCGATCAATATGTGTGAAATGCTCTCTCAAATCACCGGTTCCAAATTTTTAGCACGCGGCTGTGTGGATACCCCGCAAAACGTGCTTAAAACCAAACAGTATTTGAAAAAAGCGTTTGAAAACCAGGCCAAAAACGTCGGGTTTTCCATGGTGGAAGTGATTTCTCAATGTCCTACCAACTGGCATGCCAATGTGGAACAAGCGTTGGAATTTGTACGCACGAAAATGGTGCCGCAATATCCGCTGGGCGTCTTTAAGGACGAGGAGGCAAAATAATGTATCAAGGGATTCGTATTGCCGGATTCGGCGGACAAGGGGTTATTTCAGCGGGTATTTTGCTGGCGCAAGCCGGTGTGGAGAATAAACTTAATGCCAGTTGGCTTCCGTCCTACGGGCCCGAAATGCGCGGCGGTACTGCCAACTGTTCGGTAGTAGTTTCAGACGGGGAGGTTTACACACCTATCGTGTCTGCGCCCGATACGGTGATTGTCATGAACGAGCCGTCTTTGCCTAAGTTTGAGCCGATGGTCAAAAAAGGCGGACTTTTAATTTTGAACAGTTCACTTATTAACTCCCGTCCCACGCGCACAGACATTAAAACCGTCTGCGTGCCCTGCAACGAAATTGCTGAAAAATTAGGCATGGACCGTATTGCTAATTTGGTGGCGTTGGGGGCATTTATTAAACTGACCGGTGCCGTTACGCTGGACGCAGTAGCCGACGCTATGCAGAAAGTGTACAAGCGCGCCAAGCCCGAGATGTTAGATCTTAATAAAAAAGCACTGCAAGCCGGTTTTGGTGCTGTAAAATAAGATTAAAACATACAAAATAGTTGCGATAAACGCTACTATTTTGGTATGATATATAGGTAATGCCGAGGTAGCTCAGTGGTAGAGCACTGGTCTGAAAAACCAGGTGTCGACAGTTCGATCCTGTCCCTCGGCATTCTTTTTCGTCTAAATTTTGTGCAATACTTTGTTACTCAGATAGTCAGATACCTCCGCCCTCCGGGCGCGTGCCGACAGCATACCTCCTATCCTCGCGCCGCGTCTTGTTTAAACTTTCTTCGCATCTATTTCTTTTGCTCGTGTAGCAGTGGGTAATTTGATATAATCAGTTGACGCGAAGTAAGAGGGAATATGCCTTTTCTTTTTAATACGCCCCCATTCAATGTGTACGAACAAATGGCCTTAGATGAAACGCTGGTGCGTGCTTATCCGGGCGAGTACCTGGTACGCTTTTATCACTGGACGGATTGCCCCGCGCTTACATTTGGGTATGCTCAATTCGTGCGCGAGGTTCGCTCCCAAGCCGCGTCGTACGGTTTTACCGGAGCCTTTTGCCGCCGTCCCACCGGGGGCGGGGTAGTATATCATCAAACGGATCTTACGTTTTCGCTCATTTTTCCGTCTCGGCAACGCCCGGCCGAGATTTACAAAAATTTGCACGGGTCTATTCACGCAGCCCTTACGTTAAGCGGTTTAACCGCACAGGTATTTGATACCCATTTAGCGGCATCCGCCTATGCCCCCAGCCACAATCATCAGGCCAGTGCTTGTTTTACAAACCCCGTTGAGAACGATTTGCTCTCGGCAAACGGGCAAAAAATGTTAGGCGGTGCAATCCGTCGCTTTGGGGATACCGTTTTGTACCAGGGTTCTTTGCAAATGCCGGACGCACGCCAAAACCCGGTTTACAAACAAGCCCTTATCCGGGCGGTGCGCGGGTTTTGGAACGTGGACCTGAAGATTGAGCACGTGCCGCCGTCCTGCGTACAAGCGGCCCGGCAATTAGCCGCCGCGCAATACCAAAGCGTGGCGTGGACGGAGAAATTTTAATGGGGAAACTGTGCAAATTTTTGCTGGCGTTAGTGTTATTGCCTATCACGCTACTGGTAGTGATAGAGGACGCACGCATTTTGCTGGGGGTGGTGGAACATTTAAGCGCGGCTATTAGTTTTGTGATGGGCGCGGCGATTTACGCGGGGATTCACTACGGGTATTATAAATTCTCCCGTATGTACGTGTTCATGCACGAGATGACCCACGCCATAGCCGCTATCTTGTGTGGCATCCGCATCAAAGAGGTGCACGTCGGCCAAGAGAGTGGCTACGTCAAAATGCAACGGACCAATACGTTTGTGGTACTGGCACCTTATTTTGTGCCGGGCTATGTGGTGCTGATTGCGGTTATCTACGCGGGGTTGAGTTTATTTTTTGACCTTACCCCCTATCGGCAAATTGTGCTCTTTTTGTTGGGTTTTTTTATGGCTTTTCACTTCATCCAAACCTTTCATACACTTTGGGAAGCCGACCAGCCGGATTTGAAACTGGCGGGGGGAAAGGTTTTTTCGTGCGTGAGCATTGTGCTCGCTAATATGTTGGTGCTAGCGGTGGTACTGAAGATTTTATTCCCGCAAGCGGTAGATTTGTGCGGGGCCGCCCAAGAGGTGGCGGCGCAGACTGCCACGGGGGCCCGAATTATAGTAAACTATATACTAGAGAAGTTTAGAGAATTTACAGCATGAAAAACCCCACTACCCGCAAACGCGCGCGCAAGCGTCTGTTTATTCACAAGACAAAACACTTTACCAAACTAAGTGCGCATACGCTGTGCCGTCTTTTTTTGTTTGCGCTGATGTTCCTGTTGGTGGCATTTTGCGTTGTGTGGATTTTGTTTTTACGCGTTTTTAACGCCCAGGAACTTAGCGAACGCATCACTACCCAACTGCAAAAACAACTAAACCGCCCAGTTAAAATTTCGTCAATCAATATGAAGTTTTTGAACACGATTGAACTCAAAGGGGTCTCTGTGTTAGATACCGTGGGTGAACCGGGCAAACCGCTGGTGGCGGTAAATTCCGTTACCATGACGTTTGATATTTTACCGTTATTAGAGAAAAAATTAGTCGTGCATGAGGTTACGTTAAACGCGCCGCGTTTTAATTTAGTACGCACCCAAGACGGCGTGTATAATGTGGCGGATATCCGCTTTACCCGTCAGCAAACCCCGGCCGACACAGGCAAAGCCGGCAAAAAGTTGGAAGTAACCATTGAGGACTGGAGTGTGAGAAACGGGGTATTTAGTTTTAAGAATTTAGAGACGGATACTTCCCACGCCATTTACGGGCTCAATGCCCACTTTGAAAATTTACGCCTCAACGAACTGTCTAATTTTGAAATGGATATGGTACTGCGCAACCAATGGCAGGAGCGCATTTCGGAACTGACGCTGGATGCGACCGGGCAAATCAATTTTGCGGACTTTGACTGGCAACAGTTTGTGCTACGCAACCTAAAAACAAAAGCGTATTTGTTTCAAAAACCGATAGAACTGGAATTGGATTTGGACAACTTGGCTTCGCCGGTGTTTACGTTGCGGGTCAACACGCCGGCTTTTGATGCCAAAGATTTATCTATCCTGGGGGTGGAGGGAACGGACTTTGCAGTCCCGGCCGCCACGGTTACGGCCCAAGGGCAAGTAGCAGATGAATACCACCGCGTAAAAATTTCCGCGTTGCAAGCCAAGGCCCAAGATGTGGTACTCACTGCGCAGGGAACGGCTGATTTTTCTCAAAACCCGTTTGAACTGCAAGCAGATTTTTCTACGCAACTTTTTACCCTGGCTGACAAGGGGACGTATTGGCCTTTTCTCAAAAAATACAAGTTAAGCGGCAAGGGGGCCGTAGGGGGAACGCTGGCGCGCAGCAAAGGGAAAATCACCCTGCCTTTGTTAACGGTGCAGGCCCAAAATGTCGGCGGAAATTTCTACGGGTTTGAGGCCAGTAACGTAAGCGGAAATTTCCAAGCCAAAACCAATTTTACCGATTTGTATGCCCGTACCACCGGGGGCAAAGTGACGGTGGACCGCTCTACCTTTGACAAATTGCAACTAAGCGGCAGTTGGCGCAAAGGGAATTTATATGCCAATATCGCGTCTTCGGAACTAAACGGGGTGCCGCTGAAAATGAACGTAACGGTAAATAATTTGAAGAAGGACAGCCGCACGATTCGCACCCATTTGTATTTCCGAAAATTTGACCCGATGGCGTTTATTGAAACGGTGAAGGATTTTGTCACCGTAATTGTCCCTTTAACAGCCCATCATGAATCTACCCCCGAAGTTACCGGTGAATTGGCGTGGCTGCGTAATTTTCGCGATCGGCTGCCCAACTTTATGCCCAACCTGGCAGGCACGCTCTCGGCCGATACGTTTTCTTCCACGGTCCTTTCGGCCGAACAATTCCGGGCCGAGTTTGATTTAACCGGTCTGCAAGCCGGGGCCAAACATTTATCCGGCCCCTTACATTTGCACTTGCAAAATGGTATTATTCATCAAATGGAAAAATTAGCCGCCGAACAGGAAGCACTAAATGTTACGTTCCAGCCGTTTATTATGATGCACCGTATGGAACGCGCGGGAAGTTTTAGCGTGGGCAAAGTGCTCAAAGACGTGAAAGTAAACGAACTGGGCGGCTGGGTGAATTTGGAAGACGGACACATGACCGTGCATAACGCCTACACGGTAGGCCCCACCATTTCCGCGGCGGTCAGCGGCACTACGGACTGGGTGAAAGAATTGTTTGACCTGACCATTTATACCATGTTTACCAACACGTCCAAAAGCGGCGTGCTGGCGGAAAATTTAACGGATGAATCCGGCAACCCGGCGCTGGCGTTTCGCGTATCTTCTTCCATGACTAAACCCAAATTGGAAATGCTACGCGCCAAGAAGGCTGGCAAAACAATTCGGGCCGCCCAACAAAAAGGCGTAGGGACCGATTTTAGCGCTGCAACAACGTTTATCCAAGGAGAACACCATGCCACGAAATAACTTAGACTTACTTTGCCTCTTGCAAGAGCACGGGGCTATTTTGGAGGGCCACTTTGTTATGCCTTCCGATTTCCACAGCCAAACGTATATTCAAACGTCTTTGCTGCTGCAACACCCGAACTTGGCCCAAAAAATTGCGCGGGCTTTGTCGGATAAATTCACCAAAAAAGCGGACGTGATTTTGGCCCTTACGCCTTCTAACAGTGTGCTTGCTCAGGAAGTGGCGCGCGTACGCGGCGTTCGTGCTATTTTTGCTTCCAAAGATGACAACGGTGAAATGATTTTGAAACATAACTTCTCTATTAAATCCGGTGAATCGGTTCTCATCGTGGACGACGTAGCCGTCTCCGGGCGCAAAATTAACCGCGCGATTGATTTGGTCAACCGCTTTGGCGGGGATGTGATTGGCGTAGGGGTCATGGTGGACCGCTCCATGGGGTACTTGCCGCTCACCGTGCCGCTGCGTGCGTTGTTGTCGTACCCCATGCAAACGTTCACGCCTACCCAATGCCCGCTCTGCGCCGCCAAGATTCCGTTTAGCGAAGTTGAGGAAATGAAACAATGACGGACATTAAACTCAAAGCCAAAGAAGAACGCCGCCTTAACGCGGGGCATTGGTGGATTTTCTCTAACGAGATTGACGGCTTGGATACCTCCATTGAACCGGGAACCTTGGTGCGTGTGGTGTCGCACGAAGGTAAACAAGTGGGGCATGGTTATTTCAATCCGCATAGTTTAATTGCGGTGCGACTTATTCAAAAAGGCGAAGAAGAACTCCCCGGAGATTTTGTGTTTGAAAACTTGGATAAAGCGTACGCGTACCGCAAAGAAATCGGCGTACGCAAATACGGACGTATGTGCTATGGCGAGGCCGATAATATGCCCGGCCTAGTCGTGGACCGCTACGGGGATATTTTGGTAGTAGATGTGCTGACTGCGGGGATGGAAAAATTAAAACCGCACATCACCAAAGCGTTGCAAAAAATCTTCAAACCCACAGGCATTTATTACAAAAACGACAGTTCGTTCCGCGCGCTGGAAGGCTTAACCAACACGCCGGAAATTGTGGGCGAAGTGCCCGAGACCGTGGAAATTGAGGAAAACGGTGTGAAGTATATTGTGCCGCTTCGGGGCGGACAAAAGACCGGGTTTTATTTTGACCAACGCGAAAACCGCGAATTTCTCAAACCGTATTTCAAAGATAAACTGGTGTTAGACTTATATTCCTACATTGGGTCGTTTGGCATTACCGCCGCCTTGGCCGGGGCCACGCAAGTGTGGGGGTGTGATTCTTCTGCCGCGGCGGTGGAGTGTGCCAAAAAGAACGCCGAACTTAACGGCGTTTCGGATAGCGTAGTCTTTCATCGCGACGATGCCGAGCGGCTGCTGTCTGCGCTTAAAAAGGGTGAACTGCCCGACCAGCCGGATATGATTTTGTTGGATCCGCCCGCCTTTGTCAAAAGCCGCAAAGCCTTGCCGCAAGCGGTGGGATTGTACGTAAAACTGGTCAAGATGGCCTTGGAAGGGATGAAGCCGGGCAATTACTTGGCGTTCTCTACGTGTAGTCATCACATTTCGCGCGAACTGTTTGTGGATATTATCCGCCAAGGGGCCAGCAAAGCCGGGCGCCAAGCGGTGCTGGTAGAACTGCGCGGTCAAGCCAAAGACCACCCGATTTTAATCGGTATGCCAGAGACGGAGTATTTGCACTTTGCGTTAATCCAGGTGAAATAACCGTAGGCTGATTTGGGTAAGAGCGGCCCGCTAACAGGGCCGCTTTTTAGTTGCCTTTATTTTGACGCAGTGTTTCAAAAAGCACAATGGCGGCGGAACTGGATAAATTGAGCGAGCGCACCGGCCCCGTCATGGGGATGGTAAACAGACGGTCTTTGTAAATTTCGTAAAACTCTTTGGGCAGGCCAAAGCCTTCCGCCCCAAAGCACAAAAAAGCATCCGCCGGGATGGCTACGTCCCAATACGCGGTCTTGCCTTTGGTGGAAAGAAAGAATAATTTCTCGCGTGCGGGTTTTTCGGCCTCTAAAAAGGCTTCCCAGGTTTCGTAGCGGCGGTAGTCCAGGTTGGGCCAGTAATCCAGCCCGCTGCGGCGAATTTCTTTAGATGCAATCTTAAACCCCAGTTTGCCTACTAGGTGCAAACGGGTCCCCGTAGCCACGCACGAGCGGCCGATATTGCCCGTATTAAACGGGATTTCGGGGTTAATGAGTACAATGTTTAGCATATGCAAAAAAGCCGGGGACAAGGCCCCGGCTTACTAGATTATTCTTCCCAGCGGATAAATAGCGGGGTCAGCACGTTGGGAATGCTGTCGTTTTTGGGCAGTACCCGTAGCGCATAGTCTTGGCGGCCGCTGTTTGCCGGCGAAGCAGAGGCTTCGTACAAGTACGTTTCTCCGTCTTTACCGGTGCAGTTCATGGGGATCGTGGCCACTTTATCAATGCCGCCCACGTTGCCGCGTTTGCCCAGGAAAACTTCTACTTGCACTTCTTCGGGTTTTAAGTTGCCTAGCGAAACACGTGCTTTGAAGTTTACTTTGTCGCCCATCAAAATGGCTTCGGCCGGGGCTTGGGTTGTGTCGGTAATGGACACGCGGTACCAGTTATCGGCAATTTGTTTGCGCCAATCGGCCACCGCTTGTACTTTGCCGGCTTCGGCGAGGACAAGTCCGTAATTATTGGCCGGTACGTAGAATTTTTCGTAATATTCTTTGACCATGCGGTTGGTGTTGAAGAACGGGGCAATGTGTTTGATCGATTCCTTCATCAGCGTAATCCAGGCGGTGGAGAACGCTTCGTTTTCTGCCTTGGCATAGTACGTGGGGGCAATATCTTGCTCTAATAAACTGTAGAGGGCTTCCGCTTCCACGGCGTCACGTTCGGCGTCAGATTTATAGTTTTCGTTGCCGCCGATGGACCAGCCAAAATCACACGGACCCACTTCGTCCCACCACCCGTCCAGGATAGACAAGGCAAGCGCCCCGTTGAGCGCGGCTTTCATGCCGCTGGTGCCGCTGGCTTCCATCGGGCGGATCGGGTTATTGAGCCACACGTCCACGCCTTGTACCATGTAGCGGGCGACGTTCATATTGTAATCTTCCACAAATACGATTTTGCCCTTAAAGCGCGGGTCATTCTGCGTAAGGCTGACAATGAGTTTAATAAATTCTTTTCCGGCGGTATCGGCCGGGTGCGCTTTGCCGGCAAAGACAAACTGCACCGGGCGGGCTGGGTTGTTGATGATTTTGTCTAGGCGGTTTAAGTCCTTAAACAGCAAGGTGGCGCGTTTGTAGGTAGCAAAGCGGCGTGCAAAGCCAATGGTCAGCACATCCGGGCGTAGTACGTTGGAGGCTTTCTTTATGCTCATCAAATCCATGCCTTGGCGGGTGAGTTGGCGTTGCAAGCGGCCGCGGACCATGTTAATAAGTTTATTTTTGCGCGTGGTGTGGATGTTCCACAATTCTTCGTTGGGAATATCGTAAATTTTTTCCCACGCGGCAGTATTGGACGGGTCAGGATTGCCTTGCATATCGTTACCAAAGAGGTATTTGCGGTACAAGTCGTTAAGTTCGTGCGAAATCCAGGACGAACTGTGAATCCCGTTGGTGATGCTGGTAATGGGCACTTCTACTTTGGGCAAGTTGGGCCAGAGGTTGTGCCACATTTCGCGGCTGACTTCCCCGTGCAGTTTGGCCACCCCGTTGCAGAACGCCGCCAAGCGCAACGCTACGACGGTCATACAGTACATGGGGGATTGCGGCGTTTCTTTGCCGATTTCTAAAAATTGGTCCCAGCTAAGGCCCATTTCGCGGGCGTAATAGTCCATATATTTGCGGACAAGGTTGGGGTCAAAGTGTTCGTTACCGGCGATAACGGGCGTGTGAGTGGTGAACACGGACGTGGCCCATACTTTTTCGCGCGCTTGCTGGAAGGTCAGTTTTTCGTTACGCATTAAGTCAATGATGCGTTGGAACAGCAAGAACGCGCTGTGCCCTTCGTTAATATGATAAACCGTAGGCGTAATGCCCATGGCAGTTAATGCTTTTACGCCACCGATACCCAGCACTACTTCTTGGCGGATGCGGTTTTCGCGGTCGCCGCCGTAGAGTTTTTCGGTAATGGCGCGTTGGGCGGGGGTGTTTTCCTGCAAATTGGTATCCAACAAATAAAGGGAAGTGCGCCCCACCGGTACGCGCCACACGCAGGCTTTTACGGTTTCGCCGCCTAGCGGGATGTCCACAATGACGTCTTTGCCGTCTTTTTGCACGCGTTCAACAGGCATGTGGGCCCAGTCGTTATCGGGATATTCTTCGTTCTGCCAACCTTCGCGGTTGAGCACTTGGCGTACGTAGCCTTGTTTGTAGAAAAGTCCTACGCCGATAATCGGCATACCCAGGTCGCTGGCGGATTTGATGTGATCGCCAGCCAACATCCCTAACCCGCCGGAGTAAATCGGCAATCCTTCGCCAATACCGTACTCCATAGAGAAATACGCGGTAAGCAGGTTCCCGTTTTCTTGGTGGTGATCGTTATACCAGGTATGTTTTTCATTTTTGTAGGCGTAGTAACTGCCTTTTACTTGGCTAAGTAACGCCAGGAAGTTTTGATCGTTACTGAGTTGCTCAAAGCGTTTTTGCGGCACGCAACCTAAAAACCATTTCGGGTTGCGTTTGGAAGTCGTCCATAGTTGGGGGTCAATTTGTACAAACAGCGCGATGGCGTGGGCGTTCCACGTAAACCACATATCGCTGGCAAGTTCTTCTAAAAATTTGATATTGTCCGGCAAGTTGGGCTGGACGTTAAATGAGTGAATTTTCATCCCGTTCTCCTAAAAATAAGTTACTTAAATTATATAAAAAAACCACCCCGTTTAGTAGGGTGGTGTTAAGAAGATAATATTCTATAATACCAGGCTTAGTAAAATAAAATACGCTACCATAAGCAGCAGCCCCAGTTTCAGGGCGGCTTTTACCCACTCTTTACTTTTGATGCCCAAGTTGGAAGCGCAAATAATGTTGGGGATATTGCCTGGGATGAGCATCCCGCCGGAAATTACCAGGCTCATTAACAGAAACGTCAGGGTGCGGTCACTGATGGCGGGGGTGACTTCAATGGCGGCCAAGGTGGCGTTGTCCAGCACGGCGGAAAGCATATTGATCCAATACAGCCACGCGGCGCTTAGATGGGTAATCGTTTTAAGGGCCAAGGGTTTTAATCCGTCGCCCAAAAACGTAAGGGCCATCACAAATAAATAGACTTTGCCCGCACGCAGAGCAATACTTTTTACGGTATTATTTTCGGCCAACGCATCGGCTTTGGCGGCGCCCGGCGCGTGGGCCGTTTCGCCTTCAATGCGCGAGGCCAGCCACGCCAGTAGCGTAATGCCACCCAGCACAAACCAGCCCAAGTGCTGAATTAAATAGAAGAACCCGGCGTGGTGCGGCTCGCCAGAGAGTTTAGAAATAACCACCGTGCCCAGCGGTTCGCCAATGGCGGTAAGCACCGCGCCCATCCCGATAGCATAGCATGCCAGCACCACCAGTTTTACGCGGGCCGGACGTTTTAAGGGGAGCATGAGGGCCACTTCGCACAGGAACAGCGCGGCAATAATGGCGGTAATCAAACTGGAAATCAACCCCAACCAAAACACCAGTAAAAACAGCGTCCAGCGCAGGCCCAGCGTTTTAAGCGCTTTTTTCGCCAGCCATTGCCGCCGCGTGTGTAGTTGGCGAAAGATGAGCCCGGCAATCAGTACCGCAAGGGTAATTTTGATAGGGTCTTTAAGCGCGGTTAGTACCAAGTGCCCGCTCCATACGTGCGAAACGGTGACCGCAAATGCTCCGCACACAAACAGAAACGCTTCCAAATTTTCTTCAATTTTGTGGACCGTGAGCGGCAACACCAGCACCACCGCAATCAACGCAGAAAGCAAAACGGTTTGTAAGACGGAAAGTTCCATAACATCTCCTGGCCAAATGGTGCAAAAAAACGTCCCGTACGAGATTCGAACTCGTGATCTCCGCCTTGAGAGGGCGGCGTCCTAGGCCACTAGACGAACGGGACAACATATCTATTCTAGCAAATTAGGCGGGTTTTTTCAGCAAGAGCCCGTTAGGGGAGGCTTTCCCACCAGTCGCGCCCGTTGATGAGCAGGCGTTTGGCCATCGCCTGTCTGCCCGGCGTGTAGGAATAGACGATTTCAAATTTCATATCCTCGTCATTGCGCTGGCGGAGCAGGTTGTCTAACGCTCGGGCGTGTCTTTCGGGAATGTAAAAGCGGCACTGCCGGCCCCAGCGTTTTTCTTGGCAGAAATCTTGCGGCGCGCACTGGTGCGTGGTAAATTGGGAGCAATCGGTGCGGTCCCAATCAATTTGATATTGGATGTAATGACCGGAAAGCAAGTCGCGCGGGTCGTAGCCGGTAACCGCTACGGTAATTTCTTGCCCGTGTTGCTGTTGCCAACTTAATAGGAGCGTCCAGCCCACCAGGATGCAAAAAGGAAGCGCAAAGCACACCGCTAGGATTTTATTTTTCATGGAACGCCTCCATTGTTTTAATATAGCGCGCCGTGCGTTTGAACACATAAATCATCCCCAGCACCACCAGGCCGCCGGCAATAAAGCCCAACCCGGATAGTAGCAAATTTCCGCATCCGCTTATAAATAGGATGAAGATAAAAATTTCGGCGCAAAAGGCGTTACGCTTAAAGGAAGACAGGTTTTGGGTGCGTAGCGCCCAGTACATCCGCCCCGCAAAAAAGGCCAACGTACACACCGTAGCCGCCAAGCACATCCCAAAATGGCTCGTCCATCCGTGTGTGCCCCAGCGCATCCCTATAAACCATACAAACACGTACGCCAGCCACAACGTCAGTTTGCTAAACGCCAGGGATACTACCGTATAGGGGCGCGTAGTTTTGTGCAACTGCTTGCCAGCGTAACTAAGCAGACACAGTACAATAAGCAGTGTAATCGTGTTGGCGTCAAAGGTATCCCATAAAAAGTCCAGCACTCGTTCCCACCAACGCCCGTCCACCAGCGAACCCAGCAAACACAACCAACCCATGTTAAAAAATACCGAGCGGCTTACCGCTACAAACGGTAACCCCAGTAGCGCCCACGCCAACGCAAAAGATTGCCACCCTCCTTCCAAATTAAATACCTGGCCGATTAGTCCGATCGTGGCCCCAATGAGTAAAAAGGAAAGGATAGCAAACAGTTCAGTGAGGCCCTTACGTTGGTGGGTAATACTCCCATACGTGGCCGCAAACGCACTGCCCAGCAAGGCAAATGCCCCGGTCAATTTGAACACGTTTCCCAGCGCATGCCAGTTAGCCGCTACCAACAAACACACCCCCAGGCCAATCAAACTACCAGCAATAATAAAGGCGGTTCGCCAAAAGGTTTGTCCGGCGCGTTGACGTTCAAAGGTTAAAATCTGTTCGCATTGGGCTTGCGTAATAAAATTTAATTCTTTCCAGCGGGTTAATCGGGTTTGTAGGGACATAATTTCTCCTGTTTGTACTGGGGTTATTATAGCAAAAAGCGTTCCAAACGGGGATAAAAACACCAGCAACCCTGCGGCAAAAAGGGCCCTTTCAACCGGATGCTTGTATGGGTCAATACTGGAGGTTTTGTACCCGCGTTTGATAGTAGGTCTGCGTGGAAGGTTAAACAAAAATATAAATACTTACTGCGTTTCAAGCGCGCAAGGCGGAAGTTTTCTGCTTAAAATGCTAAAATATTCTTATAGGTCATCCTGAGGAAATGTTGCTCAGGATCGGCACCGCAATTTTAGAATTTATCCCAGGAGTATTTTCATGGAAATTGGTATCGTAGGTCTGCCTAACGTAGGCAAATCCACTCTTTTTAACGCGCTCACGTGCGCCGGGGCGGAAGCCAGCAACTATCCGTTCTGTACCATTGAGCCTAACGTAGGCATTGTGGCCATCCCCGATAAACGTTTGGATAAACTGTTTGAAATGTTCAAACCGCCCAAGAAGACGGCCGCGTTTATCAAATTTGTGGATATTGCCGGTATTGTAAAAGGTGCTAGCCAAGGCGAAGGACTAGGTAACAAGTTCCTAGCCAACATCCGCGAAGTGGACGCCATTATCCACGTAGTACGTCTGTTTGAAGACGAAAACGTCACCCACGTGATGAACTCCGTGGACCCCTTGCGCGACATTGAGGTTATCAATACCGAACTGATGCTGGCCGACCTGGAAAGTGCCACCAAAATTTGCGATCGTTTAGCATCTAACGCAAAGTCCGGCAAGAAGGACGCCGTGGCCGCGTGGGAGCGCATGAAAGAAATTAAAGCTGCGCTGGAAAACGGCAAGCCCGTTTCTTCGCTAGGGTTAGCGCCCGAAGAACTTAAAGAGTATCAATTTTTAACTTCCAAACCTGTTTTATATGTGGGAAACAATAGCGAAAAGCGCAACGAAGCTAACGCCGCCAAAGTGGCCGCGTATGCTAAAGAAAACGGTGCCGGGTTTGTGGAGCTTTGTGTTAAATTTGAGGCAGATATTGCCGAATTTAGCGAAGAAGAAAAGAAAGCCTTTTTAGCCGAAACGGGGAGCGAATATACCGGGCTAGAAAAAGTAGTGCGCGAAGGGATGAAACTGCTCAACCTGTGCACCTACTTTACCGCAGGCCCCGAAGTGGAAGTACGCAGTTGGCTCATCCCCGTGGGGTGCACTGCGCCGCAAGCCGCCGGCAAAATCCATAGCGACTTTGAAAAAGGTTTCATCCGAGCCGACGTGTACACGTTTGACGATTTGGAAAAATTCGGCTCTGAAAAGGCCTTGCGTGAGCATGGCCTTATCCGCAGTGAAGGCAAAGATTATATTGTTAAGGACGGCGACGTTTGCCTGTTTAAAGTAAATGCGTAATTGTACCCACTTTGGCACGTGCGGCGGCTGCACGCTACTCAACTTGCCCTACGAAGAGCAAGTGCAAAAAAAGCAAGCCAAACTGCGCGAAATTCTACAAGATTTTTGGATCGGCGACATCCCGGTTACGGTGACGGATGAACCACAGTATTTCCGCAACAAAGTGGAACTGGGGTTTTGCCACCAAGTCAAATGGCGCGCAGATTACGACAAGAAAGATCCCGCCAACAAAACGCGCCCCTTAGAATTTGAACAGTGTGTAGGATTTAAGTTAAAAGGCCGCTGGGATAGAGCCGTGGACTTGCAAGAGTGTTTTTTGTTTAGCGAAAAATTAGTCCCGCTGGTGGCGGCCATCCGCGCGTGGGCTTCTTCGGAAAATCTAGCATATTACGACCAGCGCAAACATACGGGCGTCTTGCGCCACTTAATGGTGCGCGAAGGCAAAAACACCGGTGAGCAAATTGTAGTGTTGTTTGTGACGGATGACTTTAACGAGAAAACGTTTGTGGCCGCGGTGGAAAGTGTTCTGCCAAACGCTAACATTATGGCGGCTGTCAACAATGGCCTAGCCGACACCGCCGAACCGGAAAGTTTGCGCGTGCTAAAGGGCAAAGACCATATTTTTGAAAAGATTTTTTTGACGGACGAAAATGGGAAACAAGAGCGCGAAGTAATTTTCAAACTTTCGCCGCAATCGTTTTTTCAAACCAATACAAAGACCGCGCAAAAGATGTATAGCCGCGTGCGCGGAATTGTCAAAAAAATCGCGCCTAAAAAGATTTACGATTTGTACGGCGGCGCGGGGAGTTTTTCACTCTCTTGCGCGGACTTGTGCGAGAAGTCCATTTGTGTGGAGTCCGTCGCACCCGCGATTTACAACGGGATAGAAAACGCCAAATTAAATGGCGTGACAAACGTGCAGTTTTTCTGCTCGCGCGTGGAAGATTTTGTGCGTGAGCAACCCATTGAACGCAAAGATGCGCTCATCATTTTGGACCCGCCGCGTGGTGGGATGCACCCGCGTGCGTGCAAGGCCGTAGCCGAATCGGGCGTCACAAATGTTTTGTACATTTCCTGCAACCCGGTTACGTTGGCAACGGATCTCAAAACGCTCACACAGCATTACGAAATTTTACACGTGGAAGCGTTTGATTTCTTCCCACATAGTGATCATATTGAAACATTCGTGCAACTAAAACTCAAATAAGTATGACAGTAGAAGAAGCTTTAAATTCATTAAACCCGCAACAAAAAGAAGCCGCCTTGTACGACGGTGGCCCGTGCCTTATCGTGGCCGGCGCGGGGACGGGCAAAACCAAAACGCTCACCACCAAAATTGCTAAGCTCATTGCGGACGGGTATCACCCGGCGCGTATTTTGGCGGTTACATTTACCAACAAAGCCGCCGGCGAAATGCGCGAGCGCGTGGACCAATTAGTGCCCGGCGCTGGGCGGCGCGTGTGGATCCACACGTTCCACTCCTTTGGCGTGCGCATCTTGCGTCAAAACGCCGAGAAACTGGGCCTCACCAAAGATTTTGCCATTTATGACGACAGCGACCAAAAGAAAGTAGTCACGCTTCTCTTAGAGCAAATGGGCGTCAAAGAGCCCAAGAAGGAAGTCAACCAGATTGTAAGTATTATTTCCCGCGCCAAAGACGATATGGTGACCCCAGATGGGCTCATGCAACAAGCTACGGCTTCGGGGCTAGACGGCAAAATCCGCGCGGCCGAAATTTATCGCCGCTACGAGCAAAAACTCAAAGAAGCCGGTGCCTTGGACTTTGGCGATTTGCTTGTCAAAACCGTAATTCTTTTGCGTGACCACGAAGACGTGCGCGCGTATTATCAAGATTTTTTCCAATATGTCCTCGTGGACGAATACCAGGACACCAACCGCACGCAATATTTAATCACTAAATACTTAACCGCCAAAACGCGCAAACTGTGCGTGGTGGGCGACCCGGACCAGAGTATTTATTCCTGGCGTGGGGCGAATATCCGCAACATTTTGGAATTTGAAAAAGATTTTAAGGACGCTAAAATCATCACGCTGGAACAAAACTACCGCTCCACCAAAGCCATTTTGGACGCGTCCAACCGCCTAATTACAAAAAACAAAAAACGCAAAGAGAAAAACTTATTTACCGATAAGGGTACCGGCGACCCGATTGTGGTGCACGCGTGCGGAACCGAAGGCGAAGAAGCGCGCTGGGTAAGCGTACAAATTCAAAAACTGGTGGAAAATGACGGCGCGAGCCTCAAAGATATTGCCGTTTTCTATCGCACCAACGCGCAGAGCCGCAGTTTTGAAGATTATTTTAGAAAGTATCAAATCCCGTATCGCTTAATCGGCACGGTGCGTTTCTACGACCGTAAAGAAATTAAGGATATGATGTGCTACGCGCGCCTCTTAGTAAATCCTGCCGATAACGTGAGCCTCTTACGCATTATCAACACGCCCACACGCGGCCTAGGCAAAGTGGCGCAAGACCGGCTGATGGCGTATGCGGAAGATAATCATATCTCTTTATATGACGCACTTAAAAAAGCAGCGTACGTGCCCGGTCTGGGCAGTGCGGCTATGAAGGCGGCTGTCAAGTTAGTGCAACTCTTTGAGAACTGGCGCGGAGATATGCTCCTAACCGCTCCGGCCGATATTTTCCACAAGATTTTGCTGGAGTCCGGCTACATGGACGCTGTCAAAGCAGAAATGGAAAAAGACCCCGAGGCCGAAGGCAGACTGCAGAACTTGGACGCCTTAATCAACGCCGTGAAAGAGTACGAGGAACGTTGCGCGCGCGGGGAAAAAGAACCCAGCGTGGCAGACTTTTTGCAAGAAGTTTCTCTCTTGTCCGGTGAAGATGAAAGCCAAGCCGGCGAAGGCGGCGCGGTTACGCTGATGACCGTGCACCTGGCAAAGGGCCTTGAATTTAATGACGTGTTTGTAACCGGGCTGGAAGAAAACCTGTTCCCCATCGGGTGCGATAACGAAGACGATATTGAAGAAGAACGCCGACTGTGTTACGTAGCCATGACGCGTGCTAAAGAAAAACTCCATTTGACTTACGCCCAACGCCGGCGCAAATTTGGGCAAATTCAAGAGAACGCTCCCTCGCGCTTTTTGTTTGAAAGTGGCCTGCTAACCGAAGAAGAACTGCAAGCCGCGCGCCCGCAATTTGCCTGGGGCGGGCACTCCTCCTACAGCGGCGGCAATTACGAGCGTTTCTCCGCGCGCAAACGTCAGTTTGGCGGGGAATATGGCTCGCAAGGCAGTTACGGTGGATACGCCAAGCGCAGCCGCTTTCAAAAATGTTACGACGAGGACGGGTATGAAATTGAACCTAATGACGATAACGACTTCCCCGCGTACGACGATATTCCGCCCGTGAGCAGTTTGTACGCAAAATCAAAATACCCCAAGTCCAGTCTGGCAGATCCGCGCCGCGTGCCCGGATTTGTTGAGTCCCCCAAACCGCAAGTACCTGCTACGCCCGGCCCCAAAAATGAGGACGGTGTAGCCTTGGGCGGCCGTGTGAAACACGGCGTTTTTGGCGAAGGGAAAATCGTGCAGATTGTGGGCAGTGGCGAGAGCGCCAAAATTACGGTAGCGTTTGCCAACGGAACGCGCCGGACTTTTATGCTTAAATTCGCCCCGCTAGAAATTCTGTAGCAATACCGCACCGTAACAGTTTTCAAATTTGCGGCCTTCAAAATTATTTCTCGGCTTTGGTCACCAGTGCTTCCACCAGTTTGTGGCGGCGGAATTTGCGGGTCTCTAAAATAAGCCCGTCCGTGTGAATTTTTTCGTTTTTGGTAGGCGTGTGTTGCAGTTGAGTGTTGACCCATTGGGTCACGGTCGTAGAGGGAGTAACATCCAAAGGAACCGGCAACTCCAGCGTGGTGAACACGTCGCTCATCTTGGCGGTGGCACTTACCAGCCACGCCGGCCCGAACGGGCGGATATACGCCAGTGAAAAATCATATTCGTCTTCAATCTCACCCACCAGCTCTTCAAAAATATCTTCCAGCGTTAAAATCCCGGTAATTTTTCCTTCGGCGGTAACCAAACAGATGTGTTGCTTGTTGGTCATCAGTTTTTGCAACGCGGTGGAGATGAGAGTGTCCTCTTCCAGCCTAAAGAGTGGGCGCACGATGGAGCGTGTAGACGTGTGCGCACTGCCGGCGGTTTTGGTGGAAGAAAAAATATCTTTGAAATTCAAATACCCGATAATGCTCTGCGGGTCTTGCGGGTTTTCCAGCACCGGGAAGCGCGTATGCATATCCAGGTGGGCACGCAAAAACGTGTCGGCAATCGAGTCGTCGGCATTTAAGAAATATACTTGGCTAAGCGGTACTTGAATTTGGGCAATCGTACGCACGCAAAACTGGGCGGCGGCCAGCACCATCTTTTCTTCCGTCTGTGTAAACAAACGCGAGGAGGATGCAATCGCCGCGGCGGTGCGCAAATCTGCAAAAGCTGCTTTTTGGACGGTTTTGGGGTCTTGCGCTTTGGCCGGGGCTTTTTGGGTGCAGAACCGCACGAGGCTTTCCATAATAGCCACAATCGGCTGTAAGACGACGTAGAGAACGCGCATGAACGGGGAGCAGGTAAGCACTACCCACTCTTTGTTTTTAATAGCAAAGGTTTTAGGGACTAACTCCGAAAATACAATCGTGATAAAACTAAGCGGCAATACTACACAACTTATGGCAATAAAGTGCGCAAGGGAACCCGTAATACCCAGGGTGGCTAAATAGGGTTTGAGGGCTTCTTCGGCGCCGGCTCCGCCCATAGCGGCGGCCACCGCACCGGCCAGTGTAATGCCAATTTGCACTACCGCCAGGCTCCCTTCCAGGTGGTCCTTCATAAATAGAGCGGCTTTGGCCCCGGAAAGATTCTCCTGCAACAGAATAGCCAGTTTGGTGCGCGAGATGGACGCCAGGGCTATTTCGTAGCCGGCAAGTACCGCGTTTAAGGCTAACATCAGGATAATAATCAAAATTGTCATTTTCTATATAGTAGCATTTTTGCACAGAGGTTGTTTTTTCACGTCTTGTTTTTTGTTATAATAAGAATAGAAGTACTTGGCTTAGTACTTTTGGTTGTTAGGTATTTTTATATCTTTATTATAGGAGAACTTATGTCAGACCGCTTCGCTCCTGCCGCCCAAATCTTAAAAGATTTTGGCAGCGACAGTGCTAAACTAATCCCCATCTTGCAAAAAGTGCAAGATGCCTATGGCTTCTTACCCGAAGACATTATGCGTTTTATCGCTAACGAACTGAACATCTCGCCCGCCCGTGTGTTTGGTGTGGCCACGTTCTTTGCGCACTTTGCCATTACCCCCAAAGGCAAACACATTGTGCGCGTGTGCAACGGGACCGCGTGCCACGTAAAAGGATCTGCCAAAGTAATTGATATGGTGCGCGAAAAACTAGGTCTTAAACCCGGGGAAGATACCACCCAGGATGGTTTGTTTACGCTGGAGTGTGTTTCTTGTTTGGGCGCGTGCGGGCTTGCACCGGTTATGGTAATGGACGAAACCGTACACGGTCAAATTACAGCGGCCAAAGCCTCTGAAATTATTGAAGAAGTAAGAAAACAGGAGGCCGCCCATGCCTAAGAAAAACATTGAGCAAATTGCCAAAGAATATAACGACGCCTATAAAAAAATTACCGGACGCGTAGTCATCTGCGGTGGTACTGGTTGTATTGCGGGCGGTTCCTTAAAAGTGTATGAAGCCTTCCAAAAAGAAATGGAAAAGCACAAAGTAGGCTTCTGCTTGCAAATCACCAAAGATTGCCACGAAAATTATTTGAGCCTGAGCGGTTGCCGCGGATTTTGTGCCATGGGGCCGTTAGTAAGCGTGGGAGACATTTTCTATACCAAAGTAAAACCCGAAGACGTAGCCGAAATTGTAGAAAAAACCGTCCTCAAAGGCGAAGTGATTGACCGCCTCTTGTACCACAACCCGGCTACCGGCAAAACCTCTAAAACCATTGAAGATATTCCGTTCTATGCCAAGCAAAAACGTATTTTGCTGCACGATTGCGGACGCATCAACCCCGAAGATATTAACGAATACATCGCCCATGGCGGATATGCCCAAGCCAAACGTGTTTATACGCAAATGACACCGGAAGAAGTCTGCAAAGAAATGACCGAATCGGGCTTGCGCGGACGCGGCGGCGCGGGGTTCCCCACCGGTAAAAAATGGGAATTTACCCGCATTGAACCCGGCGAGAAAAAATATGTAATTTGTAACGCCGACGAAGGCGACCCGGGTGCGTTTATGGACCGCTCCGTCATGGAAGGAAACCCCAACGCCGTATTAGAAGGTATGATGATTGCCGCGCGCGCTATTGGGGCAGACGAAGGATATGTGTATGTGCGTATGGAATATCCGCTCGCTATCCAACGTATCCGCAAAGCCATCGCCCAGGCCGAAGAAAAAGGCCTCTTAGGTGATAACATTTTTAACAGCGGCCTTAACTTTAGAATCCACGTGATGGAAGGGGCCGGAGCCTTTGTGTGCGGCGAAGAAACCGCGCTTATTGCCTCGGTAGAAGGCAAACGCGGTATGCCGCGCGTCAAACCGCCGTTCCCCAGCCACAGCGGGCTCTTTGGCAAACCCACCGTGATTAACAACGTGGAAACCTTAGCCACCGTAGCCAAAGTATTTGAAATGGGGGCCGCAGCATTTAAGAAAATCGGTACGCCGACCAGTGCCGGTACCAAGACGTTTGCGGTCACCGGGCATATTGCCAACACGGGCTTAGTAGAAGTGCCGATGGGCACTACGCTGCGCCAAGTAATTAACGACGTGGCCGGCGGTACGACCGAAGATAACGGTACTGTCAATAAAGATGCCTTCAAAGCCGCGCAAATCGGCGGACCTTCGGGTGGTTGTTTAACGACCGCGCACTTGGATGTACCGCTGGATTATGACTCCTTAAAAGCGGCCGGTGCCATGGTAGGCTCGGGCGGCTTGGTAGTCATGAACCAAAATACCTGTATGGTAAACGTGGCGCGTTTCTTCTTGGAATTTACGCAACGCGAATCTTGCGGTAAATGCGTGCCTTGCCGCGAAGGAACCGAGCAAATGCTCACCATGCTTAACGACATTGTAGAAGGCCGCGGTACGCTTAAAACGTTAGAAAATTTGGAAGAATTAGCCAAAGCAGTGCAGAAAGCCTCTTTGTGTGCGCTGGGTAAAACCGCGCCCAACCCGGTGCTTTCTACCCTCAAACATTTCCGCGATGAATACGTGGCCCACGTGGTGGAAAAACGCTGCCCTGCCGGCGTATGTAAAGCCTTGGCCCGCTACGAAATTGACCCTGCCAAATGCAAAGGGTGCGGGATGTGCAAACGCGCTTGCCCGGTGCAAGCCATCAGCGGTGCGGTGGGCAAACCCCATCAAATTGACCCCAACAAATGCGTCAAATGCGGTAGTTGTAAATCCACTTGTAAATTTGGCGCGGTCAGCGTGAAAGCGTAGGAGCAAACGTATGGAAAATAAAGGATATGTATTTATTGAAGGTAAAAAAGTAGCCATTGAAGGAGAGCGCAATTTATTAGAACTCATCCGTAAGGCTAATTTTAACATTGTTACTTTCTGCTATCACCCGGAACTGGCCGTATACGGGGCCTGCCGGTTGTGCTTGGTAGAAGTAGAAGGAATGGGTATTGTAGCGTCTTGTACGGTAGCCCCCAAAGACGGGATGAAAGTGCGCGTGAACAGCGACGAAATTCGCCACTTGCGCCGCATCAACTTGGAACTCCTGTTGTCTTCGGGAAATCACAACTGCACGCTCTGCTCCAAATCCGGCAACTGCAAATTGCAGAAATTAGCCAAAGATATGGACGTGACGGAAATCCGTTTCAAATCCAAAAAAATTGATAGCCACAAAGACGCCACTTCCCCCGCTTTAGTGCGCGACCACAGCAAATGTATTTTGTGCGGCAACTGCGTACGTATTTGTAACGAAGTACAGGGCATTGGCGCGATTGACTTTGCCTTCCGCGGGTTCCGCGCTAAAATTGCCACCGCGTTTAACAAAGAATTGGGTGAAAGCCACGAATGTGTGTCCTGTGGTCAGTGTGCGCGTGTCTGCCCGACGGGTGCGTTAATGCCCAACTCGCAAGAGATTGAAAAAGTATTTGAAGCCATCAATAACCCCAATAAAAAAGTAGCCGTGCACATCGCGCCGGCGGTGCGTGTAGGTTTGGGCGAAATTTTCGGCCTGCCGCAAGGCAAAAACGTAGACGGTAAAATTGCCGCCGCGTTGCGTATGCTGGGCTTTGACTATGTGTACGATACGGCTTTCGCGGCCGATTTGACCATTGTGGAAGAAGCCACTGAGTTTATTGAACGCTTCACCAAAAAGGACCGCTTGCCGCAACTGACCAGCTGCTGCCCGGCCTGGGTAAATTACGTGGAAAAATACACTCCGGAATTTTTGCCCAACTTGTCCTCTGCACGCTCCCCGATGCAAATGATGGGACCGGTCATCAAGGCGGACTTTGAGCAAAAAGGCGGCAAACGCGAAGACTTAGTGGTCGTGGCGGTGATGCCGTGCTCTGCCAAAAAGTATGAAGCCACCCGCGAAGAATTTTCCGTCAAGGGCAACCCCGATACGGACTACGTAGTTACCACCGTGGGCTTGGCCCGTATGATTAAAGAAGCGGGTATTGATTTTGTCAACTTGGAAAACGAGTGGTTTGATATGCCCTTCGGTACCAAAACCGGGGCGGGTGTCATCTTTGGGGTGTCCGGCGGTGTGATGGAAGCGGCGCTTCGCTTTGCCTTAGCAGAGTTGGACCCGGAAAATGCCCGCAGCGTCAAATTTGATAGTTTGCGTGCCAGCAGCACCGTGAAGGAAGCCACCGTCACCGTAGGTGGTGCGCCGATCCGCGTAGCCGTTGTGAGCGGCCTTAAAAATGCCCGCAAATTGTTGGATGATATTAAAGCCGGCAAGAATAAATATGACTTTATTGAAGTGATGTCTTGCCAAGGCGGTTGTGTAGCCGGTGCCGGTCAACCCCAGTATGAAGGGTGGGCCCCGCGCAAACGCCGCGCCGAAGGTTTATATCAAGAAGATACCGAATTGGCTTATAAGTCACAAGACAATAGTAGCGTGATGGCCTTGTATGGGCGTATCTTTGACAAGATTGGCGGCAAACGTGCCCACCAACTCTTGCATACGCACTATACGGACCGCAAAGATAGAACCGGTCAAAAAAAGAAATAAAAAGATTGAAACTAAAAACCCCCGAGCAATCGGGGGTTTTTTGTGGGTCCGTGTTATTTTTGAATAGACTCTATGGCTTGCAATACGCCTTCCAACTGCTCCAGGTGAATCCCTTCAATCCCGCCGCGGTCTGCGGCGGCGGCCAAGGCCGGGTTTAGGGGCAGGCGGGCCGTGGCACCAATCTGGTATTTTTGGGCGAGCATTTGGACTTGGCTTTTGCCAAAAATTTCGTGTTCTTTGCCACAATCCGGGCAGGTAAAATAACTCATATTTTCCACCAGCGCGGTAAGAGGCAAGTTCATCGTGCGGGCCATTTTAACTGCCTTTTCTACAATCATCCCCACCAGTTCTTGCGGAGTAGAAACAAATACAATACCATCTACCGGCAAACTTTGAAATACCGTTAGGGTCGTGTCGCCCGTACCGGGGGGCATATCTACAAATAAAATGTCTACATTGTCCCAAATTACTTCCGTCCAAAATTGTTTGACTGTCCCTGTAATTAACGGACCGCGCCAAATAACCGGGTCGGTTTGGTCGTCCAGTAACAAGTTGAGTGACATTAACTGTACCCCACTGGGGCTACATACCGGATATACGCCGCTTTGGTCGCCCTGAGCACGTTCGTGCACGCCAAACATCTTGGGGATAGAAGGCCCGGTAATGTCGGCATCCAACACAGCGGCTTGCAATCCCTTTTTTTGCGCCGCGGCGGCTAAGAGTGCGGTAACCATAGATTTACCCACACCGCCTTTGCCGCTACACACCGCGATTACTTTTTGTACGCGTGCGTGCGGGTTGAGTTTTTCCAGTAAACTTTGCGGGGTGGTGCGCTCGGCACAGTGTTGGGCGCAGGAACTACAATCGTGGGAACAATCAGCCATAAAAATCTCCTTTGGGTATAATAAAAACTCCGACGGGTATCCGCCGGAGAGAATCATTGGGGTGGATGACGAGATTTGAACCCGCGACCTCCGGTTCCACAGACCGGCGCTCTAACCAGCTGAGCTACATCCACCATAAATCACTATTTCTATTCTAGCAAATTAGGGCTTGCGGCGCAACCTGGCTACGGGGTTTTTGTCGTTTGAGATAACAGCGTTTGAATCTCTTGCAGGCGCGGGGGGACCAGGGCCTAGTCAAAACAGTTAATATCCTCACGGGCGGTTTCCACAATAACAGCGCGCGGATTGTTGGGTGCGTTATATACCGAGAGAGTATTGTAGAACACCAGCGTGGGTTTTTGAAATCCGGCGGCAATATGTACAACGGACGTGTCCGGCGTGACCACAAATTCGGCCCGGCGGACCCACTCAAATAATTCAAACAAACTACGGGTAGATTTGAGGTGTACGTTAGGTATATTTTCAAAGACCGCTTGCCAATGCGCGTGCGTGGCCGGGCTTACCGCCATCACAATCGGCAGTGAAAAAGAGCCTAAGAGCGAACACAACCGCCCCAGCGTCTTGGGAGAGAAACGCCTTTTGGCGGTAGAGCCGGAAGGGTTGAGTAAGATAAATTTATCCAATTGATGCGCGTGCAAATACGTTTGCACTTCTTGTTGGTCTTCCGGGCGGATCGGCAAATCGTAGGATTTATCCGGATTGGCAATCCCCAGGAGTTTCAAAATGGCCTGTTCGTGGTCGCTACCGTGTTTGTGCGGCGCCCCAAAGGGTTTAACGGGACTTGTGAAACAATCTAATACGCGCTCGCCGCCGGCTAACCACTTAAACAAGCGCCAGTTTTTGTAGTCTTTGTCGGAACTGTCCAGCACTAAGTCAAATTTACAGCGGCGTAATTTCAACCCGTACCAAATCAGCGTCAGCCAGCGTTGGTTCGGGCGGATGTGTTTGGGGATGGGGAGTTTAATAATTCGGTCAATGTGGGGGTTGTCTTTTAGAAATTCATACCCGGTACCAAAACAAACCACTGAAATTTGCGCCTGCGCATTGGCTTGCTTGATATTGCGGTAGCAACACGAAGAAATCAACGCATCCCCCAGCGTTCCTTCCCCGCGACAAATTAAAATGTTACGCAACTGCCGGATATTAGGAATTTGTTTCATGATTATTCGGGGGAAGAGAGTTCCTGTCGTAATGTCGGCCAGGCCCGGCATAAATATAGCCCCAGCACAAAACCGGCTAACGCAATAAATAAACAAATAATCGGCAAGATAGTCACAAAGTTGTTGGTTACTTTGGTGATGTGTGCTTCCGGCACGACACAAATTAAGTACCAGTCGTTAATGGGAATCGGCTGATACCCAATATACAGCGTGCCGCGCTGTTTGGAGTGATACGTAATTACGCCGCTTTTGCGGGCCTCAAAATCGGTAAGCACTTGGTGGCGTAAGGCATGGTCTGGGTCGTCGGGCATATCAAAGATATTGTACAGCCCGCTTATGGCGTCTTTGTGGAAAGATTCTACCACCTTGTCCCCGTTGGCACGGACCAGCATAGAATATCCCATCCCGCCAAACGATTGCATATCCAGCAGTTTGGCAAAGTCGGCTGTATTGCGCGTGCCCATCAGCACGCCAATCGTTTCACCATTACGTATGACGGGGGCGGCCTCTACTAAAATGTTCGTGCGGTCCAGCATGTCCTGCCCGCGGTTGGAAATATTGGGCGTGCCGGCCATAGCCAGTTGAAAATGATGGGTTTTGGAAAGTTCCAAAAACGAACCGTCATCTAATAGGGTGGAACCGTCCGGCTTGGAGAATTCCAAATTCTTATAATGGTTTTGCTCGCGTTGTGCTTGTAAGAAAGTGAGTAATTCTTCCTGGGAGGGGGTGGGGAGTAAACTGAGCGAAGTGGCAATAGAGGATAGTAAATCCAAATCTTCGTGCACTTGCATTTCCACGTGGCGCGCGTCCTGCGCGGCAAATTCCTTCAAAATAAGTAACGTCTCTGTTTTTAGTTTGGTGTTTAATTGGTGTACATACCACACAATGCCGGTAGAAGCCAGGCCGGTACAAAGTAAAATAACAGCCGCGCATTGTGTCAGTGAAAATGATTTTTTCATGCTTTTTTACTCCTGTCTGTAGTTTTACGCAAGCGAGGTTTACGCTTAAAGCGGAAAAGTTTTTTCTTGAAGAACCGTGCCAAACCGCCTTTGGCCGTTTCGCGATATTCTTTTTTCATATCCAGGCCGGTTTGCATCATGGTAGCCAGTACATGATCGTACGAAATGCGGTGCTCTCCGTCGGAAATGAGAGCATACGTCGCACAATCCAGCGCGCGCGAAGCCGCCAACGCATTACGTTCTATACACGGAATTTGCACGAGTCCGTCTACCGGGTCACACGTAAGGCCCAAGTGGTGCTCTAATCCCATTTCCGCCGCGTACGCAATACGCCGGTTATCGCCGCCCTCTAATTGGCACGCGGCCGCGGCCGCCATGGCACACGCCACGCCGATTTCACCCTGGCACCCTACTTCCGCGCCGGAAATAGACGCATTGGTTTTGGCTAAGTTGCCAAAAATACCCGCGGTCGCTAACGCGTGGATAATGGTGCTGTCTTCAAAACCGTAAATTTCCTGAATTTGCCGGCATACCGCTGGTACCACGCCGCTTGATCCGCACGTGGGGGCCGTTACCACTTGCCCGCCGGAAGCGTTTTCTTCTGCGCAGGCTAATGCGTAGGCAAACAAATTATTCATGCGGCGTAAATATTGCGGGGAGTGCTCGGCATTGTGTAAATAGCGGCGGGCCTTGCGCTCCAAATTTAAGGAACCGGGCAGTACGCCGCGCTTGTCCAGTCCGCGTTGCATGGTATCTTGCATGGTTTTCCAAACGGTGGCAAGATAGTCCCAAATTTCCGGGCCTTCGCACTCTTCCACATATTCCCAAAGTAACATACGGTGCTGGGCGGTGTAGTCTAAAATTTCTGCCATGGAGTGGTGCGGATAGACGTTTGCGGGTAGTTGGGTCTCGTGATGCTCGGCGCGGATTTCGCCCCCGCCGATGCTGTACATAGTTTCTTGCGCGATAATATGGTCGGCCTTGTCTAACGCTTGCAACTGCAAGGCATTGGGATGTTCGGGTAAGAAAACGGTGGGTTCCCACGCAATCGTTACTGGACGGGGTTCAAAACCTTCCTTAATGGCAAAATCGGTTAAATGCCCTTTGCCCGTGGCGGCCAGTGAACCGTATAAGGTTACTTTGAAAGAAGCGGCCTGCGGATAAGCGGCAGAAAATTGTTCGGCGGCTTTGCGCGGCCCCATGGTGTGACTGCTGGAAGGCCCCATGCCTATTTTGTATAAGTGTTTTAACGATTGCATCTATTTTCCCCCATTATGAAAATGGTATCATAATTTTACGATGAATATGTTATCTTCTTTGCTGGTGGCGGTTGGCCTTTCTATGGATAACCTGGCGGTTACGACCTCGGCCGGGTGTGCCGGGCAACTTGCCGGGCACACGCGTACGTTGTGGCAAGTGAGTCTGCTGTTTGCGGCGGCGCATTTTGGGATGTTTGCACTGGGGTTTGAAGGGGGGATTTTATTGCACGCGGGACAGACACTAGCCCCGTGGTTAGCGTGCGGTATTTTAGTATTTATCGGTGGACGGATGATCCAAAGTGCCTTGGCTAAAAAACCGCAAGCACAGCCGACTATTTTTAATTCGTTTTCCACCCAAATTATGCTGGCACTGGCTACCAGCGTGGATGCCCTGTTTGTAGGAACGGGGTTGGCTTTTACGACGGCGGCTTTTTGGCAAACGGTTCTTTGTTTGGTAATTAGTGTATTTATCACCAGTTTGTGTGGGTTTTATTTGGGGCGTTATTTGGGTAATAAATTCGGCCGGAATATGGAAATAATAGGGGGAAGTATTTTGATGTTTTTGGGGATGAAGGTATTGCTAGAAGGGGTAGGCATTTGGTAGAATTACGGTATCTTAAACGCGAGGTGTCTTATGGGCATTATATCGGTAATCATTATCTTTATTTGTATTTGTGTGGACAATATGGTCAGTGCCAATATGTCTGCCGTTAAAATGACAAAAGAAAATAAAAGCATTTTCTCTGTCAAAATGGCCATTGTCTTTACTATTTTTAATGTGCTCTTGTTTGGGCTGGGATATATTTTGAGCATCATCTTCTTCCGTCGTTGGGTCTATTTTGCCCACAACTGGGTAGCCTTTGCGTTTTTGCTGTTGTTAGGGATTAAACTGATGTTGGAATCTATTGAAAAATCGCCCAGTTTCGGGGATGTGGACGCCGGCGACAACTGGAAATTGGCCAAAGTGTCTGCGGTTATCGGTCTAAACAGTTTGCTGGTCGGCTACGCTATGGAAACGATGGATGTGACCTTCTTCCCGGAAGTGGTGTTACTGCTTATCATTACGTTTGTGATGAGTTTGTTAGGTTCCCACTTAGGGGGCGAACAGATCAAAAATTTGTTTAGCAAAAAATTGGAATTAGTGGCTGGAATTGTGCTGATTATTATGGGCATCCGGCTCATTATGATTTAACCGTTTGAAATAACACAAAGGGCGCCTTGCGGGGCGCCCTTCTTTTTGGGAAAATTACTCTTCGTGAACGGGCGGCTCTTCCGCCGGGCTGATGTTGAGCGAAGCCAGCAGCATATCTACCAGGCGGATGTCGCTGGGGTACTGCACTAACTCGTGGGCCTTTAATAAAGAGACCCAGCGGATCGCCAAAATTTCGCTGGCGTCGTGCTTGCCAATACGCCCCAGTTTTTTCATCAGGTACCACTGCACCATTTTTTTGATGTAATTACCTTGAAACGTAAACGCATATTTCACGCGGATCATCGGGCGGATGATAGAGGCTTTGTAGCCGGTTTCTTCCAGCACTTCGCGCAAGGCGGCTTGGCGGGGGGTTTCGCCCGCTTCAATATGGCCTTTGGGGAAGGTCCAAATTTTTTTGCCTTTCATGTTCTTAACTTGCACTAAGAGTACTTTGCGCCCGTCAAGAATCACGCCCCCGCACGAAAATTCCGATACAATCATTTAGCGGCTTTCTCCAAGTGATAGGCTGCGTTTAAGATTTTTTCTTCCTGCAAAATGGGCCCATAGAGTTGCACCCCTACGGGCAAGTTGTTTTCATCTTTGCCAAAGGGAACGCTAATGCCGGCTAACCCACCGATATTGCCTTGGCAGGTGTACAAATCGGCTAGGTACAACGAAAGCGGATTGGCTTCTTTTTCGCCGATTTTGAAAGCCGTAGTGGGTGAGGTGGGCGTTAAAATTACGTCCACTTTTGTAAAGGCTTTTTGGAAATCTTGGCGGATCAGTTCGCGCACTTTTAAGGCCTTCAAAAAACATTCTTCGTAACGTTCCGACGTCAGCGCGTACGTACCAATGATGATACGTTTTTTAACTTCCAGGCCAAAGCGCTCGCGCGATTTGTCATAATAATCGGCCAACCCATTAGCGTCCTTGGCGCTGTATCCGTAGCGGATTCCGTCGTAGCGGCCCAAATTGGAACTGGCTTCGGCACTGGTGATGATATAGTAGCACGGCGCAGAATATTTGGCCAAGGGGATATCCACTTCTACCAATTCGGCCCCCAACGCTTGTAACTGCTCGGCGGCTTTTTGGGTTTGGGTTTTAATAGCGGGGTTTAATCCATCTAAAAACCCTTTGGGTAACCCCACCTTTACGCCTTTGAGATTAGCGGTGAAATGTGCTGCATAATGCGGCACGGATGCTTCTAACGAGGTAGAATCGTGCGCGTCTTTGCCGGAAATAACTTCCAACACAAGGGCAGCATCAGTTACATTGTCAGCCAGCACACCCACTTGGTCCGCGCTGGAAGCAAATGCAATCACGCCGTAACGCGAAATGCGTCCATAGCCGGGTTTTACGCCTACCACCCCGCAAAAGCCGGCCGGCTGACGCACAGAACCCCCGGTATCCGTACCTAACGCAACGGGTACCATCCCCGCGGCTACCGCGGCGGCCGAACCACCCGAAGAACCACCCGGTACACGGGTAACGTCCGCCGGGTTGTGCACCACCCCCCACGCGGAGGTTTGGTTGGAACTGCCCATGGCAAATTCATCCATATTCGTGCGGCCGATAATTACCGCATCTTGCTCCAGTAATTTTTGAACTACGGTAGAAGTATAGGCGGCTGTGTAATTTTCCAGCATGCGGGAACAGCACGTGGCTTTGTGCCCTTGGTACAAAATGTTATCTTTAATTGCTACCGGTACGCCGGCCAACACACCCAGTTTTTCGCCGCGTGCTTTTTTGGCATCTACGGCTTTGGCTTGAGCCAGGGCATCTTGCTCAAATACTTCCACAAACGCATTGATTTGCGGATTTTTCTGCGCGATTTGTGCTAAATAATAGCGCGTGATTTCTTCGGCGGTTTTCGTGCCGGAAGTGATAGCAGTGATAATTTGAGAAATCGTCATCTTACAGTACCTTCTTTACTTTGGCTTGGTCGTTTACTTCTTCGGCAAACATGGCCCGTAATTTGCCCGCGGCGGCTTGATCCGTGAAGGCCTCGTCTTTGCGGGTGTGGGCGGCTAACATCGTGTTGGAAAGTTTCACTGCATCTGTATTTACGCTGGCCAGTTCATGGACCCAGCCAAATAGCGCGCGTAATTGCTCTTCGTAAATGGCGGCTTCCTGCGAACTAACGGTCATTTTAGCCAGTTTGGCGGCTAATTCTACATCTTGTTTTGTAATCATATCAAACTCCTAATTGTATACATTTTATATAAATAAAGACCGCCCTGGCTAGGGGCGGCCTTTTTAACGAGATAGTTTTATTTATCTTGCGCCATTTGTTGCAGTCGCTTTATATACGCGGTGGGGTTTATCAGTCTGGGCGCAGTAAAGGAAACGCCCAGATAGTTACATTGTTTAGTGTCTGACGTATCGCGCAATACTTGCAGAAAAATTTCTTTGGTTAATTGCGGGTAAACCTGCACCCCTAACGCATACAGGCCGGACAAGTACGGCACCGCCCACGATAATCCGCCCGTAGCGTAATGCACGTAATCCTGTAGCCCGTTGGGCGCGGCCGTAGTACGAAAATCAGTCGGCACCAGTGGGTTGGTGGAGCGTTTGTAGGCATTGGGGTACTCTTCCCGGTTTAGCCAATAGGCGGGCCGGCAGTAATCTGTGCCGTTTGGGTTTGTCAGGCTGTGCGTGAGGCTTAACGTAAAAACATCATTGGTGGTAAAGACAGCGGTGCCACGTGTTTCCAGTTCTTTAACAGCTTGTTTAAACTCAGTAGCCCCATAATCCTGTTCATTGAACCCGCGAGAAATGGAAACTACGCGGATGGGAGATTCGTTCTTGTGATCTACTAAATAAAAATTGTAGTGTAACAGAGCGGTTAGTGCTTGAGTTACGGGTTGTGCGTTAAAAGCATCCGCTGTTTTTTCAAACTTGGTTGCCCAGTAATAGAGATTGACTTGTGGCGCCACGCCCACCGTTTTGCCGGCTAAAATAGAGGCTACCGCCGGCCCGTGCATACTGGCTGATGAGTCCGCATATTGTTGATAGATGGGATCTTGCCAATAGTAACGTAAATTGTCCGCATATTCTTTGTGGTCTAGGAGTAAATTTTGATCCAGGATGGCTACTTTTACGCCTTGGCCTGTAATGCCTTGTTTGTGCAAAACCCGCACGGATAAGCCGGGGTTTTTGCCATTTTCCAGCACGCGCTTGGGGTAAAACCCTTTAGGCATTTTATTTTTGGGTGGAAACTTGGTTTTTGAATCAAAGGTAAGGATATCTGCCAACTCGGTGGCAGTATAATTGCTAAAATCCCAAGTGGATACATCGCAAGAACGGACATCCAATTCGTGCGGGACTAGCACCTTTTCTTGCGGTTGACCCTGCGGAAAATCCTGTGCGCAGAACCACGAGAAGTCAGCCGGTTGCGTACCGGCCACCGGGGACAACCGCACCGCTGCCGTGCAAGCACTTAAACACACACATAAAGACAACATGAGTATTTTTTTCATAGCAATCTCCTGTATTTGATAAAATAATATCATATTGGAGGAAACTATGGAACATCAAGAAATAAATACACATTTTGTGCTGGTGGTAGTGGCGGTGATTACTTCTTGCTTTACCGGGTTTTGGACAATCCCCTTGGCGTTAGCCGCGTTGGTGTTTTCGCTCCGGGCAAGCGACCTGGTGTATCAAAAGCGTGAGGAAGAAGCCAAAGACATGGCCAAGTGGGCCTGCATTTTTGGCTGGTTAACGATTATTATTGCGCTGATCCCCATTATCCTGATGATTTTATTTGGGGGGACTATTTTGGCGTTAATCGGGGCTGCGTTGGCGGCTGCCTAAGTATTTTTACAAAATAAATAAGAGCCTTTTAAGGGGCTCTTATTTTTTTTGGAAATCTTTGCGGGCCATTTCAAACGCTTCTTGTATAGAGAGCGGCTCGGGCCCGGCGGCTACCTTACTTAAAAACATTTCATGGTTGGAAACCGCGTGAATAATTTCATCCATTAAAAAGCCTTTGTTTACTTCACGTTCAATGGCATCTATAACGGTTTGCGCCTCTTTGGGAGCCAAGATGTTTTCCACTTTACAATGCAACATTTTTACCGCGCTGGGGCCTTCGTATTTTAAGCGGCCCTTAAACAACGGAAAACTGACCACGCATCCTTTATAGTTGAGGCGTTTTTTAAGTAACCCCTGTATTACTTTGTCGGAAAGCATGGCTTGGTTGTCGTTATCAATATTGGGGAAAATCATATCCGAGGGCATAATGGCATCGGCCCGGCGGAACATGTGTTTATAAGGGATAAATTCGGCATCTTCCAGTTGGGCCAAGGTTTTAAGTGCGCCGGAAACGCCCGGGAAATATTTAATACAGTTGAGCGCACCCCCGTTAGAAAGCCCGGCAATAAAATCGCCGGCAATTTGGGTTACTTGAAGCGGCACATCACTAAACGTGTAGGCGTTGTATCCTAAATCAATCACCGGGGCCAGCACCCAGTTAATCCCAATAGATAGGGCCATGCGGGCAGTTAAATACCCTTTGCGGTAGGCCACATCTTGCGGTAGGTCATAATGAGAAATTTGGGCGTTGGAAGGCAGTGCCGGTGCATCTATAATAACTTCGTTAAGATGGTTGCAAATGTCCGCGCAAAATAACAGTTGGTCATACGGAGAAACGTCTTGCATGCGTTTGATGAAATCTTGCGCTTGTTGGGCCTTGGCATTGTACAGACAAAAACCGCCCACCCCGCTGCGCGCCAACTCTTCGGCTTGTTTCAAATCGCTTTTGCCAAACCAAAATCCGGGAAACACGATGCGCGCGGGCTTTATAGACATAGATTACTCCATCAGTACCGACGGTAATAAATCTGCGTCGGCCGCGGAAGGTTCTGTTTGGACCGGAGCCTTTTTGGCCAGGGCCGGTTTGGCGTCCGGCAATAAGTTGGGCCGAACGGGCGTGCCTACCCATTGGATAACCGAGGCGGTGAGATATTTGTCCAACATTTCATGCGAACTTAAATCATACGCGGTCAAAAAAGTAACGTGTCCGCCGCCGGCTGTTAAGAAAGCCACGTTGCGTAAGATGCTGGCTTCTAAAAATCCTTTGCGTTCCCCGGCACTGGCTGCCAATAGTACCGCGCCGCGGTAGGAGCGTAACCCCGGTACGGGGAGTACGTCGCGGATGTTGACACTGGGGCTAATGAGCCCAATCCCTTTGAGGTTGGGCAAGGCACCGGCGGTTTTAGCGGCTACGTTGGCCCCTAACCCGGCACCCAATAAAATAATGTTACTTTCGGAAATTCCTTTAGATTTTAAGAAGTTAACCGCCGCAAGCACATCCTGCATCATTTTATTATACGGGTTATCGGTTCCTTCTTTGGCAAACGATTTATAACTGCCTTTGCCCGTGCTTTGCCCGTGGCCGCGTAAATCCAGTGCTACATAGCCAAAACCCGCTTTGGCCAAGGTCTTTCTAAAAGAAGCAAATTCGCCTTTGCTTTTGCCTAAATCGTGTAGCAGCACTACGGTTGTGTTTTTAGACGCAGGCAGATAGGTCGCCGCTAAAGACCACCCGTCTTTGGTGGATAGCGTGATTCCCTGTTCTTGCGGGGCGGCCCATAAAGTGACCGCTGTTAATAAACAAGCGGCGATACTCCCTACTAACTTGGGTAGACGGGGAAATAGCATAGTTAAGCGTCCAATATTTCCTGCGGTGTAAACCACAAATTGATTTCGCGCTCGGCATCTTGCGCCGAGTCGGACGCGTGCACGCAGTTGTACACAATGTCCGCCGCTTTATCAAATTTACCGAAATTGCCGCGGATAGTCCACGGGGCGGCATTGTCGGGATTGGTGGCCCCTACGGTGCGGCGTATTTTAGCCACGGCCTCTTCCCCTTGGAACACAAAAGCCAAAATTTTGTGATTGGGGAGGTGATTATAGTCGCCCATCATATAGCGTACTACATTTTCTAAAAACGGTTTGCCGGCCAAGTGCTGATAATGGGCGCGGATCAAATCTTCCGTCAGGCAAACGGCTTTGGCGGCTACAATATCCAACTCCAGCCGTTCCAGGCGGTCTAAAATAATACCCGTCAGGCGCTTTTCCAGCGCATCCGGTTTCATTAAAACTAAGCAACGTTCTTTCATACAAACATTATAGCAATCTAAACAAGGTTGTCAAAGGGCCCACGCTACCCAAACCGCTAAAATATGAAGTATAATGTAAAAAAGGTACGCGTATGGAAATTAAAACCGGCAAAACTATTTTTATTTCCGCAGGGGACATTTCGGGGGATATTCATGCCGCCCATTTGGTGCAAGCCATGAAGGAACTGGACCCCACCGTGCGTGTGATTGCTATCGGCGGGCCGCGCCTAAAAACCTGTGCCGATGAATTTGTGCTGGATTTAGCCAGCCAAGGCCTAATCGGCTTTATTGAGCCGCTTAAAAAACTTCCGTTATTTTTCAAACTGATTAAACAAGTTCGTACGATTTTGCAAACGCGTAAGCCGGCGGCTTTTATTGCCGTAGATTTTTACGGACTCAATCACCAATTTTTGAAAGTAGCCAAAGCCGAAAACATACCGGCCTATTATTATGTAACACCGCAAGTGTGGGCCTCGCGCCAATACCGGGCCGAACGGTTGGCCGCGCTTACCAAAAAAATGTATGTAATTTATCCGTTTGAGCCGGCGTTTCACAAAACGCGTGGCGGAAACGCGGTCTTTTTGGGCAACCCGCTTTTAGACAAAATGCCGGCACCGCTACCTAAAAATTTTGAGATTAAGGACCCCGCTTCCTATGCGTGGAAATTGGGCTTATTGCCCGGGAGCCGCCGGGGAGAAATTACGCGCTTAACGCCGGTTTTTTATCAAACTTTCAAGCAACTGTGTAAGCAATATCCAAACCTGCAGGCGTATATTTTTTTACTGCCGGACGCGGATGAAAAAACCTTTACTGATTTAATGGGTGAAGAGCCGCCGGCGAATTTCCACTTTGTCAAAGAAACCGATTATAAAGTGCGCAGCCAAATGGATTTTTTGCTGGCTTGTTCCGGCACTGCCACGTTGGAAAATGCCTTGTTGGGCGTGCCTATGTTGGTAGCGTATAAGTTGTTTGCGCCTACGTATTTTATTGCGCGCTTGGTAGTAAAAGTAAAATATATTTCGCTGGTGAATTTGCTGGTAGATAAGCCGCTAGTTAAAGAATTGATTCAGCAAGATGCTACGGTGCAAAAATGCGTGCAAGTAACGCAGGATATGTTTGCCCATCCGCACCAATTAGCAGATATGCACCGCCAATTATTGGCCTTACGCAGTAGTTTAGGGGAGCCGGGCGTAGCCAAACGCGCCGCTGCAGATATTTTGGGAGATTTATAGTATGAACGCGCCTACACTGAGCGAATTGCTTGCTAAATTTAAGGAGTATAGCCCCAACCAGGATACTTCTCTGATTGAGAAAGCCTATCATTTTGCCCAAAACGCCCATAAAGACCAAAAGCGCGAAAGCGGCGAACCGTATTTTACGCACTGTTGCCACGTGGCCAATATTTTAATGGATTTTAACTTGGATGCCGATACCATTTGTGCCGGCTTACTGCACGATACCGTAGAAGATACCGGGGTCACGCTGGAAGATTTACGCAAAGAGTTTAATAAAGAAATCGCGCATATGGTACAGGGGGTTACCAAAATTAGCGATTTGAAGTTTTCTTCCACGGATGAAGAAACCGTGGAAAACTGGCGTAAGATGCTTATTGCCGTGGCCGAAGATGTGCGCGTGATTTTAATCAAACTGGCCGACCGCACGCATAATATGCGTACGTTACAGTATATGCCCCCGGAAAAACAAAAATTTAAGGCGTACGAAACGATTTCGCTCTACGCTCCGCTAGCGCAGCGGTTGGGGATGTTTACCATCAAAACCGATTTGGAAGATTTGTCCTTCAAATATTTACATCCGCAAGAATATGAGGATATTAAATCTCAAGTAGAGGCCCGCACCGCGGATCGCCAAGCGGCCCTGGAAACTTTCAAGAAAGCACTGGCCCCGGCTTTGGAAGCGGAACATTTGGAGTCACGCATTTTGGCACGGGCCAAAAACTATTATTCCATTTACCGCAAAATGCAAAAACATAATTGTACATTTGCGGAAATCCAAGATTCGTTAGGCGTGCGTATCATTACCAAAACCGTGCCGGACTGCTACCGCGCGTTGGGGTTGGTGCATAGCGTTTTTAAGCCGCTAGCGGGAACGTTTACCGATTATATTGCTACCCCTAAAGCCAATATGTATCAAAGTATTCATACGACCGTGCTTTCGCCTACGGGGGATATTATTGAAATTCAAATTCGCACCGAGGAAATGCACAAAACGTGCGAGTACGGTATCGCGGCGCACTGGCGTTATAAACTGGGTGGTGTAAAACAAGATAAAAACTTTGATGAAAAGATTAACTGGATCCGCCGTTGGATTGAGTGGCAACAAGATTTAACCGCCCCGCGCGAGTTTTTGGAAGGGTTCAAAACGGACGTTAATTTGCAACAAATTTTTGTGTTTACCCCGCGTGCGGATGTAAAGTCTCTGCCGGAAGGCTCTACCCCCATTGATTTTGCGTATGCAATTCACACAGACATTGGTGACCACTACGTAGGGGCGCGCGTCAATAACCGCATGGTGCGTATGGATTATAATTTTAAGACGGGGGACGTCTGCGAAATTATCACGCGTAAAAACGGCGAACCGAAACGCGACTGGTTGGAATTTGCCAAAACCGCCAACGCGCGCAGCCACATCAAACGGTTTTTACGTTCCAAGGGGATTGACCTGTGAACGAACCGGAAATAACCCAACAACCTGTTTTTTGTAAACGCTGTCAGGCCGAGGTCCGCGCGAGCGACAATTATTGCCACGCCTGCGGAAAAAGTTTGAAACCCGGGCACGGATTTTTGTTCTCGCATGCGGGGATTATTTTGATGGGCTTGGTATTGGGTCCGTTTGCGTTACCGTTTGTGTGGATTAGTAAAGTAATTAGCCCCGTAGCCAAAATTATTTACACGCTTGTTTTTCTGCTGGTTGGTTTTTATTTAATCTATTCATTAGTTCATATTTTTACCCTCATGCAGCAATCTATGCAACTGCTCATCGGCAATCTTAGTGACTTAGAAAACGGCTTAAGCAGCGCGCAATCTTTGGGCATGTTCTAAGTTTCTCGTCCTTAACCTCTCATAATTTGGTAAAATAATAAGGTACTTGTTAGATTAGTAAGGAGAAAATTAAATGACACAAGCAGTAACCGTGAAAACGGATAAACAGCCTACCGGTTTGTATGTGCTGTTTTTAACGGAAATGTGGGAACGGTTCAGTTACTACGCTATGCGTGGTATTTTAGTGCTGTATTTAATTAAAGTAATGCAGTTTTCCGAATCTCACGCCAGCAAATTATACGGGTTAGTAACCAGTTTAATTTATTTGAGCCCTCTACTCGGTGGGTATATTGCCGATAAATTCTGGGGCCAACGCCGTGCAATTATTGTAGGTGGTATTTTGATTGCCTTGGGGCAATTCGCCTTGGCATCCAATGCTACGCTGTCTTTCTTGTATGCGGGTCTTTTCTTCCTGGTTATCGGGAACGGGTTTTTCAAACCGAATATTTCCACGATCGCAGGGGAACTGTACGAACAAAATGATCCCCGCCGTGACGCCGGGTTTACCATTTTCTACATGGGTATTAACTTGGGTGCCTTTATTTGTAACTTTGTAGCGGGCACGCTGGCGGAAAAAATTGGCTTTGGGTGGGGTTTTGCCGCAGCCGGGTTCGGGATGATTATCGGCCTTTCTATCTTTATTTGGGGCAAAAACAAACACTTGCAAGGCCAAGGTAAAAAACCGAAAAAACTTACCAAGCAAGAAAAAGTAGAACACCCCAACGCCCCGTTGACCACTGCCGAAAAACAACGTATTGCTGTCATCTTTATTATGGCGTTTTTCAGCATTTTCTTCTGGTCTGCGTTTGAACAAGCCGGTGCCTCTTTAACGATTTTTGCCGAAAAGTTCACGGACCGTGTCATCTTTGGTTGGCAAATGCCTACGTCTTGGTTCCAGAGCGTTAACCCGATGTTTATCATCTTGTTTGCGCCGTTGTTCTCCAAGATGTGGATTAACCTGGCCAAGAAAGGGATGGAACCTTCTACCCCGGCTAAGTTTGTATGGGGCTTTATGTGTTTGGCTTTCGGGTTCTTGATTTTGGTGGCGGCTTCTTACGTCATCCAAACGACCGATGCCAAAGTGGGCATTTTCTGGCTCGTTTTTGCCTATATGTTCCACACCATGGGCGAACTTTGTTTGAGCCCTGTCGGTTTGTCCTTAGTGACCAAATTGGCGCCGCTACGCTTCGCGTCTTTACTAATGGGGACGTGGTTCTTGGCTAACGCTGCCGCCAACTTTACCGCGGGTTTCTACTCCGGTTATTTTGGTCATATTTCCAACGTACGTTTCTTCACCACGCTGGTTGTAATGCCGGTGGTAGGTGGGCTCTTACTCTTGAGCATTAAGAAGTACGTCATTAAGTGGATGAACGGTATTAAATAATATCCGCTGTTTTACTAAAATCCCCCGGTAATGAACCGGGGGTTTTTTGTTATAAAAATTCCATGATTGTGCGTAGTATTGCCGGACTTGCGACCCTGGCCACTGGGCGTTGCCTAGCGCCTGCAGCCCATAAAAAACCCCACTTGCGCGAGGTTACATTTTGGGCTGCATACACTCTCGTCTTGCGACCCTGACCACTGGGCGTTGCCTAGCGCCTGCAGCCCATAAAAAAACCCCGCTTGCGCGAGGTTATTAAATGGTGGACCTGACAAGGATCGAACTTGCGACCTCCTGCATGCCATGCAGGCGCTCTCCCAGCTGAGCTACAGGCCCATTACATATATAGTATATCAGTTTCTTGCAAAAAATGCAAATTTATTCTTTATACAGCCCGCGTAATAATTTTATTTCGCGCGCGTAGCCGTCTAATTCGTTGGGCGTTTCTAAACAAAATGGTAAGTGTTTAAGAGTCGGATGATTGATAACGCCCGCTAATGTTTGGGTGCCAATCGTGCCTTGCCCGATGGGGGCGTGGCGGTCTTTGTGAGAACCCAAGGGGTTTAGGCTGTCGTTGATGTGCACCGCCTTTAATAAAGGCAGGCCTACTTGTTTATCAAATTGCGTAAGCGTTTCGTCCAGTTTTACCAGGGAATATCCGGCATCATTTACGTGGCAAGTGTCTAAGCAAACGCCCAATAACTCATTGTGTTTAACCCCGTCCATAATACGCTTTAATTCATCAAATCGGCTGCCGATTTCGCTGCCTTTGCCGGCCATGGTTTCTAATAAAACGGTGGTGTGTTGCTTGGGGTCTAAAATTTCGTTAAGCGTGTGGATGATCAGTTCAATGCCTTTGTCTATGCCTTGGCCTACGTGTGAACCGGGATGAAAATTATACAGGTTGCCCGGCACATATTCCATGCGTTTGAGGTCATCGGCAAACGTCATTAAAGCAAAGTCGCGCGTTTTTGCGTCGGCACTGGCGGGATTAAGCGTATAGGGGGCGTGGGCGATAATTGGCGCGAAGTGGTGCTCCTTCATGAGTGTCAGCAGCCGGGCGGCGTCTTGCGGGTCAATCTCTTTGGCGCGACCCCCGCGGGGGTTGCGCGTAAAAAACTGGAACGTATCCGCCCCGATAAAAAGGGCCGTCTTGCCCATGGCCTCAAAGCCGTTACTGCTTGATAAATGACACCCGATGTGTAGCATCTTTTTCCTTGGCTAATTTAAGTAGGTCGGTGGTAAGTTGTTCCACGTCTTCCGGGCGAGTGGCCCAACTGGTACAAATACGAATTGCCGAGCGTTTATGATCTACCCGTTTGATATGCGCAAAAACGTAGGTTTGTTCCAGTTGTGCCAGCAGATCGTTGGGGAAAATGGGAAACTGTTGGTTGGTGGGAGAATCGTACAAAAATTCAAACCCCGCCTCTTGGCAAGCGCGTTTAATGCGGGCGGCCATTTCGTTGGCGTGCTGGGCAAGTTGCCTATATAACCCGTCTTCAAACAGGGTTAAAAATTGCAGGCCCAAAATACGTCCCTTGGCCAACATGCCGCCTTTTTGTTTAATAAAATAGCGAAAATCTTTCTGTAATTTTTTGTTGGGGATAACTACCGCCTCACCCAATAAGGCGCCGATTTTCGTACCGCCGATATAAAACACGTCGCAAAGGGCGGCTAAATCGGCCAGTGTGACATCATTTCCCGGGGCGGTCAGTCCATAGCCCAGCCGCGCACCGTCTATAAAAAGAAATAAATTATTGTCATCGCACACACGGCGGATTTCCTGCAATTCTTGAAGGGAATAGAGTGTGCCGTATTCCGTGGGGAACGATAAATACACCGTTTTGGGTTGGGGGGAAAACTCCGGGTTGTCGTCTTCCCAATGCGCTTTGCAGACTTGGGCAATTTGCTGCGCGGTAATTTTCCCGTTCGTTTCCGGCAGGGCTTCAATGCGGTGGCCGGTGGTTTCAATAGCCCCGGTTTCGTGCACGTTAATATGCCCGGAACTGGCCGAAATAATGCTTTGATATGGGCGCGAACACGCAGCTAATACCGTTAAATTGGTTTGGGTACCCCCACATAAAAAATGAACTTCTGCCTGAGGGGCGCGGCAAAGTTTTTTAATAAGTTGTGCCGCTTGGTGGCAGTAGGGGTCGTTAGCGTATCCGGGGGTTTGTTCCAAATTGGTTTGCGTTAGTTTTTCCAGGATGCGGGGGTGGGCCCCTTCGTTATAATCACAATTAAATAAAATCATATTCCCATTGTACCTTTTTTACCGGATATTGTCCGCGGAAGTATCAAGGAGTTCGGGCAATTTGCGGGTAGATTTAATACGCAGATCTTCCAACTGTTTTGCGCAAGACACAATGCCTTGTTTGCCGCGTAGTGCCTTGTCGGCGTCTTCATAGGATTTGGAAAGTTGCGTTAACCGGGTATGTATATCGGCCATGCGTTCGCCAAAGCGGCCCGTGCGTTCCATCATTTCCTGCGCTGTTTTGAAAATTTTGTCTACCAGTTGGCTCCCGCGTTCCATGCGCCACAAATTGTCGGCAATTTGTAACACGGAAAACAGGTTGGAGGCAGTAACAATAGCAATACGGTGCTTGCGGGCCAATTCATTAAGTTCCGGTTTGGCCTGCACCGCAATAAAATACGCATACTCAATGGGGATAAACATAAACGTAAAGTCCAGTTTTTCGTGCGGCAAGAGGGAGGTGTAATCCTGCGCGGATAATTCTTTGATATGTTTTTCAATGGATTGGATATGCTCTTTCAGGTGTTTTTGTTTTTGTTCGTCGTCGGTAGCGGCTTGCCACTCCAAATAAGCAGTTAATGACATTTTGGAGTCAATAATTAAATCCCGTTTGCCCGGCAGGTGTACGATAAAATCAGGCTGTTTGCGCTGGTTCCCTTCCGTTGTAAAGGAGACTTGTGTATCAAACTCAATTCCCTTGCGCAGGCCCGCTGCGGTGAGTACATCTTCCAAAATAATTTCGCCCCAGGTGCCTTGTTTCTTGGGACTTCTGAGGGCTTCGGTCAAATTCTGTGCTTCTTGCGAAAGATTTTCGTTAAGTTGTAAGGTGCGTTCAATGGCGTTTTGCAGTAGTCCGTGGCGCGCGGTACTTTCAGTGCGCAGTTCGCCCACTTGCTTGGTAAATTTATCCATGGCTTCTTTAAGCGGAGAAACCAGCGTATTGTTTTGGGTGACCAGTTCGGCCTTTTGTTCTTTTAAGGAGTCCGTGGCTAATTGCTTAAAAGAATCTTTGGCTTGTTCTTGTAACGTGTGAAAGAATTTTTCCTGTTCTGCCTGTTTTTGCTGAAAGGCATTTTCGCGTTCTTGCAGACGAACGGTTTCTAATTTAAGTTGGTTGATTTTCCAAAAGGCCAGTAAGCCTGCCAGGGCGGACCCGGCTATAAAAGCGATGAGTAACTCCATAAAAATCTCCTTAAGATTATCATAACAATTTGCGGAGGTATAGTCCAACTAAAAAACCACCCGGCTTTTAACCGGGTGGTTTGCATCGTTTGGTGCTACTTATATTTTTAGCAGTCCGCGGCTAAACGCGTAAATGGCCGCCAAGGCCACCAACGCAAGCAGTGTGACTACGGCTTTTTCAGCACCGGTAAAGATAGGGGTGCTGTCTTTTTTCTGCTTACGCGCCCAAATAAATACCGGAATCCCGCACGCCAGGAAAATAGCAGCCAGGAACAAGTATTTGAGGCCTGCCGCATACACCAGCCACAGGGCAAATACAGTACCTAGTACCGATGTGGCCAATGCGGCCGCGCGTCCGGTTTTGGAGAGTTTGGCAAAGTCTCCGTCTTCCACCAGTTTCCACAAATACAGGGTACTGGCCAAATACGCCGGCAGTACCATGACCCCCGTAATGGAAAGCATGGTATTCCACGCGTTGTTGGAAAAATACACCAGAAGCATGGCCAGTTGCATCAGCGCGCTAGTTACCCATAAAGATACGCACGGCGCGCCTGCTTTATTTTGCTTGGCAAAGGCTTGGGGAAAGGTGCCGTTTTCGGCGGCAGCGGCGGGAATTTCCGCGGTAATCATCGTCCACGCAAGCCACGAAGAAAGTACCGCAACCAAGAGGCCGCAGTTCATAAACACGGCCCCCCACGGGCCGACTACTTTTTCCAGTACGCCCGCCGTAGAGGGGTTGGCTACTCCGGCAATTTCCGCTTGTGTTAAAAACCCAAACGGCAGCACGGAGAGGCCAATGTAAATCACTAAACACCCTAAAAAGCCCAACAGTGTTGCCCGGCTGACAGCGGCTTGGTTTTTGGCCCGGTTGGATAGCACCACCGCGCCTTCAATCCCGATAAATGACCATAGTGTTACCAGCATGGTGCTTTTTAGTTGCGCCGGCAAACTGCCCAGTGTGTGGCCATTTTCCGCTATTTTGCCCAAAAAGTTAAAGTCAAATTTATCGGCGTGAAAGGCAAAAAGCATAATCACACAGAAGGCAAGCAGGGGGACCAATTTGCCAATCGTGCCGATGATGTTCAAAATAGTAGCTTGCTGTACGCCGCGCAACACGATAAAGTTAAAGCCCCAAATAAGGATTGATCCGCACACAATAGACAAGAGGTTGTTTCCCCCGGCAAAATGTGGCGGGAAAAAATAGTTGAGCGCGTCCATGGTAATAACAGCATAGCCTACGTTGCCAAAAATTTGGCACAGCCAGTAGCCCCAGCCAATCGTAAAACCGACGTAGGGCCCGAAACCCTCGCGCGCGTACATATAGATACCAGCGGTTAAATCGGGCCTCACGCGGGAAAGCACGCTAAAGGTGTTGGCGATAAAATACATCCCAAACCCGGTAATCACCCACGCCAAGAGTACCGCCGCGGCACTGGCGTCGGCCGCCATGTTTTGAGGGAGGGAAAACACCCCTCCCCCAACCATGGAACTAATCACAATACTGGCTAACCCAATAACGCCTAATTTGGCGGCGGTTTTGTTTGGATTGGACATAGTTCCCTCACTTGTTTATTTCTTCAAATCCACCGGCGCGGCAAATTTAAAGTTCAAGAAGCCCATTACCGTCAAGCAGTAGGCAAACGGTTGGGTGATGTTAATGTAGTTGTGCCAAATTTGAAATTCGCTATGTTTTTCTACATCGCGGATTTCCAATTCGTGCTTGAGGGATTTATTGAGCCACATGTGTGCGTGACCTTCGGCAATTTCATCATCAATGGGGGTATCAAAATATTCCACATATTCCGCTGCCCAGCCGCCGATAAGTTGGCCTTTTTTGTCTTTGCCCCAGCATACACCTACGCCGGTGGCAATGGCTTTATGGTCTTCAATGCGGGCGCCATTGCCGGCCATAATTACTTCCAGCACAGCCCCATGTTTGAAGTGTTGGGTGACTTGATCTACCGGCACAATGTTGCCATATAATTCTTTGGGAAGTACCGAGGTATAAGGTACAATGTTAAAGTTTTCCACTTTGGCTTGCAGAAGCGCGGAGTCGTAACAGAAGGTTTCAAACGGTTGGGGCGGGATGCCATCGGCCGCTTGGCCGGCACCGCCGGAAATAAATGCGAGTGTTGGGTAACGTGTTCCTAATACTAAGTCTTTGCTTTCCATGTTTTTCTCCTTATAGTAAATTACAACTGTACCGTAGTGCGTAAACCCACTACGGTTGCAAATTGTTTATTCTTGTTGAGCCCGGCGCGGGGATAAAATTGCACATCCGGCGTGATGGTGACTAATTTGCCGATGCCCCATACCCACGCTAGTTCTACCGCGGTTTCGGCGCTACGCATATAGGTGGGGTTGCCCAGGCCCGCGCTACTGAGACGATTGTAAGCAGCGCCCAAAATAATAGCGTCTTGCTCGTTGCGGTGAAACGGGTTTAACAAAGCCGCACCCAGTGCGTAGGAATTTTTTATGCCACTCACGCCTTTGTCTGATCCGTTGGCTCGGCCGAAGATCGCCCATTTTTTGCCCAAATTTTGTTGCATATTAAACGACCATCCGTTGACGTTTTCGGGTTGTTTTTCCACCGCAGGCTGATAGTAATACAGTACGCTATATTGGCCTGCGCCAAAATCCAACGTGGGCGTCCAAGCGGCGTAGCCAAAGCCCGTGTATTTGCCGTCAAAGGCAGAGCCCAGGTCAATGGTCTGCCCGGTAATATTCGTGGCATTTTGGTAGCCGGCGGCCAGCGTAAAGTTTTTAGTTTGCGCCTGTGCGTATGCCCCAAAGGAAGCTGACGGATATACGGACGTAGCATTTTGAGAAAGCGCGTAGTTCATGAGCGCAGTTTGCTGGTTGTCTAAATAGGTGGTGCCGTCAAAGTTGTAAAGCGGAATTTGCCCCACGGTGACGGACAGCCAATTCAAATCTCCGGGCAGCGTGTGCGTGTAGGAAAATTGGGAGAAAAACTCCTGATTGTCGGCGTAATCGTTAAAGGCTGTGGCAGTGTTAATGCGGTCTTGCAAGTTGACCGCTTGTGTGCCCCAATAACGCACGAAAGTATAGTTGACATTTAACTGACCCGCGCCAAACGTATCGTTTTTAAATAAATTCCACGTTAAATACGGGTAATACACTCCCTGGATGGCGGTTTGTTTACCACCGGGCGCGGCACGTTGGGTAAGGTAAGAAATATCTACGCCAATATCCAGGCCCAGTTTGTTAATTTCTTGCTTGCCTTTTGCCCACATTTTTTCCAATTCGCTTTCGGGCGTGTTTTGGGCATGACGGCGATTATACATGCGTTGTTCATGCTTGGCCGGGGTAAGGAGGGTGCCTTCCTCTACAGTCTCGGTGATAGATGCTACTTGCGCTTGCAATGTGCTCGTCCATAAAACAGCCCCTGCCAAAAGCATGGTTTTGGTGAATTTCATAACAACTCCTACGGTTTGAATTTACGATGAAGTCAAGCGGGAAGAAATAACACTTTCACATTACAAATTATAAAGCCAGGATGCAAGAACTTTTTGGTGGAAGAAGGAAGGGGCCCCCTTTCGCTCCCTGTCGCACACCAAGCAGTTTATGCGCTATTGGGCATTAAAAAACCCGCCGAATAGGCGGGTTTTTCAATGGTGCCCAGTACAGGGATCGAACCTGTGGCCTTTCCCATGTCAAGGGAACGCGCTACCGCTGCGCCAACTGGGCTTAAATCGTTACATACGACTCAAATTCATGCTTCAGTACATCTAGTTGCTTTCGTTGACGCGTTCCCAAGAGCGGGAACGAACTTTATGTTACAAGCGCTGCGCCAACTGGGCTTAAATATTCCTACTACTTAAATCTATTTTCATTATAGCATATTATGGCGCTTGCTGCCATCCGGGTAGCGTTATTTGCTATACTCTATGTAAGAGTTTTCATAGAGAGGAGTTTGTCATGGACGTTACGTTGGTGGTACCTTGCTATAATGAAGAACCTATGTTGCCTGTATTTTGGGAACAAACCCGGCAGGCTGTGGCGGCTTGTCGGCAGGTCCATTTCACGTGGCTGTTTGTAAATGACGGTAGTACGGATAATTCCTTGAATTGGCTCAAAACGCTGGCTCAGCAAAACCCGGACGTAAAAGTGATTTCTTTATCGCGTAATTTTGGCAAAGAAGCCGCGGTAACTGCCGGGTTGGCTTTTGTGGCCCCTACCGCGCAGGCGGCTATTGTCATAGATGCTGATTTGCAAGACCCGCCGTCCCTAATTGGGGAGTTTATCCAACAATTTGAAGCCGGCTATGAAGTAGTCTATGGCGTGCGTACTAGCCGGAAGGCAGACTCCTGGATTAAGCGTACCACCGCGCACCTCTTTTATAAGGGATATAATGCAGTGGCCGAGCGTCCTATCCCGGCCCACGCAAGTGATTGCCGTCTAATTAGCCGCCGGGTATTAGACGCGTTGCTTACTCTGCCGGAGCGGGAACGCTTTATGAAGGGGCTTTTTAACTGGGTGGGATTTAAGAGTGTAGCGGTTCCTTTTGTCCGTCAAAAACGGGCGGCCGGCTCTACCAAGTGGAATTACTGGAAGTTATGGAATTTTGCCCTGCAAGGTCTTACCGCCGGGAGTACGGTGCTGCTGCGCTTGTGGGCGTATATAGGCATGTGCATTTCGTTGGTGGCTGTTTTGTTTGCGGGGTGGGTGGCTTTCAAAAAAATAGTATGGGGCAACCCGGTGAGTGGGTATGCTTCGCTGATGGTGGCGATTCTTTTTTGTAGTGGCGTGCAACTTATTTCGCTAGGTATTATGGGCGAATATTTAAGCCGCATTTTTGTAGAAGTCAAACAACGGCCTCTATATTTGGTGGATGAAAAAATCAATTTTTAACCGGTTGGCTGAACGCATGTTTCCGGTAATTTTCATACCGTTGGTTATATTCTTGTAGGATGGACGCGTTTATAGTGCGGCGGTCGTGCCCGGCTGGTAGGATAAAACAAGTATTGTACAAATGTATGAAAATCCGCATATTGCGTTGAAAAGTTTGTACCAAGCGTTGCATTTTGCCCGGGTCGCAGTTCGGCATCCACATCACAAATTCTCCTTCCCGTTCCATTAACTCTTCGCGTTGTGACGGATCCATGTGAAATACTTCATACACCTCTTTATTCCCGTGGAAATAGTGATTGGGGTAAAAAGCGTACATGGGTTGCATAGAAGGCACCGGGAAGGCTTCCAACGCCACTACATATAAGTCTTTATCGGCAAAGGCGCCCTGATAGGCACGCATGGATTCGCGCGCCGTGAAAATCCGTCCGTCCTGGAAATAACGGTAATACTTGGTAAAGGCATAAAACGACATCCCTACAAAACATAAAAATACCAGTCCCAGCACGCGGTAGCGTTTAATTAGCGGGACCAAAATTAACGCTACAAAAAGATATAAGCAAGGAATAAATGGGATGAAATACCGCCATAATAACCAAAATATCTTGAGGGACATCACCAGGGCAAACGTCCCCGCCGCCGCCATGGGGATAAACAGCAGTAATAATTCCCGGCTATACGGCCAAGGCCGGCGTTTTAGACGGAGCGCGGAGTAGAAAACACTGCTTGCCGCTAATGCCACAAGCACATAAAAGGCTTTACGGGAAGAGAAGAAAAATTCAATCCAAAGCCATACCAAATCCCATGTTAACGGGCGGTTGGCCCACCAATTTCCCGCAAAACGGTGCTGGGATAAATTTTGAAGCAAATTGGGCACAATCCACGGTAAAAAGCAGACAAATACCACGGACGGGATGAGAATAAACATCCGCAAAGGTTGTTTATTTTTCCAGGCGTAGATAAATAAAATCACCGAAAACAACCCAAATAACAGGGCCCCAAAGTAATGGCTCCAGCATAGCAGTAAAGAGCAAATGCCATACCATACCCACCATTCGGCAGGAACTGCTTTCTTAAAGTGCAAGCATTGGGCTATGTGTAGATAAAGAAAAGTAAGCACAATTGCTACACATAACATCAGGGAATACGCCCGTGCGTGCTGGGCATAGAGCAACAAATAAAAATTACAACTTAGCAGTAGTACAAAAAGCCAGCGTGCGGTGCGGCCCAAATAACGCGGGAATAGTCTCCAGGCCAAAAATAACCCCATGAGACTTAAAATAAAACTAGGGAAGCGCAATACCCACTCGGGCCCGTAGGGGACCACGTGGTTGTATAGCCACAATATCATATTGTGTAAGGGGGGATGGACATCGGCTAGCAGGTAATGTTTCCAACTATAACTAAAGGGAAGTGCGGGGTTAGATGTAATTGCCGTGAAAATTTCATCATATTCAAAGGATATGTTTAATAGGACGGCCCGGCAAACAATTCCTACCAGGATCCCCAAGGTTCCCAACGCAATCCATATTTTTTTCATTACATATATTGTACTATACTTAAGAAAGGGTTGTATGAACTCTAAAATAGTACAATACCCTTATATATTTAGACAAAGCGAGGTTTCTATGAAACAGTTTCTACCGGTAATAGGGGCGTTGGCCCTGATTGGATGTGTGACGGAGTCTACCCAACAAACTGCTCGTGCTTCTGCGGCACAGGTGTATAATACAGTCAGCCAAGCCGCTACGCGTGTGATGAACGATGTGAATACAATCACAGTGGCGGGAGATACTCCGCTCATGGTGGCTAGCCGGCAGGGAAACCGGCAGCAGGTGCAAGCATTGCTGGCTTCGGGCGCGGATGTGAACGCAGCCAATGCCCAAGGAACTACCGCCCTCATGGCCGCCAGCCAAGCCGGTCAGGCGGAAATTATCAAATTGTTGGGAACAAACAAAAAACTGGATTTGGAAGCCACGGATGCCAATTTTGATACCGCCCTTATGATTGCTGTGCAACGTCAACAAGCTGAAGCGGTAAAGGCGTTGCTGGCGTTGGGGGCCAATGCTAATTTTATGAAGGCGGGGATGTCGGTGCTGATAGCGGCCAGTTATAAAGGAAATGCTCCCATTGTGCAGGCGTTATTAGAGGCCGGGGCCAATGCCGACTGGGCGGATGAAAATGGGGAAACCGCGCTGGACGTAGCCCTTGCCAATAACTACCCGGCGGTGGCGGCGGTGCTCCGTCAGCATCAAACGGCCCAAAAATAGTTACACCTCATTTATATGATAAAACCCGCCTTTGTAAAGGCGGGTTTTGAAAAGATGTAGGGTTATTTGTGGTGTAACTTCCACCATTGGAGCATAATGATTGTTTTGGCGTCGCAAATTTCGCCTTTTTCTACCATTTTGTAGGCTTTGGCGAGGGGAAGTTTTTTGAGGTTGATAAACTCGTCTTCATCCGGGCAATCTTTCCCGCGGGAAAGCCCCGTGGCTACAAACAGGTGCAGTTGCTCGTTGGAAAATGCGTTGGTGGGGTTGAACATCATCACGTGCTTCAAACTTTTGGCACACATCCCCGTTTCTTGTTTCAATTCCGCCCGGGCACAGGTTAAGTAGGTTTGGCCCTTTTCGCGCTTACCGGCGGGCAGTTCTAAGGTTACGCGTCCTACCGGATAGCGGAATTGCTGCACTAAATAGACGTTGTCCCCTTCAATAGGAAGGACCGCACTGGCCCCCTGGTGGTTAAGATACAAGCGTGTGGCTTTATGGCCGTTTACCAAGCGCACGGTGTCAAATTTTACCCCTACAATACCGTCAAAAATGGTTTGGCTGGAAATTTTAGTTTCTTTTAATTTACTATAATGTTTCATAGATATATCTTATAACATTTGAACCGGTTACGGTGCTTGTATGGCAGAATTTGTACAACTTCACAACCATAGCGACTATTCACTTTTAGACGGCATGTTGCGTATTTCCGAAAACCACAAGCCTTCTAAATTCTTACAAAGCCTTGTTGATCAAGGCATAAAGGCTATGGGCCTTACCGACCACGGAAATATGTACGGAGCGTTAGATTTTTACGACTCCGCCACCGCCATTGGCCTAAAACCATTGGTAGGGTGCGAGTTTTACGTTACCGAAGGCAAATACAATGTAAGGGACAAGTCACTCACCGGGCACCTAACGCTGCTGGCGCGCAATCACGAAGGGTACCTCAATTTGATGAAACTCAACTCCCTGGCTTGGGTAGATGGGTTTTATTATCATCCGCGTATAGATACGGAACTGCTGGCAAAATATTCCGGTGGTTTGTTATGCTTGTCCGGTTGTTTGAAAGGGCTTCTTTCCCAATACGTACGCAGTGTGAACGGCTTTGATAAAGCCTGTGCGTTTGCCAAACAGTACGAAGATATTTTTGGCAAAGGCAACTATTATATTGAACTGATGGATCACGGGATTCGGGAAGAAATTGAATCTATTCCGCTACTCAAAGACGTTGCCAAGCGTACCGGTATCCCGTTGGTAGCCACGAACGATTGCCACTACGAGAAAAAAGAAGATTGGGAAGCGCATGATGTCCATGTGTGCATTGCTACGGGCAAAACGCTTAGCGACCCGCACCGCATGCAAATGTCGCACGAACTATATTTCAAATCACCCGAAGAAATGTGCGCGCTCTTTTCCCACACGCCTGAGGCCTGCTCCAATACCCTGGCGATTGCCGAAAAGTGCAATTTGCAATTTCCTAAGCACGGATTTATTTTACCGAAGTTTGACATCCCGCCCGAGTTTCCCAACTCGGCCGAGTATTTCAAAGATTTATGCCGCAAAGGCCTTGTCAAAAAAATGCACGGTAACGTGCCGGAAAATTACTGGAAACAACTGGAGTATGAATTTAATGTTATTATCACGATGGGGTTTGATTGTTACTTCCTTATTGTGAGTGATTTTATTAACTGGGCCCGGGCCCATGGGATCCCGATAGGGCCGGGGCGCGGCTCGGGGGCGGGGTCGCTGGTGGCGTACAGCATGGATATTACGCGCATTGACCCGATACAAAATAAACTGCTTTTTGAACGCTTTTTGAACCCGGACCGTGTCAGCATGCCCGACTTGGATATTGATATGTCCGACGCAGGGCGTGAGCGCGTGATTGATTATGTGCGCGGCAAATACGGAGCGGACCGCGTTTCCCAAATTATTACGTTTGGAACCATGAAGGCCAAACTGGTACTTAAAGACGTGGCGCGCGCGATGGAAATTCCGCTTGCGGAATCTAACCGTATTACCAAAATGATTCCCAACGATCCCAAAATGACGCTGGAAAAAGCGTTGGAAATCAATGAATTGAAGCACACCATTGACACGAACCCGCAAGCAAAACGCCTCTACGATATGGCACGCAAGTTGGAAGGCCTTAAACGCCATACGGGGATTCATGCCGCCGGCGTACTTATTACGCGCGACCCGGTGAGTGAGTATGTACCGCTGGCACGCGGAGCTAAGGAGTCCATTACTACGCAATTTGAAGGGGAGCCTTGCTCCAACTTGGGGCTACTTAAAATGGACTTTTTAGGCTTGCGTACATTAACAGTTATTGATAACGCCGAAAAAATGATCCGTGCGCGCCATGACCCTAATTTTGACATCAACCAAATTCCGCTGGACGACAAAAAGACCTATGATATGCTTTCCGCGTGTAAAACGTTAGGAATTTTCCAACTGGAAAGCGGCGGTATGCGGGACCTCATTAAAAAAATCCAACCCAGCCAATTTAGTGATTTGTCCGCACTGGTAGCCCTATATCGCCCGGGGCCGATGGAATCGGGCATGATGGATATGTTTGTGCGCCGCAAAAACGGGCAAGAAAAAATCACTTACGAAACCCCACTGTTGGCCGAAGTGCTTAAAGATACCTACGGTTGTATGGTCTACCAGGAACAGATCATGCAGATTTCCAAACTTTTAGGCGGTTTTACGCCCGGCGAAGCCGATACCTTGCGTAAAGCCATGGGTAAAAAGAAAATAGAGGTAATGGAAAAATTCGGTAAAAAATTTGTGGAAGGATGTAAAGCCAATAAAATTGCCGAAAAAACCGCTGTCCACATTTACGAACAAATGAAGGCCTTTGCCGGTTACGGATTTAACAAATCGCACTCGTATGCTTATGCGCTGGTAACGTATCAAACGGCGTATTTGAAAGCCAATTATCCTATTGAGTTTATGTGCTCGGCCCTGACTAACGAAATCGGGCATAACGCTATCGGTTCCGAAGACAAAGAAAACAAGATTGTGACGTACTTGGAAGAAGCCCGTAAAATGGGGTTTGAAACGTTGCCGCCGGATGTAAACGCTTCGGAACCGGAATTTTCGGTAGAGCAAAAAGATGGCAAGGAATATATCCGCTACGCGCTGGAAGCCATTAAAAATGCCGGTACGGAAGGATGTATTTCTATTGTAGAGGAGCGCAAAAAGAACGGGCCTTATACTTCGCTGGATAATTTGTGTAGCCGCATTGATTTGTTCCAAGCCAACAAAAAAACTATTGAAAGTTTAACCAAGGCCGGTGCGCTTGATAGCCTCTATCCGGGCCAAGACCCCAAAGTGACCCGCGCCAATATTTTGGCCAACATTGATAATGCGGTGGATACAGCCCATTTAGTGGCCAAAGAAAAAGAAAACAGCGTGGGAAATCTGTTCGGAGATGATTTTTCCAGCGTGCTGAGCGTCAAGAAAAAAGAACCTGTTAAAGCGCGCCCCCTTACCCAGCGCGAACTTTTGTTTAACGAGAAAGAGGTATTGGGGCTTTTCTTTAGCGGACACCCAATGGCGAAATATCAAGACCATTTGGAGCATCTTAAATGTACCCCGATTAGCGATATTTTGGAAGGCAAAGCCAGCGGGCGCCTCAATGTACTGGGGATTGTGACCCTGTTCAAAAAACGTCAAAATAAAGAGAAAAAAGAATGGTGCCAAATGGTGATAGAAGATTGCACCGGGTCTATGGCGGTGAACTGTTTTGCTAAAGTATATGCCGAATTGGCGGACAAATTGGCCCCCAATGCTATTTTGAATTTTACCGGGGATATTAAGGTGGACGACGAAAGTGCGCGGGTGGAACTGAACTTAAAAGACGTGAGTGATATTACCGAGCTAATTGCCTCGGCCGCCGAAGAGTTTACCATCCGTATTCCGGCGGGATACCCCAAGTTTGGTTTAGAAAAACTAAAACATTTCCTGGATATGACCAAAGGGACCACCACGGTATTTTTGGAAGTTCCTTCTAAAGAAGATCCGCAAAAAATTCACCGCATTAAAACTAACAAACGCATTTTACTGCACAAAGGCCTGTTGGAATATATTGAAAACACCATGGGCAACGCGTGGAGTTTCCGCTAGTACCGCGCTCTAACGGTTCTCAAATTTGAGCACTGAACCACCGATAGGCCCACCTCACGTGCTTGCAACGCTGGCGCGTTGTCTTGCAGATGCACGCTACGGGCCCACATACGGTGGCTCATTATCTCAAATTTGAAAACATATCTGTTCCCTACGGTCAGGGGCAACGCGTGGAGTTTTAAGTAAGTTTATTGAAACTCGTCGGACTTTGTCCCGCCCCAATACCCATAGCCCAGTTTGGCTTTGATGAGTTCTTTGGCTAAGTTTTTGCCTTCGCCGTTTGTTACATCACACAGTAAGCGGAAGTATTTGTCGCGGCTGCAGTTGGAGAGGGAGATCGGCTCTTTCTCTAAAAACTTTTTGGTAAATGCTTTGGCTTCTTGCGCCAGCGCTTTTTCGCGTTCGGTTTGTCCTTTGATTTCGGGCGTATCTATCCCCAACACGCGCACAGGTACTTTTTCACAATACACCGCCAGCGAACAATTCAAATTGATTTTGAACGTGTCTCCGTCATACACCGAGGCCACGGACACGTTGTCAAACGTAGCCGGGGTGGGGGCGTTTTCGTTTACGGGTTTGCCTTGTTGCTGTACAAAGTACAAAATAATCATCACCACAACGGACGCCCAAAACTTTGCTTGTTTGGGGGAGATGCCGGTAGCGGATTTACGGGAATAGTTTCGTTTGCGATAGGCCATTTACGGTACCCATAATTTGAGCGCGTGGGGCGCTAATTTAATTTCCAGGCGGTGGTCCGCTTTGCGCGGCTCCCCGTCAATATGATACAAGATTTCCCGGTCGCTTTCTACCAGGGCTTGTTGCACCCGGGTATAACTGGTTACCCCAAACGGCGGTTTTTTACCCCGCAAAAAGGACGGGAGCCCCAACGCTAATTTACATTTAGAAATGTTATGCACTTGCACCATGTCCAGAGCCCCGTCGCAAATACTTGCTTCGGGCGCAATAACAAAATTACTGCCGTATTGGCGGTTGTTGGCAAACACAAGCGTCAGTGGTGTCATACGTTGGGTTTGCCCATTGAACGTAACGCGTAGCTCGTTAGGTTGATAATTAAAAAAAGTTTTTGCTCCCAGCGTAAAATACGGTAGCATCCCGCGTTTGCCTGTTTTGCCGTGGTCCATAAATTGCCACGCAATCGCGGCTTCAATCCCTACGCCGGCTAAGTTTAAGAATAATTCTCCGTTGGCGTACCCTACGTCGCACGGTTGAATTTGGGCGTGTTGCAGTTTGGCAAGCACTTTTTCAAGCGGGCCCATCAAGTGGAGTTCGCGCGCAAAACCGTTGCCGCTTCCGCGGGGGATAATTCCCAAAGCCGTAGACGTGTTAACCAGTCCTTGGGCGGTTTCGTTAATGGTGCCATCCCCACCCATGGCTACTACTACGTCAAATGACTCGGTAGCGGCCTCTTGAGCCAGTTGGGTGGCATGTCGGGGTCCTTGGGTAACACAAAAATCAGCCTGGGCAAAGTGGGCGAGTATTTGGGCCTTTATTTGCGCTATATTGGCAGGTTTGTTACCGCTTTTGGGGTTGAGGATAAAACGGATTTTCATAATTGCTTGAAATTTTCTTTGGTCAGGTTTTCTTTGTTTAGGCGCACCAGGGCATCATAAATACGTTCATTTTTAAGCAGTTGCACCCCTAGGCTGGCTATTTTGCCACCTACCGCCATAACAAAGGTCATCAATACGGCAAATAGGCCCATATTGGCTAGTGTGTTGGCCGCCCCCATAGGCACGTTCATGGGGCCTACTTGGGTTTGTATCGTCATGTCGGCAAAGTGGACAATTTCGCGCACGGTTTGCCCGTTGATAAACACGTTATACATGCTATTTAGCGCAAATAAAATGATTAAAATTCCCGCGCATAAGAGTAAATAACTTAAAATTTTGTGCATAAGGGGCCCCTCCGCGGCAGTGCTGTATTTAGTATAATATATTATACCCTTTTTACGAGGAATTTTTTATATGAAAACCAGCACAGAAATCCGCAACGGATATTTAGATTTTTTTAAGTCCAAGGGGCTGCCCGTATTGCCGTCCAGTTCTTTAATCCCGCATTCCGATCCTACCCTGTTGTTTACTTCCGCGGGTATGGTACAGTTCAAGGCCAATTTTTTAGGGATTGATAACTCCCTTAAAAATGCCGCTACGTGCCAAAAGTGTGTACGCACAACGGATATTGACAGTGTGGGGTTTACCGAACGTCACTTAACTTTTTTTGAAATGTTGGGCAATTTCTCGTTTGGGGATTATTTTAAGAAAGAGGCGATTGCATGGGCGTGGGAATATCTTACCAAAGTGCTGGGATTACCGGCCGAAAAATTGTACGTAAGTATTTATAAGGGCGGTATTGCCCAGCGCGACGCAGAGGCTTATGAAATTTGGAAACAATTTGTGCCCGAAGATCATATTTTTGAATTGGGCGAGGCCGATAACTTTTGGACCATGGGCCCTACCGGTCCGTGTGGTCCGTGCTCGGAAATTTATTATGACTTTGGTGACAAAGGCTGTAAAAACCCGCACTGTGATATTACGTGCGATTGTGGTCGCTACGTAGAAATTTGGAATATCGTATTTGAAAGTTACAACCGCCAAGAAGACGGTACTTTTAAGGCGCTGCCGCACAATAACATTGATACCGGCATGGGGCTGGAGCGGTTGTGCATGGCGATGCAAAACGCCAAAAACGTTTTTGAGACGGACTTGTTTACCCCGCTTACCGCCCGCGCTAAAAAAGATTTGCATATTAAAGGCGAGACACGCGAAGAAATTGCCGCGTTACGTATTATTGCGGACCATGCGCGTAGTTCCAGTTTTTTAATTGCGGAAGGTATTTTACCTTCTAACGAGGGGCGCGGTTATATTTTGCGCCGTCTTATTCGCCGCGCAGTGCGTTATGCTAAACTGATGGGCAACGACAAACCTTACTTGTATACGTTGGTTCCTGTAGTCCAGCAGATTTTTGCCGGGTTGTATCCGGAAATTGACAAAAACGCCGCGCACATCCAAGAAGTGCTTAAACAAGAAGAAACCGCTTTCTTAAAAACTTTGGTAACCGGCGAAGAAAAACTGGCTGAATTGTTAGCCAACGGTGCCAAAACACTCAGCGGCGAAGAAGCCTTCCACTTGCACGAAACGTACGGTTTCCCCCTGGAACTGACCAAAGAAATTGCCGCGGCGAAAGGGGTGAGTGTGGATGAAACCGGCTATGCCAAAGCCAAAGAATCGGCGCAAGAAAAAAGCCGTTCCTACGCGGACGAATTTAGCAAAGGCAAAGTGATTGTCATGCAAAAGTTGGAAAACACCTTGCCCGCTACCCAATTTGTAGGTTATGAAACGCTGACGCAACCAGCGCGTGTATTGGCGTTATTAAACGAACAATTTGAAACGGTGGACGCATTAAACGGGGACGGATTTGCCGTATTTGATGTGACCCCGTTCTACGCGGAATCCGGCGGTCAAATCGGCGACCAAGGGACTATTTTGGCAGGGAAACAAGAGGTGGCCCGCGTGCAAGACGTGCAAAAGCCGCTTGGTAAAATTTTCTTGCATAAAGTAACCGGTACGCTAAAACAAGATGAAACCGTTACCCTAAGCGTCAACGCGGATTTGCGCAAACGCTGTATGGCTAACCATAGCGCGATTCACTTAATTAACGCGGCCCTGCGTCACGTATTTGGGCCTACGGTACACCAAAGCGGGTCGTACGTGTCGCCGGAGCGTTTCCGCTTTGACTATACCCTTTCCCGTACACCGAAGGCGGAAGAATTGGAAAAAGCCTGGGCGATTGCCAATCAGGCCGCGCAAGACGCCCTGCCGGTTACGTGCCAAACCCGTCCGTTGGCGGATGCCGATAAACTGGGCGCGGTAACACTGTTAGGGGAAAAATATGCCGACCCCGCACGCTTTGTGCTGATGGGGGGAGACTTTGATCATCCCGAACAAAAATACAGTTTGGAACTGTGCGCCGGTACGCATGTAAAAAACACGGCTGACGTCATTACGGTCATGGTACTGAAAGAAGGCTCCGTTTCTGCCGGGGTGCGCCGTATTGAAGGCGTGGCCGGGTTGGCCGCGCTGGACTATTTGAAGGAAGTCAACCGCCAGGCTGCTACGTTGGCGGCCCGGTTGGATGTGCCGGCTAAAGATGTGTTTACCCGCGTCCATGCGATTATGGACGAACTGAAAGAAGTTAAAAAACGCTACGAAGACTTCCGCCAAAAAACCTTAGCGGCGGGTGGCGTTAATGAGATGAGCCTGACGCTTAAAAACGGGACAACCGTTGTATTGCGCAAAGCCGACGACGCACAACCCAAAGAACTGCGTAATATTGCCGATACGTTGGCGCAAAAGCAAAAGCAAGCGTTGGTCATTGTAACTTGTGACCACGACGGCAAACGCTCTTTTGTAGTCAAAATGGCAGGCAAACTGCCCCACACGGACGCGGTAACGATTGCCAAGCAACTGGCCGAAGGGTTACATGGGCGTGCCGGGGGCCGCCCGGACTTTGCCCAAGGCGGTGGCGAAGCCACGGAACCGATGGAAAAACTGCTGGCCACGTTGCACTGATTGGCGTGTAAGATATATAAATAAAAAGCACACGCTAAAAACGTGTGCTTTTTGATAGAAAAATCCCCGGTGTAACCCGGGGATTTGTAGATTTATTCTTCGTCTTTTTTGAATTTAGCGGCCACTTCTTCTTTGCGGCGGTTGAATTCTTTGACTACTTTTTCTTTGCCTTCGTTGAATTTTTCGCGCGCGGTTTCAAAGTGTTCTTTGGCTTTATCTTTTAGGTCGTGCGCGTGTTCCAACATCAGTTCTTTGTTATCTTCGTAGGTGTCATTGGCCCAGCGTTTAAGGCGGCGGCGGGTAGTTTCTCCTTTGGCGGGGGCTAACAATAACCCCGCGGCTGCACCTACAACAGCGCCCAGTAAAAAGGCGGCTAAACCGGTTCCGGCTGTTCTGTATCTGTCACACATAAGTTCCCTCCTTTGCTAAATTGATATATATATTTTACAATATAATATATCCATAGTATAAGTAATAAACGGTTTTTTTACCAGTTTATTTTTTAGTTAGAGAGGTTTTTTATGCCCAATCCTTCTGCCCCGCGCAATAACGGTCACCAACAAACGCCCGACGTGCGCAAACACAATTTTGACGAAGTAGCCCAATCTTTTACGGATGAAGAGGCTCAAGCGGAAGCCAATCGCTGTTTGCATTGTAAAAATGCCCGCTGTCAGGCCAATTGTCCGGTAGGGGTGCAAATCCCAGACTTTATCGCCTATGTGAAAGAGGGTAAAATCGGCGAGGCGGTGAGCAAAATTATGGAAACCAGCCTACTGCCCGCTATTTGCGGACGTGTTTGCCCACAAGAAAAACATTGTGAAGGTAACTGCATTTTGAAGGAAAAATTCGGTTCGGTCAATATTGGTATGCTGGAGCGTTACACAGCCGATACAGCGCGCAAACAGGGCCTCTTAAAGGCCCCGCAAACCGCCCCTAAAACCGGCAAAAAAGTCGTGTGCATTGGCTCTGGCCCGTCGTCTATCGCGGCGGCTGCGGAACTGGCCCGTGCCGGGCACGAGGTAACCGTGTTTGAGGCATTACACGCGTTTGGCGGGGTGCTACGCTATGGAATCCCTTCCTTCCGTTTGCCGCGTGAAGTGATTGATCATGAAATTGAAACCGTCAAATCTATGGGTGTAAAATTTATCCCGGATGTGCTGGTGGGTGCCACGCAAACTGTGCAGGAACTATTAAAAGAATTTGACGCCGTGTATGTAGGTAGCGGAGCCGGACTTCCTACCATGACGGGCATCCCCGGTGAAAATGCCGTAGGCGTTTATAGCGCCAACGAGTTTTTAACCCGCGTGAATTTAATGCAAGCCTACAAATTTCCGACTACCGATACGCCTATTAAAATTGGCAAACACGTCATTGTGTTGGGGGCCGGAAACAGTGCTATGGATGCCGCCCGCTGTGCCATGCGCTTGGGGCCGGACTCGGTAACGATTGCTTACCGGCGCAGTGCGGCTGAAATGCCGGCGCGCGCGGCCGAAGTAGAACACGCACAAGAAGAAGGCGTAAAATTTGAGTTTTTACTGACCCCCAAAGAAGTTGTCACGGACGACACTGGGCGTGTGTGCGGTCTTAAATTTACCCGCAACAAATTAGGCGAACCCGATGCCAAAGGGCGCCGCCGCCCGATTGAAATCCCGGGTTCGGAATTTGTAATGCCGGCCGATACTATTATTGTGGCTATCGGTCAACGCCCTAACCCCATTATCGCTAAAACCACGCCGGAACTTAAAACCACCGAGCGCGGGGTTTTGGAAATGGACGAAGAAGGGAAAACTTCCTTGCCGGGCGTATATGCTGGGGGAGATATTATCCGCGGTGGGGCCACGGTGCTACTGGCCATGAAAGACGGCATTGAAGCCGCCAAACGCATCAACCGCTACCTGGAGGGGAAATAACATGCAAGAAAATACGATTTTAGAGCGTGTACAACTAAACGACGTCGTTGTTAAATTTGTGATTTATAAGCCGCTCATTGCCAAATCGGCTAAAGCGGGACAGTTTGTTATTTTGCGCGGGCGTGAAGGCGGCGAACGCGTGCCGGTAACCTTGGTAGATTGGGACGCACAGAAAGGAACGATCACGGTCATTATCCAAGCGATTGGCAAATCCACCTCGCTATTTAATAATTTACAGCGAGGAGAATCTTTCCTAAACGTGGCGGGTCCGCTGGGCACGCCGGTTGAAATCAAAAAGTATGGAACCGTGGCGGTGGTAGGCGGCGGTGTAGGGATTGCGGAAGTGTATCCCATCGCGCGGGCACTAAAAGAGGCCGGCAATAAAGTGATTGCGGTGTTGGGCGCGCGCACCAAAGATTTGCTTATTTTGGAGCCCGAAATGAAGGCGTTGTGCGATGAAACTATTTCCACCACAGATGACGGCTCCTACGGCATGAAAGGGATGGTAACCGACGCCATCCAAAAGTTGCACGACCGGGGCGAAACCATTCACGCCGGGTTTATCATTGGGCCGATCCCGATGATGAAATTCACCTCGCGCCTGATGGATAAACTGAGGATGAACCCTCACGCCAGTTTGAACCCCATTATGCTAGACGGTACCGGGATGTGCGGTTGTTGCCGGGTAACCGTGGAAGGCAAAGTAAAATTTGCGTGTGTGGACGGGCCTATGTTCCCGTCAAAAACAATTGATTTTGACGAACTCATCCGCCGCACCAGCGAATATAAACCGCTTGAAAAGCAAAGTTTGGAAAACTTCCAAAAAGACCATGTTTGTAAATGCGGTCTACATTAACCAATTCGGGCATAATAAAAACCTCTCCCAACGGAGAGGTTTTTTAATGCGATTGATTTATTACAGAATCATCATGCTATCGCCAAAGGAATAGAAACGGTATTTCTTTTCCACGGCTTGCAGATAAGCCTCATAGATAAAATCTTCGCCGGCAAACGCACTGGTCATACACAAGGGCGTAGAATCCGGGAAGTGAAAGTTTGTAATCAAACAATCAATTGCTTTGAATTGGTAGCCGGGGTAAATAAATAAATCAGTCCATTTTTTCCCGGCGTGCGTGACGTGGTTTTCATCCGTGAAACTTTCCAGCGTGCGAGTGGAAGTAGTGCCGCATGAAAATACTCGCTTGCCCGCGGTGCGCACTTGGTTGAGGGTATCGGCTGTTTCTTGGGAGATTTCTCCCAGTTCCGCTAACATTTTATGCTCTTGCGGCTCCCCGCGAAGCGGCTTAAAGGTTCCCCAACCTACATGCAAGGTAATGTAGCAAATACGCACGCCTTTGTCTTTGAGTTTTTGTAACAGTTCCGGCGTAAAGTGAAAACCCGCCGTCGGAGCGGCAATAGAGCCTTCATACTTGGCGTACACGGTTTGATAGCGTTCTTTGTCCGTTTCAATACTGGCGGAAAGGCCGCTGTGTTTGCGCGCTTTTTCAATGTATTGCGGAAGGGGCATTTGCCCGTGTGCGTGGCAAAAGGGCAAAATATCCTCGTGGTTAAAGCGAAGCAAAAATTCTTTGTCCGGCGTGGTGCCGATCATTGTCCCCGTAAGTCCGTCGCCAAAATCCAGCGTGAGGCCTTCCTTATATTCGCGGGTGAGCACCGCCCATACATGGGGTTCTGTAGGGCGCACTAAAAGCACTTCCACTTTGCCGCCGGTGGGTTTGCGGCCAAAAATTTTGGCGGGAAACACTTTGGTATTATTGATGACTAACGCATCCCCCGGATTAAAATATTCGTGAATATCGCGGAAGATACGGTGTTCAATGGTGTGGGTATCGCGGTGGAGTACCATTTGGCGCGAAGAATCGCGCGGGGTAGCGGGTTGCTTGGCAATCAAAGGATCTAAATCTAATTTCTTAAAACGTTCAAACGCCATACTTATCTCACAACCGCCAGCGTACTGCCGGGGTAGTATTGTTTCAAAATTTGTTTATAATTGTAATTTTGTTTGGCCATGCCGTGGGCCCCGTCTTGGCACATGCCGATTCCATGCCCATAGCCGTGGCCTTCCACGTGCATTTTGGTAGTGCCGACGGTAATTTTTGTAATTTTGCAACTGCGCATCCCGGTAGCAATGCGGAAGTCCGCACAGCGTACTTGCTTGGAGCCGCCGCTGGTTTTTAAGGTCAGTAAATTGGCCCTGCCGGTAGAGGTTTTTTTAGTGATTTTTACACTACTCAGTGTGCCTTTGAGCCCTTGGGAGCGGGCATATTTTTCTGCCAAAGACTTGGCAATATCCTGTTTGAAATTAAAACTTTGGGAGTGCGAGTCAAACTTGCACGATGCGCCCGCCAGGGGTTTAATATGGGGGGCTTTTTCGTTCCAAATGGAAACGTGGTCCGTGCCGCCGCCGCAATTGCCGTGATAGTACGTGTAAAACAGTTCCCCTTTGTACGAAAGCACTTGCCCGCGTGTTTGGTCTACTGCTTTTTTGACGGAGTCATACACTTGCGCACTGCCGCGGTATACTTGGCTGCGTACATCATTGTACAGGTCAAAAGGTTCTTCGGATTTGTTTTCTATGGATTTAAGCGTGTAGGTGCGTGCGGCCACCGCTTGGGCCTTTAGCGCTTCCAGGGCCCAGGTGTGGTGCATTTCGTGCGGTAACACACCGTAAAGGTAATTTTCAAGCGGGGTTCGTTCAATAATTGTAAACGTGTTAGCATTGGGAACGATCTGGAACGTGCCCGTATAGCCATTTTTATCTAATGTGAGGGTAGTATTACCCACCGGTTCAATGAAAATGGGCTGTTTGGCAACCAGGGTACCTACTTGTACTTGTCCGTTTTTGGCTGGTTTAATAGAAACGGTACCGGCATTGGAAATTTTGTATTTTTTACTTTTGTCTTGCGTGTAAATGTTGACGCGTCCGGTATGTTTGATATAAGCGGACTTGCTGTTTTCTGCAATAAGCACGCGTACGATCTTGTCGGGCAACGGGACGTTAGCGGCAGGGGTTTGCTTGGCAGGGGCTTTGTCCGGCTCTGCCTCGTCCAGTACAGAGGGTTTTTCCAACTTGAAGCGTGGGGCCGGGCGTACATTGGCCTTCATGGGGGTATAGGTGATGGGTTGATTGGTCTTTTGCTTAGCGGACGGGACCATACACGCACTTAACAGTGCCAATGCTACCCCCAGCAGTAACCCGTTTACACCCCGCATATTTACTCCTAAAATAATAATTCTTGCGCAATTTTACGGCCCATATGTTCATACGCCTTGCGCGTGGCTACACGTCCGCGCGGCGTACGCGCAATAAAACCGGCTTTGATTAAAAACGGTTCAATGACATCTGTTAAGGTATCTACCGATTCCGATACCGCTATGGCTAAGTTTTCCACGCCCACCGGCCCGCCGGAGAAACGGTCAATAAGGGCCTCTAAAATGCGTTTATCCACGCTGTCTAGGCCTTCGCTGTCAATGTCTAAACTGTCCATAGCCATCGTGGCAATATCGTGCGTAATAATACCTTGGCCTTTGACTTGGGCAAAATCGCGCGCCCGGCGTAATAAGCGGTTGGCAATACGCGGGGTCCCGCGGGAACGCTTGGCAAGTTCGGTTAACCCGTCACGGTCCGCTTCTATATTTAGTAAGCGTGCCGAGCGGGCTAAAATATCGGTAATCTCAGGCACTTCGTAAAAACCCAAATTAAATACAATGCCGAAACGGTCACGTAACGGGCCGGTGAGTAGGCCCGAGCGCGTGGTAGCCCCTACTAATGTAAAATGCGGAACTGCTAATTTTAACGTGGTGGATCCGGCCCCTTTACCGGTATTGATAAAAAACGTAAAATCTTCCATGGCGGGGTAGAGGGCTTCTTCTACCGCGGGGTTCAGGCGGTGAATTTCGTCAATAAATAAAATATCGCCTTCGGCCAGTTCGGTGGTCAGCATGGCGGCTAAATCACCGGGGCGAGCCAGCACCGGGCCGGAAGTGACTTTGATATTTACGCCCAACTCTTTGGCTAAAATGTTGGCCAGCGTTGTTTTCCCTAAACCGGGCGGCGCGTAGAATAAACAATGATCCAGCGCCTCTTTGCGGGATTTGGCGGCCTTGATAAAAATACGTAAATTTTCTTTGAGTTTTTCCTGGCCGACAAATTCGTCTAGCGTGGTGGGGCGCAAGGCGGCCTCTAATCCGGCGGATTCGTCGGGCAGTTGGGTAACATCTAATATTTCGTTTTGGTTGCTCATTTGGTTAACACCCGCAGGGCCTCTTTCACAATATTTTCCAACTTTTCAGTGGGTTTTACGCCTTGGGCGTGCAGTTTTTCAAGGGCCCGGCGCGATTCCGCCGCCGAATACCCCAGTGCACTTAACGCTTCTAACACGCCGGCCATATACGGTACTTCATCTGCCACTTTAATTTTGGTCTGCCCTTGAATAGAAACACTATCCATTTTATCTTTCAAGGAGGTGATTAGTTTTTCAGCGGTTTTAGACGTAAAGCCAAAAATGCTGGTTAAAATTTTAGGATCGCGTGAAATAATGGCGTGATGAAAATCCGCCACCGAACGCAAGGCTTTATTTAAGTATTCTAACGCTTTTTTAGGCCCGGTATTGGGGATGGCGGTTTTGAATAAATACCAAAGTTCTTTGTCTTCTTTGTGGGCAAATCCGTACAGTACCGTACCGTCGTACGGCGAAATAGATTCCGCTATATAGAAGGAAGCCTGTGCGCCCTGTACTAAATCCGCGGCGGACGCTGTAGGCAAATTGATTTCATACCCTACGCCCCCACAGACCAGGATCACACCATCTTCGCGCACTTCCAAAACGTTGCCGGTTAAATACGCAATCATATCGTTATTGTAACATATTTAAGGCGCAACCGTGTGTAAGGCCCGGCCGGGTTAAAAACGCCCACCTACTTTCACTCCCACGTGATGAGTTCCGTCATCCATGTTATGAGTAAAGTTCACGCCAATAGGCAGCGGAAAACGCCACAAGCGGTAGGAGAGCGTTACGCCTACGCCACTATGCGGCACATAGTGATTGCCGCCCGAAGTGATATAGGCAAGTTCATAAAAGGGCATTACGCTAAGTAACCCGGTTTGATTGCGTAAAATAAAATAGGTAAAACTGATGCCGCCCGATACGCCCCCTTTGCCGCGCTGTTCCCGGTCGTATAGTCCCATATCAAACAACAGGTCCGAAGATTCAATCAGTTCACTAAACGGGGCGTCAAAGGCGCGTTGGGCTTTGGCAAAGATAGCAAGGAGGTGGCGGGTTTTTAATTCCCACAATAAACCTCCGCCCAGGGATAACTTGTTGATATGATAATCGCTCCCGGTCCAATGTCCGCCCGCGGTGTAAGAAATTTCCGCCAGTTTGCCCATGCGTACCTGAGGCAAATTGCGCAGCGCTTGGTCCTTGTCCGACAGGCCAATCCCCGCTAACGCCCCCATGTTCAAATCCGGGCGGATGTCGTCCGCATATTGAAACCCAAAGGTTACGCGGGAGTGATTACCGCTATCCAAGGCATTGTTTTTGTATTGGTAATAATCATATTGTGGGGTGATAAACGCGCTCCATACGCTGGAGAATTTACGTCGGTAGGTAAACGACCAATCATCCCGCCTGGCGTGAATTTTGCCCAAAAAGGCGGATTTATGTTTCCCTCGGTCATCCGCGGCCGAAAAAACGCCCGGTACGCTGGCCCAGCCGTTCTTGTAGAAGTGTTGTTCGTAGTTAAGGTGCGTGTAGGCTGTATAGAATAAATGGTCCCCTAGGGAAATCCCGCCATGCGTGGCAAAGCCATCCCGGCTGCCCCCTACAAATACAAAGATGCTTTCCCCTTGTTTGAGTAAGTTGCCGCTGGCCAAAGATAAACCAGCAGAGCGTTTTTTGCCGCTAAGGGCAAATGCCATAGGAAATATATAGGTGCGGTCATCTGCTTTGATGTGTAAGTCTACGCCTTCTTTGCGTTCTTTTTCAATAAATTCCAACGTTTTGAATACGCGCAGTTTATGCAGGTCTTCCTGGGCTTTTTGATAGGCTTGCGGCGTAAATAAATCGCCGGGTTTTAAGCGGAAATGGTTTTTGAGGGTTTCTTCACTCATACGCGTGGTTTGCGCTGTAACACTCTGTACTTGAGTGGCACATACATAGAAGGGCAAACCAAGCAAAAGCAAGGATAATAGTTTCTTCATATCTTATATTATAGACTTTCCCAGGAAATTTGGTGAGCCGAAAAATTGATTACTTATTATGTTATAATAGAGCAAGGAGTTTTGTATGGCTAGACGCGATAAAATAAACTATTACCTGGATTTGGCTGATATTGTTTCCCAACGGGGAACCTGTTTGCGCCGCCGCTACGGGGCGGTCATCGTTAAAAATGACGAAGTAATCTCTACCGGATATGCCGGGGCACCGCGCGGACGTAAAAATTGCTGTGATTTGGGGGTTTGTATCCGCCAGCAATTAAATATTCCTCGCGGAGAACGTTACGAATTGTGCCGCAGTGTACACGCTGAAGCCAATGCCATCATCAGTGCTTCGCGTGACAAAATGCTCGACGCCACTTTGTATCTTTCCGGGCGTGAAGTAGCCACCAACGAATATATCAAAAACTCTAATTCCTGTTCTATGTGTAAGCGGTTAATTATTAACGCCGGGATCAAAAAAGTAATCGTGCGCGACAGCGCGACGGAATTTCGCGAGATTGATGTGCAAGACTGGATTGATAACGACGAATCTTTAGCCGGTTCTAAAGGATATTAGTTAAGCGATTTTATGTGGGGCATCCTGCTTGTTGTCTTGCTGTGTATAGGGGTAACAGTGGCGTTTTGTACGTCGCGTTCCGTCCGCTTGAAACAGATGGCGCGCACGTTGCATTTGCGCTATGATGCTACGGTGGAAGATTTGCTTACCCCGCTGGCCTGCCAAAAAATATATCTGTTTACGCGTGCCCTCCACAAGTTTAAGCAAGTGCTTACTTGGCGGGAACCTACTGCCTTTATCCGGTTGTGCGAAGCATATACTTTTACCCCGGGACAACGCCTTCCAACACAGCATTTTACGCTGGCCGCGGCCGAACTTACGGGGGGAAATATGCCCTCCTTTATTCTGCAGCCGCGCACTTCTGCCGATACCACCGCTACGCACCCGGCCTTGCCGGCCGAATTAGCCACCCGGTTTACTTTAAGCGCGCCGGATCATTTTCAATTTCCGGCGGAAGTCATTGGCCTATTAAAAGCCACGCCCATTTGCTACCTGGAGGCTGCCGAGTACGCTCTTGTTTATCACACGTATCAAACGCTTCCAGTACAGCAGTTACAGCCTATGCGCTTTCGCGTACAACAATTTATCCGGGCACTCACGCTGCCTTCTTCTCAACCTACTACGGCCACGTCCCGGGCGGCCTCCACGCTTTCGTTGGCTGAACTGCAAGCCGAGTCCTTATTAAAAATGCAAAGTCCTTCTCGCCCAGTCAATGCTTCCCCGAATACGCTACGTTTTGTTTATTTAGCGTTTGGGCTGGCGTTTGTGTTTGGCGTGTTATTTGTAGCACAATATGTGCTACGTCATCTTGTACACTAAGAAACTAATTAATTTTTTGCATTGCCAAAAGGTAACTAAAACCGCTAAAGTATCCTTCCAAGTCATTGGAAAGGAGGAAATTATGGGATTAAAAGCACAAGAATTAGTTACCCGCGCGGGCATTGATTTAAACGCGCTACTCAAAGACCTCAACAGCGCTTATTGTGATGAGTGGCTGGCCTATTACCAATATTGGATTGGGGCCAAAGTGGCCGAGGGGAAAATGTTCCACCTGATTGCGCAAGAGTTGGAAGAACACGCCGGCGAAGAGTTGGAACACGCCGAGAAATTAGCCAAGCGCATTTTAGAGCTGGGCGGAACGCCGGCTATCTCGCCGGATTTGTGGCTCAAAGACAGTGCTTGCGGTTACCTGGCACCGGAAAATCCGGAAGCATTGCACCTGTTAAAGCAAAATATTCAGGGGGAAAGGTGCGCCATTGAAGTCTATCAAAAAATCTTAGAAAAAGTAGCCGGCAAGGATTTGGTGACCGAGCATCTGGTACGCGAGATTTTAGCAGACGAATTAGAGCACGAACAAGATTTGGAAGATTTGCACGATTCGTGCGACACAAATGGGAATTGTGTGATACAAAAAAATCGTACAACAAAATAAATTCGCATGCTCAAAATGGTGCACAAAAAATCCCCGTCGGGCAAAATGCCTAACGGGGATTTATGCTATAAACTCAAAACTAAAATACGGAGTGTGTAGTTTGGGTAGCAGAATGCTTATTCTTTGGCTCCGGCTTCACGCAATAAATTTACAATATGAGTATGTTTTTTATAGTTAGCATGCTTTAACGCAGTTTGCCCATTATTATTTTTTATATGAACATCAGCTCCAGCGGCTAACAAAACTTTTACAGTATCTATATGGCCTCGCTGGCTGGCCGCCATTAGCGCTGTTTCTCCTGCAAGAATTTCTCCTTTTTCATTAATTCTGTTGTTAATTTCCGCTCCATATTTTAACAGAATTTTTACGATGTCAGTATATCCGTCATAACTAGCGGCAATTAAAGCCGAATATCCTATTTTATCCACAAGATTAGGGTTTGCTCCTGCTTCTAATAAAACTGTTACGGTTTCGAGATGATTGTTGGCACTTGCTTTCATTAAAGCACTAGCCCCGTTATTATTTTGTGAATTGATATCGCTTTTAGCATTTAATAGATGTTTAACAACATCAGTGTGGCCATTTGCACTAGCTAAGGATAATGCAGTTTCTTTTTCTGTATTCATCTTATTTACATTAGCACCCACCTGAAGTAATAAATACACAGTATCAGCATATCCCGATTCACTTGCTGCCATTAATGCTGTTTCGCCATAAATATTAGTGGTATCTATTGCTGCCTTATGGGTTAATAATAGCCGAGTTACATCAATATTTCCCCTTCTACTTGCTAACATTAAGGGCGTAAATCCTTGTTTGTCCGCTAGGTTTACATTTGCGTTATTCTGCAATAAGATACGTGCCAATTCGGTATCGCCTCCCACACTCGCTATCATCAATGCGGTAGAACCATTTATATCCGTATCATTAACATCTGCTCCATTCTGTAGCAATAACTCCACAATATCCGTTTCCTTTGCAATAGCAGCGAGCATTAAAGGGGTCCTTTCGTTTTCTTTTTTATAATGTTTATTTACATCTTCTCCATTGGCAATTAATTGGGCTACTTGCTGAGTATCTCCTGCCTTAATTGCTTTATATAGCGCGTCTTGACGGGCACAAGCAAATCCAAATAAAGCAATAAATATACTACTGATAATTTGTGTAAATTTACGCATGCTGTTTCTCCTATAAACAATATGTTTTTATCGTAACATATTTTAATTCGCATTTGCGCGACTCCCTACCTCCCCATGTCAGCAAAAAAACACAAGATTTACAACAGTTCCCAAAAATGCGCCCATAACCATATGCTGAAAGTCGTTCATAAAAAATCCCCGTCGGAGCTAAACTCTAACGGGGATTTATGCTATAAACTTAAAACTAAAATACGGTGCTTTTAGTTTACCTAGCACTATGCTGATTTTTCAAACAGGCAATAAACAGGCAAAAAATGGCACTTTTTTCTTTCCAAAGCGGTAATAAAGCGGTAAAAAATGGCAGTTTTTTTGGAACTCAAAGCGGTAGAAAAGCGGTTGAAAATAGCATTTTTTAATAAATTTGAAGCGGGAAGAAAGCGGCGAGAATGCTAACTCCCAAAGCGACGATAAAGCGAGGAAAATGGCTTTTAAACAGGGGACAAACAGGCGAGGGATGCTATTTCCCTGCTAAACAGGGTAAATGCAGGGGGAAATAAGGAATTTACTTTAAATTTTAAGGATTTTTTGTTCCACCATCATAAGAAACAGCATGTCCGGACTTAATTAACTCTGCACCTAAGCTTTTATCGTTAACTCCCACATCACAAAGTAGCCGGAAATACTTATCTCGTCCACAATTGTACAGTAGAATTTTGCCGCTTTTAAGAAAGCGTTCACTAAACTCCTTGGCTTGTTTGGCGCGTGCTTTCGTTTCTGCGGTACCACCTTTCATTTCAGGGCAATCTACTCCTCGTACGCGAACGAAAATATGTTTGCAGAAAACGTCAATATCGCAAGCGGGAATATCTATGTAAAACGTATCTCCGTCATATACAGATATCAAGGATGCGTTGTCAAAATTTGCCATATCTTTTTGTTGCCTTGCGCTTACATGGGCACAGTTGGCCAAGAACAATACGCAGGTTAGCATAAGTGATATTTTACCTATAGCCATAAGGTCTCCTTAAATCCATACCATTTCTAAATATATTGCCAATCTGGCATTTTTTGACAATTCGCATTGGAAATAAGATACAATGAAATTATTATGAATCTAGCTATACCCACAAAACGAGATTTTCAGGAAGATCGCAAGCAAGCAGAATATGCTCTGTTGGAGTATGTTGCTTTGGTAGTGTTTCCATGTAACAAGGAGAGCGATGAAAGGGCTTCCCGGTTTTGTGAATTATGGCAAAGTGGCTCTATCGATTTGCATGAATTTTGGGGTAAATACGGCGAAATTAGCGAACATGAAAGAGAGTTTGCGGACTTTTGCGTATCCAAGATAGGGAAAGGCGAAGATTGGGAACAATGCCCACAAGCGGGAGTTGTTTCGGATGATGTTTCCGACAGAGAAGGCAAATCAGGTAACGAAGAAGTAGATGCGGAATTACCGCAAGAGGCCACAAATGTGGATGATTTTATAGGAAAGTTAAAGGAATTTCTATCGTCATTGCCGAGCAGCACCTTTAACAAATTTTTAGTATTTTTCTTGTCCACTCACAATTTTATAGTTGTAAATGCAGCCAAATCTCCATCCGACATGCCCAAAGAAGTCCAAAATAGCATGCCGGCTCAAGGAGGGCATTTGTCCTATGAAACCAAAAGGCTTCACTTAGAACGTCTGTATCCCTTTTGGGCTTGTTTGGATCGAATTTTAGGTAATAAATATATTTTGTCTGATCAAAAAATCCAGCAACAACAATACGGGAGACTGTACAAGGCAGCCCACATTACAAACTCAAGCCGTGAGAAGAAAAAACTGGTACAAATTGTAAGTTCTTTCTTTGATAAGTTTTCTGGTCAATTCGTAGAGTTACAAGAGCCAATTATACAGTCCATTATGCGTGCTCCGTTGCAAACAAAACTGCAGGATTTGCCCAAACAGGCAATAAGTCGCAGAGACCAAATGCATATTGTATTACCGGAAGTATTTAAGGGGTGTTCTCAATACGATAAAGAGCGTCTACTCCTGATAA